>Ga0207733_100007_pt1 | contig 411982 bp, 412 predicted proteins | sample A23P3SouthBayCA_FD_187735 | JGI IMG/M metagenome (GOLD analysis project Ga0207733, IMG submission 187735) | Aerobic enrichment media microbial communities from Eden Landing Ponds, California, USA - A23 P3 (SPAdes) | ecosystem: Environmental > Aquatic > Marine > Unclassified | place: Emeryville... | reverse complement strand
AGTCTCTATGACCGCTGAGGCGGGCGATTTCTGCCATGAACCAGCAAGAAATTCGCCTGCCTCACTTTTCACGCTTAACTAAACACGACCCCCTCGACTGCCCAATGAACTATACCGGATGCTGTTCATGAACGGGGTATGACAGAGCTGGTGACGTTCGGCGAGACCTCGTTGCGGCTGTCGCCGGTCGGGGACGAACGACTGGAGACGGCCGAGGACGTGCGGATGCGGGTATCGGGCACGGAGAGCAACGTCGCGGTGGCGGCGAGCGCGATGGGCGCCGACGCGACGTGGCTGTCGAAACTCCCCGACTCGCCCCTGGGTCGTCGGGTCGAGCGGACGCTGCACGCCCACGGCGTCGACACGGAGATCGCGTGGGCCGACGAGGGCCGACAGGGGCTGCAGTTCGCCGAGCAGGCGCCGACGCCGCGGGCGGACCGGCTGCTCCAGGACCGCGACCGGGCCGCCGCGGCGTCGGTGACGCCCGGCGAGTTACCGATGGACCGGATCCAGCGGGCCGACGCCACGTTCGTCGCCGGGAGCACGCTCTCGCTGTCGGGCGACATCGTCGAGACCGCCGAGGCGGTCCTCCGGGCGGCGGGTAACGGCCTCGTGGCGATGGATCTGGACTTCCGGCCCGGTCTCTGGTCGGTCGAGGCGGCCCGCGAGACGCTGGACGGCGTGTTCGACGCCGTCGACGTGCTGATCGCCAACGAGGATCAGGCCCGGACGATATTCGACCGGACCGACGAACCGCGGACGTTCGCCCACGCCCTCGCCTCGAAGCGGTCGTTCGACACGGTCGTGATAACGAAGAGCGAACGCGGGGCGCTGGTCTGCAGCGACGGCGTGATCCACGAACAGGACGGCATCGAGGTCGACGCGGTCGACCCGGCCGGCCAACACGAGGCCTTCACGGGCGCCTTCCTCGAGCGGGTCCTCTCGGGTGCGGGCGCGAGCGAGGCGCTGACCCACGGCGTCGCGAGCGCGACGCTGGCGCGGACGATCCCCGGCGCGATGACGACCGCGAACCGCGCGGAGGTCGAGTCGCTGGCCGCGGACCTCGAAAGCGGTCGCTGACCGCGGTTTCGCCGGCGGTCGCGAGCGGCGGTCGGGAGGGGGCTGGGCCGGGAGCGCGGGGATGCGCCGGACGGCGCTGAGATGCCGACAGAGATATGGGGACGCCAGTCGAGGGTCCAGCCATGTCACGGGCACGCACGAAGGCGGTCACGGTCGCGTTCGCGGTGTTCGTCGCCAGCGCGTCGTTCGTCGGGGGCGTCGGCGCGCAGTCGTCGGACAGCGTCACACTCACGGTCACCGTCGTCGACGAGGCTGGCAACCCGCTGAGCGACGCGGAGCTGTCGGCCACGTGGGACGACGGTGGCCCGGTCAATCGCACCACCGCCGGCAACGGCAAGGCGTTCGTCGACGTGGCCGAGGGGGCCGACGTGACCATCCGCGTCGACCACCCACGCTACGTCCGCAACCAGCCCTACGTCGTCGAGAACGCCAGCGAGGGGGACGTGGCGATCGAGGTCGCCCGGGCGGGCCAGGCGACGGTCACGGTCGAAGGGGCCGACGGGCCGCTCGGTAACGCCATCGTCCGCATGTTCCACGACGGCCAGCCGGTCCTCAACGAGCGGACGGCCGCCGATGGGACGTTCGCGACGCCCGAGATCGAACAGGGCAACTACACGCTCGTCACGTTCAAGGAGGGGTACCTGCGCAACCGGACGACGCTGACCGTCGACGGCGAGGTCAGCGAGACGATGGAGATCCGCCAGGAGTCGGTGCTGGTCACGTTCGCCGTCAGCGACGACCACTTCGACCCGCCGCGGGCGGTGACGAACGCGAACGTCACTGTTCCGGGCGTCGCCGACGTGACCACCCAGGGGACCGGCACCGTCAGCGTGAGCATGCCCGTCAACGACGCCTACGAGGTCACGGTCACGAAGCCGGGCTACGACTCCGTCACCGAGCGGCTCAGCGTCCGCGAGTCCGAGACCGCGCTGAACGCGACCATCCAGCGGACGCCCGCTATCAGCCTCCGCGCCGACAACGATAGGGTGGTCGTCGGCGAGCCCGTCCGGGTGACCGTCACCGACGAGTACGGCAACCCCGTCCCCGGTGCGGCCGTCAGCCGAGCGGGCACGACGGTCGGGGAGACCGACGACGACGGCGTCCGCAGCGTCCCCGTCGAGAGCGCCGGGAACGTCAGTATCTCGGCCGAGGCCGACGGACGAACGGCCGAGATCACCGTCGAGGGCGTCGGATCGGGCGGCGCGCCGACCGCGACCGCGACGGCCACCGCGGGCGCCTCGCCCACGACCACCGGCACGCCGACCGAAACCTCGGGCGGCTTCGGTCCGGGCTTCGGCGTCGCGGGCGCGCTCGTCGCGCTCCTCGTCGGCGCCCTGCTCGCGCGGCGCCGGGGCGAGTGACCGTCTGACTCCGCCCGGGCCGCGACCGGCGTCGGACCGCCGCCGACCCGTCCCGACGGGCTATATAGCCGATCGGTCGAGAACGTCACGCAGGGGAGCGGATACCGGAAATCGCCGCCGCGTCGCCGAAGTTTAGGTTCCGGGGGGTGAACCCCCGACCATGGCCACGGAGTCGCCGAGCGTGCGGTCGACGGTGCGGCAGTTCTTCTCGCTCGAGCGGGACGTGCTCGTCCTCTCGCTGGCGATGTTCGCCTTCAGCCTCGGCTTCCAGATGACCGGCCGCTACCTCTCGGAGTACCTGGTCGTCCTCGGCGCCTCCCCGTTCGTCGTGGGCCTCTACGGCTCGTTCGGCAATATCATCAGCGCGGTCTACCCCTACGCCGGCGGCGTCTTCTCCGACCGCGTCGGCTCCCGGTACGCCCTGACGCTGTTCGGACTGCTGTCGACGCTGGGCTTCCTGTTCTGGCTGGTCGCGCCGCTCGTCGGTCCGATCGACCTCGGCGCGGTCGTCCTCGAACCGTGGCTGTGGATCTTCGTCGGCCTCGTGCTCGCCCAGGCGTGGAAGTCGTTCGGGCTGGGGGCGACCTTCGCCATCGTCAAGCAGAGCGTGCCCGACGACCGGCTGGCCCGCGGGTTCGCCAGCACGGAGACGTTCCGCCGGAGCGCCTTCCTGATCGGCCCGCTGCTGGCGGCCGGGCTCCTCTTTCTCGTCGGCGGCGGCACCGAGTCGGACATCCTCCCGGGCTTCCTGTACGTCCTCGGCGTCGCGGTCGCCTTCGGCGTCGTCGCCACGGCGATCCAGCACGTCAGCTACGAGGCCGACGCCGATTCGTTCGGAACGGAGTTCGAGGGCGTCTCCCAGATCCGCGAGGATCTGGCCGAGTTGCCCGAGCCGCTCCGACCGTTGCTCGTCGCCGACACGCTCGTCCGCTTCGCCAACGGGATGGTGTACGGCTTCTTCATCCTCGTGATCACCCGCATCTGGGAACTCGACGTGACCCTCTTCGGGTTCTACCTCAACCCGGCCGTGTTCTTCGGCGTCCTGCTGGGCGTCGAGATGGTCGTCGCGCTGGTCTCGATGGCGCCCGCCGCCGTCGCCGCTGAGCGCGTCGGCCTCAAGCCCGTCGTCGCGCTCGGGTTCGCCGTCTACGCGGTCTTCCCGGTCCTGTTGATCTTCGCGCCGGCCGACCCGCTGGTCGTCACCGCCCTGTTCGCGTTCTCCGGGCTGCGCTTCGCCGGCCTCCCCTCGCACAAGGCGCTCATCGTCGGCCCCGCCGAGCGCGACGCCGGCGGCCGCGTCACCGGCGCGTACTACCTCCTCCGGAACGCGATCGTGATCCCCAGCGCCGCCTTGGGGGGATACCTCTACGACAGCGACTGGACGGTCGACCTGCCCGTCGGGCCGCTGGAGGCGCTGGCCGCCGGTCCGGAACTGGCCTTCTCGGTCGCCACCGTCGTCGGCGTCGTCGGGGTCGCGTACTTCGTCGTCTTCGGCGAGGAGTTCGCCGCCTACGCCTGACGACTGCCGGCAACAGGCCTTTCTCCGCTCGATCGCTAGTCCGTCGCATGGCAACCGACGGCGACCGGCCGGGCGACGACCTGACCGAGCGAGAAGTCGACGCGCTCCACGAGGTCGAACTCGGAGTGGAGTGGCTCCGCCGGGCCCACGGCAAGCTCGTCGCCTTTCACCACAACACCGGCCACGCGATGGAACACCTCGCCGAGGCCGAACAGCTGCTCCGCGAGAGCGGCCACGAGGAGTTCGCCGACGAGATCCGCGACGAGCACCTCCCCCGCGGCGTCGTCGACGAGGACCGCTGGTCCTACGACGTGCTGTCGTCGTTCGAGCGCGATTTCATGGCCGACGTGAGCGGCCTGACCGACCGCGCGCGCACCGATCTGGCCGACGGCCGCCACCACGTCGCCGAGCGCCGGCAGGAACAGGAGTGGAAGCGCGACGCCGACTCGGAGTGATCCGACCGGGGCCGAAGCCGAACGACCGTTCGGTCGCACCGCTCGACGGCGTCACCCGCCGCGCCACGCCGGGCGGGCGAATCCCGAACCACGCGGGGAGAGCGGGTCCCAGACGGAGTATTGCGAGACATCCCGGGATCGACCGCACGCGGTTCGCGGTCGACCCGGGAAACGCGTGCGACAATCCGTATCAGTTGTTCTGGATCGCGTCGATGACCATCGCCGCGGCGACGATGGGCTCTTTCGGGACGCTGCTGGCGTCGTCGATGACGATCTCGTAGCGGTCTTTCAGCGAGAACTGCCCCTCGATGGAGCCGACGTGGTCGCCGTCGAGATCGGTTATCTCGTACTTGTGCGGGATGAAAGCGCCGAACGGCACGTAGTGGCGGGCGAGCGTCACCAGCGCCCCGCGGGAGTTGATCTCGGCGATCTTCGACTCGTCGCGCGCGTCGCGGATCGTCCAGGTGTCTTGCAGGAGCGAGTAGTCGTTGTCGAGGACGACCAGGTCCTCGCCCGTCTGGGCGTCCGTGAGGACGTAGTTGCCGGCGACGTCGATGATGCCGCCGGCCTTGACGGTGAACACGTCGTTGTCGTTCCCGTCCGTGAACGGGAACTCCTCTTTCATCTTCAGCATCTTCTGCTTGCCCCGCAGGACCACGTTGCCCGCCGCGTCCATCGCCTTGTACTTGTTCCGGATCAGCGACTGTTCGACCGTGTAGCTGTCGTCACCCAGTTCGATCCCCGTGATATCGTAGCTCCCAGCCATGTGCGCCCTAACTGTTCCGCCCCTGGTATTTAAATCTCGGCGTCAGTAGGTCGCCGCCCGCCCGTCCAGCCGCCGCGCTCGCCGGATCAGAAGCAGAACAGCCGCTCGCGACGCTCGTCGGTCAACGGAGCGCCGTACTCCGAGATTTCGACGGCCTCGGCGTGCTCGACCGCCGCGCCTCGCTCGTCGCCGTAGCGGGCTCGCAGCTCCGCCCGGAAGCGGTCGGCGACGTTCACCTCGGTGTTCGCCGAGAAGTGGTCGAGGCCCGCCTCGGCGAGCCACTCGCGTCGGGCGGCGTCGCCGTCGGGCACCTCGTCGAGGACGCCGAACGTGTAGGGAAGCCACTCGTAGACCTGCGACTCGTGGCAGTCGAGCGCGTCGAGCTTTCGGTCGACCGCGTCGGAGACGTCCAGCACTACGTCCGGTTCGAACGGTGCGGGCTTGCGGAAGCCGTCGGCGACGTAGCCGAACACGGGATTCTCGTCCATCGGCGGCGTGTCGGGACAGACGTTCGGGACGATGAGCATGTAGGCGGTATCGCGGAGCAACTCGGCGGTGTAGCGGTGGTCCGGGTGGTAGTCGTTGGGACGCGGGCCGAGCACCAGATCGGGGTCGACCTCGCGGACGAAGCGGGTCAGCCGATGCCGGTGGTCGAGCGTGGGTTCGAGTTCGCCGTCGGGGACGTCGAACACCTCGTAGTCGATCCCGAGCGTCTCGGCGACGGCCTCCGTCTCGCGCTTCCGGCGCGCGGCGACGGTCTCGCGGTCCCCCTCGTGGTGGCCCGCGCTCCCGTCGGTCACGGACAGAAAGGTCACGGCGCGGTCGGCTTCGACGTACTTCGCGGCGATGCCGCCGGCCTTGATCGCACAGTCGTCGGGGTGGGCGCCGACGACGAGGAGACTCGGGTCGGTCACGTCCGCAGGTCGCTCCGCGAGCGGGAAACGGTTGCGGACCCGCACGTCCGCTCCGCGACCGGACTGCGAACCGCTGTCCGCGGCTTTAACCCGGACAGCCGCGAACCCGATACCATGACAGACGGCTCCGTCTACGAGGAACTGGGCGTCCCGACGGTCGTCAACGCCGCGGGGACCAAGACGCGGATCGGGGGGAGTCGCATCCGCCCCGAGGCTCGCGAGGCGATGGACCGGGCCGCCGAGGCGTTCGTCCGCCTCTCGGACCTGCAGGCGGCCGCGAGCGACCGCATCACCGAGGTCACGGGCGCGGAAGCCGGGTACGTCACGAACGGCGCGGCGGGCGCGCTCCTGCTGGCCGCTGCCGCGAGTATCGCCGGCACCGATCCCGGGACGATGGCCCGGCTGCCCGACACCGACGGCGTCGCGGACGAGGTCGTGATGCCCCGCACCCATCGCACCGGCTACGACCACGCGCTCCGGACCGCCGGCGCGACGATCGTCGACGTGGGGACCAACGACGCGACCCTCGGGACGGGCGCCCGCAACGTCGAGCCCTGGGAGTACGCCGACGCCATCGGCGAGGACACCGCCGCAGTCGCCCACGTCTACAAGGCCTACGGGGGACCGCCGCTGGCCGAGGTCTGCGAGGTCGCCCACGACCACGACGTGCCCGTGATCGTCGACGCCGCGGCGGAGCTGCCCCCGAAAGCGAACCTCTCGTGGTTCACCGACCAGGGTGCGGATCTGGTCGCGTTCAGCGGCGGCAAGGCGATCCGCGGGCCACAGACCACGGGTATCCTCGCCGGTCGCGCGGCCCTTATCGAATCGGTCGCCGCCCAGCACCTCGACACCCACGCCACCGCGTCGGTCTGGGACCCGCTCGAGCGCCTGCTCGACGCCGACCGGTTCGACGGGGTGCCCCGACAGGGCGTCGGCCGACCGCTCAAGGTCGGCAAAGAGGAACTCGTCGGCCTGCTGGCCGCGCTGGACGCCTTCCTGGCGGAGGACCACGACGCGCTCGCTCGGGAGTGGCGCGAGCGCGCCGAGCGAGTCGCCGCGGGCCTCGACGCGGTCGAGGGGCTCTCGACGACGATCGAGGACGGCGCCAAGTCTGTCGCGCCGACGGTGGCGGTCGCCGTCGACGCCGAGCGTGCCGGCCGCTCGGCCGCCGACCTGGTCCTGGCGCTCCGGCGGGAGGACCCCCGCGTGTTCGTCGGCGCCGACGGGGTCGACGGCGGGACCTTCACCGTGAGCCCGATGTGTCTGACCGACGGCGAAGCCGACCACGCTGTCGCGCGGATCCGGGCGAACCTGGGGGGCGAGTCCGGGGATTGATCGGGCGGGTCGGCGGGCCGGGAAACGGGTGGTCCGGCGGACCGAGAAACCGACAGCGTTTCACACCACCGGGCCTTGACGAAGGATAGATGAGCAAAGACGTCATCGAGGTCCGCGGGGCAGAGGAACACAACCTCAAGGACGTCGACGTAACGATCCCACGGGAGGAACTGACGGTCGTCACGGGGCTGTCGGGGTCGGGGAAGTCCTCGCTCGCGTTCGACACCGTCTACGCGGAGGGCCAGCGCCGGTACATCGAGTCGCTGTCGGCCTACGCCCGGAACTTTCTCGGGCAGATGGACAAGCCGAAAGTCGAGAACGTCGAGGGGCTGTCGCCCGCGATCTCCATCGACCAGAAGAACGCCGCCAACAACCCCCGGTCGACGGTCGGCACCGTCACCGAACTCCACGACTACCTCCGCCTGCTGTACGCCCGCGTCGGCGTCCCCCACTGCCCGGAGTGCGGGCGCGAAGTGGGCGAGCAGTCCGCCCAGCACATGGTCGACCGCGTGCTCGAACTCCCGGAGGGCACCCGCGCGAAGGTCCTCGCACCGGTCGTCCGCGACCAGAAAGGCGCCTTCGAGGATCTCTTCGACGAACTCGTCGCCGAGGGGTACGCCCGCGTCGAGGTCGACGGCGAGCAACACGACCTCTCGCTCGACCGGCCGGAGCTGGACGAGAACTACGACCACACCATCGACGTGGTCGTCGACCGCGTGAAAGTGAGTCCGGAGGCCCGCTCCCGGATCACCGACTCCGTCGAGACGGCGCTGGAAGAGAGCGACGGCATCATCAAGGTCGCCGTCCCCGACCCGCCCGAGGACGTGGAACTGGGCGGCGCCGAGTCGCGGTCGGTCGGTGACCTGGGGGACGCCGACGAGGACGCCAGCGGTGACGGAGACGACGGCGACGCCGACCGCCTCGTCGTCGAGTTCTCCGAGGATCTCGCGTGTACGCACTGCAACGTCGACATCAGCGAGATCGAGACCCGATCGTTCTCGTTCAACAGCCCCTACGGTGCCTGTCCGGAGTGCGAGGGGCTCGGCGAGACCAAGGAGGTCAGCGAGGACCTGGTGATCCAGGACCCCTCGAAGCAGCTCAAGCACGTCTTCGAGCCCTGGAGCTACGACCGGACCTACTACTCCCGCCAACTGGACAACGTCGCCGAGCACTTCGGCGTCTCGCTGTCGACGCCCTTCGAGGATCTGGACGAGTCAATCCGGCGCCAGTTCCTCTACGGCACGGACTCGCGGGTCCACTTCGAGTGGCGGACGAAGAACGGCACGCGGGAGAAGACCGAGCGCTTCGAGGGCGTCATCCCGAACCTCGAACGGCGCCACGTCGAGACCGACTCCGACCGCGCCCGCGAGCACATCGAGGAGTACATGGCCACCACCACCTGCCCCGCCTGCGAGGGGACCCGCCTGAAGGCGGAATCGCGCGCCGTCCTCGTCGACGGCACCGCCATCACCGCGGTCAACGAGCTGTCGATCGGCGACGCCCTGGAGCACTTCGAGAACCTCGAACGGAACCTCGGTCCCCGGGACACGAAGATCGCCGAGGAGATCCTCAAGGAGATCCGCGCACGGCTCGGGTTCATGTGCGAGGTCGGGCTGGACTACCTCACACTCGACCGGGAGGCCGCGACCCTCTCGGGCGGCGAGAGCCAGCGTATCCGGCTGGCCACCCAGATCGGTAGCGGCCTCGTCGGCGTGCTGTACGTGCTCGACGAGCCCTCCATCGGGCTCCACCAGCGCGACAACGACCGCCTGCTGAACACGCTCGCCGAACTGCGCGACCTCGGAAACACGCTCCTCGTCGTCGAACACGACACCGAGACGATGCGCCGCGCCGACAACATAATCGACATGGGGCCGGGTCCCGGGAAACGGGGCGGGGAGATCGTCGTCAACGGCGACTTCGACGAGGTGCTCGACACCGACGAGTCCACCACCGGCGACTACCTCTCCGGCGAGAAGGCCATCCCCGTCCCCGCCGAGCGACGGGAGCCCGACGGCCACCTCACAATAGAGGGCGCACGCCAGCACAACCTGAAGGACCTGGACGTGGACCTCCCGATCGGCTGTTTCACGGCGATCACGGGTGTCTCGGGCTCGGGCAAGTCCACCCTGATGCACGACGTGCTGTACAAGGCGCTGGCTCGCGAGATGCACGGCAACTCCGACGTGAACCCCGGCGAGCACGACGGCCTCTCGGGGCTGGACGACGTCGAGACCGTGCGGCTGATCGACCAGTCGCCCATCGGTCGGACGCCCCGCTCCAATCCCGCGACGTACACCAACGTCTTCGACCACATCCGCGAGCTGTTCGCCGAGACGAACCTCGCCAAGCAGCGGGGCTACGAGAAGGGGCGGTTCTCCTTCAACGTCAAGGGCGGCCGTTGCGAGGAGTGTGGCGGCCAGGGGACGGTCACCATCGAGATGAACTTCCTCTCGGACGTGCAGGTGCCCTGCGAGGAGTGCGGCGGCGCCCGCTACAACCGCGAGACGCTCGACGTGACCTACAAGGACGCCACCATCGCCGACGTGCTCGACATGAGCATCGACGAGGCCTACGACTTCTTCGAGGGCCACAGCCAGATCCGGCGCCGGCTGAAACTGCTGAAGGATGTCGGCCTGGACTACATGCAACTGGGCCAGCCCTCGACGACGCTCTCGGGCGGAGAGGCCCAGCGCGTCAAGCTCGCCGAGGAACTCGGGAAGAAGGACTCCGGTGAGACGCTGTATCTGCTCGACGAGCCGACCACCGGCCTGCACCCCCACGACGAGCGCAAGCTCATCGACGTGCTCCACCGGCTCACCGACGACGGCAACACCGTCGTCGTCATCGAGCACGAGCTCGACCTCGTGAAGAACGCCGACCACATCGTCGACCTCGGCCCCGAGGGCGGCGAGGCCGGCGGCCAGTTGGTCGCCGAGGGCACCCCCGAACAGGTCGCCCGCACGGAGGGGTCCTACACCGGCAAGTACCTGCGGGACCTGCTCCCGGACGTGGATATGGAGGGCCCCCGGGGCGACCGCGTCGTCACCGCCGACGCCGACGGCGAGGCCGAGCAGGCGCCGCGGGCCGACGACGACTGACCCCCGCTCCCGTCGGCGGACCGGCCCCGAACCACCCGTTCGAACCAGACAGATATCATATCTGAGATCTGCGCGGACAGCTATAACTACCGACAGGAGAGTGACCCAGTCGATATGGGACTCGCACGCACGGGCGCCGTGCTCTCGGGGCTCGCGGGTATCGGGTTCGGGCTGTTGGGACAGATACTCCCGCCGCCGACGAGCCGGTTCGCCAGCAGGCCGGGCTGGGTGACCGCGCTGGTCGACCTCTCCGTGCCGCTGGTCGTCCTCGCGGTCGTCCTCTACCTGGTCGACCGCGGGACCGTCCAGCGACTGATCGGCGGGCGCGGCGACGGCGTCGGCGGCGTGCTGGGCGGGTCGGGCGCCGTCCCGCTGAACCGCTACGAGATCGTCGAGGCGACCAACTGGAAGCGGCTCAACTGGATCCGGTTGCGGCGCTCGCTGGGCGTCGCGCTGGCCGTCGCGGGGACGGTCGCGCTGATCGTCTCGGTCGCCTTCGGGAACGCCGAGGGACTGAGCGGCGAGTTCGGCGCCGCCATGACCGCGCTGTGGTTCGGTGCGATCCTGCTGGGGCTGGCGATCGTGGTGACCTCGCGGACCGACGGCGAGGAGATCGCCGCGGACTACACCCACCGCGTGTCGGTCCGCATCCCCGACCTCTTCTCGCTGCACTCCTTTCACGTTCACCTCCGGCAGATCGCAGAGGACCTGGGATACGTCCCGACCAGCGACACCTCGCCCGGCCGGGGCGGCTCCCCCGCCGCCTTCGACGAGGAGGTGTACCTCTCGAAGGGCGGGTTCAAAGTTCGCAAGCGGCCGTTCGAGTCGTCGCTCAGTCCGCTGCCCGAGGACTCGCCGATGGCCGAGGTCGTGAACCTCACGACGGCCAGCCTGTCGCTGGTCGCCGTCGGCGTCTCCCTGCTCGTGACCGGCCCGCAGGTGGCCGGCGTCCCGCTGTTGCTGGTCGGCGCCGTCGCCTTCCTGTACGACTACGTCCGCCGGACGCGCCAGTGGGCCGAGCTGTACTGCATCGAGGAGGGCACCGTCTACACGCCGACGGCGGCGGTCCACGACGGCGAACCGCCCGGCGAGGGGGTCGTCCACCACGAGCCGGCCGTCTCGGCCGCCGAGTCCTCGACGGAGTTGCTCGTCACCCTCGGCGCGAAACACTCGATGTACTTCGAGGAGGACCGGCTCGAAGCCGACTTCGACGCGCTCGTCGACCGGCTCGACGACGTGGCCGCCGAGAACAGCTACACCGTCGTCGACGAACCGACCCGCGAACGAGTGGCGCCGCACACGAATGGCCGCTGATCCCGACCCGCCCGGCGACGACCGCGGCGACGAGTCCCCGGCCGTCCCGGCCGACCTGACCGACGCGAGCGACGCCGACCTGGCCGACCTCGTCGCGGAGGCCTGGGCGGACGACGACTACCGGACGACGGTCAAGGAACACGGCTCGCACGTCTTCGTCTTCGCCAAGCGGCGCGTCGACGGCGCGGTCCGCGGCGAGATCGTCTGGATCGCCGGCGAACGGGCGGTCGAGTCCGCCCACCTCGAACAGCTCCGCGCGCTCGCCGAGAAGACGGGCGCCGACTCGGCCACCTGCCTGACCGTCGGCGCCGGCGGCGTCGCCGAGTCCGCCGCCGCGGCCCACGACGTGACCGTCCTCGACGGCGATGACCTCCGAGCGAAACTCGGCGTGGAGGACGAACGCGCGTCGGACTCCGAAGAACCGGGAGTCACGGGCGACTTCGCCACCGATGGCGACGACGGGCTCGGTGGACTATCCCCGCCTGACGGAGCTGACCGATCCGACGGTAGCCCGGCTCCGCCCGGCGGCGCGGAAGTGTCCAGCGGGGCGGGGCCCGGAGACGGGTCGCCTACCGACCCGGCTACCGACGGGGTCGACGTCGGGACCGACGACGGTATCGGTGAGCCCGCCGAGGGTGGGGTCGGCGCGGGAGACGACGAGCAGCGCTTCGTCGCCGGGAGCGGCGGTGGTAGCGGTGGTGACGGTGGGGGTGGTGGCGGTGGCGGCGGTGTCGCAAGCGGAGCGAGCGGCAGTGGCGACATCGGTGGACCGGGTAGCGGAGGGTCCGATGGCGGATCGAACGGGGCCGACGGCGCCCAACGTCCGGCGAGAGCGGTGGCCGAGTCGGCCCGGTCGGCGGCCGAACGACAGCGCCTGGACGCCTGGGACGGGCAGACCACCGAGGCCGACATCGCGCGCCCGGCGTTCGACGGGCTGTGGACGGCGGTCACGCGGAGCGACGCCGTCGAGAGCCTGGCGGACCTGACCGTCTGGGACGACACCTCGCGGTGAGTCGGGTCGACGCCGGCGGGCGCGAACTCGATCGATCCACGGCGGCGGTTCCCGAAATCGGTTCAGCGATCCGTTAAGGGCGTCCCGACCGTCCGATCGGGTATGACCGGGACGACCGCCTACGCCGCGCTCGACGACCGCCTGCTCGTCGTCCGCGGCGACGGCGACGACTGGACCGCTCGCGAGCACCTCGTGGGGCGATCGCTCCAGTCGGTCGCGGCGAGCGCGGCGCGACCGGATCGAGCGTTCGTCGGCACCGTCGAGTCCGGGGTCCAGCGGACGGCCGACGGGGGAGCGACCTGGGAACGCGTCGCGCCCGATATCGACGACCGCGTCACCGCGGTGGCTGTCAGCCCGCACGACCCCGACACCGTGTGGGCCGGGACCGAACCCTCGGCCGTCTACCGCTCACGCGACGCCGGCGACTCGTGGGGACCCCTGCCCCCGCTGACCGACCTCCCCTCGGAATCCGAGTGGTCGTTCCCGCCGCGACCGCACACCCACCACGTCCGCTGGCTGGAGCCCGACCCCCACGACCCCGAGCGCCTCTCCGTCGCCATCGAAGCGGGCGCGCTCGTCCGGATTGACGACGCCCTCGCGGCCGCGGCGGCCGACGGCGTTGACGGCGCCGAGTTCTGGCAGGACCGCTCGGCGGGCGCTCGCTACGACAACCACACGCTCGCCACTCACCCCGACGCGGAGGGGCGCGTGTACGCCGCCGCCGGCGACGGCTACGCACAGTCCGAAGACGGGGGCGACACCTGGACCACCCCGCAGGACGGGCTGGGCCACGGCTACGTCTGGGGGATCGCCGTCCCGCGCGCCGAGCCAGACACCGTCGTCGTCTCCGCCGCCAGCGGCGCCCGGAGCGCACACAGCGTCTCGGCCGCCGAGGCGTACGTCTACCGCACCACGAACGCGAGCCAGGACGACCCGACGGAGTGGGGACTGGCGATGGACGGACTGCCCGACCCCGAGGGGACGGTCCGGTCCGTGTTCGCTGCGGCCGGCGGTTCGGTCCTGTTCGCCCTGAACAACCGCGGGCTGTACCGCTCGGCCGACGCCGGCGCCTCGTGGGAGCGGGTCCCCCTGGCGTGGCCCGACGCCTACGAGGACCAGACCCCGCACGGGCTGGCCGCGGTCTGAGCGCCCGTCACACTCCCGTCGCGGTGGTCACAGCGCCGCGCCGACGCCGTAGACGGCCATCGTCGTCACGACGGCCGCGGCGGCCGCGACGGCGACCACCTGGAACGCCTTGATCCGGTCCCGTTTGACGGCTTCGGCCTCGGCGACCGACCCCGACCCGCCGCCCGACCCCGAGAGGTCGTAGCGCGCCAGCGCGCCGAAGCCCGCACAGAACCCCATCCGGTCCTGCACGACGCCCATGAACCCGCCGAACAGCAGCGGGAACGACCCCAGCAACAGGCCCGCGGGCCGCCCCGTCCCGAGGACGACACCGACGTACGCCGCCGCCGCGAGGAACGAGGCCGCACCCAGCGTCCGTCGCTTGCGTCGCTCGTTCCGCCCGATGTTGCAGACGCCCGGCTGGTACTCGGTCATAGCGGTGAGTGGGTGGTCGTCCGGTAAAAACACACCAGCAAACAGCGTCGGTTCGAGTCCGAGGACTCGCCGCCGGCGACGAGACCGCGAACGTGCGCTCCCGGACCGTCGTAACACGCCGTGAACAGCTTGCAGCACCTGTCGTTTCCTAACCCGGGAATCACTATCCCCGTGTGGGGCCGTCCAAACGGTATGTCGCGCAGACGCCGACCGGTCCGACGCCGCGGGCTCGACCGCGAGCGGGGTCAGCGAACGCCTCGACCCGTTGCCGGGAAACGCGCACCGACTCGACTCCGACCCGGTAGGCGACCGGCGGGGGTGAAGCCGTAGCGATGTTCGGGACTGGCGGCCTCCGCCGAGGGGTCCGGCGACTCCTGTTCTTGTTTCCGGCGACGCTGGGGCGACTCGGGCTCGTCGACCGGCGGCGCGGCGAGGAGGCGTTCGAACTGGCGCTGCCGGTGATGGTGACCGGGACCGTCCGGACGGTCCTGCGGACGGCCGATTTCTTCATGGTCGGGCTGGCGCTGCCGGCCGCCGCGCTCGCGGGCATGGAGTTCGCCTTCCAGTACTACTTCGTCGGCTTCGGGCTGGCGCTGGCGCTGTCCAGCGGGACGATCAGCGTCGTCTCCCGGTGTCAGGGCGCCGGGCGACACGACCGCGCGGACCTGGCGATCAAGCAGTCGCTGTGGCTGTCCGTGGTCCTCTCCGTGCCGTTGATCGCGGTCGCGCAGCTGTACGCGGCGCCGCTGGTCGAGCTGCTGACGGACGACCCCGCGGCCGTCGAGCAGGGGGCGACCTACCTTCGGGTCGTCACCTACGGGCTGGTGGCTCGGTTCTGGTCGATGGTCGCCGCGCGGGCGCTTCAGGGGAGCGGCGACACGCGGACGCCGATGTACGTCAACCTGATCACGATCCCGACGAACATCGGCTTGAACGCGGCGCTGATCTTCGGGCTGGGGCCGTTCCCGCGGCTGGGCATCGCCGGCGCCGCCTGGGGGACGACCGTCGCCGAGACGCTCTCGGCCGTCGTCTTCGGCTACCTGCTGCTGGCCGGCGACAGGGGCGTCCGCCTGCGTCTCGGCGGGAGGCAGTGGGACACCGAACTCGCCGCCGACATCGTCCGCGTGGGCGCGCCGTTGGCCGGGAGCCGCCTCGTCGGGACGTTCGGGCGGTTCCCGTTCCTGTTCGTGCTCGCGACGCTGGGGACGCCCGTCGTCGCGGCCTACTCCATCGGGCGGCGAGTCGTCATGCTCGCGATGATGCCGGCGTGGGGGTACTCGACGGCGTCGAGCGCCCTCGTCGGGCAGGCACTGGGCGCTGGGGACGAGACGGAAGCGACCGCGTACGGATGGGACACGACCCGACTCGCGCTGGTCACGCAACTACTGATCGCCGCCGCCGTGGCCGCCTTCGCCCGCCCCATCGCGGCGGTATTCACCGCGGAGGCCCCGTCGGTCACTGTGGAGTTCGTCCGGGTGTTCGCGCTCGCCGTCGGCGGGTTTAGCGTCGCACGCACGATGCGGGGGGCGCTCCGTGGCTCCGGCGACACCGTCTGGCCGCTCTACGGGAAGGTCCTCGGGCTGGCGGCGCGGCTGTCGGTCGCGTCGCTGTCGCTGCCGGTCGGGCTGGCGGTCGGGGTCGGCGGGCTGGCGGTCGCGCCGGGCCGCGGCGCCGGCATGGTCGCCGTCTACGCCGCTGTCCTCGCCGACTTCTACCTCCAGGCCGCCGTCAACGCCGCCCGGTTCCGGAGCGGGAAGTGGCGGGCCGTCGCTCGCCGTAGCGGCGTCGACGCCGCCCACGACGGCGACTGACCGGTGCCGTCGACACCACCCGACGCCCTGCGGAGTAGGAACTTGTTTAGGCGAGCCTAAACAACTGTCCGTCGATGACCACTGCGAACTCGATGGAGCGGACAGTCGACGACGGCGCGGGCCCGTACGGCGACGCGGTCGAGACGGTGGCGTTTCTCGCTCGCTCGGAGCACCGCGTCCGAGTGCTGTCGCTGCTGGCGGACGGTCCGCGGAGTCGAGACGAGATTACCGAACGGGTCGAAGCGACGCGGGTCACGCTCAGCCGGATCTTCGGCGACCTGGAGGACCGGGACCTGATCGCACGCGACCCGACGGCGACCACCTACGAACTGACCCGATACGGCGATCTCGTCTACCGGGACCTCGACCGCCTGTTCGGGACGGTCTCGATCGGGCGGGCGTACCCCGGCGTCGTCGAGCGGCTCCCGGCCGAGTGGTTCGACTTCGACCTGCGCTGTCTCGCCGACGGCGAGCTGGTGTCCGGCGACGAGGCCGACCCGATGTCGGCCGCCCGCTTCGTCGCCAACGCCGTCCGGGACGCCACGTCGCGGAAGGCGCTGCTCGGGACGTTCCTCTCGCTGCCGCTGCACACCTTCGAGGAGTCGCTGCGGACCGGTGAGGAGCCCGACGGCGTCGTCATCTTCGACGCGGACGTGGCGGAGACGATGCTCGACGACCCGAACCTCCGGGAGCGATGGCAGGGGATCGAGTCCATCACCGACGGTCCCGTCTACCACCGGGTCGACGAGCGCGTCCCCTGCGGCGTCGCCGTCCACGACGGCGAGACGGTGTTCCTGACGGTCGATAGAGAGGGCGGCAACGGGTTCGACGTCATCAGGACCACCCACCCCGACGTGGTCGAGTGGGCCGACCGGACCATCGACGAACACCGAACGGGGGCAACACCGCTCGCCGCGGCCGTCGACGATCGACCGTAACCGTCCCGGGTCCGATCCCCACGAGCGACCGGGAGGGAGCCAGGACGCGACTCGCGACCCCGACGCGGAAGCCCGGTGGGCCGGCCAGTCGCGAGGACGACACCGACGTACGCCGCCGCGAGGAACGAGGCCGCACCCAGTGTCCGTCGCTTGCATCGCTCGTTCCGCCCGATGTTGCAGACGCCCGGTTGATACTCCCCCGTCGCCGAGAGTGGGAGACAGGCCGGTAAAAGCATACGAGCAAACAGCGTCGGTACCGCCGGCAAACGGCGTCGACGCCGGCCCCGCGGACGGACACTCGCGCTCGGTCGCGCGTGCGACCCGCGAGGGGTCACTCGGTCTCGACGGTGAACCCCTCGAAGGTGCTCCGGAACCCCTCGCCGGTCGGCGCGGCCGCCATCGGGCCGACGCGCAGTCGGTCGGCGTCGCTCAGCGTGGCCTGCCGGATCATCGTGTACGCGTCGCCGTCCCTCGAGAGGGAGACCTCGACGGTCGATCCGGCCCGTTCGACCCGGAGCCACACCGACTCGGGATCGTCGTCCAGGGGCGACTTCGACCAGTCGGAGACGCCCCTCGTCACGACGGCACCGGCCTGCTGGACGCCGTCGACGTACTCGACGCCGCACTTCAGCCAGGTCTCGGCGTCCTGGCGGACCATGAGTCCCGCCTGGTCGTACAGCGTGTCGTACTCGCCGGCGACTTCGACCGTCGCGGTGAAGTCCCCGGCGACGTCGCGGTGGAAGAAGTGCCCGTCGTCCGCGACGAAGTCGTGTTTCGTGACTCGCCAGAAGTCGGTCTCTCCGTCCGCCTCGACGGTGAGCCGGTCCGCCGACCGGTCCCAGGACGCCGGTTCGTTGAGCCACTCCATGACGGCGATACGCGGACCGCGGCGATAAACCCACGCGTGGAGGAGAACGAGACCGGGGGCAATCCCCGTCGGGCGGGACGGCGCCGGTCGGACTGAAAGATACTTTATCGCGACGCGCTACAGAGCGGGTATGCACGATTTCGTCGTCGTCGGATGCGGTCCCGCGGGCTCGCGGTTCGCCCGCCGCGCCGCCGAGGAGGGGTACGACGTGCTCGCCTTCGAGCAGGGCGAGGTCGGCGAGCCCCTGGCCTGCTCGGGCCACGTCTCCACCGACGTCTGGGAGTTCACGCCCGAGGGTGCCCGCGACCGGCTCCTGCAGAACGTCGTCCACGGCGCCCGCTTTCACCTCGGCGGCCCCCGCGGCGACCCGCCGGGAGATCCCCGTTCGAACGGTCACACCCCCCGGGACCGCCCTGCGGGTCGCGACGGGTCGAACGGTGCCGACCGCGACGGCGAGTTCCCGGCCACGTCCTACCCCTTCTACAAGGACGAACAGGTGTCGAACGTCATCGACCGCGTCGGCCTCGACCGGGAACTCGCCGACGCCGCCCGCGAGGCGGGGGTCGACCTCCGGGAGAACCACACCGTCGTCGGCGTCTCCGAGTCCCGCGACCGCGTCGAGGTCGAAGCGCGGGGACCGGACGGCGTCGAGACTCACGAGGCGCGGATGGTCGCCGGCTGCGACGGACCGAAATCCCGGGTTCGACGCGAACTCGACATGTCCGAACCCGACGAACTGCTCCACGGCGTCCTCGGGTTCAGCGACGAGGACGACGACACCGACTTCGTCGACGTCCACCTCACCGTCCCGGAGTTTTTCGCCTGGCGGATCCCCCGCGGGGAGGCGGGCGTCGAGTACGGTCTCGCGACCCCGCCGAGCGCGGACGTGCGCGAGCGGTTCGACCGGTTCACCGCCGACTACGGCGTCGAGACCGACCGCCGGTGTTCGGGGCTCATCCCCGTCGGCCCGCCCGACTCGGTGACGAGTCGCCGGGCGTTCCTGATCGGTGACGCCGCCGCCCAGACCAAGCCGTTCACCGGCGGCGGCATCCGCTACGGCATGACCGCCGCCGACCACGCCGCCCGGCAGATCGACCCCCGCGACCCGGCCACGCTGTCCGGCTACGAGCGCGCCTGGCGCGACGACCTCGAACGCGAGATCGAACTCGGTCACTGGATCCGGCGGGCGTACTCGCTGCCCGAGCCGGTTCAACGGGTCGGCCTCCGGGCGTTCTCCGGCGAGATCGGCGTCCACATGGACCGCCCGACCAGCGTCTTCTCGGTCGAACAGCTCAAGTCGCTGCTGCGCGGGTGAGGTCGGTCGACCGGCGTTCGGGTCCCGCGTGGCCCGGTGAGAATCCCCGCAACGCTGATTTAGAGCCCTTCCTAACCCCCTGCCATGGAACTCGACCTGCCGAAGACGGCCGCGGCGTTCGTCGTCCTGATCGCAGTCGGCATCGGCGGACTGATCGGCGCGCCGATCCCGATGGGCACCGACACGATCCTGATGATGGTCGCCCCCTCGATGATCGTCTTCGGGCTGATCTGTCTGGCGATCGGCGTCGCGCACGGGCAGTACCGCGCCGGCGCGACGCGGTGACCTGAACGGCGCTGTCGGGGACGGCGCCGACACCGTTCTCCGCTCCGCAAGACGTAACCCGACACCACCCCCAAATCGGGGCAATGACGGTCATCGAGTCGGTCCACGCGGACCACGGCGCGACGTTCGAGGAACGGGGCGACCGCCGGGTGGTGGTCCACTACGGCCGGCCGGCCCGGACCCACGCCGCCGTCCGCAACGTCGTCGGCGTCACCGAACGCGGCTACGGCGTCCTCACGATCGAGGGCGACGACCGCGTCGAGTTCGTCGACAACGCCGTCTCCAACCGCGTCCCGACCGAAGACGGCGAGGGCTGTTACGCCCTCCTGCTGGACCCGCAGGGGAAGATCGAGACGGACATGTACGTCTACAACGCGGCCGCCGGCGACCGCCTGCTCGTCTTCCTCCCGCCCTCCGAGCACGAACGGGTCGCCGAGGACTGGCGCTCGAAGACGTTCATCCAGGACGTGACGATCGACGACGCGTCCGACGACTTCGGCGTCTTCGGCGTCTACGGCCCGCAGGCCACGGAGAAGGTCGCGAGCGTCCTCAACAAGGCCGCCTCGCCCGACCGCCCCCTCTCGTTCGTCCGCGGGTCGATGGCCGACGCCGGCGTCACGGTGATCCGCGACGACGGCCTGGCCGGCGAGGAGGGCTACGAGGTGGTCTGCGCCGCCAGCGAGGCCGCCGACGTGTTCGACACCCTGGAGAACCGCGGGCAGGCCGCCGCTCCCTTCGGCTACCGCGCCTGGGAGACGCTGACGCTGGAGGCCGGGACCCCCCTGTTCGAGTCCGAACTGTCGGGCCGGATCCCGAACGTCTGCGGCGTCCGCAACGCCCTGGACTTCGAGAAGGGCTGTTACGTCGGCCAGGAGGTCGTCTCCCGCGTGGAGAACCGCGGGCGGCCGAGCAAGCGACTCGTCGGACTGGTCCTCGACGCCGGCGGCGACGCCGAGAGCGACGACGGCGAGAGTGACGAGCAAAGCGTTCCGGACGCCGGCGCGGCGGTGTTCGACGGCGACGCCGCCGTCGGCGAGGTGACCCGCGCCGCCGACAGCCCGACCCGCGGCGAACCGGTCGCGCTCGCCGCCGTCGACGACGGCGTGGCACGGGGTGAAGGGGCGCTCACCGTCCGCGTCGCCGGCGACGAACGCCCCGCAGCGCGCGTCGCCCTCCCGTTCGTCGAGGGCAGCGACGACTCCGCACGCCGGCCGCGGTACCCGGGCGCGGACGCCGCGTAGCGGGACTGTCGACCCGGACGGACCTCGCCACCGGTCGAACGGCCGGACTCGACCGTTCTCGCGGTTGATACTGGCACGAAACGCTCAATATTCCCGGGGCGGAAGGGGCTGGTAACGCCGTCTATGTCGGAATCAGTCATCGCGGACTTCGTCGCCACCTTCAACTCGGAGGCCTCGGCCCGTGCCGAGCCGGTGAAAGGCCGGATCCTCCTCAGCGAGAAGCGGCTCGTCCTCGCCGCCGACGAGGGGAAGGTGACCATCCCGCTGTCCGCCATCTTCGACGTGGCCGTCGGGCAGGTGCCCGACGACCTGGGGGAGTTTTTCAACTCGACGGTGACGGTCGCCTTCGAGAAGGGGGGCAATCGCATGGTCGCCGCCGTCGAGGCCGACGACGACAAGATAGAGAAGTTCACCACCGTCCTGTTCAAGGCCGTCCTCAACGGCACCGACGTGACCGTCAAACACCCCGCCCGCGTCGGCGGCCGCGTCACCGGCGAGGCGTTCGCGCCGGCGAAACTGTTCCTCAAGCCGGGGTCCGTCCGGTTCCGTCGCGCCGACGACACCGTCGACGTGGACCTCTCGACGGTCAGCGACTTCGAGCGAACGTCCCGCGAGATCAACGGCACCGACCAGGCCGTGCTGGCGGTCCGGCACCTCGACGGCGGGCAGGCGGCCCTCTCGCTGGCCGCGATGGACTCCCCGCGGAAGATGTCCATCCTCGGCCGGTACCTCCGCCTGGAGTACAGCGACCTCATGGCCGACCTGGAGGACGTGACCCTCTCGGAGGATCAGGTCGAGCTACTGGTGGCCGTCTACTCGACCGGACCGGGCGTCTCGCTGGCGAACGTCCTCGACATGGAGAGCAGCCAGCTGACGATGGTCCTCAACGACCTCCGGAGCGACGAACTCGTCGTCGACGGCGAGGACGGCCCGAAACTCACCCCGAAGGGCCGCGTCGTCGTCTCGAAGCACCTCGAAGACGTCAACGCCTGAGCGGTCGCGGTCGGCCGCCTGCGGTCGCGCCCGTCGCTCAGGCGTCCCAGGGCTCGCCGCTCGCGAGATCCACGTCCGAATCGCCCTTCGCAGAGGGGCAGATATCGGCCAGGACGCACTCGCCGCAGTCGGGGTTGCGCGCCGTACACACCGCCCGGCCGTGGCTGATCAGCAGGTGCGTGTACCACTTCCACTCGTCTTCGGGGACCACCGGCAGCAGGTCCTCCTCGATGGCCTCGGGGCGCTCCTCCTCGGTGATCCCCAGCCGCCGGGAGAGGCGCTGGACGTGCGTGTCGACGACGATGCCCTCGACCAGGTCGTAGCCGTGCTGGAGGATGACGTTCGCCGTCTTCCGGCCGACGCCCTTCAGGTCCGTCAGCTCGTCCATCGTGTCCGGCACCTCGCCGTCGTGCTCGTCGGCGATGATCCGCCCGGAGGTCTTGAGGTAGTCCGCCTTGCTGTTGTGGTAGGTGATCGACCCGATGTCCTCCGAGAGTTCGTCCACGTCCGCCTCGGCGTAGTCTTCCGCGGACTGGTACTTCTCGAAGAGGTCCTCCGTCTCCTGGTTGACCCGCTCGTCGGTACACTGCGCGGAGAGGACGACGGCGACCAGCAGTTCGAGCCTGTCGGAGAAGTTCAGCGAGATGGTGGCGTCGGGGTACTCCTCCCAGAGCCGTTCGACGACCTCTTCGGCCTGCTCGGCGCGCGAGGGAAGCGGCGTGCCCATTGTGGCCGATCCGTCGGCCGAATCGCGCTTGAGTGGTTCGGTCTCGATCCGGCGGGCGGTCTCACCGGCGGCGCGGCTATCAGCGCGCGGAACCGGCGGGGAGTCTTTATCAGCGTCGCCGCCGTGGGCGGTCACATGACCGACTCTCCGGCGGAGGAACTCGACGACATCGACGACGACCTCGACGACGCCAGCGACGAGGTCGGCGCCGTCGTCGACCACATCCGAGAGGCCGACGAGGGACGGCTCCGGCTGGTCGTCAGGTACGGCGGCGACGACCACGAGACGGTGTACGTCCGCGAGGACATCGCCGACCAGTTCAGCGACCTCGAACTCGACGAGCGCGTCGAGACGCTCGTCATGAAGGGGCTCGGCGACCCCGCTCAGGAGGGCGCCCTCTACGACTTCGGCGACCTCGACGCTACCGTCCGCTGGTACGACGCCGTCGTCGTCGCCCACTTCCCCGTCCGCGAGTGGTCCGGCCTCGTCTTCACCTTCGACCGCGACACCGACTCGCTCGACGCCATCGTCGACGAGTACTTCTGACCTTCTCCGGTTACTCGACCACCTCGCCGTCGGCGAGCGCGATCGTGTCGCCGTCGTGGCGAACGGTGACCTCGAAGGTGGACCCGGGCTCGATCGCGCTCGCGTTCACCGCGGCGCTGAACCGACCCTCGTCGGTCACGGTCGCCGTGACGGTCCTGAGGAACGGGCTCGCGTCGCCGGTGGCCTCGAGCCGGAGCGTCACGTCGGTCCCCGCCGAGAGATCCGTCTCGCCGGCGACCGTCTGCCCGGACGCGGACGCGAGGGTCACCGCGTCGCCCTCGTAGTCGAGGGCGGTGCTGTGGTTCTCCGCGGCGACCGGGCTCGTATCGTTGACGGGGACCGCCGTCCAGTTGCCCTCGCTCGTGTCCGGCGTCGACACCTCGTTGTGCCCGCCGATCACGACGCCCTCGGCGGACGCGACCGCCGCGCCGTCGCGGCGGACGGTCGCCTCGAAGGTCGTCCCGTTGGCGACGCCGACCAGGTCGACTTCGGCAGCGAACGTGCCGTCGTCGGCGACCGTCGCCGTCCGCTGGACGAGGAACGGCGACGCGCCCGAGGTGGACGACAGGCGGACCGTCACCTCGGTCCCGGGCGAGCGGTCGGTCTCGCCCCGCACGGTCTCGTTTTCGAGCGCCGCGAGCGTGAGGCGCTCGCCCTCGTGGTCGAAGGCGGTACCGGGCTCGGACTCCGCTCCGGCGTCGGTCGGCGTGACGCTCTCGACGGCGTCGACGCGGGCACTCGCGTTCGCCAGTTCGGCGCCGTCGCGGACGACCGTCGCCCACGCCGTGGCGTCGTCGGAGACGCCCGAGAGGTCGACGGTCGCCGAGAACGAGCCGGTCTCGCCGACGGTCATCGTCTCCGAGACGATGAACGGATTCGCGGCCTCGTCGGAGACGACTCGCACCGCCAGCTCCGTCCCGGCCGGCAGGTCCGTCTCGCCGGTGACGGTCTGGTCGGGCGCGCCGTCCAGCGAGAGGTGCGCGCCGTCGTAATCGACGGTCGCGTTGGCGCCGTCCGCGCCGCCGTCAGGGGTGGCGGCAGGTGCGTCGCCGCCGAGCGGGACGCCGCCGGCCGACACCGCGGCGACGGCGGCCACGAGGACCACCGCGACGGCGCCGACGGTGCCGTACGTGCGGTTCACTGTCTCACCTCCCGTGTGACAGGAGTGGTGTGTCTGCGGACGGGGCGTCTGCGGACGGACCGTGAAGGGTCGTCCGCGGCGATTCGGTCGCGGGGTGGGCGGTCTGCGTGCATCCCGCTCTCGACTACAGCCGACTGGTAAGTATCCCCGGCGAATGCTTAAATCTCGATTTGAACGGCGTCAGACATCTTCAGACCGGATCTGGAGGGGCCACATCACAAAGGTGCAAGGAGGATGCCCACGGCTTGAGCCGTGGGAGGGATCCGACACTGCTCGAATCAATCCACGGGTGATGATGAACTGGCTCCCTTTCACGACGAGAGTTTATAACCCAATCCGCGTCAGTGTGTCCTACAGATGGGGGACGTGATCCGCACGGTCACGGTCAAACTTGATGTGCCTGACCAGCGGTGCGACGATCTCCATCGGACCAAAGATCAGTTCCTCCACTGTGCGAACACCACTGCAGCATGGGCGTGGCGATACCCCGACGACTACTGCGTGACTTCGAAACGAAAGCCAGAGAACGCCCTCTACGAGCAACGTCGTTGTGAGACGGAGTTAACCGCCAACCTCGTCCAGAAAGGCATTCAACGGGCCATCGAGGCGATCAAGAGTGGTGTCGCCCGCCTCGAGAAGGGAGAAAACACGAGTCAACCGCACTTCGAGCCTGGAGCGTCGTCTACGACAAACGCGCCGCGACGTTCCACCGCGACCACGTCTCGCTCTCGACGGTGACTGGCCGCGTCGAGTGTGACTACGTGCTTCCCGACGACCCCGAAGGAACGCCGATTGGCGAGTACTTGTTGAACGAGGCCTACGAGCTCCGAACCTCCACGGTGCAGTACGACCGTTCGACCGAGTCGTTAAACGATTCCACGCGTGGGCGTTCCGACGCCTGTTCGAGTACGTCGAGTACAAGGCCGAGATGGCCGATATCTCGGTCGAGCAGGTGGATCCCGCGTATACGAGTCAGCGGTGTTCGTTCTGTGGGTGTACCAGCGAGATCAATCGGCGGTCGAAACACCAGTTCGTCTGCCAGCAGTGCGAGTACAAACTGAACGCGGACTACAACGCGAGCAAGAACATCGCTCGGAAATTGCTCAAGCGGCTCCACTCGGGGCGAACGTCTTCGAGCGGAGGCGCACCCTGTCAGTGTGCGCTGACGTCAGGGACGCTGACCCTGAACGGCGAGTTCCACGCCTCCGTCAATTCGACGGCAGAAGGCGAGTCCACTGGCAAGCCTACGACTTCAGTCGTGGGTCACTGACTCCATCGTGACGTACTGGCAGTCCGCCTCGATTCGAACGCCGGGAGGGCCGTCCGAGCCGTTCTCGACCCAGACCTCGATCCCCGACCGGTTGTCCCCGTCGCAGGGGAGCCGGGGCTGTTCGAACCCCGGCCAGTCGCGCTCGAACTCGGTCCCGTCGACGGTCACGACGACCGTCTCGGGATCGGCCGAGTCGGGAAACGGGGCGTGCTTGTCGGCCTCGTTGTCGTCCGAGAGGCTGTACTCCTTCTCGAACACCGTCTCGTCGGCCTCGTCGGTGACTGTGACGGTCACCTCGTGGGTCTCCTCGCGGTCGCCGAGGTACACCGTCACCCAGTGGGCCAGAGCCGGGGGCGACTCCGGGAGCGCGTTGCATCCGCCCGCGGCGACGAGCGCCGCGGTCGAACTCGCGAGAAACGAGCGTCGGTTCAGGGAGGGCATCGCCCGGATCGGGCGCTGCACGGCTGTTAAAAACCGCTATGATGGCTATATAGACTGCGCCGGACGGCACCGAGACGGTCGTCTCGCTGCTCGCGGGTCGCTCGGCTCGCCCTCGCTACTCGCGGCTCCTTCCAGTCGCCGCTCGTCATCCCGAGGCCTCCCTGCGGTCGGTCTCGCTACTCGTCCAGCAGATGCTCGGCCAGGATCGGCACGAACGTGCCGATGTCGGTGACCATCCCGACGGCCTGGTCGCTGCCGCGGTCGAGCAGCTGGGTGACGGTGGCGGGGTTGATGTCGACGCAGACGGTGCGAGTCGTCGAGGGCAGGCAGTTACCGACCGCCACCGAGTGCAGCAGCGTCGAGAGCATGAGGACCAGATCGGCCTCGTGGGCCTGCTCGCGGATGGCGTTCTGGGCCTCCATCGAGTCGGTGATGGTGTCGGGCAGGGGTCCGTCGTCGCGGATCGACCCGGCGATGACGAAGGGCACGTCGTTGGTGACGCACTCGTACATCACGCCGGACTCGACGGTGCCGCTCTCGACCGCTTCCTCGATGCCGCCCTCGCGGATGACCTCCGAGATGGTGTAGATGTGGTGTTTGTGGCCCTTGCGCGGGTGGTCGAGGCTCTCGGTGTCCATGCCCAGCGAGGTGCCGTACAGGTCCCGTTCCAGATCGTGGACGGCGAAGCCGTTGCCGATCGAGAGCATGTCGATGAAGCCCTCGCGGACGAGGCGAGCGAGGTCCTCGCGGGCGCCCGAGTGGATGAGCGCGGGGCCACAGACCGCGAGCACGTCGCCGCCCTCGCGTTTGGTCTCCTCGACGGCGTCGCCCACCTGTCGGATGGTCGACTCCGAGGGGCGCTCGGAGGAGACGCCGCCCTGCATGAAGCCGAAGGCGCCCTCGCGGTCGCGGGGGCGCTCGGGCGGGCTGACGCGGATACCCGTCTCGCCGGTGACGACGGCGTCGCCCTCCTCGACGGCGCTGAGGACTTTCGTGTAGGCGCGCGGGCCGTCTTCGCCGTCTCGCGGGTCGCTTTGCTCCCCGCTCGACTGTTCCGCGGCGCTACGCGCCGCGCCTTCGACGATAACCGCGCAGTCCATCTCGACGTTCTCGACTTCGATCCACTCGCCGTCGATACGGACCTCGGTGGGGTGGTTGGTCGTCGAGTAGAAGCCGTAGGGGACGACCTTGTCCTTCGGCGCGCGCTGGAGCGTCGCGTCTTTCGGGTCGGAGGGGTTGGCCCCGTTCTGGTGGAGCTCGTGGACGATAGACTGCAGGGTCTCCTCGTCGGGCGCCTCGACGAGCAGGCGGGCGTAGGACTCCGCGGTCTCGTGGCGCCCGATCTCGAACTCCTCGACGTCGAAGGAGCCGCCCATGTCCATGATGATCCCGAACGCGGCCCCCATCATCCCCGAATCGATGATGTGGCCTTCCAGCTCGACCTCGCGTGCGGCAGTCATGCCCGGAGCCACGGCGGCGGCGAGTAAGTCGTTTTGGATGGGCGACGCCGACGCCGGGCGCGACCAGCGGCCGCGACGCCCGCCCGCCGGCCGCATCGATCCGCTTACCTTCGGCGCGGCCCAACTATCGGACGATGGACCGCGGAGACATCGCGCTGGCGCTCGCACTGCTCGTCGGGGTCGCGCTGACCGGCCAGATCGCCGGCCTCGTCGAGTCCGCAGGCTACGACGGCCTCGGCAGCCTCGTCTGGCCGATCGGCTACGGGAGCGTCGTCCTCGCCGCGTGGTTCGTCTGGATCCGCCCGATGGATCTGGGCGCCGGCGACCCCGACGACACCGATCTCTGGGGCCCCGACGACGAACAGACCGACCCGGACCGGTAGTCGCCCTGTTAACTCTCTTCGATTCAATTAACAAAACGAATTAATTTGACCCCCGTTCGTAGCAGCGGGATTAATACGTCCCGACGGGCTAGCTCCGAGTAATGACGGACGACGACCCGGACCGGTCCCAGAGGGGCGGTCACGACGCGACCGACGCGACGGAAGCGTGCTGCGGGTCGGACGGCTGCGACGCCGCGGCCGAGGCGGCGAGCGACGCGACCGGGGAGGGGACGGAGGTGCGGTTTTCGGTCCCGGAGATGGACTGCTCGTCGTGCGCGGGCAAGGTCGACGCGGCGCTGGCCGACCGCGAGGGCGTCGTCGCGACGGACCTGCGCCCGACGACGGGGACCGCGAAGATCACCTACGACGCCGAGCGGACGACGCGGTCGGAGCTGGTCGCGGCGGTCGAGAGCGCCGGCTACCCGGTCGCCGACGACGGTAGCGGGGGCGCGAGCGGCGACGAATCCGACGCCGCGGGGGGGACAGCGAGCGTCCTCCGGAGCGACCGGGCGAAGAAGACCGCGCTGAGCGGGCTGTTCCTCGGGCTGGGCCTGCTCGTCCAGTTCGGACCTGCGGGGCTGAACGGGTCGCTCGTCGGCTTCGCGGGGCGGGAGCTGTTGGTCGCGGACGCGCTGTACCTGCTGGCGGTGCTGGCGGGCGGGCAGGTGATCGTCCGCAACGGCTACTACTCGGCGAAGAATCTCAGTCTCGACATCGACTTCCTGATGTCGGTCGCCATCCTGAGCGCGACCGGGATCTCGCTGGTCGTTCCCGACCTGCACTTCTACGTCGAGGCGGCGTCGCTCGCCTTCCTGTTCAACGTCGCCGAACTGCTGGAGCGGTACTCCGTCGACCGCGCCCGCGACTCGCTGGAGGAACTGCTGACGCTCTCGCCCGACATCGCCACGGTGCGCCGAGCGACCGGAGCGGACGGCGAGTTCGAGCGGGTGGAACGACCGGTCGAGGCGGTGGCCGTCGGCGAGACGGTCCTCGTGGAGCCGGGCGAGAAGATCCCGATGGACGGCACCGTCGTCGAGGGGTCGAGCGCGGTCAACCAGGCGCCGATCACCGGCGAGAGCGTCCCGGTCGACAAGTCGGTCGGCGACGAGGTGTTCGCCGGGACGATCAACGAGCAGGGCTTTCTCGCGGTGGAGACGACCGCCGAGGCGGGCGACACGACCATCGACCGGATCGTCGAACTCGTCGAGGACGCCCAGGCGAACAAGACCGAGCGCGAGCAGTTCGTCGAGCGATTCGCCGACTACTACACGCCCGCGGTGGTCGCCGCCGCACTGGCCGCGACGTTCGTCGCGCCGGTCGTCCTCGGCGGCGGCTGGGCGACGTGGTTCGTCCGCGGTATCTCCCTGCTGGTCGTCGCCTGCCCCTGTGCGTTCGTCATCTCGACGCCCGTGACGGTGGTCTCCGGCGTCACGAGCGCGGCGAAAAACGGCGTGTTGATCAAGGGCGGCAACCACCTCGAAGCGATGGGCGAGGTCGACGCCGTCGCCTTCGACAAGACGGGGACGCTCACCACGGGCGAGCTGTCGGTGACCGACGTGGTCGGACTCAACGGTAACGACGAGGCGGACGTGCTTCAGTGCGCTCGCGCCATCGAACGCCGGAGCGAGCACCCCATCGGCGACGCCATCGTCGCCCACGCCGACGGACGCGGGGTCGACGACCGCGACGTGACGGACTTCGAGAGCATCACCGGGAAGGGCGTCCGCGCGGATCTGGACGGGCGGACCCACTACGCCGGAAAGCCCGGGCTGTTCGCGGACCTGGGATTCGACCTGGACCACGTTCATCTGACCGGCGGCGCGGCCGCGACCGACGGGGGGCTCGCGAGCGACGGGAGCGAGACCGCGTCGGACCGGCGGTCCGACGGCGGCGTCGCCGTCGAAGCCGCCAGGCGGCCCTGCGAGGACCGCGACGACTGCGTCGACCTCCTCGAGACGGTCCCGCGGCTCCAGTCGGCGGGCAAGACGGTCGTCCTCGTGGGGACCGACGAGGAGATCGAGGGGGTGGTCGCGATCGCCGACGAGGTGCGCCCGGAGGCCCGCCGAACGGTCGAGCGCCTGCGCGAGCAGGGCGTCGGCCACCTGGTGATGCTCACCGGCGACAACGAGCGCACGGCCCGCGCGGTCGCCGAGCGAGTGGGCGTCGACGACTTCGCCGCCGATCTCCTCCCCGAGGAGAAAGTCGACCGCGTCGAGGCGCTCCGCGAGGAGTACGACACCGTCGCGATGGTCGGCGACGGGATCAACGACGCGCCCGCGCTGGCGACCGCCACTGTCGGGGTCGCCATGGGCGCCGCGGGGACCGATACCGCCCTCGAGACGGCCGACGTGGCGCTGATGGGCGACGACCTCTCGAAGCTGCCCTACCTCCACCGCCTCGCCCGGACCGGCAACGGGATCATCCGACAGAACGTCTGGGGCAGCCTCCTCGTCAAGGCCGCGCTGGCCGTCGCCATCCCCCTCCCGTTCGTCGCCGTCCCCCTCTGGTTCGTCGTCCTCGCCGGCGACGTGGGGATGACCACCGCCGTCACCGCCAACGCGATGCGCCTCGCGCGACTCGGCCCCGACGCGACGAACGGCTGAACGACACCGGATAGCGGCGACCACTACTTATTATAGTGTTCTGGTATAATTTACATATACACAGTTCAGACACATATTTCGAAGCGTCGACGCTCGATATCGAGTTTCACGTAGAGACGGTTCACAGCTCGGTTGTGGGAGATATTCGGTCCGTGTCGGCGACGACAACGACACGCCGACCCCGCGAAGTGTATCGGACAGAAGACGCTCTATACCGCTATAGAATGTATTTCTGGTTTTCGAGCCGGAGACTGATCGATATAGAATCATATTATCTGATCTATTCTTCTATTTCGGATAGTTTTGGGGAAGAATTGGGTGGGAAACTGGGGTCGCGGAGCGGGCGGTGAGGCGGAGGGCGGTGAGACGTGGTCGCGGTCGAGTGGAGCGGCGGAACTCGGGTGGGGTCGGCGAACGGAAGACCTATCAGCGAGTCCGTAGTAGCGGGTGTGCATGACGAATCGACAGGACGAGCGCCCGGACAACAAGGTAGAGCGGGTCGTCCGCGAGTACGATCTGGGGGATCTGGGCCGGGAGCTGGAGCGACGGTGGACGGGCGAGGGTCGGGAACGGCAGAGTCTGCGGGACCTGGCGGACTTCTTCAATCGACGCGTGCTGGAGAGCGCCATGGACGAGGCGGGGGTCGTGACGCTGCAGGGGGAGCTGGAGAACATCTACGACCTGCTCACCGGCGACGACGTGACCGAGGGGGCCCGCACCCAGGCTCGCAACCGACTCGAACGTGAGGGGATAGACGTCGACGACCTCCAGAACGACTTCGTGAGCCACTACGCCGTTCACACCTACCTGCGGGACTACCGGAACGCGGAGTACGAGGGCGCCGACGACGTGGACCAGCGCAACAAGTCCGTCGAGACCATCCAGCGACTCACCAGTCGACTGAACGCGGTCACCCGGCGCAACGTCGAGAACCTCCGCTCGACCGAGCGACTGGACATCGGTCCCGTCGACGTGATAGCGGACGTACAGGTCGTCTGCCAGGAGTGCGGCCGTCAGGAGGACCCGATCGACCTCATCGAGCGCGGCGGCTGTCGCTGCCGTGTCGACGAGTAGGCATTACACTCGTATGTGTGTAATTCCGCCGCGACGGCTCCGGGATCGGGCGGTCTCGGCGGATGGAAGGCGTGAACGCGAGCGACGATGCAATACTTTTATGCGCCGGTGACGGCCACCGGTACACATGGGAGCGACCGATAGCAAGACGAAGCCAGTAGACGTCACCGTCGAGAACGTCGGGGGGATCGACACGACCGACGTGTCGTTCTCGGCGGGGGTGACGATCCTCACGGGTCGCAACGCGACGAATCGCACGTCGCTGCTGCAGGCCATCATGGCGGGCCTGGGGAGCGACAACGTCTCGCTCAAGGGGGACGCCGACGAAGGCAGCGTCGAGCTGACCGTCGGCGAGGAGACGTACACGCGGACGCTCACCCGCCAGAACGGGACCGTCGTCACGAACGGCGACCCGTATCTGGAGGAGGCGGAGATCGCCGATCTGTTCGTCTTCCTGCTGGAGTCCAACGAGGCCCGCCGGGCCGTCGAACGCACGGAGAACCTCCGCGAGCTCATCATGCGGCCGGTGGACACGGCCGCGATCGAGTCCGAGATCGACCAGTTGCAGGGCGAGCGAGACGAGATCGAGCAGCGACTCGACGACCTCAAGTCGCTGCGTACCACCCTCCCGGAACTGGAGGAGCGCCGCCAGGAGCTCGAGCGGGAGATCGAGGACAAGCGCGCGGAACTCGCCGAGAAGAAAGAGCAGATCGACGACGCCGACCAGGACGTGGGGACGACCCGCGACCAGAAGGCGGAGCTGGAGGAGGCGCTGGAATCGTTCCGCGAGGCCCGCTCGGACCTGGAGGACGTGCGCTACAACCTCGACAGCGAGCGCGAGAGCATCGACGCGCTGGAGTCGGAGATCGAGGAGGTCGAGACGGAGCTCGCCGAGCTCCCGGAGGAGGTGTCGGGCGACGTGAGCGAGGTCGAAGACCGCATCGATCGCCTTCGCGAGCAGCGCCAGACCCTGGACTCGACGGTCAACGAACTGCAGAAGGTGATCCAGTTCAACGAGGAGATGCTGGAGGGGACGAGTTCGGACGTGGTCGCCGCGCTCCGCGGCGAGGACGACGCCGAGGAGCTGACCGAACGCCTCGTCGACGACCAGGTGGTCTGCTGGACCTGCGGGAGCGAGGTCGACCAGTCGGACGTGGAGACGACGCTCGACCGCATCCGCGACCTGCGCCAGTCGAAGCTCTCCGAACGCCAGGACCTGCAGTCGGAGATAGACGACCTGAAGACCGAGAAGGCGACCTACCAGGAACAACAGCGCCAGCGCTCGCAGCTCGACGACCGCCGCCGCCGCGCCGAGTCCGAACTCGGCCAGCGCCGCGAGCGCGTCGACGACCTCGAGGCCGAGCGCGACCGCCTGGAGGACCGTATCGACGACCTCGAAGACGAGGTCAACGACCTCCAGGACGAGACCCAGAGCGACCTGCTGGACCTGCATCGGGAGGCCAACGAACTGGAGTTCGAGATCAGTCGCCGCCAGGACGACCTGGAGGACGTCTCCGAGGAGATCGAGCGCATCGAGGCGGAACTCGACCGCCGCGATGACCTCCAGGACGAGCGCGAGGAACTGCAGGGCCGGATCGAGGACCTGCGCACCCGGATCGACCGCATCGAGACCGAAGCCGTCGAGCAGTTCAACGAGCACATGGAGTCGGTCCTGGAGATGCTCGGCTACGAGAACCTCGAACGGATCTGGATCGAGCGCAAGCAGGAGCGCGTCAAGGAGGGCCGCCGGCGCGTCGAGAAGTCCGTCTTCGACCTCCACGTCGTCCGCTCGACCGAGGACGGGACGACCTACGAGGACTCGATCGACCACCTCAGCGAGTCCGAGCGCGAGGTGACGGGACTCATCTTCGCCCTGGCGGGATATCTCACCCACGACGTCTACGAGACCTGCCCGTTCCTCCTGCTCGACTCCATCGAGGCCATCGACTCCGACCGTATCGCCCGCCTCGTCGACTACGTCGCCGAATACGCCGAGTACGTCGTCGTCGCACTGCTCGAAGAGGACGCACAGGCCCTCGACGACAGCTACCAGCGCGTCACCGAAGTCTAGCTCCCGCCTTCCCGCTCGTTTCCGCCGACGCGTGGCTGTCTTCTCCGATCACCCCCGCTCCAGTCCCGCCACCGTCCGTTCGCTCCCGTCTCCGCCCGCTCCAGTCCCGCTACGGCCGACAACTGGACGCGCCCGCTCGCCTCACGCTCTCGCAGATGTTTACTCGAACCGTAGTGAATATTTGGTATCGTAGACTTCTGAAGTCGAATAAGCATCCTGATATTAGATCGGTCCGGCGGCGATCGACCCGCAACGAGGGGGTGAATTCCGGTATATCACACGGGAGAGACACACATAGTCGAGATATCGGCGCTTCGACTATCCCAGTTGGTCGACCTGTAGGCGCTCTCACTGGACGGTCAGATCTCCCAAAATCGCCGTACAGCACGGTTATATACTCTCGAACCAGTGTTTCGCAAGGATGAACGGCAATTTCGAAAAGTGCGAAGAACGCGTACTTCATCCGAACGTACTGATTTCGTAGTATTCTGTCGATCGGATACGACCGGCAGAAACGGGTGAGACGGACGGCTGGTCGGTGAGCCGGCGCCGATGAGAAGGGGCGGGTCGTCGGGCGCCGCGGGCGCGGCGCAGTCAGGAGCCGCGGGCGCGGCGCAGACGTTCCCGGAGGGACGCGATGGGGGCGTACGGCGACCAGTACAGCTCGACTCCGGTCCAGGAGAGCGCGGTCAGGACGGCGAGGCCGCCGAAGGCCAGGTCGGTGAACCGGACCCACGAGGGCGCGGCGTACAGCATGCCGTTGACGAGGAGGCTCGGCGTCAGCTCCTTGAGGGCGACCCAGACGGTCTCGGCGGGGCCGCGGCCGGGGTGGGTTATCCGGCCGGCCGGCGGCACGGTGTCGGAACCGGTGTCGGGGTTGGCCGGCTGGAACAGGGGGACGCCGACGCCCGAGCGCGAGCCCGAGCCGCCGGCGGTCGTACCGCGCTCGTCCCGGATCGACCGCATGCTGTCCCCGCCCGCGCTCTCGTCGCCGGTTCCCAGTCGCTCGACGTCGTAGGGCATGCCGACGGTGTGGCTCCAGTTCACGCTCCCGTCGGGGGCGATCTCGGCGACGCGGTCGCCGTGGGTGTCGACGATCAGCGTGTTGCCAGACGGGAGCCGGTCGGCGTCTCTGGGCCACTGGAGGCGGCTGTCGCGCCAGCCCCACGACCGGCGCCACTCCCCGTCGGCCGCCGTCGTCGCCTCGCCCGTCTCGGGGTCGACCCGCTGGTACTCCAGCAGCCGGCTGTTCTCCGAGTCGGCGACGGTGATCGCGGGTCCACCGTGCTCGGGCGGGACGTAGTCGGGGTTGTGCTGCTCGTAGAGGATGTCGTAGTTGTCTTCCTCGCCGAGCGTCCAGTTCGCGTCGACGCCCTCGCCGGGCTCGACGAACACGACCCGGTCCATGTTGCGGACGCTGACCATGAATCGACCGTCGTCGAGCACTTCCACGTCGTTGATGTGCGTCCAGTCGCCAGCGGCGCCGCCCACGTCGTCGGGGAAGTACGCCGACGCGTTCCACTCGTAGACCGTCTCGTTCGTCGTCACGTTCACCACGCGGACGCTGTCGCGCAGGATGTCCGCGACGGCGACGTGGCTCTCGTTGATGCGGTCCACGTCGTGCCAGCGGCCGGAGTAGATCTTCGGGGTGAGCTCGCCGTAGACCGTTCGGGTCTCGCCGGTGGTCAGGTTCACGCGCTCGAAGACGTTGTACGTACAGCGGTCGGTGCTGACGTTCGCACACGCCTCGCCGTCGCGGTGTTCGGCGGCGAGGTACTCGACGGTGTAGGGGCGGCCTTCCACGGGGTCCACGTCGAAGTACACGCGGTAATCGTCCTCGTAGTAGGCCACCTCGCCCGCGCGGTCGAACGCCACCAGTTCGGCCCGCTCGTCGGAGGCGTAGAAGCCCTGGGTGGCCACGACGGTCAGGTCGCGGGGGTCGTACTCGGCGGGATCGACGAGCACCGTGCCGTCTGCCTCGCTCGCCGCGTCCTCGGGCGAGCTATCGTCGGGGTCGGCGAGTCCGGCGTCACCGGCGCCGGTGGAGGGACCGGTGGGGGATTCCTCGGGGGCCGCGACGCCGGTCGCGCCGGACGCGGGGGACCCGTCGGCGCCGAGCGGCGACCCGTGGGCGCGTGCGACGTTCGGCTCCGCCGTCGCGTAACTGCTCGCTACCGCTCCCGCCGCGAGGACTAACACGGCGGCGAACAGCGCGCGAGCGAGTCGTTTGGAGGGGCTGTCCATGTCGGCTACGTGCGTAATGAACCGTTAAGTTTCTTTAGATCCCGCTTGCCAGCGGGGTGCGTTCCCCGCGATCGTCCCGAGCGGTCACCCTCGCTCCCGAGCGGTCGCGTTCCGCTCGACCGACGCGCTCACTCCCCCGCGACGAACACGTCGCTGTCGAGGCGGTCGGTGACGCGGTCCGCGAGGGCGCGGAGGTTCTCCGTGTCGTCGCGGTTGTACGACACCAGCGTCTCCAGCGCCGACTCGTCGCCGCGCTCGTACTCGCGCCACAGGCGGACGGCGTCCTCGCCCGAGAGGTCCGTGCGGTCGCGGTCGATGCCCGTCTCCCGCTCGATGCGTTTCAGCCCCCCGGTCAGCCCCAGCCGCCGGCAGGGGTACATCAGGTCGACGTGGGGCACGTCCACGTCCACGCCGAACGCCGATTCGAGGAAGGGCACGTCGAAGCGCTTGCCGTTGAACGTCACGAGCAGTTTCGCGTCGTCGAGGTGTCGCTGGAGGCGCTCGGCGGTGAGGTCACGGTCGGCGACCAGCGCCGTCGTCTCGCCCGGGGTGTGGAGTCCGACGACCGTCACGTCGTGTCGCTGCTGGTCGAGGCCGGTGGTCTCGATGTCGAGGAAGCAGGTCTCCTCCCGGAAGTTCTCGTAACAGCGCCAGTGGCTGCCGGAGGGGAACCGCTCGCGGAAGAAGGCGGCGTCCCCGTCGTCCAGGCGTTCGGCGGCCGTGGCGACGAACGACTCGATGTTCTCGGCCTGCCGGGCGCCGACGGCCGACGGGTCGAACGCGTCCCAGTGGGTGACCCCCGCCTCCCACAGCGACCGCTCGGTCTTCTCGCCCACGCCGTCGACCGGAATGAAGCTGTTCTCGATGCGCACAGTGGCCGATTCGTCCCCGCCGTCTTGGCCCTTTCGGGAGCGCCCGAGGACTCGGTCGGAGCGCACCGCTCGCGGCCCGGCTGTCCGACCTGGGCCTACCCCGTCGCGCCGCTTATGTACGCCTCGTCCTAACGTTCGCCAATGGTCCGACGGCTCGCGCTGGTCGCACTGGTCGCGGTGACACTGGCCGGCTGCAGCGCCCTGTCTCCCGGCGGGGCGGGGCCGACGCCAGCCGAGACGGTGACGCCGATGACGGTTCCGACGGACGCGCCGACCGAGACGCTGTCGCCGCCGCCGGGCGTCGCGCCCAACGGGACCGTCTCGCCGGGAGCGCTGACGCGGGCCCACTTCGCGGCGCTCGACGACCGGTCGTTCCGCTGGCGCCTCGACTACCGACGCAGCGTCGAGCGGTCGGCACCGGTCGGGGGAGCGACGGCGTCGAACGCCAGCGTCGACGTCGCGGAGCGTCGGCTGCGAGTCGGCGACAACGGGTCCTACCGCCTCACTCGGCGGATGACCGGGATGGTCGGCGGGACCGTCTACGCCGACGACACCGGCCGATACGTGCGCGGTGCGCGCTCGAACGGGTCGGGGTACCGCGTCGGTAACGGGGAGCCCGACTACCGGCACTACCTGCGGACGGGCCAGACGCTCGGACGCTACCTCTCGGTCGAAGGGTCGGCCGTCTCGACGGTCGAGCGGGACGGACGGACCTACTACCGCGTCCACGTCACGAGCCCGCCGCGGACCCTGACCGACGGACACGCCAAACAGACGATCACCGACTACGCCGCGACCGCCTACGTGCGACCCGACGGCCTCGTGCGCGCGGTCGCCGTCGAGTACGAGTACAGCCTCAGAGACGACCGCGTCGCGGTGTCGCTGCGGTCGGAGTACCGCGGCGTCGGCGAGACCGACCTGTCCCGGCCCGACTGGGTCGCCGATCTGGTCGACGACGGCGGGACGGCGCGACCGACGGCGACCGCGGGAGAAGCGACGCCGACCGGGACGACGGACGCGCCGCCGGGAACCGCGACGCCGACGGGCGGAGGGGAGCGATAGATGGGCGGGGATCCCGGGTCGGGCCGGACTCGGGGGGCGGGACGGCCCGGCTCCGCTCGGCTGCTGGTCGCCGTCGCGCTACTGGCCGTCTTCGCCGGCTGTAGCGTCTTCGCCGGCGGGGGCCAGCCGACGCCGGCGGAGACGGTCACGCCCGCACCGGTGCCGGACCTGGAGCCGACCGACACGCCGGCGGCGACGCCCCGAGAGCGGCTGGGAGCGTTCCCGGCGATCTCGCCCGAGGGCGACATCAACGTCAGCGGTCTGTTCGCCGCGCACATCGCGTATCTCTCCGAACGCTCGTACACGCTGGAGTGGGAGCGGCGGACGGCCGGCGGGTCGGGGGCGATCACGCAGGAGTACGACCGGCGGATCGCCGTCGGGGCTGACGGGACCTTTCTGGTCCGTAACGCGGACGCCGGCACGAACGCGACGACCACCTACGGCGACCGCGACGGCGCCTACCGACGGGTCGAGGGAGCGAACGGGACCGGCGTCGCGCCCGCACCGATGCGGCTCGCCGACCCCGTCGGCCAGCGCTACGCGGAGACCGTCTCGTTCGAGATACTCACGTTCCTGAACGAGGGGTACGACTCGGTCGACGTGGTGACCAGAAGCGGGCGTCCGTACGCGCGTATCGTCTCGGACAACGTCCCGCCGCAGATCCCCGAGACCTACAGCGCCTACGCCGTCCACGACTTCGCGGCCACCATGTGGGTCGCCCCGGCGGGGTACGTCCGCGCGATCCACTACGAGTTCGACCTGCTGAACGTCGACGAACGCATCGCCGTCGAGTGGCGCTACACCTACGACCGCGTCGGCGAGACGACCGTCGAGCGCCCCGAGTGGGTCCCCCACGGCGCGCTCACCGCCTCGCCGACGCCCGCCGAGGACGGACCGACGGTCGTCTCGCCGACGCACTCCGACGACCCCGCTCGCGTCCCGCCCGAGACCGTCGCCAACGGCTCCGTCGCCGACTGATCACGGTCGCGAACCGATTCCGTGGCACTCCCTGACAACCACGACGTTAGCGCCGCTCTCGCCGGATTCCTTTTTCGCATCCGAGTTAATTTCTCGTAAAATCCTGTGAAAAGAATTATGGCCGTCGCCGGTGAATCCGGAGGTATGATACAGGTCGGCGTCAACGGGTACGGCACAATCGGCAAGCGCGTCGCGGACGCGATACGCGCCCAGCCGGACATGGCGGTCTCGGGCGTCGCCAAGACCAGCCCGAACTTCGAGGCGAAAGTCGCGCTCGAACGCGGCTACCCCCTGTACGCGGTCGACGGCGAGCGGACGGCGGCGTTCGACGAGGCCGGCTTCGACCTGGCCGGGACCGTCGACGAACTCGTCGCGGCGAGCGACGTGATGGTGGACGCGACGCCCGCCGGGGTCGGGGCCGAGAACGCCGAACGCTACCGCCGACACGACACGCCCGCGATCTTCCAGGGCGGCGAGGACGCCGACGTGGCCGAGGTGAGTTTCAACGCCCGCGCCAACTACGAGGCCGCCCGCGGCGCCGACGACGCCCGCGTCGTCTCCTGCAACACGACCGGACTCTCGCGGCTGTTCGCCCCGCTCGTCGAGGAGTACGGGATCGAGAAGGCTCGCATCACGCTCGTCCGCCGGGGGGGCGACCCCGGACAGACGAACCGCGGCCCGATCAACGACACGCTGCCGGACCCCGTCGAGATCCCGTCTCACCACGGCCCCGACCTGAACACGGTCTTCCCCGACCTGGACGTGGACACGATGGGCATGAAAGTGCCCGCGACGCTGATGCACACCCACTCGGTCAACGTGACGCTCGCCGCCGAGGCCGACGCCGAGTCGGTCCGCGAGCTGCTCGACGCGGAGTCCCGACTCGTCGTCCTCCCGCCGGAACTCGACATCGACGGCGCCGGCAAGCTCAAGGAGTTCGCCCAGGACGCCGGGCGCCCCCGCGGCGACTGCTGGGAGAACTGCATCTGGGGCGACTCGATCACCGTCGAGGGCCGCGATCTGTACCTGTTCCAGGCCATCCACCAGGAGGCCGACGTGGTGCCGGAGAACGTCGACGCCGTCCGCGCCCTCACCGACACCGCCGACCGCGAGGAGAGCACGACGCTGACCGAGGACGCCCTCGGTCTGGACGGCCAGATCGGCGGGTCGCTGCGAGACCCGGTCGCCCGCTCGCCCGCCGTCGCCGACGGCGGCCGCGACGACGACTGAGTCCGCTCTTTTCTTCGCTCTCGATGCCCTCCGGTCGCCGCCCTACTCGATGCCCGTGCGCTCCGGTCGCCGCCCTACTCGATGCCCGCCGACAGCGTGAACCGCTCGACGTCGTCGGTCCCCGTGTCGACGACTTCGCCGGTCCCGGTGTCGAGGACGACGGCGTAGTGGGGGCCGGGCACGCCCTCGAACGGGACGCCGCCGGGGTTGATCCGGACGGTGTCCTCGTACGTCTCGTGGACGAACTGGTGGGTGTGGCCGTGCAGGACGTAGTCGTAGCGGCCGCACTCGACGAGGGCGTCGACGACGGCCCCGCTCGTGCCGTGGTAGGCGACGATCTCCCGACCGTCGACGGTCAGTTCGGCCGTCTCGCCGTGGTAGGTGCCGAAGTCGTCGACCGTCCCGTCCAGCGCCCACTCGCCGTCGTTGTTGCCCCGGACGGCGTGGAAGTCGAAGTCCGCGTCGAACGGCGTCGCCGAGAACGGGGCGACGACGTCCCCGCAGTGGACGACCGCGTCGCAACCTTCGCGCTCGAAAATCTCGACTGCCGTTTCGACCGCGTCCAGATCGTCGTGCGTGTCGGAGACGATGCCGAGTCGCATGGGCGGAGTTGGCCCGGTCGGACAATCAACGTGTCCCTCGGCACCGCGTTCCGGGAGGCGCGGGTTCAAGGCCGACCGTGTCGAACGGCCCGCATGGACGTACTCATCACGGGCGGCGCGGGCACGATCGGCACGGCGATAACCGACCACCTCGCGGGCGAGGGCCACGAGTTCACCAGCCTCGACGTGAGGGCACACCCCGACGACGGGGTGGAATCGGTCGTCGCCGACGCGACCGACGAGGCGGTCGTCCGCGAACACGTCGCCGAGGCGGACGCGGTCGTCCACCTCGCCCGGGTCCACATGGACGACGGCGGCCCCGACGACCGGGCGATCGCCTGGAGCGACGAACACCTCGAGAACCTCCGACTCCACGCGACCACCTACGAGGCGGCCGTCGACGCGGATCTGGACACCTTCGTCTACGCCTCCTCGAACCACGCCGTCGGGATGTACGAAGTCGAGGCCGCCCCCGACATCTACCACGGGTCGGACTTCGAGGTCGACCACACCGTCCAGCCGCGGCCGGACTCGATGTACGGCGTCGAGAAGGTCTACGGCGAGGGACTCGGACGACTGGCCGCCGAGACGAGCGCCCTCTCGGTGTACGCGCTGCGGATCTGTGCGGTCCGGGATTCCGAGTACGATCACCCCTACGGCGACGCCCAGCGCGGCGTCGACCAGGGCCGGTTCGAGCCCGCCTCGGCGGCCTACGACGAACAGGTCGCTCGGATGCACTGCATGTGGCAGTCCCGCCGGGACGTCGCCCACCTGGTCGAGCGCTGTCTCGCCGACGACTCGGTCGACTTCGACGTGTTCTACGGCGTCAGCGACAACAGCGACCGCTGGTTCGACATCGACCACGCACGGGACGTGCTCGGCTACGCCCCCCGCGACTCCGCCGACGAGTGGGACGCCCCGCCGTCCTGATCACCCCGTCTGGCCCCGTCGTGGCTCGCCGCTGGTCCCGACCGGACCACCGCGACCGAGAGATTAACTCACCGTCGAGTTATTTTATTTCACAACTCGGAGAAAGAAATTTACTGATGCGGACCAAGCGACGTACATGGGAGACACCGGCGGAGACTGGACGCGGCGGCACGCACGGCTCACCTGGGAGAGTGAACAGGGTGGCACGCCACCGGAAGACGGAGGGGGTTCCGGCGGGCGGGTGGTCCGCGCGGACCCGCCCGCCGACGACTGGAGCGCGCGACACGCCTGGTGTCGTCGCGCCTGATACGGAGTATTGCAAGCGTTTCCCGGGCCGACCGCCCGATCGCATGCGGTCGATCCCGGACTGTCTCGCAATACTCCGTACGACGGCGCTCACTCCCGTTCGCGCAGGACTTCGACGCCGACCAGCCGCTCGCCCGTCAGCGCGCGGATGTACGCGCCGCCGGCGATCGAGACGTGCCCGAAGTCGTCCTCGCTCATCCCGTACATCTCGATCGCCCGGGAGGTGTCGCCGCCGCCGACGACCGAGAAACAGTCCGTCTCGGCGATCGCTTCGAGCACGCCGACGGTCCCGTCGGCGAAGCGCTCGTCCTCGAACAGGCCCAGCGCCCCCTTGACGAAGACCGCCTCCGAGCTCTCGATCGCGGCGGCGTACTCCGAGACCGTGTTCGAGCCCACGTCGAGGAACGCCCTGTCTTTCTCCTCGATGTCACCGACCTCGATCTCGTCGCGCTCGCCGTCCTCGTAGGCCAGGTCGAGCGCCAGCCGGATCTGGTCGCCGTAGTCGTCGATCAGACTCCGGATGGTCGCCTCGTTGTCGGCCCACTGGTCGTCGAAGAGATCCATCCCCTCGATGTCCCGGCCGACGGGCACGCCGTCGGCCCGCAGGAACAGTTCGCCGGCGATGCCCCCGAGCAGGAACGTGTCGACTTTGTCCTCCAGCGCGGTCATCACGTCGATCACGTCGGTGGCCTTCGTGCCGCCGACGACCATCGTCACCTCGCCGTCGAACTCCCGCTCGGCGATGGCCGTGTTGGCCTCGTACTCCGTCTCCATGACCCGGCCCGCGTAGGCGGGCAACGCCAGCGGGAACCCGACGAGCGAGGCGTGGCTGCGGTGGGCCGCCGAGTAGGCGTCGTTGACGTACGCGTCGAACTCCGGCGCCAGCGCCCGCACGAACTCCGTCTCGGCTTTCGTCTCGGGGTCCTCCTCGGGCAACTCCTCGTCGCACATCCGCGTGTTCTCCAGCAGGAGGATCTCCCCGCCCTCCAGGCCGCGGATCGCGTCGATCGCGTCGTCACCGAAGGTGTCCGCGACGAAGGCCACCTCGCGGCCGACGTGGTCACCCAGGATGTCGGCGTGCTGTTCGAGCGAGACGAACGTGTCCCGGCCGGGTCGGCCCTGGTGGGCCATCAGCACGACACGGAAGTCGCGGTCGGCGAGTTCGCGCACCGTCTCCGCGTGCCGGTCGAAGCGGCGGTTGTCCTGCACTTCGCCGTCCTCGACCGGGGAGTTCAGGTCGAGTCGCACGAGCACGCGCTGTCCGTCGCCGAGGTCGTCGAGCGTCTTGAACGAGGCCATGTGTCTGTTCGATCCGTCGCTCGGCGGCGAGAAAAAACCGCCGTTCGATCTCGTGTGACTGCTCGGCACAGATGAGAGAGTCAACGGATGCGGTGCGGTGGCGCGCGCTGTCGCGGCGTCCATGCCGCGACAGCAGCCGCGCGAGGGATGACTGAGCGAGTGAAGCGAGCGAAGGAATCGGCCGGGGAGGTGTGTGGCAGTCTGCGGTGCTGTGTAGGGCGGTTGCGGTCCCTGGTGGACTGAAAGGGCGAGGCGCGTGGCGGCTACGCCGCCGCGGCCTGCGGCGGTCGGCGGAGCCGACCGCCCTGATCGCGTGTAGTTCAGTCGTCTGAGCGACCGCGAGCGCGCCGAGGGTTTTCAACGCCTGCTGTCGAGTGCGGTCACTCTAATCCGACATCCTTCCAGCCCAACTCGAACAGAGTAAACGGATACACCCGCAGAAACACCGACCACGATGGCATCCGAAGATCAGTCCAGCGCGGCGCCGAAGACGATCGCGAGGGCGGCGCCCGGCCCGGCACCCAATCCAGCCGTCACCGCACCGGAGAGCGCCCAGGGCTCGACGGCGAGCGCGAGCAGGGAACCGGCGGCGCCGCCGAGGCCCGCGGCGCTGGAGACCAGCCATCGAAGCCGTCCCGCGCGGCTCCACTCGCCCGGCCGATCGCCGAGCTTCGACAGGAGGGACATCGCTGTCGGCGCTTGGACGCGGACGGCAGAAACGGCTGGGTCGGCGACAGAACCGCTCAGTACTCGGTGACGAACTCGGCCACGTCGAGCATGCGGTTGGAGAAGCCGTACTCGTTGTCGTACCAGGTGAGGATCTTCGTCATGCCGTTGACGACGTTGGTCGACTGCAGGTCGACCTGCGAGGAGTAGGGGGTCCCCTGGATGTCCGTCGAGACGACCTCGTCGTCGGTGACGCCGAGCACGCCTTCGAGCTCGCCCGCGGCGGCCTCGCGGAAGGCGTCGTTCACGTCGGCCTCGGTGACCTCCTCGTTCAGGTCGACGACGAACTCGGTGATCGAGCCGTTGGGGACCGGGACGCGGATGGCCATCCCGTCGAGCTTGCCCTCCAGGTCGGGCAGGACCTCGGTGGCGGCCTGGGCGGCGCCGGTGGAGGTCGGGACGATGTTCTCGGCGGCCGCGCGCCCGCGTCGGGTCTTCGACTTGGGGCCGTCGACGAGGTTCTGCGAGCCGGTGTAGGCGTGGACCGTCGTCAGCTGTCCGGCCTCGACGCCGAACTGCTCGTCGAGCACCTTCGCGACGGGCGTGATGGAGTTGGTCGTACAGGAGGCGTTCGAGACCACGTCCTCGCCGTCGTACTCGTCGTGGTTGACGCCGTAGACGATCTGTTTGACCGGCTTCTCGCCCTTCGGCGGCGCGGAGATGACGACCTTGTCCGCGCCGGCGTCGAGGTGCTTGCTCGCGTCGTCGTAGTTGCGGAAGATACCGGTCGCCTCGAAGGCCACGTCGACGTCGAGGTCGTCCCACGGGAGTTCGGCGGGGTCGGTCTCCTCGTGGATCGAGGCGCCGAAGTCGGTTCCGTCGACGGTCATGACGCCCTCGTCGAGGGTCACGCCGTCGAGGGTCCCCATCACGGTGTCGTAGCGCGCGAGGTATTCCATGTCCTCGTCGTCCATCACGTCGTTGATGCCGACGACTTCCACGCGCGGGTCCCCGAGCGACGCGCGGAAGACGTTGCGCCCGATGCGGCCGAAGCCGTTCAGACCGATGCGTACGGTCCCCTCGTCAGATTCACTCATACTGGATACAACGTCTCCCGATGCGAGTATAGGGTTTTCGAATACGGAACGCGCGAGCGGTCCGTTCACGCGCGGGAACCGCAGTGCCGACCGCCCCAATCCCTCGGAACGGTCGCGACGAGCGCAGTCACGGTCGGCCGCGCTCGACACGAGTCCTCCGGTCGCGTTCGGCCCGCTCCCGGAGGCGTTCGACCCGCTCGTCGGTCGCGGGGTGGGTCGACAACAGCCGGGTCAGCGGCCCTTCCTCCTCGCCGTTGACGTACAGCGGCGACAGCAGCGACCACGGCCCCTGACTCGCGCGTTCGATCTTCCGGAGCGCTCGCGCCAGCGCCAGCGGGTCGCCGGTCACCGCGGCCGCGCGGTCGTCGGCCGCGAACTCCCGTCGCCGCGAGTGGGCCAACATCGCCAGCGTCAGCGCGAAGAACACCAGCGACACCGACCCGCCGATGGCCCGCTGGAGCTTGCCCGGGAGCGTCCGCGTCCACGCCTCGGGCCGCCCGCGGATCCAGGCCACCCCGCGGGCCAGCCCCGCAGCGACGATCAACACCGGCGCGAGCACCACCACGACCAGTCCCGACAGCGTCTGCAGCGCGCTGTATCCGAACGTCTGGACCAGGCTGTCCTTGCGCTCGATGTGGGCCAGCTCGTGGGCGAGGATCGCCGACAGCTCGTCGACGGTGAGGATCGAGAACAGCCGCCGGTCGACGACCACGTGACCCGGGCCGAACCCGCCGCCCAGCGCCAGCGCGTTGGGCTGGCCCATCTCTCCGACCAGCACGTCCGGTCGATCGATACCCATCGACTCGCTGAACCCCGACAGCCGTCGGTAGAGCATCGGCGCCCGCGCCTCCGGCAGTTCCCACACCCGGAGACTCCGCAGGATCTGGGCGGTGCCGAGACGGTAGCTGACGAACGCGAAGACGACCGTCAGGACCGCCAGGTACAGCGCCAGCGTCGACAGCGACGGCCGGACCGCCCAGACCGCCCGCGCCACTTCGTAGACGAGATAGGCGCCGGCCAGGTACACCGCCAGCGTCAGCACGCCGACGACGGCCATCAATCCGCGGAGTACCCAGCGCATGGTTCGATCTTGGGTCGGCGCCACTCAAAACGCTTGCCAGCGACGAGGTGTCGAGACGCCCCCGGACGAGGACGCGTCCGTATCGCGAATCAGTGACGCTCAGTACGGACAAAGCACTTATCAATCGAGTGTAACGCTTAGTCGTGGATCCCAGGATCGAAGCCGCGATCTACGTCGCGATGGGCTTGCTCATCGTCGGTATCTCCGCGGCGACGCTCTCACCGGCGGGCGAACAGACGATGGTTTCCGAAGTCGTCAGCGAAGGGGATCCACCGCACGATGCGACAGTGATGGACGCTTCAGAGCTTCCTCGGCCCGCTCGGCTCACCGTCGACGAGGTGATTCGACGGGGCAGTACGACCCTCTCGACCTACGATGACTACAGCGCCGTCGAGACGCTTCGCGGGTATCGATTTATCCGAACGGACGAGAACGTGTTCTATATCAGAACGACGTCTGCCGACGGCAGCGGAGGGCTTTTCGAGGGTATCGCGCGAGATTCCATCCTGGCCATCGGGGGCATACTGATCGGGACTGGTCTCTTTAGACGAGCGCAGAGAGCCGATCCCCTCACCCTGATTGCACTGCCGGCTGGAGCAGTTGTCACGCTGTCGAGCGTGAACGCTCTTGCCGCCCCCACGCTGTCGATCATCGCCTGGCCCGGCAAGACGTCGTTCGGTCTCGCGGCCGGCGTTCCCGTGCTCACGGGGCTCGCACTTCGACAGCGGGACTACTACACCGGTGTCGTAGCGCTGGTCACCGCTCTCCTCTCGGTGGCAGTGCTTCTGGTCGGAAACGCACTCTCGGCGCTCTACCTCTTGGCCCCGCTGGTCGTGCTCGGGCTTCCCGGAGTGGGGTTTGGCTGGTGGGTCGGAAAACGGGGCGCTGAGAGGTCATAACCCGCCAGTCTGTGGTTGTTTTCTGAATCCGCACCGGGGATATAGCGCGGTCCCGGTCCGAACTGACTGAGCTGGTCGACGCTCCGCACCACACACGGACCACGATACTCGAATCGGCCCACACGCTCATACCGCTCGGCGCCCACGTCACGCGCATGGACGGGGACACGATGTTGAATCTCGTCGGCGCGGCCATCGTGGTCGCCGTGGTCGGCGGGCTCGTCGTGGTCGGGCTCAACATCGCGGGCGGGAGCGGGGGGACCGAGGCGCCCGCGGTGAACTGGACGGTCGAGCGAGTCGACGACACCGCCGTCCGGATCACCCACGCCGGCGGCGAGCCGGTCCGAACGGACGACCTCACGGTCAGGGTCGAGAGCTACCGGCGAGCGACCGGCTGGACCGATCCGGTGACCGAATCGGACAGCACGGTCGTCCAGGCGAGCGAGGGCTCGACGCTCCGTATCGTCTGGAGTCCGGCACGCGGCAAGGACGTGATCATGCACAGCGAACGAGTCTGAGCGAGAAAGAAGGCGGTCGGTGGCGGCGTCTCAGTTCCCGGTCGCGTCGGCGCTGGTGAAGTTGGCGACCACGTCGACGCCGTCGGGACCGACGCGATAGCGCCGGTCGGCGTCGAGGTCGACCGTCCGCTCGGTGCCGTCGGGCCAGGTCACGTCGACGGTCGCGCCCTCGGCGTCGCCGAGGCCGACGTGAGTAACCGCCGATTCCTGCGAGACGAAGTCCGTACGGGAGTGTTGCCAGACGGCGGTCTCCCGTCCGTCGACGGTGACCGTCGCGTTCGCGCCGATCGCGACCGCTCCGTTCTCGTCGACGATCTCGAACTGGACGGCGCTCGCGGGGACTGACGCACCGGCTCCCTCCTCGGTGTCGGGCGACCGGACGGTGTTCTCGTAGACGGCGTAGGGGCCGTGGTAGTTCGCGATGATCACGTCCCGGTCGCCGTCGCGGTCGTAGTCGACGGTGACCATGCCGCGACCGTCCTGTTCGGCGAGCCCGCGGTCGGAGGCATCGAGGCGGGTGAAGTTGTCGGCCCCGCGCTCCCAGACCATCGGGAGCGTGAACACGGGGTCGGACTGGTTGAGCGCGACGACGGTCTGGGTGGTGTGCAGAAGATCCCGGTCGCCGTCGTTGTCGAGGTCGGTCACGCTGGCGGCCCACCCCCAGCCGCCCTCCCGGACGCCGTAGGGGCCGGCGCGGTCGACGAACTCGCCGTCGCCCCGGTTGACGAGCATGGTGTTGCCCCTGGTCCGCCCGGAGTGGATGACGTACTGGAGGAACCGCTTGAGCCGCTCGTAGCGGTCCGGCGAGAGCGTCTCGCGGGAGGCCGGGATGTCGATGTTGGTGACGAACACGTCCGGGCGGCCGTCGCGGTTCACGTCGTTGACCTCCGAGGCCATGCCGTTGCGGGCGGTGGGACCGCCGAGCTGGATCCGCTCGAAGGACCCGTCGCCTCGGTTGAGATAGACGGTGTCGTTGTTGTAGTCGTTGGCGACGTGGATGTCCGGGCGGCCGTCGCCGGTCAGGTCGACGAAGCTGGCCGCGAGGCTCCAGCGGTCGTCGGCGATGGCCGGCGCGTCGACGCGCTCGAAGCGGGAGTCGCCGGACTCGCCTGTATCGCCGCCTTCGCCGGCCGCTCGGGACGTCTCCGACGTCCCGGTGTTTTCGAAGAGGACGTTGGGGTTGCCGTTGTCGTCGGTGATGGACTTGTTGGGCGAGAAGTACCCCTCTGGGCGCTCGTCGGCCCAGTCGCCGGACTGGTAGACGAAGAGGTCGCGGTCGCCGTCGCCGTCGTAGTCGGCGACGGCCGCGCCGAGCGGGTGCGTGAAGTTGCCGAGTCCGATGTCGGTCCGCTCGAAGCTCCCCTCGTCGTTGTGGAAAGCGGCGGCGGGACCGTCCTTGGCCAGCAGGATCAGGTCCCGCCAGCCGTCGCCGTCGTAGTCGACGAACGCGGCGCTCTTGTACTCGCGTTCGAGCCCGGAGAGTTCGCCCGTCCGCTCGAAAGCGCCGCCGGTGTTTCGAAAGAGGGCGGGTCGCTCGGCGCCGACGGCGAGCAGGTCCTCCCAGCCGTCGTTGTCGACGTCGGCGACGTAGACGCCGTTGTTGCCGTTACCGGCTGCACCGGTGCCGGTCCCGTTGTACGCGAGGCCGGACTCGGACGTGGCGTCGACGAACCCGATCTCGGCGCTGGCAGCGTCGTCGCCCGCGCCGTCGAGACTGCCGGGTGCGGCGGCGCAGCCCGAGACGACGAGGGCCAGCGCGACGGCGACGGTGAGCACGACCCGGCGAGTGCCGCCGCTGGTTCGGCGGTCCGTGTCGGTCATGCGTCCGTCCCTGTCGGGAGCGCGCGCTGGGCGCGGGGCGGCACGAGCAGCGTCGCGCGGTGGTGGGTCTCCAGGTAGTCGATGATCCCGTGGTCCTCGGCGGCCAGGTCGTCGTCGTACTCGTCGGTGTTCATCGCTTTGCGGGTCTCGACGAAGTCGTCGACGTGGCGCTGGAGGCCGGTGAAGTTGAACTCCGTCCCCTGGGCCGCGTCCGTGGCGACTCCCTCCGAGCGCCGGAGGATGGTCGGAACGAACTCCTCGTCGCGCGCGCGTGCGACTTTCTGGGTGTGGCCCACGCGACCGTACTCCTCGGCGTACTCCTCGACGCTCTCGGCGTTCTCCTCGGTGATCCTGCTCTCGGCGCCGAGCTTCTCGCCGATCTCGCCGATCTCGTCGGTGTCGTGGGCGGGACAGAACATCTCGGCGGCCCGCTCCTCGTGAGACTGGTCGTACCAGCGGTCGAGCTCGATACCGAGCCGCGAGACGGCCATGGTCGTCCCGCCGGCGAACGGCCCCTCCTGGATAGTGATCCCGTCCTCGGAGGGCTGGCTGTCGCGGTAGCCGGACTTGAACCCCATCGACAGCGGCGCGGCCTCCGGGATCGAGTCGTTGTCCAGCACGTCCGCCGGGATGCCCTTGCCGACCATGCCGCTCCGCCGGTCGACCTTCGAGAACACGCCCTCGAAGGTGTCGGTCACCTCGACGCCGTTGACCTGCTCGATCTCGCCGAACAGCGCGGCCTCGGCGGCCATGACGACCGACCCGATGTCGCTGTTCATCAGCAGGACGGCGTCGAAGTCGTCGGCCTTCTCGGGGTCTTCGCCGACCTCGCGGAGCACGTCCTCGGCCGGGACCAGCTGCTCGGGGACGCCGCCGGTCCGCTCGAAGTACGTCGCGGAGTAGCCGAGCATGAAGAGCAGTCCCTCGGTGAACGACGCCGACGGGTTGCCGCCGGTGCCCCACTGGAAGGCCTCTTCGAGGGTTCGCAACGCGCCTTCGACCTGTTCGCGCTCGGCCTCGGTCGGCGGGGTCGACCCCTCGTAGGAGAGCCCGAGGATCAGCTGTTGTTGCGGGATGACGGTGTTGCCGTGAGCGTCGTGGACGACCGCGTAGTTCCAGGCGTGCTGGCGCTTCGACAGCGCGTCGGGGTTGCCGGAGGGCACTGTCAGGTCGAACTCCGTGTCCGTACCCGTGCGGGCGGGCCCGTCCTCTCCTGCCCCGTCCGGCCCGTCGGACTCGGTCCCCACCAGCCCCCGTTCCCGTTCCTGACACGCCGAGAGCGCGCTCAACCCACCGATAGCGACGGCAGTCGCGACGAACTCGCGACGGCCGATGCCACGCTCGTTGTCCGGTGACATTTGCATTGGGTTAGTCGGTCCGGGTGAAAAACCCTTCTACGAACGGTCGCGACGGCTGGCACGTTCGAACCGGCCGTCTGCGACCGTTCGGCCCATCTCGTGTTGCAGCCCCCAGTCGGGAACGGTTCAGTTACCTTTCGGCTGCGCGCGCGAGCGTCACCGGCGAAACATTCTTTACCCGCGATCGCCAATACGTTCGGCTATGCTGAACTGGTGTTCTACGTCCGAGGGGCCGGTCGGTCCGTTCGGGACCGGGCTGTCGGGCTTCGCGGCGGGGAATTCAGATGATAGACGATGTCAGTTACCGACGTGTGGTGCGAAGTCGGCGCCGAGACGGTTCCGTTCTCCGAAACGCGGGCGATATCGTCCGCCCGAGAACCCCGTTGGGATGCAGGAGCGAGTGCGGCCGAACGCGCGAGTTCAGAATGGCCGTTCTCAGGGACTATCAGCTCTGTAGGGCCCTATCTATGATTTCGGATGGATCGATCTCGGGCGGACAGGTCCGCCACCTTCCAAAAGCTTTATTACCTGTTATTGTATACCAACCAGAGGCATGTCTGACAGTACCAATGAGTACAGCGATATCGTAGACCGCCGGAAGTTCCTGACACTTGCAGGAGCGTCCGGTGCCGCTGCACTCGCAGGGTGTGGTGGCGGGGACGGGACGCCGACCGACGGCTCCGGGTCCGACGGCAGCGACGGTTCGGACGGGTCCGACGGTTCGGACGGTTCGGACGGGTCCGACGGTGGTGACGGCGGCAGTACGAACGTCGTCGACCAGACTCACGCGAGCGGCCTCCAGGCCGACCCGACGAACCGAACGCTCAACCCGCACAACACGCAGATCTCTTCGGAGCCCGCGCGACGGCTGGCGTTCGACCGCTACGCCGCGTACTCCTTCGAGACCCAGGAGTTCCAGCTCGCGGCGCTGGACAACTGGGAGTTCGACGGCGAGACGGTCACGCTGACGTTCCGCGAGGACCTCTCGTGGTCCGACGGCAGCGACGTCACGACCGAGGACATCGACGTACAGTTCCAGATCCTCGAGAAGATCGGCAGCGCCATCTGGGGCTACGTCGAGAGCACCGAAGTCGTCGACGACTACACGTACCAGCTGAACCTCACGGGACCGACCAACCCGGTCATGGTCAAACACCAGCTGGGTAACATGTGGATCGACACGCCGGCGGCCGCCTTCGAGCAGTTCCTCGACGCCGACGCCTCCGAGGTCCAGACCTGGAACTGGGAGGACAGCGACACCGAGGTCATCACGAGCGGCGCGTGGGCCTACGTCGACAAGAACCAGCAGCAGTGGAACTTCGAGCGCAACACCGAGTTCCACAGCATCGACAACGTCAACTTCTCGACCTACCGGTTCGACTCCTACCAGGAGGCCAGCGCCCCCCAGCAGGACTTCACCGCCGGTGGCAAACGCTTCGACAGCGTCTGGAGCATGTTCGCCGGTCCGGACACGGTCAACGCCTTCCAGGACTACGTCATGGAGGTCCAGACCATCCCGGCCAAGTGGGGCTACGGGATGATCTTCAACCACGACGACCCGATCTTCGGCGACCGGGCCGTCCGACAGGCGATCGCCCACGTCATCAACCGCGAGGAGCTCGTCGCGAACGCGGGTCCGCGCACGAAGTTCCCGGCGTCGGTCCCCTGTGGGATCGCCCCCAACGACATCGACGGCTGGCTCGGCGACACCAAGAGCAACTTCGAGGACTACGGCGTCGGCTCGACCAACGCCGAGGAGGCGGCCCAGATCCTCGAAGACGCCGGCTACTCGAAGCAGAACGGCACGTGGACGAGCCCCGACGGCAACGCCGTCAGTGCAAGCTACCTGACCCCCGGTGGGTGGACCGACTTCACGACGATGACCGAGACCATCGTCGACCGACTCAACGAGTTCGGTTTCGACATGTCGGTCGCCACCCGACCGACCAGTGACTGGCAGGGCGCGTTCATCGAGAGCAACTTCAAGATCGGGACCTTCTACTGGCTGCCCGGCCAGGCCCGCTCGGCGTTCCCGTACTTCCCGCTGCGCCACCAGCTCGCGCTGGAAGCGCTCAACGGCGGACACAACTACGACACCGAGTCCGAGCAGACGATCCCGACCATGAGCGGCGACGGCGAGATGACGTTCAACCCGCTCGAGAAGGTCGAGGAGATCGCGACCAAGTCGACCAACGAGGAAGCGATGCCGGTCGTCCAGGAGGCCGCCTGGCACAACAACTACGACCTGCCGATGCTGTCGCTGGTCTCGAAGTTCGAGCAGTCGTGGCTCACCACCGACGAGTGGAACGTCGACGTTCAGGAGGGTGACCCCGAGCGTGGTATCAAGTGGCCCCCGTTCTGGCTGCCCCGCACGGGCAAGCTGACTGCCAAGGAGTAACGGACTCCTACCAGGCCGATGGGGCGCGCATCGAACGGTCTCGCACCGAACCGCTTCTCACGACGCGAGTCGTTAGACCTTAGAGTGCTGGCTGTAAATAGAGCTATCAAGACGCATGGTTAACTACTACGTGCGGCGGACAGCACGGGTGTTCGTCACGATCTTCGCGGTCATGTCGCTCACCTTCGGGCTGATCCGTCTGCTTCCGGGAGGACCGTTCACGCAACTGCGGACGCAGTTGCTCCGGCAGGGTATCCCACCCGAGCAGGTCAACCAGCAGATCGAGAACCTGCAGAACGTCCGGCCGGACGCCGGGTTAGGGGAACAGTACATCAACTACATGATATCGGCTGTCCAGCTCGACCTGGGTACGTCGATCAAGTACAGTCGGCCGGTCGCGGAGATCGTCGCCAACGCGGCGCCGTGGACGATATTCGTCGTCGCGTCGTCGACGATACTCATGTTCGCGTTCGGCATCGTCCTGGGTGCGATCCAGGCGTACTGGGAGGGGTCGCGGTTCGACAGCATCGTCTCGTCGCTGTCGATCGTGGGGATGTCGATCCCGTTCTACATCCTGGCGATCCTCCTCCTGCTGTTCATGTCGTACCGCTGGGGGCTGTTCCCCGCCTCGGGGACGGCCGACCCCAACATCGACAACCAGTGGAGCCTCGAGTACGCCATCAGCGTGCTCCGGTACGGAACGCTCCCGATACTGTCGTACACGATCGTGGGGATCGGGTCGCAGGCGCTGTCGATGCGCGGCAACAGTATTCAGGTGCTGGGCGAGGACTTCGTCGAGGTCGCGCGACTGCGGGGCCTCTCCGACAGCCGGATCGCGACCCGGTACGTGGCGCGCAACGCCATCCTGCCCATGTACACCGGGTTCCTGCTGCTGCTCGGCTTCCGGCTGGGCGGCACCGTGATCCTCGAACAGATATTCAACTATCCGGGACTGGGGCTGTACCTGTTGGACGCCGTCAACTCCAACGACTACCCGCTGATGATGGGGACGTTCCTCGTCATCACGGTGGCGCTGGTCATCGGCGTGTACGTCGCAGACTTGACATACGGTAAGATCGACCCGCGGATCAGCGCAGGTGATTCCAGTGAAGCATACTGAATCAGACTCCCCGACGGAGGGGCTCGACTGGCAGAGCGAGAGTTCCGGCGCGGACATGACCAGAGGGGACCGGATCCGCGAGTTCTACGAGCGGAGCATCTACGAGCCGGCGATCGTGGCGTGGTCCGACCTGCGGACCCGTGTCGGACTCCTGTTGATCGCGATCTACCTGGCGATCGCGGGGGTCGCCGTGTTCGGGCTGTGGCGCCTCCCGTCGACGAGCCAGGCGCCGCGGCTCCTCGGGATGTTCGAGAACTGGTCGTACCCGCTGGGGACGACCGACGCGGGCGTCGACCTGATGGCCGCGCTCGTCCACTCGACGCCGCGCATCCTCCTGATGGTGGTCGCCGGCGGCGTCTGGGCGACCGGACTCGCCGTCCTCGTCGGGACGATCGCGGGGTACAAGGGCGGCCGAGTGGACAGGGTCCTGATGTCCATCTCGGACTTCTTCATGGCCATCCCCGGGCTCCCGCTGGTGATCATCCTCGCGATCACGTTTAGCCCGGAGAACCCGATCTTCGTCGGGGTCATCCTGACGATCAACTACTGGGCCGGGCTCGGCCGGTCGCTGCGCTCGCAGGTACTGACCATCCGCGAGGACAGCTACGTCGAGGCCTCCCGCACTATGGGAACCTCGACGCTCCGGATCCTCAGGAAGGACGTGATTCCGAACCTGATGCCGTACGTGACGGTGAACTTCGTGTTCGCCGCGCGCTACACGATCTTCGCGTCGGTCGGGCTGTACTTCCTGGGCGTGTTGCCCTACACCCGCCAGACCTGGGGTGTGATCCTGGCGAGGGCGCAGTCGAACGGCGCGCTGTTCGTGCCGACGAAGTACCACTGGCTGATCGCGCCGATGATCTTCATCGTCGGTCTGACGCTCGCGCTGATCCTCCTGGGTCAGGGCCTCGACCGGGTGTTCAACCCGCGGGTCCGCACTCGGATGGCCGGCGAGTCCGAGTCGACCGCCGAGGGTGAGGAAGAGACGGTAACGGGAGGAACGATCTAGATGGCAACCGATCAACGATCGACGGCGGACGCGACGGTACAGTCGACGGTCGAGGACCCGATCGTCGAGGTCTCCAACGCGAAGGTGACCTTCGACGACGGCGACACGTACGTCCTCGACGACGTGAGCCTCGACATCGAACGCGACGAAGTGCTGGGCATCGTCGGCGAGTCCGGTTCGGGCAAGTCGATGTTCGCCGAGGCGCTGCTCGACTCGATCCCCGACCCGGGAGTGCTCACCGGCGAGATCCTCTATCACTCCACCGACGGCCGGACGATCGACGTGCTCGAACAGAGCGACGAGGAACTCCGGCAGTTCCGCTGGGAGGAGATCTCGATGGTCTTCCAGGGAGCGATGTCCTCGTTTAACCCGACGATGAAGGTCGGGACGCACTTCAGGGAGACGCTGAAGGCCCACGACGCTAACGTCGACGAGGGGATGGCCTTCGCCCGCGACCTGCTCGAGGACCTCTACCTCGAACCGGAACGGGTACTCGACGCCTACCCCCACGAGCTGTCGGGCGGCATGCAACAGCGCGCGCTGATCGCGCTGTCGCTCGTGCTCGAACCCGAAGTGCTCGTGATGGACGAGCCGACGGCGGCGCTCGACCTGCTGATGCAGCGGTCGATCCTGATGCTGCTGAACGACCTGCAGCAGAGCTACGACCTGACGCTCGCCTTCATCACGCACGACCTGCCGCTGATCACGGCGCTGGCCGACCGGATGAGCATCATCTACGCGTTCCAGTTCGTCGAGGTCGGCACCCGCGACCAGATCATCGCGGACGCGGGCCACCCCTACACGAGAGCGCTGTTGAACGCGACGCCGAACCTCGACGCGCCGCTCTCGGAGATGCAGCCCATCGAGGGCGAGGGCCCCGCGCCGGTCAACGTCCCGGAGGGGTGTAGCTTCCACCCGCGGTGTCCGCTCGCCACCGAGGAGTGCGTCAGCGACGACCCGCCCCTCGAGGAGATCGACGAGCACCACATGACGGCCTGTCACCACTGGGAACAGGCCCGCGAGGAGATCGCTCTCAACTACGGCGAGAGCGCGGCCGACCCCGAGTTCGAGACGAGCACGGACCGCGACGTGACCGCCCGGACCGACGAGGAACCCGTCCTCGGGCTCGACGGCGTCGAGGTCCACTTCGAGGAGGAACAGGGCCTGTTCGACATCTTCGGCAATGATCCCGAGGTCGTCAAGGCGGTCGACGGCGTCGATCTGGACATCTACGAGAACGACGTGGTCGCGCTGCTTGGCGAGTCCGGCTGCGGGAAGACGACGCTGGGTAAGACCGCCATCGGCCTGCAGCGGCCGACCGGCGGGAGCGTCAACTACCGCGGGCAGGACATCTGGGAGGCCAAGGACGGTAACGGCGACATTCCCTACGACGAGATCCGCCAGTCGCTGCAGATCATCCACCAGGACCCGGGGAGTTCGCTCAACCCGAACCGCCGGATCGTCGACATCCTCTCGGAGCCGCTCCGGCACACCCACCCGAACATCAGCCCCAACGAGCGCCGAGACCGGATCTACTCGCTGCTGGACCGCGTGGGGATGAACCCGCCGGGGGACTTCGCCGACCGCTACCCCCACCAGCTGTCGGGCGGGGAGAAACAGCGGGTCGCGCTGACCCGCGCCCTGCTGATGAACCCCGACGCGATCCTCGCCGACGAGGCCATCAGCGCGGTCGACGTGAGCCTGCGCGTCGAGCTGATGGACCTCATGCTCGAACTGCAGAACGTGTTCGACACGTCGTTCCTGTTCATCAGCCACGACCTCTCGAACGCCCGGTACTTCACCGAGCACGGTGACGGGCGCATCGCGGTGATGTACCTCGGCGAAATCGTCGAGGTCGGCACCGCCGAGCGGCTGATCCACGACCCGCGCCACCCCTACACGAAGGTGCTGCGCTGGGCGACGCCGACGCTCCAGCTCGACGCGGTGGAGGCGGGCGAGCCGCCGATGCGCTCGATCGACGTGCCGGACCCGGTCAACCCACCGAGCGGCTGTCGGTTCCACACCCGGTGTCCCGTCGCCAGGGAGGCCTGCACGAACGAGCAGCCGCCCCTGTACGACGTGGAGGGCGGCGACGGTAACGGTGCCGCGTGCTTCCGGGAGGACCCGGACCACGAGTACTGGGACAGCGAACCGCTCGAAGGCGCCGAACGGATCGGCCCCGACGAGGAGTTCGACACCGACGATGTCTCGAACGACTTCGGCGCCGAGACCGCCGGCGACTGACAACCACCGCCCGCCCGGTTTCACGGGGACGGGCGAACGCGTCCGCTCGATTTTTCACGGACTCGCCTCGCGAGCACACGGTATCTGGTGACGGGACGACTGTCGCACACGCACGGGGCGCTCACGGAGAGGCGCGGAACCGGGGGCTTGAATACCGTCGGTCGACAGTTCCGAACGTGTCCGGAGGTACGAGCGCGGTCGACCTCGTCTGTGCCCAGCGCGACAACATGCCGTTGGCGCTGGCAGTCATGATATCGATGGGGGTCCTGCTCGCGTTCTCGTTCGTCTTCATCTCGCCGGGCGACGAGGCGTTCCCGATCCTCGTCATCGACGCGGTACTGATCGTCGGATCGACGGCGTTCTTTCTGGTGACGTACTACTACTGCACGAAGCGCGCGATGGACGACTAGCGGGCGACCGTCGCTGGAGCCCCGCCGGAAGGGGGGTCGCGTCGGTCAGGACTCGTCGAGGAACGCGGCGGTCTCCTCGGCGAGATCGGCGAGGTCCTCGTCGTTTTCGACGCGAGCGCGGTCTTCGAGCGGCCCGACCGCGCGGTCGTCGCCGAGGTGGCCGAGCGCCTGGACGGCCCGGGCCCGAACGGTGTCGTTGGTGTGGGTGAGACAGGCGACCAGTCCGTCGAAGGCCTCGGCGGCCGCGTCGGGATCGGCCTGCGCGATCTCGGCGACCGCGTCGATGGCCGCGCCGACGACCGTGTTGTCCGGACTGTCGAACAGTCCGACGAGCGAGTCGACGTGGTCGGCGGCGGTCTCCGGAGCGCCTTCGGCGGCGGCGGTGAGCACGTTCGCCAGTCGACCCTGTGACTGGATCAACAGCTGGTGTTCCTGCTTGTCGTGTTCGAGCATGGTCTGGCGGGCCTCCTCGTCGTCGACCATCTCGATCCCCTCCGTGGTCTCGTATGCCGGCGAGCGACCGTCGAGCACCGCCGCGATCCGGTCGAGATGCGGCGCCACCGCCTCGGGCTGTTCCAGCACGACCTGGACGACGATCTGGGTCCCGAGCAGTTCCAGCGAGTTGAACTCCCGCTCGATCAGTGCGAACACCGCGGGTACCGAACCGACGAACTCCTCGGGGTGTTCGCGGGCGAGAGCCAGCAACGCCGTTCCGGCTTGCTGTGCGACCGCGTTGCGGTCGTCGTCGAGCAGCGGCAGCAGGTCGTCGACGAACGGACGCACCGTCTCGGGGTCCCGTTCGGCGAGCTGCGACAGCGCCTGTGCGGCCTCGTTTCGCCTGATGTTCGTCTCCGATGCGAGCGCTTCACGGATCTGCTCGCGGTCCTCGTCGTCGAGCACGTCGGATCCGGTGTCGACCCCCTCCAGCGGCGCTGACTCCTCGTCGGTCATACCCGAATCCAGCCCGTCGAGCGACAAATACGTGTGGATATCGATACCACGGACGGCCGTTCGGCTCACCCGGACGAGGCGCGCGGACATTCACCTCGCAATGTTTATGTGGTCGTCGGAAATCCATCCGAACATGCCATCGAGTGAGGCGGATCCCGAGTATCAACGTCCGGATCTCCCGGTATCGCGGCGGGTCTCGGATCTGCTCGATCGGATGACAGTCGAAGAGAAGGCCGGTCAGCTAGTCGGAACGTGGGCCGGGCAGATGCACCGGACGGTCGACGTGACGGAGGTCAAAGAGCTGGTGCGCGAGCAGCACCTCGGCTGTGCGGCGCCGTTCGGCTGGGGCGGCTCGACGGGGACGGAAGTCGGCGAGATCGTCGACATCGTCAACGAACTCCAGGAGGTCGCGACCGAGGAGACGCGGCTCGGGATCCCCCTCTTCTTCAACGTCGACGCGGTCCACGGGCACGCCTACGTCGCCGGATCGGCGGTGTTCCCGAACGGGCTGGGCGCGGCGGCGACGTGGGACCCGGACCTGATCGAGGCGGGCGCGCGGGTCACCGCGACGGAGGTCGCGGCCACGGGCGCCCACCAGAACTACGGGCCGACCTGCGACGTGGGCCGTGACCCCCGCTGGGGCCGCGTGTTCGAGACGTTCGGCGAGAGCCCGCGACTGGTCGCCGAGATGGCCGCCGCGAAGGTCCGAGGCTACCAGGGCGAGGGGATCGAGGCCGACGACACCGTCGTCGCGACGGCGAAACACTTCCCGGCCTACAGCGAGCCCGAGCGCGGGGAGGACGCCGCGCCGGTCGACGTCTCGGAGTACAAGCTCCGGAACACGTTCGTCCCGCCGTTCGAGGCCGCCCTGGCGGAAGGCGTCGAGTCGGTGATGCCGTGTTACAACTCCATCAACGGCGAGCCCGTCCACGGCTCCGAACGGTGGCTCACCGACCTGCTGCGGGGCGACCTGGGCTTCGACGGGACCATCGTTTCGGACTGGGGCGGCGTCCGCCACCTCACCGACGACCACAAGACGGCGGCCGACCTCCGGGAAGCGACCTACGACGCCCGGACGGCCGGCCTCGACGTGGCCTCGGTCGGCAACGACCTCGAACAGGAAGAGCTGGTCGACCTCGTCGAATCGGGCGACCTGCCCGAGTCGGTCCTCGATTCGAGCGTCGAGCGCGTCCTCGAACGCAAGTTCCGGATGGGACTGTTCGAGGACCCCTACGTCGACAAGGACGAGGCCGTCGAGACGGTCGGGGCGGACGACCACCAGGAGGCCGCGCTGGAGACCGCCCGCGAGGCGATGACGCTGCTGAAAAACGACGACTGTCTCCCGCTCGACGGGGACGAGGACGTGTTCGTCGGCGGACCGAACGCAGACGACCTGGTCAGCCAGGTCGGCGGCTGGTCGGTCGAGCGCGAGGAGCACGTCGACGGGACGACGATCGCAGAGGAGATCCGCGCCCACGTCGACGGCGAGGTGACCCACGAGCGGGGGACGACGCACAACGAGACCCTGGACGTGGCCGCCGCGGCCGAGAAGGCCGCCGACGCGGACGTGGCCGTCCTCGCGCTCGGCGAGGGCTGGTACCTCCACGAGTTCGGCGCGGGCGACCCCCGCACCGAGACCGGCGAGTTCCCCACGCGCGAGGAGATCGCGCTGGGCGAGGCCCAGCAGGAACTGGTCGAGGCGGTCGCCGAGACCGGGACGCCCGTCGTCGGCGTCCTCGTCACCGGGCGCCCGCTGGCGGTCGAGCACCTCGACGAGCGCGCCGAGGCCGTCCTGATGGCCTACTTCCCGGGGACGATGGGCGGGAAGGCCGTCGCCGAGACGCTCGTCGGGGAGAACGACCCCAGCGGCCGGCTGGCGGTCACCGTCCCGCGCTCGGGCACGCAGGTCGACCTCCACCACGACCACCTCCACCAGCCCCGTCCCATCGGCGACTCCGAACACCCCGACTCCTACGACCCGCTCTACGAGTTCGGCCACGGGCTCTCCTACACCGAGTTCGAGACGGGCGACCTCTCGGTCGCCGAGGAAGTCGTCGGGCCCGGCGACGCCGTCGAACTCGAGATCGCGGTCGAGAACGTCGGCGACCGCCGCGGTACCGAAGTGGTGCAGGTGTACAGTCGAACCGAGTCGAAGACGCTCGTCATGCCCGAGCGGCGCCTCCAGGCGTTCGACCGAGTCGACCTGGACGCCGGCGAACGCGCGACCGTCACGCTCGAGGTGCCCGTCGAGAACCTGGGCGTCTACGCCCCCGGCGACGGCCACCGCGTCGAGGCCGGCGACTACGATCTGGTCGTCGACGGCGAGTCCGTCACGGTGACCGTCGACGGCGACTACCTGTAGCGCTCGACGGCCACCCGTTCGGCTGTCGGTGTTCTCGGCCCGGGTAGCTACGGCTCCGGCCGCGAGACCGTCACCGATCGCGGCCGGAGCCGTCGAGCGCTACGCTCGGCGGGACCGTCCGACGGCGACCAGAACGGTCAGGACGACCGCCAGCGCGGCGAGCGCGACGCCGAAGCCGGCGCCCGAGCCGTCGGTGGCGTCGGTCGCGCCGGAGCCAGCGTCGGTCGTTCCACCCGGGGACGTACCCGTCGGAGCGTTCGCGGCGGGTCCGGCGTCACTCGAGGTCGATCCGCCTGCCGGCGATGTCGTGGGCGACGGTTCGGGTGCGGTGGTGGCCGTCGGCGTGTTGATGAGCGGGCCGTCGTCCGTCCCGGTACCGGGTGCGACGGTCAGATACGTCTGGACCGGGCGGTCGCCCGCGGTGATCGGCGGGTCCGCCGGGCCGAAGACGCCGTCGCTGTCGTCGCGGTGGGCGACGACCCGGACCCGGACGTCGCGGGTCCGATCGGCGACGAACGACTCGTTCAGCGCGACGGTGACGTTCCGGTGGACGCCCGCGGCCAGCGAGCGCGACCCGATACTGGCGTTCCGTCCGACCGGGTACACCGCGACGTGACCGGGTTCAGACAGGTCGACCCGCCGGACCGTGAGCGTCCCGTCGGCGACGGGCTGGGCCTCGAACCGCATGCCGAGGACCCGGGCCACCGTATCGCTCTTTCGGACCGTGATCTTCGTCCGCGCGGCCGGACTGAGCCGCGCGGCCGACACGTCGGTCCCGGGGTCGAACGCCTCGTCCCCGTCGACGTCGTTGTGCAGGACCGCCCAGATCGTCCGGTTGCCCGACCACGCCGCCCAGGTCGAGTCGTCGATCCGGACCGGTACGCTCGTCCGATAGGTCAGGTCCGGCGTCCGGCCGACGTACTCGTGTCCGATCGGGGCGCCGGGCCGCCCGCCGTCGTCCGCGTGGAAGACGACGAACCCGGGCGTCAGCGCCGACACCGCCTCGACGACGACGGTCCCGTCGTCTGTCACCTGCGAGTCGGCCGCGACGTGGTCGCCGTGGGCCTGCACGGTCGCGACCGCCAGCGGCGTGGTGAGCGCCAGCGCCAGCGCGAGGACGGCGGCGACGCGGCGTGAGGGGCGCCCCGACATGTCAGGCGGTGACCGTCGCGGGCTCCATCTCCAGGAACGCCCGCTCGTACCCCTCGTGGCGAGCCAGTTGCGGGGGCGTCCCCACCCGAAGCGTCACCTCGTCGCCCGATCGGACGGGCTCGGGCAGCGGCGCGCCGTAGTGGTGACCGAGCTCGGGGTCGAGCGTGGGTTCGAGCGACCGCTCGAAGACCGGTTCGCCGTCGCGGGCGACCGACGCCGACAGCGCCATCGTGGGGAGGACCAGCCGGTTGAACGGCGTCCGCGCGGAGACGGCGAGGTAGGGCCGGCCGTCGGTGAACCGGCCGGCCTCGGCCGCGGGGAGCTGGACCGTGGCGAGCTTCGCGTCGTCGCTACGACCAGTGCCGAGGACGCGTCCGGGGAACGCCGCGGGTTTCGGGGCCCTGGGCTGGGGCGCCTCGCCCATCTCCATCGGTCGGAGCGCGCCGCGCTGGCCCGCCTGGTCCAGCTGTTCGGTCTTGAGCTGTTCGCGCACCCGTTTGGACCACTCGAATTCGACGGCCGCGGTCGCGCCGTCCTCGAAGCGGCCCTCGAAGGCGCCGGTCTTGCGGGCGCTCACGCCGCCGACGCTGAGCCGCGCGGTGTAGGCCCCGTCGCCGTCGAGCGGGAAGTTCGCACCGTAGTGAAAGCCCATCCGCTGGGAGAGCATCCGGTAGATGACCTCCTGGGTGACCAGTTCGCCGTCGCGGGTGACCTCGACCGAGAGGTTCGAGTTCGGGAGGACCGTCTGGGTCTCCGGGTCCCAGACCGTCGCCATCAGGTGAACGTCGTCGTCCTCTTCGATCTCGGTGACCGAACGCTCGTCGAGGTTGACCGTCCAGAAGCGGTGGGGGACCGCGACCAACAGCGCGAAGCGGTAGTCGCCGGCGGTCGCCGTCCCGGGCGTCACCATCGTCTCGCGGAACGACTGGACGTAGACGCCGCTGGGCCCGTCCGGGGTCGAGGTGGGCGTCGAGCCGTCGGTCGGGGACCGAGTCGGGCCGGGGGTCGATCCGGTGTCGGGCGCGGCGGTGTCGGTCGCGTCACCGCCGCCGTCACCGAGACAGCCGGCGAGACCGACCGCCGCGGCGCCCGTCGCGGAGTGGAGGAATCTCCGTCGATTCATCGCCCGGGAGTTAGGCCATCTCGCGGTTAACCGTTCTGGTCGACCCGTCGACAGGTCCACTGCGTTCCCGCGGACGGCCCCACAGACCGGTCGCAGGACCGACTCGAACGGCCGATCGCCGGCCACCCCGGTTCCTGACGCGCTGTCAGCACGGCTCAGTGGGTAGTTAAGCCGTCAGCGGTCGTCTGTGCTGTCATGGTATTCGAGAACGTCACCCTGTTCGAAGTACACCTCGACGACGCCCAGTTCACCGCCGACGCCGGCCGATCCGACGGCCGAAGCGCCGACGCGGACGACCGGCGCGTCGGCGACGGAGCGGTCGCCGACGACGCGGTCGTCGAGACCGAACCCGCCGCCGACGGGGAGACGGGCGCAGCGAGCGGTCGCGGCCGGTTCGTCAGACTGGCGGCGGCGAGCGTCGTCGTCTCCGTGGTCGCGACGGTCGTCGCCCGCCGGATCGCGGGCCGCGGCGACGATCCGGTGGAGGTCGACCTCGAACCCGACCGCACGGTCGACGACTCGGGAGCCGGCGCCGAGTCCGAACCGGTCGACGATTCGGTCTCGACCCCGACGCCCGACGGTGACGAGCGAAGCGCCAGCGAGTGAGGCGGTGATCGCCCGTCTCGAGGCGTCCGTCTCCGGCATCTCTTCGGCCCCGGGCGTTCGATCGAAACGTTAAATCGCTGTTTTAGTCTCAGGTGGGGTTATTGTGGCGGGGCCCGACGGTTCGAGTGCGGTCGGCGCGCCCTCCACCTGGCGGGCCAACCGCGTACCCGAAAACCCCACCCGCGACCCGACACGGCACGGCGGCCGCCCGCCGCCAGTGCCCGGCCGTCCCGTCGCCCGCGGGGCGGTCCGTTCGCCGTCCGAACCCGTCGCCCGCGGGTTCGGACACCCGTTCTGCGTTCACAGTCCTTATTCGCCACGCGGCCCCACTGCGGTCATGGAACGCCGCCGGACGGTCGTCGCGTCGGTCATCGTCAGCACGTTCCTCGTCGGACTCGGTGGCGGCGTCGTCTTCCCGATCCTGCCGAACCTCGGCGCCGTGCTCGGCATCCAGCCGTTTCTCGTCGGGTTCATCCTCAGCGCGAACCGCTTCACGCGCATCCTCGCCAACGCGCCGGCGGGCTCGATCGTCGACCGCGTCGGCACCCGAACGCCCTTCGTCGTCGGTCTGTTCGTCGAGGGGATGGCGACGGCGGGGTACGTCGTCGCGCTCCGGGCGCCGCTGCCCGAAGCGTGGTTCCTCCTCGCACGCGTCCTGTGGGGCGTCGGGAGCGCGCTGGTGTTCGCCACCGCCTACACCATCGCCGCCGACGTGAGCGACGGGGCGGATCGCGGCACGAACATGGGCGTCGTCCGCGGCGGCATCACGCTGGGCTTCCCCGCCGGGCTCGTCATGGGCGGCGTCGTCAGCGACGCCTACTCCGTGTTCGCCGCCTTCGCCGTCGCCGCCGGCTTCGCGCTGCTGGCCAGCGCGGTCGCCTACCGCACCATCCCCGAGACGCACGTCGACGAGGAGCGCACCGCGGTCAAACCGTGGGAGATCGACACCGCACTCCCGACGCTGACCGTCGGACTCGTCAACTTCGGCCTCTTTTTCGCCTACCTCGGCGCGCTGTTCGCCACGCTCGTCCTCTTCGTCGACGCGAAGGACATCACGATCTGGGGCTACGGCCCCCAGGGGATGTCCGGCCTGCTGATGGCCGTGACCGTCCTCTCGGCGTCCGTGTTCACGCTCACCGGCGGCAAGATCAGCGACGAACTCGGCGCCCGCGTGCCCACGCTCCTGACCTTCCTCGTCGTCTCCTTTCTGGGCTTCCTCGCGCTCTCGACGGCCGCCAGTCTGGAGCGACTCGTCGCCGCGTGCGTCCTCATCGGCACCGGGCAGGGCGGCGCCAACGGCCCGCTGATGGCCCTGCTCGCCGACCTCACCCCGAACGACCGTACGGGCCGCGCGATGGCCACCAACAACGTCCTCGGCGACCTCGGCGGCGGCCTCGGCCCGATGATTTCGCTTCCCGTCGTCGAAGCGGTCGGTTTCGCCCCCGTCTACGCCGCCTGCGCCCTGATACCACTCCTCGCCGGCGGACTCCTGGTGGTCGGCATCTACTCCCAGACCGGCAGCCTCAATCCCCGGACGGCGACGCTCTCCGGCGACTGAGTGTCATACCACAATATTGTATGTATCTCTGACTAAATCGGATTCAGTTACTATAATTTATAATGTTGGTCTCTTTGCTCCGCGTCGGTAGCTGTGTGTGCTTCTTATCGTCTAAAATATTGTATAAATAGATTATCCGGAAAGTGGCTGTCGGAATCCTGCGCCGTGGTGGTCGACAGATTCGTCGGAAACGGCTCGTACTGGGCGTTCTAATCGTGCGGGCCGGGGCGGAATAGAAGTTTCGGATTTCATCTCATAATTCGTATCTTATATGTCTGCCGACGCGAGCGAGAAAACGGAGATCGAGTCGGTTATCCGTGGCCATCGGTGAGAAGTGGTGTGACCTCCACCGAAACCGAGGATCCGGCGACGCTGGATCCCCTGACGACTGCCGCCTACCACGTCACCGTCGACGGCGGACGTGACTCGTTCTACGCGCTCAGTATCGAGCGCGAGGACAGCGACACTGCCTATCTGATGTCCGACACCGTCGTCGCGCTCGACGAGATGCGGTAATCCGAACCGCCTGACCATTCACTGACGCTGTATTTTTCACCGTCGATCACCCTTGGCCCTCGTTTTCATTTCGTGGCGTCCTTCCACGCCGTCGGAAGATGGGTTAGAGCGGAGTTGAACCACACCGAGACGTGCTCGCTCACTCCGCTCGCTGCGCGCGACTGCCAGGGTTCACCTCCGCGAAACCAACGACAGACGACACGAGGGCGAGCGACATGGAAGTCGCTCGCGGAGTCGTGCCGTCAGAAGATGGGTTGGGGCGGAGTTGAACCGGAGGAAGACTCGCTCCGCTCGTCTTCCAGGGTTCGACGCCGCCGGACCCACCTGCCGCTCACGAACTGTTCGCGGTCGGATGGGTTGGGGCGGAGTTGAACCGCCGACTTCCTCCGTGTGAAGGAGGTATCATAACCGGACTAGATCACCAACCCGGACACTCGACGGTAATCCAGCACCGCCCTTAAGAATTGCTTTCCGCGGTCGCTACTGCGACCGGGCCTCGCGCCCGCGGTACTCGCCGACCGACTCGCGCGCCTCGGCGACGACTGCCCCGACTTCGTCCCGGGCCCGCTCCGACACCGTCTCCACCTTCGACCGAGCGGCCTCGACCCGCCCCGGCTCGGGCTCCCGTTCGCGACCGACCAGCGTCCGTACCCGCTCCTCGACCGGTGCTGCCTCCTCACTAACGCCGTTCCGAGCCGTCTCGCTCGCTCGCTTCAGGTAATACAGGGTGTCCTCGAAGTGTCGATTCATATCTGACCGTACGCATCCAACAGATATATGCCTTCGCACCATCGCAACGTTTATATTGATTTAGGCCAACCTAAAACACGTCGGCGCAGGGCCACTGCGGCCCGCGCCGCTGTCTGTCCCACACTGTCAGGCTTGCACGCGACGGTGGGCATCGCCGTGTGCGGCCGGTTTTCGGCGGATCGGCGGAAACGCAGACGCGATCGACCCGCCACACCCTTACGCTCGCGGTCTGTACCACGAGTATGTTCGAGCAGGTACCGGTGCCGACTCCGTTTCAGGTCGGACCGGTCAACGCCTACCTGACTGACCGGACGCTCGTCGACCCCGGTCCCGACAGCGACGAGGCCTGGGCACACCTCACGGACGCGCTGGCCGACCGCGACCTGAGTCCCGGAGACATCGAGCGATTGCTCATCACCCATCCCCATCCCGACCACTTCGGTCTCGCAAAGCGGTTCCGCGACCGCGGCGCGACGGTCGTCGCCCACCCCGACGCGGCGTCGATCATGGCGGACTTCCCCGGTCGCCTCGACGCCGAACAGGTCTTCTTCCGCGACTTCTTCGAGCGCTGCGGGATGGCGCCCTCGACGGCCGACACGGTCACCGAACTGCCCGGCGCGTTCGTCAACTACGCTCCCAGCGTGACCGTCGACCGGGAAGTCGCCGCGGGCGACCGCGTCACCGTCGACGGGACGGAGCTGCTGGTCGACGAGCTGGCGGGCCACGCGACCGGGGAGGTCAGCTTCGCGTTCGACGGTCCCGCGGGGCGGGAGGCGCTCGTCGGGGACAACGTCCTCGCGGAGATAACGCCCAACCCGTTCCTCCAGCCACCGCCGGATCCCGAGTCCGACCGCCCGCGGGTGCTCCCGGCGTACAACGACTGCCTCGCCGACTTGCGCGAAGAGGGGTACGACCGCTTCCACCCGGGCCACCGGGACCGTGTCGACGATCCCACCGGGCGCATCGACGACATCCTCGCCGAACACGACGACCGCACAGAGCGCGTCGCCGGCCTGCTCGACGACCCCACGACGCCGGTCGAAGTCATGGACGAACTGTTCGGGGACCTGCCGGTGACCGAGCAGTTCCCGGGCATGAGCGAGGCCGTCGGCCACCTCGACGTGCTCGAAACCGCCGGTCGCGCGATCGCCCGCGAACGCGACGGCGCGATCGTCTACGAGCGGACGAAGTGAGCGGAGCGAGCGAGGCGCTCGCTCGACGGGATCGACGGCGAGTCAGTACGTCGGCTGTTCCTCGGGGACGCCCTCGCGCTCGTTGACGACGCGGGCGAGCGTGAACAGGAGGTCCGAGAGTCGGTTGAGGTAGACGAGCGCAGTCTCGTTGACGCCGTCCTCGTGGTCGGCGAACGCGACCGCGCGGCGCTCGGCGCGTCGGCAGACCGCCCGCGCCCGGTGGAGTCGCGCGCCGGGTTCGGAGCCGCCGGGGAGAACGAAGTGCTCCAGCGGGTCGAGTTCGGCGTCGAACTCGTCGATGCTGTCCTCGATCGCCCCGACGTGGTCCTCGCGGACCCGCGGGTCGTCCTCGTCGGGGTCGGGGTTGGCGAAGTCGGCCTGGACGACGTGGAGGTGGTTCTGCACCTCGCGCAGGAGGTCGTCGACGTCGCCGTGGCCCGTCGGCCGGACCGACCCGACCATCGCGTTGACCTCGTCGACGGTGCCGTAGGCCTCGATGCGCGGACTGGCCTTCGAGACGCGGGACATGTCCCGCAGGTCCGTCTGTCCCTCGTCGCCCCGACCGGTGTAGATCTTCATACCCGTCGCTCGGGCGGCCAGCGACTTAACTCCGGGTCCGAACGACCGGAGCGCGACGGAATCGTCGTCGGAGGGGGAGCTAGCCCCGTCGTCTCGACCGCCCCCGACCGCGTCGCTCCGCCGAGAGATCGGGACGTTAAATTACCGCGGCCCGGAAGAGGGGGGCATGAGCCAGGTCATCACCCACGAGTGTCCGGTCTGTGAGAGCGAGCAGGAGTTCTACCAGGCGGCCAGCATGAAAGTCCACATCGGCGAGAAGGTCAAGTGGCACTGCTGGGAGTGCGACTACGGCTTCGTCCGCATCGACCACACCGTCGACACGAGCGAGACGCCGGCGTAGCCCGCTCGTACGGACCGTTCTCTCGGAGAGAACTCTCGGCCCCGAGCGCCAGCCGTCTCACTCCTCGGACGCCTCGACGGGTGTCAGCGAGAGGACGACGGCGGTCCCGCCGAGGTCGCTCTCCTCGAAGCGCAGGCGGCCGCCGCAGGAGTCGGCGACCCAGCGGACGATCCAGAGGCCGAGCCCGCTGCCGTGTTCGAGCTGCGTGATGTCCGTCGACTCGTCGACGACGGTCCGTTCGTAGTCGGGGATACCGGGGCCGTCGTCGTCGACGCGCAGCGCCACCCGACCGCCTTCGCGCTCGGTCTCCACGCGGAGGTGGACGCCCTCGCCGCCGTACTCGACGCTGTTCTCCAGCAGTTCCGTCAGCGCGAGCTCGATCCGGCCGTCGCCGACGACCCGCACGTCGTCCACGTCGGTCTCGATCCGGGCGTCGGCGTGCTCGCGGCGGTACTCGGAGACGACGGCGTCGACCACGGACTCGATACCGATCTCGCGGTCGCGGAGCGCCCCCTCCCGCATCGTGCGGTCGAGCGAGCGCGCGCGGTCGCTTAGCGAGGCCACCTCGGAGGCGGTTTCGATGAGCGTCTGCGCCCACTCGTCGACCGTCTCGTCGTCGACCCGTCCAGCGATCATCTCCGCGTAGCCCAACACCACGTTGAGGTCGTTGCGGAGGTTGTGCCGGAGGACGCGGTTGAGCACCTGCAGCCGGCGCTCGCGCTCTTTCTGCTCGGTGATGTCCGTGTAGATGCCGAAGCTGTTGATCTCTTGCTCGCCGGTGTCGTACGGGATCCCCCGGAAGAGGAAGTCGCGGTAGCCGTCGGCGGTCCGGCGGCGGACCTCGCTCTGGACGGTGTCGCCTTCGGCGGCCCGCCGGTCGAGGTCGCGGCCGCTCTCGTACTCGTCGTCGGGGAGGACGAACTCGTTGAGCGACTCGCCGGTGATCGTCGCCGCGTCGTACCCGAACACGTCGGTGAAGGCGTCGTTGACGGCGGTGACGACGGGCTCGCCGTCGGTGTGGGTGGCCTCGACGACGGCGTCCGGGAGGTTGTCGAAGAGGTAGGTGAACCGGTCGCGCTGGGTCTCCAGTCGCTCGCGCGTCTCGACCAGCTCCGTCCGGTCGCGCACCACGCCGACGGTGCCGACGGTCTTCTGGTCGGGGAGCGGCGACACCTCGATCTCCGCCGGGAGCGACGCGCCGTCGACCCGTTCGAGGTCCGCCTCCAGCACGCGGCTGTCCGATCCGTCGCTCACCGCGCCGACCGCCGCGTCGAGCGCGTCGGCGTCGGCGAGCACCGCGGCGACCGGCCGGCCGACCAGATCCGCGCGGTCGACGCCGAGCCACGTCGCCAGCGGCTCGGTCACCAGCGAGAAGCGCCCCTCGTCGTCGGCGACGTACACCATGTCCTGGACGTTCTCGAGGACGGTCCGGTAGCGGACGAGTTCGTCCTCGTAGGCGACGCGGTCGAGCGCGACCGCCGCGTTCGAGGCGAGGATCTCCGCCAGCTCGCGGGCACGCTCGTCGAAGGCGCCCGGCTCGGTCGCGCCGATGCTCACGGCCCCCTGGTCGCCCAGCGGGACGTACAGCGTCTCGACGGCTTCGCCCGGCATCTCCGCCGGAGCGACCGCGATGGTCTCCGGCGCGTGGCGGATCTCGCCCGTCTGGAAGGCCCGCCCGGGGCCGCCCTCGCCGACCGCGTAGTCGGGTCGGTCGCCGACCGCGACCGCGTCGCTGTCGGAGGCCGCGAGCGGGACGAGACGGTCGCGCTCGTCGTCGTAGATGCGGACGACGTTCATGTCGAAGCCGAGCGTGTGCGCGACGGCGTCGACGACGATCTCGCCGACCCGCTCGGGGCTGTGGGCGCCCAGTAACGCTCGGGAGATGTCGAGCAGCTCGGCGAACTGCTCGCGGGCCGCGCGGAGTTCGCGCTCGCGCTCTTTCCTGTCGGTGATGTCGCGGATGACGCCCGCCGTCCCGGCGAACTCGCCGTCCTCGTCGGACAGCATCACCATGTGGTCCTCGGCGTCGAGCGGTTCGCCCGACTTCGGGAACAGGTCCAGGTCGAAGGTCGTCTCGACGGCGTTGCCGTGGATCAGGTCACGGAGCTTGTTCTCCGCGCGCTGGACCGTCTGCTCGTCCTTGACGATCGAGGTGTGCTCGCCCAGCAGTTCCTCGCGGTCGTAGCCGGTCAGCTCGACCAGCGCGTCGTTGATAACCTCGAACTGCCCCTCGTCGTCGAGCGCGTAGACGCCGTCGTCGACCGCCTCGATGATCGACTCGTAGCGTTCGAGCTCGCGGGTCCGCTCGCGCTTGTCGGTCACGTCGCGGAGCACCCCGGCGACGCCGACCACCGCGCCGCCCTCTTCGACGGCCGTCAGGTGGTCCTCGGCCGGGAACGGCTCGCCGTCGTCCGGCACGATCGTCGTCTCGACGGTCTCGGCGTCGCTCTCGCCGCGGATCACGCGACGGACCGCCGGAAACACCCGTTCGGCGGCCGCCTCGGTCGTGATCGACGAGACGTGCTCGCCGACCATCGCTCCGGCGTCACGGTCGACCATCGACGCGAGCGACTCGTTGACGACGGCGAAGTGTCCCTGCAGGTCGAGGACGTACAGGCCGTCGCTGACGTCGTCGAGCGCGTCCGCCGTCTCCTCGATGGTCGCGACCGCCGCGTCCCGGTCCGGATCGCTCGACGCGTCGCCCCCGGCCGCCTCCGTCGGCTCGCCGTCGGGCCCCGTCGCTCGCCCGGTTGCGGCGTCGAGGTCCGGCAGATGCGCCCGGACGCGGTCGGCCAGCGACTCGTCCGTCGCGGCCCGCGGGACGTACTCGGTGACGCCGAGCCGGGTGGCGGCCGCCGCGAGCTCGCCGTCCGGCTCTGTGGTGGTCACCAGGACCGGCTGGTCGTATCCGAACTCGCGGACGCCGGCGAGGGCGTCGAGCGGGTCGGTGTCGCCGTCGGCACCGTCGGCGCCGTCGACCACGACGCAGGCCACGTCCGTCGTCCCGAGTACCGACAGCGCCGTCCGCGTCGACGTGGCCGAGGCCACGTCCCACCCGTCGGCTTCGAGCCCGTCCGCCCAGGGCCGGTCGCGCTTCGGACCGACCGCCAGCACCGTCCCTCCCATTCGTGACCGGATCCAACGAAAGCCGCCCATATATCCGCTTCCCCCCGATTATCGAATCTGAGGCGCGAGCCGCCAGCGCTGGATTCGGCCGCGGGACGCGGACGCGGTTCAGTCTTCGAGCGCCTGCCAGGACAGGCGCGGGTCGCGCGCCGCGTCCACCTGATCGATCCGCCCGGCCGCGGTCCGCTCCGGGGCGGCTTCGAGCGTCGCGTCGTCTTCGGCGGCGACGGCGTCGAACGCGGCGGCCAGGTCGTCGAGCGACCCCATCCCCTCGGCCTCGGTCGGTTCGGTCATCAGCGCCTCGTCGACGATCTCGGGCCACTTCGTCGTCGGCGGGTGGACGCCGTAGTCGAGCATCCGCTTCGCGGCGTCGGCGGCGTCCTGGTCGCCCGCGCTCGCGACGAACTCGTGGTGGAACGGCCCGTAGGGCACCTCGTAGTCGATCTGGCTGGCGAGGTAGTTGGCGTTGAGCACCGCTCGCGCGCTGGCGTCGGCCAGACCCGCGTCGCCCAGTCGCGCGATGTAGGCGAACGCGCGCACGAGCACGAGCCAGTTGCCCGCGAAGCCGTGGACCTTGCCGATCGACTGGGCCGGTTCGTAACGCTCGTAGCCGCTCCCGTCCGCTTGCAGGCGAACGTGTGGCGTCGGCAGGAACTCGGCCAGTTCCGCTGTGACGCCGACGGGGCCGGCGCCGGGGCCGCCGCCGCCGTGGGGCGTCGCGAACGTCTTGTGGACGTTGTAATGCATCACGTCGAAGCCCATGTCGCCCGGGCGGGCCCGCCCGAGCAGGGCGTTGAGGTTCGCGCCGTCGTAGTACAGCAGCCCGCCGGCGTCGTGGACGACCTCGGCGATCGCCTCGATGTCGCGCTCGAACAGCCCGAGCGTGTTCGGGTTGGTGAGCATCAGCGCCGCGGTGTCGTCGCCGACCGCGGCTTCCAGCGCCTCGAGGTCGACGCGGCCGTCCTCGGCGCTGGGGAGTTCGACCACGTCGAAGCCGGCCATCGCGGCCGTCGCGAAGTTCGTCCCGTGGGCGCTGTCGGGGATCACCACTTCCGTCCGGTCCTCGCCGTTGGCTTCGTGGTAGGCGGCGGCGATCCGGATGCCGGTGAACTCGCCGGCGGCGCCGGCCGGCGGCTGGAGCGTCACCGCGTCCATCCCGCCGATCCGCCCGAGGTAGTCCTGTAGCTCGGCCTGGAGTTCCAGCGTGCCCTGGACGCTCCCCGCTGAACGGTCCGGGTGGACCGCCGCCTCGGGCAGGCCGGCCACCCGCTCGGTGAACTTGGGGTTGTACTTCATCGTACAGGAGCCGAGCGGGAACGGCCCGCTGTCGACCCCGTAGTTCATCTGGGACAGCCGCGTGTAGTGCCGCGCGAGTTCGGGTTCGGAGAGTGCGGGCAGTTCCAGCGAGTCGCGCGTCAGATCGTCGGGCAGCGGCGAGTCGTCGCCGATCTCGACGGCCGTGGCGTCCTTCTCGGCCAGCAGCGGTTCGTACTCGCCGTCGTCGGTCCAGCGCGCCTGGTCGTACAGCGTCCCCGCGTCGGGGGCGTGGTCGCCGGCGTCGACCTCCGGCTCGGGCGCCCCGTCCTCGCTCATCTCAGGCCACCTCCGCCATCGCGTCGACGAACCGGTCGACGACGGGCTCGTTCGCGTCGGTCACGCAGACCTGGATCCGGTGTTCGCCGACGACGTGGACGGCGAACCCCTCGGACTCGAGGTCGGCGGCGACGGCGGCGGCGGGCTGGTCCGTGTGGGCCTGGAACTCCCGGAAGTGATGTCGGTCGTTCACCGGCGCCCGGAGCCCCGACACCCCGTCGAGTCGGGCGGCGAGGTCGCGCGCGAGGACCACGCAGTCCTCGGCGAGGTCGACGAGGCCGTCGGGCCCCAGCGTCGCGACGTGGACCGCGGTCCGCAGCGCCATCAGCGCCTGGTTCGTACAGATGTTACTCGTCGCTCGCTCTTTCCGGATGTGCTGTTCGCGCGTCTGGAGCGTCAGCGTGAACGCCCGCCGGTCGGTGGCGTCCTCGCCGACCCCGACGAGTCGGCCGGGCACCTGCCGGAGGAAGTCCTCGCGAGTGGCGAACAGGCCGGTACCCATCCCGTAGGCGGTGCCGGCGCCGAGCGCGCTCGCCTCGCCGACGACCACGTCGGCGCCCACGTCGGCGGGTCGTTCCAGCAGCGCCAGCGCGACCGGGTCCGACCCGAGGACGAACAGCGCCTCGCGGTCGTCGGCGAGGTCGCCCACCGCTCCAAGCTCGGGCTCGATGGCGCCGCAGACGGTCGGGTTCTCGGCGTAGACCATCGCCACGTCGTCGTCGAGCGCGTCGGCCAGCCCCTCGACGTCGACCGTGCCCTCGGCGGTCGGATACGACTCGACGGTCAGGTCGGGACCGTCGGCGTAGGCCGCGAGCACCTCGCGCTTGCCCTCGCGCAGTCGGTCGGGGACCAGGATCCGGTCGCCCGACACCGACCGGACCCGCTGGGAGAGCGTCGCGGCCTCGCCCAGCGCCGTCGCGGCGTCGTACATCGAGCAGTTGGCCACGTCCAGCCCCGTGAGCTCGACGAGCATCGACTGGTACTCGAACAGCGCCTGGAGAAAGCCCTGGGCGACCTCGGGCTGGTACTGCGTGTAGGAGGTGAGAAACTCCTGGCGACTCGCCAGATCGTCGACCAGCGCCGGGACGTAGTGGTCGTAGTGGCCCCGGCCCATGAACTCGGTCAGCTCGTCGTTACGTCCCAGCGTCCGCTCGACCAGCCGGCGCGCGTCGCGCTCGCTTCGCGGTTCGATGCCGAACTCGCCGTCGAAGCGGACCGGATCGGGGATGTCGAACAGGTCTTCGACGCCGTCGACGCCGACGGCGTCGAGCATCGCCGCGGTGTCGTCAGCGTCGCCCGGCGCGTACGGGCTCCCGCGCGTCCGCCGTGTCATGAGTGTCCCTCGCGTGTCATAGTAGACTCCCGTGGGGAGATAGCGACCCTATCGGACGCTCGCACATGAGCCTCCCGTTTCGGCGGCTCGACGGACGGCGTCGCGAAACGGCGGCTGTCGCCTCAGGTGTCCCGCAGTCGCTCCAGCGCCTCGATGCACTCCAGCAGAGCGCGGCCGTTGTGGTAGGCGCCCTTGTACATCGCGCCCTTGCGGCCGACCGGTTCGAGGTCCTCGGTGACGCCGGAGTGCCACTCGCCGACTTCCCCGTCGACGTGGTGTTCGTCGACGAAGTCGTAGGTGTCGGCGAACACCTCGGCGTACCGGTCGTCGCCGGTCAACTCGTACATCCGCAGGGCGCTGGTCAGCGCCTCCGCCTGGACCCACCAGGCCTTGATCCGGCTGGTCGCGGGCGCCTCGAAGGGGCCGTAGAAGTAGAAGCCGCCGTGGTCGTCGTCGTAGCCGTACTCCAGGGAGTAGTCCCAGAGCGTCTCGTAGAGGTCGCGATAGTACTCGAGCGGCGAATCCAGCGCGTCGGCGGCGTCCATCGTCAGCCAGACGTTCTCGATATCGTGGCCGTAGGAGACGATCCGGTAGTTCTCGTCGTCCAGTAGCGGCTGCCAGTCGGGGGCGTACTTGTCGGTACAGGCACCGAGCGTCTTCCTGACGACGGTGTTGGTGTTGATCGTCAGCAGCTCCGAGAGCCGCTTCCCGCCCAGGTCGTGGCCGGTGGCCTCGTAGAAGGTGGTGAACGCTTCCATCAGGTGGAGGTGGGTGTTCATGAGCTTCGTCGTCGGGTCGAGTTCGGCGTCGACGTCCTCCTTGGGCGACCAGTCCGGTTCGATGTTGTCGAGGTAGGTGCCCCCGTCCGTGATCGGCGTCCAGTCGGGCTCGAAGTACTCGACGTAGCCGCCGTGGTCGTCGTCGTACGCCTGCTCCTCGAACAGCTCGAAGAGGTCGACGGCGGCCTCGCGGGCGGCCTCGTCGTCGCTGGCGCGGTAGTACTCCGAGAGGCCGTAGAGGACGAACGACTGGCCGTACATATGCTTGTTCGGTTTCACCACTTCGCCGTCGCGCTCGACCTCCCAGTAGTAGCCGCCGTGGTCGCCGTCGCGCATCTCCTCGGTGAGGAAGTCGAAGCCGCGCTCGGCGGCGTCGAGCAGTTCGTCGCCGTAGCCCGCCCGGTAGCACCGCGCGGAGAACCAGAGCATCCGGGCCTGCGTGACGATCATCTTGCGGTCGTTGCCGGCGAACTCGCCCTCGGCGTCGTAGCTGGTGCGGAACCCGCCGTGTTCGGTGTCGACCGCGCGGGGGTACCAGAAGTCGATCACCGTCTCGCGGAGGTTCTCGCGGAGTCGGGGCAGATACGCCTCGGCGAGGGACTCGGGGTCGCGTGTCATACCGGCGCGTTCGCCCGGCCGGTACTTCAACGCTCTCAACGCGGAAGCGAGCGAGTACGGGCGGATCGGCGTCGGTGACGCCGGGTCTCGCCGACCCCAGCGGGCGGGAAGGGCCGACTGCATTTATGTCGGCCCGGTCCCGTGTCCCGGTATGGAAGTCGTCGCGAGCGACGATCCGATGATCGACGCCGAGCTGCTGCGCGAGGGACTGGGGCCGGACGCGACCGTCACCGTCGCCGAGACGGGCTCGGAGGACGCCGCCCGGGAAGCGGCGGCCGACGCCGACGCGCTGGTCACGGACGTGTCGACGCCGGTGACCGCCGACGTGCTCGACGGGTGTCCGAACCTGCGGATCGTCGCGCGGGCGGGCGTCGGCATCGACACCATCGACGTGAGCGCCGCGGCCGAGCGCGACGTGGTCGTGACGAACGTCCCCGAGTACTGCACCGAAGAGGTCGCGACTCACACCGTCGCGCTCCTGCTCGCCTGTCTCCGGTCGCTGGGGCGCTACGACCGCGACGCGAAGGCGGGCGGGTGGGACTGGCGAGCCGGCCGCGAGATCCACCGCCTGTCGGGGCTGACGCTCGGGTTCGTCTCCTACGGTCCGATCGCCCGACGCGTCGGCGAACTGGTCGAGGGGTTCGGCGTCGACCCCGTCGCCTACGACCCGTACGTCGACGACGAGGAGATGGCCGCCGACGGCGTCGAGAAGGTCGGCTTCGAGGCGCTGCTCGACCGGGCGGAACTCGTCTCGGTCAACGCGCCGCTGACCGAGGAGACCCGTGACATGGTCGACGCGGCGGCCTTCGAGCGGTTGGCCGACCACGCCGTCGTCGTCAACACCGGTCGCGGCGGGGTCGTCGACGAAGCCGCGCTGGTCGACGCCCTGGCGGCGGGCGAGGTCGCCGCCGCCGGGCTGGACGTGTTCGCCGACGAACCGCCCGAGGACTCGCCGCTGTTCGACCGCGACGACGCGATTGTGACTCCCCACGCGGCGTGGTACTCCGAGGAGGCCCGCGCGGACCTCCACGAGACGGTCGCGACCAACGTCCGGGCGGCGCTGACCGGCGAGACGCCGCCCGACCGGATCGACCCCGAACTGGACTGGGTGTGAGCGGCCGAGCGCGCGGCCACCGGTGACCGGGGGCGGTCCCCGGCGAGCTACTCCTCGACGTCGATCCGCGTCCCGGGCCGGGACCCGTCTTCGGAGAGCGGCAACCGCACCGTCAGCACGTCGTCGCTGTAGGTCGCCGAGATGTCGTCGGCCTCGATCCGCCGCGGCACCGACACGTGTCGGTTGAACACGCGCGTCTCGCCCTCTCCGGTCCGGTGTTCGGCGGTGACGTGGAGTCGCCCGTCGTGCCAGCGGAGGTCGACGTCGGCGCGGTCGTACCCCGGCAGGTCGACGTACACCTCGTAGGCGCCCTCGTCTTTGAACAGTTCGACCTCGTGGTCCGGGTGGTGTGTCATGGTCGCTCCACCTGAACCGACGACACCGAGCCATTTCAATCGCCCCGCCGATTCCCGGTCGGCGGGAGCGCCCGTGCGATCCGTTGACTAACCGGTCAGTCAGTTCGCAACGTTTTTGACTGACCGGTCAGTTAAGATCGGTAATGACCGGAGCGACGGACAGCGCCGCGGCCGACGGCTCCACCCCGGAGGCTATCATGGGGGCCACCTATCGCGCGCTGTGCGAACACGGCTACGCGGACCTGACGATGCAGGACATCGCCGACGAATCGGACAAGAGCAAGGCCTCGCTGCACTACCACTACGACACGAAAGAGGAGCTACTGCTCGCCTTCCTCGACCACCTGTACGACGCGTTCACCGACGAGGTCGGGGCGACCGACGGCGACGACGCCGTCGAGCGGCTGGTGCGGTTCGTCGACGAGGTGCTCTGCCCGGCCGAGCGGACGGACGGGGACAGCCCCGAGTCGGACGGCGACGCGACGAGCGGCGGCGAGACGGGGAGCGACAGTCCGGACGACGACGGAACGGGCGAGTACGAGGAGTTCCAGACCGCGCTGCTGGAGATCAAGGCCCAGGGCCCGTACGTCGAGGCCTACCGCGAGCAACTGGCGCGTGTCGACGCCTTCGTCCGCGACCGCGTCCGGTCGATCGTCGCCGACGGGATCGAGGAGGGGACGATCCGAGCCGACGTCGACCCCGACGACACCGCCGCCTTCGTCGCGACGCTCGTCGACGGCGTGAACACCCGCCGCGTCGCCCTCGGCGAGACCGACGGGAGCGTCCGGAACACGTTCCTCGCGTACGTCAGCGAACACCTCGTCGCCGCCGACGCCGACATCGTGGTCGACCCGTCTGGTGACTGCTCCAGCGAGTCGGGTGAGACCACCAGCGGAACGGACGAACAGGTCCCGACGGCCGCGGGAGGCGACGACTGATGGGCGACTCCCCGATCGACCGGCTCGTCGCGGGCGTCGGCAGGCGATTGAACATGGTGTTCAAGGACCGCGAGGAGTTCGACCTCACCTCCGGCGACATCCCCCGCCCCCTGTTCTACCTCTCGCTCCCCATCGTCATCACGAACCTGCTGCAGACGGCCTACAACCTCGTCGACACGATCTGGCTCGGCCAGTACAGCGAGACGGCGCTGGCGGCCATCGGGATGGCGTTCCCGCTCGTCTTCTTCCTCATCTCGCTGGGGCTCGGGATATCGATCGCGGGGAGCATCCTCGTCGCCCAGAACATCGGCGCGGACGACGAGGACCAGGCGGAGTTCGCGGCCTCCCAGACCGTGACCTTCGCGATCGTCGCGTCGCTGCTTCTGGGCGCGTTCGGCTACCTCAACGTCGGTACCCTGCTGGACCTCATCGGCGGCCCCGAGAACGTCGTCGCCGGTGCGACGGGCTATCTCCAGATCATCTCGCTGGGGATGATCTTCATGTTCGCCTTCTTCGTGTTCATGTCGCTGATGCGCGGCTACGGCGACACGATCACGCCGATGCTGGTCATGTTCGTCACCGTCGTCGTCAACATGATCCTCGACCCGTTCCTCATCTTCGGCTGGTGGGTCTTCCCCGAACTCGGCATCAACGGGGCCGCCTACGCCACCATCTTCTCCCGAGCGCTCGCGACCGTCATCGGCATGACGATCATGTTCCGGGGCAACCGCGGCGTCCAGATCCACCTCTCGGAGATGTGGCCCGACCTGAGCTACCTCCGGAAGATCCTCCGCGTCGGCGTCCCCGCTTCCATCGAGAACACCGGTAACTCGATCGCCGTCGTCCTCATGCTGACCATCGTCACGCCCTTCGGCGAGACGGTCATCGCCGCCTACACCGTCGGCGTCCGCATGTTCTCGGTCATCTTCCTCCCCGCCATCGCCGTCGGCCGCGGCGTCGAGACGATGGCCGGCCAGAACATCGGCGCCCGCGAACAGGAACGGGCCGGCCGCGCCACCAACTTCGCCGCGAAGGCCATGTTCGGCGTCCTCGCCGCCGTCGGCGTGCTCACGTGGCTCGGCGCCCCCAACATCGTCGCCATCTTCTCCGACGACCCCGAAGTCGTCGAGATCGGGCGCCTGTTCCTCCGCTACGTCGCGCCGACGTTCGGGTTCACCGGCATCTTCCACGCCTACAAGGGCGGGTTCCGCGGCGCCGGCAAGACGCTGACCGCCGCCGCCATCTCCATCTCGATGCTCGGCCTCGTGCGCCTCCCCGTCGCCTACTTCGCCTCCGGCGAGATGGGCTACGAGGGCATCTGGCTCGCGTTCGCCGTCTCCAACGTCGCCGGCGCCGCCATCGCCTTCGCCTGGTACATGCGCGGCACCTGGCGCGACGCCGCCCTCACTGACGACACCCCCGACGTGGGCCCCGCCCCCGAGGCCGACCCCGAACCTGCTACCGACGACTGAACCCCGGGGCTCGGGTCACCGGTCCAGCCGCGCGAGAACTTAAAGGGCATGCCGCCGTATCACCGGGCGAGGCGACCACATGCCGGCGCGTGACCCCTCGTTCGCCATCCCCGGGCGGCCCGAGCGCACCTACCCCCGTAGCGGCGGGGTCGAGTACGAGGGCGAGACGGTCTTCGTCCTCACCCCGGCGGCCGACCGGTCCGACGGCGACCTCGAATCGCTCGTCACCGACGTGCTCGACGCCGACAGCTACCGCTCGGGCGACTTCATGGAGCTACCCATGCCGCTGTATCTCGTCCGCGACGAGGCGACCGCCGACGTGTTCCGCGTCACCGTCCGCGACCGCGCCGTCCAGCTGCACGTCCTGCCCGAGACCGACTCCGAGGGGTTGCGCCGCTTCTACGAGCGACTCCGCGAGGCCTCCGACTGCGAGTGGTCGGTGGCCTGTCGAACGGATTTCGGGTGAGCGGCGACGGCGTCGCGTCCGCCGACCGCGTCGCCGTCTCCCGGTCTGTCACTCCGCGAGATAGTCGGGCCGCTCGGCGTAGTCGATGGGGTCGGTGACCCCGGCCCGCTGGAACGCCTGCAGCCGGAAAGCGCAGGCGTCGCACGTCCCACAGGCAGGCGCCTCCTCGCGGTAGCAGCTCCAGGTGATCCCGTAGGGGACGTCGAGTTCGAGCCCGCGCTCGGCGATCTCGGTCTTCGACCACTCGACGAACGGGGCGACGAGGTCGACGTCCGTTTCGGGTTTCGTCCCGACGTCCATCACCCGCTGGAAGGCGTCGAAAAAGTCGGGGCGACAGTCCGGATACCCCGAGAAGTCCTCGCTGTGGGCGCCGATGAACACCGCCGAACAGTCGTTGGCCTCCGCGTAGGAGGTCGCCATCGCGAGCAGGTTCGCGTTCCGGAAGGGGACGTAGGAGGTCGGGACCGCCTCGCCGTCGAGGTCGGCGTCGGCCACGGCCATCTCGTCGTCCGTCAGGCTCGACGCACCGATCGCCGCGAGGTGGCGCGTCTCGACGTGACAGAAGTCGGCGGCGTCGACCTCGTCGGCGAGCGCCTCGGCGCATTCGCGCTCTTTGCTCTCGGTCTCCTGGCCGTAGGAGGTGTGGAGGAAGTACGGGTCGTAGCCCCGATCCATCGCCTCGTAGACGGCCGTCGCGCTGTCCATCCCGCCCGATACCAGAATCACGGCTCGGTCGTTGTCAGTCATCGTTTGTCTCTCGTGTCCAGTTTACGTCCCCGGCGCGTCGTTCCACAGGTCGACGTGCAGCCGCGGCGTGTACCGGTAGCCGTACTCCGTCGCGAGTTCGGCCACCGCTGCGCGCGTCTCGTCCAGTCGCTCGCGGGTCTGTCCCTCCGGCATCAGGAGCACGTCCGAATCCGCGACCGGCGCCGTCGCCGCCTCGCGGACGCTGCCGACCAGCGATTCGATCTCGTCCACGTCCTCGCGACCGGTGACGACGAACTTCAGTTGCGTCTCGTAGGCGTCGACGAGCGCCGCGAGCGCCTCGACGTCGACCCGCCGGTCCTCGTGGCGGTCGGCCCACTCCCCGTCGCCCTTCGGGTCGCGGTCGGCGGTCGGCGTGCTGCTCGCCAGCTTCGGGCTGACGCTCGCCAGGTCGATCGGCGCGTCCCGGTAGACCGTCCCGTTCGTCTCGACGGTGGTGTGGTAGCCCGCCGCGTCGAGCCGGTCGAGCAGGGCGACCACCTCGTCGTGGATCATCGGTTCGCCCCCGGTCACCACGACGTGGTCGGCCGCCTCGTGTTCGCCGACTTCGGCGACGATCTCGTCGATCCCCATCCGGGCGTGCGTCGGCTCCCACGACGTGTGATAGGAGTCGCAGAACCAGCACCGCAGGTTACAGCCGCTCGTCCGGACGAAGACCGTGGGGACGCCCGCGAGCTTCCCCTCCCCCTGCAGCGAGTAGAACAGCTCGTTGACCGGCAGCGCATCCTCGGCGTCGGCCGGGCGGTCGGCCGCCGCCTCGACCGCGTCGTTCACCGGCATCAGTACGTGGCGCGGAGTTCGCTCGTCTCGCTCACCGCGACGGCCACGTCGGAGACGGTGTCGGGGAACGCCTCGCGCATCTCCCGTTCGAGGACGACCGCCATCACCTCCGCCGTCGGCGGCCGCTCGAACACGACCACCGCGTCGCCGTCCCCGCTCGCCTCGAAGGCCTCGACCAGCGGGTCACCCCGTTCGAGGAGGAACATGTGGTCCCACTCGGAGATGACTGCGGTAATATCGCCCTTGTCGACGACCCACCCCTCCTCGCGGAGCCGCCCCGTCACCTCGACGCGGATCTCGTAGTTGTGCCCGTGCGGTCGCGAACACTTCCCGTCGTGGTGCTGGAGTCTATGCCCGGCGCTGATCCGGATCGGCCGGTCGCCGCCCACGACGAGCGTCCGTTCTTCGCCTCCGGTCGCGTCCGAGCCGCTCCGTCCCCGTCGAGTCATATCTGAGTATTATCGAAGGTGTACTAAAATGTGCTCATCGAGGTGATTCCGGGTTGGGGGCCACGGGACCACTGTGGTGCGGAACGGCCGGCAGTCGGCCGTGCTCGCCCGCCCGATAGGCGAGTCCACCGGCGCGTCGGGGGCGGCGAGAATTCGAACGACTGGCGTCGCTCCGGCGGCGGTGATCAGTTCGAACCGGACGACCCGTCCGTGTACCACCGCGCCCACGCGGCGAGGACGGCCTGGAGCGGCAACCGTGCCCACAGCGCCGCGCCGCGCGGATCGCGTAACTGCTCCGGAACGTCCTGCAACTCGAAATCGTCGCCCGTCGCCATGTAGACGTTCGCCGGGAACACCGCCACGAGCAGCGCGACGAGGCCCCACGCCGAGCGGCGGCGCGTCCGTTCGAACAGCACACCGATGCCGAGCACGACCTCCGCGATCCCGGACAGAGAGACGAGCGTCCGCGGCCGCGGGAACTGCGGCGGCACGACCCGTTCGTACGTCTCCGGTGCGACGAAGTGGAGCACTCCCGCGAGAACGTACGAGCAGCCCATGACGTACCGAAGCGGCCGTTTCGAACCGGCGAGGAAACTGGAGCGCACAGGTACCCCGTTCGAGAGCGACGGCCGAAAGGGTTCTCCCTCCCAGCAGTCGAAGTCGAAGAAATGCCGCCTCCCGGATTTGAACCGGGGACAGCTCGATCTTCAGTCGAGTGCTCTCCCAGTCTGAGCTAAGGCGGCTCGCCGTCGGGCGTATCTGCGAGTGCGGGGAGGGGAGAAAAAAGGATTTCGAAAGCCGGACCGACCGGTCGGCTCGTTGACGGGACGTGATCAGGGCAGAAACAGGTCCGCGGAGTCGAACTCGGTGCCGCAGTCGTCGCAGACGTAGGTCGTGCCGTCGGTGGTGCTGACGTGCCCGCTGCACTTCGGACAGGTGGAGCCGTCGATCATGGCCACCCCTCTCTCAGCGGGACACATAGCCCTTGCGCGTCTTGGGGACGTGGCGCGAACCCGGACCGGTACCCCCTGATTCGAACGTGTGACCACGAAGTATTTGTCTCCGGCACCCGATCTGACGGTGAATGCATCGCCCGGAGTGGACCGTTTCTGCCCGCCCTCTCCGCCGGGACTGACCGATGAGCGACGCCGACGACCGCTTCGAGTTCGACGAGGCGGGGCCGACCCGCGAGTACGGGATCGCGGCGCTCGCGGTCGCCTGCGTCGTCGCGGCGGTCCTGGCGACGGCGCTGATCCCGGCGGCCGCGTCGGTCGGGCTCGGGGACGCGCCGGCCGAGTCGCTGATCCCGCTGCCGGCCGGCGCGGAGAACCGGTCGGGAGACGGCGGCGCCGGCTCGCAGGGCGGCGGCGGATTCGGCGCGCTGAACGTCGGCAACAGCACGACCGTCGGCGAGTCGATGGGGGAGGGTGGAGGGAGTCCGTTCCGCTCGCAGGACACGGCGGTCCACTTCCGGGTGCGGAGTCAGGAGTCGAACTACTGGCGAACGGGGGCGTACGACACCTACACGGGGAGCGGCTGGTCGCGCTCGGGGCCGAGCGACGCGACGGCGCCGGTCCAGGGGGAGGAGACCCGGTACCGCGTCGAACTCGTCCAGTCGGCGAGCGCGGCGCCGACGGTGTGGCGGCCGACCGCCCTCGAACGGGCGGAGGGCGTCTCGCTGACCGAGGGCGGGCTGGCCCGGGCCGACGACCGGTTGTCGGCGGGTGCCAGTTACGTGGGAGTGAGCCGGACGCCGCCGCGGGACCCGGCGGTCCTCCGGGCGAGCGGGCGGGACTATCCGGACGACGTCGAGGGGCGGTACACGCGGCTGCCGCCGAGCACGGCGGTGTCGCTGCGGCCGTTCACGAACAACGTGACGGGGGACGCCGAGAACCCCTACGAGACGGCGGTGCGGATCGAGCGGTGGCTGGAGACGAACAAGGAGTACTCGCTGAACGCCTCGCGACCGTCGGGCGGCAACGTCGCGCGGGAGTTCGTCACGCGGATGGACGCGGGCTACTGCGAGCACTTCGCGACGGCGATGGTGACGATGCTGCGCAGCCAGGAGATCCCGGCCCGCTACGTCGTCGGTTACTCGACGGGTCGGCAGGTCGGCGCGAACACGTTTCAGGTGCGGGCGATGAACGCCCACGCGTGGGTCGAAGTGTACTTCGCCGACGTGGGGTGGGTCCGGTTCGACCCGACGCCGGGCGCCGAGCGCCTGCGAGTCGAACAGTCGGCCTACGAGGAGAGCGGTGCGCCGGGTCGGTACGCCCCACAGGAAGAAGGGAGCCCCGGCGAGACGTTCTCGGCGGAGCCCGGCGAGAACGGGACGGGTCCGGGGACGGGAACGGTGACCGACCCGGGGACCCGGCCGGGGGCGGACACGACGCCGCCGCCGGTGACGCCGAGCGGTCCGGTCGAGACGCCGTCGGAGAGCGAGGCGGACGAGCCGACGAGCGGGTACGACGTGTCGCTCAACCGCACGGCCGCGCCCGGGGCGACCGTCGAGGTGACGGTCGAGGCGGGCGCCCAGCCGGTCGCGGGCGCGACGGTCGCGTTCGACGGCGAGCCGATCGGTCGGACCGGGCGGGACGGGACGGTCACGGGCCGCGTTCCGTTCGTGGAGAACCTGACGGTGACGGTGTCGGGCGGGACGACGGTGGGGTCGGGCGTGGCGGCCGGCGGGTCGCTGGATCGGGACGCGCCCCAGTCGCTCCCCGCCGGCTCCGGCGGGTGGCTGGCCGACCGGCGGCGGGCCGACGCGTCGCGCCAGGGGCCGAGTACCGCGTTCGACCGGCAGGCGGCCAACACGTCCCGGTCGTTCGACGTGGCGACGAACGCGACTCTGTCGGTCTCGGGAGACGTGCGGACCGGGGCGACGGTGCTCGTCACGGCGACGGTCGACGGCGTGGCGGTCCCGAACGCGACCGTGACGGTCGACGGCGAGGCGGTCGCGCGGACGAACGACCGGGGTCGAGCGAACGTGGCGCTCCCCGGGTCGCCGGGGAACGCCACCATGCGGGTCGTCCGCGAGCCGGTCGTCGGGGAGCGGACGCTCGCACTCGACGGGTTGACCGTCGGGGCCGACCCGCTCTGGCCGCTCCCGCTCGCGGGCACGCCCGTCGAAGTGACGGCACGACTCGGCAACGAGTCGGTCGCCGGGGCGCCGGTCCGCGTCGACGGCGAACTCGTCGGGACGACCGGCGTCGACGGGACGCTGGCGGTGACGCTCCCGTTCGCGTCGTCGGCGTCGGTCGCCGTCGCCGCGGGCGGGCAGATCGCGCGGACGACGGTCGCGAACCCGCTGGGGAACGCGGCGGCGGTCGCGCTCGTGGCGGTCGCGCTGGTCGCGCTCGCGGCGGTCGGGGCCGCACGCCGGTCGTTCGATCCGCGAGCGGTCCCGCGGCGGATCGCGGCCGGGGTCCGGGCGCTTGCCCGCTGGACCGTCCGCGGATTCGTCGGCGGCGCGGTCGTCGCGGGAGCGCGCGTCCGGGCGACGCTCGGGCATCTCCGCGGGCTGGTCACGGGCGAGCGCTCACCGGCCGAACTGCTGGCGGCGCTGGGCGCGTGGCTCGGTGGCTGGTCACGCCGGCTCCGCCCCGGCGCGTCCGCGGAGTCCGGATCGGCTGGCGGCTCGACGGCCGGTACCGGGGACGACGCCGACGCCGCCCATCTGACGATCCGGGAGGCGTGGGGTCGGTTCCTCGGGCACGTCTCCGTTCGGCGGCCGTGGACGAAGACGCCGGGACAGCTGGCCGACCACGCGGTGACGGCCGACGGCCTTCCCCCCGAGGCGGTCGCGACGCTACGCGACGAGTTCCGGGCCGTCGAGTACGGCCCCCGCTCGCCCGACGAGTCCGTCCCGGCCGTCGAGGGCGCCATCGAGCGCATCGAATCGACGCTCGACACCGACGAGGGACCCGCCGACGCGACCGGCGAAACCGGAGACGGCGACGGTAGCGCGACCGGCGACGCGGTCGACACTACCGACCCGGACCACGACGCCGAGGGCGACCGGGCCGGAGACGGGGGGAGTGGAGGCAACTGATGGGAGGTGTGTTTCGAGCGGCGCTGGGCGGGCTCGGCGTCCTCGCGACGCTGCTGGGCGCGCTGGCGGTCGCGGCGCCGGCGGCGGTCGCCGAGACCGCCCCGCTGTCGACGCTGGTGAGCGCGGCCGCGGCCGTCGGGCCGCGGGATCTATTCGTCGCCGGGAGCGCCGCGCTCGGCCTCTCGCTGCTCCGTGCGGCCGTCACCTCCCGGGAGTCGCGACTGGTCTCCGGCTCGCCGGCGGCGAGCCGGCGGTTCGCGGCCGTCGTCGCCGACGACCCGGAGACGGCGACCGCCCCCGGCAGGACGCTGGCGGCGACCGAGTTCGACGAGACGGTCGATCGGGCGGTCGGCGGCGACGAGCGGGCCGGCGAGGAAGTGCGCGAGCGACTCCGGCGACTCGCAGTCGCACGGCTCACCCGCGAGAGCGAGGGGCGGGACCGCGAGTCCGCGGACCGGGCCGTCGCGGCCGGGACGTGGACCGACGACCGCACCGCCGCGGCGTTCCTCTCCGAGGAAGGCGGCCCCGTCGCGACGCTCGGCTCGCGACTCCGACTCTGGCTCGACCCCGACCGCGAGCGCGAGCGGCGAGTCAGGCGGACGGTCGCCGCGCTGGACGAAGTCGCCGGGTCGGCGACGAACACCGAGTCGGACGGGGTGGCGACCGCGTCGCACGAGTCGGCCGAGGAGGCCCCGGCGGCCACCGACGAGGGGACCGGAGGTAGCGAGCCGTGAGCCACGAGCGCGTCTACCGCTGGCGGGTCGGCGCGGTCGCGGTCGGAGCGCTCGTCGCGCTCGGCCTCCTGTACGCGTCACCGCTGCTGCTGGCCGCGACGACGATACCGCTCGGGTACGTCGCCTACGGCGCGCTCTCGTCGGTCCCGGTGGACGCGGCGGTCGCCGTCGAGCGGTCGTTCGACGAGGCGACGCCGCCGCCGGGCGAAGCGGTGACGGTCCGGCTCACCGTCGAGAACGTCTCCGGGGCGACGCTGTCGGACCTGCGGGTCGTCGACGGCGTGCCCGACGACCTGGCGGTCGTCGGCGGCTCGGCCCGGGGTTCGTTCGCCCTCCGGCCGGGCGAGTCGGCGACGGTCGCCTACGACGTGGTGGCCAAGCGGGGTGACTTCGCGTTCGCCGACCCGGTCGTTCGCCTGCGGTCGTTCGGCGCGAGTCGCCTCGTCACCGAGACCGTGCCGGCGGCGGGCGAGCGGGAGCTGTCCTCGCTCGACCCGGTGTCGGCGGCGCCGCTCGGGTCGACGACGCCGGTCAGGGCCGGGACGCACCCGACCGACAGCGGTGGCGAGGGCCTGGAGTTCCACTCGACGCGAGAGTACCGACCGGGTGACTCGATCAGCCGCATCGACTGGCGCCGATTCGCGAAGAGCAAGGAGCTGTCGACGGTCTCCTACCGCGAGGAGCGGGCGGTCCGAGTCGTCGTCGCCGTCGACGCGCGGCCGGTCGGCCGGGTCCGACCCCACGCCGGTGCGCCCACGGCCGCCTCGCTGAGCGGCTACGCCGCCGAGCGGCTATACGAGACGCTGGTGGACGGTGACGTGACGACGAGCGTCGCCGCGTTCGGGGTCGACGGGTCCGTTTCGTCGGTGCCGACAGGGGCGGGACCGATCCCCTGGGTCGACGGCGAGCGCGACGACGCGACCGCGGTCGCGCGGACGCTGTTCGACGTCGTCCAGCGCGTCGCCGACGACCCGGAGGCCGGCACCGAGGGGCCGGCTCCTCCCTCGGCGGACCGCGAGCTCGCTGGTCCGCCGACCGCCGACGGGACGCCGACGGCCGGCGGGACCGGGGCGACTCCGGGCCGCGGGACGGCCGGTGACCGGGAGGAACCGGCGACCCGGCCCGACCAGGCGACGCCGGACGGGGGAGCGGACGCCGTCGATATCCTGCTCTCACAGTTCCCGGCGACCGCGCAGGTCGTCCTCGCGACGCCGGTGGTCGACGATTGGCCGGTCTCGTTCGTCCGCCGACTCCGCCGCCGCGGGTACCCGGTGGTGGTCCTCAGCCCGGGTGCGACGGGCGAGGCGTCGCTGGGCGCGCGCGTCGCCGGCCACGAGCGCGACGTTCGGCTGACGGACGTGGCGGCGACCGGCGCGACCGCCGTCGACTGGGACCGCGACGACCCCATCGAGGGCGCGCTGGCGACCGCGCTGTCGCGGCTGCCGGGAGGCTCCCATGGCTGACGAGCACGCTCGCGACGAGGCGACCGGCGAGGGGGGTGCGATACCTACCACCGCCACTGCCGACCCGTCCGGGGAATCGCAAGCGAGAGCGGGCGGAGCGGTCGAACGGAGCGGGGAGTCCGGTGGAACCGGTGCGCCGACGAGGGCCAGCGCCGCGGTCGTCCTCGTCGTGTCGCTAGCGGCAGCAGTCGGGTTGATCGCAGGGGCCGGACCGACGGTCTCCGTTGCCGTCGCGGTGGCACACGCGACTGTCTTCGCCGCGAGTCTGTGGCTGGTCGACTGCGACCGGTGGCGCGGCCCGGCGACGGCGGCCGCGGGCGTGCTCGCCCTCGGTGTCGGGGCGAGTTTCGCCGTCGCCGTCGGCTACACCTTCCTCGACCTGCTCGCCGCCGCCTACCCGGTCCCGGAGGTCTCACAGATCCGCACCCGCGGGCTCCGGATCGTCAGCGCCACGGCCGTCGTCCTCGGGGGGACGCTCGCGCTGGTCGGCGGGTTCGCGACGGTCTCCGGACGGCTCCGCTCGGAGACGGTCTGGGCGTACGCGAAACTCGCCGTCAAGACGTTCGTCGTCCCGCTGACGGTCGCCGCGCTCATGCTCCTGACCGCGCTTCTCGCGCGCTTCGGCGGCGCGAGCGAGGCGCCGGTGTTCGCTCCGTTCGCCGAACGCGTCGACGGCGCCGTCGGTGCCGTCGTCGCACCGATCCCGGGTCGAACGCATCTACTGACGTTCGCGTTCGTCCTCGCGGCGGCGTCGCTCGCGGTCGCCCGAGCGGTCGACGCGCTCCCCATCGCCGAGCTGTCGACGCCGCGAACCGACGACCGCGTCGAGGCGGCCGCCGCCGCGGTCGTTCGCGGTGCTCGCCGGACGCTCGTCGTCACCGCGTTCGCGCTCCCGGTGACGCTGGTCGAGGTCGTCCTCGCGCCGGCCGACCTCCGCTCGCTGGTCACGCCGGGTGTCTACGACGTCCTCGCGGCAGTCACCGCGAGCCACGCGCTTCGCGCGCTCCTCCTCGTGACCGCCCTCGCCGCCGGCGGCACCGCCGCGGCGGTCTGGCTACTCGGCCGTCTGGTTCGGACCGAAGCGGCGGACGCCGCCGTCGCGCTCACGCCGTTCCTCGGGGGCGGTGCGGTCGTCGCGCTCGCCGTCGCGTTCCACGGCGTCGTCCTGCCGCCGACGCTGTCGTTCGTCGCCGACGCGCTCCCCGGCCAGTTCGAGACGGTCTTCGCCCGTCAGTCCGGCGCGGTCGTCGAGTTCTACGGCTCGCTCCCGGTCGTCACCACGCTCGCGTCCGTCCTCGTCGGCATGACTGCCGCGCTCTCGGTCGCGCTCGCGCTGGTCACGAGCACCGGCGCGCTCCCCGAGTCGGCGCCGGGCCCGGCGCTCGCGGCCGTCGGCGTCTTCGTCGCCGCCGCGTTCGCCACCGGTGCCGGAGTCGCCCCGCCGCTCGTCCTCGGCGGCATCGTCGCCAGCTTCGTCGTCTGGGATGCCGGCGAGTTCGGCGCGACACTCGCCGGCGAGGTCGGAACCGCCGCCGACACCCTCGCCACCGAGTCGGTCCACGTCGGCGCCACGCTCGCCGTCGGCGCCGCCGCCGCTGTCTTCGCCGCCGCGGTCCACCGCGTCGCCGCGACCGCCACGCTCTCCGACGTGACGACCGTTCCCTTCGCTCTCGCCGTCGTCGTCGCGGGCCTCCTGCTGCTCGTCGCCGCGCTACGATAGCGCACAACCGCCCGACTCGAGGGCGCTACCGCTGTTCGTCGACGGCCGGGACGGCGATCCGCTCCAGCACGTCGTCGACCACCTGGACGGGATCGGCGTCGCGCACGCTCGCTTCCGTCGTCAGCACGAGCCGGTGAGCGAACGTCGCGTGGACGACCCGCCGCACGTCCTCCGGGACGACGTAGCTGCGCCCCTCGATGACCGCCGCCGCCCGCGCCGCCTCGAACAGTCGCTGCACGCCGCGAGGCGAGACGCCCACGTCGACGCGGTCGTCCCCCCGGGTCGCTCGCCCCAGCTCGACGACGTAGTCGCGCAGTTTCCCGTCGACCGAGACCGTCTCGGGAACCGCCTGCAGGTCCGCGACTGTCTCGGGACCGACGACGGGGTCGACGCTCGGCGACTGACTGGTCCGGTCCGCCCGGCGGTCGATCAGCGTCCGCTCGTCGTCGAACCCGGGATATCCCATCGCGAGCTTGAACACGAAGCGGTCGCGCTGGGCTTCGGGCAGCCCGAAGGTCCCTTCCTGTTCGATCGGGTTCTGCGTCGCGATGACGAAAAACGGGTCCGGCAGACCGGTCGTCTCGCCGTCGACGGTCACCTGCCCCTCGCCCATCGCCTCCAGCAGCGCCGCCTGGGTCTTGGGCGGTGCGCGGTTGATCTCGTCGGCCAGCACGACGTTCGCGAACACCGGCCCCGGGACGAACTCGAACTCCCCGGTCCCCTCGTTGTAGACGTTCGAGCCGGTGATGTCCGACGGCAGAAGATCCGGCGTGAACTGGATGCGCGAGAACGAGAGCCCGAGCGCGCTGGCGAACGACTGCGCCGTCAGCGTCTTGCCGGTCCCGGGCACGTCCTCCAGCAGGACGTGTCCCTTTGCGAGGACGCCCGTCAGCACCTGCTCCAGAAACCGGTCGTCGGCGATGACCGCCTCGCCGACCGCGCTCAGGATCCGCCGACAGGTCCGCCCCGCCTCGTCGTAGTCCATACACGCCGTCCGGGACCGTCCGACCAAATGCTTTCGGCTGTCAGTCAACGGGCGGTGGCGTTGTGGTAGGTCGTGTTCTCTGCTTGCCGGTTCAGTTCCTTCGCGAGCCGCTGTTCCTGCTCGGTTTGATGGCGGACCGTCTCTTCCCATCGTTTTTCGTACTCTTCGATCGAAATTGTCTCGTTCCCCAATGCCCGTGCCCACTCAGTTTGTACCGTATACGCGCCAGGAGTCAATTCGTAAGTCGAACCGTTCCAGTCGAGGACAGTCATTTGGTCCGGCACCTTCTCACTCGTCATGTTCTGACTCATAAACACGACCGTCGAAGCGTACGCTCGCGCCATGTTCTTCCACTGCGCGTCGTGTCTATCTTGATTTACCGACGGGGCGGTCGAATTGATGACGACGTACCAGGTGTCTGTGCGATTTCCGTATGCGAGTATTTGAAGCGGGATTCTCGCGTAGTCTTCGAGAGCGTGGTTAAATACGAACGCAAACTCTCGATACGGATGAGCCGAGTTCGAAGGGGTGGTCGCCGTTCTAGCTGTCGTTGCAGTTTCAATTCGAGTTTCGGTTGGTGATGGGGTTCGCTCTGCTCTAGTCGCCGTCGGAGTCGCAATATCGGTTGAGACGCCCACCGTTGGTGTAGGCCGCGCATCGATCTGTGTAATAGTCTCACTTTCGGTTACTTGCCCGTCTGTTCCGGTTGAATCACTAAGTGTGGGACATCCAGAAAGGAGCATCAAAAGGATCACAACGCTCACCTGGATATGATTCAGTTCTATCATTATATATAAGATTTCCTATGGTTTTGATGTACTCTCGATCATCGATTCTGGCTCTCTCTTCTCCTGTTTATCTGGACCTCTACTCTCGGAGGAATGTTATCTGAGGATCTGAATCTGACACCTGTATTCTCGGTTGATTGCGTACTACTACCTGTCCACGGACCGGTTTCATCATCGTCACCTAGATCAGTGCCGACGACCGTTGGCGTCAAGTCGCTCGGGACGGTGTTCCAATCTCTCACCATGTCGTTGTTTGAACGCTCCGATTCTTGGCTAATACCCGGCTGATAGTATACGGGATTTTGAGATTCATCGCTGAATATGTCCGACGAGGGATCTGGCTGATAATGGTCTTCCCACGTCGACCGATTGATACTGACCGAGTCCCCCTCACGAGTTTCGAACGTTTCACCATTTACGGTCACCTCGCCGTCCCTATCACTGTCAGTGACGATCACCGACTCGTTCCCGCCGTTGATCCCGACTACCGAGTCGGCTTCACAGGAGAACACGCTGTCGGGCGGGTAGTAACAGTCCTCGGTGCTACTCCCCGACCCACCACCACCGCCACTGCCCCCACCGTCCGAACTCCCACCGTCGGACGGGGGCGACGGCGCGACGACGGTGATTTTCTTCGTCGCGGTCCGCTTGCGGCCGAGCCGGTCGACGACCTCCGCGCGTAGCGTGTACTCGCCGGGCGACCCGAACACGTGGCCGTGATCGAGGACGGCGCTCTCGCCCGCGAGCGTCGTCCGGTTCAACCGACGGTCGTCAAGTCGCCAGACGACGGCGGCCAGATCCATACCCCCGGCCGACACCGACGCCGAAAACCCGGCGAGCCGTCCCGCGACGACCTCGTCCGGTCCGGCGACGGTGACCGACGGCCCGTTCGGCTCGCTCACCCGGACCCGGAGCGTGTCGCTGCTCGTCGCGCCGTCGTCGTCGGTGACGACGACCGTCGCGTTGTACAGTCCGGGTTCGCGCGGGACGAAATCGGTCCGCCCGCAGGTCTCACAGACCGGCGTCGCGTAGTCGCCGTCGGGCTGTTCGATCTGCCACCGGTACCTCTCGATCTCTCCGTCGGGGTCCCGCGAGCCCGTCGCATCGAGGTAGACGGTCGCGTTCTCGGTGACCGACCGGTCGAGCCCCGCGTCGGCCAGCGGCGCCTCGTTGGCGGACGCGTCCGCCGAACCCGACCCGCCAGCGCTCGCAACCGGCACGCCGGCGAGCACCGCACTCATCGCTACCACGACGCCGATCGCGACTATCGGAACCCCCTGCCCCCAACGCATCATGCCGTTGCCACGATATTCTGCCCCCTCCTGTACATAAATGTTCGTAGTACTGGATTACCTGGTTGGAAATGTGGCTGTCCGAACGCGACCGGCCGCGGCTCGATGCGTCACCACTCGGCGTCGACGAGGTCGTCGATGCGTTCGAACGCGGACCGCTCGTGCTCGCCGCCGGCGGTCTCGACGACGCCCTCGAAGTAGGCGAGTCGGTCGAGCAGCGTCTCGCGGTCGTAATCGGGCACGTCCAGTCGCGAGGCGGCGACGGTCGCCTCGACGACGGCGGAGAAGCCGCGGCTCGTGGTCGGGACCACTCGGCGTTCGACGCCGCTGTCGACCGGTCGGAGCTCCCAGGTGACGACCTCCGTATCGCCTTCGCGGTCGATGCCGACGCGCTCGGTGGACACTTCGACCCAGGCGTCGGCGCTGTCGAGGACCGGTCCGTCGAGCTCGCGGACCGAGAGCGCGGCGTCGACGAAGTCGACGGGGTCGCGGGTGAACTGGACCACGCCGCCGCCGCGTTCGCGAAAGTTGCGCCAGGTGCGGGTGCGGCCGTAGGTCCGGGCAGTGACCGGGTCGCCGGCGTGGAGGCCGAGCGCGGCGACGTTCCAGCGGTCGTTCGGCCCGAGCGTGGTGACGACCGACTCGACGACGCCGGAGAGTTCGACGGGCCAGTCCGTCTGCGAACTCATACCTCTACCCCTCGTTCGAGCGCGACGAAGAGTGCGGCGGCGACCGTGTCGGCGGTCGTCCCGGGGTTGATGCCCTCGGCGACGAACTCCGCGGCCAGGTCATCGGGGTCGATGTCGCCGTCCAGCGCCGCCCGCGCGCGCTCGCTCGCTCGCTCGGCCGTCGCGCGGTCGTGTTGAGTGATCACGAAGGTGTCGACCTCGGCGGCGAGCAGTTCGAGGAACGCGTCGGCGGCGCGGTCGGCGACCGGTCCCTCGCCCGACGCGATCGACTCGGCGGCGGCGAAGGTGCGCCGGAATCCTTCCGTCCACTCGCGGGCGACGCCGTCACGGTCCGCCGACCGCTCCGTGATGTCGGCGAGGGTCAGCCCGCGCTCCTCCAGGACGGGGACTGCGTCGCTCCCGCGGCGCACGTCCAGCGCGGCCATGTCCTCGGGCGGCTCGTCGACGGCCACGTCGACCGCCTCGAACGCCCGGTAGAAGTTCGCGGCGTCGGCGACGGTGGTCGCGTCGACGACCGCCGACGCGCTCTCGGGCGAGAGCTGTCGGTCCTCGACACCTGCGGCGGCGACCAGGGGCAACTGGAGCAGGATCGCGCCGAACTGGGTGTTGCCGCCGCGTTGCTCGCTCATCCCCTCGACGGCGTGGCGAAACGATTCGCCCAGCGGCTCGCCCGCGGCGGCCCGCTCCAGGCCCGGTCGCGCCCCGACCGCGCCGGCGAGGAAGTGTTCGAAGCGCAGGTCGTCGTGGTCGCGGTGGCGGTCGACGTTACCGGGTTTCGGCGTCCCGGCGACTTCGAGCAGCAGCGCGAGCTCCGCGTTCTGCGCCGTGGATCTCACTGGTCGCGCCCTCCCGGCCGAGCGGTCGTGGGCCCCTGCGCCCGGGCGACCGTTTCATCATCGTCGCCGCCGAACCACTCGTCGACGGCGGCGCGGACCCGCCGGAGGACGCGCGGGTCGTCGCTCGGGCGGCCGACGCTCACGGCGTCGGCGCCGTGAGCGAGGTACTCGCGGACCGTCTCGCGGTCGCGGACACCGTTGTTGGCGACGACGACGGCGTCGGTCGCGTCGACCACGTCGGCGACCACCTCCTCCGAGTCCATCGCGTCGACGTGGAGGATGTCGGTGCCAGCACCGTCCACTCGTGCGGCGACCGCGGGGAGGTCGACGCCCGCCAGTTCCGTCCGGACCTTCACGCTCACGGTCGCGCCCGTCTCGGCGGCGGCCGAGACGGACTCGACGAGCCGGTCGGGCTCGCGCAGGAGCGACTCGCCGGCGCCCGCGGCGCACATCTCGTCCTGGCGGCAGTGGGCGTTGATCTCGACGATAGCGCCCCGTTCGGCGCAGACGGCGGCGGCCGCGCGGATCGGCTCGGGCTCGCTCGCGCGGACGTTGAACCCCGCTCGGAGCGGCGCGTCCGCGAGCGCGGCCAGTTGGCCGTCGACGAACGCCAGCGGGTCCTCGGGGAGGAACTCCTCGCGGTCGCGGTCGACCATCCGGCGGGCGGCCTCGCGGGTGGACTCGTCGAGCGCGATCCCGCCCAGGAAGGCCGCGTCGGCGAACCCGCTCGCGGCGCGTGCCCATTCGGCGTCGGACCGGCCGCTCAGACTCGCCAGCGCCAGGCGCGGTTCGAAGGGCGCGGCGCGGGCGTCGGTCACGAGATCGCCTCCAGTGCTTCGCGCGTGGCGCGCGCCACTCGCTCGGCGTCGCGCTCGTCGTCCATCCGGGCGTCGGTGCGGACGACCGGGCGGTCCAGATCGGTGCCGTCGGCCTCGTCGAGGACGAACGCGTCGGCGAAGGGGTAGGCGTCGGCGACCCCGGCGGTGCTGGCCTCGTAGCCTTCCGCTTCCATGAGGTCGTCGGCCGGGCCGGAGAAGACGGTGTCCTCGACGAACGGCGAGACGGCCACGACCGGCGTCGCCGCGAGCGCCTCTGCGACGCCGTCGAGCGCGAGCATCGGTCCGAGGCTCGTGATCGGGTTCGAGGGACCGATCACGACCGGGTCGGCCAGCGCGTCGCGCACGGGGTCGGTCGCGGTCGCCGCCTCGCTGCCGCGGAACTCGACGGACTCGATGGCGGGCTCGCCGCCCCGAGCCACCCAGAACTCCTGGAAGTGCATCGCCCCCTCCTCCGTGTGGACGACGGTCGCGACGGGGTCGTCGCTCATCGGCAGCAGGTCGACGGTCAGATCGAACGCGTCGGCGAGCGTCCGGGTCGCTTCGGTGAGCGTGTGGCCCTCGTCGATCAGGCTCGTCCGCGTCAGGTGAACGGCGCGGTCGGCGTCACCGATCAGCATGAACTCGCCGACGCCGGAGAAGCGGCGCCAGCGGGCGATCTCGCGGCCGGCGGTCTGGCGTTCGTCGTCGAGGTAGCGCGGTTCGGTACCCAGCCCGGTGGATTCGGCGATGTCGACGAGTTCCCCGTGGGTGGTCGCAGAGTCGTCGGCGATGCCCCACCAGGTGTCGCGGTCCAGACGGTCGCCACGCAGGTAGAGGACGGTGTCCACGTCCGGGCAGACGAGGTGGCCGCCCAGTTCCACGTCGTCGCCGGTGTTGCCGACGACGGTCGTCTCGGCCGGCTCGAAGACGGCGTCGGCGCCCGACAGGAGCTTCGGCGTGCCCGTCCCGCCGGACAGAAACGTCACCATACCCCGGCGTAGGGGTGAGCCCGGGCTAAAGCTTTGCGTGACGGCGACCGGCGTGCCACCGGTCGTTCCGTCCGGTTCCGGCCCCGGATCCCTCCGCCGATGCCGCAAGCTAGTTGACTCGGGTGGGCGACGTGCGCGTATGTCAACGCAGGACGGTCCCGACGAGGAGCACCGACGGACACGCCGCCTGGAGACGGGCTGGCGGTTCACGCGCGGCGACGTCGACGACGGCGCCGACCCCGCGCTCGACGACGCCGACTGGGAAGCCGTCGAAGTCCCCCACGACTGGAGCATCGAGGGCCCGTTCGACCCCGACAACCCCAGCGAGGCGGCGGGTGGCTTCGCCCCCGAGGGCGTCGGCTGGTACCGCCGCGAGTTGCCCGAGGATATCGAGGGCGAACCCACGCTCCGCTTCGACGGTGTCTACCGCAACTTCGACGTGTACGTCGACGGCGAACACGTCGGCAACCGTCCCTACGGCTACTCGACGGTGAACTACGACCTGAGCGAGTTCGGCGTGACCGGCGGCGAGACGCTCGCCGTCCGCGTCGCCAACGACGAACACCCACACAGTCGCTGGTACACTGGTTCGGGCATCTACCGCGACGTCCACCTGACCGAGACCGACCCCGTCGCCGTGGCGCCCTTCGGAACCGACGTGCGCACGAACGCCGTCAACCGCCAGCGCGCCGAGGTGCAGGTGCTCACCGAAGTGACCAACGACGACGAGGAGGCGGTCACCGTCGCGCTGGAGACCGACATCCTCGACGCCGACGGCGAGGTGGTCGCCACCGCCGGCGACGAGGCGACCGTCGAGCCCGGCGAGTTCCACGAGTTCGAGCAGCGGCTCTCCGTCGCCGACCCCGACCGCTGGACGCTGGACGACCCGACCCGCTACTTCGCCCGCAGCGTCGTCTACCGCGAGGGTGAGGATGGTGGCGGCGCGACGGCGCAGCCGTCGCGGAACGATGGCGGCGGAGCCGCCATCGCAGTCGACGACTACGTCACCCCCTTCGGCGTCCGCACCTTCGAGTGGACCGCCGACGAGGGCTTTTTCCTCAACGGCGAGCCCGTCGACATGAAGGGAGTCAACCTCCACCACGACGCGGGCTGTCTCGGCGCGGCGGTCACCGAGCGCGCGCTGGAGCGCCGCCTAGAGACGCTGAAAGAACTGGGCTGTAACGCCATCCGCACCGCGCACAATCCGCCCCAGCCCGAGCTGCTCGACCTCTGTGACCGGATGGGATTCCTCGTCGTCGACGAGGTGTACGACAAGTGGCGCCACGTCGGCGCCGACGAGTGGTTCGACGAGTGGTGGGACCGCGACCTGGCGGCGATGATCGACCGCGACCGCAACCACCCGTCGGTCGTCCTCTGGAGCGTCGGCAACGAGAACTTCGACCAGGGCTCCGACGAGATGATCGAGGACCTGGCGATGCTCACCGAGGCCGCCAGCGAGATGGACCCCACCCGTCCGGTCACCTACGGTAACCCGCCGTGGGGCGAGGGCACCGAGGGCGTCGTCGAGAACATCGAGCGCGTCGCCGAACACGTCGACGTGCTCGTCGGCAACTACCAGGAGCACTGGTACGACGACTACCGCGAGGCCGGCATCGACCTGCCCCTCCTCGGCTCGGAGAACCGACGGTTCTTCCGCGGGTCCGGCGACGACCCGCTGGCGTTCGTCCCGCGCAACCCGTGGTACGACGTGGCGGAACGCGACGACGTCTGCGGACAGTTCCTCTGGCCGGGCATCGACTACCTCGGCGAGGCCCGCGACTGGCCGAGCAAGGGGTGGCCCACGGGACTGATCGACACGACCGGCGCCATCAAGCCCTCGGGGCGGTTCCACCAGGCCGCCTGGTCCGAGGAGCCGGTCGTCTTCGCCGCCGCCGTCGACCACGATCGCGAGCGTCCGGCCTGCCGCCCGGCCTGGAGCGGCCCGCCGCTCTCCGAACACTGGAACTTCCCGGACCGGGCGGACTCGCAGGGCTTCGTCAACGTCTACACGTACACCAACGCCGAGACCGTCGAGCTCTACCAGAACGACGAGTGCCTGGGGGCCCAGCACGCCGACGACTACGGGGCGCGACCGATCGAGTGGTACGTCCCCTACGAGTCGGGTACGCTGCGGGCCGTGGCGAAAGAGGACGGCGAAGTCGTCGCCGAACACGAACTGGCGACGGCGGGCGAACCCGCGGCGCTCGAACTGACGGCGGATCGAGAGACGCTCGCCGCCGACGGCCGCGACCTGGTCTACGTCGAGGCGACCGTCGTCGACGACGAGGGCGTACGGGTCCCCCGTGCCGACCACGAGGTCGACTTCTCCGTCTCCGGCGCGGGCGAGCTCGCCGGCGTCGACAACGGGAACCTCGACAGCGACGAGCCGTGGGTGGGCGAGTCCCGGTCGGCCTATCACGGCACCTGCATCGCCGTCGTCCGCGCCGACCGCGAGGGCGGTCGGGTCGAGGTCGACGCCGAGGCGGACGGGCTCGGCGGCGACGGCGTCACGCTCCCCGTCGGCGCCGACGGGGACTGATCGGCTAGCCCCGGTCGACGAACAGTTCTCGCGGGCATACTTTCCGGCAGAGGGACACAGATCCGGGCTATGCGTGTCCGCCGCTACTGGCCGCCGAGTATCACCGGCGGCGCCGCCGTGGTCGTCCTCGCGTGGGCGTTCGCGGACCTCTGCTTCGGCGCCGTCGCGTTCGGCGTCTGCTACGCCGCCGTTCTCGGCCTGCTCTGCGAGGCGCACTTCGGTCTCCGGTCGCGCGTCGACCCGTGGAAACGCCCGTCGTGATGTTCCTCGCGATGGTCGGGGTCGGCATGCTCGGGATGGCCGTCGGTACCGGCATCGCGCTGGAGAACATCGACGCCGCCGACACAGCGGGGTGTGCGACCGACACGTCGGATACCGCCCGCGTTTCCGTCGAGCGTAGCCACCCTCGCTCCGTGTCGTTCAGTGCAGACGACGGGCAGATGATGGGTAGGGTGGCGCGCGCTGGCGAGCGTGTCGAGGCCTCTCATCGCTCCCCGTCGAGTGTGGGCACGCCCGTCACGTCGGGGTCGATCCCGGAGACCGCGACTATTTTAGTCGGGCCCCGCCAACCCCGAGTACCATGGAGCAAACGGAGTTCGGGGACTTCGGGGCCGACGAGGAGCGGCCCGCCGACGAGGCCGAGGCCGTCGCCGGCGACGGGACCGGCGTCGAGGCCGCCACGGTCGTCGACGCCGACTCGGTCCGCTTCCCCGACGCACAGGGCACGGTCACGCTGACGGTCACACAGGTGGACTACACCGTCGAGTACAGCGGCGACGACGAGTTCCCCGTCGTCCACGTCTTCGGTCGCCGCGAGACCGACGCCGACGACGAGGACCCGGCACTCGAACACGTCGAAGTCTACGACTTCGAGCCGTACTTCTACGCCCCCATCGAGAACGTCGACGACCAGCGCATCGCGAGCTACGACGGCCTCGTCGACTACCGCGAGACCGACGCCGAGGGCGAGCCCTTCGAGTCTATCCGCGGCGAGCGCCTCGCGAAGATCATCGGTCGCACGCCGCGGGACGTGGGGCAGATCCGCGACGACTTCGAGCACTACGAGGCCGACATCCTCTTCCCGAACCGCCTGCTCATCGACAAGGACATCGAGAGCGGCGTCCGCGTGCCCGCGCGGCGTACCGAGGACGGGACGATCCGTATCCCACATCAGGAGATCGAGGCCGTCGACGACAACGCCACGCCCCGGGTGAACACCTTCGACATCGAGGTCGACGACCGCAACGGGTTCCCCGAAGACGGCGAGCAGACCATCGTCTGTCTCACCTCCCACGACTCCTACGACGACCAGTACATCAACTGGCTCTACAACTCCCCCGACGGCGTCGACGGTCCCGCCGCCCTGGAAGCCTACGAGCCCATCGAGGCCGATATCGACGCCGAGGTGCGCGTGTTCGACTCAGAGCCCGAGATGCTCGACGCGTTCATCGAGTACATCGGGGAGACCAACCCGGATCTGCTCACCGGGTGGAACTTCGCCGACTTCGACGCGCCGTACTTCCTCGACCGCGTCGAACAACTGGCGGGACCGGACCACGACTGCGATCTGGACATCGACCGGCTCTCGCGCGTGAACGAGGTGTGGCGCTCTGACTGGAACGGTCCGGACATCAAGGGTCGTGTCGTCTTCGACCTGCTGCGCGCGTACAAGGCGACGCAGTTCAGCGAACTGGAGTCCTACCGGCTCGACGCCGTCGGCGAGGTCGAGATGGGCGTCGGCAAGGAGCGCTACACCGGCGACATCGGCGACCTCTGGGAAGACGACCCCGAGCGCCTGCTGGAGTACAACCTCCGCGACGTGGAGCTGTGCGTCGAACTCGACCGCAAGCAGGACATCATCGCCTTCTGGGACGAGGCCCGCAAGCTCGTCGGGTGCAAGATCGAGGACGCCCCCACCGCCGGCGACGCCGTCGACATGTACGTCCTCCACAAGGCGTACGGCGAGTTCGCGCTCCCCTCGAAAGGACAGCAGGACGCCACCGACGAGTTCGAGGGCGGCGCCGTCTTCGACCCGATCACCGGGGTTCGCGAGAACGTCTCGGTACTGGACCTGAAGTCGCTCTACCCCATGTCGATGACGACCATCAACGCCTCGCCGGAGACGAAGGTCGATCCCGAAGGCTACGACGGCGAGACCTACCGCACGCCCAGCGGCGTTCACTTCCAGAAGGAACCGGACGGCATCATCCGGGAGATGGTCGACGAGCTACTGTCAGAACGTGAGGAGAAGAAGGCACTCCGAAACGACAACGACCCCGGAACCGAGGCCTACGAGCGCTACGACCGGCAGCAGGCAGCTGTCAAGGTGATAATGAACTCGCTCTACGGGGTGTTCGGCTGGGACCGTTTCAGGCTCTACGACCGCGAAATGAGTGCCGGCGTCACCTCCACGAACCGGGAGGTCATCAGCTTCACCGAGCAGGCCGCGAACGAACTGGACAAGGAGGTCATCTACGGTGACACCGACTCGGTGATGCTCGAACTCGGCGGCGAGACGCCGAAAGACGAGGCCATCGAGCGGTCGTTCGAGATCGAGGAGCACATCAACGACCGCTACGACGAGTTCGCGATCGAGGAGCTGAACGCCGATTCCCACCGCTTCCAGATCGAGTTCGAGAAGCTCTACCGGCGCTTCTTCCAGGCGGGCAAGAAGAAACGCTACGCCGGCCACATCGTCTGGAGCGAGGGCAAGGACGTCGACGACATCGACATCACGGGCTTCGAGTACCAGCGCTCGGACATCGCGCCGATCACGAAGGAAGTCCAGTTGCAGGTCATCGAGATGATCGTCCACGGCGAGGACTTGGAGGACGTGAAAGACTACGTCCACGGCGTCGTCGAGGACTTCCAGAACGGCGAGGCAAGCCTCGACGACATCGGCATCCCCGGCGGCATCGGGAAGAAACTCGACAACTACGACACCGACACCGCGCAGGTCCGCGGCGCGAAGTACGCCAACCTCCTGCTGGGGACGAACTTCGCCAGCGGCTCCAAACCCAAGCGGCTCTACCTGAAGAAGGTCCACCCGGAGTTCTTCCGGGAGATCGAAGCCGAGATGGATCTGGACCCCGCCGAGGACCCGCTGTACGGCGAGTTCAAGCGCGACCCCGACGTGATCTGCTTCGAGTACGCCGACCAGGTGCCCGACGCCTTCGAGGTCGACTGGGACAAGATGCTCGACAAGACGCTCAAGGGCCCCATCGCCCGCGTTCTGGAGGCCCTTGATATCTCCTGGGAGGAAGTCAAGAGCGGCCAGGAGCAGACCGGGTTGGAGAGCTTCATGTGAGGGTCGGCCCGCGGCGGGCGCGCCACTAGACCTGTGTCGGCGCTATCGATTGTGCGGACAGAGGCGGTCGAACAGTTCTGCGGCTTCGCTCGTGTGGGCCGACAGAAGGGGCGTACAGTCCGTCTCGTTCGAGACGCCTCTCTGGAAGGCACGGACGAGATCGTGCGTGTTCGCTCGCTTCGTCGCTTCGACGACTCGCTCCGTATCGGCGCCGGGCCACCGTACGCGACGTTCCCCTGGCCTATTCTCCGAACAGCGGACTCCCGACTCACGTACCCGACCGTTCCGCGAAGGCCCCTAACAGTCGTTACAGTACGGTTCGCGTATCCGCACTAACCCGCGAAATTACAATCTTCGCGTTCTACAGCGAATACGTGGAAACTAGCTCCTGACTCATCGACAACAGACAACTGCTGAACAGGGGAATCCGTTCAATCGGTCTTCGTGCGACCGATGCGCGTCTGCTTGCACCTCTCGTTTTCAACCACCTTCATCCTCGTTCGGTTCATCGCCAGTTCCGGATGACCCAGCACCCGGATTTACTGATCTACACTCGATCTCGAACCTCACACCTCCCTCCGCACTGTCAGAGAGCGAAATTTCCCACCCATGGGCCTGTATAATATCCCTAACGATAGCGAGGCCGAAGCCGGTTCCACTCCGACTGGTACTGTATCCCTCCTCGAACGCCTTCTCACGTTCGTCCGCAGGAATGCCGACACCGGTATCCTCGATATAGAATCCGGACTCGTCGGATGACGGCCCGACTCTGACCGTCAGATCGGCCGATTCGTTGTGTTCGACACTGTTGCGAAAAAGGTTCTCGAATACGTTGAGGAGACGATTCCGGTTACCTTCGAGTTGGAATGACTCCGTGACAACGAGAGTCGCTGCATCGGTGTCCACGTTTTTCCAGGCGTCACGGGCGACAGTTTCGAGGTCCATCCCGGTAGTTTCGGTGACCGTCTCACCCGACCGAGCCAGTGTTAGCGAATCGTCGATAATGTCTTCCATCCGGTCAACCTGGCGCTGGAGCGTCTCGATAGACTCCTCGTGTTCGTTTCCAATGTCCGATGCGAGAATATCGAGGCGTCCCATCGCGACATTCAGCGGATTGCGTAGGTCGTGAGAGACGATACCAGCAAACTGGTCGAGGCGCTCGTTCTGCCGCTCTAGTTTTCGCTTCTGTCGTTGCTTTTCGGTTATATCGCGAGAATTGAGGACGATACCTTCCACAAACGGGTCGTCGAGGAGGTTCCTCGCACGCACTTCGACAGTCCGCCAATCGCCGTCCGAGTCACGGATCCGCGCCCGATACGTGCTACTGTAACCGTACTCCTCGGTGTACTTCGATAGTTCCGCGAGGATCTCCTCTCGATCCTCAGGGTGGACGCGTTTCGCGACGTTTTCACCGGTTAGCTCAGCTGGCTCGTAGCCGAGTACCTCCTCGGCTGATTGGCTGATATACGTTATCGTTCCGTTCTCGTCGAGGACTGACACTATGTCGGAAGACTGCTCGATGAGTCGTTTGAACCGCTCTTCCACGGTGTAGCGTTCAGTCACGTCGCGGTAGATGAGCACCGACCCGATCGGCGTTCCGGCGCCGTCGGTCAGCGTTGTCCGGTCAGCATCGAAGAACTGTCTTCTTTCGTTTTCTCCGATCGTGATCTCTATGATATTTGCGTCATCGCCGTCGTTCAACCTCTCGTAAGACGGGATTACGTCGGCGGCTGGTCGCCCGATGGGGTCGACCTGCTGATCGGTAAGGAGTTCTAGCCCGGCCTCGTTCACGTCAACGACCCGGTCGTCGTGGTCGACGACGAAGACTGGATCGGCCATCTCATCGACGAGAGTGTGCCTCGCGACCGGGACCAGATCGAGAAAGTCGTACCGAAAGAGCGCGACGGCGAACACGACTCCAGTAATCGTGAACGCAAACGCGCCTGGGTCCCAGGCCGCCGCGGGGTTGTCGTTGTATAACAGTATCACAGTCCCCCCGAACGGTATCGTTCCCCCGGCCAGCATCAGGATGACTTGCGTGCGGTATCGTCCGCCCCGGTTGATACCGACGATCGCGATGAGTGCGTAAGTGATAATTATCAAACCGTATACGTACGCGAAGGTCGCCCACACAAGAGGGCCATCAACGCGGGAGATCGCCGCAGTCGGCGGCCCACTAACGAATCCTTCGACGGTCCACAACAGATCGTGTGCCGGCGCGGTCAGAACAAGCAGGTAAACCCCGACTGGCCAGGCGAGCAACAGCGCCCAGCGGCGGCGATTGAAGAGTGAATTCCTACTGGTGTATGTCAACCCGAACCAAAACTGAGTCGGCGCGATACCGAGAATACCGGCAAATTTGATGATAGTGCCGAGCCGATAGGCCGAACGAGTCACACTCGCCAACCGGACAGCAGTACCCAACGAGTAGACCGCGACGCAGACCATTATCGCGACGAACGGGATCGCGCCTCGGACCTCCTTGCGACGAAAAGCGAGTATGGCGATCGCTAAATTGACACCGGTGACAGCAAGTAGGATCCACGTCGGTGCTCCGGGTGCGAATTCCACGGTACCAAATATGATAAATAGATGTATTATGTTTTCCCCTTAACTGCGCTGAATTCCGGGATTCATTGCACGCTCGGTGCCCATTGTCGATTCACAAACCTAGAACGGTCCAATCTGGACAGCAATTTGGGCAGCCGGCTTCTACCACAGACTAGCGAGCTTACTCCATCAGACACCACGTAGTTTCTCATATCAAAAATTCGCTTTCCGTTTCGAAAAAGTCCCTCGTGGAAACTCGAAACTATTATCAGCGATAGGACCGTGTTTTAGGATGACCGAAACACATGGCTGTACTCGAAATAGACAACCTGCAGGCGAAAGTCGCAGAGGACGGCGGTGAGCAGATCCTCGAAGGTGTGGATCTGGAAGTCGAGTCGGGCGAGATCCACGCGCTGATGGGTCCCAACGGCTCGGGCAAGTCCACACTGGCGAAGATCATCGCGGGCCACCCGGCCTACGAGGTCACCGGCGGCGAGGTGCGCTTCCACATCGAGGCAGACGAGTTCGAGGACATCGAGGTCCCCGAGGACCTCCAGACGTGGGACCTCCTCGACCTGGAACCGAACGAGCGCGCGGCGCTGGGCATCTTCCTTGCGTTCCAGTACCCCGCGGAGATCGAGGGCGTCACGATGGTGAACTTCCTCCGGACGGCGCTCAACGCCAAGCTCGAGGAGCGCGAGGAGCTGTTCGAGGACGACGAGGAGGCGGAGGCCGACGACGACGAGGACGAGGGTTACGAGACCTCCCCGATGGAGGGGCCCGCCGACGAGGGCGAGGTCGGCGTCGCGGAGTTCCAAGAGATCCTCCAGGAGAAGATGGAGCAGCTCGACATGGACGAGAAGTTCGCGAACCGCTATCTCAACGCGGGCTTCTCCGGCGGCGAGAAGAAGCAGAACGAGGTCCTCCAGGCCGCGATCCTCGAGCCGTCCATCGCCGTGCTCGACGAGATCGACTCCGGGCTGGACATCGACCGCCTGCAGGACGTCTCGCAGGGCATCAACGCGCTGCGCGACGAGCAGGGCGCGGGCATCCTGCAGATCACTCACTACCAGCGCATCCTCGACTACGTCGAGCCCGACCACGTCCACGTGATGCTCGACGGCGAGATCGCCAAATCCGGCGGCGCGGAGCTGGCCGAGACCCTCGAGGACGAGGGCTACGACTGGGTCCGCGAGGAAGTCTACGAGGCGGCCTGAGCGTGAACAACGTCTTACCGCTCCACCACAAACCTACGACACAACAATGAGCTCAGACCAAGACCACCTGAAAGAGACCGACACGGAGGCCCGCTTCGAGTTCAAGAAAGAGGAGAACTCGGCCTTCGAGACCGAGAAGGGGCTGACCGAGGAGACGGTCCGTCTCATCTCAGAGGACAAAGACGAGCCCGAGTGGATGCTCGAGCGGCGCCTGCGCGCGCTCCGCCAGTTCCAGGAGATGCCGATGCCGACCGACTGGCCGGGCCAGCCCGACCTCTCCGAGGTCGAGATCGAGGAGATCGTCCCCTACATCCGCCCGGACATCGAGACGCGCGGCGGCGCCGAGGACTGGGAGGACCTGCCCGAGGAGATCCAGGACACCTTCGACAAGCTCGGAATCCCGGAGGCCGAGAAGAACGCCCTCTCGGGCGTCGGCGCCCAGTACGAGTCGGAGATCGTCTACCAGAACATGCAGGAGCGCTGGGAGGAGAAGGGCGTCATCTTCTGCGACATGGACAAGGCCGTCCAGGAGCACGAGGAGATCGTCAAAGAGCACTTCATGACGAAGTGCGTCCCCCCGAGCGACAACAAGTTCGCCGCGCTCCACGGCGCCGTCTGGTCCGGCGGGTCCTTCGTCTACATCCCGGAGGACACCACGGTCAACATGCCCGTCCAGGCGTACTTCCGGATGAACTCCGAGGGGATGGGCCAGTTCGAGCACACGCTCATCATCGCCGAGGAGAACTCCGAGGTCCACTACATCGAGGGCTGTTCCGCGCCGAAGTACTCGGCCTTCAACCTCCACAGCGGGGGCGTCGAGGTGTTCGTGGGCGAGGGCGCTCACGTCCAGTACTCGACGGTGCAGAACTGGTCGAAGAACACCTACAACCTCAACACCAAGCGCGCCATCACCGAGGCCGACGGGACCATGGAGTGGGTCTCCGGCTCGATGGGCTCGAAGGCGACGATGCTCTACCCGAGCACCATCCTCAAGGGCCCCGGCGCGACCGACAACCACATCACCATCGCCATGGCCGGCGAGGGCCAGGACATCGACACCGGCGCGAAGGTCTACCACAACGCGCCGGACACGAAGTCGACCATCGAGTCCAAGTCCATCGCCAAGGACGGCGGCCGCACCAACTACCGCGGGCTCGTCCACATGGCCGACGGCGCCGAGGACGCCTCGACCTCCGTCGAGTGTGACGCGCTGATGTTCGACAACGACTCGACGTCGGACACGATGCCGTACATGGAGATCCAGGAGAACAAGGTCGACGTGGCCCACGAGGCGACCGTCGGCAAGATCGGCGACGAAGACGTGTTCTACCTCCAGTCCCGTGGCCTGGACGACGACGACGCAAAGCAGATGATCGTCGCCGGCTTCATCGAGCCGATCACCGAGGAACTGCCCATCGAGTACGCGGTCGAGCTCAACCGCCTGATCGAACTGGAGATGGAGGGCTCGCTCGGGTAACCCCCGGTGCATACAATGAGTACGCAGGTACACGCGAACCTCACGGAGAAGCAAGTAGAGCAGATCAGCGAACAGCTCGACGAGCCCGAGTGGCTCCTCGAGACGCGCAAGGAGGCCCTGGCGGCGCTCGACGAGCTGGAGATGCCGGACGTGATCACCACGCCCGGCCCGCGCCACTGGACGAACCTCGTCGATCTGGACTACGAGTCCCTCGTGGACCCCCTGGAGTGGGAACAGGAGAAAGACCGCGTCGAGGCCGAGGGCGCCGACGTGCTGGCGTGGGACGAGGCGCTGGCCGAGCACGGCGACCTGATCGAAGAGCACTTCGGCAGCGTCGTCGACCCCCAGCGGGACTTCCTGACGGCGCTCTCGACCGCGCTCTTTAGCGCCGGGACGCTCGTCTACGTCCCCGAGGGCGTCGCCGCCGAGGACGTGAAGATCCGGACGACGATGAACAGCCGGTCGCTGTTCAACTACACGCTCGTCGTCGCCGAGGAGTCCGCCTCCGCGACGATCCTCGAGCGACAGACGACGGGCGAGAACGTCGAGGGCGACCAGTACTACTCGGGCGTCGTCGAAGTCGTCGCCGGCGAGAACGCGAGCGTCCAGTACGGCGCCCTGCAGAACCTCGCCGAGGACACGTACAACTTCCAGGTCAAGCGCGGCCACGCCGCCGACCACGGCAGTGTCGACTGGATCGAGGGCAACATCGGTTCCCGGCTCACGAAGTCCAGCGTCGAGACCCGGCTCCTGGGCGAGGGCTCCGAGTCGCAGATCGTCGGCGCCTTCTTCGGCCACGACGACCAGCACTTCGACATCAACAGCCGCGTCTGGCACGAGCACGAGCACACCACGGCCGACCTCGTGACCCGCGGCGTCCTCGACGACGACGCCCGCTCGGTCTACGAGGGCGTCCAGAACGTGGGCCGTGACGCGTGGGACACCAGCTCCTACCAGCGCGAGAACACGCTGATGCTCAGCGACGATTCGGAGGCCGACGCCTCGCCGAAGCTGATCATCAACAACCACGACACCGAGGCCAGCCACTCGGCGACGGTCGGCCAGGTCGACGCCGAGGAGCTGTTCTACATGACCTCCCGCGGCGTCGACGAGAAACGCGCGAAGGACATGCTCGTCGAGGGCTTCTTCGTGCCCGTCCTCGAAGAGGTCGCGGTCGACGAGCTCCGCGAGGACATGGACGAGCTGATCGTCGAGCGTCTTACGGAGTGAATCTCCGATTCACGACGTAAGGCTCGTCAGAGCTTCGCTCTGACGGCGTCTGACTGAGTGAGCGGAGCGAGCGAAGATCCCGGGAGATATCTGCTCTCCCGGCGGCTCACCCCGTAACGTTCCCCTCGTTTCTGGCACTTCACGGCCGCGTTCGCCCCCCGTTCCCAGGTCGCGAAAACGCGCCCGTCGTTTAAGTACCGTGGTGGCGTGTTGCACACCAGAGTATGCGTCCACTGCAACTCCTCGCGCTCACGGTCGCGTCGGCCGTCCCGCTGCACACGGGCCATCTCCACCTCGTGACGGACTCGATTCTCGGCGTCGCGGTCGGCGTCGCCGTCGTCGGACTCTACATCCTCGCGCTCAGGTGGACCGCCGGCGGGCGCTCCGAGAACGCCGACGACGGCGCCCGAAACCGAGAACGTCGGTCGAACAGATAGCGCCGGCGAGCGACCGTGATCGCCTCCCTCGGGCGGGTGTCCGCCGCGACGCCGAGGGAAGGACTTACGTCCCCGCCTACCCGAGGAGCGTCTATGAATCGAGCGACGGGCGACGACCGCCGGGAGGGTCGGCGGTGAGTCTCACCGTCCCGGTCGGGTCGGACCACCAGTTGGCCCGCCTGCTACAGATCGGCGTCGTCCTCGAGGAGGTCGTCGAAGCGCGGGCGTCCAAGCACGCGAGCGACGCGGCCGCGGGCCTGCCGGACGACGTCCGGGCGATGCTCGAGGACGCCGCCGAGGAGTCGGCCGACCACCGCGACCGGCTGGAAGACCTCATCGACGAACTCGACGCCGACACGGTCCCCTTCGAGGAGATCGAGACGCTCGTCGAGGCTCAGTACGAGGCCGACGAGGACTTCGACGGCGTCCTCTACGACCAGCTGTGCAACGAGGAGACCGCCTACAAGTTCTACGACGACCTCATCGACGCCGTCGAGGCCTCCGACGTGCGGTTCGGTATCGACCGCGAACGGCTGCTCGCCACGCTCGCGGCCATCCGCGAGGAGGAGGCCGACGGCGTCGAGGAAGTGACCGAACTCATGGAGGAGCGACGATGAACGCCCGCGGAACGACGCGCCGTCTCGTCCCGGCGCAACCGGAGGGATCCCAGTGAACACGGCCGACCAGTACCTGAAAGCCATCTACCTGATCCAGCAGATCGAGGACGGCCCCGCGTCGACCGGCGACCTCGCCGACCGACTCGACGTGAGCCCCGCCAGCGCCAACGAGATGATCGGCAAGCTCGAAGACAACGGCCTGGCCGAACACGAGAAGTACAAGGGCGTCTCGCTGTCCGACGAGGGCATCGTCCGCGCCCGCGACGCCCTCCAGAACTACTGCATCATCGAGCGCTTCCTCGTCGAGGTCCTCGAAGTCGAGGACTTCCGCGGCGAGGCCCGCCAACTCGAGAGCGTCATCGACGAGACCGTCGCCGACCGACTGGACACCATCATCGACCGCGACCCCGCCTGTCCCGACTGCTTCGACCCCGAGAACGACGTGTGCGGCCTGCTCGAAGCCCCCGCCGCGGCCGACGACTGACCGGTCCGGGACCGACCTGTCCGTCCCGTTCGCCCGCCTGAGCCGGCGCGCGTCGGAGCGTCCAGACCTGCAAGAGTAACGCTATTATGCGACCGTCGTATAGCCATTCGTGAAGTCCCGTGGTGTAGTGGCCAATCATAGTGGCCTTTGGAGGGGTTCTGAAAACCGTCAGATCCCCGGAGACAGCCACTGACAGCGGTTCGAATCCGCTCGGGACTATGACTTCCGAGGTTCGAATCCTTCAGCGCTGCGCGCAACAGCGACTGTGTGGCATCCCCTGACGACAGTCTCGTCCCAGAGCGGCGGCTTCTCGCCGCAGTTCGGTCGTCGGTCGGAACGTAACGGGGATCAGCGAATTCCGTTCGGGCATGCCGAATAGATATCCGTCGTCAGATTTCCGGGACCCGGAGAGACGGGCTGCCGTTGAGTTGTCTCGAAGTGGTGACGCGCGGTCGAACAGCAGGCTGGCAACGAGGGTCCTGGCAGCGTTCGAGGGGGCGGGTTCACGACCGTCGGACCGGCAGGTCGTCGTCCCGGAGCACCTGCCGGCCATCGGTCGGAGAGACGTGTCGATAGGCGTCGAGCTCCCCGGAGAGGTCGATGCCGGCGTCCCCGCGTTCGTTGCGTCGACGAAGATCAGCTGGCGTGACCAGCTCGTCGTTCATCGTTGCGACGACCTCTATGTTCTGGGGGAGGAAGCCGCCGGCGGTCGGGAAACTGTACACGCGGGGGAACACACGGGCCATCGTCTCGGACTCGGCACGGTAGAACCCGGACAACGGCCCGTTCGGCGCCGAGACGAGGTTGGCGAACAGCATGCCCTCGTCCGAGAGGGTATCGCGCGTCAGCTGCAGGAACTCGACCGTCGCGAGTCGAGACGGCACCCTGCTCGCCTCGAAGGCGTCGAGGACGATCAGGTCGTACGTGCGATCGGTCTCCCGGAGGAATTGTCGACCGTCCCCGACATGTACGGTGAGTCTGTCGGACGGCTCGACGTCGAAGAACCTCCGCGCCGTGTCGACGACGTCGGGGTCGTATTCGATCACGTCGACCGTGACGTCGTAGTCCGCGAGGAACCGCTTCGGACCGGTGCATCCGCCACCGCCGACGAACAACACGTTCTCTACGTCCCCGTGGAACAGGAACGGCAGGTGGAAGTACCGCGTGTAATCGAAGACATGCCTGTGCGGGTCGTCGAGATCCATCGCGCTGTGGGCGTCCCCGTCGAGGAAGAGCCGTCGGACGTTCCCACGGTCGACGACGTGAAGCGACTGGTAGGGCGTCGACCCCTCATAGACCACCGTTCCGCGCCACCGGATGAACGCCGTACCGACCATCTTTACCGCGTGGGTCATCGCATCGAAGGCGTTCTCCCAGAGGGAACGTGCATTCGTGAACCGTGGCACGCCTGGCCGCCTCGCGAACGCGGTCAGCACCCCAGCCGCGAGACTTGCGACGAGCGACGTGAGCACAGAGCGTCCGTCGTCGTCCGTGACCGCGCCCGATGCTCCATCCACCCCACCGGAGAGCTTCGCCAGCCGACGGTCGACAGGTGGATGCGTCGAGATGAGCGCCATCAGTCGCCTGCGCCTCGTCGGCGGCCGGGTGTCAGTATGGATTCGTTCGAGCGCGCTGGCAAGGGGAGGCCCGCCGACCCGCCGGGCAGCGTACGCGTCGGCGTCGTACTCGGTCCAGCGTCCGAGCCAACAGATCAGGAGGACCGCCGGGACGAGCGCGAGCAGGCCCCCGTGGAACCCGCCCGGCACGCCTGTCGCCGTCGCGACGAGCCACGGGGCGACGAACAGCACTACCGAGCCGAGTCGCAACGTGACGTGTCGTCGCCGATGGTGCCCACGCTCGTGGGCGACGATCGCCCGCACTTCCGCGGCCGTGAGATGGCTGAGTAACCCCGTCGTCACGAAAACGGCGCGGATCCCAGGGAGCACGCCGGCGGCGAATGCGTTCGCGTGCCCGTCGACCGTCAACACCTTCACCGGTTCGCCCGGCGGCAGGTCGAGGCGCGAGCGCTCGCGCGGCGTCAGGTCGCGAACGGGAGCCACCAGCGGGGCGAGTAGCTGCGGAAGGGAGGCGAAGGCGACCCCCGTCGCGACGACCCCTGCCGTGATCCACAGGCCTGTCGGCGAGTCGTTCGCGTCCGTCGTCGAGAGCAGGTAGCATCCTACGACGCTGACAGCGACCCCCACAGTGAGGAGCTTGTAGCGGCTGATCCGGCTCATGTATCGACCACCGGTGGTGGAGTTGGCGATGAACCCGAAGTGGAGTGACAGGGGGTGGGGTTCAGTGTTCGTTCTGCGCTTCCCGAGAACCGAGTACGACAGAGATCAGTATCGACGGCCGTCCCGTTATATTCAGCGAAGAGGACCGCGAGCCCGAGAGCTAAAAAGGCGACGTACGTCGCTCGACTCTCTATCACGGACAGGCACTCACTTTCACGTATCATTCCGAGTTCCAACGATATGCTGGGGACCGGTTCTCTGTCTGGTTGCGCTGAGACGTCTTTACCTAACGAACGTACGGTTGGTACTTAACAATTCCTCAACCCCACCGACTGTGCCGTCTACGGACGGTGCTGGAACCCACTGAGCGATACGCTGAAATGGGTCCCGAACGACCATTCGGTCATATGGAATTTGACGAACTTTTCGAGGACGAACCGCAGAGCGGACGTAATAAGATATTGCAAGCGGTTTATAAAATAACAAAAAACGAGGGGTACGGAAGCGTCTCAATCCAACTGGTCGCTGACGTTGCTGGTCTAAGTAAGGCGACAGTGTATCATCACTTCGAAGACAAGGACGCTCTCATGCTCTCCTTCTACGAATGCGTCCTTGACAAAATGGGGGAACGGATCGGCCAGGTACAAATATCGGATCCGATCGATCGACTCCATGGGATGATCGACCGTATGGTGCTCGGTCGATTATCAGACGAAATGTCGAATCGAACGGGGGACGAGCTACCGAACGATACCGACATCGGCCCGGGAGACCCGCTCCGGACGTTCATGGAAATCCGAGTCCAGGCAATCCACGAGGAGGCGTATCGGGACCGAATCAGTACTATCGATCAAGCATTTCGAGACGTTTTCACGAGGGCTATCGAAGATGGAATGGAACAGGACCGAATACGGGAAATCGATGCTGAACGGACAGCGGATGTGCTCTATACAATGTTACTTGGGGGCCTCCTCCGCCGAACGACGACAGATGACACCGACCTGGAAGCGATCCGTAAAGAGGCGTACGAACTCGTCGACCAGTCTGTGATCGATTGATACGACCGGATTATGCAGAGGTTCGGAGCGCTCTCCGCTCTATTCTATCCGTTTCAACGAATGTAGGCCGGATAGCAATCGTTGCTCTCCACGTGACTCGGAGCATACGCCGACCGTCGAGTCGGCGCCGAAAAGCATACATACCGACCAAACGTTCGGTCGGCAGTGCAGAGCAATTACGGAAGCGCCGAAGCGCTCGCGCAGCGAGCGCGGCTCGTCAAGAGCGCGATGGAGCGCCGTGAGGGGCCCGACCCCGACCTGGCGACGGAACAAGGGCGCTACGTTGCCCCACGGAGGGTATCGGTACGATGACCGCCATACGGGCCGACGATATCTCGAAGGATTTTGGAGAAGTCCGCGCACTCGACGGCCTCTCACTGACCGTCGACCCCGGGGAACTCTTCGGCCTGTTGGGGCCCAACGGGGCGGGCAAGACGACTGCCATCCAACTGCTTACCGGCCAGATCGTCCCCGACGCTGGCAGGGTGGAGGTTCTGGGGGTCGACCCAGCGGTCGAGCCCGTCGAAGTTCGTAGACACGTCGGCATCCTACCGGAACAGGTGTCGCCGCCGAGCTTCTTGACACCTCGTGAGTACTTCGACTTCGTCGGTACCGTCAGAGATCTCGACAGGGAGGTGTTGGTCGAACGGATCGATACGTGGACCGACCGGCTCGACTTCGCCGAGAAGCTCGACACACTCAATACGGACCTCTCGCGGGGGCAGCAACAGAAAGTAATGCTCACCGCGACGTTCCTTCACGAGCCAGCGGTCGTGTTCATCGACGAGCCCCTCGTGAACCTGGATCCTATCGTCCAAGAGCAGGTCAAGCGCTACCTCGAGGGCTACGTTGAGGAGGGCAATGCGGTCTTCCTGTCGACTCACCACATCGAGGTGGCCGAGCGGCTGTGCAGCCACGTCGGCGTCGTCCGGGAGGGCCGTCTGGTCGCCGAGCGCAAGCCCGGGTCGCTTGCCGACGGCGAGTCTCTCCTCGACACCTTCATGGCCGATGTCGAGGGGGGTGCGACCGTATGAGCGCCGACAGGGGAGTCACAGCGACGCTCCTACCTGTCATGATCCGCGAAGAATGGCGGCTCCACTCGACCCTGTTCGGGAGTCGGCGGTTCGCGGCGTTTCCCGTCTTCATTGCCCTCGCGAGCGCCGGCACGGTCTGGCTACTCGTATTCACGGGTACAGCCCCGGACACCATTGCGCTCTGGCTACACCTCCTCGTGTTCGCATTCGGCCTCTACACCGGCTCGGCTGGCCTGGTTGGTCGCGACGAGATGCGCGATCTCCTCGGCGACCTGAGCCTCGTGGTCTATTCTGCCAGGACCCTGCCCCTCTCCAAGCGCCGACTGCTCGCCACGTTCCTGGTCAAAGACGTTGCCTACTACGCCGTGCTCTTCCTCGGTCCGCTGGCCGCCGCCTACGCCCCAGCGGCCGCCGCGGCTGGTGACCTCGCCCGGCTGCCACTGTTGTGGCTGACTCTCACGGGAACCTTCGTGGTGGGCCTCGTCGTCACGTTCGCCGCTATTTCGGCACGAACACGGGGGCGGGCGGGGACGGCGACACTGCTCGTGGGTGCCGGCCTGGTGGGTCTCGCGTGGGCGATCGGTATCGACCTCCTCGACTGGTTGCCCTACGGGTTCTACCGCGGCACCGGTGGCGTCGCGCCGGCGGTCGGGATCCTTGCGACGCTCGGACTCGCCGCGGCCGGCCTCGCTGCCTTCGACCCGACCGGCGAGCCGACCTCGCGGACGACCGGTCCAGCCTTCTTGCGGTGGCAGCGCCGGCTCAGGTACGACCCCGACGGACTGGTGGCCAAGTCGCTAATCGACGTCGCCCGGTCGAGCGGCGGGGTCTGGAAGGTGGCCTTCTCCGGGGGCGTTTTGTTCGCGGTCACAGCGGGCCTCGTCGAGTTAGCGGGGACTATCACGGGCCTCGAGCCATCGACCGGGTTGACGTTTGGGGTCGTGCTCGGACTGTCATCGTTCACCACCTACAACTGGGTGACCCAGTTCGACGACCTCGACGCGTACCGCCACCATCCCATCGCCACGGCGGCCGTATTCGAAGCCAAGTTCCGATCCTTTCTCGCGCTGGGCCTGCCGACGGTGATCGGATATTACCTCCTCGCCGTCGGGATCTGGGGAGAGCGGGCCACGGTAGCCGTCGCAGGCGGCGTGTTGTTGGTCGGGCTCTCCGTCTACCTGTTCGGGCTGACCGTCGCCCTGACCGGGCTCGACCCCAACGCGTTTCTGTTCGATACGGCCCGATTCGTAGCGTTCGCGGGGGGTGCCGCTATCCCGCTGGTCCCGGTCCTCGTAGTCGGCTTCGTGGCCGAGCCGTCACCCGGCCTGCTGGCACTGCTCGCGGCGACTGGCCCGGCGCTGGGGGTCGTCGGTCTCGGCCTGTTCCGATGGTCCGTACCCAGGTGGACAGAACGGTTCCGGAAGGGCCGACACGGAGGAGAGAGTTGAAACCCTGACTGCTTCGCTGACCGTCGTCGGTTCCGTCGCGTGATCGATATGCGCGCTGTCTGCAGCAAGCCGTTCTTTCAGCTGCTGAGTGGATCGACGACTAGTCCGGCATGTTGGCGGCCGCGGCGCCAAGGTGACCGACGTGCCGGAAACAGCTGAACAGCACGGAATCGATCTGTTCTGGGCGAGTGAGATGCTGGTGTTTCGGTTCGACCGCGGCGACATCCGGAAGGCGACTGCACCGAATCGGATCATCCCGCAGCGAGGGAAGTCGATGCTGTGAGGCGGCGCTGTCATCGACGGAGGAACGCGACCGTAGCGAACGCGGTCGGCGAGGACACCGCCCCACTGTGCGAAGACGAGGCTAGCCGCCGACACTCTGCCGATCGAGTGGAAGAGCATGGAGCCCAAACCCGCACCGCTCAATTCGCCGACTGAGCGTGGCGTCGCCCGTAAGGGTGGCGAGCTGCTGTTCGACGAGGCGATGTTCAGAGCGGATTGACCCCGGAAGGCGCGGAAGAGCAGTGAGGCCCGGAGGACGACCCGCGGAAAGCCGTAGTGACAGAAGAGACCGGGCAGTGCGACAGCGTCAGATTGTGCTACGACGACGGGGGTACTCGTTCACCGGACTCAGCCAGCCTGTACTCGGGGAGATCGCCGGCCGTGAGGATCCATACATCGGGGACGCGTTCTGGTAGTGGACACATCCGGACTCCGATTACGAGGACCTCTCCGATCTCAGAGGTATGCAGGCGCCGGCCCAACACCGAAGTGGCGACACCGTGGAGTGAGATCCGCTTCATCGTATCTCTTCGCTGTCGAGGTTCGAACTCCGGAAGGTCACACCGCTCGGGACTACACTCACTCTCGATACTGTTTTGGACGGCCAGCCGCAGCGACTCGACTGCGCCCTCTCAAACCGGTTCGTGAGTCGCCCGGTACCCCTCGTCGGCCGACTCGACGGAGTCGACTTCGTAGAAGCGGATCTCCCGTTCCTGTTTGGTGCGAACGGGGAAGTCGTAGTGGACGGCGTCGTAGCCGAGTTCGTCGCCCTCGGCTCGAACGTCGGCGACGAACTCGCGGTGGCGGTCGAGACGCTCGTCGACGACCGAGCGGGAGAGGGCAGGCGCCTCGCTCACCGCGTCGTCGAACACCTCGGCGAATGCGGGTTCGCGCTCGTAGCCGACGGAGTCGCGGCCGGCGACGAGGGCGGCGAGGGAGGTGGTGCCGGTGCCCCAGAAGGGGTCGAGGACGGTGTCGCCGTAGGCGGAGTACATGTTGACGAGGCGGTAGGGGATCTCGAAGGGGAACGCGGCGGAGCGCTCGCGCAGTTCGTCGTGGTCGAGCGCCTGGCGGTCGCCGGTCACGTCGGTCCACACGTCGGAGAACCAGCGGTTGCGCTCCTCCCAGAAGTACGCGGCCTCGTAGCGGCGCTCGGCGCCGGGCTCGAACGACCGGGAGTCGCCCCCGTTGCGGAACACGAGGACGTACTCGTGTTCGAGCGTGACGTAGGCGTTGGGCGGCACCATCCCCGACCCCATGAACTTCGCCGCGCTGTTGGTGGGTTTGCGCCAGAGCACGTCCGGCAGCGGGTCGAACCCGAGCGACCGGAAGGCCTCGAGCACGCGCGCGTGGTTGGGATAGACGCGGAAGCTCCCGTCGACGGTGCGCGTGGCGTCGCCGACGTTGACGCAGGCGACCCCGCCGTCGACGAGGACCCGCTCCAGTTCGGCCCACACCTCGTCGAGGACGCCGTGCATCGCCTCGAAGGCCCGCTGACCGTCGCCGTCGGCTAACGCGTCCCCGACGGCGGGGTCGAGCGCGCCGAAGGTCTCGTCCCACATCTCGATCATCGGGTACGGCGGCGAGGTCACGACCAGGTCGACGCTGTCGTCGGCCAGCGTGGCGAGTTCGCGCGCGTCCCCCACGACGACCCGATGACTCGTCTCCATCGTCTCCCACCTCCCGCCCGCGGTCCTTGAGTCTCCCGGCCTGGGTCGACCTCGGTGTCTCTTCTCCGGTCCGTCCTCGGCGAGTGCAAGTGGCCCCACGTGACGGAGCGCGCCGAACGCCCTCGAGCCGGTCGCTCACGGGCCGCGTTGCTCGCCGTTAGCATCGAAACCTCTCACCGGCCGGCCTCGCATCGCTCGGGAACGGCGACAGCGCGCGCCACTGCGGTTCGTTCGGACGCCGACGGGCCGCTCAGAGATACGCGGCGTCCCACCGGGTCGGTTTGCGGGCGTTGCCGCAGTTGTCGCACTCGATGCGGCCCATCGCGTCCATGGCGTTGGCGAGGCGGTTGCAGTTGCTGCAGAAGTAGCCGTAGTGGTCGGCTCCCGCCTCGTCGCTGTAGACGGTGTAGAACTTCGCGGCGGAGCCGTCGTCCCAGTCGGTCTCGTCGACGTAGACGGTGGCACCGGCGGCGCTCTTGATCGCCTGCAGGCCGTCGTCGCCGGACTCCGCCCAGACGTTCTCGACGTGGTGGTGACCGGCGATCTCCAGGTCGGCCTCGTCGACCTGTTCGAAGCCCTGGGCCTCGTAGAAGCCGTTGCCGTCGATGTTGTCGGCGAGGACGCGGCCGACCATCCGGTCGGCGCCGGCCTCCGTCAGTCGCTCGCGGGTCTCCTCGAACAGCGCCGTGCCGACCCCGTTGCCCCGATAGGCGGGGTCGACGTGGAGCCACAGCAGCGTCGCGTCCTCGCCGGACAGCTCGCTCTCGGCGAAGCCGACGACCTGTCCCTCCCGGTCGGCGACGAGCAGGTGCCGGTCCTCGTCGTCCGTCGCCTCGTCCAGCGCCGCCTCGTCGTACCACTCCGAGACCGCGCCGGTGATCGCCTCCGGGCTCAGCGAGTACGACGCCTGCAGCGACCGCCGCGCCACGTCACGGATCGCCGGTCGGTCCCCCCGCTGTGCGGTGCGTACGTTCATACGTCAAACGTTGGCACGCATCACGATAAAACCACGCCACACGGTCGATCGGGTTCCGACACGCCAACCGCTCGGCGGGGACGCTGGACGCGCGTCGAGATCGACGGGCGGGTCGGCGTGGCCCGCGTCCGTTCCGCAGCGGGATCGACTGATTGGGCCCACATCCGTCGACCGTGGAACGGCCTCACACGGTCGGAGACGCCCTCTCGCGGCGCGCTCAGCGGGGTCGAAACCGGCGGGCCACGGGTGTCGTAACGCCTAAGAGTCGAACGCGCCTTTCTATTCGTAAGATGACTGACGCACGTATCTCTTGGAGGTGGCGCCGTGGGCGTCGAAATTAGGGAGTCGCCCGTCTCGGCCGAGGCGTTCGCGGAGATGGAGGCCTTCGTTCACGACTACCTGGCCGCGAGCGTCGAGAGCGAGGACGACGGCGGCCGCATGCGGTGGTACCCCTGGCACTCCGCGGAGTACCGGTTCAACCACATCCTCAACGTGGTCGAACTCTCCGCGGAGATCGCCGAGGCCGAGGGCGCCAACGTCGACGTGACCCGCGTCGCCGCCCTCTTCCACGACATCGCGAAACTGGAGGTCGACCAGGACCTCCACGCCGAGGAGGGCGCCCGCGTCGCCCGCGAGTACCTCACCACCCACGGCGACTACCCCGCGTCGTTCGTCGACGAGGTCTGTGCCGCCGTCCGCGACCACTCCTACCAGGGCGAGCTGACCGACCTGCCCCTGGAGACCCAGTGTCTCATCGAGGCGGACCTGCTCGACAAGGTCGGCGCCAACGGCACGGCGCTGATGCTGTTGCGGATGGGCTACGAGTCCCGCACGCACATCGACGCCGCCGAGATGGTCGGGCGCGTCCTCGAACGGGGCGTCGACGCCCGCGAACGCGTCCGCAGCGACACCGCCGAGAGCATCTGTCACCGCCGCCTCAAGCGCGTCAAGTGGTTCAAGGAGTGGCTCGAATCCGAGGTCGCAGACGTCGAACCCGGGGACGCGCCCGGACCGGCCGACCACCGAGACTGACCGACCGGAGGTCGACCCCGTCCGCGGTCTGCGCGCGGTCTCGGGTCGGACCGACGCTCACAGGCCGACCAGCGTCCGCGCCGCCGTCCAGCAGAAGGTGACGCCGAAGCCCGCCAGCACCAGCGCGGAGGCGACCGCGGTGGCGGGCGCGAACGCGTCGACCCGGCGACCGACGCTGACGAGCGTCGCCGGGAACCCCGTGATCCAGACGACGATGCCGCCGAACAGGCCACCGAGCAGCGCCGGGCTCCCCGTCCGGACGACGAGCGCGCCGGTCAGCCCCTCGCCGACGACCGGCAGGTACGATAGGATGTCGACGGTCCCCGGTTCGAGCAGGCCGACGCCCACGGTCAGCCAGAACAGGATCTGGTAGGGGTTGGTCAGCGCGAGGACGAACGCCTTCGTGAACCCGCGGGCGTCGGCGTCGTCGGCGTCCGGGCCCGCGTCCTCGGAGCGGAAGCCCGCGCGGGCCTCACCCAGCGCGCCGACGGCGAAGTACAGCATCAGCAGGCCGCCGGCGCCGACCATCGCAGCCCGCAGGGTCTCGGCGCCCTGCAGGAAGGCGACGACGCCCGCCAGCGACAGGGCGAAGAAGACGGCGTCGGCGGTCATCGCGCCCAGGCCGGCGGTGAAGCCGGCCAGCCACCCGCGGAGGACGCTCTCTTCGGCGATGACGGCGTTCATGGGGCCGGGTGGGGCCGCCAGCGCCAGCCCGAAGACGACGCCGACGCCGAACGTCCCCGCGGCGGTCGCGACGCTCATCGGAGCGCTACTGGTACATGCCCATCGGCTGGGCCTTCGAGCTCTCGTCCTGCGCTTCTTGCATCCGCTTGGCGAGGTTCTCGCGCGCCTTGCTGATCTCCTCGGCCTGTTCGACGAGGTTCTCGGTGCTCACGTCGACGTCCGCGATCGGGCCGACGCCGTCGAGGAGGACGACCCGCGCGGCCTCGGGGTCCGGGAAGTTCCGGTTGGCCTCGGCGACCAGGCCGAGGGCGTCGAGGTCGCTCCGTTCGGCCTCGTACAGCAGCGCGCCGGTCGGACCGCTGATGACGCCGCTCTCGGCGGGCGGCGCGATGTCGTGTGCGTCCAGCAGTCTGGCCGCCTCGCCGCTGGCGACGCCGTAGAGACTCGGGACCCCTTCCTTCTCGGCGGGGAGTCCGGAGACGTACAGCGCCGTCGCGTCGCGTTCGGCCAGCCAGCCAGTCAGGCAGGTCGCGAAGTCGTCGGCGACGCTCGGCGAGACCGGCACGTCGCTCTGGAGCGCGAGCAGGTCGCGCTGTTCGTCGGCGTAGAGCCTGACCGGCGGGTCGTAGGTCGGGTCGCCCTCGCCGAAGACGGCGACCTCGGGGAGGCCCTCGCAGTGACACGAGGCGTAGTAGGTCATGTCGAGCGCGTCCACGAGGTGGTCCGCGGCGATCTTGCCGACGAGGCCGACGCCGGGTAGCCCCTCGATCAGCGTCGGCGCGTCGAGTTCGATGTCCTCGCGGTGTACGTCGATCTGCGCCATACCGTCACCCCGGCTGCCAGCGGCTTAAAACCGACCGGGGACGGGCCCGCTTCGGGACCGGTCGCGGTCTCGACCGGCCGCGTCGGGCCCGAGCCGAGGGGGTTAACACGGGCGACAGCGAAGTGGGCGCCAATGGACGTACTGGAGCGCTACGAGTCGCTCGTCGACGATTTCGACGCCTTCCGCGCGGCGTGCGAGCGCCCGCTCCCGTCGGTCGTCCGCGTCAACACGCTGAAGACGACCGTCGAACGGGCCCGCGCCGCCCTGGAAGAGGCCGACATCGCCCACGAACCAGTCGGGTGGCACGACGGCCTGTTCGCTCTCCCCGAGGACCAGCCGGGGACCAACTGGCCGTACGTGCTCGGCTGGATCCACGGCCAGGAGGAGGTCTCGGCGGTTCCCGCCGCGGTGCTCGACCCCCAGCCCGGCGAGCGCGTCTGGGACGCCTGCGCCGCCCCGGGCAGCAAGACCACGCAGCTCGCCGCCCTGATGGACGACACCGGCCTCCTGGTCGCCACCGACAACAACCTCGGGCGGATCTCCGCCCTGCGGTCGAACGCCGAGCGCGCCGGCGCCACGAGCGTCGCCGTCACCCACGAGGACGCCCGTAACCACTCGCTCAAACCCTTCCGAGCGCCCGATGCCGACGAGGGCACCGAAGGCGCGCCCTACGACCGCGCGCTCGTCGACGTGCCGTGTTCCTGCGAGGGGACCATCCGGAAGAACCCCGACGCGCTGGACGACTGGGAGCTCGACCACGTCCACGGTATCTCCGGCGTCCAGAAGGGCGTGCTCCGCCGGGCGATCCAGACGACGAGGGAGGGGGGCACCGTCGTCTACTCCACCTGTACGTTCGCGCCCGAGGAGAACGAGGCCGTCCTCGACCACGCGCTGGCCGAGGAGGCCTGCGAACTCGTCGAGTTCGACCTGCCCCTGGAGTCGGCCACCGGCGTCACCGAGTGGCAGGGCGAATCGTTCGACGAGTCCGTTCGGAAAGCCAGGCGCATCTACCCCCACCACAACGACACGGGCGGGTTCTTCTGCGCGAAACTGGAGGTGACCGCCGAATGAGTCCCGAGAACGACGCCGGCGACGCGCCGCCCGAAAACGACGGGACGCGGTTCGACCGCCTGCCCGCGACGGCCGACGAGCGCGTCGTGGAGGGACGACCGACGCGCCGGGAAGTGCTCGAGTGGTGGGACGAGCGGTTCGGAATCCCGCCGGAGACGTTCGACGGCCACACGTTCTGGGAGCGCGGCTCGGGCAAGATCTGGGCGTTCGCCGACGACGTGGCGTCGCCGGTCGCGATCGAGGGGCTGGGGCTCGCCTTCCTGCGGACCCGCCGCGAGCACTGGAAGCCGACGCTGGAGGCTGTCCAGCGGTTCGGCGACGCCGCCGGCGACCGTGTCGTCCACCTCTCGCGCGAGGCGGCCGCCACCTTCGTCGCCGGCGACGACCAGGACCTCGACTGGGACGGCGACTGGGGCTACCTGATCGTCACGACAGACGTGGCCGGCGAACCGGAACCCGTCGGCGTCGGGCTCTACGTCCACGGGGAACTCCGCTCGCAGGTCCCGAAGGGCCGACGGCGGGAGCTGTAGGCGGTACTCGATTCTCCCTCGCCGGTCGGACCGCGCCAATACTTATCACGGACACCGAGAATCGTAGGGGTATGTCGCTGGCACGTGTCGCGTTCGCCGTCCTCGCGGTCGCGGCGGTGCTCGCGGCCGCCGCCGTCCTCGTCGCGGCGACCTACGGGAACGGGGGCGTCGTCGTCGAGAACGTGACGGTCACGCCGGCGACGCCGACGAACGCCACGGCAAATTGCGAGGACGTGGTCGTCAGGAGCGCGTCGGTCGCGGTGACGGTGAGCCGCCCGAGCGCCGGTCTGGAGAACCCGCAGTTCTGGGGCGTCGGCGTCACCGTCCGCGCGTCGCTGTTCGCCGAGACGACGGGCCGGACCGTCTCGGTCGCCCCCGACTCGCGGACGACGGTGCGAGTCCCGTTCAGCACCGTCCGCGAGGGGTCGTGGGCGCCCCGCGAGTTCGTCGACGCGGTGGTCCAGGTCTCCCAGGGCGGTGCCGTGGTCGCCGAACGAACGAAGACGGTCTCTTTCACCGGAGTGAAAGCCGGGCAGTCCTGCTGAGCGGACGAGCGGTCGTCGTTCGGTTCACCCCTCGCGCTCGCGGACGGTCCCGCCGCCCAGTCCTTCCCACTCGACGCGGTAGCCCAGCGCCGACAGCGCCGCGCTGGCGTCGTCGAGACCGTAGTCGTCGAGGACCGCCTCGGCCTCGCTCAGGGCCAGGCCGGCCTCGATCCGGTCGGCGAGTTCCGCCAGCACCGCGGGTCGAACGAGCGTCCGGCCGACCCGCTCGTGGTCGGGGAAAGACTTGCCCTCGACGGCGCTCTCGCTGACGCCGCGGTCGGCGGCCAGCGACTCGATGGTCACCACGTCCGCGTCGGGGACCAGTTCGTCGGGCAGGGCGGCCGCGCTCTCGGCGACGAGGTCGTCCTCGTAGCGCCGGAGCGCGTCGCGCACGTCCTTGACGCGGACGGTCCCGGAGTAGGGGATCGCGCGGTGGTCGCGGGCCTCGATCGCTTCGCCGGCGCCGAGGCTCTCGTCGACCGCGACGAGTATCTCCACGTCGTCGATGGCGTCCAACTGGGCGAGCTTCTTCTCGACGTACTCGGGCGTCCAGAACCCCATGATCTCGAAGAACACGCGGAAGTCGGCGTGACGGTAGTCGAAGGCGAAGTCGGGGATGGCGACGCTGGCGCCCGCTTCGAGGGGCTCGGGCTCGCGCACGAGGTCCCAGTCCAGCCCGAGGGATTCGAAGCGGGTCGCGAAGTCGGCCTCGACGCCGCTGTCGTAGCTCACCTCCGTCACGGGCTCGACGCCGGGGACCGACACGTCGGCGTCGGTCAGCGTCATCTCCCGCTCGGTGCCGCGGTCGTCGACGGTGGCGGTCAGGGTCCACTCTTCGGCCGTCGCGACGGTGCGTAGCAGTCGGGCGAAGCGGGTGCCGTAGCGACGCGTCGCCCGGAAGAGGGCGTCGGGCCCGGTGACGACGACCTCGCGGCCGGCGTCGGTGTTCCGCACTTCGTACATCAGCCGCAGGCGCTTGACGGCCGAGACGAGCGCCTTCGGGTCGGACGAGCGGACGCGGACCTCGGTCGCGTCGAACAGCGCGGTCTGGGCGAGCGAGAGGTTGTACTGGGCCACCAGCTCCGCTGGGTCCCAGCGCGGGTCGACCGCGGCGAGGACCTGCCGGTCGTCGAGGTCGGCGTAGAGCGCGTCGGCCACGTCGTCGGGGGCCGCGTCGAGGCGGTCGGCGGCCCGCGCGAGCGCCCGCTCGCGCTCGTCGGCGGTGACGACGCCGACGGCCTCGCTCGCGGCGAAGGCGGCCTCGCGGGCGCGTCGGGGCTCGACGGGCGCGCGGACCTCGAAGCGGGCCTCCCGGTCCAGCAGTTTGGCGAACCCGCGGACGAGTTTGAAGTCCTCGGCGTCGCGCTCGAGGTCGGTCAGCGCGTCCTCGAGTTCCGCCCGCGCGTGGTCGACGTGGCCCTGGTAGACGCCGAGGACGCGGGCGGCGAGGTCTCGCTGAGCCTCCCCGGCGAACTGGGGGTGGAAGCCGCCGCCGGCCCGCGAGACGCGCAACAGGTCCTTCGTCAGCACACCCGCGACTCGGCCGGCGACCGGAATAAGCGCGTCGGGAGTGCGCCGGTCCGGGGTACGCGCCGCCCGTGACGGGAAGATTCTTACCGGATCGCACCCGGGAGAGTGGTATGCAACGACGGACGGTCCTGCGCGGGCTGGCCGCCCTGACGGCGGCGGCGGGCGCGGGCTGTGCGGCCAACCGGGAGGTGCCGGCGGTGGCTCCCGACCCGCCAGCGGGGATCAGCACGCCCGGCGATGGGAACGGGAACGACGCGGACGGTGGTGAGACAGACGGAGCGAGTGACGCCGAGCCCACGCCGGACCAGCAACGGTTCGTCGTCCCGGCGCGGACGTTCCGGGCCGACGAGGACGGCGACCTGGTCGTCGAACTACTCGTTCGCAACCGCGCCGCCGTCGCCCACGAAGCCGTGATGACCGTCACCGTGAAAGCCGGCGACAAGACGTTCTCCTCGTCGCGCCACGTCGTCCTCCAGCGAAACGCGAGCCGACAGTACGTGTTCCGCTTCCCGATCGCCGAAAGCCGGATGACGGACTTCGACCCGACCTTCGAACCCGGGCCGCCCGACACGCCGATCCCGGAGGGAACGGTGACGCCCTATCCCGAAGACCGGTCGACCGCGACCGACCGCGAGACCCGGACCCCGATGTCGACCGCCTCCGACTCGAACACGACGGAAGCGACCGCCTCCGGCTCGAATCCGGACCCGACTCCGTCCGCGACGCCGACCGACACGCCGAGCGAGACGCCCGAGTCGACCCCGGACCCGAGCGAGTGAGCTGTCGCCGTGTCGCCTCGGCTCGCCGTAGACGCCCTTCGCGTTCGTGCGACCGCGCGGCCCGCTGGGGCCGTTCGACTCACGCTCGCTCGTCGTACCGGATCGGGAGCGACTCGACGCCGTAGACGAACGAACTCCGGGTCGGCCGGAGGGTGGCGTCCGCGAGTCGCACGTTTTCGACGCGGTCGAGCAGTTCCGACAGTCCGACCTCGGCTTCGAGGCGCGCCAGCGGCGCGCCGAGACAGTAGTGGGTGCCGTGGCCGAACCCGAGGTGCTGGTTGGGCGACCGGTCGGGGTCGAACGTGTCGGCGTCGTCGAACCGGCGCTCGTCCCGGTTGGCGGAGCCGAGCCAGACGACGACCCGGTCGCCCGCCTCGATGGTCTCGCCCCCCATCCGAACGTCTTCGGCCGCCACGCGGCTCATCGCCTGGACCGGCGAGCGGTATCGCAACACCTCCTCGATGGCGCTCGAGAGCGCGCGCTCGTCGCCGCGCAACTCCTCGAAGAGGTCGGCGTCGGCCTCGGCGAACGACCGCACCGCGTTGGCGATCAGGTTCGTCGTGGTGATGTTGCCGGCGACGAGCAACAGGATGCACATTCCCAGCGCCTCCTCGTGAGAGAGGCGCCCGCCCGTGTCTGACTCCTCCGTGGCGATGACCGTCAGCAGGTCGTCGCGGGGGTTCTCGCGGCGGTCTTCGATCGCTTCGAGGAAGTACTGGGCCATCTCCATCTGGCTCTGCTGCTGGCGCTCGGTGAACTCGTCGGCGCCCTCGTCGTCGCTCGCGGCCGCGACGAGCGTGTCGGACCACGTCTTGAACCGGTCGCGGTCCGACGGCGGGATGCCGAGCAACTGGGCGATGACCGTCACCGGGAACGGGTACGCCAGATCGGCGACCACGTCCAGCTCCCCGGCGTCGTCGACGGCGTCGTCGAGCAACTCGCCCGCCAGCTCCCGGAAGTGGGGCTCGCGGTCGGCGAGCGTCCGCGGCTGGAACCAGTCGTCGACGACGCCCCGGAGTTCGCCGTGTCGGGGCGGGTCCTCGAACAGCATCGTGTCGAGGATGAACCCCGCTCCCGGCTGCTCCGGTTCCTCGAAGTCGTCGGCCTCGCGCGGGTCGACCGAGAAGGTCTCGTCGTCGTCCAGCGCGCGCTTGACGTCCTCGTACCGGAACACGTCCCACGTCCGGCGCCCGGGGTCGTATCTCACCGGCGCCTCCTCGCGCATGCGGCGGTACCAGTCGAACGGGTCGAGCCAGGACTCGCGGTCCTGGAGCGCTTCGGGGACGGCCTGGAGCCCCTGGGGGCCTGCAGAACTCATGTCCGCCCTTCGGGCGCGCCCGTGCTAAACCCTCCGTCGGACGGGGCACTGGTCCGCAAGTAGACGGGCCGTATGTGGCCCATATGGGCCATAAATTGGCCGTTTGTCGGACCGAGTGGGTCGTTAGCGCCGCCGTCGCGCGACCCGTTCTTCGGCCGTCTCCTCGGTCACGATCTCGTAGAGCAGCGCCCGATCGCCATCGGCCTTCGGGCGCAAGATTCGGCCGAGCCGCTGGGTGAACTCCCGCTCGCTCCCGCTTCCCGAGAGGATCACGGCCACGTTCGCGTCGGGCACGTCGACCCCCTCGTCGAGGACGTTCGCCGTGACGACCCGCGAGTACTCCCCCGACCGGAACCGCCCCAGGATGTCGCGGCGCTCGCTCGCGCCCGTCTCGTGGGTGATGGCGGGGATCAGAAAGCGCTCGGAGAGCCGATAGACGAGGTCGGTGTGGGCGGTGAAGACGATGACGCGGTCCGCCCGGTGGCGCCCGAGCAGGGATCCGAGGCGCCGGACCTTCTCGTCGGCGTTCATCATCACCTCGCGGGCGCGCTGTTTGGCCAGCAGCGCCTCGCGTGCCCGGGGGTCGCTACCCGAGCGCTTGACGAGTTCCTGGTAGTCGCTGCCCGACCGCATCTGGATGCCCGACGTTGCGAGGTAGTCGGTGAACGTCTCCTGGTGGCGCTCGTACACCTCCCGTTCGTCCGGGGTCAGGGACACTTCCAGCCGCTTGATGTCGTAGTCGGCCAGGTGGTCGCCGGCGAGTTCGTCGACGGCGACCCGATGGACGAGCGGTCCGACCAGCTCCGCGACGACCTCGTGGGCGCCGTCCGGGCGCTCGAAGGTGGCCGTCAGGCCCATGCGAGCGGGCGCGGCGAGCAGCCGGGCGATGTCGCGGTACCCCTCGCCGCCGAGGTGGTGGACCTCGTCGAAGACGACGAGGCCGAACCGGTCGCCGAGTTCGTCCGCCCGGAGGTACGCCGAGTCGTAGGTCGACACCGTCAGGTCCGCGAGTCGCTGCTCGCCGCCGCCAAGTTGCCCCACCTCGCGGTCGAACTCGCGTTCGAGTTCGCGGCGCCACTGTTCGAGCAGGTCGATGGTCGGCACGACGACGAGCGTCGGCGTGTCGAGCGCCTCCATCGCGGCGATGCCGACGACGGTCTTGCCGCTCCCCGTCGGGAGTTCGAGCACGCCTCGGCGGTCGGCGCCCAGCCAGTCGTCGAGGGCGACCCGCTGGTACTCGCGGAGTTCGTACGCCGAGGTCAGGTCGAGGCCCGGCAGGTCGAACACGCGGTCGTCGTAGTCGACCCCTCGGTCGTCGAGCGCGGCGAGGAGGTCGACGTAGCGGTGGGCGGGCGCTCGGCGGGTCTTCGAGCGGTCGTCCCGTTCGACGAACGGCAGGTCGTCGAGCGCGCCGCTGGCGGTGATCCGGATCGTGCCTTCCTCGAAGCCGAGCCGGACGGTCACTGCCCGGGGGTATTCCCCCACGGAAGATAAGCGGTGCGGGCCCCGACCGGTCGGTGTCTGGGCGGTCGCTCCGCGCTCGCGACCCCCGTCGTCGGTCGGATTCTCAACCCTTTTGTCGCCGCGGCGACTGCCTACGGGTATGAGCGAGCAGGACGCGTCCGACCCCGCTGAGGCCGCAGACGAGCAGCCAAGCGCGACCGCACAGGAGGGGGACGCGACCGACGAGCCCGTCCAGCCCGACGAGGTCATCGACGCCGACCGGGCGGGAGACGAGGCGGACGGACCCGACCCGACGGTCGACGGCGAAGCCAGCGTCGAGGACGCCGTCGACGAGGAGCTTATCGACCGCGTCGCGGAGTCCGACCCCGAGTCGGTCGCCCACGAGCTCGCGGCGCTGCGGACGCGCGTCGACGGCCTGGAGGACCAGCTGGAGGCGCGCGAGGAGGAACTCGACGACCTGACCGACAAGCTCAAGCGCAAACAGGCGGAGTTCCAGAACTTCAAAAAACGGATGGAGAAACGGCGCGAGGAGGAGAAGCAACGGGCGACCGAGGACCTCGTCACTCGCCTGCTCGACGTGCGGGACAACCTGCAGCGCGCGCTCGAACAGGACGAGGACGCCGACATCCGCGGCGGCGTCGAGTCGACGCTGCGGTCGTTCGACGACGTGCTCGACGCCGAGAACGTCGACGTGGTCGAACCCGAACCGGGCGAGGACGTGAACCCCCACCGCCACGAGGTGCTCGTCCGCGTCGACTCGGACCAGCCCGAGGGCGCCATCGCAGAGGTCCACCGCCCCGGCTACGAGATGGCGGACAAGGTGATCCGCGAGGCGCAGGTCACCGTCAGCGACGGCTCCGGCGAGTAGCTCCGGCGGCCGCGAACCTGTCTCTGGATTGGTCGCTCGGCGGTATTGCGGTCGTATTGCGGTCGGATTTATAGGCACCGGTCGACCGCGGCGTCCCAGCCACAGATCGGCCGTTTGCGGGCGTCTGGTGGAGGTCGGCGTCGGTCGCGTCTAGCAACTTTTAACCGGCACAATCGGGTATAGACGGGTAAGATGGCGAGCAACAAGATTCTCGGAATCGACCTCGGGACCACGAACAGTGCGTTCGCGGTCATGGAAGGAGGCGACCCCGAGATCATCGTCAACTCGGAGGGCGAGCGGACGACACCCTCGGTCGTCGCGTTCGACGACGGCGAGCGTCTCGTCGGCAAGCCCGCGAAGAACCAGGCGGTCAAGAACCCCGACGAGACCATCCAGTCCATCAAGCGCCACATGGGCGAGGACGACTACTCGGTGGAACTGGACGGGGAGGAGTACACTCCAGAGCAGGTCTCGGCGATGATCCTCCAGAAGATCAAACGGGACGCCGAGGAGTACCTCGGCGACGACGTCGAGAAGGCCGTGATCACGGTGCCGGCGTACTTCAACGACCGCCAGCGCCAGGCCACGAAGGACGCCGGCGAGATCGCCGGCTTCGATGTCGAACGCATCGTCAACGAGCCGACCGCGGCCGCGATGGCCTACGGTCTGGACGACGAGTCCGACCAGACCGTCCTCGTCTACGACCTCGGCGGCGGGACCTTCGACGTCTCCATCCTCGATCTGGGCGGCGGCGTCTACGAGGTCGTCGCCACGAACGGTGACAACGACCTCGGTGGCGACGACTGGGACCACGCCATCATCGACTACCTCGCCGAGCAGTTCCACGACGAGCACGGCATCGACCTGCGCGACGACCGCCAGGCGCTCCAGCGACTCACCGAGGCCGCCGAGGAGGCGAAGATCGAGCTCTCGAACCGCAAGGAGACGCGCATCGACCTGCCGTTCATCACGACGACCGACGACGGGCCCCTCGACCTCGAGGAGAAGCTCACCCGCGCGAAGTTCGAGTCGCTGACCGAGGACCTCATCGAGCGGACGGTCGGCCCGACGGAGCAGGCGCTCGACGACGCCGGCTACGGCGCGGACGACATCGACGAGGTCATCCTCGTCGGCGGCTCGACCCGGATGCCGCAGGTCCAGGAGCGCGTCGAGGAGATGACCGGCCAGGAGCCCAAGAAGAACGTCAACCCCGACGAGGCGGTCTCGCTCGGCGCGGCCATCCAGGGCGGCGTCCTCAGCGGCGACGTGGACGACATCGTCCTGCTCGACGTGACCCCGCTCAGCCTCGGTGTCGAGGTCAAGGGCGGACTCTTCGAGCGACTCATCGAGAAGAACACGACCATCCCGACCGAGGAGTCGAAGATCTTCACCACCGCGGCCGACAACCAGACGCAGGTGCAGATCCGCGTTTTCCAGGGCGAGCGGGAGATCGCCAACGAGAACGAACTCCTCGGTGAGTTCGCCCTCTCCGGCATCCCGCCGGCGCCCGCGGGCACCCCCCAGATCGAGGTGTCGTTCAACATCGACGAGAACGGCATCGTGAACGTCTCCGCCGAGGACAAGGGCTCGGGCAACGAGGAGAACATCACCATCGAGGGCGGCGCCGGCCTCTCCGACGACCAGATCGAGGAGATGCAGCAGGAGGCCGAGGAGCACGCCGAGGAAGACGAACAGCGCCGCGAGCGCATCGAGGCCCGCAACGAGGCCGAGAGCACGATCCAGCGCGCTGAGACCCTCCTGGAGGAGAACGAAGAGAACGTCGACGAGGAACTCGTCGAGGAGATCGAAGGCGAGATCGACGAGGTGCAGGCGGTCCTCGAGGACGAGGACGCCGACACCGACGACTACAAAGAGGCCACCGAGAGCCTCGCCGAGGCGCTGCAGGAGATCGGCAAGCAGATGTACCAGGACCAGGCCGCCGAGGGCGCGGCCGGTGCGGCCGGTGCGGGCGGCGCGGCCGGCGCCGGTGGCATGGGCGGCATGGGCGGCGGTCCCGGCGGTGCCGCGGGCGGCGCGGCCGGTGCCGGCGGTCAGGGCGAGGAGTACGTCGACGCCGACTTCGAAGACGTCCAAGAGGAAGACGAGGACGAGTAACGCGAGTCCGAGTCTTCCTCTTGGGCTCGGGAGAGCTTCGCTCTCCCGGCGTCTCGAAAAACGACCGCAGGGAGTTTTTCGATGGACGAGAGTGACGAAGACGAGGACTGAAAGGACGAGCCTTCGTCGTCGACTCGGAAGACGAGCGGAGCGAAGTCTTCCGGTTCTCGTTCGGGCTCGGCGATGCGCTATTCTCGCTCGCCCGATCGGGTTCACCCGGGAGATCACAGGATCGTGTCTGCGGGAGAACACTTACCTTTCGAACGGCCGAAACCGGGACGTGAGCCGAAACGCCGAACCACGGCGGGGGGAGTGGGGCGACGCGGCGGCGGCCAACGCGGTCGACGACTCGTTCGTCGAGGTCGTCGGGGGGACGGTCCTCCCGGAGTCGCTCGTGGCGAACGCCGCCGAGGGGTTCGTCGTCGTCGACGACGCGGGCAGGATCGTCTTCGCGAACCCGGCCGTCGCGTCGGTGTTCGGGTACGACCCCGAAGAGCTGGTCGACCGGCCGGTCCGGTCGCTGATGCCCCAGCGGTTCCGAACCGACCACAGCGACGGGTTCGACGCGTACCTCGACAGCGGCGAGCGGACCCTCGACTGGGACGGCCTGAGGCTGGTCGGTCGCCACCGCGACGGCCACGAAGTCCCGATCGCGGTGTGGCTCCGGGAGTTCAGCCACGACGGGAACCGGTACCTCGTCGGGGTCGTCCGCGACGTCACGTCGCGGGTGCGCCAGCGCGACCGACTGGCGACCGAGCGGGCGTTCGTCGGGAGCGTCTTCGACGCGCTGCCGGACGTGCTGTACGCGTTCGACCGCGAGGGGCGAATGTTGCGCTGGAGCGACCGATTGAACGAAGTCACCGGATACAGCGACGCCGAGATCGAGGCCAGGGACCCGCTCGACTTCCTGGCCGAGACGGACCACGGACGGGTCGCTACGGCCATCTCACGCGTCTTCGCGACGGGCCGCGTCGTGACGGTCGAGTCCGGGGTCGTGACCGCAGGCGGGGAGACGATCCCCTACGAGTTCACCGGCGCGCCGCTCGTGACGGAGGGCGAGGTGGTCGGCGTCACCGGCGTCGGGCGCGACATCTCAGAGCACAGGCGCTACGAGGCGATGCTGGAGCGTCTCGACGACCTCAACACGGTCATCCGGTCGGTCGACCGGGCGCTCGTCGAGACGACGACGCGCGGCGAGATATCTCAGGAGGTCTGTTCGCGGCTCGTCGAGGAGGGAGCGTACTGCGGCGCGGCGATCGGTTCGGTCGACGCCGAAGACCGCGAGCTCCGGGTTGACGCGGCCGCCGGTCTCGGGCGGCGGATGGTCGAGGCGGTCGACAGCGAGCGCGAGCAGTGGGACCGGTCGCCGGTGGCGCGGGCGGTCGAGTCGGGGTCGGCCCAGGTCCTCGAGGAGGCGGCGACCGCCGTCGGCGGGACGGGCGCGGAGAGCGGCGACCGGACGGTAGCGGTGGTCCCGCTCGTCGCCGACGACCAGACCCTCGGGGTCCTGGCGGTGTGTACCGACAGGGACCACGGGATCTCGACCCGCGAGCGAGCGGTGCTGTGCGAACTGGGGGCGACGATCGGCAACGCGGTCCAGTCGGCGTTGACCCGTCAGCTGTTGCACGCCGACACGGTCACCGAGATCGACCTCCGGACGACCGACGACTCGGTGCCGTTCGTCGCCGTCTCCGCGGCCGCGGACTGTCGGCTCGAACTCGAACGGGCGCTGGCGTTCGGCGACGAACACGTGTTCTACCTCTCGGTCGACGACGCGTCGGTCGAAGCGGTCCGGGAGGCGGCGGCCGGCGTCCCGTCTCTCTCGGCCGTCGACGCGCTGGCCGACGAGCGGGTCGAGATCCGTGCGAACCGGGGGACGATCACGTCGGTACTGACCGACCTCGGCGCGCAGACGACGGCGGGCGTCGCGGACCGCGGGACCGCCCGGATCACGGCGGAACTGCCGTCCGACGTGGTCGTCCGCGAGGTGGTCGAAGCCGTCCAGTCGGCGTACCCGGACAGCGAACTGGTGGCCCGAAACGAGACCGAGCGGTCGCTCCGGACGCCTGCCGAGTTCCGGCCGGGGTCGGCCGCGGACCTGACCGAGAAACAGCAGGCCGCGCTGGAGGCGGCGTACTTCTCGGGCTACTTCGAGTGGCCCGCGCGGACGAGCGACGCGGGGGACGTCGCCGACACGCTCGACATCGCGCCACAGACGTTCCACCAGCACCTGCGGGTGGCAGAGCGGAAACTGCTGGCGGCGCTGTTCGACGACGCGTGACAGGGGCGACCGGCGAGACACCAGAGTGCTCAGGCACGCCGCTCAATGCCTTCGGCGAGCAAGGTCTCGTATGACGCGCTTGGCACTGCCGGGTCGCGACTCGAACGGTGGCACGACCGCGACTGGCGCCGGGCTCCCAGTCGTCGCAGCGGTGGGCGTCCGATCGGGCGCTGGCCCGACGGATTCGCCGATCGGTCGATGACCGTGGGGCGTGACTGGACGGTCACGAACGCCTACGGAGACGACCCTCCCAGCCACGCGGTCGCGCGGTCGGTCGCGGCCGCGACCGACCGGGTCGTCGTCGACCTCCCCCCGCTGTACGAGACGATCGATACGGACGCGCTGGACCACCTCTTCGACCGGGGCGCCCGTGTCGCGGTCTCGTTTCGCTACGCGGGTTGCGACGTGACCGTCACGGGACTGCACGTCGTCGTTCGGCCAGACGAGCGAGACGGCTCGGCACGGTCGGGTTGATCTCCCCCGCCGGACGCGCCCGGGAGCGGCGACCGTCGCAGGCGGGACGACTCGACCGTTAGCCCGCGTGGCGCTTCGCGGTCGTGTACGCCTCGCGGACGCGTTTGAACTCGTCTTCGGTGCCGCCCTGGTCGGGGTGGACCTCCTTGACCTTCCGGCGATAGGCGGTTTTCACCTCGTCGAGGCTCGCCGAGGTCGACACGCCGAGCTCCGAGAAGGCGGCGACCGCCGGGTCGAGGCGCTCCTCGTCGGCCGCCCCGGGGCCGAACTCGACGTCGGGCACCTCGAAGGGGAGGCGGTCGCCGAGGTGGACGCCGGGCATCTCGTGCTCGACGAGGACGGGGTGGGTCGGCGAGCGGTCGATGCGGTAGTACGCCTGGGCGTCGAAGGTGATCGCCACGTCGCGCTCGGGGAGGTAGAAGGCGATCGGTTGGCCCTCGACGGGGTGGTCTTCGGCGAAGGGCTCGTCGATGGCGTCGAGGAACTCCCGGAGTTCCGCCCGACGGCGGTGCTCCCCGTCGTCACGCCGTCTGTGGGCCTGTCGCGACGGATAGCGCCGGTCCGCGGCGACGAACACACAGGCGGCGAGGACGCTACTGGCGACGCCGAGGCCGAGGCCGACGAGCAACCAGTGGGGCAGTCCGGACAGCGCGTCGAGTACCACGCGCGGCCGTTGGCGTCGCTCCACTATCAAAGTCTCGCCAGCGACCCGGCGTCGCGAGCGGGGCGGCCGAACCGGCCCCGCCGTCGGGGGAAAACGGTCGCCGTCTAGCCGATGTACCGCAGGTCTTCGTCGGACGGCGTCGGCGTCCCCTGGTCCATCTCCTGGATCTTGCGGACGACCTCCTCCATCTCGTCGGCCCGCTCCTCCAGCGAGGCGTAGTCGACCTCGAAGTCGACGACCTCCTGGAGCACTTCGAGGACGGCCTGGGCGCTCTTGGGGTCGACGAGGTAGCCGCTGGTCTCGCCCATCAGACAGGCCGCGTCGAACCCGCGGCGTTCGCCGAGGCCGAGCAGGAGCCCGCTGACGCCGACGATGCCGCCCGCGGGCTCGTCCTCGCGGAACTCGACGCCCACGTCCTCGAGGTCGTCGACGACCTCGTCGGTCGTGGCCGCGCCCAGCACGGAGTACTCCTCGATGAGTTCGCCGGTCGGGACGCCCCCCAGGGCGAAGACGCGGGAGGCGCCGTGGTCGTCGGCCACGTCGAGGAAGGTCTCCGTCAGCCCGTAGTGGCCGGTGTTGTCCTGCGCCTGGTGGTCGCCGGTGAGCACGAGCATGTCGCGGCCGTCCTCGGGGCGGACGGCGTGGAACTCGGCGCCCGCGAGTTCGGTGCGGCCCTCGTCGACGCTGACCTGCGGCGGGAAGTGCGTCGAGTGGACGCGCTCGACGGGCTCGCTCTCCAGCTCTTCGAGGAGGTGCTCGGCGGCGAGTTTGCCGACGTGACCCACGCCGGGCAGTCCCTCGACCAGCACGGGGGCGTCGAGATCCACGTCTCCCAGCGTTTCGCGTTCGAATTCGTCCATGGAGCCTAGTCGCGGCGCCGTCGCTTAAGTGCGCGTCGATACTCCCCGTAGTTGTCCTCCGGGGAGAAGGGCGCCGGCGCGGAGTTGACCGCCTCGGCGCCGCAGCCGGGACAGCTGTCCGAGAGCGTGTAGCGCGGCCGCTCGTGTTCCGCGCGCCACGCCGAACAGACGAGAATGTCGGATTTCATGGATGCTGTGGGGCGGGGGCCCGTCGACGCGGTGACGACTGCCGATCACTCCGCCTCGACTTCGCGGTCGCGGTGGTAGCGGCCGGCGCCGCCGTGGTCGCCGACGACGTCGACGGCGCGGTCGGCGCTCTCCTCGAGGTGGGACTCGGCCGTCTTGTAGTCGGGCGCCTGCACCTGGATGCGGTACTCCGGCGAGCCGACGTACGTCACTTCCAGGTCCACTTCGTCGGGGATCTCCCCGTTGCCCTCGGCGGCCTGCAGGGCCTCCTTGATCACGTCGACGCCGTCGCCGGTGGCGCACTCCAGCGTGACGTAGCCGGTGACGTTGACGTAGGGCACCGAGACGTTCTCGCGGGCGGTCTCGACGATGGCGTCGACCTCGTCATCGTCGAGGTCGGTCTCGTCGAGGGCCTCCTCGCCGTGGATCGCGGCCTCCTCGAAGCCCTCGTACATCGAGCCGAAGGCCCCCAGCAGCTCGTTGGCGATGGCGGCGTAGGTCTCGTCGTCGATGTCCTCGCCGAACGCCAGCAGCATCCAGTTGTCGGCCTTCTGCTCGTTTTTCCACTCCTGGATCTTGTCCTTGCGCTGGTGGTCGTTGACGTCCTTGATCGAGAGGTCGATCTGCTGGGAGCCCTGATCGACGTCGAGCACCTTCGCGACGACCGTCTGTCCTTCGGAGACGTGGTCGCGGACGTTCTTGATCCAGCCGGAGGCGACCTCGCTGATGTGACAGAGGCCGCGCTTGTCCTCGTACTCCTGGAGGTCGACGAAGACGCCGAAGTCCTCGATCTCGTCGACGCGTCCGACCACGAGTTCACCGGGGTCGGGCCAGCCGCTGTATTTCATTATCGTGCCTCGACGGTCTCGAGGACCTCGCCCTCGATGGCCGCTTTGCCGCCGGTCGGTCGGGCGAGCGTGTGCCCGCAGACCTCGCAGGCGACTTCGGAGGCGGCCTTGCCGAAGACGATCTGTTCGTTCTCACAGTCCGGGCACTCGACGCTGTAGAAGTTTCCTGCCATCGTTAGTCCTGAAGGTCCAGTTTGCCGGCGCGCCATCCCTCGCGGAGGTGGGCCTTGCCGCAGTCGGAACAGCGGTACTTGAGGTCGGTCTTCTGGGTTGGCTTCCCGCCGGAGGGAACCTTCGAGAACTTGCCCGCGTTCCCGTAGCCCGAGCGCGTTCGCTCGGCCTGACGCCCGTTGACCTTCGTCATCCCCGAGGTGCGACCGCTTCGAACGCGCTCGACCTCGTGTTCGTTGTGCTCGTCGCAGTGCGGACAGTACGTGTTAAATCTGCGTGGCATCTCCATAGATATCGACCTTGCGGACGGCTTGGTCATCCCCGCTTAAAACCCGTTTGGTTCGCACCGGCCGACCGCCCGAGATCGCCGACTCGCGCCCGTTTCCGTGTGGGATAGAGGCGCACGATGTGGGCCCCTTCGCCGGCGCTCACAGCGTCGTCGTCACCTGCTCGCCGCTGACGACCTCGGGGACGATCACCTCGTCGGCGCCCGCGCGCCGGGCGACCGACTCGTACATCTCGTCGCCGGCGCGGACGACGACCCGCGCGTCGGGCGCGAGTTCGCCGGCGGTGATGGCGACCTGGATGTTGACGTTCGCGTCGTCGACGGCGCCGACGACGGCGTCGGCCCGGCGGACGCCGGCCTCGGCGAGCAGTTCCTCGCGCCGGGCGTCGCCCTGCACGGCGAGGAGGCCGTCGTCCAGCGCCCGCTCGTACTGACCGTCCCCTGTCTCGACCACGACGACCGGTCGGTCCCGGTCGCGCAATCGCCGCGCGATCGTCTTGCCGAAGGTGCCGTACCCGCAGACGACGACGTGTCGTTCCGTGTTCTCGATGGTGCGTTCGACCTGCATCTGTCTGAGCTCCGTGCCGATCTGTCCGCCGAAGGTCGCCGAGATGACCGTCTCGCCGATCCACAGTCCCGAGAGGATCAGCCCGGACTCGACGACGAGCGCGAACGCCCGCAGCGACCGCGCCGGGGCGTCGTGGGCCTCGATGAATATCTCGATGCTCGTCGGGTCGAGCAGCCAGAACAGCGCCTCGACCACGCCGACCCCCGCGAGGGCGGCGAACCCGGCCACGCCCGCGACCACCAGCGCCGCGAACGCGGCGACCGGGCGGCCGACGCGGCGCGCCAGCGGGCGACCCATCAGCGCTCGGACGTACTCGCTCGCCACGACTCCGTGGCTCTCGGCGGCAGTGATATGCGTTCCCTCTTAACACATAATGTCCCCTTGGACGCTTCCCGAGACCTTCGACGCCGGACTGCGGGCGAGTGAGGGCCCTGGCCGGTCGCGCTCGAGGGGCCAGCGGTCCCGGATCGCCCGCGCTCGGGCCGCTCGGGCGGGACTCGTTCGAAGTCACTAAGTACGCCACCGTCGAACGGCCGGGTATGAAGAAGCTCATCGTCCACGGGGACGCCGGATTCCGGAAAGACGCCGTCATTTCCGTCGACGGCGAGGAGCTGGTCGTCTTCGGCGTCGCGCGCCAGGGCGACTGGCACGGCCCGGACCGGCCCCAGCTGTGGTGTACCGTCGGCACCGAAGACGAACGGGAGACCTACCAGCGCCGCGACTACATCCCCAACTTCCTCGACACCGAGGCGGTCGACGCCGAAGCGGTCGACGTCGTCGAGAAAGCGAGCGCCTGACTGTCCCTTCTCCGGTCCGCCGAGCGCCCTACACCAGGTCCATGTACGGCGGGCGCTCGTCGTAGGCGACGACCGCGCTCGTGCCGGGCGACCCGGTCGGCGACTTGCGGAGGGTGAGCCACTCGATGCCGTCGTCGCCCCGCTCGATCCGGATCGTCTGGCTGCTCGTGTCGACGAAGAACTCGACGAGCGACTGGTCCTGGATCGCGGGGTTGACGGCGTAGACGACCACGTCGTCGTCGCCGGTGTGGGACGCGGCGGCCTGGTAGCGGACCTTTCGCACCCGCTGGCGAGACACCTGTTCCAGCAGCGGTTCGGTGTCGACGAACGCGAACAGCGGGCGGTCGCCGCTGCGCTCGTAGGACGTCTCCATCAGTCGCTTCCAGTCGCGCTCGGCCGTCTCGTCGTAGCGCAGGACGTTCCGGTGGTCGGAGCCGTCGCTCGCGACGAGTTCGAGGACGAACAGCCGGTCGTCGTCGAGCAGGCCGTCGACGGTGTAGTCGGCGTCGGCCCAGTACCGGTCGAGTTCGGACAGCGAGACGCCCGCCGGGAGCGCGACGGCCAGCGCCATCCCGTCGTCGACAGCCTGCGCGAGCATCCGGGTGGCGAGCGTGTAGTGGCCCGTGGTCCCGTCGTGGGAGAGCAGCGTGAACCCCCCGCGGACGAGGCCGCCGCCGAGCACGTCGTCGAGCGCGTCGACGCCGGTCGAGAGGTGGTCGTGGGCGTGGAGTTCGTTCGGGGGCGTGCGCTGGGTCGGCTGGACGGTCGCGCCGTCGGCGCCGAGGACGAGCTTGTGACGGCGGGTGTCGTGGTCGCGGCCGCGGAGCTTCTCGATCCGCAGGAAGCGGTGGCGCTGTTGGGCGCGCTCGGCCCACGAGAGGGTGAGCACCCCGTGGGTCGCGTACGGCAGCAGGTCGCTGGCGACGCCGGTGCCGGTCCCGTCGTCCTCGGCGGTCAGCAGCGACGTCGCGTCGAAGGTGTCCGAGAACAGCCGGATCAGGTCGTACGTCGAGCGCCAGAACGACACCTCGTCGGCGGCGATCGGTCGCAGCCCCGAGAGGCTGTCGAGCAGGATGCGGTCGCGCGGGCCGTACCCCGAGAGGTAGTGGACGACGTTCTCCCGGGTGAAGGGGAGGTCGAACCACTCGGTGACGGCGCGGTCGCCCCCCTCCAGCGTCCGGACGACCAGGTCGTCGTCCCGTTCCATCGTGTCGCCGGGCTCGCAGTGGACGGTGATCACGGTCAGGTCGTCGTCGGACAGGTCGAACGGGTACGGCTCGAAGGTGTCCCGCAGTTCGTCGACGGTCTGCTCGGTGCTGACGAACAGGCACTCCTCGCCGGCGTCGAGGCCCGCCTGGAGGAACTGCATGCCCAGCGTCGTCTTGCCGGTCCCCGGCGGTCCGGAGACCAGCAGGCTCCGCTTGTCCGGCACGCCGCCGCCGAGTAACGCGTCCAGCCGTTCGCACCCGGTGGTGAGACCCATCGTCCTCTAGTGTCGTTCTTCGGTTAAATCAATTTGGCAGAGCAGTGGGGTGGGCCGGTCGTCGGCGACGGGTCGACGGAAAAACGTATCGGGGCGGTGATAGCCGTCCTCACCCGAAAGAAACGCTTTACTGTCGGCCGGGGCGACGACCCGGTATGGACACGGCCGAGCGACTCGAACTCGCGACCCGCAACACGGCGGAGGTCGTCGAGGAATCGGAACTCGAGGAGTTATTCGACGACGGCGACCCCTCGGTGTACATCGGCTACGCGCCGACCGGTGAGATGCACATCGGCCACTTCACCACGATGCGCAAGCTCGCCGACTTCCTCGGCGCCGGCATGGACGTGACCGTCCTGATCGCCGACCTGCACGCCCACCTCGACGACAACAAGAGCCCCTTCGACCTGCTGGAGGCTCGCTCGGCCTACTACGAGGCGACCATCGAGGCGATGATCGACGCCGCCGGCGCCGACGCCGACCAGATATCCTTCGCCCGCGGCAGCGACTTCGAACTCGGGGAGGACTACACGCTCGAACTGCTCCGGATGGCCGCCGAGACGACCATCTCCCGCGCCCAGCGCGCCGGCAGCGAGGTCGTTCGCGAGTCGGACTCGCCCAAACTGGGCGGCCTGCTCTACCCGCTCATGCAGACGCTGGACGTGGACGCGCTGGACGCCGACGTGGCCTACGGCGGCATCGACCAGCGCGGCATCTACATGCTCTCGCGGGAGATCCTGCCCGACCACGGCGGCGAAGCGCCCGTCTGCATGTTCGCTCCCCTCCTCTCGGGCCTCTCGGGCGGCAAGATGTCCGCCTCCGACGAGTCCTCGAAAGTCAACCTCAACGACTCCCGCGGGGACGTCGTCGAGAAGATCGAACAGGCGTACTGCCCCGCCGGCGAGCGCGAGGACAACGGCGTCCTGGAGTACATGGAGTACCTCGTGTTCCCCATCCTCGACGAGCGCGGCGACTCCTTCGTCGTCGAACGGCCCGAGGAGTACGGCGGCGACCTGACCTACGACGCCTACGACGACCTGGAGGCGGACTTCGTCTCGGGCGAACTGCATCCCGCGGACCTGAAGCCGTCGGCGGGCGCGGCCATCTCCGAAGTCATCGCCCCCATCCGCGAGCGGCTGAACGACCAGCCGGAACTGCTCGCCGAGGCCTACCCCGAGACGTACGACTGAGCTGTGAGCGACGGACCCGAGGACCCGAACGCGGCGTCGGTCCGCGCCACCTACGACCGGATCGCCGCCCACTTCTCGAAAACCCGCGAGTACGCCTGGCCGGAGGTCGAGGCGTTTCTCGACGAGCGCTCGGGCCGCGTGGGGCTGGACGTGGGGTGCGGGAACGGCCGCCACGCCGAACTGCTCGCGGAGCGGTGCGACCGGACGCTCGGCGTGGACCTGAGTCGCGAGATGGTCGCGACGGCGCGGGCGCGGTCGGCGGAGCGCGGGTTCGGCTACGGGCTCGCACAGGCCGACGCGAGTTCGCTGCCCGTCCGGAGCAGCTGTGTCGATCTGGCGGTGTACGTGGCGACCCTGCCGCACTTGCCGTCGCGGGACCTGCGGGTGGCGAGTCTCGACGAACTGGCGCGGGTCTTAACTGCTGATGGCCGGGCGCTCGTGAGCGCGTGGTCGACCGAACACGACCGCTTCGACGCGAGCGAGGGGTTCGATACCACCGTGGAGTGGACGCTGCCCGGCGGTGAGGGTGTCGACCGGTTCTATCACATCTACGACCCCGAGGAGTTTCGGGCCGACGTGGGGTCGAGTGGGCTGGAGTTAGTGGACTTCGAGATCTCGAGTGGGAACTGCTACGGGGTCGTTCGGTCCGAAGAGTAGTTTCGACGGTGGTTCGTGGACGTTGCGCCCTCTCGCTTTCCGCAACGAGATCACTCTGTCCCGCAGCAGTCAGAGGGTGCTGAAAGCCCTCGGCCCGCTCGCCCTTTCAGTCCACCAGGATACCGACCGCGGAGGACCACGGCCCACCCCAACCGATTCCGTCGCTCGTTTCACTCGCTCCGTCATCCCTCGCACGGTGCTGTCGCGGCATGAACGCCGCGACAGCGCGCGCCACACCGGGAGTAATTGAGCGTCGTCGCCGAACATAGGGACTCAGTCGTCGCCGCTGGCCTGCTCGCCATCCTCTGTGGCCCGTGCGGCCGGGTCCAGCAGTTCGTCGCGATGTTCGTCGAGCAGGGGTGCCCGGCGCTCGACGGCAGTGGGCGTGGCCGAGAGCTTGATCGGGTTGCCGGCGACGGTGACCGACTCGTCGGCACCGGGCTGGTCGACCTCGGCGAGCATGTCGCGAGCGCGGACGTGCGGGTCGTCGAAGATGTCGCCGGTGTCCTGGACGGGCGCGGCGGGGACCGCGCCGTCGAGCGCGCGGACGATGGAATCGGCGGTGAGCGAGCGGGTCCAGTCGGCGATTTCGGCGCGCAGACGGTCGCGATCGGCGATGCGGTCCGCGGCGGTCGGGTAGTCGGCGGCCAGGTCGGGCCGGTCCATCGCCTCGCAGAGCGCGCGCCAGTGCCCGTCGGAGAAGGCGGCGATCACGACGTGGCCGTCGGTCGTGGCGAAGGCGTTGTAGGGGAACAGCGTGGGGTGGGCGTTCCCGCGCCGCGTGGGGGCCTCGCCGGTGTATGAGTACTGGTAGACGGTCCGCTCGCACATCGACACCATCGCGTCGTACATCGCGGTGTCGACGTACTGGCCCTCGCCGGTCCGGTCCCGGTGGTGAACCGCCGCGAGGATGCCGACGGCGTTGAGCACGGCGGTGAAGAGGTCGCCGATGCCCGGCCCGACTTTCGTCGGCGGGCCGTCGGGCTGGCCGGTGATCTCCATGACCCCGCCCAGCGCCTGGGCGATGAGATCGAAGGACGGCTGTCCCTGTCGGTCGGTTTCCCCGGTGCGCGGGTCGCCGAACCCGCGGATCGACGAGTAGATCAGCTCCGGATTGTGCTCTCGGAGCGTCTCGTAGCCCAGGTCGAACCGTTCCATCGTGCCCGCGCGGTAGTTCTCGACGACCACGTCGGCGGTCTCGACCAGCGAGCGGAAATCGGCCCGGTCGTCGTCGTCGCCCAGATCGAGTTCGAGCGAGCGCTTGTTGCGGTTGACGCTCTGGAAGTAACCGCCGTAGGCCTCCGCCTCGGGGTCGTCGACGAACGGCGGATTCAACCTGATGAGGTCCCCGCCCGGCCGCTCGACCTTCACCACGTCCGCGCCCATGTCCGCCAACAGCATCGTGCAGTAGGGCCCGGCCAGAACCTGGGTCAGGTCGATCACGCGCAAGTCCGTCAGTGCGCTCATACCTCCCCCTCGGACTCACCACCCATAAACGTACCTGGTAAATCATTACATACTGGGTTTCGCCGCGCCTGGGCCCTGTGACAACGGTTACCAAGACTATAATGAAAGACCATTATGTTTATCACGGTGGGCCCCATCGGTGGTGATACTCACATGGGGCAGACAGTCATCCTCGGTGTGATCGGCTCCGACGCGCACGTCGTGGGCATCACGATCATCGAACAGGCGCTGACCGCGGCCGGGTTCGACGTCGAGAACCTGGGCGTGCAGACCTCCAAGGCCGAGTTCGTCTCGGCCGCCGAATCCCACGACGCCGGGGCTGTACTGGTCTCCTCGCTCTACGGTCACGCCAGGCAGGACTGTCGGGGACTCCACGAGCAGTTCGCCGAGGCCGACTGCGACGCGGTCACCTACATCGGCGGGAACCTCGCGGTGGGCCAGGACGACTGGTCGGAGACCGAGCGACAGTTCCGCGAGCTCGGCTTCGACCGCGTCTTCGACGCCGAGACCGACCCGTCGGCCGTCGTCGCGGCGCTCGAGCGCGACCTCGACACGACCGTCACGGAGACCGCGACCGACCGGGTCAGGGTCGACTCGTAGATGGTCCGCGACGAACGCATCCCGGGCGACCAGCTACGGGAAACGGCAGACCAACTGCGCGAGCGGTGGCCCACCGGCGCCGCCGCCGACTTCGAGACCGCCGTCGAGTTCCACGAATCGCTGCCCGAGCACAGGCGCTTCGCCGACGTGCTGGAGTCGGCGGACCGGCCGCTCCTCCAGCCGCGGGCGGGCGTCCCGCGACTCGACGACCAGGTCGACGTCCTCCGATACCTCGAATCGGAGGGCGGCGCCGACCTGCTGCCCACCACCATCGACTCGTACACCCGCGACAACGAGTACGGGAAGGCCCAGCAGGGGCTCGACGAGGCGCGTGAGTCCGGCGAGGACACGCTCAACGGCTTCCCCGCCGTCAACCACGGCGTCGAGGCTTGCCGGCAACTGATCCAGTCGGTCGACGCGCCCGTCGAGGTCCGCCACGGGACGCCCGACGCGCGCCTGCTCGCCGTCGTCACGCTCGCCGGCGGCTTCCAGAGCTTCGAGGGCGGCCCCATCTCGTACAACATCCCCTACACCAAGGAGCACGACCTCGCGGAGACCATCGAACACTGGCAGTTCGTCGACCGGCTCTGCGGCGCTTACACCCAGCGGGGGGTCCGGATCAACCGCGAACCGTTCGGGCCGCTGACCGGGACGCTGGTCCCGCCGGCCATCGCCATCGCGGTCATGATCCTCGAAGGCCTGCTCGCGACGACCCAGGGCGTCCGCTCGCTCACGCTGGGGTACGGCCAGGTCGGCAACGTCGTCCAGGACGTGGCCGCGCTGCGCGCCCTCCGCAGTCTCGGCGAGGCGTACCTGCCCGACGACACCGTCGTCACCACCGTCTTCCACGAGTGGATGGGCGGGTTCCCGCCGGACGAGGCCCGCGCCAGCGGCGTCATCGGCCTCGGCGGCGCGACGGCCGCGCTCGCTCGCCCGGACAAGGTCATCACCAAGTCCCCCCAGGAGTTCCAGGGCGTCCCCACCCCCGAGGCCAACGCGGGGGGCCTCCGCACCACCAGGCAGCTCATCGATATGATGATCGAACAGGACATCGTCGTCGACGGCATCGACCGCGAACAGGAACTGATCGAGCGGACCGCGCGCTCGCTGGTCGAGACCACTATCGACCGCGGCGACGGCGACGCCGCCCGCGGCACGATCGCGGCCTTCGAATCCGGCGAACTCGACGTGCCGTTCGCACCCAGCGACAGCGCGGCGGCCGCGGTCCTGCCCGCCCGCGACGACGACGGCCGCGTCCGGATCCTCGAATGGGGGAACCTCGCGGTCCCCGACGACGTCAGGGAGATCCACGAGGCCCGCCTCGACGAGCGCGCCCGCACCGAAGGTCGCAGCCGCTCGTTCCGGATGGTCGCCGACGACGTGGACGCCATCAGCGACGGGAAGCTCATCGGCCGCCCGACCGCCGGTGACGGCGAGGGGTCCAGCGGGGCCGGCCGTCGGGGAGGTGAGAGCGATGCGGATTGAGTCCGTCCGGGCGACGCCCGGCGTCTCGGGCTTCTACTTCGACGACCAGCGCGCCGTCAAGGCCGGCGCGGCCGAGGACGGCTTCGCCTACGCCGGCGAGCCGGTCACAGAGGGGTTCGACCAGGTCCGCCAGGCGGGCGAGGCGCTGATCGTCGAGATCGCGCTCTCCGACGGGAGCGTCGTCCGCGGCGACTGCGCGGCCGTCCAGTACTCCGGCGCGGGCGGTCGCGACCCGCTCTTTCGCGCCGCGGAGTACCGACCGGTCGTCGAGGGGCCGGTCGCCGAGGCGCTCGAAGGCCGTGACCCGCGGGCGTTCGCGGACAACGCGGCCATCGTCGAGTCGCTCCCGTCGAACGGCCGACGGCGCGGCGGCGACGACACCGATCGACTCCACACCGCCGTTCGCTACGGCGTCTCCCAGGCGCTGCTGTTCGCCGCCGCCGCGGTCCGTCGCGCGACGCCGACGGGCGCTCTCGCCGACGCGCTCGACACGACGCCCGCGACCGAGCCGATCCCGGTCTTCGGCCAGTCGGGCGACGCCCGCCGGCGCAACGCGGAGAAGATGCTCCTGAAGGGCGTCCCGGTGCTCCCCCACGGGCTGTTCAACAGCGAAGCCAAGCTCGGGAGCGACGGCGAGCGCCTGGTCGACTACCTCGAGTGGCTCGGCTCGCGGGCCGACGAACTCGGCCCCGAGGGCTACGAGCCCCGGTTCCACGTCGACGTGTACGGGACGATCGGCGAGCTGTTCGGCCCGCCGTACGACCGGTCGGACGTCACCGACTACTTCGGCGAGCTGGCCGACGCAGCCGGTTCCCACCGGCTTCAGGTCGAGGGGCCCATGGACGCCGGCGGCCGACCCGAGCAGATCGAGCAGATGGCCGAACTCCGTGACGGCCTCGCCGACGCGGGCGTCCCGGTCGACATCGTCGCCGACGAGTGGTGCAACACGCTCGACGACGTGCGCGCGTTCGTCGACGCGGGCGCCGCGGACGTCGTGCAGGTGAAGACCCCGGACCTCGGTGGCGTCCAGCGCAGCGCCCGCGCGGTCGCCGCCTGCGAGGGGACCGACACTCGGGCGTACCTCGGCGGCACCTGCAACGAGACGGCCGTCTCGGCGCGGGCCTGCGTCCACGTCGCGCTCGCGACCGACGCCGCCCAGCTGCTTGCCAAGCCCGGCATGGGCTTCGACGAGGGCTACATGGTCGTCACCAACGAGATGCGCCGGACGCTCGCGCGCCGCGAGCGAGCGGGACCGGCGGTCGCGGCCGACGGCTCGGGCGGTGATCCCCGATGACCGACTGGACCGACCCGGAGACGTTCGCCGCGGCGCTCGACCGCGTCGAGACCCGCGAGAAGGGACGCTACTTCGAGGACTTCGCCGAGGGGGACGTGATCGAACACGACCCCGGCCTCCGGCTCACCCGCCACGGCAACGACGCCTGGATGAGCCAGACGCTCAACCACGACCCGGCCTACTGGCGGCGCGACACCGCTCGCGCCCGCGGGTTCGACGAACCGCCGATCCACCCCGACTACCTGCTCGCGGCCGTGATGGGCCCCTCCGTCGAGGATCTCAGCGAGACGGGCGGCTACTTCCTCGGGCGCGACGCCGTGCGGTTCCACGAACACGGGGTCGCGCCCGGGACCGAACTCCGCGTCGAGTCGACCGTGCGGGCCACGCGCGAGTCAAGTTCCCGCCCCGACTACGGCATCGTCACCTGGGAGACCCGCGGGCGCGACGCCGACGGCGACACCCTCGTCTCCTACGAGCGGACGAACATGATCCCCCGTCGCGAGCCCGCGGCGACCGACGGCGGCCGGTCGGAGCCCGCGGACGACGCTGAGAACGGCCGAACGGCCGCCGGCCCGGACCTCCCCGAGACGTTCGTCACGCCCGAGGGCGACGCTTTCGAGGACTTCCGCCGGGCGCTCGACGAGGCGGCCGACCGCGACGCCGCGGTCGCCTACCGCCACGAGCGCGGGCGGACGATGGACGACCTGACCGTCGCCGGCCTGCCGCTCGCGACGCTCAACACGGCGCGCCAGCACCACAACGCCGCCGCGATGGTCGACTCGCCGTCGGGCGAACCCGTGGCCTACGGCGACGTGACCCGCTCGACCGCGCTGGGCCACGCTCGCTCGGACGAGCGGACCTACCGCGAACTCGCCTTCGACGACGAGCGGTTCCACGACTTCGTGACCGCCGGCGACACGGTCTTCGGCTTCACCCGCGTCCGCGACGCAGACGGCTCGCAGGGCCCGCCGCGGGCCGGCGCCGTCACCTTCGAACACGTCGCGTTCACCGCCGACGAGCGCCCGGTGTACTCCGGGACGCGACGCGCGCTGATCGACCGACGGGAGTACGATCTATGATACGACTCGCACGCACGTTCCAGACCGCACCGGCCGCCGTCCCGCGCGACGACTCGGCGAAGTACCTCGATTCGGGCCTCCGCGCCGAGGGGTTCGAGGCCCCCGACTGGCTCGTCCCCGACATCGAAGACGGGACGGCCCCGGACATGAAGGCCGAGGCCGTCGACAACGTCGTCGAGTTGCTCCCCGAGCTGGCCCCCGACTTCGGCGGCGAGATCTGGCCCCGCGTCGAGTGGGCGCACGACGACCCCGACTCCCGCGACCGCGGTCGCGAGCAGATCGACCGGCTCGTCGCCGCGGTCGGCGACCACCTCGACGGCGTCGTCGTCCCGAAGGTCGGCCGCCTGGCGGACGTGGAGGCGGCGGCCGGCGCCGTCGCCGAGGCCGAACGCGAACACGGCTTCGACGACGGTAGCGTCGAACTCGCCGTCATCGTCGAGACGGCCGCCGCCGTCTCGGACCTGCATCGCGTCGCCCGCCTCGGCGAGACCGACCGGCTGGCCGGCCTCGTCTTCGGCCCCGTCGACTACACGGCGGACCTGGGGGGGCGCGCGATGGACGGCGAGCGCCCGCGCTGGGACGGCCTGCTCGAACGCCTCTCGAACGAGGCCTCGGCGGGCGGCCTCGTCGCCGTCGGCGGCCCGTTCGACCGCCTGTTCGACGAGCGGGCGGGCGTCACCTACTACAACGCGCCGGGCTACGCCGACCAGGTCGAACGGGAGGCCCGCATCGGCCTCGACGGCTCCTGGTCGCTCCACCCCAAACAGACCGCCCAGGCCAACCGGGTCCACATGCCGACGCCCGCGGAACTCCGCTCGGCCGTCGAGAAGGTCGAGGGATTCAACGAGGCCAAAGAGGCGGGCACCGGCGCGGTCGTCCTCGACGGCCAGATGGTCGACGAGGCGACCTACCGGAACTTCGCCAACACCGTCGAGACCGTCCGCGCCATCGACGAGGTCCACCCGACCCAGACCGGCGAGGCGTACGAGGAGTCGCTGCTGGAACGGGCGCGGTCGGTGACGGTCCGGTTCGGGTGAGCGTCGGCCGGAAAGGAAACACCCTTAATTCGCGGTGCGGAACGTGTGGGTGAGCGCCGGTGTCCGACCGAGCGAAGCGAAGTCGGGCTCGAAACACGACCGAAGGGAGTGTTTCGGTGGTGAGCGAATCCGGAGGATTCGCGAACCTCGGTGCGAACGAACGCAGTGAGTGAGCGCCGGTGGTCTAGTGGTAGGACCTGAGCCTTCCAAGCTCATGGCCCGGGTTCAAATCCCGGCCGGCGCATTCTGTGTGGAACGGAGGTGACGAACGGAATCGCCAGAGGGATTTGAATCACGCGAGACGCGCTTCGCTCGTCTCGCCATCGGGTTCAGATCCCGGCCGGCGCGAACCGAGACCGACCCGGGTCGAGCAGTTCCGACGGGCGACGCCAGTGCCGGTTTCCGCAGTTCTGTCCGTGGTCGTTCACGAGCGCGACCGGAACCGACCGGCCGAGGAGAGCGGGAGCGGCTCCGGCCGGACCTCGCGGGTAACCTGCTGTTACCGGCGGTAAGCGGAGCCCACTGGCGGATCGCCCGTACACGTCGTGTGCGGCGGCCCGGTGGGGATGGGTGCCGCTGACACAACGTTCGGCCTAGGCGCGAGCGGGCCGCGGTTGCTCGGGCTTACGTCTCACGGCCGATCCGTGGGCGGAGGATAACAAAGTGTATCTCGGTCTTGTCCTCAGTCGCATGACTTACGATAGATACACGAAAGCGATAGTCGGAGCCGTCGCTCTGACACTCGTCGTGAGCGCGCTCGCGGCGAGCGGGGCGGCGTCGTTCGCGGCGCAGGAAGACACGACCACACAGACTCAGGACACGTCGTACCTCAGGATCGGGCACTTCTCCCCGGACGCGTCCGCGGTGGACGTGTCGCTCGACAACGAGACAGTCGTCGAAGGTGCGGAGTTCGGCGACGTGACCGGGTACCTGGCACTGGAGAGCGGGACCTACAACGCGACCGTCACGATCGCGGACCAGCCGAGCAGCGTCCTGTTCGAAGGGAACCTGACGCTCGAACCGCGGACGGTCGGGACGCTGGCCGCCAGCGGTGAGTTCACGAGCGGCTCCGAGACCGAGTTCGAACCGGTCCTCTTCGAGGACAACGCCTGGGAACCGGACAACGACACCGCCGCGGTGAGCCTCGTCCACCTCTCGCCGGACGCGCCCGCGGTCGACGTGGTCGTGACCGAGGGCCCGACCGAGGAGACCGAGACGGCCACCGACAACGGCACGGAGACGGCCACCGACACCGGTACGGAGACGGCCACCGACACCGGTACGGAGACGGCCACCGACACCGGTACGGAGACCGGGACCGAGGCCGGTACGGAGACCACCACCGAGATGGGCACGGCGACGGACACCGGAACCGAAACCGCGACCGAGATCGGCACGGCAACCGAGACGGCCACCGCGCAGGGGTCGCCGAGCGCGACGCCCACGTCGACGCCCTTCGGAGCGACCGAGACGGCCACCGAAGCGGGCGCCACCGGGACGGCCACCGACACCGTCGGCATCGACAACCTGATGCCGGCCCAGCAGGAGGACAACGAGACCTACCTCGCGCGGAACCTCACGTTCCGCAACGCCACGGACTACGTGAACGTCCCGGCCGGTGACTACAGGGTCCAGATCCGTTCGAACGAGACCGGCGACGTGCTCTTCGCCACTGACCTCTCGGTCGAGGGCGGCAACGCCTACTCGGCGTTCGCGGCCGGCTACGCGGACACCGAAGACTCACCCGCCGGTGCTTCGTTCACCGTCATCCCCGTGGAGGACGCGACGATGAGCGTCTCGCTCCCCGAGATGGCCAACGAAACCGCCACGACCACCGCGATGGCGGGCACGGAGACCGACATGGGAACCGAGACGGAGACCGAGACCGGTACGGACACCGCCACGGACGACGGAACGGCGACCGAGACCGACATGGGAACCGAGACGGCCACCGACACCGGCACCGACACGGCGACCGACACTGGCACCGACACGGCGACCGACACTGGCACCGAGACGGCCACCGACACCGGAACCGACACGGCGACTGATACCGGTACCGAGACGGCGACAGACACCGGCGTCGGAACGGCGACAGACACCGGCACCGAGACGGCGACCGAGGCCGGCGCGTAGCTTCGCGAGCGAGCCACTTTTTTTGCGGCCGCGTCGAGCGATGTGACGAGATTCAAGACAGCGGCGCACGAACGTCGGAGCGTGAGCGACGACACGCGGGCGGACGGCGGCGACGACGAGACGGCCAGTGACGCCGCTCGCGGCGGCCGACCCGGGTCGGAGACGGCCGCCAGGGGCGCGAACCCGCGCTACGACCGGGTGACTCGTCACCCGACCGCGGGGCCGTACAACTCCATCTTTCACTGGACCGACGCCCGTCACCCGCTACGGGTGATGGTCAACTACGTCGTGATCCTGGCCTGTCGGGTGTGCCCGAGTATGCGGCTGAAAAACTGGTTGCTGCGCCGCATCGGAGTCTCCGTCGGGAGCGGCGTCGCGTGGGGCCTGGAGTCGACGCCCGACGTGTTCTGGCCGGATCTCATCACCGTCGAGGACCACGCCATCGTCGGCTACGACGCGACCGTCCTCTGCCACGAGTTCCTGCAGGACGAGTACCGGACCGGCGAGGTCGTCGTCGGCGAGCGGGCCATGATCGGCGCCGGTGCGGTCGTGCTCCCGGGCGTCGAGATCGGTGCGGGCGCGCAGGTGGCCGCCAACTCGCTGGTCACTGAGGACGTGCCCCCGGGCGCCACCGTCGCGGGCGTCCCGGCGACCGTGCAGGACGAGGCGTGAGCGGCGGCCGACGGTGACGAGCGGTGGTGAACGAGCAACGGTGGGTGACGGTCGCCGGACCCGCCCGAGTCAGTCTCGGATCCGGACGATACCGCTGGAGAAGACCTTCTGGTTGGGGACGATGTACTCTTCGCCGTCGCTCTCGATACGCGTGGTGAATATGTCGACTTCCTGAACGATACCCTCGTTGTCGTCGATGCGGACGCGGTCACCGATGCTGTACGGTTCCCGCAGCAGGAGGTAGATACCCGCCGCGCCCGACCGGAGCAGGTCCCAGAACGCGACCAGTCCGACGACGACGAGGGCGAGGGCGTAGACGCGCAGCAGGACGACCAGCGCCGTCGTCTCGACGCCGAGCTGACTGAGCGCGATGAGGATGGCGACGTAGAAGATGCTGTACTTGACGAGTTCGGGGATGATGCTGACCTCGGGGAGCTTGACGCTCCGGAGGCGCTCGCTCACGTGCAGTTTCGCCTTGTCGCCGACGACGAGGCCGATGATGAGCGCGAAGGCGGCGACGAACAGGCTGGGGAGGAACCCCACGAGCCGCGACCAGAACAGGTCCGGGTTGCCGAGCTGGGCGAGGTTGACGGCGACGACGAGCGCGAGTACGTAGACGAACACCGCCGCGATGGTCGAGACGATGCCGACCGTCGACGTGCCGAAGCTCCGGGCCGTCCGCTCGAAGGGCGTCCCCTCGACGGCGTCGGAGATGCCGGCGCTCCGCAGGAACGTCCGCGTCCACCGCCAGACGAGGTAGCTAGCGATCACGCCGAGGAACAGGATCGCTATCGAGGCGGCGAACGCGCCGCGCTCGGAGAAGACCGATCGGATGACCTCGGGCCACTCGATCTGCATCAGTACGCCTCCGGATCCAGCTCCAGAATCAGCTCACCCGCCTTGAACGCCCGGACCAGCCCGTCGCTCTCCGAGAGGACGATCGCGATGGCGTTCGTGTCCCGCGTGACCGCGCCGGCCGCCATGTGACGGGCCCCCAGCCCCTTCGGGATATCGACGCCCTCCGCGGAGGGTTCGAGGTAGCGGTAGGCGGAGACGATCTTTCCGGAGTCGGAGATGACGAACGCCCCGTCGAGCCGCGAGAACTCCTTGAGCATCACGTTCACGATCGGGTCGCCGACGTGGACGTGGGACTTCTCGAAGGGATTGTACGACAGCGGCCGGGACTTGTTCATCACCTTCCCGGCGTCGCCGACGACGAACAGGGCCCCGACGGGCTTGCCCTTCTGACCCTTCTTGCCGAGCTCGACCGCCACCTCCAGCACGTCCCGGATGACGGAGGGCTCGGCCCGCGAGTTGGAGAAGAGATCGTAGACGCCCGACTTCTCGAACTCGTCGGCGCGGACCCGCGTGATCGTGTCGGCGTCCTCGCCGAACACCTTCGCGAGACAGACCAGATCGGCGTCCTCGTCGATGTAGCCGTGTTCGACGGCTCCCTCGACGCCGAACCGGATCCGGTCGCGCAGGTCCTCGAACTCCAGGGGCAACTGCACGAACGCCTCGGCCTCCACGTCGTTGTCCGGTCCGACGACCACCACGTCGTCGCCGGACAGCGTCTCGTAGTGAGACTTCCCCGGCGAGAACAGACAGACCGCGTCCGCGTCGGCGACTAACCCCTCCAGAAACTCGTCGAGCCCGGTCATTGTCGTATCAACTCATCCGACAGGAAAAAGCGTTTCGCCACGTCTGACCCGCGTCACGCGCTCGTCTTACCTGGCGGCCGAACTGCGGGTCCGCGACCCTCCGCTGGGGCTCGAAACGGCATCGCTATGACAGGTCCGGGAGCGCTCGGTAGCGCGCCAGCACGCGGTCGCGAACGTCGGCCATCGGGACGCCGGCGGCGCGGGCGAGCGCGAGCGCACCGCCCATGGCGACTCCCTCCTTGGCCTCGCCGGCGAGGTACCCGTCGAACGCCCGATGGTCGCCCTCGTCGAACTCGGGGTCGGTGACCGTCACGGAGAGATCCAGCGAGTCGGCGACGGCGTCGAGGTCGAGCGACGGGTCGGCGGCCACGAAACTCGTCGTCGCCAGCGCCAGCGTCCGCTCGACACCGGCGTGGCGCAACAGCGCCGCCGCGGTCGCCAGCTGCGTCCCGCCGGCCAGCGTCACCGCCGTGTCGGTCTCCAGACAGCCCAGCGCGGTCCCCGCGACCACGGCGAGGACCGGGTCGCCCATCCGCCGGAGCGCGACTTTCGGCTCGCCCGCCGCCGCTCCCTCGTCGAGCCCGCTCGCCGCCAGGCCCTCGGCGACCACCTCGCGCTTGCGCTCGACCGGGTTCTCCGGGAGCGAGGAGGAGACGCCGGCCCCCGAGTCCGATCTCCCCCGCTCGCCGAGCGCCGCCTGGACGCCCAGCGCCGTCGTCGTCCCGCCGGGGATCGACTCGCCCAGATATATCGCGTCGTCCGGCAAGGCCCGTCCGAACTGCCGGGCGGCCTCGAAGGCGCCGTGCGCCGTCGCCACCGGGTCTTCCTCGCGAACGTCGCCGCCGGGTCGCGCGCCCACTGTCACCGTCGGCGCGCCCGTCGGTTCGGCCAGTCCGGCGTCGACGACGGTCACGTCGAAGTCCATCAGGTCCCGCACGGCCCGCGTCACCAGCGCCGGCGTCGGCGTCCCCGTCGGACTCACCGGTACGACCGGCGCCCGGACCGGCTCGCCGTAGCTCACGATCTCCGCGTCGGCGCTCGGCGTGTGGACCATCGCGTCGGCGTCCGCCCCCGCTGCACTGATCCCGTCGATCGTCGCGGTCCGCGTCGTCCCGACGGCCAGCACTACGCGCACTGTTTCGCCCTCCGGACGGGACGATTGGGGCGCTCCCTCCTTCGATCGGTCATACCGTCGGGTTCGGCGGCGACGGGATAACTCCGTCGCCACCGAGTTCGACGACACAGCGGTCCCGCGGTGCGCCGATCGTGCTCCTCAGATGAAGTCGTCGACGCTTGGGCCGGGCGCACCGTCATCGTCGCCCCCGATACTGGTCTCGTTCTCGATGCCCGGTGACTGAGTCATTATCGAACCCGGGCTCGGCTCCGACAGAATGCGCGGGACCGGATTTGAACCGGACGAGGACTCGCTGACGCTCGTCTTCCAGGGTTCAAATCGCGGTCCTGCTCCCCTCCCGTTTTCTCGCTTCGCTCGAAAACCCGTTCAGTGCGCGGGACCGGATTTGAACCGGCGGACCCCTACGGGACAGCGTCCTAAGCGCTGCGCCGTTTCCTGGCTTGGCTACCCGCGCCCAGTCGTCGGTATCCCCGACGGCGTCAAGAAGGTGTCGTTTGCTTCGACGGGGCGGTCAGTCGGCGAACTCGACGCCGCGGAACTCGAAGCGGGCGCCGCCCTCGACGCTCTCGGTCACCGCGGCCTCCCAGTCGTGAGCGCGCGCGACTTGCCGGACGATCGCCAGGCCGTAGCCGGTGCCGTCGGTGGCCGTCGAGAACCCCGAGTCGAACACTTCCCCGCGGTCCGCGACGGGGATGCCCCGTCCGTCGTCTTCGACGACGATGCACCCGTCCTCGCCGACGCCGACCCTGACCTCGATGGCCCTGGCTTCGCCACCGGTGGCACCGTGCTCGACGGCGTCGTCGGGCGCGTCAGCGCCCGACGGCTCGACGGAGCTTGCTCCGTCGGCGTCCTCGCGAGCTTGCGAGCGAGGGGTCGTCGAGCCGTGCTCGACGGCGTCGTCGGCTCCCGGCCGGCTGCTCGTGGAACCGTGTTCCACGGCGTTGATGAACAGGTTCTCCAGCAGCTGGGTCAGCCGGCCGCGGTCGGCGACGACGGTGGCGTCGTCGACGACCAGCGAGCTCTCCCCGGTGGCGATGTGGTCCCAGGCGGTGCGGGCGACCTCGGCGAGCGAGACGGGCTCGGTCTCGCCGACCTCCTCGCCCTGGCGGGCCATCCGGAGGAGGTCGCGCAGCAGTTCGTCCATCCGGTCGAGCGCCGAGAGGGCGTCGTCGAGGTGGCGGTCGTCGCCGGTCTGGCGGGCCATCTCGATGCGGTGTTTCACCGCGCCCATCGGGTTGCGCAGGTCGTGACCGATGACGCTGGCGAACTCGTTGAGCCGGTCGTTCCGTTCGCGAAGCTGTCGCTCGCGCTCCTTCTGGTCGGTGATATCGATGTAGACGGCGTAGCCCACGGGCCGCTCGCCGGACTCGACGGGGATGTTCCGGAAGAGGAACTCCCGGCTCCCGTCGGTCGTCGCGCGCTCGATCTCGACGTGGAGGCGCTCGCCGGCGCGGACTCGCTCGTCGAGCGACGCCGCCTCGTCGCGCTTGCCCTCGGGGACGACCAGGTCGTTGAGCGGTTCGCCGACGGCGACCGCGCGGTCGTAGCCGAACGTCTCGACGAACGCCCGGTTGACCGACTCGACGACGGGTTCGCTCTCGACGAACGCGTACTCGATGACCGGGTCCGGCGTGTCGGCGAACAGCGCGTCGAGTCGCCGCTTCGCGCCCCGGTCGCGCTCGATCGGCCGACCGCGTTCGACCGCGCGGTCGACGGCGTCGGCGAGCGAGCGGTCCGGCGACGCCGGCACGTACTCGTCGGCGCCGGCGGCGACGGTTCGGTGGGCGAGCGACTCGTCCCCGGCGCGCGCGAACACGACGACCGGCGGAGCGCGGACGCTCCCCTCGAGCGTCTCGACCGCCTCGACCGCTTCGGCCGTCGAGAGCGCGCCGGTGTCACAGACCGCACAGTGCGGTCGTTCCCCAGCGAGCGCCTCGGCGACCGAGCCGGGCGTCGACCGGACGACCGAGTAGCCGGCTCGCTCCAGCCGTTCGGGCCCGTCGCCCTCGTTCGCGCCCGTCCTCCCGCCGGTCGCCGACTGCTCACCGACCCACAGGACCGCCGCGCCGTCGCTCATTGTCCAGCCGTGTGTCCCCCGCTCGTTTACATGTATCGGCCTGATTGCCGAGCGTGATACCGCCGAGTGCTTCGCGCGTGTCGCTCCCTCGCGGAGACTGCCGCAGAGAGCGACGACGTGCGGTCGGTCGGGCACGTGGGACGACGGGTCGCGGTGTCGTAACGTATCGCCGGTCCCGGGGGTCGCGGCGGGGCCGGGGCGACGGGCGCCACCGCGGGTCAGACGCCGAGGACCCCCGCGAGCGTGACGGCGCCGATGAGGAACGCGTAGATCGGGATGAGATACGCGAGCACGCGACCCGGGAGGACGCGGACGACGTAGGGGGCGAGGACCGCGGCGACAAAGGAGCCGACGAACAGCGACGGGAGCAGCTCGTAACTCACCGGGAACCCGGCGGCGAACAGTCCGAAGTAGACGACGGCGCCGACGGCCGACACGATCCCCTCGGCGAGCGAGGTGATCGCCGTCGCCGTCTTCTCGTAGACGCCCGCGAAGATCTGTCCCATCGTGACGACCGGGCCGTACCCCCCGCCGGCGACGCCCTTGTTGATCCCCGCAAGGAACGCGAAGCCGACCAGGCGGTCGGGCTGGTACACCTCCGGACGGGGCAGGTACTGCCGGAGCAGGCCGACGAACCCCATCGCGATGACGAGGACGGCGACGTAGCCCTCGAGGAGCGTCTGGGGGAGGTCGAACGCCAGATACGCCAGCGCGACCGAGGTGACCGTCCCCACGATCCCGGCGCCGGCCAGCACGGCGACGGCTCGCGTCGCGTCCGACGGCGGCCGCAGCGAGAACTCGGCGTTGCCGAACTCCTGGTGCACCACGCTGGCGAGCAGTCCGGTCGCGCTCTCGGTCACGAACAGCACCGGGACGATCTCCAGCGGGCTGTAGCCAAAGGAGAGCAACAGCGGCGTGAGCGCCGTCCCGAACCCCATCCCCGAGGCGGAGTCGAACGTCTCGAAGACCAGCCCGGCGAGGACGACGCTCGGGACGAGCGATCGGCGCAGTGCGCCCGGCTCGGTCACGTCGACGCCGAGCAGCGAGAGCGCGACCGCGTAGGGCACGAGGAACGCCACTGCGAGCCCCGCGACTCTGAGGACCGTTCCGCGGGTCACCCGCGCCCGCTCGGCCATCGGCCGTTCGTCCAGCGCTCTGGCGACGGCGTCGATCTCCGGTTCCTCGTACTCCGGCTCCTCGTACTCGGCGTCGAGCCCGTCCATCGTCCTCGTGATCGCTCGTACCCGTCGATGGACTCACGCGCTCGTTGTAACTCGGGCCCTAGCTCGCGATAATCTCGCCGTTGGTGCGGTAACCACTTCGATACAGTCGTCGCTCGCCCTCACCGAGCGGTGAGCCGGGCGGCGGTCACCGCGCCAGGCTGGCGACCCCCGCCTCGCGGTCGAAGGCGACGAGTCCGTCGTCGTCGAGATCCGAGAGGAGGCCGGCGAGCCACTCGCGGCCGTACTCGCCGTCGGGCGCGTAGTCGACGCGGATCTTCGGGCCGAGTTCGTCCAGCGCGAGCTCGTCCGACTGGCCGAGGACGTTCACGACCCGACCGCGCATCTGCCGACGGCTCCCCTCGAAGTCGGGTTGGGTCGGCACGTCCGGCGCGGTGAAATCGCCCGTCCCGTAGGCGTGACACCACTCGCGCCACGGACAGCCCGCCTCGTCACAGGCCGGCGTCTTCTCGCAGGCCATCCCGCCCAGTTCCATGATCGCGTTGTTCCAGACGCGGGACTCGCCTTCCGGCATCAGCTCCGAGGCGACTCGCTCGAAGGTCGCGTCGTCGTCCGGCACGTCGAAGGCGCGGTAGAGCACGCGCTTGACGTTCGTGTCGACCACGGCGTTCCCGTTGTCGAACGCGAAGCTCGCGACGGCGTTGGCGGTGTAGGGGCCGACGCCCATCAGCTCGGAGAGTTCGTCGGGCGACTCGGGGAACTCGCCGCCGTAGCCGTCTTCGACCTGTCCGGCGGCCTCGTGGAGGTACTTCGCGCGGTTGTTGTAGCCGAGGCTGTGGTCGCTCCAGAACCCGACCACGTCGGCCCGGTCGGCGGCCGCCAGATCGGTGGTCGTCGGCCATCGGTCCAGGAAGGCCTCCCAGGCGGCGACCACGCGGGAGAGCTGGGTCTGCTGGCTCATCACTTCCGAGACGAGGATCTCGTAGGGGTCGTCGGTGCGGCGCCACGGGAAGTCGCGGTGGTCGGCCTCGTACCACGCCACCAGCGCGTCGCGGACGGCGTCGGCGTCCTCGGGCAGGAACGCCTCCGCTGGCGCGTCAGAGTCCGTCCCCGCGTCGGCGTCACTCATCGACAGTCGGTATCGGTCGGACCCGCTTGTGGGTGGCGATCGGTCGCCGGTGGAGGGAGTCGTGGATCGGACGGCGGCTCAGGCCAGCGCCGCGAACGCCGGAACCGACGCCGCGAGGCCACCGACGACCGACTGGAGCGCGCCGGCGACGGCGCCGACGACCGTCTCCCAGATCGAGAAGCCGGTGAGGATGGCGAGGAAGGTGTCGAGGCCGAAGAAGAAAAACAGGCTCGCCCCGAACAGGTGGGCCTTCGCCGCGTCGAAGCGGTGTGAGAACGTGCTGAAGAAGTAGGCGTTGGCGAGGCTGATCGGGATGATGACGAGCATCTCGCCCACCCAGATCCCCGGGTGGGCGCCGTACTGGATGGCGAGGCTGATGGTGACCAACTGGGTCTTGTCGCCGAACTCGCCGGCGGCCATCATCGCGAAGATGGGCAGGAAGCTCCCGAAGCGATTGGGCACGTCGACGCCGAGCACCGACACGTCGAGTTCCCCACCGCCGCCGACGCCCGCGAACCCGCCGTCGGTCTCGGTCGCGAGGTCCTCCGCCGAGGGCTCGCCGTCGCCGTCCGGTCGCTCGCGGCCGCCCTCGGGGATCGACCGAATCAGCAGCACCCCGAACAGCAGGAACAGGCCGCCAGAGATGGCGTCGAGGTACACCGGCGGGAGCGCGCCCTTCAGCGCCTCGCCGAACCAGATCTCCAGCGCCGTCCACCCGGCGAAGGCCAGCCCGGCCGCGCTGACGACCGTCAGCGGGTCGAACCGCGTCGACAGCCCCGCGATGATGAACTGGACCTTCTCGCCCGGGAGGACGACCAGCTGGGCGACCATCGCCGCGAACATCACCGTCAGGAAGCCGTTCACGTCGGTCTCACCTCCCACGGACGGGGCGGCCGCCCCTCGCGGCGACCGCCGGGGCCGAGACGAACACGACGGTTCATACTCGTAAATTAGACCGATCTAAATCATAAGTCTGACGAAGCCAACAACGTCGCGCGATCCCGCCCGTCGGCCGTTCGCGCGCGGCTAACCGGTACGGTCAGTCCGTCGCCACCACGTCGCCGCGCTCCAGCGGGGCGGCCTCGGTCCAGTAGCGGTCGAACGCGTCGTCGGCCCACTCGCGGACCGCGGGGTCGTCGGTGTCGATAGCGGCCCGGAGCACGCCGCTGTCGTCGCGGACCAGCAGGTGGAGGCGTCCGTCGACGAGGGTGCCCGCCACGGGGACGCCGCTCGACCGAACCCTGACCGCGGCGTCGTCCGCGTCGACGAGCGTCAGGAGGTGTCGGCGGAGCGCGTCGTCACCGGTCAGCGCCGCGACGGCGTCCGGCGAGAAGACCCCGCGGAACCGCACGGTCCCCTCGGCCGCCCGCTCGGCCATCAGCGAGAGCGTCTGTTCGTTGAACGCGTGGGAGAACGCCCGGACCTCCGCGGCGTCGCGCTCCAGGTCGATCAGTCGCTGGACCGGCGCGTTCGGCCGGGTCCCCGTCGGGACGGTGATCGTCGCGTCGGTCAGCCGCGCGAGGTCGAACCCCAGCTCTTCGGCGGGGAGGTACTCGCCGATCTCCCGCAGGTCGCGCTCGAGCTCCAGCGCCTCCAGCAGCTCCGAGAACGCGTCCGCGACGAGCCGGCCCGTCGCCGTCGCCTCGTAGGCGCTTTCGGCCCGCCGGACCCACGACCGCTCTTCGAAGTCGGCGAGGATCCGCCCGAGCGTCGCCTGCGAGGCGCCGGTCTCGGCGGCCAGATCCGACCGACTCCGCGACCCGGCCGCCAGCGACTGCAACACCGCCACGCGGTTGGCCGAGAGCGCGAGGAACTCCACGTCTTCGAGCGCCGCTTCCATACCGGATGTGGCGCGCGTCGGGCTAAACCGTTTTCGGGGCGCCGACCGCCCCGCTGTGTCCGACTCGCGCGCCGCTTTCACGACCTGAAAGGATTTCGCGCCCTGCAACCGCGACGGTTCGTGCGCCGCTTGCCCGCCGCTCAAATTTTTCTAAACGGGCTAATAAGGGCCCGAACCCTACGAAATATACCGATGATCTCTCACGCCATCTACTCGCTGCCGGCCGCCGCGGGGGTGTCCCGGTGATCGACCGCAAGGCCGTCGCGGCGTTCCTCGCGACCGCGCTGCTGTTCGGGGGGACCTTCGTCGCGGCCAAGGGCGGGCTGGAGTACTTCCCGCCCCTGTTGTTCGTCGCGTACCGGTTCGACGTGGCCGCGGTCGCGCTGGCCGCGTACGTCCTCCTCACCCGGTCGCGGGCGGACCTGATCCCGCGGACGCGCGGCGACCTCGGCGGCATCGTCGCGACCGGGCTGTTCGCCATCGGACTGACGAACGCCCTGTTGTTCGTCGGCCAGCAGCACGTCACCAGCGGCGTGGGCGCCATCATCGCGAGCCTGAACCCGATCCTGACGCCGGTGCTCGCGGCCGTCCTGCTCGCCGACGAGCGACTCTCGGCCCGCGGCGCGGTCGGGATGGTCCTCGGGCTGGCGGGCGTGGTCCTCGTGGCCAACCCCGACCCGGCGGCGTTCGGCGCCGGCGGCTTCGTCGGCGAGGGGATCATGGTCGTCAGCGCGGTCTGCGGCGCGCTCGGCTCGGTGCTGATCCGCCGGGCCGACGCCGACCTCTCCAGCACCGTGCGGATCGCCTGGGGGCTCCCGCTGGCCGCCCTCGTCACGCACGGGCTGAGCCTGGCGGTCGGCGAGTCGCCCGCCGCGGTCTCGTGGACGCCCCGCGCCGTGCTCGCGCTCGGGTACGTCGCCCTGTTCGCCGGCGCGCTCGCCTACATCGCCTACTTCGGGCTCATCGACGAGGTCGGCGCCATCCGAGCGAACCTCGCGTTCTACGTCGTCCCGCTCGTGGCGACGCTCGGCGGGTGGGCGCTGCTGGGCGAGACCGTCTCCCTCCTCTCGGCCGTCGGCTTCCTCGTCGTCTTCGCCGGGTTCGCCGTCATCGGGAGCGAATCGTTCGCCCGGCCCGGACTGCGGGACACCCTCCCGGGCCGCCTGCTGGCCTCCGAGAGCCTGCGCTCGATCGACGACGCCTACGCGACCGACGGCGGGACCGACGCAGTTGCCGACCGCGCGCGGAGCGACTGCCGGATCGACGGCGACGGGTCGGGCTGTCCCGCCGACGACTGACCGAACTGTCGTCGGTCGTCACTTCCCCCGAAAGTCCGGTTCGCGGCTCTCGACGAACGCGCGGACGCCCTCCTCGTGGTCGTCGGCGGAGGCGGAGACGATCTGGGCGGCGGCCTCGTTCGCGATGGCCGCGTCGAGCGAACTGGTGAGTCCGTCCTCGACTAGCCGTTTCGACTGCTTCAGGGCGACCGTCGGCCCGGCGGCGATCCGGCCGACCATCCCCGCGACGCGGCTCTCGAACTCGTCGTCGGGGTAGACGTGGTTGAACAGCCCCACCGCCTCCGCGCGCTCGGCGTCGATGAGTTCGCCCGTGTAGAGCAGTTCCTTCGCGACGTTGTCGCCGACGATCCGCGGGAGGAGGTGCGAGGCGCCCGAGTCGACGTTGAGGCCGACCTGGCGGAAGCCGAAGCTGATCGACGCCGACTCGCTGGCCAGCAACACGTCGCAGGCGATAGCGAGCGCGCCGCCGGCGCCGTAGGCGGAACCGTGGATCTTCGCGACCGTGGGGAGGTCGCAGGTCGCGACCGCTCGCACGGCGCCCGCCGTCTCTTCGACGATGCGTTCGACGCGGTCGTGGGCGGGTTCGGGTCCGCCTCGCGGGTCGCTCCGCTCACGGGTCACTTCGTTCCCCGTTCGCACCGAGGGCTCCTTCCGGTCGCCCTCGCTCCGCTCCCCGCTCGCCCGTTCGGAGGGCTCGCTTCGCTCGCCCTCCAGCCCCTCGACCATCGCGTCGATATCGCCGCCGGCGCAGAACGTCGAGCCGTTGCCCGCGACGACGACGCAGCGAGCGTCGTCGGGGACCGCGTCCATCGCGTCGATCAAGTCAGTGGCGACGCCGCTGGTCAGCGCGTTGCGCATCTCCGGGTGGTCGAGCGTGACCGTCGCGACGCCGTCCGAGACGTCGAGAGTGACGTTGTCCATGCCCAGACGGTGGGACGCCGACCGGTTAAGCGTGCGTGCCGGTCACGTGGGCGGCGCCGTCGCTCCCCCGTGGTCGCTCCCACACTCGTTTGGGGGTACTTTGAGGCCGGAGTCCCGAGTGGGTCGTGTATGAGAGTTCACTGGCACCGGCGGGACCTCCGGGCGGCGGACAACCGGGGGCTGGCCGCCGCGGCCGGGGCGCTCCCGGACGTGCCCGCCGACGGCCCCGTCGTCCCGCTGTTCGTCTTCGACCGCGACGTGCTCGCCCACGCGGGCCCGCCCCGCGTCGCGTTCATGCTCGACGCGCTCGACTCCCTGCGCGAGTGGTACCGCGAGCGCGGGAGCGATCTCCTCGTCCGCCACGGCGACCCGCGCGAAGTCGTCCCCGCCGTCGCCGAGGAGTTCGGCGCCGACGCCGTCACGTGGGGCGCGGAGGTCTCCGGGCTGGGCCGCGAGCGCGACGCCGCCGTCCGACGGGCGCTCGACGACGCCGACGTGGCCCGCCGGAGCGTCGAGGACGCCCTGCTCCACGAGCCCGGGTCGATCCGCACCAACCAGGGCGAGGTCTACTCCGTGTTCACCTACTTCTGGAAGAAGTGGCGCGACCGCGAGAAGCTCGCCCCCGTCGACGCGCCGGACGCCGACGACCTCGCCGATATCGCCGACGACGACCCGATCCCGACACTGTCCGACCTGGGGTTCGACGAGCCCGAAGCCGACGTTCCACCGGCGAGCACCGACGCGGCTCGCGCCCTCCTCGACGCCTTCTGCGAGGGCGACGTGTACGACTACGACGACCGCCGGGACTACCCCGCCGACGAGTGTACGTCCCGGCTCTCGGCGCATCTGAAGTTCGGAACCATCGGCATCAGGGAGGTCCACGCGGCGGTCCGCGAGGCCAAGTCGGCCGCCGCGGGCGCCGACTACGACTCAGCCGAGGAGTTCGAGTCGCAACTGGCCTGGCGGGAGTTCTACCACCACGTCCTCTGGGACGAGCCGAGCGTCGTCACGGAGAACTTCAAGGACTACGAGCGGCCGATCGAGTGGAACCACGACCCCGAGTCGCTCCAGGCGTGGAAGGACGGCGAGACGGGGTACCCCGTCGTCGACGCGGGGATGCGCCAGTTGCGAGCGGAGGCGTACATGCACAACCGCGTGCGGATGATCGTGGCCTCGTTCCTGACGAAGGACCTCCTGATCGACTGGCGGGAGGGCTACGACTGGTTCCGCGAGAAGCTCGTCGACCACGACACCGCCAACGACAACGGCGGCTGGCAGTGGGCCGCCTCGACGGGGACCGACGCCCAGCCGTACTTCCGCATCTTCAATCCGATGACCCAGGGCGAGCGCTACGACCCCGACGCCGAGTACGTCCGCGAGTACGTCCCCGAACTGCGCGACGTGCCGGCCGACGCCGTCCACGAGTGGCACGAACTGGACCGGGGTCGCCGGGAGATGCTCGCGCCCGACTACCCCGCACCGATCGTCGACCACGGCCACCGGCGCGAGCAGGCCATCGACATGTTCGAGCGGGCGCGGGCCGACGACTGACGGTGAGGGGTCACGGCGTCTACCTCTCTCGACGCCGAGAGGTCGCGGGCGCCCGGCGGGCCGACGGATTCGGCCGCGTCCCGCGGGTCAGGCTCCGCCCGTGCCAGCCGTGCGTGACAGTTTCTCTCATCCAGTTCCTCAAACTTTAACAGGTATCCAGCCGACCGTACGAACGGAGGAGATATCTATGCCAGAACATTCCGATCCCGAGCTTCCGCCGCTCCCGTACGACTACGACGCGCTCGAACCGCACATCAGTGAGCAGGTGCTCACGTGGCATCACGACACCCACCACCAGGGGTACGTCAACGGCCTCGAATCCGCCGAGGAGACACTCGCCGAGAACCGCGAGTCGGGCGAGTTCGGGTCCTCGGCCGGTGCGCTCGGCAACGTCACCCACAACGGCTGTGGTCACTATCTGCACACGCTGTTCTGGGACAACATGGACCCGAACGGCGGCGGCGAGCCCGACGGTGACCTGGCCGACCGCATCGAGGAGGACTTCGGTTCCTACGAGGGCTGGAAAGGCGAGTTCGAGGCCGCCGCCTCGGCCGCCGGTGGCTGGGCGCTGCTCGTGTACGACCCGGTCGCCAAGCAGCTGCGCAACGTGGCCGTCGACAAGCACGACCAGGGCGCGCTCTGGGGCGCACATCCCGTCCTGGCCCTGGACGTCTGGGAGCACTCGTACTACTACGACTACGGCCCGGACCGCGGCAGCTTCATCGACGCCTTCTTCGAGGTCGTCGACTGGGACGAGGTCGCCGACCAGTACGAGACCGCCGTCGGCCACTTCGAGTAACGACGAGTCATACGGATCATTGCAAGCGTTTTTCGGGTCGACCGCACGACTGCGTGCGGTCGATCCCGGGATGTCTTGCAATGATCCGTATCAGTTCACCATCGCCGTTTTTTCGCGCCCGACCGACCAGCCGCCGGGCCGCACTCTATCGACCAGCCGCCGGCTCGGTCGCCGCCGGGGCCGACGCCGTGCCCCCGGTCGCGTTTCGAGGGCTTTAGGCGTCGACCTCGAGTAACTCGTCGCATGCCACGACCGAAAGACGACTTCGACGACCTGCGGCCGCTGGAGTTCCACGAACCGGCGGAGATCCTCGACGCCGACGAGCTGTACACCATCTACGAGATCGGCCGCCTGTTGCAGGGGCTCGACGCCGAGGCCGAACTGGACATCGAGACGGAGAACGTCCTGCTGGACTGGGCGATCCCGTGGATGATGGGCCACAGCGAGCAGTTCGTCTTCGCCGAGCCCGAGAGCGACGGCGAGCCCGGCTACTACGGGCTCGCGCCGGGCGTCGACGCGGGCGGTACCGCCGAGCAATGACGCGCGAGCGCGGTCGCCGGCGCGACCGAGAGCGGGAGCGCGACCGATGAGGGTGCTCGTCGCCGGCGGCGCCCGCGTCGACGCCGGCAAGACGACCTTCTCGACGGGACTGGTCGCGCGGACCGACGCGATCGGGTTCAAGCCCCGCGCCGGCAACGACTACTGGTTCGACCACGACGACTTTCTGAAAGCGACCGCCGAGGGCCGGCTCTACGGGAAGGACGCCCGGAAGCTCGCCGCCGCCAGCGGCGCGGACGTGGCTCCCGAGGAGATCAACGCCGTCCACCGCCTCTGGCGACCCAGCCCGGGCGGCGGGTCGGGAGTGCTCGGCAGGGACGACCGGGAGTTTCTCGTCGACCGCGTCGGCGAGTCGTTCGTCGTCAACGGCACGGTCGAACTGCCCGACTCGGTCCGGGAGGCGCTCCCGCTCTCCGACGCGCCCCGCGTCTCGTCGGTCGGGGCGTTCAACGAGGTGATGACCGACCGGCACCTGCCCGAACAGCGCTCGCTGCTCGCCGAGATCGAGGCGACCGAGCGCGCCGTCGTCGAGTCCTACGCCGACGTGGCCCGCCCGTTCCGCGAGATCGACCCCGACGCCGTCGCCGTCGTCGAACCGGGTCGAGTCCGCGTCTACGACGGCGACCGCTACGCGAAGGGGTGCGCCATCGCCAGCGGCGGCCCCGACGCCGGCCAGCTGGAGGAGCGCGTCGGCGACGTGACCGACCTGATAGAACCGAAAGCCGACGCCCGGCTGCCGCCGCTATCGACGGAGACCCGGGCCGACCCCGCAGCCGTCGCCGACGCCTACGACCACGCCTACGACGCCGTCCTCGCCGCCGCCTTCGAGTGACGCCGCGAGCGAGGAGGGCGGAGTCGGCTACACCCCGTCCACGGTCTCGCGGAAGGCGACGACCGACTCGTGGGCCGACTGGACCTGCTCGGTCACGTCCGAGTCTTCGAGGTCGTTGAGCGCGTTCTCGATGCGGGCCAGCCGGCCGTGGTCGGGGTCGCGGTCGCGCGTGGCGAGGCTGTCGAGCTGGTCGGCGAGGCTGGTCAGGCGCTCGGCCGCGTCGTCGTCGCTCGTCTCGTCGACCGCCGATACGAGGGTGTCGCTCGCGTCCGCGAGGTTCGCTCGTGTCATGCCCGACGCTTCACGGGTTCCCCTCCTAATCCTTGCGGAGACAGCCTCCCGACGCGATCACCGCTCCTCGGTCTCGCGGCGCCGTTCGGACTCGGCGTGGAAGGCGAAGAACCCGAGGAAGAACGTGCAGAGAGCGACCGGGAGCCACATCGCGGCGAAGCCGTTCACGACGGGTCGGACCTGGTCCAGACTCGCCTGCGGGACGCCGGGGACGGTCCCGTGGAGCGACCAGGCCACCGACTGGAGGGCGCTCATCAGCCAGAACCGACTGGTCTCGGCCAGTATCCAGATCGCGAGCGCGAGCAGCGTCGCGGCCTGCCAGGACTCCCAGTCGCTCGGCAACCGGCGGGGAACGGAGGGCATCTGTCTGCGTAGCCGTCGCTTCGGAGAACGACGGAATCAGTTTTGTGGCCGCGAGGCCGCGACCGAAAACGGGGGGAGTCGGTCGCCCACTGGGGGTAGCGCGGGACCGCCGTGCCGGCGGAGCCCCGCTCGGGGGAACGGGGAGCGTGTGACCGCGAACGGAACGGGTGTTCGGTCGTCAGTAGCCGACGCCGAGGTGCGTGTGGACGAACTGCGGGGCTTCGAGTTCGTCGGCGACGGCGACGGCGTAGTCCTCGCAGGTGATGTAGGAGTCGCCCTCGTCGTCGACGACGAGTTCGCCTTCGGCGGTGCGGTAGTCGCCGGTGCGCTCGCCGGGCTCGATGATCCCCGGCGGGGCGAGGTACGACCACTCGATATCGTCGGCCTCGCGGACGACCTCGAAGGCGTCGATGTGGGCCTGCGCCAGCGGGACGAGCTCGTCCGGGAAGTCCTCGGTCTCGATGAACTGGGTGTCCTCGGCGACGTAGAGGCTGCCGGCGCCGCCGACCCACAGCAGGCGGTCGGTCTCGCTGGCGCGGAGCCCGTCGAGGGTCGCGTCGGCCATCTCGACGAGGATGTCCAGGTCGGCGTCCTCGGCGGGGCCGAGCGCGGAGATGACGGCGTCGTGGTCCGCGGCCGCGTCGGCGACCTCGTCGGCGTCGGTCGCGTCGAGCGCGAGTGTGTCGAAGCCGTCGCCCGCGACGCCGTCGACCGCGCCGCTGCGGGAGGTGCCCGTCACCGCGTGGTCGCGGTCGAGGAGTTCGTCTGCGATACGCTGTCCGATCATGCCGCTCGCACCGAGCAAGAGTACGTTCATTGGTAGTGTCTCCGTGACTCGCGTCACGCGTCAGTTCGACCGAGGGACCCTACCCTCATAGGCGCTCGCGGACGTGCGAGTAATCGGGGGACACGAGTGTAACCGGCCTCGTCGACCATCACGCGGTGGCCCGGCTGGGACCCTAGCTCTCCACCAGCGGGACGCACCGCACCGGCCGGTCGGTCCCGAGCAGGAGGTTCTGGCCCGTCGACCCGAACACGACCTTCCCCACGGGCGTCCGCTTGCGGATGCCGACGACGAACTCGTCGGCGTCGATCTCCTGCGCGAACGTCATCAGGTCCTCGACGGGTTCGTTGCCGCGGACGAACTGGTGGGTCTCGACGCTGACCGGCACGTCGACGAGCGCGTCGACGACGGCCTCGATGGCCGCCTCGCCGGTGCGAACGTCCTCGCCGCTGGTGTCGTCGCCGCCCTCCAGGGAGTTGACGACGTAGATCGTGTCTTCCGGCTCGACGACGTCCGACAGGTACGCCGCCAGCGCCTCGCTCGATTCGACCGTGTCCGTCCCGACCACGAGTTCGGTCATGGCGCTACGTTCACGGACGACGATGATAAATCCAGGCGGTCGAACGCGCCGCTGGCGGGGCGTCGAACGGGAGAAACAGGAGAACGGGCCGAGCTACAGGTCGGGCACGTCCGACGGCATGTCGAAGTCGTGGTAGTACTCCCCTTTCTCAGTCGAGAGGATGTCCAGCACGGCGGCGGCGCCGTCGCCGGCGGCGATGACGGCCTGCCACTTCTCGGCGCGCCCCATCGCGCCGGTGGCGTAGACGCCCTCGACGGAGGTCTCCATGTCGACGGTCACGTCGACGACGTCCTCGTCGGTGAACGCGCACCCCAGGTCCTCGGCCAGTTCGCGGTCGCCGCCGGTCGCGAGCACGACGTAGTCGGCGGCGTACTCCTCGTCGTCGGTGTGGACGGCGAACCCGTCGTCCGTCTCCTCGACGGCCGTCACCTCGGCGTCTTCGAGGTCGGCGCCGCGGTCCTCGACCTGCCCGCGCGTGACTTCGAGGAACTCGTCGCCGCTGATGCTCCGGATCGCGGGGTAATTGAACAGGTGGGCCTTGTGCATCCACGACTCGTCGGTGTCGAAGACCACGGTGTCGAGGTCGTTTTTCGCCGCGTACAGTCCTGCGCTCAGGCCGGCGGGACCGCCGCCGACGACTGCTACGTCTACCATACCCGTCACTGGCGGCCGCGCCGGGATATGTTTTACCATCGAGTAAAAATCGGCAATCGCGGCCGCTTCTCCGGTCGAGCGACCGGACGACGGGTTCGGTCGCCCGGTGGGACGCGGTGGGCGGCGGGACGGCGGTCGCGGCTCAGTCCTCGCGGGCCTGGCGGTCCGCGGCGTCGAGGAGGACGACGGCGCCGCCGATCAGGGCGAGGTTCTTCAGGAAGTTGATCTTGTTCCCCTGGCGCTCCTGACCCTCCATCGTCCAGAAGTTGTGGATGGCGGGCGTCGTCCCGAGGAAGAAGACGATCAGCGCGCCGGCGGAGGCGCGGGGGTACTTCCAGAACGCGACCCCGAGGTTGGCGACGAACAGCATCCCCGTGACGAACGGGACCGTCACGTCGGCCATCGGAACGCCGCTGTCCGCGGCGACCTCGACGCGTTTCTCGTTGTTCCGGAAGCCGTCCAGCGCCATGTACGCGAGGACGCCGCTGTAGAGGAGTCGCCCGAGCGCCGAGGGTGGCGACGTGTCTCCGTCCCCCATACTCAGACCCCCTCGATCCGGCTGACGTTGGCGTCGACGCGACCGACCGTCTCGTAGTCGCCGCCGTCGGTCCGACGCATGATGCGGCCGCGCACGTCGTCGCGGGCGTCGGGCACGTCGAACAGCCCCGACCCGCAGACCACGCTCCCCTCGTACACCGCCCAGTCCTCGATCACCTGGTGGGGTTCGCCGGGGAACTCGACCCGTTCGAAGTCGCGGCCGAAGTTCGTCGACTCGAACAGCGCGACGCCGTGCTCGTCGTTCACCCAGGCGGGCGGCGCCTCCTCGCCGCCGCAGAAGAACACCCGCCCGTCGTGGACGAACACCCGTCTGATGTACGAGAAGTCGTTGCCGCGGTCGAGCCGGTCCCACGACTCGCCGGCGTCGACGGTCCGCCAGAGGCCGCCCTCGCCGACGGCGTGACCGAGTCCCAGGTTCTCCAGGTCGTGGTCGAGATACCCCGTCGTCGCCAGCCACACGTCCTCGGAGATGGGGAGGACTTGGTGTACGTCGTCGACAATGGTGTCGCGCCGGTCCTGCCAGGTCCGACCCCCGTCGTCGCTGAGGTGGATGCCGCCGGCTTCGACGCCCGCGATCAGTCGCTCGGGGCGGCCGGGGACCTGCTCCAGCGCCCGGAGCCGGGCGTAGTGGGGGTCGATCGGCGACTCCCAGTGACCTCGGGAGGGGAGCTCGCGAAAGCCCTTCAGCTCCGACCACGTCTCGCCCTCGTCGGTCGAGCGGAAGACGTAGGGGTCGTTCGTCCCGGCGTAGAGCGCGTCGTCGGTCCCGAGGATCGACCACACCTCGCTGGTCCCGGCGTGCCAGAAGCGGTCGCCGATGGGCACCCCCAGATCCACCCAGGTGTCGCCGCCGTCCGTCGACCGGTAAGCGCCCTCCGAAGACGCCACGAACACGCCTTCGAACGCGTCGAATGTCTTCACCGCCGTCACGACGCCGCAGTCGAGCACCGCTTCGGCCTCGCCCTCCTCGAAGGGCAGGCCCGCGACCCGGTACAGTCCCGCGTCTGTCCCGATCAACAATGTCATACAGTACCACAAAAGGATCGGCCGCTCATAAAGGTTTACCAGGCTGTAAAACGCTAAGTGCGAGGCGAGCGAAGGGGCGTCAGAGCGGTCCCGGCGCGACGAGCGGTGCCGGACGACACCGAAAGACCACCATGACACGACCACAGCCGACGAGGCGACCGACCGACGCGGCGTATCTCGACGACGCCGACCGGGTCGACCCCCCGACCGAACTGCTGAACATGCCCTGGATCGACGCGCACAACCACGCCCACACGCTGTCGTGGGCCGACCGCGAGCGCTACGCCCTGTCGGGCTGCGAGGGGATGATCATGGTCTCCTCCGGGTATCACTGGACGCCCTACAAACCGGTCCGCGCCGAGGACGTGCGCTACCTCTGGGACGACGCCGTCAACCGCCGGGCCGCCATCGAGCGCGACCACTTCTTCGAGGCGAAACTCGGGCTGGGCGTCCACACCGGCGTCCGCATCGAGAACCCCGACGAACTCCTCGACGCCATGGCCGACTACTGCGAACTCGACGAGGTCGTCACGATCGGCGAGACCGGCGTCACGCCCGCCCAGCACGCCGAGGCCTGGGATCTGGACGAGCAACGCGCCGTCGTCGAGGCTCAGATGGCGCTGGCGGCGGACCACGACCTGCCGGTCATCCTCCACACGCCCAACACCGGCACCGACTCGAAACGCGAGTACGTCCGCCCGCCCGGCGGCACGCCCGGGTACGAGAAGAACACCGGGCTCGGCCAGGAGCCGGTCATCGAAGGGGAGAACCCGCATCTGGAGGCGGTAAAGATCGACGTGGCGGCCGCGAACGACGCCGACCTCTCCGAGGAGCGCGTCGTCGCCTCCCACGCCGATCCGAACAACATCGAATACCTCATGGACGAGACCGACTGCTACGCGAGTTTCACTATCGGGCACTCCTGGCTGGTCGGCGTCGACGCCGCCGACGTGGCGAACGCTATCGACCGCTGGGGGCCGGATCGGATCATGGTCGACACCGACTGCGCGAACGTCCTCAAGACGGACCCGTTCGCGCTCAAGCGGGCGATCTTCGAGCTGTACCGCTACGGGATCGACCCCGACGACATCCGGCAGGTCGTGCTGGAAAATCAGCGCGACGTGTTCGGGCTCGGGGCCTGAAAAGCGGGACGCCGGTTCTACCGTTCAGTCCAGATACGCGAAGTCGTTCGTGAGTTCGCCCAGGCCCTCGACGCCGACGGTCACCTCGTCGCCGTCCTCCAGCAGGACCGGCGGTTCGCGGTAGACGCCGACGCCCGGCGGGGTCCCGGTGAAGAGCAGATCGCCGGGCTTGAGCGTGAACGCCTGGCTACAGAACGAGACGAGTTCGTCGACGCCGAAGATGAACTCCTCGGTCGAGGAGTCCTGCAGGCGCTCGCCGTTGACCTCCGTCCAGATGTCCAGGTCGTGCGGGTCGTCGACCTCGTCGGTCGTGACCAGATCCGGCCCGGTCGGCGCGAAGCCGTCGAGGCTCTTGCCGCGGATCCACTGGCCGTCGCCGTGCTGGAGGTCGCGGGCCGACACGTCGTTGCCGATAGTGAAGCCGGCGACGTGGTCCATCGCCTCGTCGGGGTCGACGCGGCGGGCCTCCTCGCCGATGACGACGACCAGTTCGGCCTCGTAGTCGACCTTCTCGGTCAGGTCGGGGTCCCAGCGCACGGTGTTGCCGGGCCCGTTGACGGTCGTCGGGAACTTCGAGAAGAGGACGGGGGTGTCGGGGATCGGGTTGCCGCCCTCCTCGGCGTGGTCGCGGTAGTTGAGCCCGACGCAGACCACTTTCTCGGGGTCGCTCACGGGTGCGTGGCGGTCCAGTCCGTCGGGGTCGTGCAGTCCCTCGCCCGTCTCGACGGCGTGTTCGACGGCCAGGTCTGCCTTGCGCTCCCACTCCCAGGTGCCCAGCAGTTCGCCGGTCGTTTGCGGTACGTCGACGCCCGCGGCCGCCCCGGCTTCGGGGAGGGCGACGACGCCGTCTTCGGTCTCGATGCCACACCACGGCCGCTCGCCGTCCGCGCTGTATTGTCCTACTCTCATGGTCGTGTCGCGATCGGGGCTCGCGTCGCAAAGTCGGGTCGGTTCTCGGTCGGGACAGTCGCCGCGGTCGCGAGGACGGTCCCGGTCACAGGTCGATGCCGGCCTCGCCGAGCAGGCGTTCGCCCGAGGCGACGAAGCGGTCGAACTCCTCGTCGACGAGGGGGTTGGTCAGTTCGCCGTCGCGCTTGACGACCTCGCCGTCGACCAGCACGGTGTCGATGTGGGAGGGGTCGGCCTGGAAGACGACGGTCTGGACCGGGTCGTGGTTCGGCGCGGTCATGAAGTCGTCCGTCCGGATCAGCTGGATGTCCGCGCGCTTGCCGGGCGTGAGCGTCCCGATCTCGTCTTCCAGCCCCAGCGCCTTCGCGCCCTCGACCGTCGCCATCTCCAGGGTGTCCCGGCAGGAGATGCTCACCTCGCCGACCTCCTCGTGACCTTCGATGACCTCCTGGTTGTCGAACATGCGCTGGAGCTGGAGCCCGATGCGCATCTGGCTCCCCATGTCGCCGCTGACGGCCGAGCAGACGTCGACGCCCCACGCCGGCCGGCCACCGGCGTCGAGGACCTTCCCGGTGACGGGGATGCCGTGGCCCATCTGCATCTCGACCTCCGGCGTCGACGAGAACGACGCCCCGGCGTCGACCGCGTGCTGGACGTCCGCCTGGGAGAAGTGGTTCCCGTGGGCGATGTTCACGTCCGGGCCGAGCATGCCCTCGAGACAGCCGAAGCCCTGGTAGTCCTCGCCGTAGTCCGACGACGGCCACAGCGCGGCGCCCATGTGGATCGTCGCGATAGCGCCCAGCTCCCGGGCCAGCTCCAGGTCGGCCCGGGCGGTGTCGTCGACGCAGAAGTCCGGGCCCCGGAGCCCGAGCCCCAGCCCGAGCAGGTCGTCGTCGCGGATCTCCTCGTCGTAGATCGCGCGGATGTTCTCCTCGGGGAGGCCCACGTCGCTCTCGTACCACCACTTCGCGGAGTCGTCGCCCGGCGGGCCGTAGGTGTACACCGTGCGGAGCCCGGCGTCCTGCAGGGCGTCGACCGCTCGCTCGGCGTGTTCGAGCGTGTTGGGATACGACCAGTCCAGGGCCGTCGTCGTCCCCGTGTGGAGTTTCTCGAACACGCCGAACAGGCCGCCCAGGTACATGTCCTCCGGCTGGTAGAGCCCGGTGATGTTGCCGAGCATGTGGTCGAAGTACTCGCCCATCAGCGACCAGTCCCCGGCGATACCCCGGACCTGGGTCTGTGCGAGGTGGATGTGCGAGTCGACGAACCCCGGCAGGACGACGTGGTCGCCGGCGTCGATCTCCTCGGCGTTCGCCGCCGAGAGCCCGCGCCCGACCTCGACGATCTCGCCGTCCTCGACGAGTACGTCCGCCTCGTCCAGCTGCCCCACGTTCGGGTCGAGGGACACCACCGTCCCATCCCGAATGATCGTTCGTGTCATGTTCACCCGTACCGTTCGACCGAGCGGTGATAAGTTTACCGGGCAGTAAGACCAGACAGTAAGACCGTCCGGTACGCGGGTGGTCGCGAACAGTCATTATAAGTACGGGAATCGACAGAGTGGTGGTATGGGCAGCACAGAGGAGGCGGTCGGATCGAAGGACACCCGGGAGGTCATCATGGAGGCGACCTTTCGGGCGCTGAGCGAGCACGGCTACAGCGACCTCCGGATGCGCGACATCGGCGAGGAGATGGATCTGACACGACAGGTCATCCACTACCACTTCGACGGGAAGTACGACCTGATGTCTTCCTTTCTGGAGTACGTCATCGACCAGTACGAGGGCAGCGTCGCGGTCGAGGCCGACGCCGACCCGCGGACCGAACTCGACGCGCGGGTCGAGCAGTGCCTGTTCGGCCCGGAGTTCGAGGAGTTCTCGCACTGGGACCGCATGAAGGTGTACCACGAGCTGTACGCGTACGCCCAGAACGACGAGCGCCACCGCGAGCTGTTCAACGACCACTACGAACGTATCCGGGGCAGCATCGTCGAGGTCGTCGACGAGGGCATCGACGACGGGGTCTTCCGCGAGGTCGACGCCGAGCTCGTCGGCCAACTTATCACCGACGTGATCCACGCCGCCCGCGGCCGTCGCATCTCGCTGGGCCACGACGACGCCCCCGAACAGGCCCGCCGGGCCGTCGACGAGTACATCGTCGAGTCGCTGCTCGCCGAGGGCGCGACCGCCGGCGTCCCCGACGGTGACGCCGCGGGGTCCGCCGACGCCACCGACGACTGATCCCGTCCGCTCACTCGTCCGCGTCGCCGAAGACGCCCGTCGCCGCCAGCTCGTCCACCTCTTCCTCGCTGTATCCCAGGTCGCGGAACACCTCGCGGTTGTGCTCGCCGAGCAGCGGCGGCGGTAGCTCGAACCCGCTGTCGCTCCCCTCGAACTTCAGCGGGTGTTCGACCACCGGTATCTCCCCGATCTCGGGGTGTTCGATCTCGCCGATCGCCCCGCGGGCCTCGACCTGCGGGTTGGTCAGCGCCTCCTCGACGCTGTAGACCGGTCCCGCGGGGACGCCGTTGTCCTCGGCGACGATCTCGATCCACTCGTCGGTCGTCTTCTCGGCCAGCGTCGACTCGATCTCGGCCTCCAGTTCGTCCTGGTGCTCGACCCGGTCGCTGTTCTGGTCGAAGCGCTCGTCGTCGGCCAGCTCGGGGCGGTCGATCGCCTCGCAGAGCTCCCCCCAGAGCTTCTCGTTGAGGATGCAGATGTTGATGTAGCCGTCGCCCGTCTCGAAGGTCTGGTACGGCGCGAGCACGGGGTCTTTCGTCCCCATCCGCCGGGGCGTCTCGTCGGCGAACACCTGGCCGGCCTGCTTCGTGAGCCACGGCAGCACTGACTCTAACATCCCGAGATCGATGTACTCGCCCTCGCCGGTCAACTCCCGGCGGTAGAGCGCGCTCGTCGCGCCGAAGGCGGCCCACATCGCGGTGATCAGGTCGGTCATCGGCAGCCCGACCTTGACGGGCTGGCGTCCCTCCTCGCCGGTCACGTCCATGATGCCGCCCATCCCCTGGATCAACAGATCGTAGCCCGACCGCTCGCGCCAGGGGCCGGTCTGGCCGAACGCCGAGATGGCGAGGTAGATCAGTTCCTCGTTGTGCTCGCTGAGCGTCTCGTAGTCGACGCCCAGCCGCTCGGCGGTGCCCGGCCGGAAGTTCTGGACGAAGATATCCGTCTCCTCGATCAGGTCGTACAGCGCCTCCAGCGCCTCGTCGTTCTTGAGGTCCAGCTCGACGCTCCGTTTCCCGTAGTTGACCGTCCAGTAGTAGGGCGACTCCCCCTCGATGAAGGGCGGCCCCGTGTGGCGGATCGCGTCGCCGTACCCCGGTTGTTCGACCTTCACCACGTCGGCACCCAGGTTCGCCAGCATCGACGAGGAGAACCCGCCCGTCACGAACGTCGAGAGGTCCACGACGGTGATCCCCTCCAGTATCTTGCCATCGGCTGCCATACCCGTCGTTAGGTTTACCGGCTGGTAAAACTACCGCCGGCGGTGAGCGGTCCGGCCGACGGGCTCGCGGGGGTCACAGCCGGCCGGGCAGAGAGCGCGACGCTGGCCGGGGAGCCGGGGGCCGGTCCGCCGGGACCGGGCGGGGGCCGGGTTACGACCGACCAGATTCGGTTCGGGACTCTCTCCGGCCGGGGTCGGGTCCGCTCCACCGTTTCGCCACGCTTAATCTGGGTGATGAACAGATCCATCGGACATGACGGACGGGTGGGCTCCGAGCCGACGCGACGTACTCGCCGGCGCCGCCGGCCTCGCGGGCGCGGTCGGGACGGCCGGAGCCGCGAACGCCGAGAGAACGGGCGACGCGTCGGAGAGAGGCGGTGTATCGGTCGATGCGGCGGTCGGACAGGCCGGCAGCGGCCGGTGGCCGAGCTATCGCTACGACGGCGGGAACGCGGGGCACAAACCGGGTGTCGAGCCGACGGTCGAGGGGATCGAGGTCGGCTGGTCGGTCGGCGGCGGACGGGACCGGGTCGCCGGCGAGGGAGTCGTGGTCGCAGACGGGACCGCCTACGTCGTCGACGACGGCCAGACCCTCCGGGCAGTGGACCTGGAGACCGGCGAGGTGGCCTGGCAGGCGGGGTTCGAGGCCGACGAGGTCGGCGCGGCGACGCTCACCGAGTCGAAGGTGCTCTGTTACGCCGGCCGGCTCTGGGCGTTCGAGATAGGGAGCGGCGCCGTCGCGTGGCGGAGCGAACCCGGTGGCGAAGACGTCGTCGGATCGCCGGCGGTCGTCGGCGGGACGGTGGCAGTCAACGCGAACGGTGTCGTCAGGGCCTACGACCTGTCGACCGGCGAGCAGCGCTGGACGCACAACGTGGTCGGGACGTCGCGGTACGGGACGATGGTCGCGGCGGACGACGACCGCTTCTACGCCCTCGTCGACCGCGACGTCGCGGACATCTACGACAGTCGACCCGTCGTCGCCCTCGACCCTTCGGACGGGTCGGTGGTCTGGTCAGACGGAACGAGCAGCGACCTCCGGGGCCCGGTCGCCGTGGACGGTGCGGTGTTGTACGTCCACGACGGCCAGGGTGGGGCGTACGGGAGCGGGGAGGACCGGTTGCACTGTCTCGAAGCGGACTCCGGCGAGCAACGCTGGACACGCGAGTTCGGCGAGGATGCGGGCGTCTCCCTGCCGGTGGTCGCCGACTCGCGGGTGTACTTCAACGCCGCTGGTACGTTGCGCGCGGTGGGGCTGGAGAGCGGAGTGACGCGGTGGGAGCAGTCGACCGGGGCCGACCCGTCGTTCGCCGTCGGCGACCGGCTGTTCTGCCTCAGATACGCAGAGGGGATCGAAGTACGGTCGACCGCTACGGGTGAACTGGAGACGACGCTGGCCGACGACCTGAACGTCTGGGACGGCGGCGCGTACGCCGACGGGACGTTCGTCGTGCCCGCCGAGAGCGGGACCCACGCCATCGGCGAGTTCAACGACCCGCCGTCGGCGGCGTTCGACTACGAGCGGCCCGCCTACGCCGGCCGCGAGACCCGGTTCGACGGCTCCGCCTCGTCGGACGACGACGGCTCCGTCGAGCGCTACGAGTGGGACTTCGACGCCGACGGGGAGTTCGAGACGACGGGCGAGCGGCCGACCCACACCTTCGACCTGCCCGGCGAGTTCGAGGTCTCCCTGCGGGTCACCGACGACTACGGCGCCACAGACACCACCACGGAGACGGTCGTCGTCGAGCGGCCACCGACGGACACCCCGACCGATACGCCGACCGACACGCCGACGGACACCCCGACCGCGACGGCGACACGGACGACGGCGTCCCAACCGGCCACCGGTGCCGCGGGGACGCCGACCGCCGGGTCCGGCGGTGGCGGCGGTGGGCTGTCGACGGCGGCCCGCGACGGTGGTGCCACCGACGCCGCCGGGTCCGCTGCCACCGTCACCGGCGGCCCCTCCGGAAGCGGGCGGAACGCGGTCTCGGGGTCGGGCGGCGGCGCGCTGAGCGGGGACGCGCCGACGCGGATCGCGGTGTTCGTCGCGGCGATCAGCGCCGCGCTCTCCACCGCGTACGTGGCGCTGCGTCGACTGAACGACGACGGAGGCGGACGGTGACGGCCGCGCTGGCGGCGGTGAGTCCCGGCGACCTGCTCGCGGACTACGGGGCGGCCCTGCTCTGGACCGGGTTCGCCGCGACGGCGGTCGCCGGTGGGCTGGTGACGGTCGCGGCGCTGGAGGCCCGCGCCGGGCTGTCGCTGCCGCTGGCGGCGGTCGTCGGCGGTTGTGCCGCGCTCGGTGGCGTCCTCGCGCTCCTGGCGGTCCCGCTCGTCCGGACGGCGCTGGCCACGGCCGCACTCGCCGCGGCGGTGAGCCTCGTCGTCGTGCTCGGCGTGGTCGTCGTCGCGGAACTCGCCACGGTTCCGGTGTCGTCGTGACGGGCGCCGCTTCCGGGGGGGCGTCCGCCGCCGTCGCCCCGCTCCAGCTCGGGTTGGTGCTGGACTTTCCGCCGCTGCTCGCCCCCGCCACGCTCGGCGTCGGGATCCTCCTGCTCACCGTGTGGTTCGTCGCCGACCGACTGCTGCCCGCGCTCGGCGTCGACGCGAACCTGGCCTCAGAGACCGTGCTCGTCGCGACGCTCGTGGTCGGACTGTTCACGACCGCGATCGGCGCCGCGGCCAGCACGGACGCGCTGTGGGCGGTCGCGCTCCTCCTGTTCCTCGTCGGCCGGGGCGTCGAAGGCGCGGTGTTCGTCCGCCTGCTCCGGAAGCTGGCCCACTACGCCGCCGAAGCGCTCGCGTGGCTCGGCGGCCTCGTCGACGGCGGGTCCTCGACCGGCCGGAGCACCGCTGGCCGGTCCGGCGGTCCCGGGGGCGGAGTCGGCGGCGCGGCTCGGTCCCTGGTCGAGAAGTACGTCACGAAACTGCTCTACCGGCTGTTGGCGCTCGGGTTCCTGCTGGTCGCGGTCGGCGTGACGGTCGTCCTCGGGGCGACGGTCGTCGACTTCGGTCGGTACACGATCCCACAGGTGTACGCCCTCGTAGTCGGGACGTCGGCGCTGTTCGCGTTCGCCTGGAACATCCGCCCGGCGCTGGATCGGCTCGGGCCGCTCCCGTTCGGCGGCGTCCTCTGTTGCGTGGTCGGGGCCGAGTTGTACAACTTCCCGCCGACCGGTATCGCGCCGGCGACGGTTCAGAGCGCCCTGGAGACCGCCGACCGGCTGATCTCGGTGCCGTTCCTGGGCCTCGGTGACCTGCCGACCGAACTCGCCGTCGCAGTGGCCGGCATCGGTGCCTACGCGCTCGGTGCCGGGTTCGCGTCGCTGGTCGTCGTCGTGAACGACGAACAGCGGGAGACCCCCGTTCGCGAGCGCGGACGCCCGCCCTCCTGACTCGCTCCGAGCGAGGGGCCATGGCGTCGAGCGGGGCCACGAAGCTGTCGACGACGTCGCCGCGGCCCCGCGAACGGTACTGGACGGAGCGTGCGGTCCGTTCAGACGATCGCCGCGACGACGGGCGTGACGACTGCCTCCAGCCAAGCGGCGACGACGAGCAGTCCCAGCGCGAGCAGGAAGCGCCTGAGACAACCGACGACGGCCGACCGTCTGAGCAGCGTCTCCTGGACACCGGTCAGATATCGGATCACCTCGGCCGGCAGTCCGAGGCCCGCCGCACCGGCCAGCACGAACGCCGGCAACTCGACGACGCCGTGGGGGGCCACCAGCAGCACCGACCGGACCGCTCGTTCGCCGCCGGCGACGGCGTAGCCGACGACGAAGCCGTTGTAACACAGGGTCACGGCCGTCACCACGCCGAACGTGACGCTCCCGACGAAGAGGACCGCGGCCACGCCAGCGTTGCGCGAGAGGAAGAACCACGCCGAGCGCTCGCCGACGGACGGCGCGGGCACGGGTGTCCCGGTCCGCGAGAGCGCGGCACCGACGACGAGGCCCAGGCAAAAAAGAGCGGTCGAGGCCGCGAGCGCCCCGTCCGGGCGGGTCGGTCGCATCACGATCGGTCGGCCCGCCAGTAGATGGCGGCGCCCGCCGCGACGAGCGCGGCGACCGCGACCGGGATCGACGCGACGGCGACCGTTCGCTCGACCGCGACGTAGTCGGCGGCCAGGTAGACGCCGGCGGTGGCCAGCGCCCCGGCCAGGACCGCGACACTCGCGGTGTGTCGGTCGGCCTGTCCGTCTGTGTGGCTCATTGGGAGATGTCGATGTGTGGGTGGGTCGTCACGCGCCGGCGGCGATCACGAGCCCGGCACCGCCCGTGACCGCGCCGGCCAGTGCCGCGCCGCTCAGCGAGGACGAACTGATACCGGCCGCGACCACGGCGCCGGTCCCGCCCGAGGCACCGCCAGCGGCCGCACCGCTGTCGGTCAGGTAGTAGGCGGCGTGGAGGAGTCCGTCGGTCATCCCGCCGAAGGCGACGCTCGCGAAGACGCCCACGATCGCCAGCCCCGTCAGCACCGCGACGAGCTGTTCCTCTGAAACGTCGATTCGCTCCACGGATAGGTTCGCGTTCATGTCGGGTTTGCACCCGTTTCCCCCTAGCTCACAGGCCATCATAAAATTAGTGGGATATTTGATATTTCGTGTTTGGTAATCAAAATGAGGAGTACTGTCCGCTATATATGACAATGAGGAATCTTTTTGTATCGGTGAAAGCGCGTTCCGGGTGTGATGGAAGGGGTACTCAGCGACCCGGACGACTTCTTCGCGCGCCAGTCCGCGGACCCGAGCTTCGCGGCGCCGATGGCGGTCGTGCTGCTGGCCGGCGTCGCGCTCAATCTGAACACGGTGCTCGTCCTGCCGGCGTTCTCGGGCGCGCTCTCGGGACAGAGCGAGACCATCGCCCGGGTGGTGACGCTCATCGGTGCCGTCGGCGGCTCGCTCGGCGTGTTCGGTCTCTGGTTCATCTACGCGGGATCGTTCCACACCATCTCGGTGTACTTCGGCGGCGACGGGCGGTTCCGCACGCTGTTCCTGCTGACCGGCTGGGGGTTCCTGCCCCTGCTGCTGCAGGGGGCGTTCGGCGCTGCGATGCTCCAGTACACGCTCCAGCACGTGACGGTTCCGCAGGACCCGGCGCGGCTCGAACCGTTCATCCAGGGGCTGCAGACTCGGCCGCCGCTGCTGGTCGCGTCGGTCGCACGACTGGCAGTGCTCGCCTGGCAGGGGCTGCTGTGGACCCTGGCCGTCAGACACAGCCGCGACCTGAGCCGCCGCGAGGCGCTGCTCACCGTCGGCCTGCCGGTGACGGTAACGCTCGCCGTCGACCTCCACGGGCTGGTCACGACCGTCCCGCTCTGAGTCGACGGGTCAGAACCCGAACGCGCGCCGGTACTGCGGCGGACCGGTGACCTCGTCGGTGGCCTCCAGCGCGTCGGCGGATCGGAGGCCGAAGTACGGGTCCCGGAGGAACTGCCGGCCGACGATGGCCAGGTCCGCCCGGTCGTTGGCGACGACCGCCTGGGCCTGCTCGGGCGTCGTGATCCCGCCGACGGTGCCGACCGCGATATCGCTCTCGGTCCCCTCCCGGACGGCCTCGGCCAGCGGGAGCTGGTAGTTCGGGCCCGCCTGTTCGGGCCACGACCCCGGCGCGATCCCGCCGCTGGACACGTCGATCAGGTCGGCGCCGATCCCGGCGAGTCGGTCGGCCAGCCGCGCGGACTGCTCGGCGGTCCACGACTCGCGGTCGTCGAACCAGTCGGTGCCGGAGATCCGGACGAACACGGGCTTGCCGTCGGGCCACACGTCCCGCACCGCTTCGGTGACCTCCCGCGTGAGCCGGGTGCGCCCCTCGAAGTCGCCGCCGTAGTCGCCCTCGCGGTGGTTGGTCACCGGCGAGAGGAACTCGTGGAGCAGATAGCCGTGGGCGGCGTGGACCTCGGCGACTTCGAAGCCGGCGTCGCGAGCGCGCTCGGCGGCCCGCCGGAACGAGTCGATCACCTGCTCGATGTCGCCCTGGTCCATCTCGCGGGTCGGCGGCGCGTCGACGGGCTCGCCGTCCGCCTCGTAGGGCCAGGGCTCGCCGCTCGGGCCGATGACCTCCCAGCCGCCGTCGTCGGGATACAGGGGGCCGCTCCCCTCCCACGGGCGGCTCGTGGAGGCCTTGCGGCCGGCGTGGGCCAGCTGGATGCCCGGCACGGCGCCCTGCTCCTTCACGAAGCGCGTCGTCCGTTCGAGCGCGCTGGCCTGGTCGTCGTTCCAGATACCCAGGTCCTCGGGGGTGATCCGGCCGCGCTTCTCGACGGCGGTGGCCTCGGCCATCACGAGGCCGGCGCCGCCCACCGCCCGCGAGCCGAGGTGGACGTGGTGCCACTCGGTCGCGCGCCCGTCGCGCGCCTCGCAGGAGTACTGGCACATCGGCGAGACCATCAGTCGGTTGGGGACGGTCGTGTCCCGGAGTTCCAGCGGATCGAACAGACCAGTCATCGCCGTCGCTAGCCGCCGGTCCCTGAAGTATCGCCCGCCCGGCGCAACGCCCGCCGGTTTCCCGGATCGGGACCTACCGCAGCCGCCAGAGCAGCGACCGGAGCCGGTACGTCAGCGATCCCTCGTGGTAGCCGTTCCAGCCGCTCATACCGCCGAGCAGCGTCGCCGCGTCGTACCCCTCGTCGGCGAGGAGCCCGGTGGCTTTCTTCGCGACGATGCCCATCTTGCACACGACGACCACGTCTCGGTCGTCCGGCACCTCGTCCAGTCGGTCCAGCAGCGCCTCGTCGTCACCCCGCCGTAGCTCGTCGTACACCGGGAGGTTCCGGCTGCCGTCGATCGCGTCGGACCGGTAGGCCGCGGCCGGCCGGATGTCCAGGACGTGCGGCCGGTCGATCGATCCCGATTCGAGTCGCTCGGCGAGCTCCGACGGACGGATGGCGCTCATCGGTTCGGACTTGTTCTGTACGGACAAAACTGGTGGGTCTCGGAACGCCGGTCGCTGTTGGCCGCCCGTCGGTCCGTGGGCCGCCCGTCGGTCCGTGGGCCGACCGGGAGCTCGACCGCCGGCGCTACCCGTCCCACTCTCCGCGGAGGACGGCGTACACGTCTCGGTCGACGTACTCGCCCCCGACGAAGTCGTCGTCGCGTTTCGTGCCCTCGTGGGTGAAGCCCAGTTTCTCGACGACCCGCTTCGAGGCCTCGTTGCCGGCGTGGACGATCGCCGAGATCCGGTGGAGGCGAAGCGCCTCGAAGCCGTGGTCGACGACCAGCCGGGCGGCTTCGGTCGCGTACCCGTTGCCCTGGCAGTCCGGGTGGACGGCGTAGCCGAGGTTGGCCCAGCCGCGGCGGTCGTCGATCGGGGCCAGGGACACGTCACCGACCCGCTGGTCGCCGTCGCAGATCAGCAGTTCCACGGCGTCGTCCCCGGCCATCCGGTCGAAGAGATCCGACTCGTAGGCCTCGCCGCTGACCGGCGCGTCGGGGCCCGCGTACCCGCGGACCCGCGGATGGTGCGACAGCTCCTGGAGGAACGCGGCGTCTGCTCGCTCGATAGTTCGCAGGTCGACCGTCTCGCCCTCGACGAAGACCGGTCCGGGCATGGACGGTGTGTCGTGGTCCGTCGATAAAAATTCGAGCGTCGGGGCCGGCAGTCACGGCCGCTCTCGCCGTCGGCCCCGCCGCGGACGCCCGCCGTCAGGTCGTCGAGGGCGATTCGAGGTGCCAGCCCGGATCCCGGCCGGTCCGCTCGATGCGGTCGGACCGACACGCCGGGCAGAAGTCCGGTCTGGCGTCCGCGCTCCGGGGGACGTAGACCGCGCCGCCGCACTCCACGCACGCGTCGTCGGCGATCGTCACGCAGTCGCCGCAGACGTTGAAGTCGTCGACTGTCAGCTCGCGCAGCGGTTCGAGTTGTTTGTCCAGGGTGTACTCGTCGATGACCGTCTGACAGTTTTGGCACGGTTGCATTGCGATACATACTCTCCCATGAGACACTATCACAAAGTTCTACCGCCGTCGCGGTATTTCGCCGGCAACGCTTGGCGGGGCGCGCGGTCTCGCGGGAGATACCGCGGCCGGAAGCCCTTTAGCCGCGGGCTTCGCAGGGAGGATATGACGTACGATACCGTCGTGTTCGACAACGACGGTGTCCTCGTGGGCCGAACGCGGTTCGACGTCCTCCGGGAAGCGACCGAGGAGACGTTCGCGCAGTTCGGTGTGTCCGACCCGGACCCCAACCACGTCGAGGACATGACGATCGGAGCGACTCCCGAACAGGTGAACAGCGTCTGCGACGCCTACGGCTTCGAGCCCGAGCAGTTCTGGCGCGCCCGCGACAGCACGGTCTCGGGCGCACAGCAGGACGAGGCGCGCGCCGGACGGAAGACCCCCTACGGGGACATCGACACGCTGGCGGACCTCGACGCGGCGACGGGGATCGTCAGTTCGAACCAGCAGGAGACGGTCGACTTCCTCCTCGACCACTTCGACCTCGGCGGGCACTTCGACACCGCCTACGGCCGCGAGGCGACCGTCGAGAGCCTCACGCTGCGGAAGCCAAACCCCCACTACATCGAGCGGGCGCTGTCGGATCTCGACGCCGAGTCGGCGCTGTTCGTCGGCGACAACGAGTCCGACATCGCGGCCGCCCAGAACGCCGGCATCGACTCGGCGTTCATCCGTCGCCCGCACCGCACCGACTGGGACCTGAACGTCTGGCCCACGTGGGACATCGACTCGCTCGACCGCCTCCACGACATCTGTCGGTGACGCGTCGGCGCGGCCGACCGACGGCGACAGCGCGAACGGGCCGCGAGTGACTACGTCGCCCACCGCGGCCGCGTCGGCACGTCGAAGCGGTCGGTGGCGACGAGCCCGGCGGCGAACACGCTCGCGAGCGCCACCGGGAGCCAGTTGCCGAAGGCGGCGTTGACGCCGCCCCAGAGGATCACGAAGCTCACCATGTCGTCGAGCATGAACGGACAGGCGTCGAGCCGCGCGAGCAGCGCCTCCCGGTCCAGTCCCCAGTCGAAGGCGCCGACGGCGACGGTCGCCGAGAGGACCCAGCCGGCGTAGTTGCTCCAGGGCACGCCGTAAAACGGGCCGCCGCCGTTGTACGCCCAGAAACCCAGCGCGACGGCGCCAGGGTCCAGCACCAGGTCGATCCCGACCACCGTCGCGACGACGACCGGGAGCCGAACCCACGGCGAGCGCGCCAGATCGCCCAGCAACAGCAGGCAGAGCAGGTAGCTGTTCAGGACGAGCGGGAAGAAGAACACGGGCAACGCGAGCGGGACGCCGCCGGCCATCGGGCCGAGGGCGACGCCGTACTCGAAGGCGCCGTAGGGCCACCCCGTCGTGACGCCGACGAACTCGATCCCGTATGCGTAGGCCGCCAGCGCGAGCAGCGCCGCCGTCGCCCGGCGGTCCACCAGCGGCGCGACGCCCGCCACGAGCGGCAGGCGCATCACGACGACGCCCACGAGGACGAGCCAGGGGTTGAACGCCAGCGCGTCGGGCAGCCACGAGAGCTGATTCGCGAGCGCTGGCGGGAGCGCCTCGACCGCGGGAGCGAACCACCCGAGCGCGCTGGCGAGCAGGAGGACGGCGCCGGTGACGGGGAAGACGACGGCGATGGTGAAGCGGTTGGTCCGGACGAGGTCGTCCAGACGGGCCTCGACCCGGTCGCGGTCGAGCGCCCCGGGCGCGGGCAGGCCGGCTCGCTCGACCCAGTCAGGCGCCATAGACGATCACCCAGAGGCCCCCCATCGTCAGGAGCGTTCCGACGGCGGTGTTCAGGAACGGGAACCACCAGTAGGCGCGGTCGACCGACACGTCGGTCAGCGCGACCCCCGCGGTGAAGACGGGGTAGACGGCGAGCAGGCCGCCCCAGTACGGATGGACCGCCCAGAACACCGCCGCCGCGGCCGCCCAGACGACCGCGCAGTAGGCGTAGGTGGGTCCCTCACCGAGGACGGTCGCCGTCGTCTCGATGCCCGCGGCGCGGTCGGGTTCGATGTCCGGGACGGCCGAGAAGGTGTGCATCGCCATCGTCCACAGCCACGCGCCGGCGACGGCCAGCGCCGGCGGGAACGCGCCGGCGACGGCCGCGTAGGCGACGACGCCCGGGAGGACGTACAGCCCATTCGACAGCGAGTCGAGGAACGGCGTCGTCTTGAACCGGAACGGCGGGGCGCTGTACTGGACCGACAGCGCGAGGAAGGCCAGCATCGCGAAGACGGCCTCGGCGGGGAGGACCGGCAGGACGGCGATACCGGTGACGCCGCTCGCCAGCACCGCGGCGACGACGGCGCGGTCGCCCCGGTAGCGGACCTCTTTGTCCGCTTTCTTCGGGTTCTCCTCGTCGATATCGGCGTCGAACACGTCGTTGACGCCGTAGAGGAAGACGTTCGCCGGCAGCAGGAAGTAGAGGGCGAGGCCGACGGTCAGCGGCGTGAACAGCTCGGCGGTCGTCGTCGCGGCGAAGACGGTCCCGACCATCGCCGGGCCGGCCAGGTACAGCCAGAAGCGCGGCCGCGAGAGCCGCAGGAGATACCCGACGGTGGTGTCGGGGGGCGCGAGCGCGCCGAGGCGGGCGGTCAGGGAGGCCATCGCGTCGTCGGGCATACTCGGTCGAGCGGCTTTAGTTCACGTCATCGACGAGCGCTTGCGCGGTGTGCTGGCCGCTGATGAGACACATCGGGACGCCGATCCCCGGCGTCGTGAACGACCCCGTGAAGTAGAGGCCGTCGACCGCCGTCGAGCGGTTCGGCGGTCGCAGCAGCGACGTCTGGCGGAGGGTGTGGGCCAGCCCGAGCGCCGTCCCCGCCGTCGCGTTGTAGCGGTCGACGAAGTCGGAGACGCAGAACTCCTCCTCGAAGACGATGCGGTCCCGGAGGTCGGTCCCCGCGTGGTCGGCCACGTCGTCCAGTATCTGCTCCCGGAAGCGCTCGCGCTGTGCGGGCGCGTCCTCCAGCCCGGGCGCGATGGGGACGAGGACGAACAGGTTGCTGTGGCCCTCCGGAGCGACCGTGTCGTCGGTCTTCGAGGGGACACAGAGGTAGTACGCCGGCTCGTCCGGCCATGCGGGCTCGTCGAAGATCTCCGCGAAGTGAGGGTCCCAGTCGTCCGGGAGCACCAGCGTGTGGTGGGCCAGCTCGGGCACGTCGCCCTCGACGCCGAGATAGAGGAGGTAGGCGGAGGGGGCGTAGGTGCGGTCGTCCCAGTAGTCGGCGTCGTACTGCCGCTCGTGCTCGGGCAGCAGTTCCTGCTCGGCGTGGGCGTAGTCGGCGTTGACGACCACGCGGTCGGGTCGGCGCTCCGCCCCCGCTTCGTCGACGACGAGGAAGCCGCGCTTGCGACGGGTGATCTCGTCGACCGCGACGCCCGTCTCGAAGTCCACGCCCAGCTCTCGACAGAGGTCGACGAACGCGTCGACGACGACGCCGATACCGCCCGGGTGGTTCCCGTTCTCGTCGGCGTCGTTCGCGACGGGGTAGTACACGCCCATGTTGAAGTCGACGTGGCTCATGATGTTGTACAGCGCCGGGGTGTTGCGCGGCGACCCGCCGAGGAACACGAGCGTGTACTGCATTATCTGCTGGAGCTTCGGGTCCTCGAAGTAGTTCTCGACGTGGCCCTGCATCGACCGCAGGAGCTTGAGCCCGACGGGCGCCGCCCGCATCACGTCGAGGTCCACCCAGTCGCGCAACTCCGAGCGGTCCTCGTAGACGAACTTCTCCATCGCCGTCTCGTAGTGGCGTTCGCTCGTCGCGAGGTACTCGTCGAACGCCTCGCCCGCGCCCGGCTCGACGGCCTCGAACAGCTCGCGGTTCTTCGAGCGGTCGGCCGCGATGTCGATCTGTTCGCCGTCCCCCGCAGTCGGCCCCTCGTTTTTGAAGAAGATCCGGTAGTGGGGGTCGAGCCGTTCCAGCTCGTAGTAGTCGCTCGGGGCCGTCCCGAAGTGGCCGAAAAAGCGCTCGAACACGTCCGGCATGAGGTACCACGAGGGCCCCATGTCGAAGCGGAAGCCGTCGGCTTCGAGCCGGCTGGCCCGGCCGCCCAGCTGGTCGTTCTTCTCCACGAGCGTCACGTCTGCACCGGCGTCGGCGAGGTACGCCGCCGCCGAGAGGCCGCCGACGCCGCCGCCGACGACCGTCACCGACTCGCCGTCCGCCGTTCCCGAGAGACCTGCCATTACCTGGGTATCGGCGCCCACGACTGAAAAAGGGGGTGCCCAACCGGTGCGGTCTGCGGATCTCGCGACGCTTCCCCTCGCCGTCCGCCCCGTCGGTCCGTCGGGACGCTCATGACCGCGCGGTTCCAACACCGCGGTATGGACGGACGGACGGTCGTCGTCACGGGCGGCACGCGCGGGATCGGACGAGCCACGGTCGAGGCGGTCGCCGACGCCGGGGCCCACGTCGTCTCGTGCGCCCGCGACGCCGACGCCCTCGACGACCTCGCCGAGTCGGTCCGCGACGCCGGCGGGGCGATCACGACCCAGCGAGCGGACGTGCGCGACGAGTTCGACGCAGAGCGACTGCTCGAAACCGCCGCTCGCGAGGGCGGTGCCGTCGACGCGGTCGTCGCGAACGCCGGGGTGTACCACGGCGACGCCGGCGAGACGCCGATCGACCGCGAATCCTACGCGGCGTACGACGACGCGATGCGGACGAACGCCCGCGGCGTCTTCGCCACCTTTCACGAGGCGCGGCCCCATCTGGCCGACGACGCCCGCCTGCTCGCGCTCTCCGGCGGCGTCGCCCGCGAGGCCCGCGCGGGTTTCGGCGCCTACGCCGTCTCGAAGGCCGCCGCCGAGGCCGTCGTCCGTCAGTTCGCCGCCGACACCGACTGGCTCGCCGCGGTCGTCGACCCCGGCGCGGTCGCGACGGATCTCACCGGCGGCCGCGGCACCGACCCCGAACGCGCCGCCGATCTCGTCCTGTGGGCCGCCCGCGACGCCGACCCCGACCGACTCGACGGCTCGGTCCTCGACCGCCGCGCGATGCGCGAAGGCTGACGCCTCCCATCTGCCCGCGCTCACCCTGCTCTCCGACCGCGACCGACCCCGAGCGACAGTCTTATTAAGAACGATCTCTGTGTTGCTAAACAGTGAGTATTAACGAAACAATGGAGGTTAATAACGGCGCCGACGGGCTCTCGCCGGTGGGGGGCGCGGGCGTCGCGATACTCCTGGCGTTGTCGGTCGTCGCGGTCCTGACCGAGACGTGGAAAGTGCTGATCGTCGGCTGGGTGGCGTTCGCGGCGATGGCCGTCGGGACGTACCTGGGCGCGGGGGCGACGGAGACGGACCCCCAGCGGCTCGTCTGGGGCTACGGGCTCGCCAGCGGCGCGATGGTGACCAGCGCGGCGATGTTCCTCGTCCCCCAGGCCATCGGGATCGCCGGCAACGGCGGTATCGCGCCGCAGGTCGGCGGCATCGGCATCGCCGCGGGGATCGTCGTCGGCTACAGCGGCCACGTCGTCGGCCACCGGCTCACCCACCGCGACCTGCCGATGGACGTGACGACCGCCCAGATCACCGCTCACGCCCTCTCGGCCGGCCTGATAATCGGCCTCGTCTACGGCTCGATGCCGACGCTCGGCCTGCTGCTCGGACTCGCTATCGTCTCGCACAAGGGGCCCGCGGGCTACGCGGCGGCGCGCCGACTCCAGCGCAACGGCAAACCCGTCTCGGCGCTCCTCCTCCCGGCCGCCGGCGTCGGCATCACCGCCATCCCGACGGCCACCCTCCCGGTCCCCGAGATCGCGGCGCTCAACGCCGTCGTCTTCGGCTTCGCCGCCGGTATCTTCCTCCACGTCGCCATGGACTTCCTCCCCGTTTGCGACGCGGGCTCGGAGATCGACCAGGTGTGCTCGATCCACGAGGAGTCCCACGAACTGCTGGACCGACTGCGTGTCCACGCGGTCGGTAGCACCGTCGTCGGCGCCGCGGTCGTCGTCCTCGCCTGGGTCGCCGTCTCGCCGTAGTTCCTCGCTACTCCGACTCCTCTTCGCGTTCCCGCTCGCGCTCGGGCTCGGCCGACAGATCGACGCCCGCCCCCGCGGAGTCGGTCAGGTCGACGTGGTCAGGGACCGCCACGCCTTCCGTCTCCAGCAGCCGTTCGAGTCGGCGCTCGAACTCGACCTCGTCGATCTCGCCGGCGGCGTATCGCTCCCGCAGGCGCTGGAGGGCGTCGTCCTCGTCGTCCCGTTCGTCCCCCCGAGTCGCGCCGACTGTTCGATCCCGTTCGCGCCGGTCGCCGAGCCACTCGCGCAGGTCGACGTGCTCGGACAGGATCCCCAGCACCGGCACGAGGAAGAACCACCCGACGATGGCGACGACGGCGGCCGCCTCCCCGCCGACGAAGATAGCCGCCAGCGCCGCCAGCGGCAGCGTCGCGACCGCGACGATCCCGACGAGCGCCTCCATCGGGTCGTCGGTCTCCTCGCTCATATTCGACGGTACCGGGCCGGGGGTCATAATTGCCAGGGACGACCGCACCCCGCCGGACGGCCGCGGGACCGGCCACACCGTTCGGCGCGGGCGATAGCGATATGCTCACAGCCGGCGTAGAGGTTCCCATGCCAATCAGTATCGAGCAGTTCGAGGAGGCCCCCGAGCCCAAACTCCGCCCGCCGGCGGCGGGCACCGAGAACGCCGACCGCGTGCTCGCCCACCTCACCGAGCGCCGCGAGGAAGCGTTCACGCCCGCCGAGATCTGTGAGGGCACCGGCGTCCCCCGCGGTAGCGTCGGCGTCGTCCTCGCGCGGCTCGAAGACCGGGGTCTGGTCCGCCACCGCGGCGCCTACTGGACCGTCAGTCCGGACGCGACCGCGCGGTAGCGGCCCGTCGTCGGCGCAGGCCGACCGGAGTCCGGTCCACGGTCGACCGCCTCAGCCGAGCGCGCGGACCGCCGCCGTGAGGACGCCCAGCGGCTTCACGACCGCGTCCGCGCCGGTGAGCGCCCTGCCGAGCGGGCCGCCCGCGACGCCCTCGCCCAGCGACGCGACGGGCGCCCGGCGCACCTGTAGTTCGACCGTCAGCCCCGCTTCGGTCAGCCGGTCGTCGGGGGCGACCCCGGGCGGGAGCGCGTCCCGGACGGTCCCGAGCGCCCCCAACGCTGTCAGCGAGGGGGCGTCGAGGACGAGCCTGTCGCCCTCGCTCCAGACGCGGTACGTCCGTCCACCGTTCTCGACGACCAGTTCGGCGTCGACGGCCAGCGCTGTCCCGGTCACTCCTCTTCGGTCGTGATACGCAGCGTACCGTCGACGCGCCAGCGGGCGTGCTCGGCGCCCTCGCCCGCCTTGCTCGGCACGTCGACCTCCATGTCCTCGAACTCGTAGGTGATCGCCGCCCCTCTGCCGGTCAGCCGTTCGTAGAGGCCGATCGCCAGCTCGGGCCACGTCCTCGTCTCGTCGACCGTCGACTCCGTCGCTGTGGTGTCGTTCGAACTCATCCCACGTCGGCTTTGAACTGGTCTGACATATACCCTCGCACGGCCGCTATTCTCTCTCTCGGCCGGGGGACTCGCGTAGCCCCACGCGCGCCGGCCCGGCTCCGCTCGACCGCTCGCCTCAGTTGTACTCGCGCCAGCGGTGGCCACAGTCCGTGCACTTGAAGAATCGCGTCGGCGGCTCGTCGGCGGAGCCGGTCTGCTTGATCGTGTACCAGGCGACCCCGTTGCCGCAGTCGTCGCAGGTGACGCTCTTGTCTTTGGGCTTGCCCTCGAAGTTCGCGCCCTCCTCGGTCTCGACGACCTCCTCGCCCGATTGCTCGGCGGTGCTGACGAACTGGTCGGCCAGGTCGTCGTCTTTCCCGACGGTGGCCCCGCAGCTCTTGCAGACCATCTCGTCGCCGTCGGCGTGCATCATCGAACCGCAGTCGTCGCAGAACTGCATGGTACCACGCCCGTTGACCCGCCGGCCGTAAGTATACCTCGCTCTCCCCGGCCGGGTCGTTCGATCGCTCCACCCGCCTCGTCGGCGCTCGTCAGGCGTCCTCTTCGAGCTCCCGTCGCTCGTCGACGACGGGACAGTCGCTGACTCTGACGCTGTCGAGGTCGACGAACTCCAGGATGTCTGTGCCCTCGTGGCCGCACGCCACGTCGGGCGGCGCCGAGAAGTGCTCGCAGCCCTCGCAGTAGCCGTGTTTCGACACCGTGACGATATCGTCCCCGTCGCCCTCGGCGGGGTCGCCGACCCCGTCGGCGTCCCGGCCGTCGCCCGCCTCGGACTCCGCAGTGAGCCGGTCCCACACCTCGTCGGGGTCGATCCCCTCGACCCCCGAGCGCTCGAAGGCGCTCGCCGACGACTCGAAGGGGTCCTCGTCGGACACCGTCACGTCCGCGAGCGGGTCCTCGCCGCGCTCGTCGAACCCGTCGTCCCCGTCCGCGTCGTCGATCCGGTCGCTCTCGCCGGTTCGGTCGCTCCGCCCGCCGCCGCGATCGCCCATGTACTCGAAGGGATCGGGGTCGACCGCGCCGGCCGACTCCGACGGTGAGGACTCGGCGGAGTCCTCGGTGCCGGCGTCGTCGCTCGGCGCCACAGCGTCGCGACTCCCGGCCGAGTCGTCGCCGAACGAGTCGAACGGGTCGCCGTCGCGGTCGCGGTACTCGTCGAACGAATCGAACGGATCGCCGCTGTCGCCCTCGCCGGATTCGTCGGTGTCGGGGTCGCCGCTGTCGGCGTCGTCGCTCACGATATCAGCCTCCGTCGGCGGCGTCGGGGACGTTCGAACGGTCGGGCTCGTCGCCGGCCTCCAGCTTGCGCGCGACGGTCAGTTCGGGCTTGCCGAACAGGCCGCTCGGCAGCGCCACGTCGCTGACGGTCGCGTCGCAGTGAGGACACCTGGGCTCGTGCAACAGCGCGATGTCGACGGCCTGCGAGCAGTTCTCGCACACCGCGCGGTCCACGTCCAGTTCTGCCGCGGTAGCCTTGAGCCGGTCGATGGCGTCGGTGCCGGTCGAGCGGGCCTGCTCGGCCTCCCGGAGGTCGCTGACCACCCAGGCCACCGTCTGCAGGCGCTCCTCGACCTCGTCGAGGCGGTCGGTCGCCCGCTCGATTTCGCTCACGCGGTCGTCCAGGGCGTCGACCCGCCGTTCGGCGTCGTCGGCCGCCTCGGCGGCCTCGCCGACCCGCGATTCGAGGGCCGACAGCGACGATTCCAGGTCGTCGACGGCCGTCGAGAGCGTCGCGAGCTCGCCGAACTCCGGGTGGGTGTGGTCGGCCTCGGCCTTCTCGTCGGCCTCCCGCTTCACCTGGACCACGCGGTCGCGCACGTCCTGGATCTTGTCGGCGAACGACGCCTCGACGCGGTCGATCTCCGCCGACAGCCCCTCTTCGACGGCGTCGAGGTCCTCGCTCCCGTCGTCGACGCGCTCGGCGACGGCGTCGGCGATGTCGGGCAGTCGCTCGGCGATCACGTCTCGGACCTCGTTCTCCACGTCGGTCCCGAGGGCGGCGGTCACGTCCTCGTCGTCGAACTCCTCGGCGGCGCGGTAGGATGCGAGTAACTGGACGACGACGACCTCCCGGTCGACGCCCAGGTCGGCGGCCTTGCGGTCCAGCCAGGCCTCTACGTCCGGAGGCAGGGTCACGGACACGCCGGCGTCGTCCGACGACTCGCTCGCCATTACGTTCCCCTGACGCGAGTAGGCAGTTAAGGGTTTGCCACCGATTCTCGAAAATCGAACTGGGGGATGGGGACGAAACCGCCGTTCGTGGCCGCAGAACGGGGAATACGGGTAAATTCCCGTCAGCGGATCTTGCGCACGTCGCTGATGTCGAAGCCGCCGTCGCCGACCTCCGTCTCGAACTGGACGATGTTCTCGCTGTCGATCGCCGAGAGGACGCCCCGGAACTGCTTGACGACGAGCGTGCGTGCGCGGGTGGAGCCGCCGCTGGCCCACTGGAACTCCAGGGTGCCGTCGACGCCGTCGACGAGCTGGCCGTACTCGGTCGGCGAGACGGTCTCCTGGTTGACGTGGACGAGGATGACGCCGTTCCAGCGGTCGGCGCCCTTCTGGAGGCCCTTGACGAGGAAGGCCACGTCCGTCCAGTCCAGGTTCTGGTCGCGGCCGGCGGTGCTGACGAGGTCGCTGATCGAGTCGATGACGACGAGGTTACCCGGCGCGTGTTCGCTCAGCCGGCTCCCGAGTTCGCCGAGGATGTCGTCGCGCTCCTGGCGCGCTCGGAGGTCGCGGATGTCGGCGGTCGCGTCGGCGTACCAGTCCCGGGGGACCGGGCTCTGGTGGAAGTACTGCTCCGAGAGGTCGTGATAGCGGACCGCCTCCATGCCGGCGTCGGCGATGTCCGCCTCCATCGTGGTCTCGACCTCCCGGGCGAACCGCTCCTCGCCGGCGGTGAAGGAAATGAAGTGGACCTCCCCGGGCGGGTCCGCGTTGGCGGCCAGGTCGCCGTAGTAGAGGTCGTGTAACTCCTCGTCGGTCTCGGCGAGGGCGTTCAAGAGCGTGCTCGTCTGGAGGAACTCCCGCGACCCCGCACCGCCCTCGCCCGCCACGAGGACGACGCTGCCCGTCGGCGCGCCGCCGCCGAGCGTCGTGTCGAGCTGGCGGACCCCGAACGGTATCCGGTCCATGCCACCACCATTCGCCCGTGCCCGTTTACCTGTTGCGCCGCCATTCTCGCTCGCTGAAACGGACGGGTCGGCGTCTCCGACGGCGGTCAGGCGTCCGCGACCGTCGCACCCTCGTCGCGCGGGCGAGCGACGACGACCCGCCCGCCGCCCGCCGCGTCGGACAGGGCCGTCCGGGCCGCGTCGGCCACCTCGGTCGCGTAGTCGGCGTCGGTCAGCGCGTAGACGGTCGGCCCCCACGAGGACTGCCCGGCGCCGGCGACGGCCGGGTGCGCCGAGAGCGCGTCGATGATCGCCCCCGCGGGCGGCCGGTAGACGCCCCCCTGTTCGTCGGCGTACCAGGCGCCGTTGAGTCGGCCGAGCCGAGCGACGGCGTCGCCGAACGCCGCCCGGTCGCCCGTCGCGGCCGCCGGGAGCAGCTGCTGGGTGACGACCACCGCGATGTCCTCGGCGATGCCAGGGTCGGCGCGCTCGACGACCGAGCGCATGCTCTCGTCCTCTTCGTCGCCGCTGCGGCCCGGCCCCGCCTCCGGGATCGCGAGGACGAACCGCCAGGCGTCGGGCAGGTCGTGGCGCGCGACGACCGGCGGGACCGCCCACTCGCCCTCCGCGGGCGGCGCGGTGGTGAACCGCTCGGTCGGGTGGCCGCCGTCGACGACGAACCCTCCGGATTCGAAGGTCGCGACGCCGATACCGCTGCGGCCGCCGCGGCCCAGCGCCGGCGCGCGCGCTCGGGGGTCGACGTCGCGGTCGTAGGCGCCGGCGACGGCGACGAGCGCGGCGAGCGCGAGCTGGGTCCCGCTGCCGAGCCCGGCGTGGCGGGGGAGGCGCTCGTCGACGCGGACGGTCGCGCCGGGCACGTCGAGGTGGTCGACGACGCGCTCGACGTACGGTCGCGCCGCGTCGTCGTCGCAGTCGACGGCGTCCGCCGGCTCGGCCCGCAGGTCGAGGCGCGGCTCGGCCAGCGCGAGGCCGACGCCGCCGTAGAGGCGTTCGTGTGCCAGCGAGAGGTTCTGGAAGCCGACGTGGATGCGCCCGCCGACCGTGACCCGGGTCATGCCGTCACCGAAGTCGCCCCGCTCCTACGGCCTTTCGACAGCGGCCGTCGTCGCCGGAGTCCGGGACGGTCGGCGCCGTCAGCGCCGTCGGTGTCGCCAGTGCCGCCGGCATCGTCGGTCGGCCCGGGCGCACCGGCGTCGCCGATCCGGTCGCGAACGGCCGTACCGGGGCGATAAGCCGTCATTTACAATCGGGTGCGGCGGTCGTAGGCGTGGGCATGAGTGAGCAGCGACCGCCCGGCGACGGCCGGGACGAGTCCGTTCGCGACGGCGGGGGGGAGTCGACGCCGTCGGCGGTGCGGAGTGAGAACGCCGACGCCTCGGTGACGGGGACGGCGACCGCCGGCCGCGAGTCGCCACCGGCCGCCCGGGGCTCGCCATCGAGGGTCGATAGCGGCGACAGCGAGGACGCAACCGGCGACGGGAGTGACGAGCGCGACGCCGGCCCGCTCGCGACGGCCGTCGCAGACGCGACGACCGTCGAACCGTGGACGCCCTCGTCGCCGAGGGGTCACGAGACCGCGACCGTCCGCCGGCACCTCCGCCGCGACGAGTCGCTGCAGGCCGCCGACGCCGCCAGACTGCTCGGCGACCGCGGCGGTCGAGCGGCGGTCGGCCTCAGCGACGACCGCCTCCTCGCCGTCACCGACGACGGACTGTTGAGCGTCGGTCTCGACCGGCTGTCGGCGGTCCGCAGTTCCGTCGACGCGACGCTGGGCCTGCGCGGCCGGGACGCGCGCCTGCTCGGCGGCGTCGGCTACTGCTGCTCGGTGGTCGCGTTCCTCGGCGTCCTCGGGACGGCCGCCGACCCGCTGACGCCGTCGCTCGCGCTGGCCGCCGTCGGGGGCGCGCTCGCCGCCGCCCACGTCCGCCGCGAGGGGGTCGCGCCGAACGACCGGTCGCTGACCGACCGACTCGAGCGCTTCGGCCCGCTCGCTTCCCTCGCGGACGCGCTCGGTGCGATCGAACGCCGCGTCCGCGGCCGCGCGGAGGCGGATCCGCTCGGCCGCTGGGGGGCGGCCGCGCTCGCGCTCGGCCCGTTCGCGGCGCTCGTCGCGCTCGAAGGCACCGTCCTCCCGCCGCTGTTCGCGCTCGCGACCGTCGCGAGCTTCGCACTGGTCGTCTACGCCGTGCGCAACGGCGACGAGTTCGACGATCTGGAGGCGGTCCGGCGCCGCCGTCGGACGGTCACCGCGACGTTCGACGACGGCACCGTCCTCACCCTTCGCACCCGCCCCGATTCGCCGCTGGATCGCGAACTCGCGGCGCGCGTCGGCCGACTGTCGAGGCGGACGGTTCCGGACGGCGACGACTGAACGACCGTCTCGGGTATCCCGGATTCGATGCGGGAGAGCGGACGCTCGCCGGCTCAGGCCAGCGGCAGCAGTTCCTTGGGCGGGCTCCCGGGCAGTTCGTCGCGGTCGTGTTCGGCGTCGAAGTGCAGGTCCGGCCCGCGGGCGATCAGTCGCTTGGGGTTGACGTCCGGGTGGGTCGTGTAGTAGTGCTCCTTGATGTGGTCCATGTTCACCGTCTCGGCGACGCCCGGCGTCTGGTACAGGTCTCGCAGGTACGGCCAGAGGTTGTCGTACTCGTGGATCGCCCTGACGTTACACTTGAAGTGGGTGTGATACACCTCGTCGAAGCGGACCAGCGTCGTGAACATGCAGATGTCCGCCTCCGTCAGGCGGTCGCCGGCGAGGTAGCGCTGGTCGGCCAGCACCTCGTCCCAGTGGTCGAGGGCGTCGAACAGCTCGTCGACGGCCTCGTCGTAGGCCGCCTGCGAGCCGGCGAAGCCCGCCCGATACACGCCGTTGTTGATCGGCTCGTAGATGTCGTCGACGATCTCGTCGACCGCCTCGCGGTACCCCTCGGGATAGAGGTCCACGTCGCGCTCGGCCACCGAATCGAACGCCGTGTCGAGCATCCGGAGGATCTCCTCGGACTCGTTGTTGACGATGGTCGCTTCCTGTTTGTCCCAGAGCACGGGAACCGTCACCCGGCAGGTCGCGTCGGGGTCGGCCTCCTGGTAGACTTCCCGGAGGTAGTCGCTGCCGTTGAGGGTGTCGGTCGTACAGCCCGCCTTCTCGGGACTGAACTGCCACCCGTCGTCGTCGCGGTACGGGTCGACGACGTCGACCGAGACGGCGTCTTCGAGCCCCTTCAGCGACCGGATCAGCAGGGTCCGGTGGGCCCACGGGCAGGCGTAGGAGACGTAGAGGTGGTATCGGTCCGCCTCGGGCTGGAAGCGCGCGTCGGGGTCGTCCGCGACACGGTCGCGAAAGGTCGTCTCGCCGCGCTCGAACTCCCCGTCTTCGTTCGTGTATTGGTCGATGTCCGTCCGCCACTCGCCGTCGACGAGTTTGTTCATGGCTGGTCGATCGTTGGGCCGCGAGCGGCAAAAGGACCCCAGTGACGCGCGGGTAACCGGAGCCCGAGCGGGCGAACCGACGCAAGGATTTAGTATCACCCTACCGATGGTTACGCCAGTCACGCGCGGGCGGGGGTATGAAACACGTCATCGAAGTCGAGAACGAGGACGCACAGGTGCTCACAGAGACGGGGAGCGGCGGCCTGATCGGTCGGGGGCTCTTGCACGACCGCCCGCTCGCCGAGTACGTCGAGCGGACCGAGACCCCCAGGTTCGTCGTCCGGAACAAGAAGCGGGGGTTCACCGTCGAAGAGACCGACGACGCGGCGAGCGACGACGCGGTCGAGGCCGGGCAGGTCGCGCCCGACGGCGACCACAGCGCGGCGGCGCTGGTGACGGACGTTCGGGTGCTGTTCGCCGTCGGCCGTGCCGAGGGGGACCGCACGCGCTCGGTGTCGCTGGACGACGTGGTCGACGCCCGCACGGAGGCGGGACTGCGAAACGGGGCGCTCGTCCTCGACACGGTCGCGGGGGCGCAGTACCGGTTCCCTTCGCGGGGCGACCTGGACGCGGTCCGGGAGTTCGTCGACGCCGCCGTGGGGGTCTGGTCGCGCACCGAACGCGCTCTGGAAGCCGCCGAGGAGACGCTCGACCGGGTCGAGCGGGCCTTCGAAGCCGGCGACGTCGACGTGGTGCTCGCGGCGGTCACCGACGTGCGCGGGACGCTCGACGACGCCCGCGAGGCCGCGGCGTCGCTGGACGGCGCCGCGGCGTCGGTCGCCGACCGCGTCGAGGACTACCGCGAGCGCCTGCGGCTGTTCGAGCGCCGCGCCTACGTCGAGCAGGCCGAGCAGGCCCGCGAACGCGGACACACCCGCTGGGACGACGAGGCCTACGAGACGGCGGCCGATCACTTCGAGCGGGCGGCCGACAGCTACGCGGCGGCGCTGTCGGTCGACGCCGACCGGCCGGGCGACGAGCTGATACGGCGGCGGCGGGCGAACCTCGACGCCGAGCGCGAGCGGCTGGCCGCCTCGCCGCTCGAACGGGCCGAACAGGCGGCCGAAGTCGCGCGTTCGGCCGACGACACCGAGACCGCCGTCACGTGGTGGGAGCGGGCGCTGGAGCGGTACGAACGGGTCCACGCGCTCGACTGGGGGCGGGACGACCCCCGCTTCGAGGTCGACCGCGAGGCGGTCCGCGAGCGGCTCGCGACCGTCGCCGAGCGACTGGTCCGCGCGCGCTGTGAGCGGGCCCGGCGGGCGCTCGACGCCGCCGACGGGGCGCCCCCCGCGGCGGCCGCGGCCGCCTGCGACCGCGCCGAGTCGTCGCTCGACGCCGCCCGCGCGGTCGCCCGCGAACGGATCCCGGACGCGCTCGACACCGTCGAGGAACTCGACGACCGACTCGCCGATCGCCGGCCCGACCCGTCCGCGACCGAGCCCGACGGCACCGACGCCGAGACCGTCGTCGTCTCGCCCGGGGGGGCCGACGGGGACGCGAGCGACTGCGGCGAGGCCGACACGGCCGCCCGATCTGACACGGTCGTCGAATCCGACGGCGACGCGGCGGCCGACGGGACCGAGACCGGCGGCGAGCGCGACTCGGCGGGCGGGGAGTGGACGCTCGCCGACGACGAGACGGACGACGAGTGGCTGACCGCCGAACGAACCGAGACGCCGACCGACGCTGACGTGGTCGCGGACGCAGTCGCCGACGCATCGGACGCCGGGGCGGTCCGGGAGACCGCCGACGCGGTCGACGCCGTCCGCGGAAGTGGGACGGACGGTGGCGATCCGAGCCGCGACGCGACCGACGACGAGACCGGTGACGCGCTCGACGGGGACGGGGTCGACGCGGTCGACGGGTGGACGCCCGCGGTGCTGGGGTCCTTCGGCGCCGACGGGTTCGGGCGGGTCGTCGCGGAGTGCTTCGAGGCGACCGGGTGGACGGCCGACGCGGTCGACGGCGACGCGATCGACCTGCGCGCGACGGCCCCGGGGCCGGCGGACGTGCGCGCTGGCGTGCTTGCCGTCCACGCGGACGCCGCGGCGACGGTCGACGGGGCGGCGGTCGAGCGGTTCGCCGCCGCGGTCGAGCGCGACGCCGACCTCGACGCGGCGGTGGTCGTCGCCGGCGCGACGCTCAGCCGGGACGCCCGCGAGCGCGCCGACGAGGCCGAGGTGGCGGTGGTCGCGCCCGATGCGCTGGTCGACGAACTCGACGGACACGACGTCTCGGTCCCCGACGCCGGGCCCGAGCGGTGAGCGGTCCCCGACGAACCGGGGGCGTCGAGTGCCAGGCGTTCGCACGAGTCCGGGCGGGTTCGAAGGCTTTATCCACCCGCTCGGACTCGTTTACGGCAAGACTATGTCGGACAAACCTGCCTCGATGTACCGGGACATCGACAAGCCCGCGTACACCCGACGGGAGTACATCACGGGTATTCCCGGTTCGAAGATCGCACAGCACCAGATGGGCGACAAGAACGCGGACGCCGACGACTACCCGGTCCAGATCAGCCTCATCGTCGAGGAGTCGGTCCAGCTGCGTCACGGCTCGATGGAGGCCTCCCGGCTCTCCGCCAACCGCCACCTGATCAAGGAGCTCGGCGAGGGCAACTACCGGATGGTCCTCCGGAAGTTCCCCCACCAGGTCATCCGAGAGAACAAACAGGCGACCGGTGCGGGCGCGGACCGCGTCTCCGACGGCATGCGCCAGGCGTTCGGCAAGATCGTCGGCACCGCCGCGCGCATCCAGGCCGGCGAGCGCCTGTTCACCGCGTACTGCGACGTCGACCAGGCCGAGGAAGTCAAAGAGGCCTACCGCCGCGCCTACAACAAGATCACCCCGCCCTGCCGCATCAAGGTCGAACGCGGCGACGAACTGCTGATCGCCTGAGGCGACCTTCCTCTCGACGTCTCCCCGTCGCTACTGACGAGTTCGCGCGACCCGTCGGCGGCGGTCGAGGCGTGATCGACACCAGCACCCGCGGTCACGGGTAGCGGAGGTGCTAAGTGGGACTGATCACTACGGGCGGGCATGCTCCGGCTGGCGGTCGCGACGAACGCCGAAACGTACGAGCGGATGCGGGGGCCGCTCGCCGACCGCGGTATCGCGGTCGAGCACGTCCGCTCGCGCGAGCGGACGGTCGCACTCACCGACCCGCCGTGGGACGACTTCGACGCCGGTTTCGTCTTCCCGCCGCGGCTAATGGAGGGCGGGGTCGCCGACGCCGCCCTCGGCGTTCCGTGGGTCAACGACCGCGAGGCGATCCTGCGCTCGCGGAACAAAGCGGGGGCGATCGCCCGCCTCGCCGCCGCCGACGTACCGGTCCCCGAGACGGTCATGGTGTCGAACCCCGTCGACGAGTCACACGTCGTCTCCGCCTTCGAGCGCCTCGATCCGCCAGTGGTCGTCAAGCCCAACTCCACGACCCGCGGCGTCGGCGTCGCGAAAGCGGGCGACCTGGACTCGCTCCTGGGCGTCGTCGACTACCTCGATCTGGTCCACGACTTCCGGGCGACCGGCGACAAGTCCTTTCTCCTCCAGGAGTATCTCCCCGGTGCGACCGACTACCGCGTGATGGTCCTCGACGGCGAGTACGTCGGCGCGGTCGAACGGCGCCTCCCCGCCGACGCCCTCGCCGCGGGCCAGTGGAAACACAACGTCCACCGCGGCGCCGAGGCCAGTCGCGTCGATCTGGACCCCGAACTCCGGGCACTGGCCGAACGGACCGCCGACGCGCTGGACATCCCGTTTCTCGGCGTCGACCTGCTCGTCACCGACGAGCGGGCGGTCGTCAACGAGACCAACGCCCGTCCAACCATCGACGACGCCGAGAAGTACGCCGACGGCTTCTGGGACGACCTCGCCGATCTGGTCCGCAGGACGGCCGACGCGTAATCAATTCTCGCTCCGAATCTCCGCGGCGGCCTGTTTCAGCTCGGCGAACTCCTCGTCGGCGTAGGCGATCACGCGCACGTCCGAGAGCGTCTCGGCCTCGTAGTCGGCGACGGTCTCGCAGACGACCCGCGCTCCGTCGACGAGCGCGAAGTCGGCGCTCCCGGTGCCGAGGACGGGGAGGACGACCGACTCGCAGCCCATCTCGTCGGCGCTGGCGAGGGCGTTGCGGGTCGCATCGGCGATCGAGTCCTCGGTGGCGCGGCCATCGCCGGAGTGAGGCATGGCGGCGGCGTGGATGACGTGCTCGGCGTCGAGCTGGGAGGCGTCGGTGACGGCGACGCCGCCGAGGTCGACCGGGCCGTTCGAGACGGCTTCCTCGTTTATCGGCCCGCCCGCGGCGCGGCGGAGCGCACCGGCGACGCCGCTGCCCATCCGCAGGCTCGTCCCCGCGTTGACCAGCGCGTCGGCGGACTGGGCGGCGATATCGCCCTGGACCGTGTCGAACTCTATACCGACGGTCCGAGCGCGATCGGCTAAAAGGCGTTCCCGGGCCGTGGCGCGTCCGAACCCGGTAGGCTAAAGGGCGGCCGTCCGGAACCGCTAGACGCGAGGGCCTGTATCTCAGTCTGGTTAGAGAGAGCGGCTCATAACCGCTTCGTCCCTGGTTCAAATCCGGGCGGGCCCACTGAGAATCGCGGCGCTCACTCGCGGGCGCCGCGGATTCGATGCGACCGGCGGATTCGAAGTAGACCTGACGTGTGCAGCGGAGCGAGCACGTCAGGACGTGGTTCAAATCCCGGCGGGCCTTCTTCGAGTACAGAGGGGCGGGGTCGTCGCTGCTGTTTCTGCGGCTGTCACACCCCATCGAACTTACTTGTACGACTCTCCGGACGCCGCCGCGGCGGCGTCCGCCAGTCGGACCCGGACCTCCCGTTCGGAGTCGGCGAGCGACAGGCTGTCGTCGTCCTCGTCGTGGGTCACGATCCCCGCCGATTCCAGCGCGGGGACGTGTTCCTCGACGAGTTCCGCCCGGACCGTATCGAGGGTGATCGCGTCGAGGGTCTCGCCGTCGCTGGCGGCCTTGAAGCGGGCGGCTTCGTTGACCAGCAACACCATGCCTCGCTCCTCGTCCGACCGTTCGAGGAGCGTCCGGACGACCAGTCGAGCGAGCGGGTGGTCGAGCCCGTCGCCGCGATCCCGTGGCAGACGGCCGTCCTCTTGCGATCCATTCATGCGGTAGATGGGCGCCACGCGGTGATAACGGTATCTCTGCGACCGGTCCGGTTACTCGACGACGACCGATCCGACCATGCCCGCGGCCTCGTGGGGGATACAGACGTACTCGTGAGTACTGGTCGTCTCGAAGGTGCGGACGTACGACTGGCCGGACTGGACGGCGCCTTCGCCGGCTCCCCAGCCCTCACGGGCGGCCGACTCGGAGTCGAAGCCGCCGGAGGCCCAGTACTCCGCCCCGTCGGGGAGCGAGCCCTCGGTGGCGGTGACGCTGTGGGCCTCGCCGCCGGCGTGGGTCCAGGCCACCGTGTCGCCCTGCGAGACGGTCAGCTCCGCCGGTTCGAAGGCGACGGCGGTCATGTCGACCACGTGGTCGGCGTCGTCGGGGACGCCTTCGACGACGTTCGGCCCGCCCTGGAGACTCGACTCGCCGCCGCTCTCGCCGCCGCTCGTCCCCGCGAGGCGCAGGTCCAGCGGGAGCTCCTCGACGCTGTCGACGAGGGCGAACTGGGCGTACAGCGCGGCGTCGGCGAAGCTGTCGGCGGCCGCCTGCACGTCCCTGCCCTCGTCGAGCGCGGTGATGTAGGCGTCCAGTCGCGCCTCGAAGGTCTCGTAGGCCGAGCGGCTGGCCCCCTCGAGCATCTCGTGGACGCGGGCGTTCTCGAAGTGGGCGAACGCGTCCTGAGCGACCGTCGCGGCGGCGCCGCCGGTCGAACCGCCGGCGCTCTCGACGACGGCGTAGGCCGATTCCAGTACCTCGGCGTCGAACGACTTGCTCGCCGCGTACACGTCGTCGCCGTTGCCCGCCGCCGAGGACACCGCACCCAGCCGCTCCTCGAAGGCCTCGTAGACGGTTTCGTCGGCGTCCTCCAGCGCCTCGTGGTAGCCGCCGGCGCCGGCTTCGAAGTGTTCGAAGGCGCCCCGTGCGATGGCCTCGGCGCGACTGTCCGTCCCGAGAGCGTCGAGGACGCCGGCGTCGAACCCGCGGGCGCCCACGAACGCGGCTTCGGCGCCGCTGACGGTCGCCGTCGTCCCGGCCTGCGTCTCGAACGCCAGTAGCGCGGACTGGACGCCTTCGTAGTGGGTCGCGACGCCGTCGTCGTCGGTGTTCTCGAAGGCGGTGATCAGCCCGGAAAGGTGCTCCTCCTCGAAGCTGTGGTACAGCTCCTCGCTGGTCGACTCCAGGGTCTCGTGGACGCCGAGTTCGTCCGCCTCGAACCGCTCGAACAGCCCCTGGGCGAGGTCGGCCGCGACGGTGTACTGTCCCAACCGGTACAGTTCCCGCGCGTCGGCGAAGCGGGCGCGGAAGAACGCGGCCGCCAGCAGGGGCGCGTTCGAGCCGGCGAGCGCCGAGATTCCGGCGACGAGGTTCTCGTCGACGGTCGCGACGGCCTCGTCGATCCCCTCGGAGTCGCCGTCCTCGATGGCCGATCCGAGGTCGGAAAGTCCCGACTCGAAGCCTTCGTAGGCCTCGGCGTCGGCCTCCTCCAGCGCCTCGTGGGCGCGGGCGCCCTCGAAGTGGGCGAACACGTCGCTCGCCATCGTCGCGGCGCGGTCGGTTTCACCGCGGGCGGCGAGCCAGGCGGCGTCGGCGACCCGGGCGCGATAGAGCGTCAGCGCGGCGGCGTGGGCGTAGTCGGTCGAGGGGCCGCCGGTCGCGGCGAGGGCGGCGCCGTCCCAGGCGCGGGCCTGGATGGTCGCGACGTGGCCCGCGCCGGCCGCCGCTTCGGCCGTCGCGAGGGCGTAACTTCCGTCGATGGCCGCCTGATAGGCGGCCGCGGCTTCCTCGCGGACCGTCTCGGCGTCCTCGCTGTCGGCCGCCGAACGGGCCGCCTTCAACCCGCTCTCGAAGCCCTCGTAGGCCTCGGAATCGGCCGATTCGAGCGCGTCGTGGACCGCCGCTTCCTCGAAGCGTTCGAGGACGCCGTCGGCGGTCTCGCGGGCGCCCCCGAAGGCCCCCGTCGCGGCGAGCGCGCCGGCGTCGAGCGCGTTCGCGCCGAGCAACTGCAGATCGAGCGCCTGCCCGCCGGACCCGCCGACGAGGGCGCGCTGGGCCTCGGCTAGCTGCGTGTTGGCGATCGATGCCTCCTCGCGGGCGCGGCCCAGGTCGTCGGCCTGCAGGCCCGCGGTCCGCAGCTCTCCGAGCGCCTCCTCGAACTCGGCGTAGTTGTCCTCGCTCGTCCGTTCGAGTGACTCGTGAGCGCCGTACTCGCCGGTCGCGCCCTCGAAGCGGGCGAAGGTCGACTGTGCGACCGACGCCCCGGCGTCCGCCGAGCCCCCGGTTCCGAGCGCGAACGCGTCCCACACCCGGGCGCGCATGGCGTTCCACTCGGCTGCGACCGCCGCGTCGACGGTCGCCCCGGTCCCGCGGCCGCTGTCGCTCCCGCCCCCGCCCGACGGGCCGCCCGTGCCGTCGGCGTCGGTCCCCGCTCCGGCGTCCGTCTCGGTTTCGTCGCCGCCCGAGAGGCCGTTGCAACCGGCCACCCCGAGCGTCGCGAGCGCTGCGCCTGTCGCCAGTACGTCGCGTCTGTGGTGTCCCATACGATTTAGGCCAACCTAAAGGATGATAAGGCCATCGGATTTTAGGCGTACCTAATCTATCGTTGTCCGGATACGGACGCGGACAGAACGTTGACACTTCACGGGGTTTTGCACACGTTCGATGCGCGCCACCACACCCACACAGGGGCCGGATACTGGGGGACGACCGCGATGGGTGACCCCGGTGAGTCGGGGTGTAACGGCGGGACGCCGAAGGGGACGAAGTCGTGGCAACTCTCCCAACCGGACGACTGCACTGACACCACGCCGAGTACGCCGGGTGCGATCGAGAACGACTGGAACTATTACGCGAAGAACCAGTGATCGCTGACGGATGGTAGACAGGCGTACCTTGCTCCGGTCGGTGGGAGCGGCGGCGGCCCTGTCGGGATGTCTCGTCGAGGGTCGTAGTTGCGAACTCGCCGCTTCGACCGTCTCGACGGAGGCCGACCCCGAAGGTCAGTTCCGAATGCATCAGGCCGGTCCCGCTCACACCGGGTACGTCCCCGGGACCGCTGGCGGCGACGACGGATCCGAACTGTGGCGGTCGACGCTTGGGGGGTCGGTCGCGCAACACGGGCTCGTCGCGGACGGGGACACCGTCTTCGTCACCGGAGACGCGCTGTACGCGCTCGACGGAACCGACGGGCCCGTCGACTGGTGTCGTTCCCCGTCCGGTCGACAGACGGCGCCTGCTGTCGCCGACGGAACGGTCGTCGTCGCGACGAACCGAGTCTCGGTCGACGAGGGCGGGCTCTACGCCTACGACCGGAGCGACGGGACCGAGCGGTGGCAGACGACCGCCGTCGGGCCGTCGAACGCGGGGCCGCTCCAGGCCCAGCCGACCGTCTTCGACGGGACAGTCTTCGTCACGGGGAGTTTCGCCGAAGAGAATCCGCTGTTCAGCGCCGTCGACCTCGCGACGGGCGACCTCGAGTGGCAGGTCGAACGCACCGGCACGTAGCCACGCCCGCGGTCTCGACCGCCGGTGTCTTCCTCCAGGCCGACGGGAGGCTCGTCTGTCTCGACCCGGCAGATGGTCCGAACGCTGGCGAGTGGAGACGACGGTGATGGACCGTCCGCCGACGGTCTCCGACGGCGTGGTGTACGCTGACGGGCCGGACCGGACGCTGCTGGCACTCGACGCGGCGACCGGAGACGAACGCTGGACCCTCGAGACAGCGAGCGAGGACCCCGGGTTCTCGGTCGCTGTCCGGCAGGGGACCGTCTACGCGGCTTGCTCGTCGGAGCTGGTCGCGCTCGACCGATCCGACGGGGCGGTCCGGTGGCGGCGGTCGGCACAGACCCTGTCCGCGACGGCCGATGGCGCCGACCCGGACGCCAGCCTCGACGAGGTACTCGTCACCGACGACCGCCTGTACGCCGAGCTTGGGGAGGGGCTCGCGTCGCTGTCGCTCACCGACGCGTCGGTCGAGTGGTACCGCCCGTTCCCCGGCGGGGCTTCCGGTGACGTGGTGCTGTCGGGCTCACCCGTGGGCACCGCCGTCACCGAGACGACCGTCCTGGCGTTCACCGCCGCGACCGACGTAGTCGCGCTCGGTCGCTGACCCTTCCTTTCAGCTCGCGTCCTCCAGCTTTCGCTCGCGGTCGGCGGTCGCCGCCGCACTCGAATTTCGTATCGCCCATGACGATTTATGCGGGGAGCGCCGAACGGCAGCGACGCCGCTGTCGCGGAGACGAATGCGAAATCGGGAGCGAAAAACGGGGGCGTCAGGCGATCTGGTCGCTGTACTCGTCGGCAGCCAGCAGGTCGTCGGGTTCGGCGTCGTCGCTCAGTTCGATCTCGATCAGCCAGCCGTCGCCGTAGGGATCTTCGTTGATCAACTCCGGTCGGTCGGTCAGGTCGTCGTTGACGGCGGTGACGGTGCCGGTGAGGGGGGCGTAGATGTCGGAGACGGCCTTGATCGACTCGACGACGCCGAACTCGTCGCCGGCCGTGACTTCGTCGCCCTCGCTCGGGAGGTCGACGAAGACCACGTCGCCGAGTTCGTCCTGGGCGAACTCGGAGATGCCGATGCGCGCACTGGCGTCGTCGACCCGCGCCCACTCGTGGGAGTCGAGATAACGCAGGTCGTCGGGAACGTCGAAGCTCATCTATCCAGAAATGGGGTCGCGGTGGTACGTGCTTTCTTCGGTTCGCCCCGCACCGAGACGCGGACCGATTCGTCGAGGTCCACGTCGGCGGGGAGGTACGCCAGTCCGATCCCCCGCCCGAGCGTCGGACTCATCGTCCCGCTGGTGACCGTCCCCAGGCGGTCGCCGTCGGCCGACTCGACGGCGTACCCCGACCGGGGAACGCCGCGGTCGACGAGTTCGATCCCTCGCAGCTTCTCGTCGACGCCCTCCACGTCGGCACCTTCCAGCGCGTCGCGACCCACGAACTCGGTGTCGAGGTCGACGGCGAAGTCGATGCCCGCCTCGTAAGGGGTGCGGGGGTTCTCCTCCGGGTCGAAGTCCCGCCCGGAGAGGAGAAAACCCATCTCCAGCCGGAGGGTGTCCCGGGCACCGAGCCCGCAGGGCTGACACTCCACCGCCGACCAGACCGTCTCGGCCTCGTTCCAGGGGTAGATCAGCTCGTAGCCGGGCTCGCCGGTGTAGCCGGTCCGGGAGATCAGCGTCTCGACGCCCGCTACCGTCCCGACCGTGGTCTCGAACCGACCCAGCTCCCCCAGGTCGGCATCGGTCTCGGCGGCGAGCAGGCCCCGGGCGTCCCGGCCCTGGAGCGCGACCATCGCGAACGACTCCGTGCGGTTCTCGACGGCGGCGTCGAGTTCCCAGGAGTCGCGGTGGTCGACCCAGCGGTCGGCCATCTCGTCGTCGTGGCCGGCGTTGGGGACGACGAGGTAGTCGGCCTCGACGGACCAGTCGACGGGCGGTCGGTAGACGACGGTATCGTCGAGCATCACGCCGCGGTCGTCGGTGATCGCGGCGTAGTTCGACTCGCCGGGGGCGAGGTCGGCCACGTCGTTGGTCACCAGCCGATTGGTGAGTCGGCGGGCCTCGGGCCCGGAGACGGTCAGCTGGCCCATGTGGGACACGTCGAAGCGCCCGACCGACTCGCGGACCGCCTCGTGTTCCGCCCGGATAGACTCGAACTCGACGGGCATCTCCCACCCGCCGAACTCGGTGAGCGTCGCGCCGCTCTCCTCGTGGGCGTCCCCGAGCGGCGGCTGTCTGAGCGTCATACCCCGATTTCCGCCCGCCAGCGACGTAACTGTTGTCGTCCCGCGCGTGCGCGCGTCCCGACCCCGGCTCCGCCCGCGGCGACCGAGCGTCTGACGCCATCAACCGGATGCCGCGATATCGAACACCGCCGCGGGCGGTTCGCTCGCTCGGACGCCCGCGGCCGGGGTCGGTCGGAACTAGCGTTCGTCGAACGGCTGTGACCGACCGTCTACCGGTCGGTTTCGCACAGTTTCCGACTCTGAAACTGTGATCCCCTTTATATGATCGTCCGGGGTGTCGTATCGAACGCGATGGTTCCCCAACTGTTCGCACGACGGAACGCCCTCCCGCCCGGCCGGCGCAGACCGCCGGGCGGCGCACCGCGCGCGCTCTCGGAGGTGGCGCCGTGAGCCGGCTCGACCGCCCGTTCCGGTTCGTCACCGAGCACAATCTGGTCGTGCTCCTGCTCATGCTGCTGGTGACCGGCGGCGTCGTCGCCGGTATCGGCCAGCTGCAGACCCAGAGCCAGCTGAACGGCTCCGACGCCGTCGGCGACACCGAGGTCGCACAGACGATCGACTACATCCAGGCGACCTACGGGACGAACGAGAGCGACGCGAACGCCAGCGCCGTCAGCCCGGCACCGGTCTACGTCCGGAGCGACGACGGGGACGCCCTCTCGAAGGCCGCCCTGCTGGACTCGCTCGCGTTCCAGCGGCGGGCGCTCGACAACGAGTCGGTCGCCGCGGCCCTCGACGGCCGCGAACCGTTCGGGGTGTCGAACTCGGTCGCGAAACGCCTGGCCGGGCGTTCCGACGCCGGCCTCGCCGACCAGGTCGCCGCGCTCGAATCGGCGAGCCCGAGCGAGGTCGAGCGAGCCCTCGAGGCGACGCTCGCCGAGGGTTCGTCGGCGACCGCGCTGCTCCCGAGCGACTACGAACCGGGGACGGCGACCGCCGAGAGCCGGCGGATGCTGTTCCGGTTCGAGAGCCCCGACGCCGGCGCCGGCGACGCCGCCGCCGAGCGACGCACCGCCGCGACCGCGGCGCTGTTCGAACTCGCCGGGGACCGCGAGCAGCCCGAGTACTTCACCCTCGGCGAACACGCCGTCGCCGAGTCCAACGCCAACTTCAGCCAGCAGACGATGGAGCTGATCGTCCCGGTGGCGCTGCTGGCCATCCTCGCCGTGCTCGCCTTCTCCTACCGGGACCTGGTGGACGTGATCGTCGGGTTCACCGGCGTCGTCCTGTCGGTGCTGTGGATGTTCGGCATCCTCGGCTGGATGCAGATCCCAGCCGGGATGACGATGATCATCGGTCCCGTCCTCATCGTCGGACTGAGCGTCGACTACGGGCTGCACGTGTTCATGCGTTACCGCGAGGAGCGCGAGGGGCGGAACGCCTCGGGGGACCGGACGGGGAGTGAACTGACCCGTGCGGAGCGCGGCGAGACCGGGGACATCCGCGAGCCGATGGCCCGCGGGCTCTCGTCGGTCGCGGTCGCGCTCGGACTGGTGACGCTGACGGCCGCGGTCGGCTTCATGTCCAACGTCACCAACGAGTTCTCGCTGATCAAGCAGCTGTCGATCGGCATCACGCTGGGGGTCGTCTCGACGTTCGTCGTCTCGCTGACGCTCGTGCCGGCGCTGAAGGTGACCGTCGACCGCCTGCTCGAACGCGTCGGGCTCGACCGGCGCAAGCGGCCGCTCGGGAAGACGCGCCTGCTCGAACCGTTCCTCGGGAGCGGCGTCCGCCTCGCGAAGCGGGCCGCGCCCGTCGTGATCGTCGTCGCCCTGGTCGCCGGGTCGGCCGGCGCCGTCGCGTGGACTGACCTGGACCGCCAGTCGGTCCAGCAGGACGACGGGGGGATCGCCGAGTGGAAGCAGGACCTCCCCGGCCCGCTGGGCTGGGAGACGAGCGAATACGACGAACGTGACGACTACGTCGACGCCCAGTACCGGGCGGCCGACGAGGACGCTCGGCGCAGTTCGCAGATACTGCTGGACGGCGGCGTGACCTCGCCGGCGGCGCTGGCGGCCGTCGAGACGATCCACGACGGCGCCGCCGAGGAGGCGGCGGTCTTCCAGCGCGCGGGGTCGGTCCCGCTGCGGTCGCCGCTGTCGGTCATGCGGTCGGTCGCCGCCGCCGACGAGGAGTTCGCCGCGACGTTCCGCGCGGCCGACACCGACGGCGACGGCGTGCCCGACCGCGACGTGGCCGAGGTGTACGACGCGCTGTACGCCGCCGCGCCCGAGCAGGCGAGCCAGGTGGTCGAACGGACCGACGGTGAGTACCGGTCGCTGCGCGTCGTCGTCCCGATCGACGGCGGCGCGAAGATCGTCGAGCAGGCCGAGGCCATGGAGTCGATCGCCGGTGGCGTCGGCGCCGACGGCGTCGACGCCGTCGCGGCGGGCTACGGAACGCTCAACCAGGCCGAGCTGGCCCAGACGACCGACAGCATCCTGACGACGTTGCTCGTCGCGCTCGCGGCCGTCGGGGTCCTCCTCACGCTGGTCTACCGGATCGCCACCGGGAGCGCCGCGCTCGGCGCGGTGACGGTCGTCCCCATCGTCCTCGTGACCGCGCTCGTCGTCGGCGGGATGCACCTGCTCGGCATCCCGCTGACCCTGCTCACGTCGCTGCTGCTCAGCCTCGTCATCGGGCTCGGCATCGACTACAACATCCACGTCAGCGATCGGTTCGCCCAGGAGCTGGAGCGGGGACAGACCGTGACGGGCGCGCTGCGGACGGCGGTGACCGGCACGGGCGGCGCCCTGCTGGGCAGCACGCTCACCTCCGTCGGCGCCTTCAGCGCCCTGTTGCTCCACCCGCACCCGCAGATCACGAGCTTCGGGACGCTCGTCGTCCTCGCGCTCTCGCTGTCGTTCGTCGTCGCCGTGTTCGTCCTCCCCAGCCTGCTGCTGGTGTGGGCCGACTACGGCAGTCTCGACGCGGTCCGCAGCGAGTCGACCACTCACGAAGGGGCGATGGCCCAGGACTGAGGGTCACCCCCCGGCTGTCGCCTCTGCCGTCGGGAGTCAGTCCCGGCGCAGGCGCGCGATCGCCGCGGCGACCGCCGCCGCGACCGCACCGGCCGCGAGGACGCTCCCGAGCGGCGACGGCCCCGAGCCAGAGGTCGGCGTCCCGAGCACGCTGTCGCCGCCTGACTCCGACTCGTCGTCGCCGTCGCTGCCGTCGGTATCGTCGCCGGCGCTGCCGTCGGTCCCGTCACCGCCGGTCGACGCGCCGTCCCCGTCGGTGCCGTCGCCCTCGGTCGGGGTCGGCGACGCACCGACCGCGTCCAGGTCCTCCTCGGGGATCAGCCGCGAGCGCTCGAACCCGGTGAGGTAGTCGTAGCAGGCCTCGATGTCGGCGGTGTCGAAGTCGGCGCCGCCGGTCGCCTCGACGACGCCGCCCTTGCCGGCGTCGGCCATCGTCGGACCGCTGGATTCGTCGCCGGTGCCGATCCGCTCCACGTCGTAGGGCTGGTACGGTGAGTACACTTCCCAGACCACCTCGCCGTCGGGCGTCACCTCGACGATGCGGTGAGCCCGGCGGTCGGCGATCAGCGTGTTGCCGTTGGGCAGTCGGTCGGCGTCGCGGGGCTCGCTCAGTCGGCCACCTCGGAGGACCCAGGTCCGGTTCCACGAGTCGCCTTCGCGCTCGTACTCGACGACGCGGTCGTTGAGGCTGTCGGCGACCAGCACCGTCGCCGAGCCGTCCTCGCTACCGAGGTAGTCGGGGTTGTGCTGCTCGTGGAGGATCGAGGTGTCGTCGTCCTCGCCGAGGGTCCAGCGGACCTCTTTGGTCTCGCGGTCGATGGCGACCACCTTGTCGAAGTTGCGGACCGAGACCATGATGACGCCGTCGCGGATCTGCTCGACGTCGTTGTTGTGGGTCCAGTCGCCGCCGAACTCGCCGCCGCCCGACTCTGGGTAGTGCTCGCTGTCGTTGGCGAAGTAGTACTCCCAGGTGACCGCCTCGCGGGTGAGGTTGTAGATCAGGACGCGGTCCTCGCCGTCCTGGCTCATGTCGTTCATCAGCAGCTCGTCGCCGTTGATCAGGTCCACGTCGTGGGTGTCGTAGGCATTCTCGAAGCGGCGTTCAGAGAGGTGTTCGCCCGTCTCGGGGTCGATCTCCTCGATCAGCGTGTCGCGGCTGTCGGTCGTCGACTGGAGGATGTTGCCGTTGTCGAGCACGTCGATGTCGTAGCTCCACCAGCGGCCGGCGGCGGTGTCGTTGTGGACGCCGACGATCGACCCGTTCGGTCGGGCGCCGACGACCATCGCCGAGGTCTTCTCGCCGCCGCGGGCGCCCTGGATCGAGAACAGCGTCGCCCGATCGGGCGTTCGTTCCATCGTGCCGACGCAGGGGTTCGACGCTTGCTGGAGGCCGGTCGCTCCGAGGTCGACGGCGGGCGCGGCGCCCGCGCCGGAGCGGTCGCCGGCGCCCGCGACGCCGCCGGTGGCGCCGGCGACCGGGACCGCCAGCAGGAGCGCGACCAGCAGGGTAGAGAGGACGGTTCTGCGCATCTGCCACGAGTATCGACCGAGGAGGTTAACTCGGTTACGACTCCGGCCCCGGGTCGGGGTCCGACTCGCCCGGTCCGACGCCGGCGGACGCTCCGCCGTCGGGCGCCCCGTCAGCGGCGTCGGTGGCGCGTTCGTCGGCGGCGTCGAGCCCGAACTCCCGGGCGCGCTCGCGCCAGAACTCCTCGAAGCCCTCCTCGCGCTCCTCGACGGTGCTGCGGCCGTCGCGGACGTAGTCGAGTTTCAGGTCGACCTCCTCGACCAGTCGTTCGCCGACGTCGTCGTTGACGACGCCCGTCCGCATCGCGTCGCGGATCGCCGACTTCTCGCGCTGGAGGAGCTGCCGCTCGCCGGCGAGCAGTTGCTCGTGGCGGAGGCCAGGGGTTTCGCGCAACAGCTCGGCGATCGCGTCGCCGAGCCGGTCCCTCTCGCGCTCGTACTCGGCGGTGAACTCCTCGTAGACCTCGACCGGGAGTTCGCCGCCCTCGTGGAGCTCCTCGGCGGCCGCCAGCGCGGCGTCGACGGCCCGCGCTCGGCCGACGAGCAACTCGAACAGCTCCTCGTCGTCCGACCGGGTGACGATGCCGAGCCCGTCGAGCAGGTTCGACATCGTCAACCCCTGGACGACGAGCGAGAAGCCGGCGACGCCGAAGACCATCGCGCGGAGCGTCGTCCGCAGCTCCGCCGAGAGGCCGGAGCCGCTGCCGAGGCCCAGCACCAGCGCGATGGGGATGGAGGCGTGGAGCCCGCCCCAGACCATGACGTGCTGGTAGGCCAGGGGGACGGTCGGTCCGTCGAACCGGTTGACCAGCCAGGTCAGCGGGTAGACCACCAGCGCCCGCGCGGCGAGCACGAGGACGATCGCGGCCGCGATCAGCCGCCAGTTGTCGAGCAGCGCGCCGGCCGGCGTCGTGACGCCGATCATGACGAAGATGAACGTGTTGACGATGAACGCGCCGGTCTCCCAGGTGTTGAACACCGAGAGCTTCGTGCGTGGACTCATCGCGAACTCGGCGCCGCGGTTGCCGACGAGCAGCCCGGCGACCACGGTGGCGATGACGCCGCTGAAGTGGGTGCCCAGCAGGACCTGGACGTAGTGTTCGGCGACGAGGAAGACCCCGTAGGCGAGGATGATCGTCAACACGACCTCCGTCATGTGCTCGTCGAGGTTGACCATCACGCGGTAGACGAGGTAGCCGCCGACGGCGCCGACGACCGCGCCGCCCCCGGCGGTGACGGCGATGTTCAGTCCGAGGTCGACCGCGCCCGGGACCGAGAACAGGTCCGGACCCGCGGCGTGGCCGCCGCCGGCCTCGGCGCCGATACGGGCCAACAGCGCAGAGAACAGGACGACGCCGACGCCGTCGTTGACGAGGCTCTCGCCCTCGACGAGCACGGAGAGGCGTTCGGGCGCGCCGAGTTCCTCGAACAGCGCGAGCACGGAGACGGGGTCGGTCGGGAGGATCATCGCGGCGAACAACAGGGCCACAAGCAGGTCGAAGCCGAAGGCGTACTGGCCGACGAACCCCAGCGCGAGCACCGAGACGATCAGCCCGACGATGGCGAGCGTGAGGATCGGCGTGATGTTACGCCGCAGTCGCTCCAGATCGGTGGTCGCGGCCCCCTCGAACAGCAGCGGCGGGAGCAGGACGAGCAGGATCAGGTCGTGGGAGAGCTCGATCTGGACGCTGACGCCGGCGACCGAGGCGGCGAAGCCCGCGAGCAACAGGGCGATGGTGTACGGGAAGCGGCCGGCCTTCGCGACGAAGATACCCACGCCGGCGGCGATGATGAACACCGAGAGCACGTCCGCGAGCAACGCCACGTCGATGCCGGCCTGGACCATGTGTCACGTTGCGGACTCGCACGGGTAAAACACGCGCCGGCCGACGCGGTCGGGCACACGACCCGGTCGCGACCGCGCGTCAGGTCGCCCCGCGGTAGAACTCGACGAGCGTCCGTGTGTGGGGGTGGCTCGGTTCGTCGAGCACCCGCTCGGTGGGCCCGATCTCGACGACGTGTCCGTCGTGCAGGACCGCCAGTCGGTCGGCGAGCGTCGCCAGCGCCGGCAGTTCGGCCCCGAGCGCCACGACCGTCGGGGCGTCCGGTGCGTCTCCGTCGGCACCGCCGGCGTCGCGGTCGGCTCTGACCGCCGATTCGAACCTGTCGAGGCGGTCACCGCGTGCGAGATGGGCGACGGCGGCCGGGCAGTCGTCGACGACCAGCACCGCGGGGTCGGCCAGTGCGGCCCGGGCGAGGGCCGCGAGCTGGGTCGCGGCGGCGTTCAGTTCCCGGGGGCGCGCGTCGAGCACGCGCTCGGCGTCGAGGCCGAGCGCCGAGAGCAGTCGCTCCGCCCGCGCCTCGTCGGTTCCGGTCGCCCGAAGCGCCGGCCGGAACTGCCCGCGGAGCGTCGACGCGGCGTCGAACCCGCCCGCGTCGCCGGTGACGAGTGCGACCGATTCGCGGCGGAACCACTCGCGCTCGTCGTCGTCGAGGTCGAAGACGGGGACCGGGTCGCCGCTCTCGGGCCGGTAGCTGACCGATCCCGAGACCCGGGCGGGGGCCGAGACCCCGTCGACCAGCGCCCTCGCGAGCGTCGTCTTCCCGGTCGCGCCCTCTCCGAGGACCCCCAGCCGCTCGCCGCGTTCGACAGACAGATCGAGCCGGTCGAGCACCTCGTCGCCGCCGTACGCGACCGACAGGCGCTCGACGGCGAGGACTGGGTCCTCCGGTTCGTCGCCGTGCGCGTCGACTGGCGGGGTGACCATCGTGGCGCGACGTTCGGGTCTCGGCCATCTATGGGTTCCGGCGGTCCCCCGAAGCGTCACGCCTATACTCGACGGTGGGGAATCGCGGGTATGAGCTGGCTGGGGCGGCTGTTCGGCGACGACGAGTCGGCCGGCGCGGACGACCCGAGCGGTGCGAACGCCGCGGGTGCGACCGGAGCCGACCGCGAGTCCCGCGGGCACGACCAGCCGCGGGTCGGGCTGTTCGTCGACGGACCCAACGTCCTCAGAGACGAGTTCGACGTGGATCTCGACGACGTGCGGGCCGCCGCCGAGCGCTACGGGCACCTCGCGTTCGGGCGACTGTACCTGAACGAGAACGCGCCGGCGGGACTCATCCAGGCCGCCGAGGCGCGGGGGTTCGAGGTGGTCTCGACCAGCGGCGACGTGGACGTGAAGCTGGGCGTCGACGCGACGGCGGCGACCGTGGAGGAGGCCATCGACGTGCTCGTCGTCGCCTCCCGGGACACGGACTTCAAACCGGTGCTGGAGGCGGCCGCCAAGCGCGGGCTGGCGACTATCGCGGTCGCGCCCGGCGAACACGGCCGCTCGGACGCGCTCCGCAACACCGCTCACGAGTCGATCACGCTGGAGTAGGGTCCCGGTTCGGCGACGCGACGGCTGGTCCCTGCGGTGCAACAGTTAACTCGCCGGGCACGCATCGGACGATATGCGCAGGATCGACGGTCGGAAGCTCGCGGTCGGCCTGGTCGCGGCGCTGCTGGTCGGACTGGCTCTGGGATACGCCCTCGCGGTGGTGCTCTGAGTCGAGCGGGCGTCACAGTCGGGGACAGGGACCGTCGCGCGTTCAAGCCCTGATAATCGGGGGCGAGTCTTTAACCGGACCTGCGGAAATCGTCGGACATGCTCCGGATCGACGGGCGCGTGCTCGCCGCGTCCGTGCTCGGCGTCTTCCTCGTCGGTGCCGTCCTCGGGTTCGTCGTCGGCGGCGGCAGCGGCCAGCCCGGCGGCCCGGCGACGCCCACCGACGCCACACCGGGGGACGGCGCCGCGCCGACCCCGACGCCGTCGCCCGTTCCGACGGCGACGCTCACTGCGACTCCCACGTCGACGGTGACGCCGTCACCGATGCCCACGCTCACACCCACAGCGACGCCGACCGCCACGCCGACGACGGTGCCGACGCCGACGGCGACCGCGACGCCGACGGTGACGCCCGAGCCGACGCCCACTCCGACGAGAACGCCCATGCTGATCCGTCGGTTCGACACGGCGGAGATCGAGCGCCACCTCCGACGGCTGATCGACGACTGGCGCACCGAGCGGGGACTCGACCCGTTCACGCAGCCTGACGGGACGGTCGTCCGGAAGCTCGACCGGATGGCGACGGCCCACAGCGTCGAGATGGCCGACGTCGGCGAGACGGTCCACCGGATCGACAACCGCTCGAGCGCCGGCCGCTACCGCGACTACGAGCTGTTCGAGACCTGCCAGTTCAAGAAGCGCGGGGCCCAGTACATCGTGACGCCCACGCGCAACCGCCTGGAGGTGCTGGGCAAGACCTACGCAGGGACGAGCTACCGCGGCCCCGACGGCACCCGCTACAACGAAGACGAGTCGGCGGTTGCCCGCGCTATCTTCGACAACTGGCGGACAACCTCGGTGTTCCGCGAGCGGCTCTCCTACGCCAACGCCACCCGGATCGGCATCGGCGTCGAGACCACCCGGGACAACGAGGTGTACGTGACCGGGAACCTCTGTGGCGTCTACGGGAGCGACTGAGACGCCAGCGACCCGTTCGAGTCGGCCCGGGCCGTCCGGCGGCCCCACAGCGAACGGTTTTTTCGACCGCGCGCCGGAGCCCCGAACATGAACGCGGAGCTAGCGGGTCCGGTCCTCGACGATCACATGCACCTCGATCCCGTCCACGGTCGCGGGGTCGACGCCGCGCGGGAGTTCGCCGACAGCGGCGGCACGCACCTGCTCGTCGTCAACAAACCCTCCTGGCACCTGCTCGACTCGCTGCCGAGCGGCCGCGAGGACTTCGAGGACGTGTTCGATCTGACCGTCGACGTGGTCGAGCGCGCGAGCGAGGAACTGCCGGGCCGGGCCTGGCCTGTGCTGGGCGTCCACCCGGCGCTCGTCTCTCAGCTGGTCGACGAGGGCCACGACCCCGAATCCGCCCGGGACCTGATGCAGGCCGGACTCGCCGCCGCCGCCGAGTACGTCGCCGACGGATCAGCCTTGGGGCTGAAGTCCGGTCGCCCCCACTACGAGGTGTCCGACGCCGTCTGGACGGCCTCGAACGACGTGATGAAACACGGGTTCGAACTGGCGGCCGAGGCCGATTGCGCGATCCAGTTGCACGCCGAGAGCGGCGAGGACTTCCGGGCGGTCGCCGAGTGGGCCGAGGACCGCGGACTCCCCCGCGAGCGCGTCGTCAAGCACTACTCGGGCGGGCGGCTGGAGGGGATCACCAAGAGCGTCATCTCCCACAAGGACGAACTGGAACTCGCGATCGAGGAGGGCGAACCGTTCATGATGGAGACGGACTTCATCGACGACCCCGACCGGCCGGGGGCGGTGCTGGGGGTCGGGACGGTGCCCTCCCGGGTGCGCTGGCTCCGCGAACAGGGGTACGACGAGGCGATCGAACGCGCGCACGTCGAGACGCCCGCCGACGTCTACGGCATCGACACCGAGGCGACGCTGGAGTAGGGCGGTACCTTTTCCACTCGCTGCTGCGAACGCCGCGGCATGCAGGACCAGCGCTGTCCGGACTGCGGCGTGTCGATGGAACCGGTCGAGTTCGGCATGAGCGACGCCTGGAACCCCCACGTGCGGACCGGCGAGAAGCGCCAGGGCCTGCTCGGGAAACTCGGCATGGGCGAGACGGAGGACGTGACGACGCTCATGTGTCCCGAGTGCGGGCTGCTGCGGTTCTACGCCGATATCGACGACGAGACGGAGAGCTACTGAGGGAAGTAGCGATACAGTGGCGGTGTGGTTGCGGTGTGTTCACAGTCGCAGTCGCGGTGTGGTTGCGGTGGCCGGGAGCGTGCCCGCGCGGCGGCGCGGGCCGCGAGAACTCGGGGAAGGACAGGTTCGCCGCGGATGTCCGGCGCCGGAGGCGCCGGTTCCCCGGCCGCGAGGCGAAGCCGAGTAGCCGGCCGTTTTCGCTCACGTTTTTGCGCCGAGCGGTACCCGCAGGGCCGAAGGCCCGAGGATACCCGAGGCGGGAAAAGGTGGGTCGAAAGCCATATCACCGGAGCGACGAACGACGTTGTATGAGCAATCAGCCGGGGGAGTACTACACACCCGAACGGTGGCAGAACTGGCTGGACAGGATCGACGAGGAGGATCTGGACCCGGAGGACGACGACACCGCGCAGTTGCTCTGGAACATGCAGGACGACACGGCCATCGCCGTGGTCAAGGTCGTCTCTGACTTCGAGGAGGGCGTCCTCGACGAGGAGGCGGCCCTCTCGGAGATCGAGGACATGCGCGAGGTCGTCCTCGCCGAGCCGGAGTTCGACGACGAACAGGCGCTGATGCTGGTCGACAGCGTCCAGACCTCGCTGGTCTGTGCCTTCTACGCCGCCGAGGAGTTCATCGTCGGCGGCACCGCCGAGGACGCGCCCATCGGCGAGTACGTCGGCGCCGCGGCCGACGCCGAGGCCGAGGAGGACCTGGACACCGCGCTGTCGTACTGCGTCCAGGCGGGGACGCTCGTCATCGACGGCGCCGAGTTCGACCCGTCGATGGCCGAGGAGGTCGAACCCGGCCTCGTCGTCCAGTGGGTCAACGGGCTCGACAGCCTCCAGACCGCGATGAAAGACCCCGAAGTCGTCGAGGAAGACGACGAGTAACTCCGAGGCGGACGCGAGGGGTCGCGGCGGCGTCCCCGCCGCTCACCCGGCCCGCGCGGTCGCCCTCGGCCGACCCCGGCTCGACGGGTAGGCGGTCGTTATCAGGGTGGAAAATCGGGGACACAGGTTTTTGCACGGTGAGGGGGTACTCCGGCGACATGGAACCGTGGGACGACAGGGGCCAGTCCATCCAGATCGGGGCGGTCCTGATCTTCGCGGCGCTGATCCTCCTGTTGTCGCTGTACCAGGCGACGATCGTCCCACAGCAGAACGAACAGGTCGAGTTCGACCACAGCCGGCAGGTCCAGGGCGACCTGCTGGACCTCCGCAACGCCGTGACCTCGATGTTTGGGGAGTCGGCGAGCCGGTCGGTGTCGATACAGCTGGGGACGACCTATCCCTCGCGGGTGCTGGCGGTGAACCCGCCGCCGGCGTCCGGCTCGTTGCGGACCGCCGGGACCGCCGACGGGAGCGTGTCGTTCGAACTGTCGAACGTCGAGGCGATGGACGAGGAGACGGACGACTTCTGGGGCGGATCGGTCGACCCCTATTCGACGGGGGCGATGGTCTACCGGCCGAACTACAACGAGTACGGCCAGCCGCCGCGGACGGTGTACGATTCGACGGTGCTGTACGACAACTTCACCTTCGAGGGGTCGACCATCGCGCGCAGCGACCAGACGCTGGTCGACGGGTCGACCATCTCGCTGGTGGCGCTGAACGGGTCGATCCAGCGCTCGTCGTCGGGTACTGCGGCTGTCGACGTGCGGCCAGTCAGCGCCTCCAGCACGACGGTGACGGTGACCAACAGGGACGCCGGGCCGATCGAGATCAGGACTGCGACCCGGCTACCGGAACAGCGGTGGGAGGAGCTGCTGGCCGACCAGCGCGCCAGCGAGGGCGGTAATGTCAGTGACGGGGACGACGCGGTCCGGACGGTGCCGCTGGATGCCCCCGGCTACAGGACGCTGGTCGTGGAGCTGGTCCCGGGCACCTACGAGCTGCGGATGGCGAAAGCGGGCGTCGGGACGCGCGTGACCGACACATCTGCGGCGTACATGACCGACGTGGCGGCCGACGGGTCGACAGTGCCCGAGGACGGCTCCGTCCGGCTGACCGTCGAGGTACGCGACGCGTACAACAACCCGGTCGCGGGCGTCGACGTGACCGGCGAGTCGACGGACACAGCGGTCGGAACGCTCGACGCGAAGGAGGTGACGACCGGCGACGACGGGCGGGCCTCCTTCCAGTTCGAGACGAAGTCGGTCGACGCGGCGACCGACGTGCCCGTCGAGTTCAACTTCACGCTCGACCCGACTACGCCGGCGTCGTTCGACGCCAGAGACCCGGAAGACGTCGAGACCGTCGTCGAGGTGCAGAACACGCAGGTCTCCGGCGGGTCGGGCGGTGGCGGCGCGGGCTACTCGCTTGAGTGGACCGACGCCGCGACAGTGCCAAGTCCGACGGCGAGCGCCGAGACCTGTCCGTCGGCCCCCAACCCCTGCAACGTCACGATGCAATCGGAGACGAGCGAGCCGCAGATCGGTGCTCCCGTCGGCTTCGGGTCGAACGACACGAGTCTCGTGCGGGTGTTCCGGCGGGCGACTGCGACGGGGTCGGACGGGACGGCGGAGACGACGGTCCGGTTCGAGCGCGCGGAGGGCAACGCGACGCTGTGGACCCAGAGCGCGGGCGTCAACGCGACGCGGACCGTCTCGACGCCCTCCTACGAGAGCTTCGAGTCGGGCTTCGGGAAGTACGGCGTGTTCGGGACGTTCCAAGGAGACGATCCGGAGCTGTCGACGCAGAACGCGAACAGCGGGTCGTCGGCAGTCGTGTTGCGCGGCGGGGACGACGGCGGGATCGTGACGACCGAATACGACACGACCGGGGCGGAGATGGTCGTCGTTCAGTACTGGGCGCAGGACAGCGGCGCCGAGGCGAACGACGCCGATACGGGAGAGAACGAGGACCTCGTCGTCGAGTACAGGGACGCGGGCGGCAACTGGGTCGAGATCGACCGCTTGCAGGCACTGGGGAGCGCCAACAGCGGGCAGAACCCGACGTACCACCGCGTCGCGCGGATCGGTGCGGACGCGGTCCACGGGAACTTCTCGCTGCGGTTCAGACAGGTGGAGGCGGACTCCGCAAACGACGAGTGGTTGATCGACGACCCCCAGATCTCCGTGATCGGCGAGGCCGTCGGCGGCGGAACGGCGGGGGGACGAACGCCGGGGAGCGGGCCGGGCGGCCCCAGCGGCTCGCTCGCCTACGCCGGCGACGCGGAGGCGGTCGACGGGCCGGACGGCGACGCGACCGCCGGCGGCGTCGAGTTCTCGCTCGCTAACCAGTTCGGCGACGCTGTCGAGGTCCAGTCGGTCACCGTCGACTATCCTGGCGCGAACGCGCGACTCAACGACGGCGTGACGCCGAACGACGAGCCACAGCGGACCGAGATCTACGTTGCCGGAGAGACCAGCGACGGCTGGGTCGACATCAACGGCGGCGTGGACCTCCCGAACACCTTCGACATGGACGCCGACGGCTTCGACAACGCCGGCAACCCCGAAACGGCTGGCGGGTCGTCGTTTTCGGTATACCTGTACGAGTTCGTCGACGACGAAGGAGACACGCTCGACATGAGCGGGGAGACGATAACGGTCGATGTCACCTACTCGGTCGACGGGGGCGCGAGCCAGACGGAGTCGTACACGATCACTGTCGGCGGGGGTGGCGGAGGCGGCAGTGACAGCGCCAGTCAAATGACGTATGTCTCCGGGAGCGGAGGGACCTTCTGGGAGAACGACGGCGTCACGTTTCAGGTCACGAACGGTGGTTCGTCGGCCGTGACCGTGACGGGTGTCACGGTCAACAGCACGAGCAGGTCGCAGGTCGGCCAGGTGCTCGAAGGACAGACGGGGTGGTATGCGCGCGGTCAGCACGAGGTGTTCATCGACGCGGACACGGACGGCGTGCTAGACCTCGACGGCTGGCCGTACTACGACGACGAGGGGACAACGGAACTCCCGATAGACGCCTACCGTCCGCTCACGGAGGACGCGACGGTCGGCACCGGGTCCACCGCCACCGTCGATATCTACCAGTTCCAGAACAACGGCGGGTCGAGCGTCGACATGTCGGGCGCCACGGTCACAGTGACGCTCCATTTCAGCGACGGGAGCAAGGCGACGTACCAAGTGACGACTTGAGCGCCGGAACCGGCGGTCGTCGTCCGGCCACTCCGAGTTCGACGCCCGTCGATACACTAGTCGACAGGCACTTGTAGGAGTCTCACGGAGTTTTGGTCATGACATCGGTCGGTATCGACGCCATCGAGATCCGGACGGGGAAGCTCAGACTCGACCTGCCGGAGACGTTCGCACCGGCACAGGGCGACGATCCGGGGAAGTACACGAAGGGGCTGGGGCTGAACGCGAGTTCGTTCCCGGACGTCTACGAGGACATCGTGACGATGGGGGCCAACGCGGCCCACGACCTGATGGAGCGCAAGGGCCTGGAGCCGGCAGACATCGGGCGCATCGACGTGGCTACCGAATCGGCGTTCGACAACTCCAAGCCCGTCTCGACGTACATCGCGGGCTGTCTCGAACAGGTGTACGACGGCGACTTCCATCACGCCAACAAGGGCGAGCGCAAGTTCGCCTGCATCTCGGGCACCCAGAGCCTCGACGACGCGTACAACTGGATCCGCGCGGGCCGCAATCGCGGGCGGTCGGCGCTCGTGATCGCGACCGACACCGCGCTGTACGCCCGCGACGACCCCGGTGAGGCCACCCAGGGCGCGGGCGCCGTCGCGCTGCTGGTCAGCGAGGACCCCGACGTGGTCGAACTCTCGACCGAACAGGGCTACGGCAGCGCCGACGAGACGGACTTCCTCAAGCCCCAGCAGCAGTTCCCGAGCGTCGACGGCAAGCGCTCGGTACAGGTGTACCTCGCGCGGATGCGCGAGGCGGTCAAGGACTTCGAGTCGGTCGCGGGGAAGATCCACCCCGACGACGCGGCGCTGATCCCCTTCCACACGCCGTTCCCGGGGATGGTCCGCAAGGCCGCCGCGCTCGCGTTCCGCCACGTCAGCCGCGACACGGAGATCGAGGACGAACTCGCCCCCGATATCGGTCGCCAGCCCCGCCGCGAGGCCTTCGACGGCGAGGAGGCCTTCCGCGAGGCCGCCGCCGACTACACCGACGAGCTGACCGACACCGACGTCTACCGCGAGTGGTACGCCGAGACCGTCGAGCCCACCCTGACGATCTCCCGCGAGGTCGGCAACTGGTACACCGGCTCGGTTCACGTCGCACGTCTCTCCGGGCTGAAAGCCGCCTACGAGGACGACGTCGACATGACCGGCGAGAAACTGCTCGTCGGCTCGTACGGGTCGGGCGCCCAGGCGGAGATCCACGCCGAGACCGTCCAGTCGGGCTGGGAGTCGGAGATCGAGGCCCTCGACGTGGACGAGCAGCTGGCGGCCCGCTACGACCTGACGTTCGAGGAGTACGAGGACGTTCACGACGTACACAACCACGACGAGGACGCCGGCGCCGCCGACGTCGACCAGTTCACCGCGCCGGAGGCGGAGTTCGTCTTCGACGGCTGGGGCCGGATGGGCGAACGCAAGTACACCTACGTCGAGTAGCGGCCGCGGCCGGTGCGGAAGCGTGGAGTTCTGACCGGGCGCGACGTTCTCGTAGTCTCCGTTTCCCCGCAGTTTCATGGTGGTCAGGGCGAAAGGGATCCCCGTGAGCAACTGGCTGTTCCCGGACCGCGACGAGCCGGCGGCGCCGGGCGAGGCGGTCGACCCGACCGACCCCGACGTGGACCCCGCGGCGGCGGATCTGGACACCGAGACGACCCACGTCGACCCGCTCCGCGCCGACGCCGTCGACCCGGGGACCAGCGTCCTGGTCGCGGGGCCGGCGATGACCGGCAAACGGCGGTTGCTGTTCGACCTCGTCGGCGGGTCGGCGTCGAAGACGGGCGCGTTCGTGACGACCAAAAAGCCCGCGCGGAAGGTGGCCGCCTGGTTCGCCGCGAGCCGCCCGGAGGCCGAGGACTGGGACCTTTCGGTCGTCGACTGCACCGGGAGCGCCGGCCGTGAGCGCAGGTCCCACACCCGGGAGATCGACGACCTCCGGGTGGTGTCCAGCCCCGGTGACCTGACCGGCGTCGGTATCGAGCTGACGGGCGTCCTGCGCGAGTGGCACCACGACGCCGTGGCCGACCCGCGCGTCGGCCTGCACTCGCTGTCGACGCTGTTGATGTACGCGGACGTGAAGCGCGTCTACCAGTTCCTCCACGTCGTGACGACCCGCGTCGCCAGCGCCGACGGCGTCGGCGTCTACACCCTCGACGTGAGCGCCGGTGGCACGGCCGACGACGTGCTCAAACAGCTGTTCGACGCCATGATCGAGGTCCGCCCCGGCGACGACGGCTCGGAGTTCAGAGTTCGGGGCGGCGATTTCGGCCCCCGATCGTGGACGACGTTCTGAAGCGCGTCTATTTTGCGGTGTGGTGTCGTCACCGTCCCCGATACCGTCTTCCGGACCACGGGTAGCCTGACCGTCGACCCCCTCGCTGTCCCGCCGGTGGAGCGAGAGCGGGCCGGTGGTGGTGCAGGCAGAAGATACTTGTCACGGTGTACCAAACCCGGATTCGAAGCCATGACGGACCACGCGACGCGACCCGGCGAGGCGGACAGTGCCGAGAGTCAGCCGTCCGCGGACGTGCGAGTCGCCCCCGCCGACCCCGAGGGCGTCGCCGCCACAGACGCCTACGAGATCGACGGCGGCGTGGTCCTCTTCGACACGGAGAACCCGCTCGCCTGGGTGGAGTCCGACGACGCGCTCGCGCTCGGGCGGATGGCCTGAGCGGCGTTTTCGCAATTCTCGGGTTCTCGATAGTTTGAATAGGACCACGTCATCGGTGGAGACACTCCCGTATGGCGGTTCACTCCGATAATCCAGACAAACCCACTTTGTTGCTTCGACTGTTCACGGGGGAAGATTGGGACCATCGGGTACGAATCCGTTTCATGAACAGCGTCATGGACAGTGACCGTGGCGTCAGAACGGAGATGCGTGTCGGTATCCCGTTTGGATAGAGACACGGGAGGGGTAGGTGTGTGAGCGGTCGGGTGGGGCCGACGGGTGCTTGTCTGTCGGCCAAACCGCGGCCGACAGCCTGCGCGTCCTCGGCGCCCACACCGACGCGCTCGCTGTCTCCGAATCTCACGGGAGAGAGGGGTGGCAGGGAGAATTAGGTTTCGAGTAGGGATTGCGACGGTCGTCAGCCGTGAAGAAGTTGGTAGGTGGTTCGGGCCTATTCCCGACGGACGGGGAAGAAGTCGGTCCACAGGCCGTCCGACACGTCGTCTCGCTCCGTTGTCGTCGTTCTGTTGTCGGATAGCCCTCGGAGTGCGATGAGTCGGCGTGAGATGTTTGTGACGGCGACGAGAGTCCCGTCAGGGGCAAAGTATAGCGTATCCCCTACCTCGACGGCGTCGGTGTCGTAATCGACGGCCCACTCGTCGGCGTGGATCTGCGGGAGGTGCATCACTCGCTCCCCCCGAAGGTAGCGCCGTCGCTGAAGCAGTCGAAGCAAGGGGATCCGTCGGGGAGACCAGCGCACTCTTCACAGGAGTCGTCTGCATCGTCATCATCACCGTCCGAGGGGTGGGGTCTGCCCCCGAAGACCACTGCTCCGCCGCCGTCCGTCGTAGCGACAACAGGACCACCGTCGGTATGCTCGCCTAACTGCGGGTCGACGCCGTCGGACTCGACCCACTCGGGAATGGCCCACTCGCCCGTTGCAAAGACAACACGCCGTTCGTGTTTACACTGTTCGTCGTCGGCGAGGTTGTGGCGGGCATCGGCACAGGTACAGCGGCCTTCGACGCCGTCCACACGGTACTCCTTGCCGCTCTCAGAGGTGACTGAATAGATACCTCCGCCCAGTGGGAGCACAGTCATACACTCCGTAAGGGCGCGGACGCTGCGCTGTTCGAGGTCGATACGCTCGTCGGTGCCCTTATGAGGGGCGTGACTCGTAGGCGTCATTGGGTTGCGCTCCAACCCATCGGCGTCCGTGTACCAGCACGGGCGCTTTCTACAAAGCGCGAACACGCCGATGAGTTACATCCATCTACAAAAGCCACCCACATAATTGTTTTGCTACACAGCAACGAAACTAATATCCGAGTCGAGATACGATGTGGAGATATGAGCGAACCAACGGACGGGCGTCGAGAACACAGCGACGAACAATTTCTATCCGCTATCCGCGGCGGGAATCAGACGACGACGGAAATCGCCGACGAAGTAGGGATCTCCCGTCAGGGGGCAGACTACCGTCTGCGCCAGCTCCGCGACGACGGCGTCGTCACTGCCGAGAAAGTCGGAAACACACTGATTTGGTCGTTGTCCGACGAGTAACCTACCTCTCCGAAGGAATCGCTAACTCCGTGCGAATCTCCAGCGACTCTATCTCGTGAGTCGGGTGGTCGGCGACGATGTCGAAGGTGACGAATCCGTTACCCTCGGGAAACTCACACGGTGCCTGGTAGACCAAGTGGATCGTCCCCGACTCCCACTCGTGCGGTTCCTCGGGAATAAGCGTCGTGTGATGGGGGTCGGCGTCGAACAACGCCGTCGTCAGCATGGCCCGACTAAGGTCCATGAGTCCGCCCGTGTGGTCCGTTAGACGGTCATCGTCGGGCGACAACGAGCGCGCATTATCGACGACACTGCGGGCGGTGTCGTCGGGAAGGTCGGTGACGATGGTCGACGGCTCGGTGCGTGCGTGTTGGCTTCCAGTTACTTGCGACATTGCAATCAGATAGTGGTGCGGAGGGTACTTAGTATCTTCTTAAGATATGATATGTACTCGTTCACGTTGTATCTATATAAGCATTTTCGCCACCCATAGCCCCTCACGGACATTATTAGCCTTCGATCAGAAAGTGTCATAACACGGGGGAGGGGGTCCCCCGAGGCGGGCTGACGCCAGACATTCCAGGCAATAACGGGGGCACAGATATCGGTCCCTGCAGGACGGGGACATGCGGCCCCCCGCATCAAAGAACTGTTCGGACAGTCTCTCGACGGCCCCCACCGCTGCTAAGAGCGCGAACTATCTCACGGCCTGGCATATCCCGACCTGATACATGTCAAATATGTCAAATAACGTAAGTTTTATAGGGTTGGGACGTGAACAAAGAGTGTAGTCGAGTCTCTATCATCTGGTGTTCTCATTTGAGCGGAACAAAGAGCGGGACGGCCGAGGAGGATAGGATCAAGCGGTTACCAACGCTTGTTCGGGAGGATCGGGAGGAAGACAGACGGCCCTGTCGGCAAGACAACTGCCACGGCGAGCTGTCCGTGACTGACGACGACGTGGTCCTGTGCGAGATATGTCGGTGCGACGTTGATGGTGTGTTTCACTGGCCCGTGAGTCGGGCTGAGGACGACGGGAGTCGGGAGCGGGAGCGATACGAGGGGACTGGACGGGTTCGCCTTGCAGGCGGTCATGAAGCCGTGTACGACGACACTCACCCCGCTGGCGACGGAGCGAGTTACGAATTCGATATTTCGACCGAATACTGAGATAACTATGGAACGCGAAACCGACGACAACGAAACTGAGTGTATCGATCCTGAGGATATCCCCGAGGACGCAGCCGTTCTCCAGGCGGGGGAAGTGCTGGTTGACGGTGAGATGATCGGGAAAGTCGATCCCGACGAGTTTCGGCCGTCGATGGAGGATCTGGAGGGATTCGAGGCATGAATGCTGCATCGACTACCTCCGTCGAACCCCACAGTCCCAACAGGCGAACGCCGTCTCGGATATTCGTGAACGATCGCAGGATACCAGCAGGTGATGTGGACATCCATATGCGAAAGGAAGGCCCGCTGGACTTCACTCGGTACGTCGAGTGTGAGTTTGCCTCCCCGTTTCGTGGTGAAGACTACGTGAATGCCTTTCAGGGGGTGACACCAGACGAGCAAGACTCGTTCGACATCGCCACGATAGATGTGGGCGATCACGTCACTAACGGGTATACACGTATTTTCCGCGGCATCGTCACAGGCGTCGGCAACACGGGGGAGAACACCCGAATGTGGTCGTTCCGAGCCCAAGGCCCTGGACACCTCCTTTCGAACATTCCCGCGTCCAAGACGTTCCGTGGGGCCTCCTCGCAGGACATACTCAACTACGTTGCTTCGGAATTAAACGAAAAAGTCCCATTCGACGTGGCGGCGGACATCGAAGCAATCGAAACGCCCCTGTCGCAGCAAGGGACGACGACGGACCTACTCAGATACGAGATTCCACCGTTGACGAACTGGCTCTCGAAAAACACGGATCTCCTTTCGACACCGAAGACGTTCCAGGCGAACAAGCATACGCTGGCCGATGTCGTCAACTGGATCAAGGAAAAGACCGATATCTATGTTTGGTTAACACCGACCGAGAACGGGGTTGCGCTTACCTCTGTCGAGGAGGCACAGTACAATCATCATCGCGCTCACTACCTGAACGGGGAACTGTACATCGAGAACAACGACGCCCTCTCGGAACTACGGCCAGTTAACACACAAGTCGTGAAGGGGGCGGCGAAACAGTCCCGCTTCGAGGTCGGCGACTTCGAGGTGAACAGCCCGTCGGACACCTATGTCGAGGCCAAGGCTCGCCACACGGAACTGTACCAGCGGGCAGGGGAGGTGGAATTGCACGGGGAGACGACAGTTGCGAGCGATGCAGAGAGTAAGCGTGAGGTCTCGAACGAAGTCCGTCGAATCCTCAAAGAACAGATCGAGGGGACGACTGCTGGTGACATGCAATGTCTCCTTCGTGGGCCGATTACCCCGTTCGACACCGTCGAAGCCTTGCCCGTTTGTAACGGTAAACCCTCGAACACAGACCAGTCATTGACCTACGAGGTGAGTCGTGTTCACCACAAGATCCGCGGTACGGGGATTCCGAAGACGGAACTGAACGTCGGACTGCACGTTGACGACCGTGATATCGAAGTCGTCAATTCGTGGGAAAAGCCTGCGTGAGAACATGGGGTTGGGCGGGGCAGCCCCTTCCCTCCCACACAATACTGATGTAGCTGCAAGCATCCACAGGTCTACGGCTTAAGCAATTTAACGATCCGCTCCGACGAGAGGCCAAAGCCGATCATCCCATACAGTAAGGTCCAAGGAACAAAATGACCTGGGGCGATGATCAACCCAAAGGCAGCTCCGATTATTCCAGAAGTACACACAATTTTAGCCCGCTCTGGAGTCTCCATTTCCTCAACTTCGTCTACCCAATCTTCCCAATTTTCGTGCGACTTTCCTTTATTCGCCCTTTCGATCCCCTTCTCGGAGAGGTTTTTAAAACTACCCAACCATTTTGGCATAATCTGTTGAATTTCTTCGTTGATTTCCTCCTGTTCCCAAGCAGTAGCCTTGGATGCAGACAGTGTCACAGTCCCATCCGAACCGATAGAAACTACCTGTCTGCGGTTCTGAAAATCTCTTTCAATCGTTTCGATCAATTTTTCGGTGAGTGTTAGGAATCCATCAAACTCCTGGGAAGTCGACTTGTCGTGAGATGTTGTCAAATCCTCTATTAGCTCATCGATAGTATCCAGTTCGTTCAAATCTAACTCTGACTTCAACTCTTGAATCTTCTGATGTGGCCGTATTGAGGGGCTGGCAACGTCAATTAGTTCCTCAATAGCAGATTCTTCGATATCTTCCCGTTCTCCCAAAATATACTCCATGACTGATATTGCAGTTGTGTATCGACGGTGTAACTTTCGAGGAATGGTTTCTCCTCGTGAAGCAAATTCAATGATATCTGTCTGAGAATCAATAAATATCGTACGGGCATAAAACAACAATCCAAATTGCCGATGGGTTGCGTCGATCGTGTCATCTTCAGGATTCTCACCCAGTAAAATACGAATCCCATTGAACCGCACCGACCAATCGAATAAGAGAGTGTCGGCAAGATTTGAATCGGAGGCATCGTCAGTCTGTTCTTGAATATTCGCGGTCGGTGCCTGTACGTCATTGTGGATGGCGCTGTGGCAGTCCTCACAGATTGTTTTCAAATTTCCTAACTGATGGGTTCCACCAGATGCCTTTGGAACGATGTGGTGTGCGTGCAGTTCCGTGTTTCCTCTCGGCCCACCCTTTGCCCCACAGTTCTGACACTCATAGTCATCACGCTTGTAGACCTGCTTACGCCTCTGTTTCCAATCTGACGGGTATTCTGTTGACACGTTTCGTGCCAACCCAGCCATTTGTTTCAACCTTGTGATTGTTCATGGCCGATAACACACCTCTTTCTCACCTGCAACGTACGCAAGGGTGAAAGGACTCACTCACAGCCAGACATATTTCGTCGGCCAGCAGACTGAGGAAGGAGATGGAGTCGAACGGGCCAGCCCCACCCCCCGATACTGAAAAAGTGATTAGATGCAATCAGACGACCGTAGTACGCAACGCGCGGGCACGCGATGGACAACGAACGGAGAGTAAGTGGGTGCTGTCGGCCCGTAATTGCTCCGCAATTCGATTCTATCAGCCGCCGTGGCTCATTGGGCGTGTCTCACTTCGCCAGCGTCTCGGCCCGCTGACAGACTCCTAAGAGGCGTGTGACGAACGGGTCAGGACAGCACGTCAAGCACCTCGGCGTGGGCATAGAACCCATCGTCCCCGCTGGTGTAGTTCCCCCCGCCTGCTGCAAGGTGTGCGAACGCGGCAAACTCGGCATCAGCGTCCGTCTCTCTGCCGAGGAGGGCAAGGTGGGGAAGTTGTGTCGCCACGTAGATGGCTCCGCGTGATTGAGCGTCATGGCCGTCCTCGACGCGGTCAGGGAGGTCGTCGGCGAGTCTTTCAGGGTCGGCCAAGAGTGGGGCGTGTTCGACACGAACGACGCCGTCGGTCAGCTGATCCTCGGCTACCCTCTCGCCGCCACTCATGAACCGAACAGCGTCCGTGTTCGGTTCGAGGTGTGCATCATAGGCCGACCACTGCGAATGGTCGTGAAAGGTCCGTACAACCGTCTCAAAGTCGTCTTCAGCGACGGCGCCACGAGGATCAAGGAACCACAGGTAACAGTGGACGTGTGCTGTTGCCCAGTCGTCGGTCCCCGTGATGATCCAGTAATACGCGACACGTTCGGGGCTGTCGCCGCCGTCAGGGAGGTTATCGCGGGCCTCCTTCCAGGCCGTTCGCACGTCACGGAGTAACTCATACGGCGTCACGAGGCGTCCCTCGTCGTCGGTTGGTGAGAGTCGGAGTGACACCAATGCCGTCGTCTCGTCGTCGTTCACGCTCGTCTGATAGGTGTCCTCGCCGTCGGCAGAGCGGAGGATTGCGGAGTCGGCCCGCATGAGTTGCCTGTACTTGCCGAGAGCGCGATCCACTGCATTGCCTTTCGCACCGTCGGCGTGGAGCGGCCCGACGGCGTGGCGATAGATACGGCGAGCGCCCGCTATCGTGACGGGGACGGGCGAGGGACAATCGCAGGACCAGCCGTCACTGTCATCGCTCTCGCCGCCGTCGTCTTCCCCGTCGGTTCCGTCGTCCAGCACGTCGGCGAACGGACCTTCGTAGTCATCGGGGGTGTCCTCAGTATCAGTGTCGAGGTAATGCCGCTCGTCGCAATTACCGCACCCGCAAGCCATGTAGAGGTCGGGATAGTCCCCGCTGTAGACTGCCTCGGGTGGAGCGGCGACCATACCGTCTCGCTGGGACGGTTCGAGTCGATAGTCACTCGGGTCAAGTCCGATTGGCCCTTTATATACCCCTGTTGCACGCCCAAATCGAGATATGGCCGAGTCGGGGCTTGGCTGTGAGGATTGGGACTCAACGGTGGGGACAGAAGGGGATGTTGGCGGTGTATTATCGGTGTTGCACTCGGGGGACCCCTCCTCTGGTTCCGTTTGTTTGTAGCAGTCCGTATCGAAGGGATGGACTGGTGTGTCCGTAGAGCGGTCGAGTGCGAACGATGGCGGCTGGGCTGGTTCGGTGTCGCCCTCGCCGTCGTCGCCCAGCACGTCTGCGAACGCTCCCTCCTTGGCTGGGTTCTTTATGCCGTATTCGTCTTTCTGGCGCTTGACAGACGAGTGATGTACTTCGTCGCCCGTTACTCGTTCGATCCGTTCGGCGGCGTCTCGATGGCTGAGCATCTCCTCGCGGTAGAGGTAGCGGAGTATCGGCGGATCTCTGTGGGGACGACAGGGTACGCCTTTGCTTCGCTCAAGCATCTCCTTGTCGCTGCTGATCGTCGGACTGTTTTCGGTCTCGGTGTCGTCGTCGTCGGTGTCTTGTGTTGCTGTGTGCATCGGTCATACCGACGCCACGCTCTGCGACACCGTTGCAGGAGGGACACCATTATTACAGACCCGTCCATAGGATCTGATAGACGCGGCGTGCCACCGCCGCCGTCCGTGTCCCACCGCCACGGTGTCGTGACACTCTCTCACTCACCCCCTTCCAAAGAGCAAGATAGAGAGCGGCGCGTACGTCGTTCTCATTCTTACCATTGTAACGTGGGGAACTTAAATCCAAGATTACATGAATTATTTGCCGATTGATTGGGTCAGAAACGATGCCGATTATCGCGTCTTCAACACCCTGAGCGTAAAATCACTCGATAGATTACTCTGCGGTATATCGGCGTGACATTTATCCGTGTCGGCAACGAACATTGGTGTAATAGACGAGATACCCGAGATCATCGAGTAAGCAAGCTCCAAGCCACCAAGTCCGTTGAAATACGGACATGGAACGTCTGATCGCACTGGATCATGTGTCGGCCACTCCAGCACAAGTGACCGAGGCTATCACCGCATGTCTGACAATCCCTGCGGGAGCGATCCTATCCCCGACCATCAGTAAGGGAAGTGAGATCGTCCGTACAAGGTGGAAGTCGTACATGAGGTACCCGATACAGGATGGTATTCCCCTTCCTGTATGATGGAACTCTTGTACCGCCTCTTTGGGGGAGACTCCGTTTTTACAGTATATACGTATAAAAGAATACTACTGAAATACGAATGTCCCGTGAGAAATGCGGTGGGAGTGGCTGTACTCTGACTACAGCAGTTTCTCAGACCCCCTACTCGATGTCCTCCAAGTACTGTCGACGTTGTTCGGCCTTTTCGTCTTCGCTCCGACGATCATAGTGTCGGTCGAGTACGTCGCTACTGACGTTGCATCGGTCGGAGACGACTTTCTCAGGGATGTCCTTCCGAAGATGATGGGTGATACTCCCTCGGCGGATTGGGTGGCCTGACCGACTGCTTGGACAGTCGCTTGCTTTCCGTTGTTTCCCAGCTGCATCACACTCCGACGGACTCCGATTGTGGGGGCACTCAGTCCAGTTACACGGCCGAGTTGCGCATTGGAACCACCGACGAAGGGTCTTGACTGGTGCCCGTCCATTCTCCGTCGTGAATAGTGGCTCACGGCCGTATTCGTCCGTCACATCCACACGTTTGGTGTCGATATAGTCAGCGAGGACACTCGTCACGTCCTCGGACAGCGCAATGTATCGCTCCGCTCGGTCTTTGTTCTTCAGCGGAGTGTCCGTCTCGGGACGGTGGCGGATACGCAGGCGGTTGTTTGCCGTCTCTACGTCGCTCATATCCAATCCTCGGATAGTCCCCGTACGAATGGCCGTGTGCCAACAGAGAGCGACTAAGGCGTGCTCACGGCTTGCGTAAGCGTAGCGACGAAGGTAGGACAGTGTGGCGTCTGCATGGTCCGTATCAAGGCGCTCGTCCCGTGCAGCCTTGTTTCTCTCGGGTAATTCGATCCGTTCGGGGACGGATGGATCGACGGCGTCGATGGACGCACAGAATTGCAGGAACCGACGGACGATCCCGATTCGTTGGCTGACAGTGCTCTGGGCTAACTCCTCGGAGATGTCCAGGCGGAATCGATGGACGGTTCGTCCCGACACGTCACGCATATCGTCGATGTCAGTGTGTTCGTCCAACCAATCGACGAATCCCATCAGTTGGTGTTTCTGTAGTTCGAGTGTGGCCGACGCTAATTCGTCCATCCGACTTTCAATCCAGAGTCGGGCAGCTTCGTCGGGTCCGATCGGTTCGAGAGTCGTTCCAGTCGTGGGTTCACGGCTTGGATTCGTAGTCATTGGTACTCCGAACCACCAGCGGCGAGCGTCTCCTGACCGACAGTCCGTTGCTATCGGCGGCGTGGTCGTCTCGGCCGAGTCGAGAAGACTCGGACGGGACAAGTCGGGGGACGGCCCCGACGCACTCTTCGACACGGAGAACCCGCTCGCCTGGGTGGAGTCCGACGACGCGCTCGCGCTCGGGCGGATGGCCTGAGCGGCGGCGGCCGCGGCGAACCGACCGAGTGGGAACCCTTTTGCACGCGAGCGCGTAACTCGCGGACGTGTTCGGCGACGGTGACGGCGACGACGACCCGTTCGAGGACCCCTTCGAGGAGTCCGGCCGCTCCGAGTCCTCGCTCGGGCCCGACATTCCGGAAGTGGACGTGCCGTCGGTGGACGTGCCGTCGGTCGAGACGAGCCACGACGAGTTCGACGCGGACGTCGACCCGGAGCTCAGGCAGACGTTCTGGCGGCTCGTCGTCGTCTTCGACGTCGCCCTGCTCGCGCTGTCGCTCGGGCCGATGTTCGTCTACTTCCGGGGCGACTGGGCGACCGGCGGCCCGCTGTTCGCCCTCGGCGCGGTTTCTTTCGCCTACGGCGTGTTCACCTACCGCCGCTACCGCGCCGACGACGGGCCCGACGAGCCGGACGCCGTCGGCGAGTGACCGCGTTCCTGTTCAGCGGCCTCGCCGACCGGAACCGCTAACTCCGCGAACCCGCTAGCGCTCCCCATGCGAACGGTCCGCGACGAGTCCGGGCGGCGTCTGGTCCTGCTGAAGGAGTCGAGCGACGCCTCGCTCGTGCGCGACCCCGAGACCGGGGAGCGCCGGCACGTCGCCAACGACGACCTGGAGCCCGTCGACGGCGAGTCGCCGCTGGAGACGGCCAGCCGCGCCGTTCCCGGCCCGGTCCGAGCCGTCGCGGGCGCCGTCCACGACGACCGCTCGCTCGGGCTCCTGCTGGAGATCGACGCCCGCTCGCCGGTCGACGTGCGGACCCTGATGGGCGCGGTGGACCTCTGCGAGAGCGACCTGCACGGTCTGCTCTCGGAGTTCCGGGCCGCCGGGCTGGTGGCCGAGACCGACGCGACCGGCGTTCGCGGGTACGAGACGACCGACCGGGCGAGCGAGGGGCTGACACAGATGCGCGATAGCCGCGAAGAGCGTGGCGACGGCGCCTAATCGTCGGCCTCGACCGCCTCGGCCAGCCGGTCTTCCGGGCGCTCGCGGCGGACCGACGAGCGGTTGGTCGTCGAGTCCTTCTCGACGCGGACGAGGTCGTCGGCGGCGCCGACGAGTTCGTCGTCGTGGCTGACGACGAGGATCTGCTCGACGCCGTACTCCCGCATCGCCTCCACGAGTTCGACGAGCTGGGAGACGTGGCCCGAGTCGAGGAAGACGGTCGGTTCGTCGAGGATGAGCGGCGGCATCGGCGCGGCGCCCTCGATGCCCTCGGCGAGCAATCGGTAGATGGCACAGCGGAGGCTGAGGTTGAACAGGGCGCGCTCGCCGCCCGACAGCTGCTCGGGGTCGAGCGGCTCGCCGTCCTTCTGGTAGACGGTGAGCTCGTACTCGCCGGAGAGCTCGATCCGGGCGTAGGAGTCGTTCTGATAGACGAGGTCGAAGATCTCGTTGAGCATCGCCTCCAGGCTCTCGACGTTGCGCCGGCGAAGGTCGGCACGGAGGTCGCCGTACATCCGCTGGAGCTGTTCGGCCTCCTCGTACAGCGAGTCGAGCCACTCGACGCGTTCGGCGAGCTCCTCGCGGCGGTCGCGCAGGGATTCGAGCTCCTCGATCTCCGCCTCGACGCCGCCGATGGCGCTCTGTAACTCGTCGCGGCGCTCGCGCAGGTCGTCGAGCTTCGCGTCGGCCTGCTCGACGTAGTCGGCGGCCTTCTCGCGCTGCTCGCGGGCCTCCTCGATCCGGTCCTCGTCGAACTCCGCCTGCAGGTCCGAGCGGCGCTCGCGCTTCTCGGCGAGCCGTTCGCGACGCTCGTCGTTGGTCGCTTCCAGTTGCTCGCGCCGTTCGCGCAGGCGCTCGACGGCGTCGGTCGCGTCGGAGATTTCGACGAGCAGTTCGTCGACGCGCTCCAGGCGCTCGCGGCGCTCGCGGATGGTGCCGCGCTCTCCGTTGATCTCGCCGACCCGCTCGCGACACTCCGCGGCGGCGTCCTCGTGGTCCTCGGCCGCTTCCCGTTTCTCGGCCGCCTCGGATTCGGTCTCGTCGGCCTCCTCGCGGAGCCGCTCGGCCTGCTCGACCTTCTCTTCGAGCGTCTCCTCGCGCTGTTCGACCAGCTGCTCGACGTTCGAGCGGTTGCTCCGACACTCCCGGACCTCCGACTCGACCTCGACGAGCCGTTCGGCCTCCCCCAGTCGGCCTTCGAGGTCGTCGCGACGGTCGCGCGTGTCGGCGAGGTCGTCTTTCAGATCCGCGAGCCGCTTGCGGTCGTCGTCGATCGACTCGACGTGAGGCGAGCCGTCCACGTCCTGGCCGCACTCCGGACACTTGCCCGCCTCCAGCAGCGCCTCGGCCTCCTCGATCGCCTCGCGCTGGTTCTTCACGTCGGCGTCGAGGCTGGCGACGGTCTCGCGGACCTCGCTCAGCTCCTCGGCGACCTCGTCGCGGAACGCCTCGGCCGCGCCGAACTCGACGGGCGCGTCGTCGAACTCGCGCTCCAGGGACTCGATGCGGTCGCCGAGGTCGTCGATCTTCTCGCGGCGGTCGGCGAGCGCCTCCCGGGTCTCGGCCACGTCCGATTCGAGGTCGCCGGCCTGCTCGCGCTTCGACTCGGCCTGTGATTCGAGATCCGCGGCCGTCTCGCGGAGGTTCTCGGCTCTCGTCCCGTGCTCGGACACCTCCGCGGTCACGTCCTGAAGCGCCTCCTGCAGTTCGTCGTCGCGCTCGGCGAGGCCGTCGAGCAACGACTCGACGGCGGCGCGCTCGGGCGGGTCGTCGGCGCGCCCGTCGAGTTCGGTCTCGGGCAGCAGCTCGCCCAGTTCCTCGCGGTGCTCCGTCCTGGCCTCCCGACGGTCGGAGATCGTCTCCGCCAGCTCCTCGCGGTCGCGCTCGGTCTCCAAGACGGCCGCCCGGAGCTCCTCGATGTCCGATTCGAGGTCGTCCAGTTCCGTCCGTTTCTCCTCGTAGCTGTCGAGGATCTCCGCGGCCTGGTCGCGCGTCTCGACGGCCTTCTCGCGCTGGCCCTCGAAGCGTTCGATCTCCGACGTGACCGATTCGAGGTCCGTCCGGTGGTCGTTGAGCCGGGCGTGGAGGTCCGCGTCCTCCTTCGCCTCGATCTGATCGTCGAGCTGGGAGAGCGAGCCGCGTTTGTCTCGGCGGACGCGGTCGACACCGACGCGGGCGTCGCTGGCGCGCTCGCGGTACTCCTCCAGCTTCCCGAGCTGGAGCAGCGAGTCGAGCATGTCCTGCCGTTCGTCCGGGGTGGCGTTGATCAGCTTGTTCACCTCCCCCTGGCGGACGTACGCGCAGTTGACGAACGCGTCGGCGTCCATCCGCAGCAGCTCCTCGACGTACCCGCGCACGTCGCGTGCGCCTTCGACGGTCTCGTCCGGCCCCTCCAGCACGCACTTGGCCGTCTGGGCCTGTTCGCCGGTCGCCCGGACGCGCCGCTCGACGTGGTAGGCGTCGCCGCCGTGGGCGAACCAGAGCTCGACCTCCGCGTCGTCGGCGCCGATGGTGACCACCTCGTCGAGGGTGTTGTCCAGCGCTTTCGACCCGTAGAGGGCGAAAAAGCACGCCTCCAGCAGCGACGACTTGCCGCTGCCGTTGAGGCCGTGGATGACGGTCACGCCCCTGTCGAGTCGCACGTCCGCGTCGTCGTAGCACTTGAAGTTCGAGAGCCTGACGCGCTCGAACCTCACTGGTACTCACCCCAGGTCGCCTGCCCGTCTCCGTCGTCCCGAGACGCCTCCTTCCCGCTCTCGTCGGGCGATTCATCCCCGTCACCGCCCGAGCCGGCGTCGGTGTCCCCGGACTCGTCGGCGCGGTCACCGCCGTCGGCCGCCGCGCTCGCGGCGACCGCTCCGTCGCCGACGGCCTCGGCCGGTCCGGAGTCGTCGCCGTCGGTCGCGTTCGCTTCGTCGTCCGCCGCGTTCGCGTCGTCGTCCGCCGTCTCGTCGGCGCTCCGGTCGACCGACTCGAACTGCGCGGGGTCGCCGTCCTCGACGAGGTCGGCGACCGTGTCCTGGACGACGTCGTCGACGTTGGAGTCGGCGACCTTGCTGGCGCGGACGGTCTCGTCGAGCGAGCGGGCCGCGTCGCTGAGACCCAGGTCGCGGACCCGCTCGCGGACGGCGTCGTCGGGGTCTGCGAACGAGACCTCCCGCTCGCGCTCGTCTGGCGTCTCCCGACGGTCGGTGACGCGGGCGACGAGCGCCCCGCGGTCGAGGGCGAACTCCTCGACGGCGGCCGGCGTGACCGGTTCGCCCTCGCCGTCGACGGTGACGACGACGACCGCGTCTTCGAGGTCGTACTCGCCGACGCGCTGGCGGACCCGCTCGACGCCCTCGCCATCGCCGAGTTCGAGGTCGACGAAGACGAACTCGCGGGTGTCCAGTCCCCGACGGCGCACGTCGACCTCGCCGTCGAAGTCGACGACGTTGTAGCCCCGCTCGGCGCGCTCGGCGGCGCTGGTGCGCTCGGTCGACCCGCAGTAGGTGACCCAGGTGTCGTCGATCTGCGCGGTCTCGGCGTGGTGGTTGTCGCCGAGCAGGAGCGCGTCGAACTCGACGTCGGTGGTCGCGAAGATCTCGCGGGGGTCCCACTCGCCGAAGTCGAACGGCTCGAACAGCCCGTGCGTGACGAGGGCAGTGTGGTCGCGGTCGTGTGGTTCCAGATCGAGTTCGAACCCCTCGCGTTTCGACCGCGGGACGAAGTCCAGCCCGTAGAAGGCGGTCGACCCGACCGCGACCGGGTCGGGACCGAGTCGGGTGGCGAGGCCGAGCGATTCGAACAGGTCGAGCCACTGACCCTCGCGTTTGGCCTCGTGGTTGCCGACGACGGCGAGGAAGGGCACGCCGGCGTCGTCGAGGGTCCGCAGGACGGAGAGGGCGCCCATGATGTCGTCGAGCGTCGGCCGCCGGTCGTGAAAGAGGTCGCCGGCGTGGACGACGGCATCGACGTCCTCGGCCACGGCGTCGTCGGCCACCTGCCGGAACGCGTCGAGATAGTCCCGCTTGCGCTCCGGCCGGTGGTACTGCCGGTAGCCGAGGTGGGTGTCCCCGGTGTGTATCACGCGCGTCATCTACGGCGGGGTACGAAACCGCGGCCTAAAGAGGTGTCGCGAGCGCGGTGAAAGTATTCCCGAAGGGTACGGTCTATCTACTCCGAGATTCGCTGAGTCCAGGCGACGGAGCGGCGAGAACGCGTGGAGAGTGGGGGTCGGCGAGAGGGGAGAGCGGGCGGCTCGGCCGGGCGCGTTCGGACCGCGAGACTACTCTATCTCGAGCGTGTAGATCCGCTTGCGGGCGTCGGCGAAGGAGAACCGGGAACTGACCACGTCGACGTCCTCGAGTCGGTTCAGCGCGTAGCGGACGGTCCGCGGGGGCAGCAGCGTCTCCTCGGCGAGCTGGCTCTGGGTCAGCGCGTCGTTGTACTCCAGGGTCTTGGCCACCAGTTTCGCGCTCGGCGGCAGGTCGCGAACGGCGTCCCAGCCGTCTTCGGCCGCTGATTCCGCCTCCGCAGTTTCGGACGTGCTCATCGTGCGTTCCGCTTCTGGATACAGACTAATAATATTTCCCGTTTCGAATAATTACCTCTGTGAATCTTTCGGCAAGAACCGCGTGGCCCGCGCCGAGCCGGTCGTCGAACCGAGTCCATCGGTAACCTGTCACATATCGATATCGGGAAAACCGGGGGACAGCGCCGGACGTTCGGGATATCTCTCCGATCGGCAAGCGACCCGACCGACCCGAAACCTCTTATTATCCCATCCGCTAGCAGGGGTGTAATGACCGACACCGTGGACGAGGTGGACCTGCCGTACGACGACGACGCGTCCCAACAGGACAAAATCGAGGCACTGGAGGAGCGCCTCGAGGTGCTCGAATCGCAGAACGAGGAGATGCGCGACAAGCTGCTGGACGCCAACGCCGAGAACAACAAGTACCAGCAGAAGCTGGAGCGGCTCACTCACGAGAACAAGAAGCTCAAGCAGTCGCCGCTGTTCGTCGCCACGGTGCAGGAGCTGACCGACGACGGCGTCATCATCAAACAGCACGGCAACAACCAGGAGGCCGTCACCGAGGTCACCGACGAGATGCGCGACGACCTCGAACCCGATTCGCGAGTCGCCGTCAACAACTCACTCTCGATCGTCAAGAGCCTCGAAGACGAGACCGACGTGCGCGCCCGCGTCATGGAGGTCGAGGAGTCGCCGGACGTGACCTACCAGGACATCGGCGGCATCGAGGACCAGCTCGAGGAGGTCCGCGAGACCGTCGAGATGCCGCTGAAGAACCCCGACATGTTCACCGAAGTCGGCATCGAACCCCCGAGCGGCGTCCTGCTGCACGGCCCGCCCGGCACGGGGAAGACGATGCTCGCCAAGGCCGTCGCCAACCAGACCGACGCCACCTTCATCAAGATGGCCGGCTCCGAACTCGTCCACAAGTTCATCGGCGAGGGCGCCAAGCTCGTCCGGGACCTCTTCGAACTCGCCCGCCAGCACGAGCCGTCGGTCCTCTTCATCGACGAGATCGACGCCATCGCGGCCAAGCGCACCGACTCCAAGACCTCCGGCGACGCCGAGGTCCAGCGCACGATGATGCAGCTGCTCTCGGAGATGGACGGCTTTGAGGAGCGCGGGGAGATCCGCATCATCGCCGCCACCAACCGCTTCGACATGCTCGACCGCGCCATCCTCCGCCCCGGTCGCTTCGACCGCCTGATCGAAGTGCCCAAGCCGGACGTCGAGGGCCGCGAACAGATCTTCAAGATCCACACGCGCAACATGAACCTGGACGAGGAGCTCGACTTCGCGGAGCTGGCCGACATGACCGGCGAGGCCTCCGGGGCCGACGTGAAGGCCGTCTGCACCGAGGCCGGCATGTTCGCCATCCGCGACGACCGCACCGAGGTCCGCATGCAGGACTTCCTCGACGCCTGGGACAAGATCCAGGCCGAGGAGGAAGACGAAGACGTCTCGCGCACCTTCGCCTGAGACGACGGCCACCGCGTCCACTTCTCTCGTCCGTTTTCACCCCGGAGTCGCCAGTCGCAACGACGGCGGCGGACCGACCGGTCCGCCGGATCAGCGGCTCGCGTCCGCTTCGTCGACCCGGGGGAGCGCGATCTCGACCACGTTCCCGCGCGGGTCGTTCTCCGTGAAGGAGAGCTCGCCGCCCAGCGAGTTCACGCACCATTGCATCACCCAGAGCCCGACGCCGGTGCCGTGGTAGGTGCTGCTGGCCGCGACGGTCTCGTCGAGCACGTCGGTCTCCACGTCGGGGATCGGCGGGCCGTCGTCCGCGATCCGGATCACGCACTTGCCGCGGTCGTCCGCGGTCACGCTCACCTCGACCGTCGGCGAGTCGCGGTCGCTGTGTTCGAGCGCGTTCTCGACCGCGTGCTCGACGGCGTATCGGAGGCCGTCGTCGGCGATCAGCCAGGCGTTCTCCGCCAGCGTGAGCGTCAGCCCCGCCTCGGGGTAGGCCTCCCGGGCGGCGTCGACGACGGGTGCGACGACCGCGCGGACGTTGGTCGGTTCCCGCTCGGTCGCGTCGGGTTGGGCCATCTCCTCGATCTGCGAGACCGACTCGCTGAGGCTACCGACCTCGGCCGCGACTCGCTCGATGGTCTCCACCTCGGCCGACAGCGTCTCGTCGTCGAGGGCGCGCCCGACGTGGGCCGCGTGGCCCTGGACGAGGTTCATCCGGTTGCGGAGGTTGTGCCGGACGATCCGGCTCAGCAGTCGGAGTCGACGCTCCCGGGTCCGGTACTCCGTGATGTCGTCGACCTCCGCGACGACGCACGTCCGGCCGTCGATCGTCGTCGGACTGAGTCGCACGCGGACCCAGAGCAACTCCCCGCTCGCCCGTTCGACCTGCCACTCGAAGGACTGGTGGTCCCCGTCGGCGGCCGCCCGTATCCGCTCTCTGGCCCCCTCCCCCGTGTACTTCGTCGACGGCGCCGTGTAATCGCCCACCGACATCTCCCGAAGCTCCGCCGTCGAGTAGCCGTACAGCCGCTCCAGGCTCTCGTTCACGTCCAGGATCGCACCGCTCTCCGGGTCGTGAAGGGTGACCCCGACCTCCAGGTCGTCGAACGACGACGGGAGCGTTACGCCCCGGATCACACTCATCACCCGATCGTTGTGTTCCCAGTCGGTTACCAGATTGGCCTAAATACTTTGGTCGGTACGCGCGACCGCTGGACGGCAGGGGGATCGCCTCCACCCGTCCTCGGCGCGACCCGGGCCGAACGCATAAGTTCACGGGCGCCGACCTGCGACCGTGAACGCGCTCGACCGCTTCGACGGCCCCGCGTGGGTCACGGCCGCGGCGACGCTGGCGAGTTACGGCCTGGTACTCGCGGTCCTGTTCGCACTGCTGTTCGTGGTCCCGTTCCTCGTCTACTCGCAGGTGCTGGCCTGACCGAGGCCGTCGGTCCGTCGGCGAGCAGGCCGCGCCGCGTCCTGTCCATCAGTCGACGATCTCGGAGATCTGTCGCGCTTCGCCGGACGGGGAGGCGTTCTTCTCGACGATCCGCAGGACCTCGTGGTCGGTGATCTCGGGGTAGGGCTTGTCGATGGCGTCCTCGATGAGCGACTTCTCCAGGCGGAAGTCGTGGCCCTCGTACACCACGTCGACCCCCTGCTCGTCGAAGGAGAGTACCGTCATGGCCACCCGTAGACCGCCGGCGGATAAATATCTGGAGATCCGGGCGCCGCTCCTCGCGGTGCCGCTCCCGTACGGTCCGCGCCCGCACACACCGGCGCCGTCAGACACCCGTCAGACGCACGTCGTGCGTGGTGTGAGGCTTTATTACGACCGAAATCGCTATACAGGGTGTGCCGATCCGCTCGGACCCGCTCGACGAACTCGCGATCCCTGACGGAACTACGGTCGAGGAGCACGACCTGGTGACCGACGGGGACGTGATCGTCGGCGGTCAGAGCACCGTCGAGTTCGGCGTCCGCGGCGACGACGTCATGGCGGGCGAGCGGGTCACTTTCGACGGCCACATCGAGGCCGAGGGCGACTGCCGGCTGGACATGTGGAGCGAGGTCGAGGAAGACGTGCTCGTCGGCGGCGACGCCTACCTCGGCGAGCGAACGCGCGTCGGCGGCGAACTCAAGGTCGCCGGCAACGTCGACATCGGCGACGACGTGGACATCGAGCAGAGCTTCGAGGCCAGCGGCCACATCGTCATCCGCAACCCGATGCCGACGGTCGTCTTCCTCGTCGTCTACCTCTCGCAACTGCTGCGCATCGGCGAGGAGGAGGCCGCCGAGGACCTGGCGAGCCAGCTCGTCGACGCCGAAGACGACGACGACCAGCCGGTCGTGATCCCGCGGGGCGCCCGTGTCAGCGACGACGCCTGGCGCGTCTCGACGCCGGCCACCGTTGGCGACGACTGCCGACTGCACGGCAACGTCCGCGCCGAGTCGCTGGACGTGGGGGCCGGAAACACGATCTTCGGCAGTCTCCGCGCCCGCGGCGACGTGGTCGTCGGCCCGGACACCGAGATCAAAGGCGACGTGACCACCCGCGGCGGCGACGTGTCCGTCGCGAAGGGCGCGACCGTCTGGGGCGACATCTCCGCCGAGGACGTCGAGCTCCACGAACACGCCGTCGTCGAGGGGAAGATCCGCGTCAGCGGCGAACTCACCCAGGTCCGCGACGCGCTCGGTCCCGCCCCCGCCGCGGACGGCGACGGAGACCAGACCGACGACGCCGCGGACGAGGAGACGGCCGCGTCCGACGACGCGGTGACCGACGAGTCGCCTCCCGAGACCGACGTGGAAGCGGACGCGGGTGATTCCGACGAAACCGAGGCCGACGAAGTCGAGAGCGACGACGAAGCGGCGTCCGACGGCGAGTCCGCGGAGCCGCCGGCGGTCGAGAGCCGCGAGGCGGTCGAGGCGGACCTCGACGGCGTCGTCCCGATGATGGGCGCCGAGCCCGACCACAGCGAGAACGGCCACGACGACGAGGCCGAAGTCGTCCCGGACGCGGACTGACCGAACGCGGGCCGAGCGACCGAAAGCGGCTTTTCCCGGCCGGCGGTACTCGATAGCATGCTCTCTATCGCGCTTGCCGGCAAGCCCAACGCCGGCAAGTCGACCTTCTACAAGGCGGCGACGATGGCCGACGTGGACGTGGGCAACTACCCCTTCACGACCATCGACGCCAACCGCGGCGTGACTCACGTCCGCACCGACTGCCCCTGTCTCGACCGCGAGGAGCGCTGCGGCGACGAGAACTGCCACGACGGCAAGCGGTTCGTCCCCGTCGAACTGCTCGACGTGGCCGGGCTCGTCCCGGGGGCTCACGAGGGTCGCGGGCTGGGCAACCAGTTCCTCGACGAACTGTCGAACGCCGACGTGATCCTCCACGTCGTCGACGCTTCTGGGGGAACGGACGAGGAGGGCGAACCCGTCGAGGTCGGCGAACACGACCCCGTCGAGGACCTCGCCTTCATCGAGGAGGAGATGGACCTGTGGCTGGCGAGCATCGTCGACCGCAACTGGGAGGGCGTCGAGCGGGCCTCCCGCTCGCCGGACTTCGACATCGACGAGGAGCTGACGGAGCTGCTGACCGGCGTCGGCGCGACCGAACTGGACGTTGCCCGCACCCTGCGGGACCTGGACTACCCCGACGATCCGATCCAGTGGACCGACGAGCACCGCGAGCAACTGGCGAGCGAGATACGGGCGCGCACCAAACCCATCGTCGTCGTCGCGAACAAGGCCGACGTGGCCCCGCCCGAGAACCTCCAGGCGCTCAAGGAGCGCAACGAGGCGACCATCCCGACCACCGCCGACGGCGAGTTGGCCCTCCGGAAGGCCGCCGAGGCGGGCGTCGTCGACTACGATCCGGGCGACGCCGACTTCGACATCGTCGGCGACGTGAGCGACCAGCAGGCGCAGGGGCTCGAACAGATCCGCGAGGTGATGGCCGACCACGGCGGGACCGGCGTCCAGCAGGCGCTCGACACGGCTGTTTACGACGTGCTCGACCAGATCACGGCCTACCCGGTCCAGGACGAGACCCACTGGACCGACGGGCAGGGCAACACCTTGCCCGACGCGTTCCTGCTCGGCGAGGGCGCGACGCCGAAAGACCTGGCCTACGCCGTCCACTCGGACATCGGCGACGGCTACCTCCACGCGGTCGACGCCCGGAAGAGCATGCGCATCAGCGACGAGCAGGAACTCGACGAGGGCGACGTGATCAAGATCGTCTCGACGGCGAACTGACGGATGACGGGCGACGCCGTCCCACCGGAACGACTCCGACCGACCCAGCTCTACGTCAACGCCGAGAAACTGGCCGCCGTGCTGGACCGCGTGGGGCCCAGCCACGAGTTCGGCCCGCTCCCTGTCTACGCATTCGACGGCCGACGATATCTCACCGACGGTCACACGCGGGCGCTCGCTGCCTACCTCACCGGTGCCGAGACGGTGGCCGTCGAGTACGACGAGGACCTGCCGGCGAAGTACGACGTGGCGCTCTACCGCGAGTGCATCGCGTGGTGCGACGAGGCGGGGGTCGAACGGGTGTCCGACCTCGTCGGGCGAGTCCTGGCCCCCGAGGCGTTCGAACGGGCGTGGCTCGAGCGGTGTACTCGTGCGGCCGAGCGACTCGACGGGGACTGACCGAGCGAGCCGCGGGTCATCCCGACCCGGAGAGACGCGTCCATAGCCGGCCGAGGAGTCCCGGCTCGGACGACGCCTCGTCGGCGAGCGACCAGCCGGCGGCGTCGGCCACCTCGGCGGGCGTGCGGTACTCCCAGCCCGTCGCGTCGGCGATCCGGCGGTCCTCGGGGGTCGTGCCGACGAAGACGTGCCGCGGCGCGTCGCTGGCCTCGCGGAGTCCCTCCATGATCAGCCAGATGTCCCGGTCGCCGAGATCGAAGTCCTGCTCAAGGTCGCGCTCGGCGACGAAGGCGCGGACCGCGTCGGTGTCGTTGGCGACGACGCCGACGTAGCGGCTCCACTCGCGAGCGGCGGCGACGACGGCTTCGGGGTCGTCGAAGGCGCGGATGGCGTCGAGTTCGAACGCGAGCGCCATCTCACCGGACCGCTCGCCGTCGCCGACGATACTCATGACCGACCGTTCGACGGCCTCGGTGAAAAACGGTCGCGTCCGCCCGCTCGTCGGCCGACGGCGACGGCCGGTCGGTCGCGGCCCGCCGGTCAGTCGTCGACGACGACCGTCTCCCAGTCGTGGTCGCCGTGGGCGCCCTCGCGCTCCTTGGCGGCCTGCTCGACGCGGATGAACTCGGCGTTCTCGCGGGCGGCTTCGATCGTGTGGCCGCCGCAGTACGAGAGGCCGGACTTGATACCGGCGCAGAACTCCGCGGCCACGTCGCCGAGCGGCCCCTTGTACTCGGTGAACCCTTCGACGCCCTCGTCGGCGTCGACGTCGGCGCCGGCGTCTTCTTTGTCCGAGCGGTCCTCGGCGGCGGCGGTCGTCGCCATGCCGCGCGATTTCTTGTAGCGCTCGCCGTCGACCTCGACGATCGCGGGCGGCGTCTCTTCCGTGCCGGCGAAGAGGCTGCCCATCATCACCGTGTCGGCGCCGGCCATCAGCGCCTTGACGGCGTCGCCCGACGAGCGGATGCCGCCGTCGGCGACGATGGGGATACCCAGTTCGTCGGCGGCGTCGGCGCAGTCGTCGACGGCCGTGAGCTGCGGGACGCCAGCCCCGGCGACCCGGCGGGTGGTGCAGTGGGAGCCGGGCCCGATGCCGACCTTCACGCAGTCGGCGCCGGCGGCCGCCAGGTCGCGGACGCCCTGGGGCGTGGCGACGTTCCCGACGACGAGATCGGTGTCGGGGAACTCCGCGCGGAGGTCTTCGACGGTGTCGAGACAGCGGTCGAGGTGGCCGTGGGCCACGTCGACCATCACGCAGTCGACGCCGGCGTCGACGAGCGCGGCCGAGCGGGCGACGGCGTCCTCGGCGATGCCGACGGCGGCGCCGACCGGCTGGCCCGCGTCGACGACGCGTTCGACGGCCGCGGCCTGTTCGTCGACGGTCATGAACCGATGGATCGTGCCGAACCCGCCGGCGCGGCCGATCGCGATGGCGGCGTCGGGGCCTGTCACGGTGTCCATCGGGGCCGACAGGAGGGGATTGTCGAGTTCGATGTCGTCGGTCAGCCGCGTCGAGAGGTCGACGTCGCTCCGGCTGTCGACGGGCGACCGCTGGGGGACCAGCAACACGTCGCCGTACGAGAGCCCGGTTCGGAGGTTGTCCATACCGCCACAATCGTAACGGGTCCGCCCCTATAGCGGTGACGGTCCGCGGAGAGCGTATCCGGTGCCTGCTCCGGTCGGCCGAGCGGGCGCGCTCGGCCGTCGACGCGCCCGTTCAGCCCAGCGGCCTGAACCACACCGCGGCCACGAGCGTGGCGAGGAAGAGATAGGAGCCGCGGATGAGCAGCATCGTCGCGAGTTCGGGCTCGGCGCGGCGGGCGAGTAGCGCGACCGCGCCGAAGACGAGCGCGGCGAGGCCGGCGCTGGGCGGGATGCCGCGCAGCCCGAGCGCGAGCGCGACGACGGCGACCATCCCCGTCGCCATGAGCGCGTAGGCGGCCCGGTGGGCGCCCCGTTCCCCCAGCACGACCGCGACCGTCCGCTTGTCGATCGAGCGGTCGTAGTCGAAGTCCTGAGCGTCGTCGATCACCTTGATCCCCGAGAGGAACAGGAGGAACACGCCGGCGAGGCCGACGACCGCGGGCGTGAGCCGCCCCGCCTGGACGGAGAACCCGCCGAGGAGTCCGAGCGCGATCCCGGTCGGGTAGCCCATCGTGGCGCCGACGGTGTTGGTGTCGAGCTGGGGGGCGTGGAAGTACCCCAGCGCCCACGTCGGTGCCGTCAGTGCGGCCGCACCCGGGCCGGCGAGCGCCCAGACGGCGGCCAGCGCGAGGAGGAACCCGGCGGTCGACCCGGCGAGCGCGCGTCGACAGGTCGACGCGGAGAGGGGATGGCTCTCGTCCTCGTCGCGGACGTGGAAGTCGACGTAACCGTCCTTGACGTGGGCCGTGTAGACGGCGAAAAAGAGGGCGGCGACGTGGGCGCCCGCGGCCGCCGGGTCGACCGCACCGGCGAAGACGCCGCCGAACAGCGACGCCGCCAGCGGCGGCAGCATGAACACCGGGTGAACCTGCGAGAGCAGCGCTCGGACGACCGGAACCCTCCCACTGGCGTGTGTGGCCTCCCCCATAGAGTCCCGTTCGGTCGGGACCGACAACGTTCTTTCGCAGGATCACGTCACGGTTCGCCGCCGCGGCGAGCGGCCGCGTCCCCACCCGGCCGCTCATGTGAGTGGGACCACTTGCGGCGGTATGGACAGCGAGCGCACGGAGCGGCTCGCGGGCGGCCTGTTCGCCCTCGGTATCGCCGTCCTCTGGGCGACCGTCGCGGGCGCCGTCCCGCCCAGCGCCGGCCTCGCCGCAGTCGCGTGGTTCGCGACCGCGCTCGGGGTCGCGGCCGGGCCGCTGGACCGAGCGCGGACCCGGCTCGGTGCCGGCGCCGCGGTCGGCGCTGTCGCGCTCGCCCTGGGGGTCGCCGCGGAACCGCTCGCGGCGGTTCCGCTGCCGGACATCGGGGTGCTCGGCCCGTACACCTACCTCGCGACGGAGGTCGTCTTCGGGTCGCTCGCGCTCGGGTTGCTCGTCCGGGCGGGGCGGGCGGCGCTCCGCCGAGCGGCGGTGACCGTCGCGGCCATCTACCCGCTCGCGTACGTCTGGGACTGGTACACGCTCGAAGTGGGCGTGTTCGCCATCCCGCTGCGGACGGGCGTCGAGTTCGTCGGGATCCCGGTAGAAGAGCACGTCTTCATGGTCGTCGTCCCGGCGCTCGTGCTCGCCGTCCACGAGACGCTGCACGAGTTCTCGGGGTCTGAGTAAAGCGACGCTCCCCGGTCAGACCAGGTTGTCGTCGTCGAAGACGAACGCGGAGACGTGCGAGGCGAGCCGCCGGGCGTCGTCCTCGGTTTCGGCGTGGAGTTCGCCGGCGACGTGGCCGGTCTCGCCGCCGACGCCGGTGGTCTGGGAGTCGGGGTCGACCCGGACGGAGTAGGAGCGCAGCGAGCGCACGTGTTCACGGAGCTTCCGCAGCGCCGTCTCGGAGAGCTGGCCGTCGAGGTGCTGGAGGTCGTAGCGGACGACGTAGCCGCGCTCGCCCTCGCGGACGGCGACGACCGGGAGCCCGCGGTCGGCGCAGCGGTCCCACAGCGAGCGTCCCTCGGCCTTCGTCTCGTAGGTCGGGACGTTCGACGGCGTCAGTTGGTCCATCGCCAGTCGGTAGGGCCGCGAGACGTTTCTACGTTCCGCACGCGAATGTCGGCCGAGGCGTCGGCCAGTCGTCCCGGCGGCGTCAGGCCACCGCGTCGTACGCCTCGTCCATGACCTCCAGCGCCTCTTTCAGCGTCTCGACGTTCACCGCGTAGGAGACGCGGGCGTACCCTTCCCCGTGTTCGCCGAAGGCGTCGCCGGGGACGACCACGACGCCGCGGTCGATGACCTCGTCGACGAACCCTTCGGGGACCTTCGGCATCGCGTAGAAGGCGCCCTTCGGCGTGGGACAGTCCAGACCGATGTCGTCGAGGCCGTCGAGCAGCACGTCCCGACGTTCCTCGAAGGCCGCGACCATCTCGTCGACGGGGTCCTGGGGCCCGGTCAGCGCGGCCTCGGCGGCGTGCTGGGCGGCGGCGGTCGCGCAGGCCTGGCCGTACTGGTGGACCCGGAGCATCCGCTCGATCCGGCGGTTGGAGCCGGTGACCCAGCCGAGCCGCCAGCCCGTCATCGAGTAGGTCTTCGAGCAGGCGCTCACGACGACGACGTTGTCCGTCTCGGCGAACTCCAGCGGCGAGCGGTGGTCGCCCTCGAAGACGATGTGTTCGTACACCTCGTCGGAGATGCAGAGCACGTCGTGCTCGTCGGCGATGCGTGCGAACTCCCGCATGTCCTCGGGCGACTGCACCGCGCCGGTGGGGTTCGCGGGGCTGTTGACGACGAAGGCGGCGGTGTCGTCGGTGATGGCCTCCTCGACGGTCTCGGGGGCCATCGTCAGGTCGTCGCGCAGCGGGACCGGCCTGGGCTCGCCGCCGGCGATGTGCGTGAGCGCGTCGTAGGAGACGAACCCGGGGTCGGGGAAGACGACCTCCTCGCCGGGGTCGACGTGGGCCTCCATGGCGATGTGCAGCGCTTCGCTGCCGCCGGCGGTGGCGATGACGTGTTCGGGGTCGACCGCCATCCCGCGGTCCTCGGCGTAGCGGTGGGAGATCGCCTCTCGGAGCGACTCGGTGCCCTTGTTGGAGGTGTACTCGTCGGCCTTCCCCGCGCGGATGGCCTCGATGGCGCCCTCGCGGGCGTGCTCGGGGGTCGGGAAGTCCGGCTGGCCCAGCCCGAGGTTGATCGCGTCCTCGCCGGCGGCCTCGAAGACCTCCCGGATCCCGCTTATCGACACCTGCTCGACGCGTCGAGAGAACTCCGTCATATCTCCATCGCGGGCGCGCTCCCCGATAACTGTTGAGGGTCCGACTCGCCCCGCGGGACCGCTCTCGCCTGGCGCCGGATCTCGCAGCATCTGCCGCTATCTCGGACGCCGGGACCAGCCGAAATGGGCCGATTCCGAGCGTTTCGGCCCACAGGAGTGGGTTCGAAGCGTATCTCGGCGGTCCGGCTGACGGACGTTCTTTCGGGTATCGCATGGTGAAAGGGTGTGTATCCGTTACCCGGGTGCAATGACTGACGACGACGCGGGCGTCTCGCGGCGGGCGTATCTGACTGGCATCGGCGGCGCGACACTGCTGGGGAGCACGGGGCTCGCAGGCTGTAGCGGCGTGACGGGGTCGTCGAACGGCCTCGACGAGCTACGGGTGGCCTACATGCCGATCTACCCGGACATGCAGTACTTCGTGATGGAGGAGGAGGGGTACTTCGACGAGATCTCGGTCCCGGTCAGCGGCGAGCAGTTCCCGGACGGACCGAGCATCGTCCAGGCCTCCGCGAAGGGGGATTTCGACGTGATGATGTTCGGCGTCGTCCCGGCGATGATCATCATGGACAAGGGGATCCCCTCGAAGATCACCGCCGCGAACATCGAGGACGCGATGCAGATCCTCGCGAGCGACGAGTTCGCAGGCCTGTGGGACGAACACGGGAAAGACGCCTTCGCCGAGTTCGAAGCGCAGCACGGGCGCAAGTTCACCTTCGGCACTTTCCCGCCCGGGTCGGTCCCGGACATCCTCCTGCGCTACTGGATCGACCAGGAACTCGGTCTCGACCCCGAGAAAGACGTGAACATCACGGGGCTGGGCGGCGCCTCGGCCGTCCAGCAAGCCCTGCTCGCCGGCGAAGTCGACGGCACGAGCATCATGGAACCGGTGCCGACCATCGTCGAACGGGAGGAGGCCCCCTTCCAGTCGATCGCGTGGGCCGGCGAGTTCATGCCCGGTCAGCCGGCGGCGGTGACACTCATGCACGACCGCCTCCGGGAGGACAACACCGAGATCGCGAAAGCGTTCCTCCGCCAGCACCGGAAGGCGACGGACCTCGCCGTGAACGACCCCGAAACGGCGGCCGGTCACGCCGCGTCGTTCATCGATTCGCTCGACGAGTCGACGGCGAGCGCGGCCATGGAGTCGGAGGCCAGCGCCTTCGTCAGCGACCCCCACGCCATCGAGGAGCACGCGGTCACCTTCAGCGAGTACGCGAACCGCCTCGGCAAGACCGACCAGAACCTCTCCAGGTCGGAGATGTTCGACTTCGAGGTGTACGACTCCCTATGAGCGTCGAGACGGCGGCCGACGGGGAACCCGAAACCGCCGCGACCGGGGTGCGCTCCTCGCTGGCCGAACGGCTCGACCGACGCTCGATACTCCTCGGACTCGCGGGATCGCTGGCCTTTCTCGCCGTCTGGCAGGTCGGCGCGATGGCGATCGGCCGGACCTATCTGCTCCCCTCTCCCGTCGCGGTCGCGACGGCCTTCGCCGGCGAACTCGCGAAGAGCGAGACGGTCACGCTCCCGCTGGTCGGCGAACTGACGGGGAGCAAGCTCGTCGTCAAGCTGTTCCAGAGCCTCGTCCACTACGTCCCCGGCCTCCTGATCGGCACCGTTCTCGGCGTCGCGCTGGGCGTCGCGATGGCCTGGAACCGGACGCTCGACGACCTGTTCACCCCCGTGACGCGCGTCCTCAGGCCGATCCCGCCGCTGGCGTGGATCGCCTTCGCCATCGTCTGGATCGGCATCGGCCACGGCGGCGCCATCTTCATCGTCGCCATCGGCGCGTTCTGGATCAACTTCTACAACGCCTACAGCGGCGTCGAGGGCGTCCCGCAGAGCCAGCGAGAGGTCGCCGCGTCGCTGGGCGTCCACAGCGACTGGGGGATGATCCGGAAGGTCGTCCTGCCGAGCGCCTCACCCGAGATCCTGACCGGCGTCCGCACGAGCATCGGGCAGTGCTGGATGATCGTCGTCGCCGCCGAGCTGTTCGGCGCACCGGGCGTCGGCTACCAGATCATCAACGCCTCGCAGAACCTCGACACGGCCGTCAGCGTCGTCTACATGTTCGTCATCAGCCTCGTCTTCCTGACGAGCGACGCGCTGTTCCGCCGCGTCGAAGGGAGGGTGTTGGCGTGGCGCGAGTAGACGGCGTCGCCGACGGCGACCGCCGCGTCGCGGTCGACGGCGTGACGAAGGTCTTCGGCGTCGAGGACGACGACCCCGTCCGCGCCCTCGACGGCGTCTCGTTCACGGTCGAAGCGGGGGAGTTCGTCTGCATCGTCGGTCCTTCGGGCTGCGGGAAGACGACGCTGTTCCGGATCATCGCCGGCCTCGAAGGGGCGACCGACGGCGAGGTCCGCCTCGACGGCGACCCGGTCACCGGTCCGGCGATGGACCGCGGGATGGTCTTCCAGGAGTACGGCCTGTTCCCGTGGCGGACGGTGATAGAGAACGTCGCGTTCGGCCTCGAACAGCAGGACACGACCGCCGAGGAGCGCCGGAGTCGGTCCCAGGAGATGATCGACCTCGTCGGTCTCGACGGCTTCGAGAGCGCCTACCCGAACGAGCTGTCGGGCGGGATGAAACAGCGGGTCGGCATCGCCCGCGCGCTCGCGGTCGACCCCGCCATGCTCCTGATGGACGAACCGTTCGGGAGCGTCGACGCCCAGACCAGGAACATGCTCCACGACGAACTGCTGGACATCTGGGCCGAGACCGAGAAGACCGTCCTGTTCGTCACCCACGACGTCGAGGAGGCCGTGAAGCTCGCCGACCGCGTCGTCGTCCTCTCCAGCGGCCCCGGGACGGTCGCCGACGTGGTCGACGTCGACCTCGACCGGCCCCGGAGCCGGACCGACGCCGCCTTCGGCGAGTACCAGGAGCGGATCCTCGGCCTCATCCACGAGAGCTGACCGCACCCCGAAATCTGACTGCTGAGGTCATTAATTCCGGGCCCTGTCTGAAGTGATCGTCTCTGACCGCTCTACCCGGGAGGACAGCCAGGTCGACTGACCAGCACACTTACCCGGGGTCTGAGACAACGTGGGTGCATGCACACACGACGGGGGTTCGCGGCGCTGGTGGTCGTCCTCGCGACGGTGACGGCGGGCTGCGGGTTCATCACCGGCCAGAGCGCGCTGGCGTTCAGCGCGTCGCCGGCGACGACGAGCGCCGACGCGCTCTCGGAGACGGGCTACGAGGAGATCGCCGTCGCGAACTCGACGGTCACGCGCAACTTCAGCGCCGCGGGGCAGACCCGCCAGGTCGAAGTGACGAACCAGCGGGCGAAGTACGAGCGGGCGGTGGACCTGGGACCGCTGGGGTCTCAGCGGGCGGCCGTCTTCGTCACCTTCGCCAGTCCGGAGGTGAGCGCCGTCGGCCAGACGTTCAACCCCATCTCGGACATGTCCACGCGGGAGGTCCTCGACCAGTTCGAATCCCAGTACGAGGGGCTGAGCGTCGGCGACCGCGTCGACAACCGGAGCGTCCAGGCGCTGGGGAGCCAGCGCACCCTCCAGCGGTTCGAGGGGACCGCGACGCTCGCCGGCAGCGAAGTCGACGTGTCCGTCCACGCGGCCAAGTTCAAACACGAGAGCGATTACATCGTCGCCGTCGGCATCTACCCGCAGCGCCTCGACGGCGAGGCCGAGAACGTCGTCGCGCTCACCGAAGGGCTCGAACACGACGGTGACGACTGACCGACGGCCGCCCGCGTCGCCTTCTCGCACTCGGATAACCACGAGTCGGGGGTCACTGCACTTACTCGTCCGATCGCCGGAGCGCGTCGAACAGGACGGCCCACGCCAGCGCCGAGAGCCCCACGTCCCGAACGAGTACGTCGACGAAGAAGCCGCCCTCGACGGCCGCCGCGAGGGCGAGGTAGGCGGTCGTGGCCGACAGCGAGACGGCGGCGACGCCGGCCGCGAACGGGGTCGCCCGGTCGGCGACGATGGCCGCGCCGAAGCCGACCTCCAGGACGCCGTTGATCAGCATGAACGCGACCGGCGAGACGACCAGCCACGGCGCCAGCCAGTCGGTGACGTACGTCGCCCAGACCCCCGGCGCGAGCAGTTTGTGGACGCCGGCGAGGAACACCATCGCGCCGAGGCCGACGCGGGCGACCGACAGCGGGGACGGTGCGCGGTCGACGAGCAGGGCAACCGTCTCGTCGTCCACGAGGCGACGGCGGAGGTCCATCGACGCAGGGTTGGGGTCGCCCGCTCAAAACGCCACTGGATGGGGGCGCGCTCAGAACGGTTCGACGTGCGGCCTGAGGTCGAGTTCCAGCGTCCACGCCGACCGGTCCTGCTCGACGAGCCGCCAGTAGTTTCGCGCGATCTCGTCGGGGTCGAGGTACGACTCCTCGCCGCGGTCGGGGTCGCGCTCGCTCGCGTCCGGCGGCAGGATCTGCCCGTCGATCGCGACGTGGGCGACGTGGACGCCCTCCGGCCCGAGTTCCCGCGCCATGCTCTCGGCCATCCCGCGAGCGGCGAACTTCGCGGCCGAAAAGCCGATCGCGCCGTCGCGACCGCGGAGCGCCGAGGTGGCGCCGGTGAAGACGATCGTCCCGCCGTCGCCGCCGACCATGTCCTCGGCCGCCTCCTGGGAGGCGACGAACGCCCCGCGGCCGTTGACGGCCCACGCACGGTCCACGTCCTCGACCGTCGCGTCGAGCAGGCCCGCCCAGGACCCGGCGCTCGCGTGGTTGACGAGCACGTCGACGGGGCCGAAGGCCTCGCGGACCGTCTCGAAGGCCGCCCGGATCTCCGCCGGCTGTGCGAGGTCCGTCGGGACCGCGATCCCTGCCCCGGATTCCGGCAAGTCCGCCGCGAGTTCCTCGATGTACTCTCTCGACCGCGCCAACAGGGCCACGCGGCACCCCTCCGCCGCGAACTTGCGTGCCAGCGATTCACCGAGCCCGGGTCCGACGCCGGCTATCACTGCCGTTCGTGCCATGCTCGGACCCACGGCCGGCACCGCCAAAGTAACTCCGCCGGCGGTCGCATCCGCTACCGCGACTGCAACGCCATCACCGCCCCGCCCTACCGCGACAGCAACGCCATCACCGCCCCGCCGCCGCCGACGCTCATCCCAACCACCCCGTAGTCGTGGTCCTCGCGCACCATCGCGTGAGCGATCGTCGTCGTCAAGATTCCACCGCTCGCGCCGATCGGATGACCCAGCGCCACCGCACCCCCGAGCGGGTTCAGCCGCTCTTCGGAGATGCCGAGTCGGTCGCGGACGTAGACTGTCTGGGCGGCGAACGCTTCGTTGACTTCGTAGTGGTCCACGTCGTCGACGGCCAGGTCGTTTCGGTCGAGCAGTCTCTCGATCGCGTCGCCGACGGCCTGCGAGAACTCTGCGGGGTCGCGATAGGCGACCGCGTAGTCCTCGACGTGGACCATCGGCCCCAACCCGTGTTCGCGGGCCGCCTCGGCACTGGCGAGGATGACACCACCGGCCCCGTCTGCGAGCTTCGACGCGTTGCCGGGCGTGATACTCCCGTCCTCGCGGAACGCCGGCGGCAACTGCGCCAGCCGGTCCAGCGAGGTGTCGGCCCGCGGCCCCTCGTCGGTCGTGACGAGTCGGTCGCCGACCTCGACCGGGACGACCTCCTCGTCGAAGCGCCCCTCTTCGATCGACTCGGCGGCGTGGCGGTTGCTCCGCAAGGCGTAGCGGTCCTGCTGCTCGCGGCTGATGTCGTGGGCGTCGGCCAGTCGCTCGGTCAGCTCGCCCATGTGCGTGTCGTATCCCACGTCCCACAGCGCGTCGAAGATCATCGAGTCCACGAGTTCGGTGTTGCCGTGGCGGCGCCCTTCGCGGTGTTCCCGGAGGAGGTACGGGGCGTTGGACATCGACTCCATGCCGCCGCCGACGGCGATGTCGGCCCGACCGGCTGCGATGCGGTCCGCGGCGAGCATGATCGCCCGCAACCCCGACCCCGACGCCTCGTTGACGGTCGTCGCCGGCGTGTCCTCGGGGAGCCCCGCCCGCGCGACCGCCTGCCGCGCCGGGACCTGTCCGACCCCCGCCTGGACGGCGTTGCCGAGACCGACCCAGTCCAGGTCCTCGGGCTCGACGCCCGAGCGGTCTATCAGGTCTTCAAGGACCGTGGCACCGAGATCCGGCGCGCGCACGTCCGAGAGCGCGCCGAGCATTGCGCCGTGCGCGGTCCGCGAGCCGTCGACTATCACTACGTCTGTCATGTGTGGCCGATTCGCGTGGCTCCGTTATCCGTGTTGCCCCGAGAAGAGCGCCGAGGGAGCGTCGCGACTGGAGCGGAGAGTCCAACGGACGACGGCCGAGCGGCACAGCTACGGCTCGGAGAGCGCGTTTCTACTCGCTTTCGGCGGCCTCGCGTAGATCTGTCAGGTGGTTGCGGACGACGCGGAGCGTCGCGTCGGCGTCGGCGTAGCCGTCGTCGTATTCGGAGAGCGCTGCGTCGGTCTTGTCGAGGAACTCCTCGACTGCTGTGTCCAGTTCGTCTGTCATCATCGCACCTCGTAGGAGACGCCGGTGTCGCGGAGGGCGTCGGTCACGCGGCCGACGCCGTCGGCCATGGCGACGACGACGACCGAGAGCCCGCGGGACGCGGCGTCCGCGGCCACTTCGCCGGCGGCGAAGGGGGTCGCGGGGTCGACGCCCACGGACCGGAGCGCGCCGACCGCCTCGACGCCCGAGGCCACGACGAGGTCGGCGTCGTCGCAGGCCGCGGCGAGGTCGGCGAGGCGGTCGTCGTCGGGGCGGCCCGAGCGGATCGACGGGACCTGGAGGACCCGGACCTCGCCGGGGTCGAGGTCGATGACGCCCTCGAACCCGGTGACGCCGACGACCTCGCCGGCCGCGGCGTCGGTGGTGGCCACGCCGGTGGCGGCCTCCGTCTCGGTCGCCTCCCGGTCGGGGTCGAGCGCCGTGGCGTGCTGGAGCCCCTCCCGCATCGACAGCGAGACGGTGTCCCCCTCGTCGATGGCGTCGGTGGCGATGGCGGCGTCCTCCTGGACGGACCCGAGCACGTCGTCGGTGACGTGCTCCGCGAAGCGACGAACGTCGGCCGCTGCCTGGAGGGTCCAGTCGACGCCCTCCGTGGTGACGCGGTAGCGCGAGCGGCCCTGCTTCTCGACGAGGCCGTCCTCGACGAGGTCGCGGATGTACTCGCTGACTGCCTGGCTGGTCACGCCGACCGCCTCGGCGATCTCCCCCTGGCTGACCGCCGGCTGGCGCTCGGCGATCTCCACGAGGACGCGGAACCGCGTCGCCGCGCGCTTGTTCGCGAGGACGTCGACCATACTCCCGTCTGGGGACCCCGCCGGTATAAATCTCCCCGCCGTCGGTCGGCCCCTGTGACGCCGTCCCACCCCTAGGAAAGCGCTTTTCCCCTGGCGCGCCCCCGTCGCGGTATGTCCGACCTCTTCCCCGAACGCATCGAGACCGAGCGGCTGGTCCTCGAACCGGCGACGACGGAGACCGTCGACCCGCTGGAGCTGTACGAACACACCGGCGAGGACGCCCCGCACATCGACGAGATCACCGAACACGTCACCTGGGATCCCCACGAGACACCGAAGGAGACCGAGGCGTTCCTCGAACTGGTCACCGACGAGCGCGAGGACGGCGAGGGCGCGACGTACGTGATCCGGCCGAAGCCCGGCGAGGAGAGCGAGACGCGGAGCGCCTCGGACCAGTCTGGGGGCAATAAGCCGGGCGAGGACGGCGCGGGCGAACTCGCCGGTCTCACCGGCATCGGCGTCGACTGGGACGCGAAGACGGCGACGTTCGGCGCGTGGCTGCGCAAGCCGTTCTGGGGCCGGGGCTACTCCGGCGAGCGCGCGGCGGCGCTGATGGACGTGGCCTTCGACCGACTCGACCTCGAGGCCGTCGTCGTCTGCGTCCACGAAGGCAACGAGAAGTCCCGGAAAGCGGTCTCCCGGTACGTCGAAGCCCACGGCGGCCGACGCGAAGGGCTCCTGCGGAGCTTCGAGGTGAACATGGACGGGTCGGTCGCCGACGTGCACCGGTTCACGGTCACCGCCGCGGAGTATCGCGAGGCGACGGCGGCGGACCAGGACACGGCGTAGCGACCCCTCCCTCCGGACCGCCGGTGCGTCAGGCATTTGCCGACCGGGCGCCGAGATGCGGGCGATGCACCCCGAGTACCGCGACCGGGCGGCGTACGTCGACGACACGCTCGTCCTCGCGGATCTACACTTCGGGAAGGGCGAGGCCTCCACAGTCGAGTTCCCCATCGGCGCCGGCGAGGACTGCGTCGAGCGCCTGGAGGGGTTGCTCGACCGCTTCGACCCCGCGGAGGTCGTCCTCGCGGGCGACGTGTTCCACTCGTTCGACTACGTGCCCGACGCCGCCGACGAGGCGCTGTCGGGCGTGGTCCGGGCAGTCCGGGCGGCGGGCGCGCGCCTCGTCGTCGTCGAGGGCAACCACGACACGATGCTCGGGGCGGCGTACTCGGGCGAGTTGCACGACGAGTACGAACTCGACACCGCGGGCGAGGAGACCGTCGTCGTGACGCACGGCCACGAGGAACCGGACACGTCGGCCGACGCCTACGTCGTCGGCCACGATCATCCGGCCATCGAGATCGAGGGACGGAAACGGCCGTGCTTCCTCGTCGGCGACGGCGCGTATCGCCGCTCGGACGTGCTCGTGCTCCCCTCGTTCAACCGCCTCGTCGAAGGCGTCTCCGTCAACGGCCGGATCGGGACGGCCCGACCCGAACTGTCCCCGGTCGTCACCGGGGTCTCCCAGTACCGACCCGTCGTCTTCGACCCCGAGAGCGAGGAGACCCTGACCTTTCCGCCCCTCGGGCAGTTCTCACGGATGCTGTGATGAGTCGAACGAAAGATTCGGTTTCACCTCTTTTTGGCATTTTAGATCCACGAGTGGTGGGTTTTATCGTTTTCATACCGAACTTGTGCTAGCCATACTAGGTTCTATAAGACATATGTTCACAGAGGTTAAGTAGTGTCGTTTGGTAGCAAATAACACAGATGATCGAGACGACTGTGGAGACCGTGACGACCCCGACCGCGCGGACGATCACGCCCGAGACGCCGGTGACCGAAGCGGCCGAGCAGCTGCGGGCGACCGACGTGTCGGCGCTGGTCGTGCTCGACTCGGAGACCGTCGTGGGCGTCGTCACCGAGGGCGACATCGTCGCGCTGGTCGCGGAGACCGACGAGCGGCCGGCGGTCCGGGCGATCATGTCCGCGTCGGTGACGACGATCACCTCGGAGACGACCGTGTACGAGGCCGCCGAGCGGATGCGGACCGTCGGCGTGAGCCACCTGCCCGTCGTCGACGACGGCGTGTTCCGCGGGCTCGTCTCGGCGTCGTCGCTGGCGCCGTACTGCTCGCGACACAACGTCGCCGTCGAGTGGGCCGACGACCCCCTACGCGTCGACGGCTCCGGCACGACCGGCGTGACCGCGGGCGACTGAGCCGGGCCGGTCCCGGCCGCAGCGACTCACAGGGCGCCGGAGACGGCGTCGGCGGCCACCTGGCCGCTCTCCAGCGCGCCCTGGATCGAGGACCACTGCGTACCGTCGCCGGCGAGGTAGACCGAGCCGTCGGGCGCGTCGACGGCGGGGAGGGCGTCGCGGAACCCCGGCGGCTGGTCGAACTGCGCGAACTCGATCCGGTCGGTGGCGATCAGCTCCAGATCGTCGAAGCGGTGTTCTGGGTACCAGGTGACCAGGGCGTCGCGGACGGCGGTGGCGAGTTCCTCGTCGCTGCGGTCGGGCACGCCGAGCGTCGTCGCCGAGAGCAGGGCGTGGCCGTCGGGCGCGTACTCCGGCGCGACCGTCGAGAGCGGGGCGACGGTGTTCGGACAGCTGTCGACGGCGTTGAGGACGAGCCGGTGACCGGTGTCGAGCGAGCGGTGCTCGCGCGTTCGGAAGTACTGGGTGACGCAGCCGCGCGCGTCGGTCGGGACCGACTCGACGCCGGTGAGTTCGCGGGCCCGCTTCGGGTCGGTCGCGACGACGACGGCGTCGGCGTCGACGGTCTCGGCCCCGGTCTCGACGGTCGCCGCGCCCGCGGCGCCGTCGACGGCGGTGACCTCTGCCCCGGTCTCGATGGAGACGCCGGCGTCGCGGGCGCGGGCGGCGAGCTGGTCGGGGATGGCGCCCATGCCGTCGGCGGGGACGGCGGTGGCGCCCCGGGAGAGCATCGAGAACGTGTAGCGGAAGATCCCGGCGTCGGTCGACAGCGAGCGGTCGAGGGTGACGCCGCCGTAGAAGGGCGCGGCGAAGTTCTCGACGAACCGCTCGGAGAACCCCTTCCTGTCGAGATACTCGCGGATGCTCTCGGTCGGGCCGTCGAGGAGGCCCTCCGGGTCGGCGTTGCCGAGTTCCCGGCGGAGCTGGAGGACGCGGAGCTTGTCCAGCAGCGTCACGTCGGGGTTCAGCGCGGATTCGATGGCGGCGAGCGGCGCCCGGAAGGGGTCGGCCAGCGTCGAGCGGTGGTCCGGGCGGGCGATAGTCGCGCCGGGGGCGAACGTGCGCAGGTCCAGCGCGTCGAGGTCGAGTTCCTCGCGGACGGCGGGGTAGTCCGAAAAGAGCACCTGGAACCCCCGGTCGAGCGTGAACCCGTCGACCTCGCGCGACCGGACGCGTCCGCCCAGTTCGTCGCGGCGTTCGAACAGCGTCACGTCCGCGCCGTCCCGGGCCAGACGCCGCGCGGCGACCAGCCCCGCCAGTCCTCCGCCGACGATGACGACCTCGTTCATACCCCTACGTTCGGCCCGACCCACTAAACGCCCCCTGTCTCCACTCGGGAACCGGCCCGTCTCCGTCCGCTCGGGAACCGGCCGCCCGCTCCCGGAGCGACTGCGTTCGCCGCTCCCCCCGGCCGCGAACGAACAGTGCTTAGTCGGTCCGCGCCTGCGCTCCGGACATGGACACGACCACGTCGCTCGACGGCCTCGTCTGCGCCGACTGCGAGGCGACCCACGACCCCGCGGCGACCCCGCGTCGGTGCCCCGACTGCGGCGGCGTCCTCCGCGCGAGCTACGACGCCGCGGCCGCCGCCGTGACCCGCGAGTCGCTCGCCGGGGCCCGCTTCGACGGCCTCGCCCGATTTTCCGACCTGCTGCCGTTCACCGCCGACTCCCTCGTGACTGCCGGCGAGGGGGCGACGCCCCTGGTCCCCGCTCCCGAGTTCGCCGCGGAGCTGGGCGTCGGCGCCGTCTACGTCAAAGACGAGGGCGCGAACCCGACCGGCACGACCGCCGACCGGGGCACCGCACTGGCAGTCACCGCCGCTCGCGACCACGGCGCCGAGAAAGTGGCCCTGCCCACCACGGGCGACGCCGGCCAGAGCGCCGCGGCCTACGCCGCCCGCGCCGACCTCGACTCGGAGGCGTTCGTCCCGACCCGCTCGACGTTCGTCGCCAAGGCCATGACCAACGTCCACGGCGGCGACATGAGCGTCGTCGAGGGTCGCTACCCCGACGCCGTCGACGCCTTCGAAGGTGCGATGAGCGACGACGACAACGCCGACTGGCACTCGCTGGCCCCGTTCGACACCCCGTATCGCCACGAAGGCGCGAAGACGCTCCTGTTCGAGGTCCTCGAACAGTTCGACTGGGCGGTCCCCGACGCCGTCGTCCACCCGACCGGTCACGGCCTCGGCGTCGTCGGGAGCCACCTCGCGGCCGACCAGATGCAAGAGGCGGGCCTCGTCGACGACGCCCCCGCACTCCACGTCGCCCAGCCCGAACACTGCGCCCCCGTCGTCGCCGCCGACGACGCCGGTGACGACGACACCGAGGTCTGGGAGCGGCCCGACACCCTGATCGGAGCGCTCGAAGTGCCCGACCCCGCTGGCGGCGCGCTCGCCCTCGACGCCGTGCGCGACACGGGCGGCTGGGCCGTCGGAGCGAGCGACGACGACGCCCTGGAAGCCGCGGTCCAGCTGAACGCCGAGGGCATCGAAGCCAGCGCCACCGGCGGCGTGGGTGCGGCCGCCGCACGGGAACTCGCCGCCGACGGCCACCTCGGGAGCGACGACACCGTCGTCCTCGTCAACCCCGTCGCCGGCACCAAGGAGAACGACGTGCTCCGCAGCCACCTGATGCGAAAAGGGGTCTGAACGGGGCGATACCGGCCCGGCTTTCCGGGGCGCGCGCCGCCGTCGCTGCATCGCGAGCGGTTTCGAGGGCATAAAGAGTTTAGGCGGAGAGTGTCGAACCGAGGGCCATGACCGAGTACACCGTCGAGTTCGCGGGGACCGGAGAGACGATCACGGTCTCGGACAAAGAGACGATCCTCAGCCGGTGCATCGAGGAGGGTATCGCCCAGGAGTACTCCTGTCGCGTGGGGATGTGTCTCGCCTGCTCGGCGAAGATCGAGGCGGGCGAGGTCACTCAGCCCGCCGCCCGCGGGTTCACCGAGGAGGAGGCCGAGAACTACGCGCTGACCTGCATGGCCCGTCCGCAGTCGGACCTGGTCCTCGACCGCGGCGAGTACCCGCCGAGCATCGAGGACGACGCCGCCCGCGGGGCCGGCGCCGACCCCGACGCCGCCTCCGCCGACGACTGACCCGTATGAGAGTTCTCCGCGTCGTCGGCGTCGCCGTCCTCAGCGTCGTCGACGCCCTCCTCCCCTCCGTCGTCGCCGCGCTCACCGTCCTCTTCGTCGCGGTCGACCCGTGGGTCGATGCCGCGAACCCATGGGTCCTCTCGGCCGGCGCGGGCGTCACCGTCTTCGTCGGTACGCTCGCGGTCGGGTTCGCGATGACGACGCTGGGCCACGGCCCGTTCCCGGTGACGCGCCTGACCAAGCGGCTCTGGCAGTGGTGGCACAGGCCCTGGTTCGCCGGCCGGCGCGGTCGCGGCCGGTAGCCGTGCGACCGCGCCCTACGGCGGCGCAAACGCTTTTCGCCCGGGACGCGACGGCCCGGACATGAGCGACAGCGGCGCTCCCGACGAGTTCATCACGCCGCGGCCCGCGGAGCCGGGCGACCGAGTCGCCGTGATCGCGCCCTCCAGCGGCGCGGCGACGGTGTTCCCGGACGTGCTCGACCTCGCGCTCGAACGCCTGCGCGACCGCTTCGACCTCGACCCGGTCGTCTTCGAGACTGCCGAAGCCGACCCGGGAGAGCTGCGCGGACGGCCCGAGCTGCGCGCCGCGGACGTACACGAGGCGTTCCGCGACCCCGAAATCTCGGCCGTGTTCGCGACCATCGGCGGCGACGACCAGGTCCGCGTGCTGCGACACCTCGACGGCGAGGCTCTCCGGGCGAACCCCACCCGCTTCTTCGGCATGAGCGACAACACCTGCCTCGCCAGCTATCTCTGGACCCAGGGAGTCGTCTCGTTCTACGGCGGGCAGCTGCTCAACCAGGTCGCGACGCCGGGGGAATTCCCGGAGTACACCGAGCGGTACCTCCGACGGGCGCTGTTCGAGGCGTCGCTGGGCGAACTCGACCCCGCCGAGGCGTGGACCGACGACACCGTCGAGTGGGCTCGCGACGACTTCCGGGAGACCGAGCCCGAGTACGAGCCCGGCGACGGCTGGCGGTGGGACGTGCCCGACGAGCGCGAGGGAGAGGTGATCTCGGGGCGGCTCTGGGGTGGCTGTCTCACCGTGCTCCCGTGGCTGCTGGCCGCCGACCGGGCGGTTCCCGACCCAGCGGACCTGGCGGGGGCGGTCCTCGCGCTGGAGACCTCGGAGGAACTCCCCACGGCCGACGACGTGCGGCGGAAGCTCACCGTCCTCGGCGAGCGCGGGCTGCTGGAGCGGTTCGACGCCGTTCTCGTCGGTCGCCCGCAGACGCGCAGCCGCGAGGACGAGCGGTCCGACGAGGAGCGGGCGGCGTTCCGCGATGACCAGCGGGCGGCGATCCGCAAGTGGGTCCGCGAGTACGACCCCGACGTGCCGATCGTCTTCGACCTCGACTTCGGCCACACGAACCCGACGGCGCCCGTGCCGATAGGCGGCCGGGTCGAGATCGACGCGGGCGAGCGGACGATCCGCTTCCCCTGAGCGGCGGCGGAAGCGACCGCCGTCAGTTCCCGGTGACGATGTCGGCGACGCGTTCGCGGTCGAACAGTCGCTCCTCGGCGGGGATCTCGGGGTAGTGGTCGCCGTTCTCGTAGCCGGGCCACTCGCCGAAGACGTCGGGGTAGAGCTGCTTCGCGGTCATCTCGATCTGGAAGAGGTTCATCAGCGGGCCCTGGTAGCGCATCCCCTGGGCGTAGACGCGGTCGTTCTGTACGGCGGAGAGCTCCGCGCCGACGTCGTCCGAGCGGAGCCGCTCGCGGATGTCGGCCATATCGTACCGCGGCGTCATCCCCCAGAGGTGGAGGATCACGTCGGGGTCGGCCTCGATCATCGTCTCGTAACCGACCGAGCCCCAGAGCCCGTCCCACTGTTCGCTGCCGAAGGCGTCGACGGCGGCGAGCGGGCGAGTGTCCGCGAGCCAGAAGCCGGGCCGGTTCAGGTGGTACGTCCAGAACTGCCCGTCGCCGAGCGTGACGCGCACGGCGGTCGGGCGTTCGTCCTCCGGCGGGAGGTCGGCCTCGATGGTCCCGAGGAGGTCGCTGTGGACGGCCGCGAGTCGCTCGTAGCGCTGCCGTTCCCGGAAGAGGTCGGCGAGGTGCCCGAACAGCTCCCAGAGCGTGTAGTACTGGTAGTCCTCGGCGTAGGGATCCGGAGGCGCGGCGTGGGTCCCGCTGTAGAAGTTCCCGAAGAAGGGGCCGACGGAGTCGGCGATCTCCTCGACGTCGTCGCGGCTCCAGTTGCTCTGGGTGGTCGCCCAGGCGGGGTCCAGGAGGTGCAGGTCGCTGTCGAGCCCGTAGAAGAACTCCTTGGAGAAGTCGTCGAAGGGGTTCGGGAGCCCCTCCCAGTCGAAGGAGACGCCGTCGAGGCGCTCGTAGTAGTGGTTCATCGTCGGGCCGGCCATCTCCGGGACGAACATCGAGTTGACGGTGTCGCCGTGACCGAGCGCGACGAGCATGTCCGCGAACTGGTTGTACATCGTGAAGACGCTCTCCGGAGCGGCGTCGAGCGCCACTTCGCCCACCGGGGAGAGCGTCGCCCCGTACCCGCCGTCGTCCGTCGCGGTCGCCGACGGCGGAGCGGTCGGTTCCGGCGTTCCCGTCGCCGTCCCCGTCGGCTCACCGCCGGCCGACCCGTCGGTCGCCGTCCCGCCGCTCGGCGTCTCGTCGCCGCTCCCGGCACAGCCCGCGAGCAGCGCGCTCCCGAAGAGAGCGCTCCCGCCGGCGAGACACTTCCGACGCGTCAATCGGGGGTCGCTTGCATCGTCGTCCATGTTTTAGGTTGGCCTAATCCGGGATATAGTAGTTTCGGAACGCCCACGGCGACGGCCCGGCCGGGGATCGGTCGACGGCGGCGGTGGGGGCCGATGCGAAGGTCGGTCGACACTGACGGGGCCGGGGCGATTCAGGCGTCGTCGATCGGGTCGAAGGCGTTGTCCCGCGTCGGGAACTCGCCCGATTCGACCTCCGCGACGTACTGCTCGACGGCCCGGCGGACCGCGGAATCGAGGTCCGCGTACTGTTTGGCGAGGCTGTACCCCTCGCCGCCGAGTCCGAGCACGTCGGAGACGACCAGCACCTGCCCGTCGACGTAGCGGCCCGACCCGATGCCGATGGTGGGAACGTCCACGGCCTCGGTGACCTCCTTCGCGACGCCCTCGCTGACGGTCTCCAGAACGATCGAGAACGCGCCGGCGTCCTCCAGCCGTCGAGCGGTCTCGACAAGCGCCTCGCCCGGGGAGGAGGTGTCGGTGTCGCGGCCCTGGACGTAGGCGCCGCCGATCTCGTGTTTCCGCTGGGGCGTCAGGCCGACGTGGCCCTGGACGGGGATCCCAAGTTCGGTCAGCCGGTCGACGATCTCGATGGTCGTCTCGCCGTAGGGCGCGGTCTCCAGCTTGACGGCGTCGGCGCCCGCCTCCTTGAGGAAGCGACCGGCGTTCTCCACGGACTCCGCCATCGACGTGCCGTAGGTGAGGAACGGCAGGTCGGCGACGACGAAGGCGTCCGCCGTGCCGCGAACGACCGCGGCGGTGTTCGACAGGGCTTCGTCGAGGGTGACGGGCAGCGTGTCGTCGTAGCCGAGGTGGTTGTCGCCGGCGCTGTCGCCGACGAGGATCATGTCGACGCCCGCCGCGTCCACCTGGGCGGCGATGGGCGCGTCGTAGGCCGTCAGCATCGTCAGCGGCTCGCCGCCCTCGTACTTCTCGTAGAGGTCCGGTATGGTCGTGCGAGACATCGCGATTGGTCGCCCTTCGACGGCCAGCGGTTTATCAGTTGCCGGAGTCGCCCGCGAGTGTCGCTAGAAGCTGTCTTTGATCTTCTCGAAGAAGCCCTGGCCGACGTCGACCTCCTCGCCGCCGGCCTCGGCGAACGCCTCGAGGGCCTCGCGCTGTTCGGCGTTGAGGTCGTCGGGGGTGACGACCTGCACCTGGACGTAGAGGTCGCCGTCGCCGCGGCGGCGCAGGCGGGGCATCCCCTTGCCGGAGAGGCGGAACGTCTCGCCGCTCTGGGTGCCGGCGGGCACGTCGAGTTCGACGGCGCCGTCGACGGTCGACACCTCGACGGTGTCGCCGAAGACGGCCTGCGGGAAGGAGATGGGCTCCTGGTGGTGCAGGTCCGCGCCCTCGCGGTCGAAATCGGGGTGGTCGCGGACCGAGACCTCGATGAGGAGGTCGCCCTTGGGCCCGCCGCGCTCGCCGGGCGCGCCCTCGCGTTCCATGCGGAGGGTCTGGCCGTCCTCGATGCCGGCGGGCACCTCGACGGAGAGCGAGGCGTCCTCGCGGACGACGCCGTCGCCGCGACAGGTCGAACAGGTCTCCTCGTAGACGGTCCCCTCGCCCTCGCAGCGCCGGCAGGTCTGGCGTTGCTGGACGCGACCCATCGGGGTCTGCTGGGTGGTCGTGGTCTGGCCGCGGCCGTTGCACTCGGGGCACTGCCGGGAGTCCGTGTCCGGCGGGTGGCCCTGGCCGTTGCAGTCTGAACAGGTGTCCGGGCGGGTGACGTTGAGCTCCTTCTCGACGCCGTGGTAGGCGTCTTCGAGATCGATCTCCAGGGTGGTCCGGAGGTCCCGTCCCTGCCGGGGCCGGTTGGAGTTCCCGCGGCCGCCCCCGCCGCCGAAGAACGTCTCGAAGATGTCGGACATGTCGCCGAAGGGGCCCTGGCCGCCACCGCCCATGCCGCCCATGCCCCCCATACCACCGGCGCCGCGGCCGCCGTTGTCGGTGGCGCCGTGCTTGTCGGCTTCGACGTAGCGGTCGTGGCCGAGCTGGTCGTACATCTGGCGCTGCTCCTCGTCGGTGAGGACCTCCTTGGCCTTCTTGACCTGCTTGAACTTCTCCTCGGCGTCGGCCTCGTCGCTCACGTCGGGGTGATACTCCCGGGCTTTCTCCCGGTAGGCCTGCTGGATCTCCTCCTCGCTGGCGTCACGGGAGACCCCCAGCACCTCGTAGAAGTCCTCGCTCATCGCTTGTGCCGGTGTAGACGATTGAGGTACTTCAATAGAACGGGTTCGCCACGGCCCGCTCACTCACGGTACGGCGGTTCGTCGAACGCGGCGCCACAGCCCTCGCAGGCGGCGACGACCGTGTCTCCCTCCCCCAGCGTCAGCGTCAGCGCGTCGGCGCCGCAGTCGGGACAGGGTGCGGGGACCCGCTCGGTCCCGCACTCGGGACAGCGAAACGAGAGCGTCTCGCCGCTCGCGTCGAGCGCGAAATCGGCCTCGCCGCAGTCGGGGCAGCGGACGGGGACGCGAACGTCGGTGGTCTCGCGGGGCGCGCCGATAGCCAGCGCGACGAGCGGTTCGTCCCCGCGGTTGGAGCCGGACTGGTACTCGCCGGGGGCGAAACGGATCGCTTCGCCCGCCGCGACCGTGAGTTCGCGGCCGGTTCGCGAGTCGTCGCCGTCGCCGGCTCTCGAGCCGTCGGGGGAGCGGTCGGGGAGCGTCTCGAAGGTCGCCGACCCGTCGAGGACGACGAACACCTCCTCCTGGTCGGCGTGGGTGTGGAGGCCGCTGGGGAAGCCTTTCCCGGGCGGGACGCGGTAGCGGTTTATGGCCACGTGGTCGGTGTCCAGCGGCCTCGACAGCCCGCGGCGGTCGGTTCCCTTCTCGCCCGCGTTCACCGACGCGTCGAAGGCGACGCGTTCCATGCGTCACCGGTCGACCGGCTGGACCAAATACGTGCTGTCGACGCGTCGACCGGGTTGCCGAACGAGGCGGGCGCTACGCGGGGGTCGAGGCGCGTGGCGCGTCGGAGACGCCGGAGACGACGAGCCGGGTGCCGCTCTCGTCGGCGTCGACGGCGCCGTGCCAGCCGTGGCCCGAGACGACGCGCTCGACGACGAGGAGTCCGAGCCCGCGGCGGTCGCGGTCGAAGTCCTCACCGAACAGCGAATCGGCGACCGACGGCGGGAGGCCGGGACCGTCGTCCTCGACGACGAAGCCGTCGTCGGTACCGCGGACGGTCACCGCGGTGTCCGGGCCGCAGTGTTCGGCGACGTTTCGAAACAGGTTCTCGAACAGTCGGCGCAGGCGCGACTCGTCGGCCACCAGCGTCCGGTCGTCCGCGACGGTGAGCGCGGCGTCGGCCGGCGCGACGGTCTCCCAGGCGACGCGGGCGACCGTCCCGAGTTCGACCGGTTCGCGCTCGCCGACGTCGGCGCCCTCCCGAGCCAGTGCCAGCGTGTCGCCGATCATCGCGTCGATGCGGTCGAGCGAGTCCAGCGCCGTCCGGAGGTAGCCCGCCTCGGGTTCGTCGACCGACTCCGCAGCGAGTTCCGTGTACCCCTGCGCAGCCGTCAGCGGGTTGCGCAGGTCGTGAGCGAGGACGCCCGCGAACTCGTCGAGGCGGGCGTTCTGCGCTTCGAGCGTCTCGTAGTGGCGATCGCGTTCGATCTCCCGGGCGATCCAGCAGGTCAGGAGCTCGACGAACCGGCGGTCGTCGTCGTCGAACGACCGCTCGCGCGGCCGGTCGCTCGAGTAACACAGCGTGCCGTACACGTCGCCGTCGACGACCACCGGCGCGCCGATGTAACACCGTATTCCGGTGGCCTCGGCGGCGACGTCGTCGCTGTACTCGGAGCCGTCGGCGTCGGCGACGACCAGCGGTTCCCGGTTAGCGACGACGTGCCGACACCACGTCTCCTCCAGGTCGTGAGTCGACCCGGCCGGGTAGCTCCCCTCGGTCGCGGTCGAGTCGACGACCTCGTAGACCCCGTCGCCGGTGTAGGAGAGGACGCCGTACTGCAGGTCGAGCCGGTCGCGACCGATCGCGATGGCCTCGGCGATCCGGTCGTCGAGCGAGGCCGACGCGTCGGTCGCCAGCTCGTAGAGGTCGCGGAAGTAGTTTCTCGCGTCCGGGTCGCTCATGCGCGTCGATACGGCCCGAGGGGCAAATGCGTTCGTGTTCCGGAACGAGGCGACCGCAGCGGTCCTCCGGAGCCGGGGATCGGTGCGACCGGTCGAGTCAGTCCTCGTCGGTCCGGAACCCGGACCGCTCCATGACGCCCCAGGAGTCGACGCCCCGGAGGTACTCGAACAGGCCGCGCCAGGCGACGACGGTCTTCCACTGGCGATAGCCGAAGTTCTCGAGGACGCCGTACCACAGCAGCCGCAGGACCTGCCAGGGGCTGTCGTACCGGTTGAAGCTCCAGACCTCGCTGAACACGCCGAACCACGAGAGGAAGACGCCGACGCCCGTCGTCAGCAGGAAGAAGACGAGGAAAAACTGGGCGTCGAGGATCCCGAAGTACCACGCCAGCGGCAGGAGGACGTACCCCAGTCCCTCGACGAGCGGGCCGAACGTCTCGGCGGCGACGAAGAAGGGGAACACCACCGTCCCGACGCGGCCGTACTCGCGGTTGAACAGCATCGCGCGGTTCGTGACGACGGTCTCGACCATCCCGCGGTACCAGCGCCGGCGCTGGCGCCCGAGGACCCGCCGAGTCGACGGCACCTCCGTCCACGCCACCGGCTCCGGGACGAAGTCGACGACGTAGTCGCGGCCCTCGTCGGTGAGGTGGCGGTGGAGCCGGACGACGATATCGAAGTCCTCCGTGACCGTGTCCTGGCGGTAGCCGCCGATCTCCCGGACGGCGTCGGTCCGGAACAGGCCGAACGCCCCGGAGATGAGGATGAGGCCGTTGATCCGGTTGAGGCCGAGCCGCCCCGAGTAGAACGCGCGGAGGTACTCCATCACCTGGAGGCCGGGGAGGCCGGTCTTCGGGAGGCTCACCTCCTTCACGATCCCGTCCTCGATGACGCACTCGTTGGCGACCCGGATGACGCCGCCGGAGGCGACCGCCTTCGTCGGGTGTTCGAGGAAGGGAGCGACGATCTGGAGCAGCGCGTCGCGGTCGATGACCGTGTCGGAGTCGACGGCGCAAAACAGCGGCTGATCGGCGAGCCAGATGCCGGCGTTGAGCGCGTCGCTTTTCCCGCCGTTGTCCTTGTCGACGACGAGCAGTTCCTCGTAGGTCTGCGACCGGTACACGTCGCGGATCCGTTCGCTGGGAACGTCGAGCGGCACGTCGGCCTCGACGGCCTCCAGGTCGTAGCGCTCGACCAGCCGGGCGAGCGTCTCGTCGGTCGAACCGTCGTTGACGACGACGATCTCCAGGTCGGGGTAGTTCAGCGACAGCAGCGACTGGACGCTCTCGCCGATCGTCGCCGCCTCGTTGTACGCGGGGACGACGACGCTGATACCGGGGTAGAACGGCGTCGAGAACCGTCGGAACGGCGGGTTCCAGTTCGACTCGCGCACGTCGTCGCGGAGTTCGAACAGCGCGAGGACGTGGATGCAGAGGTAGTAGGCGTTGACGACGGCGTAGTAGCCGACGACGAACAGACCGGTGACGACGAACAGACCGGTGACGGCGTGAGCGATCGTGTGCATGTCAGGAGACCAGCGGCTCGGTGCCGCCGACCGCCCGGCGGTCGTAGGCGGCGTGTTCGCTGCTCCACGTCCAGGCGTCGCCGAAGACGCGCCCGACTTCGTCGCCGACGTCCGCGTGGGTGACCAGCGCGCGCGTCCCCCGGAGGAGCGCGCGGCGGTCCGTCTCGCTCACCAGGGCGTACATGAGGACGCTGACCGCCATCTCGTCGCCCCAGTCGGCGAGCATCCCGTAGACGGCGGCCCGCACCTCGGGCGAAGGGTCGGCGGTCGCGCGTTCGAGGAACACGCGGTCGCGCAGCGGTCGGCGCCAGCCGAACCCGCCGAGCGCGCGGGCGGCCGCGGCGCGGACGGCCGGCTCCTCGGCCTCCAGCGCGGCGGTCAGCCAGGCCAGCTCGCCCGTCCGGACGCTCGTGTCGAGGCGCCCGGCCACGGCCAGCGTCTGGACGAGCAGCGCGGTCGGCCACGTCCCGTAGTTCGCGCTCGCCGTCGAGAGGAACGCCTCGGGCGCCTCGCGGGCCGCCCGGTAGAGGGTGTCCTGCCCGAAGACGGGCAGTTCCTCGTCACCGTCGGCCAGGAGGATCTCGACGGCGGCCGCCGGCGGGGCCGCGCCCGTCTCGATGCAGAGTCTGGCCGCGGCCGCCCGCTCGCGAACCGTCCGCGGCTCGAAGTCGGCCGCGAGATACGGGTCCGGCCGCCGGAGCAGCGTCAGCCAGGTCAGCGCGTGCAGTCGCTCGAACTCGTCGCCGCGGGCCAGCCGCCGGCCCGCCCGCGCCGGGACCGCGAGCGCGTCGCCCAGCTCGCGGAGCCGCTCGGCGTCGCTCCCGTCGAGTTCGCGCAGGTGGTCGTCGAGCAGCGATTCGACCACTTCGCGCTCGACGCCGGAGAGGCCGGCGACCCACGGCTCCCACTCCGGGTCGTCGCCGAACAGTCGGGCGAGGAGCTCGCCGCGCACCTCCTCGCGGACGCGGTCGCGGCGCGTATCCCGGACGGAGCGATAGACCGACCACCCGACGGTGAGGTAGAACGACACCGCGAGCGCGAGGCCGACGACCAGCGCGAGGGCGACGAGGACGACGGTGATCGGGACCGCGTAGCCGAACGCGGTGATCTGCCCGGCCATCACCTCTCACCTTCGAGAGCGGTCGTCCGGCCGAATCGCGGGCGCTCAGGCACTCACGTACCTCCCGATGCGCGCCAGCAGTTCGGCGCCGCGGAACGGTTTCGTCACGTAGTCGTCGGCGCCCGCGGCGAACCCGTCGCTGACGTGCTCTTCGCGGCCGCGAGAGGTCAGGACGACGACCGGCAGGTCCGGCCGCACCGCGAGTTCGCCCTCGCGGACCATCCGCAGGAGTCGCATCCCGTCGAGGCGGGGCATCATCACGTCGAACACCGCCAGGTCGGGCTCGTAGCCGTCGTCCAGCAGGTCGGCGGCGACGCGCCCGTCCTCGCAGACGCGCACCCTGTAGCCGGCGCCCTCCAGACGGTGTCTGAGCAACTGCCGGATCGTCTCGTCGTCGTCGACGACGAGTATCTCGCCACCCATCGATGGACGTAGGTAGCTCCTACTCGGATAAAAAGGCGACTTTCGGCGCGGAGACACGTCCCGAAGCCGGACCGACCCGACTCCTCCAGCGGTCGACGGCCGAGGCGACGGAGTAATGGTCGCTTACCCACTCGGACCGGTATGCACAGGCGCCGATTTCTCGCTTCGGTCGGGATCGCCGGCGTCGCCGGTGTGGCCGGGTGCAACGACGACGGTGGCACCCCGCCAGCGACCGACGACACGACCGCGGTCACGGACGGCGCAACTCCGGGCGACGGCACTTCGAGGGACGCCGGCCCGACCGCCACTCGCTCGACCGAGACTGCTGACGGTGGCGAGTGGACCTTCCGGGTGGGAGACGACGGGTTCGAACGGGCGCGGGCCGGGAGCGACGGACCCTACGAGCCGCTGACGGTCCGCGGCGTGAACCTCGGAATGGCGAAACCGGGCTACTTCCCGGGCGAGGCGGCCATCTCACGTGCGGAGTACGACCGGTGGATCGCCGCGATGGGCGAGCTGGGGAACGTCGTCCGCACCTACACCATCCACCCGCCCGCGTTCTACCGGGCGCTGGCGGCCTACAACGACGGCGCCGACGACCCGCTCCACCTCCTGCAGGGGACGTGGGTGCCGACGCCGGACCTGCTGGAGGCCGGCGACGCGACCGCTATCTCGGAGACTGTCGACCGCGAACTCCGGCGGACCGTCGACGCGGTTCACGGCGCGACCACGCTTCCCGACCGGCCAGGTCACGCGAGCGGGACCTACGACGCCGACGTGAGCGGCGCGACGCTGGGGTACCTGTTCGGGATCGAGTGGCCCCCGGAGGTTGTGGCGGCGACGAACGAAGCGGCCGCCGGCGGCGAGTACGAGGGACGCCACTTCCGGACCGAGGACGGGTCGGGCTTCGAGCGGTGGCTGGCGGAACGACTCGACGTGCTGGCGGGTCGCGAGCGCGACGAGTACGGCTCCGAGCGGCCGGCGGGGTTCGTCAACTGGGTGACGACGGACCCCCTGGACCACCCGTACGAGCCGTTCCCCGACGAGGACCGCGTCTCCGTCGACCCGGACGCCGTCGTCGCGACCGACGCGGCCGACGCGGGGACGTTCGCCGCCTACCACGTCTATCCGTACTACCCGGACCTCCTCAACGAGACGCCGGAGTACGTCGACTACGTCGACCACCGCGGCGAGCCGAACAGCTACGCCGGCTACCTGAACGACCTCGTCGGCGCGACCGACCACCCGCTGGTGGTCGCCGAGTTCGGCGTCCCGAGTTCCCGCGGGATCGCCCACCGGGACGTACACGGCCGCGACCAGGGCCACCACACCGAACGTCGACAGGGCGAGCACCTCGCGGCGATGAGCGAGGACATCTTACGGGAGGGCGCCGCGGGCGCCGTCGCCTTCGCGTGGCACGACGAGTGGTTCAAGCGGACCTGGAACCTCGACGCCCGGTCGGATCCCAACCGTCGGCCGTTCTGGTCGAACGTCGAGACGCCGGAACAGCGCTTCGGCCTGCTGGCGTTCGAGTCCCCCGACGCGGTCACGCTCTCGGGGACGGCCGCCGAGTGGGCCGACGCGACGGTCGTCGACCCAGGCTCGTCGGTGGGGAACGCGTCCGTCGGGTCGACGAGCGCCGGTCCGGATTCGATCGAGGCGCTCCGGGTCACCCACGACCTCGAAGGGCTCGCCCTGCGCGTCGAGTTCGCCGACCTGAGCGACCCGGTCGAGTGGTCGGCGGGGACCGTCCTCCTGACGGTCGGACTGACCGGCCGCAGAACCGAACTCCCGTTCGGGACCGACGCGACCGTGAACGCGGACTTCGCCGTCCGGCTGGCCGGCCCGGACGACTCGCGACTGCTCGTCGACAGCCGGTACGACGCCTTCGCTCGGGAGTTCGGCTGGTTGACGGATCTCGACCTCGGGGCCTACCGCGACGGCAGCGCGGGGTTCGTGCCCGTCCGGGAACCGATCAACCGCGGGTACACCGTCCCGCCGACCGGCGAGCGGGTGCCCTTCGAGGCCGTCGAGACCGGGCAGTTGCGCTACGGGAACGGTGACCCCGATCACGCGGACTACGACTCGCTGACCGACGTACACGTCGACTCGGCCGGCGACGCGGTCGAACTCAAACTGCCGTGGGTGCTGTTGAACGTCGCCGACCCGTCGAGCAAGCGGCGGATCGCGACGGACTGGGACGACGGGCTGGCGACGGTCCCGTTCGACGGCGTCTCGGTGGCCGCCGCGACGTACGAACCGGGGGCCGACGGGAGCGCGCGCGACCGCGAGGGGGCGACGAACCTCGCCGCCGCGGCGCCGGGGCTGGACGGCGAGCGCCTCCGGGCGGCGACCTACGCCTGGGAGCCGTGGGACCGGCCGGCGTACGAGGAGCGACTGAAGCCGTCCTACGGGATTCTCCGGCGGGCGTGGGACGAGGGGTGATCTGGATTATCGCAAGCGTTTCCCGGGTCGACCGCCCGACCGCGTGCGGTCGATCCCGGACTGTCTTGCGATGATCCGTACGAGCGGTCAGACCCCGAGCCACTCGTCGTTGCGGACCTCGTAGCCGTTCGACCGGCAGAACTCCGCCGCGCGCCGGCGCACGTCGCGCGACCCGGGGAGTGTCTCTTCGTCGCGGATCCGCTCGACGAGCCAGTCGGTGACGACCTCGACGCCCTCGTCGTCGTCGTCGGCGTCGATCGCTTTCAGCTCCCGCAGGGTCCGCTCGTAGGCCTCGTACTGCGAACTGCCGAACTCGGCGGACTGGTGTTCGTCGGCCGCCTCGACGACCCGCCGCATCGCCGCGGCGACGGTCGGTCGCTGGACGCGGGCGCGGACCGCTTCCGGCCCCTCGTAGGTCTCGGCCGCCGTCCGCGGGACCAGCTCGGCGACGTCGTGGGTCCCCTCCGCGGACTCGATCTCGTGGAAGCCGACGGTCTCGACGACTTCGATCCCGGTCGCGGGAAACGCCATCGTCCCGAGCTCCGCGTCGAGGGCGTCGAGTTCACCCTCCTCGATCGGTGGCTCGGTCTCCTCCCACCGCTCGAGTTCTTCCAGGATCTCCCGCCGTCGCTGTCGGTTCTCCCGGTTACGCGCTTGCTTCTCCCGTCCCTCTCTGTCGTCGGGCATCCCCCGGAGTTGTCCCGCCGGCGACCTAACGCTGGGCCCGGCACTCGCCGGCACCGTCGTGACAGCGGGAGTTCAAAAACGACCTTCAGCGAACCACTTTATCCGCGGCGACCGATCGATGTGGCATGGCAACGGAGTCCACGGACGGACCGGAGGGCTACGAAGCGGCGGCGGACTTGGAGTCGCTCCGCGAGGAGGGGCGCGCGGTGACGACGGTCGGCGGCCACAGCGTCGCCCTGTTCCACCACGAGGGCGCGGTGTACGGGGTCGACAACCGCTGTCCGCACATGGGCTTTCCCCTCTCGAAGGGGACCGTCGAGGACGGCCTGCTGACGTGTCACTGGCACCACGCGCGGTTCGAGTTGTCCTGCGGAGACACCTTCGACATCTGGGCCGACGACGTGCAGACGTTCCCGACGGCGGTCCGCGACGGGACGGTGTACGTCGACCCCGACCCCGAGACCGACGTGGCGCCCGAGACCCACTGGCGCAACCGACTGGTCGACGGCATGGCCGAGACCCTCTCGCTCGTGCTGGCCAAGAGCGCGATCCGCCTCGACCACCACGGCGAGGGCTTCGCGACGCCCCTCGAAACGGCCGTCGACTTCGGGACGAAGTATCGGGCGGACGGCTGGGGCCGCGGGCTGACCACGCTCGGTGCGATGGCCAATCTCTACGACCAGGTCGACCACGACGAGAAACGGCGGGCGATGTTCGTCGGCGTCCGCGAGGTGGCGAGCAACTGCGCCGGCGAGCCCCCCAGGTTCGACCAGTACGCGCTGGACAACGAGGACCTCTCGAAGGAGCGGCTCAAATCGTGGTTCCGCGAGACCTGCGAGGTGCGCGACAGCGACGGCGCCGAACGCTGCCTGCGCGCGGCGACGGCGACCCTGCCGCCCGCGGACCTGGTGGAGATCCTCGTCGCCGCCGCGACCGACCACCTCTACATGAACGGCAGTCACACGGTGGACTTCGTCAACAAGGCCTTCGAGACGCTGGACCACGTCGGCTGGGAGCGGGCGCCGGACGTGCTCGCGTCGACGGTCGACACGATCACCGGCGGCTCGCGCGCCGAGGAGACCAGTTCCTGGCGCCAGCCGATCGACGTGGCCGAACTGTGTTTCGACGCCGACGACGACATCCCAGACCTCGCGGCGGCGGGCGACGGGAAGTCGTGGGACCGACCCGAGGACTTCGTCGAGACGCTGCTGGGCGACGACGCCCACGCCATCGACGAGGCGCTCCGTGACGCGATCCGCGAGGGCGCGACGACCGAGCAGTTGGCCCACGCCGTCGCCGTGGCGGCGCTTCGCCGGGTCGCCCAGTTCGCGACGAGCAACGAGTTCGGCGACTGGAACACGGTCCACCACACCTTCTCCTTCGCCAACGCGGTCGAACGGCTGGCGGGCCGGACGGACGCGGACGACCTCTATCGGGCGTGCTGGCAGGGCGCGATGTCGGTGTATCTCGACCGGTTTCTCAACCGACCCGCGGCGCCGCTGCCCGACCCCGGCGCCGACGAGGGCGACGACCCCGCCGAGTTACGCGAGCGCCTGCTCTCGACGTTCGACGAGCAGGGTCGCGTCGACGAGGCCGGGCGGATCGTCGGTCGGCACTTCGGCGCCGGCGGCGACCCCGACGCCCTGAAGCGGACGATGGCCGAGGGGGTCCTCCGTGAGGACGCGGGCTTTCACACGCTCCAGAACGTCGAGGGCGGGTTCGCGCAGTTCGAGGCCGCCGAGAGCGACCACGAGCGGCGGCTGGCGCTGATCGCGCCGGCGCGGTACATGGCCGCGCACTTCCCGACCCGGCGTGAGAACGAGCAGACGTTCACCATCGCCGAGCGGCTGTACCGCGGCGAGGCGATCCACGAGGCCGCGGAGGACTGACCGTCGGAGTCACTCGTCGAGAGGAGTCGATCGCCCATTCCGCCTTGAGAGCGCCTGCAATAGCCTGATCCCGGTCACGTGCGCAGATGTGTGCGTGCGCTCACAGGTCGCGGGGCGGGCGTGGCAACCCACGGCCGGAGCGGTGACGGCCCGGCGGAGAGGGGTCGGAGCATGAGTTTCCGCACGATACTGCCGCTCGCGATCGTGATGATCGCCGGGCCGCAGCTGCTCAGTGCCATCTTCCTGGCGACGAGCCGCGACTGGCGGCGCAACTCCGCGCTGTTCGTTCTCGGGGCGGGGTTGTCCATCTCGGCGGCGATCGCGCTGGCGTACGTCCTCGGCATCGGGTCGCGGAGCGCCGGCGGCGGCTCGAACGACCTCCTCTCGACGGTGGTCCTCGTGCTGATCGTCGCCGCGATGATTTCGACGTTCCTCGGGCGCGAGGAGTCCGAACCGCCCGAGTGGATGGGGAAACTGGAGCGGGCCACGCCGCGGTTCTCCTTTCGCCTCGGGTTCCTGCTGCTCGGCGTCTTCCCGACCGACATCATCACCTCGGTGGCGGTCGGGGCGCACCTCGCGGCCAACGACCTCCCGCTGGTCGACGCGGCGCCGTTCGTCGGGCTGACGCTGCTGTTGCTGGCGCTGCCGTCGCTCGCCGTCCTCCTGCTCGGCGACCGCGCCGAGACGCTCCTGCCACAGATCCGCGACTGGATGAACGACAACGCCTGGGTCGTCAACGAGGCCGTCCTCGCCTTCTTCCTCGTGTTGACGATCACCTGACCCCGGCGGCACGGTCGGGAGCCGGTCCGTCGACGACCGCCGCGTGACCCCGACACCTAACTACCAGGCGCGAGTGGGCTTCGGCAATGACGGAGGGTCGCTCCGGACTGGTCGGCGACGAGCGCGGCGGCGTCGAGCGGTGGGTCGTCTGGCTGGTCGCGCTCGCGGTCGTGGCCGGGCTGGTCGGCTCGGTCGTCTCCCTCGACGACGAACTGCGGCGCGACAGTCCCGGTGCCGACTTCTCGGTGGGGTTCGACGCGGAGGCGGGAACGCTGACCGTCGAACACGCCGGCGGCGATCCGATCGCCGACCGGACGACCGAGCGGCTGTCCGTGGTCGTCCTCGACGGGTCGACCGGGACGAGCGAGGAAGTGGTCTGGGTGGGCGATTCGCCCGGTGGGACCAAGCGCGGCGTCGGGTACCCGATACGCCCGGGCGACGCGCTGACGGTCGACGACCCCAGCGTGGATTCGAACGGCGACGGGAGCTATCTGGACGCCGAGCGCAGCGTCGGCTTCTACCTGGAGTCCGGCGATTCGGTGCGCGTCGTCTGGACCGGGTCGATGCGCGGGACGACCCAGACCGTGACCCTCGCGAACGCGACCCTGTCGTAGTCGGAGCCGGTTTCGGGCAGGTGAGAGCGAACGCCGCCGTGAGCGGTGAAACCGGTCGCTGCGCTCGCCTGTCGGAGCGGCCACCGCACTCGACGGCGTTCGCTGCGACCTTTCGACGCGCTCGCGGCCCCCTCCGAACGGACGGACGGTTGGTAAAGAGTTTTCTCCCCCGCCCCGCGAAAGATGGACCATGACCACACGCGAGTACGACGTCGTCGTCGTCGGGGCGGGGACCGCCGGTTGCTACGCCGCGGCGACCGTCGCCCGGGAGGGCTACGACGTCGCGCTCCTCGAGCGCAAACCCGAGGAGGAAGGGGGCCACATCGCCTGCGGCGACGCCCTCAAGGGCGCGAGTTCGTTCCCCGACGCGATCCCGAAATCGAAGATCGAACCCGCGATGACCAACACCGGCGTCGACCACGGCCGCTTCGAGATCCCCCAGGAAGACACCGTGCTAGAGATCCCCGTTCCGGGTGAGCTGGCCGTTATCGACCGCTGGGAGTACGGCAAGGCCGTGATCGAGGGCGCGCTCGACGCGGGCGCCGAGATCCACTTCGACACGCTCGTCAAGGACGTCACCCAGGCCGACGACGGCACGGTCACTGGCGTCCGCGCGATGCACCGGGGCGACCCCGTCGACTACGAGGCCGAGCTGGTGATCGACGGCGCGGGCGCGCTGTCGATCCTCCAGGACAAGGTCGACTTCGACGGGACGACCTTCGACACGAACGTCAGCTACAGCCAGTTCTGCTCGGCCTATCGCGAGGTCGTCACCGTCGACGAGCCGGTCGAGTGGGACGACGCGCTCGTGTTCAAGCCGACCGAGCGGGCGGCGGGCTACCTGTGGTACTTCCCGCGGACCGACACCGAGATCAACGCCGGGCTGGGCTTCCAGATGAACGAGGAGCCGATGCACCTCGTCGAGGACCTCAAGCGCGACCTCCAGAGCCGCGAGGAGTTCGACGGCGCCACCGTCGAGGACAAACTCGGCGCCGCGCTCCCGACACGCCGTCCCTACGACTCGGCGGTCGCCCCCGGGTTCGTCGCGGCGGGCGACGCCGCCGGTCTCGTGAACCCCACCACCGGCGGCGGCATCGGCGGCGCCGCCTACTCCGGGCAGTACGCCGGCGAGCAGGCCATCGCCGCCATCGAGGACGGCGACGTGGGCGAAGACCGGCTCTGGGAGTACAACAAGCGGGTGATGGACCACTTCGGCGCGCGCTTCGCCACGCTCGACGTGTACAACATCTTCGTGACGGCGTACGATATCGACAGCCTGATGGGGATGCTGGCGGCCCTGCCCGCCGAGAAGATCGCCGAGGGGCTCTACGCCGGCGAGACCGACATCGGCCCGTGGCTCAAGCTCAAGACCGCGGTCAAGTCGGTCGGCCACTGGGGCACGATCTACGACCTCTACGAGACGAAACAGCTCGCCGAGCGCGTGCTCGCCCACTACGAAGACTACCCCGAGACCCGCGCGGGCTTCGCCGACTGGCAGGTTCGCCGCGACGAGATTCTCGACGACGTGTACGCGACGACCGGCGCCGACCCGAAGTACTGAGCGGTCGCGCCGCTCGCGTCCCGACCGCTAGCGACCGATCCCGACCCTCCAGCGCCGCCGTCGCCGTGGCGTACTCGGACAGTAAACGGCGACTACTCGGTATATGATGACGAATATTTATATGTATTCCGTAACTATCGATCGATAACGCGCGGTGGGGAACGGTCCGGGCGAGGACGGGTCGGCGGCTGGGGTCGCCGTCCCGCAGGGGTACCCGGGCAGCGTTCAGGCGCGCGTGGGGAAGACAAGCATGACAGGGAGTGACTCGTCGAGAGCTGTTTCACCGGTCATCGGGGTCATCCTGATGGTCGCGATCACCGTCCTGCTGGCGGCGACGGCTGCGACGTTCTTCATGGGGTTCGAGGGGTCGCTGTCGGGGTCGCCCACCGTCGCGGTGCAGAGCGATTTCTCCGTCGACAGCGGCGGCCACGAGCTCGCAGTGAAGTTCACCGGCGGCGACGTCGTGGCCAGCGAGAACGTGAAGATCCACGTCGCGAACGCGGGGTGCCGGGGCGTCGGATCGGTCACCGACCGCTACGACCTCGGAGAACTCGGCGTCTCCGGCTCGTCGGTCGCCGCCGGGACGAGCGCGGAGGTGACCGCCGGGACCGTCTGTCCGCCGGCGGCGAGCCAGCTCGACCTCTCGCGGACGGAGGTAACAGTCTCGTGGGTCGAACCCGGCGCCGCGAGCGGACAGGTCCTCTACCGCTGGCGCGGTCCCGCGGCCTGAGTCCGCGGTTCGGCTCCCTGACCCCGCTCACGGCCGGTCGCGCGCGAGCGCCAGGACCGCCTCGGTCAATACCTCGACGCCGACGACCAGCGAGTCCTCGTTCACGTCGAAGGTCGCGGTGTGGTGGCCGCCGGGGTGGTCGGTGCCGACGCCGACGTACGCCGCCTTGCCGCCCCGTTCTTGCACACGGTTCATCAGGACGGTGGCGTCCTCGCTCCCGCCCAGGTCGTCGGTGCGCAGCACGGCGTCGACGCCCGCCGTCCGGCCCGCGACCGTCTCGACGACGTCCACGACGGCGTCGTCGCTTTCGGCGCCCGGCGCCTCGCCTTCCGGCGTCAGGTCGACCTCGCAGTCGTGCATCGTCGCCGCGCCCTCGATCACCGAGCGGGACCGCTCGCGCATGTACGCCATGAGTTCGGTGGTCTCGCCGCGGACCTCGCCCTCGATATAGGCCTCCTCGGGGATCACGTTCGTCGCGCTCCCGCCGCCGACCGCCCCGGCGTTGACACGGGTCGCGCCGTCCTCGTGGCGGGGGATCGCGTAGAGCCCCTGGACCGCGGCGGCCATCGCCTGGACGGCGTTGCGGCCCGCGGCCGGTCGACCACCGGCGTGGGCCGACTCGCCCGAGAACTCCGCCCGGAACTGGTGGACCGCCAGGAACCCCTCGACACCGGCGACCACCTCCCCGGTCGGGTGGTCGAGGCCGATGTGAACCGCCAACAGGTAGTCGACGTCGTCGAGCAGGCCGCTCTCGGCCATCGGTCTGGCGCCGCCGATCGACTCCTCGGCGGGCTGGAAGCACACCTTCAGCGTCCCGGCGAAGTCGCTGTCGGCGACCGCCTCCAGCACGCCGAGCCCGATGGTCGCGTGGGCGTCGTGCCCGCAGGCGTGCATCGCTCCCTCGTGCTCCGACCGGAAGCCCTCCCGTGCGGGGACGTGGGCGTCGTCGGTCGACTCCTCGCGCGGCAGGCCGTCGATGTCGACCCGCAGGGCGACGGTCGGGCCGTCCCCCCGCTGGAGGGTCGCCACCGCGCCGGTGTAGCCGCCGCGCAGTCGCTCCAGCGTGTCGGGGTTCGCACCGGCGTCGAGCGCTTGTTCGTACCAGCGCTCCAGCTCGTCGCCGTCCGGGACGGCGATGCGCTCGCCGTCGGCGAGCACCTCGGGGCCGACGAGGACCTCGTCCACGTCCATCGATTCGAGTTCGTCGACGATCCGCGCGGTCGTCCAGAACTCCCGCCAGGCGGGCTCGGGCTTGCGGTGGAACTCGCGTCGCAACTCGACGAGACGCTCGCGATTCGGCTGACTCATGGGGAGTGGTGGGTGCCGAGGGTAAGTGTCGGTTTCGGCGGTCGGTCGCACCTGAAGGTGGGAGTTCCGACGAAACGACCGCCGCGAACAGCGTGAAAGCCCCGACTCGCTCGACTCGGGCGCCTCGCTGCGCGTGGTTCGAGAGAGCGAAGCGAGCAAAAGAGCGCAGCAAGCCGCTCGACCGGAGCGGGCGGGGGCTTTCACGCTGTACGCGGTTGCGGATCTCACGGCGGGAGCCGTCGCGGTGGGCACTTCAGAACCTGCGATCGAGACGGAGAGTCGAACTCAGCGGACCTGCTCGATCTCGGCTTCGACGTGGATGCGGTCGGGGTAGTCGTCGCCGGCGACCGAGCGGGCGAAGTCGTCGTGGCCGTGGACCTCGACAGTGCGGGTGTAAGCAGTGTACTGCCAGGGCTCGAACTGACCGCCGTCGGCGGCCAGCCGCTTGGACTGTGGCACGCGGTGGTCCGTCGGCGGCTGAGGATGGGGGCCTTTCAGTTCCACGCCCTTGCGCTCGGCGGCCCCTTTGACTCCGTCGACGACGTCGTCGAGGAGCCGTCGATCCCCGCTCGTGAACGTGAGCTTCGTGACGAAGGGCATGTCAGTGCGGTCGCCGGGCGCCGGGATAAGCCATGCGTTTGCCCCCGAAACCTGTCGAGCGGTCGAGTGGTCACCGCGACGACGCTCCGATATTCACTTAAGGAGTGATAGAGTACTTAGTGGCAATGATAGAGGCCACGAGCGCGGGAGCCATCCTCTTTCGCGACACGCGTGGCCGGCGGGAGTACCTCCTCCTGAAGAGTCGCCCGGGCGACTGGGAGTTCCCGAAAGGGGGCGTCGAGGGCGAGGAGGAGCTCCAGCAGACCGCCATCCGCGAAGTGAAAGAGGAGGCCGGGATCGGCGATTTCCGGCTCTTGGACGGCTTCCGAGAAGACTACGACTACGTGTTCGAAGCCAACGGCAACACCATCCACAAGACCGTGCACCTGTTCATCGCCCGCTCGTTCGAGGCGTCGGCGGAGCTCTCCCACGAGCACCGCGATCTGCAGTGGCGCGACTACGAACAGGCCATCAACACCGTCACGCAGGACGGCCCCCGCGAGATCCTCGAAGAGGCCCACGAGTTCCTCGACGAGAAACTCGCCGAAGACGAGGCCGAGGAAGACGACGAGGCGTAACCGCGGCCGCGTCGCGGTCGCCGCGCTCCCGGGGCCACTCGGCGGCCCTCGTGACCGATCGCGTCGGTAGCGACCGCGCCGGACTCAGTACGGGGACGACCCGCGGTACCGGGCGTCGCCGAAGCCTAACAGCGGGAAGAAGACGAATCCGAGGACGGCCAGTCCGACCCCGTATCCGGTCCCCTTGCCGAACGACTCCGCCACGTCGATCATCGGCACGACGACCAGAAACGGGACGAAGACGCTCAGCGGCACCCACACGCTGTCCCGGTCCGCGACCTCCGCGACGAGAACGTAGACGTTGTACACCGGCACGACGGCCGCCCAGCCGGGCTGACCCGCCTTCTCGAAGGTCTTCCACACGCCCGCGATACTGACCGCCGTCACCAGCAACGCCACGCCGAATACGCCGAGGAAGGCCGAAAGCAGGGCTTCACCCGCTCCCGGACCCGCCTGTAGCGTCGCCGCGACTATTCTCCCGAGTCGTATCCCTGTCACGTCCGCAGATGTGGCGGGCCCCTATTTAAACGTTCGGCTCGATTACAGGTCGGTCGTCGGACCGTTCGCGGCGTCGGTCGCCGGGCGGCCCGGCTCTCGGGTGGGGTCGCGAAACGTATATCCGCCCGGCGGCGCCTACCTCGGGTCGTGTCACCCACGGGCGGCGGGCCGGTCGACGACTCGGAGTTCCTGTTCGAGCTGGCGGTCTGTCAGTGGGCCGAGCGCGAGTGGCCGCCGACCGGGGCCGGAACTGGAGACGGCGACCGAACCGCCGTCGTCGCACGGCAGATCGGGACGAAACGACGCCGATGGGACACCGTCGTCGTCGAGTGCGACCCCGAGGGACTGGCCCGGCGGGCGAACTTCGGGCTCGCGGAACTCGACTCGGACCTGCTCCACGTCGTCCGCAACGCGCCGGCGGAGTGGACCTGGTATCGGGACGCGCTGCCGGACCCGGGGTATCCCTGGCGGTACGTCCGCGAGGCGGTCCACGAGGCGGCCGACCGCGGCGTCGTCGAGACGCGTCGCCGGTCGAACAACCGCGTCGAGATCCGGCGCAAGTGGGCGTATCCCGACTGGGTCGAGCGTATCGTCGCCGTCGAGAACAAACCGGACCTCGACGCCAGCGCCGCCCGCGCCCTCGGCCCGCAACTGGAGCGCGACGTGGCGCTCTCGCTCGCCGACGAGGTGTGGGTCGCCACCACCGAGACCGGCGAACGGGTCGAGCCGGCGCTGATCGAGGACGTGCCCGTCGAAGCGGGCGTCCTCACGGTCGACGCGACGGGGAAAGCCGCTGTGTCCTGGCACCCTCGCTCGCTCGCCGTCGACGACCCCGGCACGCGGATCCTCGAACGGCCGTCGGGTGGCGACCGCGACGCCTCCGCCGCCCGCTTCGAGTACGCCGACCCCGAGTGGAAGGCCGACAAGCGCCTCGAACTCGCGGAGCGTGCCTACGGCCGCGGCTGGCGCGCCTACGCCGACACGATGCGTCCCGACTGCCGACACTTCCGGCTCACGGACGCCGAAGCGGGGTTTCTCCCGTACTGCGCCGCGAAAGAGTGCCACCCGACCGCGGGGGAGTGTTCGGGGTCCTGTTCCGAGTTCGAACCGGAACCGCCGGTGTGGCGCTCGGGCGACTGGCCTATCTCCGGCGGGCCAGGCAAAGGGATCAAGCGACTGCTGGAGCGCCAGCGACGGCGCCGGCGACCCGGACTGGACGAGGAAGCGTAGCGGCCGCGACCGTTCGGCGTCGGTCGGTGCGTTCGGTCACTCCCCGGTTCCGCCCGCTCGGTCGCCTTCGAACCCGAAGATCCGTCGCAACTCGAACTCGATGCGGTCGACGAACTCACCGAGGACGGCGTCGAACGTCTCGTCGTCGACGGGGATCTCACCCGCCCGTTCGCGCGGATTCTCCGGGAGTTCGACCCGGAACTCGCCGCTCCCCTCGTAGAACGGCTCGCTCCCGTCGAGCACCCGACGGTCGATCGCTTTGAGGAGTGTCGAGTCGTAGCGACCGTGGAAGTGCTGGTAGGCGTTCCTGTACGCGGTCTGTAGCTCGTCCATGTAGTGGACGTACTTGTCCTCGAACTTCTCCGGGTCGAAGGCGGTCATCGCCGGTCCGTTCGATCGCGAGCCGGTAAACCACTCGGTTCGACGGAGGAACTGCCGCCTCAGTCGTCCTCGTCGTCGAGCCGCTTGACGTCCAGCGCGTCGCGCTCGACGGCCAGCCGGTAGGTCGGGACGGTCTTCTGGACGCGCTCGACGACGCCCTTCTCGGCGAGCGACCGGAGTGCCGAGCGCACCTCGTCGACCTCGGGGTCGCGACCGGCGTCGCGGAGGTCGTGGAGCGTCGCGACGACGCTCTGTGGCTCGTCGTCGTGGTCGGGGAGCACGTCGATCGCCGCCGCCTGGAGCGCGGGGACGGTGACGACCTGCTCGTCGATCTCCCCCTCCACGTCGTCGCCGACGAGGCGGTTGGCCTCCGGCGTGGCGCAGATGAGGCTGTCCTCGTTGCGGTAGTAGTAGTCCTTCAGTTCGGATTCGAGGTACTGGTGGACGTCGCTCCCGCTGTCCATCTCCCACTGGGCCTGCAGCTCGGCGTTTTTCGTCGGCTGGAGCGCCACCACGTCCGCGAGTCGCTCGCGGGCCTCGTCCGATAGCGTCATTCGTCCGGAGGTAGGTTCACCGGGTTATTAAGCCCCTTTGACTGGCGGCCGAGACCGCGTGCGGTGGGGCGGTCGGGACCGCGTGTGGCGGGCCGGCCGAGCGTGCGACGCCGGCTCAGAGGTCGTCGAGCGTGCCGGCCACGTCGTCCCAGTGGCTGCCCTTCCAGAAGTGCTGGCCGCAGTTGTGACAGCGCCAGACGGTCTCCTCGTGGGTTTCGGGGGCGTAGTCGGGCGTCGGCTCGGTCCGGTCGACGCGTTCGAGCGGGCCGTTACAGGCCGAACACCGCGACGGCTCCGCGGAGAGTTCGAGGTCGAACCCCGACCGCCGGAGCTCGCGCAGTTGCTCGGTCACCTCTCGCGTCGAGAGCAACTGGGACCGCTCGGCGCGGGCCGCCAGGTCCCGATCGCGGGTCACCAGCACGCGCCCCTCGGTGTGGGCGAGCGCGAGCACGTCGTCGTCGGCCTCGATGCCGCGCTCGCCCGCGTAGGCGGCGTCGTATCCGCACATCCGGAGGTACGTCGCCAGTTTTCCCAGCATGGTGTCGAGCAACAGCGCCGTCTCGCCGGCCGGTTCCTGCGGGAGGTCGCCGCGGCCGTCAGCGTCGCCGCGGTCGTCGCGGCCCCCGTCTCCGGCCGCCTCGGCGGCCACAGTGCTCACCCCGCGGTCGCTCGCGCGCTCGTCGGTGTCGGACTCGTCGCCGGTCATTCGAGGAACTCGCGCAGGCCTTCGACGCCTCGCGTATTGAGTACGTCGGTCTGTTCGGCCCAGCCCCGCCGGGCGGTGTGGACGCCGTACCGGACGAGTTCGTAGCTCTCCGGGCGGTGTGCGTCGGTGTCGACGGCGATCGTCGCACCGGCCTCGACCGCGGCCTTGACCGCGCCGCCGCCCAGGTCCAGCCTGGCGGGGTTCGAGTTCACCTCCAGCGCGGTCTCGGTCCCGGCCGCGACCGACGCCAGCCGGTCCACGTCCAGGTCCAGCCCCGACCGCTGGTTGATGTACCGCCCCGTCGGGTGGCCGATGATGTCGACCTCGGGATGCTCGGCGGCCGCGACGAGGCGCTCTGTGCCGTCGCCGTCCAGCCCGGAGTGGGGCGAGGCGACGACCACGTCCAGCTCGGCCAGCAGGTCGTCGGCCACCGAGACCGACCCGTCGGTGCCGACGTTCGCCTCGACGCCCGAGAACACCTCGATATCGGCCTCCGCGGCGACCGCGCGGACCTCCGACAGTTGCTCTCGCAACTCCTCGTCGGGGACGCCGACGCCGCCGACCATCCCCGGCCCGGTGGCGTGGTCGGTGATCGCGACGTAGTCGTGGCCGAAGGCGGCCGCGCCCTCGACCATCTCCGCGATCGTGTGGTCGCCGTCGGACCAGCCCGTGTGAGTGTGGAGGTCGCCGCGGATCGCCGACGGCTCGACCAGATCCGGCAGGTCGCCCTCCCGTGCGGCCTCGATCTCCCCCCAGTTCTCGCGGATCTCCGGGGGCATCCACGGCAGGTCGAGCGCCTCGTACATCCCTTCCTCGGTCTCGCCGGCGACGCGCTCGCCGGCCCGCTGGTCGGCGTCGGGGTCGTCCGCCTCGGAGATATCGAAGACGCCGTACTCGTTCATCTTCAGGTCGGCGTCGATGGCGACGTTGCGGAGCGTGACGTTGTGGTCCTTGCTGCCGGTGAAGTACTGCAGCGCGCTCCCGAACTCGGTGGGGTCGACGACCCGGAGGTCGACGCGGACCTCGCCAGACCGGACGCTGGCCTTCTGGTCGCCGGCCTCGATGACGGTGTCGGCGTCGGGCCAGTCCGTGAAGGCGTCGACAACGGTTTCGGCGTCGTCGCTCCCGACGAGCACGTCCACGTCGCCGATGGTGGCCTTCCACCGGCGGAGCGACCCCGCCAGGTCGATCCGCTCGACGCCGGGCTGGCCGTCCAGATAGGCGACGACGCCCTCGCCGCGGGGGCGAGCGTCGCCGAGCCGCTCGCGCTCGCTCGCCTCGCGGGCGAACGCGACGTTCTCCCGGATGTTCTGTTCGGTCTTGGCGCCGAAGCCGCTGACCTCGCGGATCTCCTCGGCCTCGGCCGCCGCCTTCAGGTCGTCGAGGTCCTCGACGCCCAGGGCCTCGTAGAGGCTGCCGACGGTCTTCGGGCCGACCCCCTCGACGCGAGTGAGCGCGTCGATGTCGACCGGCATCTCCGCGCGCAGGGCGTCCAGCTCCTCGATCGCGCCGGTCTCGACGTACTCGACGATCTTGGCCGAGATGGCGTCGCCGACGCCCTCGATCTCCCCGACGGCCGCCTCGCCGTCGTCGTCGGCGAGTCCGGCCACGTCGCCGGGGTACTCGCGGACGTTCTCGGCGGCGCGGCGGTAGGTGCGGGGCTTGTACTCGACGCCGTCGGCTTCGAGCCGGTCGGCGAACTCCTCCAGTCGGTCGGCGATCTCGTCGTTGCGGCTCATGGCGACCTCGACCGGTGGGACCCCTGGCTGTCCTGGTCCTGGCCCAGCGCCTTCTTCAGGAAGGTCATCCAGCGCTTCTTGTCGGCGGTCTCCTGGGCCTCGATCTCGGCTTCGAGGTTCGTCGGGCCGAGGTTCTCCAGGGCGTTGAGCGCGCGGTCGATGCCGATGATCGCCTCGGCCAGCTCCTCGCCCGCCTCGCGGGACACCTCCCCCTCCTCGATCAGATCTTTGCGCTCGCGGCGTTCGCGTCGGAGGTTCTTCTTGGCTCGCTCGACGCGTTCGCGCTCGCCGGCCGGGACGGTGTCGCGGCGCTTGATCTCGAAGACGAACTCCCGCAGGTCGATGGTCTCCCCCTGTATCTCGATGCGCTCGGGGATCGTCGCGCCCACGGTGGCTCCCTCGCGGCCGATGCGTTCCAGGAGCTGTTTGCGCTCGTACTCTTGCACGGTCGCCAGTGGGGTCTCGACGGTGAAAAACCCACGCGATGCCACCGTCCGCGGTCGATTCGCCGGTCGGGAACTGACGGGCGCTCGCCGGCGACCGGTGAGTCCCCGCCGAATCGGAAGGGTAGGCCCTATATGGGTGGGCGTCCTACGAGGGTGTAGCACCGTCGTCAGCGGACGGCCGGCGATTCCATCAACTATGTCCCGCGTATACAGACTCCATTCGACACTGGAACTGCCCCTGGAGGACGTGTACGACTTCTTCGACGACCCGGACCTCCCGGACAACATCGAAGACGTCGACATCACCCGCCGGAACAACACGCTCATCATCAGCGCTGTCTCCGCCGACGAGAGCATCAGCAAGTACACGCCGACCGCGCAGCTGAAAGCCAGCGTCACGGAGAACCGCGTCTACGAGGAGATCGAAGAAGACGAAGAGGAAGACAGCTCCCCGGTTCACACGACCGACACCGCGGGCGGCCCGCAGTGGGGCGCCCTCGAAGAGGAAGAGGAGGAACCGCCGTCGGAACTCGTCGAGTACGCCTGCTTCAAGGGCGACCGCGAGACCGTCCTCCAGAACAGCACCCTCCAGTACGAGATGTTCCTCGTGCTCTGTGATATCGCCCGCGAGGCCGAGAAAGGCACGCTCACCGCGATCACGTGCCCCGACGACGACCTGGAAGCCGTCCGCATCGTCGACAGCGAGGACCGGCCCGCCTCCATCAACGTCGTCGAGGACCCTCGCGAGGACGAGGACTCCGAGGGCGTCAACTGGCGCGACAACGAGTTCATCAGCGGATAGCGGTCGTCCCTCTCGTCCCCGTCGAATCACCCCTCTACCCGCCGGTGTCCCGCCGCGGGGTCCGCTGGCCCCGTTCTACGCCGCGGCGTCGCGCACGTCGACGCTCCCGTCGCTGGCGCACTCGACCGTACAGCCCGCGTAGTCGAACGTCACCCGGCCGGCGGTCCCGTCCGGTCCCGAGAACAGTGCGTCGAGCGCGTCCGGGTCGAGGGCGCCGTACAGCGGCGGAAGCGCGACCTCCTCGACGCCCTTGTACGCCGCGACCGCCGAGACGACGGTCTCGCTCGGCGGCTGGTTATCGTCGCCGTGACCTGGTGCGGTCGTGCTCATTGAGCGCGGGTTCTCCAGTCCCACGTATAACTCCTCCGAAGGTTCATACGACGATCGACGAACTTGAAGACCGGGTCGGCCCCGTCACTCCGGGAGGACGCCGGGGCCGAGGAGCCACTCGGCCACGTCGCGGGTGAGATACACTTCGATCCAGGCCGCGACGACGATTACGACGACGAGGACGACGGCGATGACGGCGAGCTCGTACAGTTCGACCCGTGACAGTGGCGTCTCGTCCCAGCCCAGCAGGTACCGGACGATCCGGTGGGGGACCCGCAGCCCGACCGACGCCGCCGCGAAGAACGCCGAGAGTTCGAGCACGCCGTGGGGGAGCAGCAGTGAGAGGATCACAGCCCAGGAGGTCTGACGGACGACGACCGAGACCACCGCCCCGACGAGGGCACCGTTGACGACCAGCCCGAACAGCGAGAGCAGCCCGCCGGTGATCGTCCCCAGGCCGATCAACAGGAGCGCCCTGAGGTTGTTCACCAACAGCGGCGCGAACGCCAGCTCCGGCAGCGGGCTGTCGGCCGGTACCCCCGCCTGGGCCTCCTCGATCAGCGCCTCCAGCTGCGCGACCGGGATCGTCCCGACGACCGCGTAGGCCGCGAACGCGCTCCCGAAGAAGACGGCCAGCGCGGCCACCAGGTGCCACCGGAACCACCGCGTGAACCGCGCCTCCCGGTGTAGTTCCCGGAGCGAGCGCTCCCCGCCGGTGTCGCCCGCCTCGGGTTCCGGTTCGCTCGCCGCGCCGCCGCGCTGGTCGGTGCCGGCACTCATTGGTCGCCCGTTCGACCCCGACCCCCTTCTGTCCTCCGGCCGACAAGAACGTCCGGACGTTCCCTGGTGGCTGTCCACATACAGCAAGCGACTGGTCCTCCAAAAAGAACTTAACCGACCCGGTAATTACATCTCATTACCGATGTCAGCCGAGTTCCCCGACTACCTGAACGTCGATTACAGCGAAGGCGAAGGTGAAGACCCGGCCGACTACCCGCACGTCAACGACAAGATCGAGAAGGCGATCGAGGTCACGCGGCAGGGCCTCGAGGAGTACGAGAACCCGGTCGTGATGTGGACGGGCGGCAAGGACTCGACGCTCACGCTGTACTTCGTCAAGGAGGTCGCCGAGCAGTTCGACCTCGAAGTTCCCCCCGTGGTCTTCATCGACCACTACCAGCACTTCGACGAGCTGATCGACTTCGTCGAGCACTGGGCAGACGAGTGGGACCTCGACGTGATCTGGGCCCGCAACGAGGACGTGGGCGAGTACGTCGACGAGCACGACCTCGAACCCGGTGACGACATCCCGATCGACGAGCTCTCCGAGCACAACCAGCACCACGTCCGCGAGATCCTCGAGTACGAGGAGGACAGCTTCCCCTTCCTGCTGGACACCTACGTGGGCAACCACCTCCTCAAGACGGTCGCGCTCAACGACGCCATCGAGGAGTACGAGGTCGACGGCATCATCTCGGGCATCCGCTGGGACGAGCAGGAGTCCCGGGCCGACGAGACGTTCTTCTCGCCCCGGCACGACCCGGACATCTACCCGCCCCACGACCGCGTCCAGACGATCCTCCAGTTCGACGAGGCCGCCGTCTGGGACGCCTTCTGGAACTTCGTCGTCCCCGACACCGTCGCGGAGTTCCCGGACGAGGGCTACGTCCCCGAGACCGACGACGACCTCCCCGAGGGCATCGAGCAGGACGACATCCCCGTCTCGCCGAAGTACTTCGCCGGCTTCCGCTCGCTCGGCAGCGAGGTCAGTACCGACAAGGCCGCCGAGGAACCGGCCTGGCAACAGGACCTCGATTCGACGACCGAGCGCGCCGGCCGCGCCCAGGACAAGGAAGACCTGATGGAGCGCCTGCGCGACCTGGGCTACATGTAAGGTCGGCCGAAGACACCCTGTCTCGCGGTCTCGCACCCCTCGAACCGGCGCGTTCTACCGCCTGTTTTCTCACGTTCCGAGCGGCTGCTCATCGGGGAGTCACTCGTCGGTCGCCCGTCCGCCGACCGGCGGGACCGTGACCGTCCGGTCGACGCCGAAGAAGGCGAACAGCGCGAACAGCGCGTACAGCGCGGGTTCGTTCGTCAGGACGCCGAGCACGCCGAGCACGCCGAGGACACCGAGTCTGTTCACCTGTAGTTCCATGTCCGATAATCGTTTGCGCTGTCACAAAATCCCATCGCCGATCCTCGGCCACTGGAAACAGGCGACGCCCGCTGGGGGCCGCTCGGACGGCGGGTTTCCGGGAACCGGAGCCGGGCCACGCTTAAGAGTGTACGGCCCCCAGAAGGGAGGAATGCCATCCAGACGGTCGGTGATCGCCGCGCTCCTCGGCGGGAGCGTCGGCACCGCGACGCTGACGGACGCACGGGGGTATCTCGACCGGTTCGCGCCGCTGTCGGGCGACGCCTGGGGTGCGGCGACGGCCGGCACCCGCGAGCGGGTCGCCACGCCCTACGGCCGCGCGACGGTCCGGTACGACGACGCGGGCGTCCCCACCGTCGAGGCCGACGACGAACAGTCGCTCTACTTCGCCGTCGGGTACGTCCACGCGGCCGACCGACTGTTCGAGATGGACCTGATCCGGCGGCGGATGACCGGGACCCTCTCGGCCGCCGTCGGCGAGCGGACCGTCGAGTCCGACCGCTTCCACAGACAGATGGACTTCGCGGCCGCCGCGGAGGCCAGCTGGCGAGCCGTCGAGGACACACCGACCGGCGACGCGATGCGCGCCTACGCCGCCGGCGTCGAGGCCCAGCGGACGAGCGAACCGCTCCCGCTGGAGTTCCGGCTACTCGACTACGAGCCCGCCGCGTGGACGCCCGTCGCCTCGATGCTCGTCGAGAAGCAGATCAGCTGGGGCCTCACGGGGAGTTTCCGGTCGCTTCGGCGGTCTGTCGCGGCCGACGCGCTCGGGGCGTCGGCGGCGGCGACGCTGTACCCCCAGCGGATGGACCACGACGTGCCGGTCCTGCGGGACGAACGGGCCGGCGCGAACGGACCCGCGACCGACGAGTCGGCGGCCGCCGCGGTCACCTCGCCCGACGGGGTCGACCGGACGCCGCTGTCGGCGTGGCTCGCGAGCTTCGAGTCGGACCCTGGGATCGGCTCGAACAGCTGGCTCGTCTCGGGCGAGCACACCGCGAGCGGGCGCCCGCTGGTCGCCAACGATCCGCACCTGAACCTGATGGCGCCGCCGGTGTGGTACCAGATGTGCCAGCGCCGGCCGGGCATGCGCGTGCGCGGCGTCACCTTCCCGGGGGTTCCGTTCGTCGTCATCGGCGAGAACGACGCCGGCGCGTGGGGGTTCACCAACGCCGGCGCGGACGTGCTCGACACCTACGCCTACGAGACCCGCGACGGCGAGTACCGCTACGGCGGCGAGTGGCGCGAGTTCGACACCGACGAGCAGACGATCGAGGTGTCGGGCGGGGACGACCGGACGGTGACCGTCCGGAAGGGCGTCCACGGTCCGGTCCTCGAACGCGAGGGGCGACGAGTCGGCGTCGCGTGGACCGGTCTCCAGGCGTCGCGGACTGCGATCGCCGTCCACGAACTCGACCGGAGCGGCGGCCGCGAGGAGGCCCTCGCCGCGCTCCGGAAGTTCGACACGCCGACGCAGAACGCCGTCTACGCCGACCGCGAGGGCGACACCGCCTACTGGGTGACGGGGCTGATCCCCGAACGCGAGTCCGGGGGTGGGGACAACGGGACCGGTGACGGCGACGAGGGGTCGGTCCGCGGTGACCGCGTCTTCGACGGCTCCGCCCGCGAGGGCGAGTGGCCCGGGTACGAACCGTACGGGGACCCCGACTTCGAGACGGGGTGGATCCCCTTCGACGAGAAACCGGGCGTCCGCGACCCCGACTACGTCGCGACCGCGAACCAGCGGATCGTCGACGACCCCGACCGCTATCTCGGCGAGGGCTACGCCGCGCCGTTCCGCGCCCGTCGCATCTACGACCTGCTGGACGAGCGAGCGGGGAGCGACGACCCGTTCGACTTCGCGTCCATGCGTCGCGTCCAGCGAGACGTCGTCGACGAGCGCGCCCGGCTGTTCGTCCCCGTCGTCCTCGACGCCCGCGAGGCGATGGGCGAGTCCGCGCGGGCCGCGGCCGACCGTCTGGCGGGGTGGGACTACCGCATGGATCGCGACTCCCGCGCCGCGCTCGCGTTCGAACTGTTCGTCGGGCACTACCGCGAACGGGTGTTCGACCCCGTCTTCGACGCCGCCGGTCTGGACGAGAGTCACTATCCCAACGACTGGGTACTGCTCACGCTCGGGCCCGAGAGCCGGTGGTTCGCCGACCCGCCCGCCGAGGGCGTCAACGCGCGCGAACGCGGAGACGCGATCGCCGCGGCGATGGCCGACACCGTCGCCGAGATCGACGACGGGGGCTACGAGACCTACGGCGACTACAACCGGACAGTCATCGACCACCCCTTCGACCTGGGATCTCTGAACTACCCGCGACTCCCCACGGACGGGTCGCCCGCGACGGTCCGCAACTTCCGCAAGGAGTCGGCCGTCGGCAGCAGTTTCCGCCTGCTCGCGCGGTTCGACGGCGACCCGTCCCTGGGGATGATCCCGGGGGGCAACGACGGCGAGTACTTCTCCGACCACTACAGCGACCTCCTGCGATCGTGGGCCGACGCGGAGTACCGACCGCTGGTCGCGGCGGTCGAGGGCGACCCCGATATCCGATTCGAGGCCGGAGACGTCGACAGCGCAGGAGGTGCCGGCGATGAGTGAGTCGCTGACGGACGTGTTCGGGTCCGAGACGGACGGGCAACCGGAGGGATTCCGCGCCCGACTGTACGACGCGCAGACGACCCCGCGCGAGCGGTGGGTGCTGACGACCGCGGCGGTGGCGCTCGCGCTCGGACTCGCGTCGCTCCACTGGAGCGGCCTCCTCGTCGGCGGCGCGCTCGTCGGTCTCTGTCAGCCGACGCTCCGTCGCGCGCTCGTCGCCGGCCTGGGCTTCGGTGCCGTCGTCCTGCTCGCGATGACGGTCCAGTTCGCCCTCGCCGGAAGCCTCGACGAGTACCTCGCGATGGGGCCGCTGCTGGCGGTCAGCGTCGTCGTGCCCCTCGTCGCCGGCCCGCTCGGCGCCGCGGTTCGCGGGCTGGTGCCGGACGCGCCAACTACGCGGAGACACGAGTGAAAGATCGGTCGCTCGCGGAGACCTACTCGTCCAGGTCCTCGATCAGCGACTCCAGCGTCCCGATGTGTTCTTCGAACTTCTCGCGGCCGAGGTCGGTGAGTTCGTAGGTGGTCTGGGGCTTGCGGTCGACGAACTGCTTCTCGACGGCGACGCAGTCGGCGTCCTCCATCCGCTGGATGTGGCTGGCGAGGTTCCCCTCGGTCACGTCCAGGGCCTCCTTCAGGGCGGGGAAACTCGTCTCGCCGTGGCGGTAGAGGTAGGCGAAGATCTGGAGTCGCGTCGGCTGGTGGACGAGTTTGTCGAAGTCCATTGGTCAGGCCCGGGTCAGGTACACGTAGGCGCCTATCGCGTACACGACGAAGAGGATACCGAAGAGACCGACGCCGACGTAGCGCAACAGCTCGACGTACGGGATGAACGACGCGTACAGGAGCACCCACGCGCCGCCGGCGTAGAAGACCAGCCGGTCGCGCCGTCGGACCCGATAGGCCGCCAGGACGGTCCCGGTCACCAGCAGGCCGAGGCCGACGGTCGCGATGACGAGTCCGAAGTACAGCAGCGCGCGGTCGAGGCCGGCGACGGCGCCGGCCACGTCGCCGGTGACGCCCGTCGCCGACAGCAGGAAGGCGGCCAGCGACCCGTAGACGACCCGCCAGCTCGGAGCGCCGGCGGGGGCGTCCCGACTCGGGAGACGGGCGGCGACGAGCCACAGCGTCGCGACGGCGACGACGCAGAACCCGCCCCAGATCGCCACGTACCCGGTCGCCCCGATCGTCTCGTAGAAGTAGAACGTCCCCTGGACGAGCACCGCCGCGACCCCGATGAGCACGCCCGCGACCAGCCAGAACCGGGCGCGGCCGGGGTACTGCTCGGCGAGCCCCATCGCGCCCTTGATCTCGGTGAGCTGGCGCTGGAGCTCGTCGGGGTCGACCTCGTCGCTCGCACCGTCGGCCGTGTCACTCACGCGGACCACCCCGCCGGGGACCGTCCCGCCCCGGGGTCGTCGCTGTCGGTCGGCCGCCGTGCGGTGTCGTGGGTTCGGGTCATGGCGTTCGGCGGTCGTTGGCGCCGTGTTGTCGGAGGACCGGTAAGTCGATTCCGGAAGCGTCGGCGGGGACCACCGCCGAGCGGACGCCGGTCGAGCGGGTCGCCGTCGCGGGCGCCGGTCAGCCGAGTTCGGCCGACCGGAAGCGCAGGTAGCCGACGAGCGGTGCGCCGACGGTCCAGCCGGCCAGGACCAGACCGTTGAACCACGGCTCGTAGCCCAGGTGGTCCGACCGACCGGCGAACTGCTGGAGGGCGGCGTACTCGCCGGGCGCGTCTGCCCAGACGAGTTCGGGGAGGAGGTTGAAGTACGCGCCAGCGGGGGACAGCGAGCCGACCAGGGCCCGCGCCGAATCGGAGACGCCCACGCCGGGGAGTGCGGCGACGGCGTCGAGCGCGGTCCCGAGGTTCAGGAGCGGGAGCGGACCGACCCAGAACGCCGAGAGCAGGAAGTACGCGCCGACGACGCCGACCATCGCGCGCGACCGGGAGGCCACCGACGCCGAGACGGCGACGAACACGCCGACCATCGCGAGGGCGAACGCCGTCGAGAGCGCGCCCAGGGCGAGGAATCGGCCCGGGTCGGGCGCGTGTTCGTAGGTCGCGAGCGCGACGCCGAACGCGACGGCGACGCCCAGCGCGGTCGTCACCGCGGCGACACCGGCGCGGGTGAGGTACTTCCCGCGGAAGTACGCCGCCCGCGTGTTCGGCAGGCCGAGGTGGTAGGTGATCGTCCCGCGCGCGCGGTCGCCCGCGACCGCCAGGTAGGCGAGCGGCGCGAGCAGCAGCGGGAGCGCCCACGCCACCAGCGCCGAGAGCCCGAACGTCGTCCGCACGGGGTGGGGGTGGACCTCGTCCGACCCGAGGAAGACCAGCGCCGACAGCGCCGCGAACGTCGCGACGACGCCGACGACGGCGTACGAGCGCCTGATGCTGCGGAAGTCCGTCCGGGCGACGGTGACGCTACTCACGTTCGATCACCGCCCGCGGTCGCGGCGGAGGGCTCGTCGCCCGTCGCGCTCTCGGCGCCGGCGCCCGGACCGGTGGCGCCGTCCCCGGCGTCGCCGTCACCGGCCTCGGGTCGATCGGTCGTGTACGCCTCGAAGAGGTCCTCGAGCGAGGACTCCTCGATCGTCACGTCCGCGACGGTCGCGCGGTCGTCGAGCCGACGGAGCGCGGCCATCTTCGCGCCGGGAGCCGCGCAGGCCACTCGGACCGTCGACCCGTCGGCGGACACGTCGGTGACGGCGTCGACCGCCCGAATCGGGTCGAGGTCCGGCACCGCGTCGACGGTCGCCGAGACGACGCTGCCCATCCCGAGGTCGTCCCGGAGGTTCTCGACGGAGTTGACGGCCGTCAGCTCGCCGTCCTGGAGGATCCCCACGCGGTCGGAGACCCGTTCGACCTCGTCCAAGACGTGCGAGGAGAAGAACACGGCCGCGCCGCGGTCGGCCTCCTCGCGGACGATCTCACGGACCAGCCGGACGCCGTTGGGGTCCAGCCCCGCGGAGGGTTCGTCGAGGACGAGCAGATCCGGCTCGCCGACCAGCGCGACCGCCAGCGCCATCCGCTGGAACATGCCCGTCGAGTAGTCGTCGGCGGGCCGGCTGGCGTCCTCGGGGGCGAGCCCGACCCGGTCGAGGAGGGCGTCCGGGTCGTCGTCGCTCCCCTTGGTCTCGACCGCCGCCGCGACGTGCTCGCGGCCGGTGAGATTCGGCACCGGCTCGAACGCCTCCGGAAGGAGTCCCACGCGGGCTTTCACCGACTGGGGGTCGCGGGTCACGTCGGTCCCGAGCACGGACACCTCGCCCGCGGTCGGGTCGAGGAACCCCAGGAGGATGTTGATCGTCGTCGACTTCCCCGCGCCGTTGGGGCCGAGGAAGCCGAACACCTCGCCGCGGTCGACCGACAGCGACAGCTCCGAAACAGCGGTCACGTCGCCGTAGCGCTTCGTGAGGCCGTCGATATCGACCGCGCTCATCCGATCCGCACCTCCGCGGAGCGGGCGGCGGCGAGCGGGCTGTGCTGCTCGACCGGAATGGGGACCGTTACCGTCATACCTCGATCCGAAAACTAGTTTCCAACCCAATAAAGTTTGCGAGGCAAATTAACTTTGCAACACAAATCTCAGTTTGCGACGGAAAGTGCGCTCGTCCTGAATCGCGCGCGATCCGACGCGAGACTTTTTGCGTCCGGGCGACCGACTGTGTGGTATGACAACTTGGACCGAGGATCCGTTCATACGGCGGAGCGTGCTCATCACGTTCCTCTGGCTGCTCGCGATGCTCGTCGGGGGGATCGTGCTGTTGCGCTTCGGTGACGTGATACGGGGGCTGTTCGCCTAGAGCCGCCGGATCGGCGAGCGGAGCCGACCGGATCGCCGATCGGCCACTAGTAGATGGCCGATCGGACGCTACCGGACCGGTGAGTGGCAACGACTGGACGGGCAAGCGGGGCCGACCGGATCGGAGAAAAACACATACGGGACGAGAGCGAGAGGGCGAACGATGGTAGCAATCGAGACCGACGTCAACCGGCCGTACGTGCCCGCCGACGGGGCGACGCTGACGGCGACGGTCGACGTCGAACCGGGGACGGGGAGCGGGTCCCGCGAGCGGCACATCCTCCTCTGTCTGGACACGAGCGGCTCGATGGACGGGGCGAAACTCGACCAGGCTCGCGAGGGCGCCTCGTGGGTGTTCGGCCTCCTCGAACCCGACGACTACGTCGGCATCGTCGCGTTCGACTCCGACGCGGAGGTCGTCATGCGCCCCCAGCGGTGGGGCGACACGGCCCGCGAGGACGCGATGCATCGCGTCGAGCAACTGGGCGCCGGCGGGGGCACCGACATGTACGACGGCCTCGACTCGGCCCGGACCGCGCTCGACTCGCTGGGGTACCGCCCGGAGACAGACGACGCCGTCCGTCGGGTCCTGTTGCTGTCGGACGGCAAGGACAACTCCCACGACCCCGCCGATTTCCGCGACCTCGCGCGGGACATCGACGGGTCGGGCATCCGGATCCTCTCGGCCGGCATCGGCACCGACTACGACGAGGAGACCATCCGCACGCTCGGGACGACCGCCCGCGGCGAGTGGACGCACCTCGAATCGCCCGGCGACATCGAGTCGTTCTTCGGCGACGCCGTCGAGCAGGCCCAGTCCGTCGTCGCCACGGAGGCGAGCCTCGAACTCGACGCCGCCGCCGGCGTCGAGGTCAGCGAGGTGTACCGCGCGCTCCCGCAGGCCCAGGAGGTCGACGTGAACTGGTCGGGCAACGCCGCCCACGTTCCCCTCCCCGATCTGGTCGAGCGCGAGGACCAGCGCGTCGTGCTGAAGGTCCACGCGCCCGCACGCGAGGACCTCGGCGAGCACTCGCTGGTCGACGTGACGCTCACGGCGTCGGGCGAGCGGGCGGGCGACCGGATCGCCGCCGAGTACACCGACGACAACGCCGCGCTCGCCGAACACAACGAGGGGGTATCGCTCGACCACCGCCAGACGGTCGTCCGGACGGAACTCAGTAAAGGCAACGTCGAGGCGGCCGAGACGGAGGTCGAGAAGATGACCCGGGTCCACGGCGAGGACACGGCCGTGGTCGAGGAGGCCCAGCGACAGACCCGACTCGTCGAGGAGGGCGGCCGCAACGAGCGCGAGAACGCCACCAGGATCGTCGACGACTCGCGGCTAGAATGACCGCCGCGCCGACGCGGGGCGATCTGGTCGTCGGCCGCTACGAACTCGGCGAGGTGGTCGGCGAGGGCGGGTTCGCCAAGGTGTTCGACGCCGTCGACACCGAGACCGGCGAGTCGGTCGCGCTCAAGTACCCCAACTACGAGGGCAGCCAGAACGACCGCGACATCGTCCGGACCTACTTCGAGAAGGAGGCCGAGACGCTGGCGGCGATCCGGGCGGCGGGCGGCCATCCCAACATCATGTCGCTGCGCGAGGTCGCCGAGGACGAGGACGGCAGCTCCGTCCTCGTGGTGGAACTCGTCGACGGCTACGAGCTCGACGACGCCATCCGGCGGACCGGCCCGCTCGACGACATCGACGAGGTCCGCCAGATCGGGATCGACCTCTGTGACGCGATGAGCTTCCTCCACGAGAACGAGATCGTCTACCGCGACCTGAAGCCGGACAACGTGATGATCACCCATCGCGGGGGGACGGTGACGCCGGTGCTCATCGACTTCAACACGGCGACGGGGTTCGACACGGGGGCCGAGGCCGCCGACCAGACGACCATCGTCGGCCCGTACAAACCGCGGGAGGTCGCCGAGGCCGACGCGACCGAGGCCCGCCAGGGGCCTTGGTCGGACGTCTACTCCGTGGGGAAGATCCTCCTCTATCTGTTGAAGGGGACGGTCCCGCGCAAGGACGGGGTCGACCCGCGCGACTTCGGCGCCGAGTGCGAGCCGTACCTCGCCGAGATCGTCGAGAAGGCGACCGCGAGCGACTACGAGGACCGTTACCGGAACGCGACCGCCATGAAGCGAGTCCTCGACGCGCGGGACCCCAGTCCGCCGCCGTCGGCGACGGTCCGCTACACGCAGGCGGGCGAGCGCTACACGATCTACCCGGGGGACACTATCGGGCGTCGCTACGCCGACGGCCCGCGGTCGTCGGTCGTGATCGAGGACGAGGAGGAGTACATCTCGACGGTGCAGGTGCAGTTCGACACGGACGCCGACGGCGAGTGGTTCATCCGCGACCGGAGTCTCAACGGGACCTACGTCCAGACTGGCGGGGGCTGGCAGCGCGTGCTCAGCGAGGCCGGTCGCGAGCGGCTGGAGCAGTCGGGGGAGGACGCGACCGACGCGGAGGGGAACGTGCCGCCGGAGCTGTACGGACTGCGCGAGGGCGACCTGATCGCCCTCGTTCACCCGAGCTACGGCGTCACCTTCGAGTTCACCAGCGAGTAACTATGGATTACGCGACACACTACGACGTGGGAGACCGCAAGCGCGACGGGGGGATCAACGAGGACAGCGTCGCGGTCTCCGTGTTCGAACAGGGCCACCGCGGGGGGTTTCGCGGCTACGACCGCGACGACTCCGACGGTGACGAAACGGGCGAACCGGACGAGACGGCCGACCGAGCGGACGGCACCGGGAGCGGGGACTCCGGCTCCGGGGGCGACGAGCCGGCCGACGGCGGATCGAGCGCGGCCGAGGGAGGCGACGACGAGACGGCCGACGGACGCGACGAGCACCCGGCCAACCGGAGCGCGGCGGTGTTCGTCCTCGCCGACGGCGCCGGGGGTCACGACGCGGGCGACGCCGCTTCCTACATCGCGACGACGGCGGTCTGCGAGCACCTCGCGGGCACGGCCGTTTCGGCCGCGCGCAGCGACCCCGGCGGGTTCGACGTGGCAGTCGACGAGCCGCTACCGGCCCCGCCCCGGGCCGGGGAGATGGAGTCGGCCGTCGCCGAGGCGGTCGTCGCGGCCCACCGCGAGGTCCTGGAGTACGCCGCCGACGCCGGCGAACAGGCCCACGCGACCGTCGTCGCCGGCGTCTGCGTCGGCGGCCGCTGTCACTACGGGTGGGTCGGCGACAGCCGCGCCTACGTCGTCAACGCCGCGCGCGACGAGATCCTGCCGCTGACGACGGACCACGCCGTCGTCCAGCGGCTGCGCGAGGCCGGCGAGATCGACGACGTGGAGGCGCTGGTCCACCCGCGGGGCAACGAGATCACTCGCGCCCTCGGCGGGAGCGGCCGCGCGGACCCCGAGACCGCCACCGTCGACGTGGAGACGGCGACCGTCCCGCTCTACCGCGAGGACGTGTTGCTCGTGACCAGCGACGGCCTGCTGGACGCCCAGACGGAGGCGGCGAAACTGTACGAGTGGTACGTCGAGGCCGGCCGCGACGACGAGATGGCCGCCGTCGTCCGCGACCGCGCGGTCACCGACGGGGAGATCCGCGAGGCGGTGCTGTCGGCGCCGTCGCTGGGCGACGCGGCCGAGCGGCTGGTCGAACTGGCAAACGACCGCGGCGGCAAGGACAACTGCTCGACGATCCTGCTACACGACGGGACGCTCCCGCCGACGCCCGAGGACCCGCCCGCCCGGGCGGCGGGCGCTCGGCACTCCGTCGCGGAACGCGAGACGCTCGTCGAACAGGACTGACGCGGCGGCGCGGCCGAGGAGGCCCGAACGTCGCCCGCGGTCGCTCGCCGTCGCGCGGTTGTGACCGTCCGTCGCGCCGACACGACGGGGCAACTGTTTTGATGACCGGCCTGCATATGCCGACAGCTATGTCGCACAGCACGAGCGGGACGGTCGAGTGCCCCCTCTGCGGGGAGGAGTTCGACCCGACCGCGGCGGGGGGATGGTGTACGAACTCGGACTGCGGGGAATGGCAACACGAAGCGGCCGCACCCGAGAGGGCCGACAGCGGGGCCGCCGCCTCGGACACCGACGACGCGGCCGACGCCGCCGGGACGGACCCACTGGCGGACCCGGTCGCCGACGCCGAGGTCGACGAGGCCGGCGGGGAGACGGACGACGCGGGCGACGCGAGCGCGCTCGACGACGGCGAGCCGGTCGACGATACCGCGGATGCCGACGAGGGATCGACGGCCGCAGTGGCCGAACCGGCCGACACGGCCGACAGCGTCGCGGCGACCGAGGCCGGCGCCGGCGTCGGCGCGTCGGCCGGTGATGGCGTCGACGCGCCGGGCGGCGACGGGGCGGAACCGGCCGATACCGAGGCGACGGACGACGCGTCCGCTCCCGCGGTGGACGACGAGCCGGAGCCCGTGACGAACGAGGAGGCGGCCGAAACCGGGACGGACGGCGATGTCGACGCAGACGAGGGAACGGCCGACCTCGCCTGTTCGGGTTGCGGCGAGTCGGTCGCCGCCGAGGACAACTTCTGTGCCAACTGCGGCGAGGACGTGTCGGCGCTGGAGCCGGGACCGCTGACCGAGTGCCCGGCCTGCGAGGCCGAAGTCGAGGCCGAGGACAACTTCTGTGCCTCGTGCGGCGAGGACCTCGACGCTCACCGGTCTGGCGGGGGGGCCGGAGACGCCACCGATGCGGTGGCCGACGACGGTGTGGCGCCCGGAGACGATAGCGCAGCGGGACACGGTGGAGCGGCGGGAGACGCGGGGACCAGCGAGGCCGGGAACCCAGGCGGTGACGACCGAACGGTCGAACGAGCGGACGAACCCGGTGGCGAGGCGCCGTCGGCCGGAGCCGACGAGGCGTCGGCCGAGGGGCCGGAATCGCTGGTGCTGGTCGTGCGTAACCGCGAGGTTCAAGTGTGGGACGGGGATACGGTCGGTCGAACCGTCCGGAGTATCGTGATGAACACCGGCGGCGACGAGGACGACGCGGTGCGCATCCACCGCGAACACGTGAAGTTCGTCCGCGAGGACGGGCAGTTCCACCTCGTCGCGCTCGGGCGGAACCCGACGGTCGTCGACGGCGACCCCCTCGACGAGGGCGAGCGCGTCCCCGTCTCGCCGGGCGACCGGATCGAACTCTCCGGCGTCGCGACGCTGCGCGTCCAGGCCCCCTGACCCCGCGGCTCGGTCCGACGAGCGAGCATGGATACCAGAGACACGCGCCGTGAACTCGGCAGGTCCGTCCGCCTCCTCGCAGACCAGGAGCGGTGGCTCTTCCTCGGACTCGTCGCCGGCGCCGCCGGCTACCTCATCTGGCTGGCCGGTACCGGCGTCGCCGTCTCGCAGGTCGCCGAACTCGCCGTCGGCGCCTACACCGTCGACCCCTGGTCGACCGAGGCGGCGGCACTCGCCGCGACGTTCGCCGTGCTCTGGGTGCTCGTCCCGTCGGCCGTCGCCGTCCGCTACGTCGTCGGCAACCTCACGAACCTGCGGGGCAACGTCGAGCAGTGTTACCGCTTCGACCGGCCGCTGGTCGCGCTCGTGCCGCCGCTGGTCCTGCTGGCCGCGGCCGCGGCCGTCGGCGCGGCCCGGGGCGTCGTCACCTGGCACGTGCTCGCCCTGCTGGCGGTCGCGAACGCGCTGTTGCTCGTCCGGACCGTCGCCTACGGCTACCGGGTCTACTCCTTCTCGGTGCCGCGACTGCTCCAGGGGCTCGTGTTCGCCGCTGCCGTCGTCGCGACGACCGCGACCGTCTCGCGGGTCGCCTCGCTGGGCGGCCAGACCGCGCTGGTCGAGGCGACGGCCGCGCGCTACGGCGTCGGCGACGTGGTCTTCGGCGAGGTGACTCGCGCCGGGCTCACGGCGCCGCTGCTCCCGCTCGTCGCGGTCGCGACGCCGGCCGCGCTCGCGCTCGCGTACGTCTGGATCCAGCTGTTCGCGAGCCTGGTCGTCCGGATCCGGCGGCCGGACGTGCCTCGGTCGGCGATCCGCGCCGGCCAGCGCTACCCGCAGATCGTCCAGCCCGGCACGACGGACCGCCTCGCGATGGGCACGGCGTCCGAGGCCGGGACCGAGAGCGCCTCCGGAGGCGAGTCGACCGGGGAAGCCCCGGTGGCCGACTCCGGCGACGCGTCGTCCGGCGACGGCCCGGCCGCCGACACCGGGTCGACCGGCGGCGACGCCGCGACCGAGACGCACGGGTCGGCCGGTTCGGACTCGGAGTCCGATTCCGTCGAGCCCGCCGGACAGACGCGCGTGTTCTCCCCGCCCGAGGACGCCGAGGCCCCCGGCCCCGACGCCGCGTCGGACGGGGCCGCGGTGAAAAACGAGTTCTGCCCCATCTGCGGGGAGACCTACGCCGCCGAACCCGACCGCACGAACTGCCCGAACTGCAACGCCGTCCTCGACCGGGACTGACCCGCTCGCGACGGCGACGGGACCGCCGTCGCCTGCCCGGACCGACCGCTCACTCGTAGGTGAGCGTCATGCCGCCGTCGAACAGCAGGTCGCCGCCGTTGAGGTGGCTCCCGTGCTCGGAGAAGCCGAACGTGAAGAGGTTCGCCACGTCGACGGGCTCCATCATCTCCTTCGCCCGTGCCTGCCCGAGCATCACGTCGTCGATCACCTCGTCGACCGAGATCCCGCGCTTGTCGGCGGTGTCGGGGATCTGGTCGGTCACCAGCGGGGTCTTCACGTAGCCCGTCGAGACGGAGAAGGCGCGCAGGCCGTCGCCCCCCTCCGCCGCGATGGACTGCGTGAGTCCCCGAATGCCGAACTTCGAGACGTTGTAGCCTACCTTGTCGGCGGTGACGTAGTGCCCGTGGACCGACGCCATGTTGCCGACGGCGCCCGCACCGCCGTCCGTCTGCCGCACGCGACCGACGACGAGTTTCGAGAGGTAGAGGGGTGCCCGCAGCATCACGTCGTGCATCTCGTCGTAGCGCTCGATCGGGAAGTCCTCGACGGCGTCGATGTGCTGGAGGCCGGCGACGTTGGCGAGATAGCGGACCGTCCCGAGTTCGGCCGCGCTGTCGACGATCCGCTCGATATCGGCGTCGTCGGTCAGGTCGGCGACGACGGACTCGACACGGCCCTCGACTTCGAGGCGGTCGCCCTCGTCGACGGTTTCGCCGAGACCGTCCTCGTCCACGTCCGTCGCGGCGACGGTGAGTCCGTTGGCGGCCAGCGCGAGCGCCGTCGCCCGACCGATGCCCGACCCGGCGCCGGTGACCACGGCGACGTTCCCGGCGGTGAATCGGTCGTCGTCGACGAACAGCAGGTCGTCGTCGGTGATCGGGTCGACCGCGAGGCGGTCGTGCGCGCCGTCTGTTGCCATACGACACGACACGTCGGCGACCGCGGAAAAGGGGTGGGTTGATATGTTCACCCCGGCCGACCCACGACCGGGTGGGGCCCCTATCGGGCGTCGGCGACCCCGTCGAGCGCGTCGGGGTTCTCGATGGAGGACATGTCGCCCAGGTCCTCGCCGGTGTAGGTCCCCCGGACGGCCCGACGGATGATCTTCCCGCTCTGGGTCTTGGGGAACTCGTCGACGAACAGCACCTCCCGGGGTCGGAACGGCTTGCCGAGTTCGTCACCCACGAGCTCCCGGATCTCGGCGCGCAGTTCGTCGGACTCCGCGTAGCCGTCCTCGACGACGACGTACAGGACGACGGCGGTGCCGGTGGTGTCGTCGGGGACGCCGACGGCGGCGGCCTGGTTGACCGCCTCGTGGTCGATCGCGGCGCCCTCGACCTCCGCCGGGCCGACCTTCCGCCCGGCGACGTTCAGCGCGTCGTCGGCCCGCCCGTGGAGGAACCAGAACCCGTCCTCGTCCTTCTGGGCCCAGTCACCGTGGTCCCACAGGTCGTCCCACGTCGACCAGTACTCCCGGAGGTAGCGCTCGTCGCCCGACCACAGCGACTTCGTCATCGACGGACAGGAGTCGCGAGCGACCAGATACCCCCGCTCGCCCGTGTCGGCGACGCTCTCGCCGTTCTCGTCGACGATGTCGATATCCATGCCGAGGCCGGGCCCCCCCAGCGTGCAGGGTTTCAGTTCCTGGATGGGCATCGGCATGAGGAAGCAGCCGCAGATCTCCGTACCGCCGGAGATGTTGATTATCGGCGCCTCGCCGCCGCCCACGTTCTCGTAGAACCACAGCCACGACTCGGGGTCCCACGGCTCGCCGGTCGAGCCGAGGATGCGCAGGCTGGACAGGTCGTGCCCGTCGAGCCACCGGTCACCGTGTTCGCGGAGCGCCCGGATGGCCGTCGGCGAGATGCCGAACTGCGTGACCCCGTGGCGGTCGATCATCGCCCAGTAACGGTCCGGATCGGGGTAGTCGGGCGCCCCCTCGTACATGAAGACGGTGTTGCCGAAGTGATGGTTGCCGATCAGCGTCCACGGGCCCATCATCCAGCCGATATCGGACACCCAGAAGAACCGATCGGCGGGTTTCAGGTCGAACCCGAAGTACAGCTCCTTGGCGCACTGGACGTTCACGCCCGCGTGCGTGTGGACGATGCCTTTCGGTTCGCCGGTCGTCCCCGACGAATAGAGGAGCATCGACTCCTGGTCCGCGTCGAGCTCGCGCGTCTCGAACTCGTCCGGCTGGGTCTCGACGGCGTCGGTCCACCAGCGGTCGCGGCCGTCGGTCCAGGGGATGTCGTGGTCGCCCCCCTCCGCGGCCTCCGCGTCCGCGTCGCCCTCGCCGCGAGTCCCGAGCCGGTCGTAGACGACGACCGCCTCGACGTGGCCGGCCGCTGCGATGGCCTCGTCCGCGGTGCCCTTCAACCGGATCTCGCTCCCGCGGCGATAGAAGCCGTCGGCGGTGAACAGCACCGAGGGCTCGGCGTCGTCGATGCGGGTGGCGGTGGCGTCGACCCCGAACCCGGAGAAGATGGGGACGGCGATCGCTCCGACCGCGAAACAGCCGTAGAGGATCGAGACGACCTCGGGGACCATCGGCATGTACAGCCCGACGGTGTCGCCGACGCCGACGCCGCGCGAGTCGAGGTAGTTCGCCACCCGATCGGACTGTCGATGGAGCTCGTGGAAGGTGACTTCCCTGACCTCGGTGGCCTCGCCGTTCGGGCCGACAGGTTCGCCCTCCCAGATGCAGGCGACCTTGTTCCGCGTCTCGGCGTCGACCGCGGCGTGGCGGTCGAGGACGTTGTGGGCGATGTTCGTCGTCCCGCCGGGGTACCAGTCGGTGAACTGCGGGCCTCCCCGACTCCCGGTGTCACCGCTCGATCCGGCGGCGCTCCGCGCCCTCCCGTCGTCTCTGACCCGGTCGTACGGTTCGAAGAAGTCCACGTCCAGGTACTCGGTCATCGTGTCCCAGAACCAGTCGACGCCCGACGCGGGCTCGTCGGGCTCGGAGTCCGTGGTTCGGCGGATCAACTCCTCGTAGTCGTCGATGTCGTAGGCTCGCATGAACTCCCGGACGTTGGTCGACTCGACGAACGCCCGGTCGGGGCGGTGGACCACCTCGTCGATGTCTCCGAGTGAGTCGGACGCCATACGGGGAGTTGGCCCGGCGAACCCAAAGTAGTTGCCCGGTCGATCGTGATCGATCGCCGCACGTCGGCCGCTTCCGGTCCGCGCTTCGGCGGCCGCGTCACGGCGGCTCGCTCGCCCGCAACTTCTTTTCGCGTGGCCGTCCGAGGATACGACATGTACGTTCGGGACGCCAAGAACCGCGACGAGGCCTGGTTGCTGGACCACATCGAGGCGATGGGGCTGGACGAGACAGCGTTCCGTTCGCGCGACTACGTGATCGCGGTCGACGAGGTGGACAACGTCAAGGCGGGCTTCGGCCGCTACCGCGTCCACAGGACCGACGACGGCGAGGTGTGCGAACTCACGAGCATCGGGGTCCTCGACGGCTGGCGCGGCCAGGGCGTCGGCGCCCACGTCGTCGAGCGGCTCGTCCGTACGGCCGCCGACGAGGGGTTCGACGTCGTCTACTCGCTGACCGACGAACCCGACTACCTCGCGCAGTTCGGCTTCGACCCCATCGACGAGTCGGGGTTGCCCGAGCGCCTCCGCGAGCGCCTCGGGGAGAAGCGCGAGGGCGTCGCGCCCGAGGCGCTCCCGATGCGGGTCGACCCCGACCGGTTCCGCGTGCCCGACCGGCTCCGCGAGGCGTTCAAGGGCGCGGCGGCCGCCGCGGAGGACGACGAACCCGAGGAGGGGCCCGAGGACTTCGGGATCGACCCCGACGAGGCGACCTACAAGTACGACACCGGCCGGTGACACGTGACCGTCGGCGGCCCCTCGGATATCGGGGGTTCGCGACCGCCGACAGTCCAGTCCAGCGGACGCTCCCCGCGGCGGGAACGGAAGTTTAAAGATTGTATCACGGCCAGTTTCGAGACAAGAATGCTCCCGATCCCGCTCCAGCTGGTCGACGGGTTCCTGCTGAAGGTGAACTTCGGCGACGCGCTCATCGTCGGGTTCGTCCTGGGACTGTTCGCCGTGGCGACCCAGCGTTCGCGGAAACTGCTGACGCTGCACCTCATCGCGTTCGGCGCCCTGTTCCTCCTCAGCCCCGGCAGTATGTACGCGCCGCAGGAACTGAGCCTTCTCAACAGCATCATCCAGTACAAGATCGTCGGCCTCGTCCTGCTGGTCGTCTCGCCCGTCCTCTACACCACCGCACAGAAGTAGCCGCCGCGGCGCGGTTCCGTCGATTTCTCTCGTTCGCGACCGACGACGCAGTCGACGACCGAGCGGCGCCGCTTATTCGATCTTCCCGAGCGCGGCGAAGAAATCCAGCGGCGGCCCCGCGATCCGGACGGGCCGCGCTGCGCGTTCGAGCGTCACCTGCGCGGGCACGTCCAGTTCCTGACGTGCGCGACCGTCGCTGACGACGAATCCCCCGTCGGCGTCGTCGATCCGGACGGTGACCGTGCTGTCGGCGTCGACCGCGAGCGGCGGCATCGACTCCTCGGCGCACATCTCCGTGAGCACGAGCGTCGACACGCTCGGGTGGACCAGCGGGCCGCCCTCGCTGAGGTTGTAGGCGGTGCTGCCCGTTGGGGTCGCCACGAGTACGCCGTCGGCGCGTCCGCTGGTGTACAGCGACCCGTCGACGCGCACCTCGACGGCCGCGCCGCCGCCGTGCCCGCGCCGCGGCCCCTGGACGACCACCTCGTTGAGCGCCGGCGGCAGCGACCAGCCGTCGCCGGACGCCTCGACTCGCGGCATGTCCCGGGTCTCGACGGCACCGCGGTCCTGGTACTGTTCGACCTCGGCGGTGACGGCGTCGACGGCCTCCTCGGGCGGGACGGCGTTGAGAAAGCCCACTTCGCCGAGGTTGACGCCCATGATCGGCGTCGCTCCGGCGGCGCGGGCGGCGAACAGGAAGGTGCCGTCGCCGCCGATGCTCACCACCAGGTCGCAGTCCGCCAGCTCGTCGACCGGAACGCCCAGCTCCGCCGGGTCGGGACGGCCGCTCGGCCACGCGGCGGGGTCGTCGGCGGACTCCTCGTCGACGGCGACGCGCACGCCCATCCCCGCCAGTCGCTCGTACAGGTCCGCGACGATCCCCGCGGCGCGGCGGTTACCCCGCTGGCCGACGATTCCGACTCGCATTGGCACCCGATTGGCCTTCCTCCCCAATAAACGACCCCTTCGGCGTCCGGCGACCACCGCTCCGCGACCGTCCGCCTCGAATCAACTCCGATAGCTGGCGGGCAAGTTTAAAGCCGGGTGAGCCTCATCTTCGCCCATGAGTACCCCGGAATCCGGGGAGGCGAACGGATGAGCGACGACGCGGACGACGACTGGTTCGAAGATGCGCTCGGCGACGAGGAGTCGGGGGCGTCGAACGGGGCCGACGACGGATCTGAAGCGACAGCCGACGACGCCGGCGACGACACGGGCGGGCCCGGCGACACTGGCGGGGAGACGAGCGCGTTCGGCGAGTCCGACGACAGCGGCGCGTTCGACGACGAGAGCGGCCTCCCCGATTCGGGGGGAGCGGGGGCCTTCGGCGACTCGGCCGGGGGCGACGCGTTCAGCGGCACCGGCGACGACACGGGCGGGCCCGGCGACACTGGCGGGGAGACGAGCGCGTTCGGCGACGTGGGGACCGGCGGCGACAGCGCGTTCGGTGACAGCGGTAGCGGCGAGGCGTTCGGTAGCTCTACCGACGACGGCCTCTTCGACGACGACTTCGCCGACGCCATGGGCGGCGTCGGCGGCGACACCGACTTCGAGAACGACGACTTCGAGTCGAACATCCCGCGGCTGGACCTGGGCATCGAAGGCCTGGACAACATGGTCCAGGGCGGCATCCCCCTGCGCCACCTCATCGTCATCGTCGGCGGCGCCGGCACCGGCAAGACCACCTTCGGCCTCCAGTTCCTCCAGCACGGTCTGGAGAAGGAAGACACCGACCGCGGCGTCTTCATCACCCTCGAACAGACCTACGAGGACATCATGGCCACCGCCGAGGAGCGCGGCTGGGAGTTCGAACGCCACGAGGCGGAGGGCGACCTCGCCGTCATCGACTTAGACCCCGTCGAGATGGCCAACAGCCTCGACAACATCCGCGGCGAACTCCCGGAACTCATCGAGGACTTCGACGCCGACCGGTTCGTCCTCGACTCGGTCTCGCTGCTGGAGATGATGTACGACGATGTCTCCCGCCGGCGTACCGAGGTCTTCGACTTCACGCAGAGTCTCAAAGAGGCCGGCGTCACCACCGTCCTCACCAGCGAGGCCAACGAGGACAACCCCTACGCCTCCCGCCACGGGATCATCGAGTACCTCACCGACGCCGTCTTCCTCCTCCGGTACGTCCGCTCTGAGACCCAGGAGACCCGACTCGCCGTCGAGATACAGAAGATACGCAACGCCAACCACTCCCGGGAGACCAAGCCCTACGAGATCACGATGGAGGGCATCTCCGTCTACGAACAGGCGAACATCTTCTAGAACCCGTCTCTTGCCGACCGGGGTCCCTCGCGTGCCGTCGGCGCGCGATCGCCGACGAGAGGGGTGCACACGGAGCAGGACGGCCTTCGAGCGCGGTCTCGTCGCGTCACTGTCCCGCGGACTCTCGCGAAGCCGCCGGCGAACCGAGCGAGTAGGCGACCAGCGCGGTTCCGCTGGCGGCGAACAGACCGACGACCAGCCCGTCGAAGCCGGCGGGCCACTGTCCGGTCTGCCCGTACAGCCCGACCGACGCCAGCGCCGCGACGAGCAACAGCGCACCCACGTTGCGAGCCGTCCAGAACCGTTCGTCGGGTCGGTCGTCCAGCGGCATGTCCACCACCGACCCGCGGTACGGCTCCGACGCAGAAAACTCGAACGCCGAAACGACTAGTCACCGCGCGAACCTCCCGGCGACTGGACCGCTCACCGGACCCCGGACAGCACCATCCACATCGCCCCGGACGGCATCGTCACTGGGACGGATACGTCACATCACGTTTTATACGAACTCATACCTTCGGCTCGTCAGTATGCCGTCTGCGAATTGCCGGTGCGCGATTGTCTGTCCGCATTTTTATATATGGTCCTATACGAATACCACGAGCGATGAGACGGAGACACCGGTACGAGGCCCCCGGACGCAGCGAGGCGAGCGTCGGCGGTCGCGGTTCGGCACGCGGGGGTCGCGGGTAGCGTGGAGTTCCTGCTCTGCGTGTCCTGCGGCGAGTTCGTGAAGGCGCGCGACGCCGGCGACGCGTGGGAACCGCTGGTCGACGCCTGTCCCGCCTGCGGCGGGACCGAGTTCGAAGAACCCGACACCGGATCCGGCGTTCGTCGGGAAGACTGAGCGAGGGCACTCGGGAGAGCGCGTCCGCAGGCGGTGGCCGTCCCGGTCGAGCGTCACGGGCCGCCGCGGCGTCATCGAGCGTCGGTGAACCGGAGCGAGACGGTACTCCCGTCGTCGTCCACGTCGAACGTGAGGTCGGCCTCGCAGCGGTCCGCGACCCAGGAGACGATCCAGAGGCCGATGCCGCTGCTGTGGGCGAGCGGCGTCTCCTCCCGGCGTCGGATGACCGCCCGCTCGTGCTCGGAGATGCCCACCCCGTCGTCGCTGACGCTCACCGCCGACCCGTCGGCGGCGCAGTCGACGGTCACGTCGACGGTCGGCTCGGCGGCGTCGTTGTGTTCGACGGCGTTCTCGACGAGACACTCGACGGCCGACTCGACGCCGGTACCGGTGGTGACGGTGCAGGTCTCGGCCCCGTCGACGGTGTAGGTGGCGTCGGGGTATCGGTCGCTGACACGTTCGACGACCCGGTCGGCGACGACGCGCAGGTCGTAGGTCGCGGTCTCGTCGGCCCGGTCCACGAGGCCCTCGATCGTCCGTGCCTTCTCGCTGAGGCCGATCAGTTCGTCGCTGGCCTCGACGATGCGGTCGACGCGGGCGGTCTCCTCTCCGGTCGCGGTCTCGGCGAGCAGGTCGGCGTTGCCGCGGATCGTGGTCAGCTTGTTGCGGATGTTGTGTCGGAGGACCCGCGAGAGGATCTGTCGGAGCAGGTCCAGCTCGGCCTCGCGCTCCGTCAGTTCCCGCTCGCGGCGCTTGATCGGCGTGATGTCGCGGAGGACGACCACCCGAGCGACGGTCCGCTCCGCTTCGACGACCGGGGAGACCGACACCGAAAACGAGTGTGCCTCGCCGTCGACGGTCCGGGTCACGACCGCGGGGTGCGACCGCCCGTCGTCGGCGGGAGAGCTGTCGCCGTCGTCCGCGGAGTCCCCGCCGTCCGCTGCGGGCGCTCCGGCCAGCGACGGGAAGTAGGTCTCGACGGGGTCGCCGGCGTAGGACGGCGGGATGTCGAACCGCGAGCGGGCGGCGCGGTTGCAGTCGACGACGCGGCCCTCGTCGTCGAGCGTCACCACGGCGTCCTGCATCTCGGCCATCGCCGCCTCGCGGGCGACGGGCACGATATCCAGGAACTCGACGCGATAGAGCGCCCACGACAGCAGGAGGCCGCTGCCGACGAGGCCGAACGGGGTCAGGTCGTGGACCGTCGGGACGGGGCCGAACAGCGTCACGAGGTTCGCGACCATCGGCGGGAGCACTGCGACCGAGAGGACGGCGGTCTGGCGGCGTCTGAGACCGCTCGACCGCGACCACTCGACGACCAGCAGCCCGGTCCCGACGGAGATCAGCCCGTAGTTGACGGCGGTCTGGAGCCAGAACCATGGGCCGTAGGCGACGACCGGAACCGTCCCGTCGAGGGCCGTCGCCGGACCGAAGGCCAGGCCGTGAGTACCGTTGGTGACTACCAACAGCAGTTCGGTCAGCACGTACGCGACGGAGGCGGCCGCGACGGTCCGCGAGAGCGACAGCCGGTCGGTCACCTCGGCGGCGACGAGGAACCAGCCGATCGAGATGAGCGACGCGGCCGAGAGCCGCACCGTCCACAGCGCCATCGACGGCGCGAACCCCCCGACGAAGTAGTTGACCCCGAGGCTCAGGGGCCACACCGAGATCCCCAGCACGGCGAGTGCGAAGCCCGTGCTTCCCGGCTTGTCCGGGCGACGGATCGGTTCGCGCAACAGGACGAGCAGCCCCGCCCCCGTCAGCAGGTACGCGACTCCCACGATCCCCGTCGCCGACGCCATTCCTCCGACCGTTACACGGGGAGCTACAAAACACGTCCGGTCAGTTCGCCGGCCGCGGGGTCGCTACGTGGCGATATCACGGATGAAACCGGGTGACGGTGCTCGACCGCGTCGGAGGCGGTGGGCCGACCGTCGGCGGCCGATCACCAGTCGACCGAGAGGGTGCCGTCGCCGTTCGGGTCGGGTGCGATCTCCTCGTCGGTGCGGCGGTCGACGACGTGGATGACGCCCCGGTCCTTCTTCGCGGGGCAGACCTCCGCGGCGCGGACGTTCTCGTCGAGGTCGTCCTCGTCGACGAAGTACGCTCGCGGTTTGGCGATCCCGGTCGAGATGTCCAGTTTCCAGTTGTCCGAGACCTCGGCGCACTTCCCGGCGCCGAAGCACTTGTTCGCCTCGAAGATGATCTTGTAGGGCTTCTCCTCGATCGGGGGTGCGTCGCGCTCGCCGATCGTCGCTGGATCGACGGGTCCGTCCTCTGCCATACGGTCCGATCTGTGGTGACAGGCCTTTCCTCTGTCGCTTCGTGTGAGGTCGAGCGACCGGGGGGAGCGAGGCCTCGGATCGGAGCGGCGACCGAGCGGCCCGCCGACTATAAGACGCGGGCGGCCGCACCACGATTCATGACCTATCTGGTTCCGTTCGACGGGTCGGCGCTGGCCGAGGCCGCCCTGCAGCGGGCGACGGAGTTCGGCGAACTCACCGACACGGAGGTCGTCGCGCTCGTCGTGATCCCGCAGGACGAGCGCGATTTCGCCGTCGAGCGCGGGTGGATCGACGAGGGCGAGCGCTACGACCCCGCCGAGATCGAGGCCGAACTGGAAGCGGGGATCCGCGGCGTCGCGTCGGAGGCGACGATCCGCTGCGAGCGACCGGAAGACGTGAGTTCGGTCGCGTCGGTCACGACCGACGTGGTCCGGACGATCCGCGCGGTCGCCCAGGAGATCGACGCCGAGATCGTCTTCATCGGGAGCGAGAACGCCGGCCGCGTCTCGACGCCGGTCTCCAGCGTCGGCGCGCCGGTCTCCGAAGACCCCCGCTACGACGTGCACATCGTCCGCCACGCCGGCGGGGACTGAGTCGGACCCCGGCGGCCGACTGCACGACGATATCCCTCAGCGAACGACGGTGACGGGGACGGGCGACCGCCGGACGACCGCCTCGGCGACGCTGCCCAGGAGGATGCGGGTGACGCCCGAGCGCCCGTGGCTGCCCATGACGATCTGATCGACCCCGCGCTCGTCGGCGAACTCGACGATCGCGCGGATCGGCTTGCCGACCTCTATCTCCCGTTCGATCGACAGATCGGTCTCGTCGGCGAGAGCGGCGATCTCGTCGAACAACTTCTCGGCGGCGGCCTGCTCGCTCTCGTACCACTCCTCGGAGAAGCTGGGGATGGAGGCCTGGGCGCTGTAGCCGGCCTCCGCGGGGTTGACGACGTGCAACAGCACCACTTCCGCGTCGCCGAACTCCTCGGTGACGAACTCGAACGCCCTGTGTGCCTGCTCGGACCCGTCGACCGGGACGAGGATGCGCTTGCCCATATCCCACGTACGACGCGGCCGGTGCTTCAATCTTCGGCGCGCTACCGGACTCGGAGCGGGAAGCCACCGACCGACAACCCTTAGGCCCGCTCGCCGTCTACCCGGCGGCATGCTCGATACGCTCGGCGCGGCGCCGCTCCAGTCGACCCGGACCCTGGTCGCGGCGGCGGCGTTCCCCGCGCTGACGTGGGTCACGCTCGTCGTCTGGGTCTATCTCGACGCCGTGGCGCGCGACGGCGACCACCCGGTCCGCTCGACGGTGACGGTCGCGGTCCTCCCGCCCGCGCTGGTCGCGTACGTCGTCGCTCGTCCCGAGCGGACGACGCCGCAGTCGGACGGGGAGCGGCTCGCGCTGACCGTCCTGCTGGCGCTGCTGGCGGCGATGATGGTCGGCACCGTCTTCTCGCCGCCGGACGTGTTCGCCCAGCCGCGCAACACTTTCGGCGCCGCGCTGGTGACGCTGCCGCTGTTCTACCTGCTGGTCTACCGCGAGAACGCCGAGGCCGCCGACGCGGAGACGACCTCCTGACCGCCTCAGTCGTCGCCGTTGACTTCCTCACGCAGGGTCGCGACCTCGGCGATCCGTTCGGCGTGGGCGTTGTGCTGGTGGATGGATTCGTCGTTCGACTGCTCCATCCGAACGACTGCGTCGTCGTCGAGGTCGGGGAACTCGTCGATCACGCCCTCGGCCATCGCGCGCACGCAGTCCTCGACGAACTTCGCGTCGAGGTGGGACTGATAGGTCATGTGGTCCTCGTCGGGGCGCTTGGCGAGGTTGTAGATCCGCGCGCTCATCGAGTCGCGGGCCACCTCGATAAGCTCCACCAGGTCCACGTCGGGGCCGCCCTCGCTCTCGACGGTCAGCGTGGCGTGGCCGCGCTGGGAGTGGCCCGGCTGGGGCACTTCTTCGAGGAACTCCTCGATGGTTCGGTCGTCGACGCCCTGGTCGCGCAGCTTCTCGCGGGCGCGGGCGGCGGACATCCCCTGCGAGCAGGGGCAGACCGTCATCCCGGTGACCTCGGCGCCGATCTCCTCGCGGATGTCGCCGTCTTCGGTGGCCGTCGCCGAGGCGATCACGTCGGCGGTCGACTGCGTGGGCAGGTCGCTCGCGGGCGTCCGCTCGCGCGTGACGAACTCGGCCTCCATGCGGACTTCGGCCTGCTCGGTGTAGTCGTGCTTGTCCAGCAGGCGCTCGGCCGCGGTCCCGCAGATGTCCTCGATGCGCAGGTCGCCCTGGCTGACCGCCTCCTCCAGGGTCTCGTCGACCACCTCCATGTTGCGGCTCATGTCGGCACCTTTCCGCCACGACGGCAGGTCGACGAACACCTCGAACTCGGCCATCAGGACGTAGGGCCGTTTCTCCTCGCGACTGATCTCGACTAGCTTCTCGACGCCGGTGACGCCGACGCGGTTGAGGCCGACGGTCACGTCCGGGCTCGACGCCTGGACGTCCGGCAGTTGCGGTGTCATTGCGCCCGGCTTAGGACCTTCCCCGAATAGTGTTTTCGAAAGGGCCAGTACCCGCCTCGCTCGGTGACGACGCGTCGCTGTCGGCGGGGGCGCGCCGGCCCGGAACGCCGACGGCGACCGGGATCGCGGCCTGCGTCGACCGCGACGGTCCCCGTTCGGTTACTGCTCCAGGTCGCGGAACAGCGCCTCGAAGTCGTCGTCGGCGAGGCTCTCGGCGGCCGTCGACAGCGAGTCGCGCAGCTCCGACCGGCGGTCTTCCAGCCGGCGGAACTCGTCGCTGTCGGCCAGTTCCGCGGTGCCTTTCGTCGACCGGAGCGCGACGTAGGTGCGCGTCGCCCGGTAGTACTCCCGGAGCGCTCGCTCGTACTCGGCACAGCGCAGGAGCCGGTCGACGGTGTCGAGCAGCTCATCGCCGGTGACCGGTTTGACCACGTAGTCGTCGAACTCCATGTCGACGATGTCGAAGTCGGCGTCGACCGCGGTGACCATCGCGACGCGACAGTCCAGTCCCCGCTCGCGGACCGACTCGAGGACCTCGTCCCCTACGAGGTCCGGCATCCGACGGTCGAGCAGTACCACGTCGACGTCGTCGTCGAGCTTCGACAGCGCCGCTTCTCCCCCGTAGGCTGTCCGCACGTCGTAGCTGTCGCGGACGTGTGCGGCGTACGAATCGGCGACTGCCGGCTCGTCGTCGACGATCAGCACGACCGCCCGCTCAGGACCCGTCATACGAACGTAGTCATATGGAGAGAGCGGGCGCAAAAAACTTCCGTCGGGTCCCACTGCGCGACGTATCCCCCGTCAGACTCGCCGTCGCGCCCCCGCGGTCGGCCTCACTCCGCGGCGTGTTCGTCGACCAGATCCTCGTAGCGGGCGCCCGTCTGTTTCAGCGTCTCCGTCGAGTACAGCCGCTCGTGGTCGAACGGCAGGTACTCCGCCGCCAGTTCGTCGATCTTCCCGTCGACGGCGTCCTGCTCGCGCCCGTGGATCATCGTGAACAGGTTGTACGACCACTCCTGGTCGGGCCGGCGGGGCCGGTGGTAACACAGCGTCACGTAGGGGAGCTTCCCCACGTCGACGCCGCGGTCGTCGAGCTCGTCGTCGGGCACGTCCCAGACGACCATGCAGTTGGCGTCGAACCCCGTCACGAGGTGGTTCACGACGCACCCGATCCGCTTGATGCAGCCGTCGGCCAGCAGCCGGTCGACGCTCGCGAGCACCTCGTCGACCGGCGCGTCGACGGCGTCGGCCACGTCGCGGTACGGCGTCGCCGTCAGCGGGAAGCCGCCCTGGACTTCCAGCAGGACCCGTCGGTCCAGCGCCGACAGGGCCGCCGCGGCCCGCTCGCTGATGGTCGTCGCCGCCACGTCGGTCTCGGCGAGGCTTTCTCGGGCGAAGCGGTCGCCGTTGACCACCGGGAACTCGAGATCGATGTAGAAGTCCGTCAGCATCGGCAGGACGAGCACCTCGCAGCCGGTCCGGTCCTCGATCTCCGCGAGGATGGCGTCCCGGCGCTCCTTCGAGGCGGCGGTCACCACGAACCACATGTTCCACTCGTGGTCGCGGGCGTAGTTGTGGTTGACCTGCTCGTAGCCGTTGATCACGTCGGCGACCTCGTCGAAGCGGTCGGCGGGCGCCCGCACCGCCGCCAGCGTCGAACTGCCGATCACTGGCGGATTCAACACGGGGCCGAACCGTCGGAAGATGCCCTCGTCGTAGAGGCGCTGGACCCGTTCGAGCGCCTCGCGCTCGTCGACGCCCACGTCCGCGGCGATCGCTTCGAAGGGCCGCTCGCGAACCGGGAATCCGCTCTGCCACCCGTCGATGAGAGCCGCGTCGACGGCGTCCACCTGTGTCCGCCAGTCGGCCGTCTTCTGACTCATTCGTCGAGGGTTAGGCGTAGTCCCGTGTGACTCTTTCGACTCCCCGCCGGCCGTTCGGACAGGAAGCCGACGAACGTCCAGATCGCGGCGGCGAAACTGACCGCGGCGTCCGTCGCTCGACGAAATCAAGGCGCTTTAACGGGATCGGACCGAAGGCTCCCGTATGGCACAAGCGACCCAGGAGTTCGGCGACTGGCCGCTCAAGCGGCTGATGACCGAAGTCGTCGGTTCGGGACACAAGTCCGCCGACGACATGACCCGCGAGCAGTCCCGCGAGGCGTTCCAGCGGATCCTCGCCGGCGAACCGGACCACACGACGCTGGGGGCGTTCTGGCTGGCCAACCGCTGGAAGCGCAACACGCCCGAGGAGCTGGCCGCGTACGTCGACGTGATGCGCGAACAGAGCGCCGAGACCGCCGAGCCCGACGCCGACCCCGTCGACTGCGGCGCCAACTACGACGGCAAGGGCCGCTCCGCAATTCTGGGCGTCGCCGCCGGCGTCGTCGCCGCGGCCGCCGGGACCCCGGTCGTCGTCCACAGCGGCGACCGCGTCCCGACGCAGAAACAGGACTCGTACAAGCACGTCCTGGACGAACTCGGCGTCCGCACGGAGATCGAGCCGAGCGAGAGCGCCGACATGGTCGACGAGGCCGGCTTCGGCTTCTACTACCAGCCCGAGTTCAACCCCGGGATCCACGCGCTGTGGGACCGGCGGGACAACCTGGGCGTGCGCTCGTTCGTCAACACCGTCGAGACGCTCGCCAACCCCGCCAACGCGGACGTGCATCTGGGCTCCTTTTACCACCTGCCGTTCGCGGTCAAGATGACGGACACGCTCAAGGCCGCCGAGAGCCAGGACGTGTCCCGGACGCTGTTCTTCCAGGGGATGGAGGGCTACGACGACGTGCGGCCCGGGACGACCGTGGTGGGAGAGTGGAACGAAGGAGACGAGGAACTCGACGACTTCGAGATCAAGACCGCCGAGTACGGCATGGACTTCGAGAGCGAGGACCTCGGCGTGGAGGACGTGGCCGCCGAGTCCGCAGATATTACCGAGGAAGTACTGGCCGGCGAGCGCGACGACCAGTTCGCCGACGCCGTCGCGCTCAACGCCGCGCTACGCATCTACGCCCGCGAGGACGCCGACTCGTTGGACGAGGGGCTGGAGACGGCCCGCGAGGTGCTCGATAGCGGCGCGGCCGAGGCGGTGCTCGAGGAGCTTCGGGACTTCTGACGCGCCGAACGTCAGGGCCGTCTGGTTCGCGGTAGGGGTTCCGAGTCACCGTCGTCACAGACCCTTGCGCGCGCGGACGGCTTCGATTCTCGCGGACACCTCGGACGGCTACCGCCGACCGGACGGCCGGATCGGCGTGCGCAACCACGTCGCCGTGTCGTCCGGAGCCGCGCACGCGAGGCCCGCCTCGGCGACGGGGACGGCCGTCGCCGGATCACGGTCGGTGCGGGCAGTACCACCAGTGTTTTCTCCGCGGCGGGCCTCCGACCGGGTATGAGTGACGAACTGACAGCGACGCTCCACACTTCCGAAGGCGACATCGAGGTCCGACTGTTCGAAGAGAAGGTCCCGAACACCGTCGAGGCGTTCGTCGACCACGCGACCGAGTCCGACTACGAGACGGCCGAGGTCGGCCCGAGCGAGGGCGCCTGGGAAGACCCCGAGAGCGGGGAGAAGCGGGTCGACCCGCTGTACGACGACGTCGAGTTCCACCGCGTCATCGAGGACTTCATGCTCCAGGTGGGCGACCCGACCGGGACGGGCCGGGGCGGCCCGGGCTACACCTTCGACGATGAGTTCCACGACGACCTGCGTCACGACGAGCCGGGCAAGCTCTCGATGGCTAACCGCGGTCCCGACACCAACGGTTCGCAGTTCTTCGTCACGCTGGGCGCCCAGCCCCACCTCGACGACAAACACGCCGTCTTCGGCGAAGTCGTCGACGGCATGGACGTCGTCGAGGCGATCGGCTCGGTCGACACAGACCCGAGTGATCGCCCGATCGACACCGTCGTGCTCGAATCGGTCGAAATTCACCGGTAATACCGACCGTTCATCGCAGCTTTTCCCCCTACGCTTTTATTCCCTTAATCCGTTAGTGTGTCTCGGGTATTCCCCCGTGGTCGTGTAATTCCCTGTTATAATACCATGGGTTGGAATATAATTTAAGATAATTTTCGACCGCCGTGGTACTGCGGTTTTCCCAACAACTTACGGCAAGTTCCACCGTAATTTAAGTATCGTGCTCGGTAATGGGGACGTATGTCTCGCGATACGGACGGCTCAGACACCAGCCGACGACGATTTCTGAAAGCAACGGGCGCGGCCGCCCTCACCTCCGCAGTTGCGGGGTGTGGCAGCGACGGCGGCGACACTGCCACGCCGGGCGACGGCGGTAGCGACGGTGACGACGGTGGCGACGGTGGCGACGGTGGATCGACCGACACGGGGACCGGCAGTGACCCCGTAACGGTAAGCGAGTACCCCTACGGCGTCGGCGAGACGCTGGTCGGTGAGGCCCAGCGGGTCATGGAGGAAGCCGGGTACGGCCCGGACAACCGCTTCGAGCTCGACTGGCTCCAGTACACCAGCCCGACGTGGTCGGAGATGGCGTCGACGATCGCCAGCCGACTGGAGTCGGCTTACATCGACATGAACCAGAGCGAGGCGGCGTTCTCGCCGCTGCTGGAGACCACCCGGAACGGGAACCACGAGGCGTACACCCTCGGGTGGATCGCCGACTACCCCGGCGCGCAGAACTTCGTCCAGCTGCTCGACCCGCCGAACACGATGTACGCCGACAACGCCGCGGCCAACGGCGCTCGGCTGTTCTGGTCGGAGGACGCCGAGGCCGACCCCGCGGTCCGGCAGTACATGATGGACCAGTTCGACCGCATCGAGGACAATCCCCAGGATACCGAGGAGGCGGCCCAGATCCGCGGCGAGGCCGCCGTCGCGATGGAAGAAGGCATGTGGCAGGAGGCCGCGCTCATCCCGCTCTACCAAGGCGTCACCGAGGGGATGTGGTACGACCACGTCGACTACAACCCGCCGGGCCCGATGGGCCCCTCCCGCGCGAAGGCGAGCAACTCCGTCGCGGGGCTGGAGGGCAAAGACCGACTCAGCACCATCTCGTCGACGTTCAGCAGCCTCGACCCGATCGCCTCCGGGAACACGGCCTCCGGTGGCAAGATCATGGACATGTTCGACGCGCTGACGAACTACGCCAACGGGACGACGGAGGTCGAGAACCTGCTGGCCACCGAGTACGAGCTCAGCGAGGACTTCCGGACGTACACGTTCACGCTGAAGGAGGGCGCGACCTTCCACAACGGCGAGGAGGTCACCGCTCAGGACTTCGTGTACTCCATCAAGCGGCTGATGACCTCGTCGAACTCCACGAACGCGCGGTTCCCGGTCAGCGTCATGGGGATCGAACACGAGACCGAGGAAGTCACGGTGACCGACGAGGAGGGCAACACCGTCACCGAGACCGCCTCCGGCGAACCGCAGACGACCACCCGGATCGTCCCCGACTCGATCGGCGTCGAGGCGATCGACGACTACACGCTGGAGATCACGACGGAGAACCCGTTCGCGTTCTCGCTGTCAGTGCTGGCTTACTCCGCGTTCTCGGCGGTGCCCGAGGGCATCGTCGGCGACCTGGAGGGCTACGACGGCGAGATGTCCTGGAACGAGTTCTCCCAGAACCCCGTCGGCGCCGGTCCCTTCGAGTTCGTCAACTGGGAATCGGGCAACGGCGGTGAGTTCGTCATGGACGCCTACGACGACTACCACGGCGAGGGCGCCTCTTTCGACGGGATCGACGCCGCGATCCTCACCGAGACCCAGGCCCGGTACAACTACTTCCTCAACGAGAACGCCGACATCGGTGGCGTTCCCACGTCGCAGTATCAGGCCGACAGCGTGAACATCGAGGAGACCGACGACGTCGGCCGCGATCTGGGAACCTACGATCTGGAGAACGGGACGTCCGTCAACTACGCCCGTACCCCGGACATCGGCACCTACTACATCGGCTTCAACATGGAGGCGGTGCCCAGGGCCGTCCGGCAGGCGATGGCGTACGTCATCAACCAGCCGGAGTTCATGCAGAACGTGTTCAAGGGCCGCTTCGAGCCGGCCTATCACCTGACGCCGGCGCAGATCTTCCCCGGCGGTGTCGAGGCCTACGACGAACACGTCGGCTCGGAGTAACGGACGGCTGACCGTCCCCGCCGATGACCCGTTCGCCCAGCCGACGGACGTATTGCTCTGCGGCCCACACACAGAGACAACTACACGCATAACGGAGACGACGCCATGAACAAACTCCTGTATATCGCGAAACGGCTCGTCCTCGGGGTACCGGTCGTGCTGTTCGGCCTCACGATGACGTTCGTCATCATCTACCTGTCACCGTTCGACCCGACGACGGCGATCCTCGGTCGGGACGCCGACCCCCAGACCGCCCGCCAGCTGGCCGTCGCGCTCGGCCTTCGCTACCCGAACGGGCAGCCCATACCCCTGTGGATCCAGTACAAGAACTTCCTGATCGAGACGGTCACCTTCAACTTCGGCCAGTCGTGGGTCGTCACCCGCGGCCAGTCGGCAGCCCAGCTCATCTGGGAGCGCATGCCCGCGACGATCTGGCTCGGCAGCTGGTCGGTTCTCATCGCGCTGGCACTGGGCATCCCGCTCGGGCTGTACGCGGGCCTGCGAGCCAACACCTGGGGCGACTACACCGCTTCGTTCGGCGGGATCGTCTGGCGCGCCATGCCGAACTTCTGGCTGGCCGTGATGCTCGCCGGCCTCCTGTCGGCCGGCGGCCTGCTGTCGTTCTACCGTGGCTTCCTGATACCGACCGACGTGATCGGTACCCCCGCGGCGCTCGGTAACCTGTTCGGCAGCTACTCGCTGGGGCCGATCGGGATACCGGTTCCCAACCTGTACAACTGGGCGGTCGCGTTCAAGTGGATCCTGCCGGCCGCGCTCGTGCTCGGCTCCTCCTCGATGGGCAACGAGGTCCGGATCGGTCGGACCGCCGTCCTGGAGAGTATCAACGCCCCCTACATCGACACGGCCAAGGCCAAGGGACTCTCCGAGCGGGTGATCATCGGGAAACACGTCGCGCGCAACGCGATGATCCCGCTGCTCCCCGTCATCATGGGCGAGTTCTACCTGCTCATCGGCGGCTCGGTCCTCGTGGAGCTCATCTTCGGGATCCGGGGGCTGGGGAACCTGTTCCTCTCGGCCGTTCTCGCGTCGGACGTCCCGATCATCGGCGCGCTCACCTACGTGTTCATCCTGATACTCGTGTTCTTCAACATCGCGCAAGACGTGGCGTACACGCTGATCGACCCGCGGATCGGACTGGAGGAGGGGAGCTGAGAGCATGTGTGCAACGGTCACCGACACGGCGCGCGACCGGGACCGCCGCGAGGAGTCGACGCTGCGCGAGCGGGTGCTCGCGAACCCCGAACCCGCGTTGCGGTGGGGTGCGGTCGCGTTCGTACTGGTCGCGGTGGAGTTCGGCGCGCTCGCCGGCGGCCTCCTGCTGTTGCTCGACGCGACGGTCATCGGGGTTACCGCGCTGATCGAAGTGGTCGTCGGCGCCCTCTCTCAGAGCGCCGGCGAAGCGGTGTACGCGGTCCAGCAGTCGGCCAGCGGCTTCCTCGACGGCCTCCGGGCCGCCGCCGGGAACGTCCCGACGCTCCTGTCCCGGGAGACGATCCCCAACCAGGGGTACCAGACGGGACCGTCGGGTTCCTGGGAGGGCACGTTCCTCGGCCTGCAGCCGGCGGTGGCGTGGGCCATCCGGCTCGTCCTCGTCTACCTGTACGCGGCGGTCGCGTCCTACTGGGTGTACCGCGGCTGGCTCGTCTTCCGCGACCACTACCGGCAGGTCGACTGGACGCCCCGCGACGACGTGGTCGACCGCCTGCGCGACCACCGCTGGGGACAGTTCGGCATCGTGGTCGTGCTCGTGTTCGTGACGATGGCGCTGTTCGCCCCGGCGCTCGGGCCGACCACCGTCGAGCAGAACATCGAGTCGCCCTACAGCAACGAGATCCAGTACTACGACGCCGAGAGCGGGAGCGTCGCGACGATCTACGCGGGCGACGCCAACTTCAACTCCAAGTCGAAGGGACAGGGCGAACAGAACGTCGGACCGATGACCTACGACGACTACGGCCGGTTCCACCCGTTCGGGACGCTGACCAACGGCCGCGACCTGTTCACGTTCTCGGTGGCCGGCGCCCGGGTCTCGATGATGGTCGGGGCGCTGGCTATCGTGCTCGCGTCGCTGATCGCGATCGTCGCTTCGATGATGTCGGCGTACTACAAGGGACTCGTCGACCTCGTGACCATCCTCGTCGCCGACGGGATCACGTCGATACCCGGACTGCTGTTGCTGTTGATGGTCGGCATGGCCTTCCAGGGACACTGGCTCGTGAACGTGCTCAACGGCGGGTTCCTCTACGCGCTGACGTTCGGGATCATCCTCTTCCCGAGCCTGTGGCGGTCGGTGCGCGGCCCCGCGCTCCAGGTCTCCGAGGAGGAGTGGATCGACGCCGCCAAGAGCTTCGGCCAGCGGCCGCGGACCACCATGCGCAAGCACATGCTCCCGTACGTGGTGCCGTATCTGCTCGTCTACGGGTCGATGACCGTCGGGGGCGTGATCATCTCGATGGCGGCGCTGTCGTTCATCGGGAGCGGACTCGGGATCAACCCGCCGACGCCGGCCTGGGGGCGTGCGATCGACATGGGACGCAACTACGTCTCGACCCAGTCGTGGCACATCGCCTTCATCCCCGGGATGCTCATCGTCGTGCTCGTGACCGGGCTCAACGCCTTCGGTGACGGCATCCGCGACGCCATCGACCCCGAGAGCGAAGGCGGCGGTGAAGAGGAGGCGCAAGCAGGAGGTGCCGCCGGATGAGCGCCCCGCCATCGGGCGACGGTGCCGAGGACCTACCGGGCGGCCGTCGGGGCCAGGAAGAACCCGTCCTCTCGGTGCGGAACCTCCAGACGGTGTTCCGGACCGACCGCGAGACCATCCGCGCGGTCGACGGCATCGACCTGAACCTCTACGAGGGTGAGACCGTCGGCCTCGTCGGCGAGTCCGGGTCGGGCAAGTCCGTCACCGCCCGGTCGATCATGGGACTGGTCGAGGAGCCAGGCGAGGTGCTCCCCGAGTCGTCGATCCGGTTCAAGGGCGAGGAGATAACCGACTACGACACGGCCCAGTACCAGGAGCTCCGCGGGAGCGGCATCGGGATGATCTTCCAGGACCCGCTGTCCTCGCTGAACCCCGTGTTCACCGTCGGCAACCAGATCCGCGAGGCGCTGAAGGTCAACCGCGGGATCACCGGCGAGGCCGCCCGCGAGGAGGCGATCGACCTGCTCGAAGCGGTCCAGATCCCCGACGCGGCCCGCCGGCTGGGGGAGTACCCCCACGAGTTCTCCGGCGGGATGCGCCAGCGGGCGGTCATCGCCATGATGCTCGCCTGCGACCCCGAGGTGCTGATCTGCGACGAGCCGACGACCGCGCTGGACGTGACCATCCAGGCGCAGATCCTCGAGCTGCTCTCGGACCTGCAGGACGAGCGGGGGCTGTCGATACTGTTCATCACCCACGACATGGGCGTCATCGCCGACATCACCGACCGCGTGAACGTGATGTACGCCGGCGAGATCGTCGAGAAGGCCCCGACCGAGGAGCTGTTCGCGAACCCGAGACACCCCTACACGGAGGGGTTGCTGGAGGCGATTCCCGGACAGCACGCCGACGAGGATCGGCTCCGGACTATCGAGGGCGAGGTGCCGACGCCCAACGAGGCGGCGACTCACTGTCGGTTCGCCCCCCGGTGTCCGAAGGCCTTCGAGGAGTGCGAGGCCGTCCACCCCGAACTCGTCGACGTCGACGAGAGCGCGGCCGACCACACCGCCGCCTGTCTGCTCTATCCCGAGGGGATGACGACCGGCGAGGCCGTCGCCCATCACGAACGGATCGGCGAGGCGCGCGACGACGGCGACGGGACGACGGACTCGCCCGCACCGGGCGAGGACGTTGCGGCCGACGGAGGTGACGCTCGATGAGCGAGATGAGTCGGCAACGCGGCCGAACCGACGCCGCCGCGGTCGGCGAGACGCTCGTCGAGGTCGACGGGCTGAAGAAGTACTACGGCGGCGGTGGCGTCCTCGCGGACCCGCCGGTCAAGGCGGTCGACGGCGTGAGCTTCTCCATCCAGCGCGGGGAGACGCTCGGGCTGGTCGGCGAGTCCGGCTGCGGGAAGACGACCCTCGGTCGGACGCTCGTGCAGCTGGAGACGGCCACCGAGGGCACCGTCGAGTTCGACGGCACCGACGTGACCGAGCTGTCGGGCCAGCGGCTCAAACAGTGGCGCCGCAACGCCCAGATCGTCTTCCAGGACCCCGAGTCGAGCCTCAACGACCGGATGACGATCGGCGAGATCGTCCGCGAGCCCCTGGACGTTCACGAGGAGGGGACGCCCCGCGAGCGCCAGGAGAAGGTGAAGGACCTGCTCGCGCAGGTCGGACTCCAGCCCGAACACTACTACCGCTACCCCCACCAGTTCTCCGGCGGGCAGCGCCAGCGCATCGGGATCGCCCGCGCGCTGGCGCTCGAACCGGAGTTCGTCGTCCTCGACGAGCCCGTCAGCGCGCTGGACACGTCCGTCCAGGCGAAGATCCTCAACCTGCTGGAGGACCTGCAGGCCGAGTTCGACCTGACCTACCTCTTTATCGCCCACGACCTCTCGGCGGTCCGGCACATCTGCGACCGCGTCGCGGTGATGTACCTCGGGAAGATCATGGAGATGGGCGAGACCGAGGAGCTGTACACCGACCCGGCCAACCCCTACACGCACTCGCTGCTGTCGGCGATCCCCGAACCGGACCCGACGGTCGAGAAAGACCGGATAACCCTGCCGGGGACGCCGCCGAGCCCGCGGGACCCGCCGACGGGGTGTCAGTTCACGACTCGCTGTCCGGCGAAGATCCATCCCCCGGAGTACGACCACCTCGACGCGGAGACGTGGAACGCCATCGAGCGGTTCCGCGAGGTGATCCGCGAGCGGACCCGGATCGACCTGTCGATCCGCGACCGGGTCCGCCGGAGCGTGGGCGCGTTCCACCGGTTCGACGACATCGACGAGACCGTCACCGACATGTTCGGCGACGACACCCCCGACGAAGTCCGGGGGCACGTCGAGCAGGCCGCCGAGTACGTCAAGGCGGGCCGTCCGGACCAGGCCCGCGAGTACATGGGCGAGCAGTTCGACGGCGTCTGCGACACGGAGCGACCGGAGCTGTACCCGGTGGGCGACACCGACCGGCTGAGCTACTGTCACCGCCACGCCGAGGAGTACGAGAGCGTCGGATCGGTGCTCGGCCGCGGGTCGGATGACGAGTAAGCGACTCCTGTTCGCGGAGTTCGTCGTCTGGGTGTTCGCCGTCGGGGGCGTCGTCTCCGCGGGCGCCCTCCTCGTCGGCTACCTCGTCGGCGGGACGCTCGTCGCCGCGAAGTACGCCGTCTTCCTCGTCGGCGTCGCCCTGTTCGGGCTCGGAAGTTTCGGCATCCAGCCGACCCCTTCCTACAAGGAGCGCAAGCGGGTGACGCTGGAGTCGGACCGCCAGACGAGCTTCGAAGCCCGCCTGCAACGGGTCCCGCCACTGCGGGGCGAACGGATCCCCTTCCACAACCGGATCGGTCGCGACAAGAAGGTCTTCGCCGCCAGTCTGCTCGTCCTCGGCGTCTCGCTCGTCATGGAGTTCGGCCTCGGCGTCCGCCCCTGAGCGCCCGGGCGGGGATCGGCGATCGCTCGATGCCCCTACCGTTCGACTCCGGACCGCCAGCGGCCGACCGTCCGTTGCACCACCCTTTACTGTGCGAATCGCGTTGACGAGTGTATGCCCCATCACGCCGACAGCCCGGACGACGTCGACCGGAAGGAGATCGTCGCCGACCACAGCGAGGAACTCACGACCAACTGGGAGCGCGCGCTCGAAGACATGCAGGCGATGGCCGAAGACCGCGAAGACCAGGGCTACGAGACCCTGGCGATCCCCGCGGGCGACACGACGACGCTCTCCCCGTCGATGGGCGAGGACGACGCCTGGGGGCTCTCCCACGTCGTCCCGAACAACTTCGCCGAGGACTTTCGGGAGTACTTCGAGACGTTCTCCCTCGACGAGACCGCCGTCTACCAGATGGAGAGCGGCGGGTTCGCCTTCGTCGTGACCGAGTGCATCGACCACGACGAGGAGGTCGTGATCTTCGTCGCCGGCTCGTACGACATGCGCTTCTCGGCCGGGCTCGTCCGCACCGCGACCGAGCGCGGCGAGATGCACACCCGCGTCAAGACGCTCGACGGGACGCTCCTCGGCACGCTCGACCACGACGACCCCGCCGACTTCTTCCCCGAGCCCGAGCAGTTCTACGCCTACGACATCACCGAGAGCGACGACCCCGAGCGCGCGTCCGATCGGTAGCCGACCCCCGTCCTGCCCCGGCGACCGCCCCGTGTCCCGCAGCTCGGTCACACCCGGAAGGCGTGTGACCCTCTCTCGTGAAACTCAGTTCAGTAACTCCGCCTACAGAAATGTATTTCAGATTACCTTTACGGTGGTGGCCGGTGTATGATCGAACGTGATGAGACGGACTCGCCCCCCGGTCGCTTCGGCCGGCCTGCCGACACAGTACAGTCTGGCGCGCACCCTGCTGGTCTCGCTGGCGATGTCGCTCGCGGTCGCCGTCGGCGCCCTGGTGATCATGTACCCCGGCGTCACCGCGCTCGCAGTCGCGCTCGCGGCGGTCTCGTGGGCGCTGACGGCGGTGATCGTCCGGGTCCGCCTGCGCCGCCGCCCGGTGACCCGCGTCCTGATGGTCCGGGTCCCGTTCACCGACATCCACGTCGAGGTCTAAACGCCGCTGGCGCGCCCTCCGAACAATCTTTCTCTGTCTCTCTCGGTCGACGACGCCGACAGCCGCGCGGTCGGACCGTAACCGCTATTCCGCCGGAGGGGCGACGGACGAACGCGCGAGGGTGGCTGAGCTAGGCCAAAGGCGGCGGGCTTAAGACCCGCTCCCGAAGGGGTCCGCGCGTTCAAATCGCGCCCCTCGCATTCTGTCGCTCGCGACTCGCGAGCGACGAATCCGTCGCGGATCCGGATCCCGCCGCTCGCACTCCGTCTCCCGTCCGCGCCGCTCCGACACAACGGTCTTTTGCCGCCGAGCGCCGTACCGGCGAGTATGACCGACGACATGCCGGGCGAGGCTCGCGACGCGTTCGAAGCGCACGACGCGTTCGCGCCCGCCGACGGTGGCTACCGGCTGACGACGACCGTCTTCGACACCGAGGTGACGGCGAGCGAGCGCGACGACTACGCGACGGACTTCGGGGTTCGCGTCGAGGTGCCGACGCTCCGGAGCGCGGCCGAGGACGGCGAGGTCGGCGACGCCGTCCAGTCGGGGTGGCTCGACACCCTCGAACGACGGCTCGAAGACGCGCCGATGGCCACGCGGGCCGCGGTCGACCTCGACGGATTCGACGTGACGACCGCCGACGGCACCGTCGCGGTCACCTACGCGTTCGCCTTCGGCGACGCCGCCGGGGCGGTCGAGGTCGCGAAGACGTTCGTCGAGTACGTCGAGGGGACCTACGTCGAGGGGGTCGTCCCCGGTTACGACTACGGCGAACCCGTCACCGACTTGCTCTCGGCCGCGTCGACCGGCGAGGACGGCGAGCGCGGCGGCACGCCGCTGTGAGAAGAGCAGGCCGCGCCGCTACTGGTCGCTGATCACGTCGCTGGCGATGTTGCGCCCGCGCGCCTTCAGGCGCACGTCGCGGCGGACGCGCTTCTCGCGGAGGATCTCTTCCTCGACGAGGCGGTCGAAAACGGCCTCGACCGCCTCGACGTCCATGCCGACGAACTCGGGTATCTCGAACGGTGAGACGCCCGAGTACAGCGCCATCAGGACTTCCATCTCCGTCTGGTCCAGATCGGCGTCGGTGGCGTTCTGGAGTTCCCCCTGGCGGACGAGCGATTCGAGGATGGAGACGTGACGGGTCGTCCCCGAGACGTACGTCTGGACGCTGGTCCCCTCCTCGTCGGTGTGTTCGACCTCGAGGATGCGGCGCTCGTCGCCGCGGACGGACCCCTCTCTGGCGTCGACGGCGCCCACGTCGACGAGTTCGATCTCGACGAACTGGCCGCTGGCGACCCCCAGTCCGACCACGCCGGACTCGATGTTGACCCGCCCTTTCTCCCAGCCGGTGTCCCGGACGACCCCGCCCTCCACCGCGGGGTGTTTGACGAGGACGACCTCGCCGTCGAGCAGGGCGGTATAGAGGTGCTCCTCGAACGCGTCGACGTCGGCGGGCGCGATCAGGAACACGTCGGACCCGGTCTGGATCGAGAAGTAGCCCGAGACGGCGGTCATCGCCTGGTTGGCGTTCTTGCGGTTCTTGACGGTGCTGACCTTCGCGAGGGCGATCTGCCGTTTGCCCTCGTTGCTGGCGAGCACCAGTCGCTTGTTCGACAGGAGGATGCGCCCGCTCAGCCACTCCAGGTCGTTGACCTTCCGGCCGCTCTTGACGACCTGGACGAACCGGCCCTGCGTGTCCGCGAGCGCGCGTTCGTCGCTCACGGGCGGTCACCTCCCGACGACGGCGGCCAGCGACGCCCGCCCGCCGCGGTCGCTCGACCGGCGCCAGTCCGGGGGCTCGCCCCGGTCATCCCCGACCACCGAGCTTCGAGATGGCCGAGAAGGCCCGTTTGCGGATCTCCTCGGACTCGGTTTCGTCCAGCAGGGCGTCGATGCGCTGGCGGGCGCGCTCGCCGCCGACCTTGCCGAGGGTGAACACGGCCTGGGCGCGGGCCTCGCTCGGGGCGTCGGTGTCGTCGACGAGGTCGAGCAGGCGGGCCTCGACGGCGTCGCCGCCCAGCTCCGCGAGGCTGGTCGCCGCGAACTGTCCCGCCATCTGGTCGTCGGACGACAGCGCGGCCACCAGCGCGTCGACGACCCGGTCGCGCTCCTCGTCTTCCGTGACCCGCCCGAGCAGCCACGCGGTGTTTCGCTGCTGGGCGGCCTGCTGGCTCTCTTCGAGGATCTCGACGAGCGGAACGACCACGTTGCGGTCGTCCGTCTCGCTCAGTTGCTCGACGACGGTCTCGCGGATCTCGTGGCTCTGCCCGGTCGGGACGTTCGCCAGCAGTTCGACCAGCGAGTAGACGGCGGTCCGGCGCACCGTCGGGGAGTCGTCGGTCAGCGAGGCGACGAGGTACTCGACCGGCTGGGCGTTCGGGAAGTTGCCGAACGCGCCGACGGCCACCCGACGCACTCGCTCGTCGCCGTCCTCGTACAGCGGGAGCAGCGCCGACAGCGCCTGCCGGTTGCCGATCGACCCGAGCGCCTCGGCGGCCTCCCGGCGGACGGTGGCGCTGTCGTCCGTCAGGAGCCCCTCCAGCCCGTCGGTCGCCCGCGAGTCGGCGATCTGACCGCAGGCGCGGGCGGCCCGCGCCCGGACGCGCGGGTCGGGGTCGTCGAAGCGCTCGACGAGCTTCGGGACCGCGTCGGCCTCCTCGACGGCGCCCAGGCCGTTCGCGGCGGCCATCCGGAGCTCCGGCACGGCGGCGTCCAGCGCCTTCGCGAACGCCTGGGCCTTCATCCAGTCGGCGCCGTCGCCCATGTCGACCCCGGCCATCTCGGCGATCAGTTGCTCGATGGCGTCGCCGCCCAGCTGGTCGAGCGAGTCGACGGCGGCGGCGGTCACCGCGGCGCTGTCGTCGTCGCCCGCCACGCTCACGAGGGCGTTGACCACGTCCGCGCGGTCGTCGTGCTCGTCGAAGTTGCCGAGCAGTTCGGCGGCGCGGGCGCGCAGATCCGGCTTATCGCTGCGGCGCATCACGCCGATGAGCTCCTGTACGTCGCCGTCGCGTTCGAGCTGGTAGAGTGACATCAGGCGCGTCTGTAGATGCGGTGTTTCTTCTCGACCGGGTCGTAGCGGTCGCGGAACTCCGCGGGCAGGGTCTCGGTCATGCCGATCATCAGGTAGCCCGCCTCGGTCAGCGACCCGGTGATCGTCTCGAAGATGGGGACCTTGTAGTCGGCGTCGATGTAGATGAGCAGGTTCCGACAGCACACCAGGTCGAAGTCTCGCTTCTCGGGGCCGCGGATGAGGTCGTGGCGCTCGAAGTCGACCAGATCCGACACGCGGTCGGTGACGGTGAACACGTCTCCCTCGCGGTCGACGTACGGCTCGGTGGCCGAGAGCGGTTCGAGTTCCGCCTCGATATCCGTGGTCTGGGAGGTCTCGTAACGGCCCGCGCGGGCGGTCCGGAGGATGTCGCGGTTGATGTCGGTGCCGAGGATCTCGACCCGCCGGGCGTCGATCTCCCGGTCGTCGAGCGCGAGCATGGCGATCGAGTACGGCTCCCGGCCGTCGGCGCAGGGGGCGCTCCAGACCGAGACCCGCCGCTGCTCGGCGGTGAGTTCGCGCAGGACGCCCCGCAGCGACTCCCAGGCCTCGGGGTTGCGGAAGAAGCCGGTGACGTTGATCGACAGCGAGTCGAGCAGCTCCTCGCGTTCGTCCTCCTCGGCTTCGAGGCGCCGCTGGTAGGTCCGGTAGTCGTCGGCGTCGGTGCGGCGCATCCGGGCGTTGATCCGCCGGTCGAGGTAGGCGTCGTTGTAGAAGCCCGACTCGAAGTCCAGCTCGCGCTCGATGTAGCTCAACAGGTCGTCGAACCCGGGGCCGCGCTCCTGTCTCATGGTCGCCTCCGGTCGGTCGGCGCTCGCCGTCGATTCCGCGTCGCCCGGCCGTCCTCCCCCGTGCGTTCGGTCACGTCGGCCCGTTGTCGCCCCAGTGGCATCAAAGCGTCACCACGTCGAGGATGTGGACGATGTTGCCGTCCCCCAGCACCGCGGTCCCGCTGAGGCCCGGCGTCCCGCTGAGGATCCCCTCCAGGGGCTTGACGACGACCTCCTCCTGGCTGTTCACCTGGTCGCACCGCAGCGCCACCTGGCGCTCGGACTCGCGGATCCGGACGAGCATCCCCTCGTCGCCGCGGGCGCCGCCCGTACCGACGCTGCCTGCCATCGCGTCGCTGCCGGCGCCGGCGACCGCCGCGGCCCCGCCGTCGCCGGCCTCGGTCGGTCCGCCCGCGGCCTCGGCGGACTCCCCGGCCGCGTCCGCGCGGTCGCCGCCGTCGGTGGCGGCCGTCTCGGTTCCACCGGCGTCGGCGGTGGCGTGCGTGCCGGGCACGTCGAAGCGCTCGGCGAGGTCGACGACGGGGTAGATGTCGTCGTTGTGTTTGATCACGTCGTTGCCGTTGATCTGTTTGACCGCCGAGGTGCGGGTGATCTCGTCGACGTTCTTCAGCGGGACGCCGTACTCCTCGTCGCCGACCTCGACGAACAGCACCTTGACGATCGCCATCGTCACGGGCAGGCGCAGGGAGACGGTCGTGCCCTCGCCGGGCTCCGAGTCGACGCTGACGGAGCCGTCCAGTTGCGTGACGGTGTCGTGGACCACGTCCATACCGACGCCGCGGCCGCTGGTGTCGGTCACCTCGTCGGCCGTCGAGAAGCCGGGGTGGAAGACCAGGTCGTAGATCGCCGAGTCGCTCATGGCCTCGATCTCGTCGGAGGAACGGACGCCCTTCTCGATGGCCTTGCGCTCGATGGCCGCCACGTCGAGACCGGCGCCGTCGTCCTCGACCTCGATGATGACGTGGTCGCGCTCGCGGGAGGCGCGCAGTTCGACCTGTCCGGTCGGGGACTTCCCGGCCGCCTCGCGCTCGTCGGGGGCCTCGATCCCGTGGTCCAGCGAGTTGCGGATGATGTGCATCAGCGGGTCCGAGATCTCCGTCAGGATCGTGCGGTCGAGTTCGATGTCCTCGCCCTCGATAGTGAACTCGACGTCCTTGTCCAGTTCCCGCGAGAGGTCCCGGACCATCCGCGGGAACTTGCCGACGACCTTCTTCAGCGGGATGAGCCGCATGTCCATCACCGTGTTCTGGAGGTTCGCCGTGATCTTGTCGAGCTCGTTCAGATTCTCCGAGGCGCCCGCCAGGTCGTCGGTCTCGACCGCTCGCCGGAGCTTGATCCGGCTCGTGACCAGCTGCTCGACCAGCCCGTGCAGGTCGTCGAGCTGGTCGACGTCGACGCGCACGGATTTGATCTCGTCGACGTGTGCGCCGTCGTCGCCGCCCGAAGCGGTCGGTGGGGCGCCACCGGCGGGGTCGGCGGTTCCGGTCGCGTCCGCGTCGGCACCGCCGTCGTCGGCGTCTCCGCCGTCCGCACCGCCGAGGTGGTCGGTCACGTCGACGACGTCTGCGTCTGCGACGGCGCCGATGGCGTCGAGTTCCGCCGCGGCGGCGTCGGCGTCGGGGGCGTCGAGCGCGAGCGCGAAGGTGTCCTCGAACTCGCCGTCTTCGATCCCCTCGCGGTCGGGGTCGGCGTCGAGCAGGTCGAAGGTATCGGTGATCCGGTCCAGCGCGAGCATCGCGTCGACGCCGAGCATGTCGCCCTCGCCGACCGATACGTCCGCGCGGACGACGCGCCCCGCGGCGTCGTCGGCCGACACCTCGAAGGCCTCGACCGCAGCGTCGTCGGTGCCGTCCGCGGCGGTGTCGCCGCTGGCACCGCTCGCGCCGTCGCTACCACCTGCGCCGCCACCGCCGGCGGCCGGATCGGGCGCCCCGCCGGACTCGGCGTCGAAGTCGCTCCCTTCGAGGACGGCGCGCAGCTGCGCGACCATCTCCTCGGTGTCGGTGGTCGACTCGCCGTCGGACTCGATCTCGCGGACGATGACTTCGATCATGTCCACGCCCGCGAAGATGAGGTCCATCCGCTCGGGCGTGACCGTCATCTCGTCCTGGCGCATCGCGTCGAGCAGATCCTCGATGGCGTGGGCCAGGTCGCTGGCGTCCTCGAAGCCCATGGCGCCGAAGTTGCCCTTCAGCGTGTGGGCCGTCCGGAAGATCTGGTCCATCGCGGCCTGGTCGTCCGGGTCCGCCTCCAGGTCCAGCAACGAGTTGTTCAGGTCGGTTATCGCTTCCTCACTTTCGCGGATAAACGCGTCAAGATACTGGTCGTCCATTTAGGTCACCTCGAATGCGTCGAGTATCGCCGCCGCAACGTCGTTGACCGGTGCCACGCCGTCGACGCAGCCGGTCTCGATGGCTCGCTTGGGCATCCCGAAGACCGCCGACGTGGCCTCGTCCTGTGCGACCGTGTAGCCGCCGGCCTCGTGGATGGCGCGAACGCCGGCCGCGCCGTCCTCGCCCATCCCGGTCAGGATGACGCCTGCCAGCGGGTCCGTGACTCGCTCGGCGGCCGTCTCCATCGTCACGTCGACCGCGGGCCTGACGTTGTTGACCTGCGGGTCCTGCGTGAGTCCGACCCGCAGGCGACCGCGCCGGTAGCCCGTCACCTCCATGTGGTAGTCGCCCGCGGCGATGAGCGCCTCGCCGCCGCCGATCCGGTCGCCGTCGGTCGCCTCGCGGACGCTGTACTCGCTGCGAGCGTCCAGCCGTTCGGCGAAGCGGCCGGTGAACCCGCTGGGCATGTGCTGGACCACCAGCACACGCAGGTCCGCCGCCAGCGGCAGGTCCGAGAGGACCTGTTCGACGACGGTCGGCCCGCCGGTCGAGGAGCCGATGACGACCGTCGGGTCGTCGACGTACTCCGTCGCCGCGGTCCCCGCGTCGGGACCGGTCGTCGCCGCGCCGGCCGCGCCGTCGGGACCGACGCCGCCGGCGTCGACCCCGGACCCGGCGGTCCGGGCCGAGGCCACGTCCGAGGAGTCGGTCGGGTCGACGGCCGCGACGGACTCGACGACGTCGACGAGCTGGTCCTGCATGCGGGACATCTCCATCGACACCTCGCCGCCCGGTTTACGGAAGAAGTCGACGGCGCCCTTCTCCAGGGCCTGGAACGTCACGTCGGCGTTCTCGTCGGTGTGGGCGGAGAGCATCAGGATCGGGGTCGGCCGGGTCGACATGATCCGGTCGGTCGCCTCGATGCCGTTCATCTCCGGCATCTCGACGTCCATGGTCACCACGTCGGGGTCGGTCTCGGCGACCGCCTCGACGGCCTCTCGGCCGTTCTTGGCCACGGCGACCACGTCGATGCCGCTCTCCTCCAGGATGTCGGAGATGACGCTCCGCATGAAGTGCGAATCGTCGGCGACGACCGCTCGCGGCGACGAGCCTACTGCCATATCGGACCCCCGGTGACGGCTCGGGCGAAGCCCGAGCGGTGTCGCCGGAACCCAGCCGGAGCCGGCACCATACCTACTCACGTGTGACGGTAGCGTCGGGATAAAGACTCCGCCCGCGGAATCAGCGTTGATAACCCGGGAGACACGCTTAAGTCGCCGTCGCGGGCTCTTTCGGACAACGGCCACCCATGGCATCAGGCATCCAGAACGCGGCGCCGACGGCGACGGACGGACAGGTCCTGGAGTTCTCGCTGGGCGAGGAGACCTACTGCGTGAGCATCGACTACGTCACCGAGATCGTCGACGCCGGCGAGGTGACGACGGTCCCCAACTCCCCGCCGCACGTCCGAGGCGTGATGGACTTGCGCGGGCGTACTACCTCGATCGTCGACCCCAAGGTCGTCTTCGGGATCGGCGACGACGGGGCCGAGCGGCGGATCATCGTCTTCGACCCGGCGATCGTCGACGACCAGGGCGCGGCCGGCTGGCTGGTCGACGAGGTGTATCAGGTCGTCCGGATCGACGGCTCGGACGTGGACGACTCCCCGTCGCAGGACACAGACGCCATCCACGGCGTCGTCAAACGCGACGACGGGTTCGTCATCTGGGTCGACCCGAAGGCCGTCCACTCCGGGTGACGGGTTCACCGCGTCGTGGCGGCCGGTAACCGGCCCGTACCGGCTCCGCTGGGCCCCTCGCGTGCCCGCGTTCGCGAAGTGATCGCATGAACAAGACTTTTTACCACAGCCACCGGATGCTCCACCAGCCGAACTCCGCGAGGATCCACGGAAGACATGATCGAACTAACGAAAACCGGCATCGACGGGTTGGACGAGATCCTGAACGGTGGTATTGTCAAAAATTCGACTACCCTGGTGAGCGGGAATCCCGGGGCGGGCAAGAGCATCCTCTGTCTGCAGTTCATCTACAACGGCGTCGAGCAGTTCGACGAGAAGGGCATTTACCTCACCTTCGAGGAAGACGAGGAAGACCTGCGTGAGGCGGCCGAATCGATCGGCTTCGACAAGTGGGGCGAGTACGTCGACAACGGCGACATCAAGGTCTACGACAAGAAAGTCCTGCTGCGGGAGAACGACTTCTCCTCGTCGCTCGAGCTCCTGCTGGACGACTTCGAGGACAACGACTACGACCGAGTCGTCCTCGACTCGCTGGCGATGTTCGAGCTGTTCTTCGAGAACGAACAGGAGAAGCGAACGTACCTGCTGAAGTTCACGGACATCCTCAGCCAGAACGACCTGACGACGCTGATGACCAACGAGCAGGGCGCCGTCTTTCCCGACACGGAGATCGGACTGGAGAACTATCTCACCGACGGGAACATCTACCTGATCCAGACGCCGACCGAGTCGGGCGTCAACCGGTACGTCTGGGTGGCGAAGATGCGCAAGCAGGACATCGAGACCGACATCTTCCCGATGGAGATCTCCCACGGCGGGATCCGCGTCCACCAGAACGCCAGCGCGTTCTCGATGATGAGCGAGGACGACAATCCGCTGTAGCGGACTCGCCCCGTTCTCACGATTGTAAGCGGTTATTACTTCGTAAAACGGCTGTTTCGAACTGTCTGTGCGGCACATTGGCGCGTTCGACGATCGAACCGTCGTCCCGGTAACCGGGAGATACCGGCAGCGATAGATTTATACTGCGGTGAATATACGTTTTGATAACGGATGGCTTCAGCCGAGATCCTCCAGACCCTGGGGAACAAATACAGCGCAGAGATCCTGGACGCGACCGACGAACCCCAGTCGGCCCAGGAACTGAGCGACGAACTCGGGATCCCGATCGCCACCTGTTATCGCCGGATCGACGAGTTGACCGAGCACGACCTGCTCGAACTCCACGACAACATCCTCTCGGACGACCGCCGGCGCATCAAGGTGTATCGGCGAAACGTCGATACGGTCCACATCGACTTCGAGGAGTCGCTCACCGTGGAAGTCGAGGAGCGGACGGAGGTCACGAACAAGCTCGACGAAGCCTGGCGCACTCTCTCAGAGGGCTAGACCGCGCGTACGCGGGTTCTCGGCGCACCGCAGTCTCTGGTGGCCGCGCTCCACCGTCGTCGTCCGCTTCGGACCGGTCTGCCCCCGGACGACGGCGGTAGGCCGCCGTTCTCTCTGGTTGTCGTTTGTTATCACGAGAGATATTTTCGAGGGTGGATTTAATACGGGGTGTCGAGAAGCCCGATCCAACGTGGTTACAGTGATCGAACTACTCTACGCCGTATCGACGCTCGTCTTCGTCGTCGCCGGACTGACGATGGTCGGCATGGCGATGCGAGCGTACGTACAGACGTCCCGACAGGCGATGCTTCACCTCTCGCTGGGGTTCTCGCTGGCGGTGGCCGGCGCGGCTGCGACGATGATCAGTGCCTTCCTGACGGGCTTCGCCGGGCCGCGGTCGCTGTTGCTGGTCAACAGCGGGCTGACGACCTTCGGCTACCTCTTCGTCATGTACAGCCTCGTCACCTACGACTGACCCGCATCGGGACTCAGTATCATATCTTCAATCAATACTTGAATATCTTCGACGCGAATGCGAAACGGGACAAAGCCCCTATTCGCCAGTTTTAAACAATCTGTGGCCTGTTTTCCTCGCTGAGAACGACGTACGTTCCAGTCGGTTGCGGTTTTAATATCGATAATTGGGGGATCACCCTTAATACGTAAGCGTGGAATCCTCGGAGTAGAGTCCGGGCGCACCGACGTTCCCGGGCGGAGAATCCCATGCTACACAACGAACGCAACGAACGAGACCGCGGGCAGGTCGGTATCGGGACCCTCATCGTGTTCATCGCGATGGTCCTGGTGGCGGCGATCGCGGCAGGCGTGCTGATCAACACGGCGGGCTTCCTGCAGACGAAGTCCGAAGAGACGGGCCAGCAGTCAGGACAGCAGGTCACTAACCGGCTGCAAGTCGCGGCCGCGACGGGGACCAACCTCAGCAACCAGGAGGTCGGCGTCGTCAACATGACGCTGAAGAAGTCGCCGGGGGCGAGTAACATCGACCTCGAGAACGCGACCGTGCAGTGGGTCGGTCCCTCGGGCACGTACAACCTGGTCAACGCCAGCGTCGACGCCTCGGGCGCGGACGGCCACTTCGGTATCGTTCCGTTCAAGGACTCCGACGGTTCCCATCCGGTGCTCAACGACCCCGACGACCGTATGGTGATGGTCTTCGACCTCGGGCGTGACGACGTGGTCTCCGACGACCTGTCCTCGCTCGACACCCGCGTGGGTCGTCAGACCGGTGCCGGCAGCGGTGACGGACAGACCTACTTCGGCGACCAGATCCCGGAGGGTGCCTCGATCAACGTCAAGATCACCACGAAGTCCGGTGCGACCACGAGCGAACAGCTGACCGTTCCCGAGACGCTCTCGGGCTCGGAAGCTGTCCAGCTCTAAACCTGTCGAAGTTCGTTCATTCGACGGAACTAAACCCTTTTATCGCAGACAACACCGTATGGCCACGGGTGACGACGAGCCGACCGAGGGGGACGACGGCCCCATCCTCTCGCCCGACGAGCTCGACATCAGCCAGGACGAGCACGTCGCCGAGATCGACGACGGCCGGTACGTCGTCTCGCCGAGCGACCCCATCGACGACGTTCCGGCCGTGAGCGACGGCGCGTCGTCCGGGGAGCCGGCCCCCGAACCCGCCACCGAACCGGCGCCGGAGCCGCCGGAGCTGACGGAGGCCGACGTCCACGAGTTCCTCGCGACGCGGTTCTCCGATTCGGGATCGCGCTACGGGTTCGACATCACGGCGACGTTCGACGGGTCGATCCAGCAGCGACAGATGGTCTCGAACGACGTGGTGACGATCTTCGAGAGCCTCGTGCTGTGGTACGCCCAGCAGATCGACGGCAAGACGCCCGTCGAGGAGGTGCTGGGTATCCTCCTCATGGAGGCCAACGTCCCGGTCCGATACCCGCCGGCGAGCCTCAGGCGCCTGCTCGAATCGACCGAACTCTCGCCGGAGGACTCGATCGCCGACCTCATCGCCGCCGTCGGCGACGAGGACGGGTTCAGGCTCTGAGACCGTCCGCGGGATCGCCCGCGGCCGGCCGGGTCGGCTGTCGCGGATGCTATCAATCCCGATAATTTACGGGAAGGCTTTATCTGGGTTTTCACAGTACCACAGAGGTGATAGGCCCATGTCAGACGTATTGATAGCCGACGACTCGGAGTTCATGCGAAACCTGCTACGCGAGATCCTCGAGGAGGATCACAACATCGTGGGCGAGGTGGAGAACGGCGTCGAAGCGGTCGAGACGTACAAGGAGGCCGAACCGGATCTGGTGATGATGGACATCGTGATGCCCATCCGCGACGGGATCGAGGCGACCGACGAGATCAAGACCTCCAACCCGGAGGCGAACGTCATCATGTGTACGAGCGTCGGTCAGGAGGAGAAGATGAAAGAGGCGGTCAAGGCCGGCGCGGACGGCTACATCACGAAACCGTTCCAGAAGCCCAGCGTCATGGAAGCGATCGAGGACGTCGTCCCGTCATGAAAGTCGACGTCCAGTCGCTCGGGACGTTCAACCGCCTGGCACACGAGGGGGCCGAACAGGCCACCCAGTCGCTCTGTCAGATGACCGGGCTGGACGCCGTCGTCGACGTGACGAAGATCACGCTGGTCGACCGCGCGGACGTGGGCGACCAGCTGGGCGACGGCGAGTACGTCGGCGTCCAGTTCGCCTTCGACGGCGAGCTCGCGGGCGACACCGTCCTCGTGTTCGACCGGGCGGGCAGCGAGACGATCGTCGAGTCGCTGGTGCCCGGCGGGTCCGACGACGAGGCGATGGCCCGCTCCAGCGTCGAGGAGATCGGCAACATCATGATGAGCGGATTCATCGACGGCTGGGCGGACTTTCTGGAGACGACCATCGAACACTCCCCGCCGGAGTACGTGGCGGGCGACGGGTCGGCGATGCTCCCCGATCCCCCCGCGGACGCGGAGCGCAGCCAGGTGTTCGTCTTCAAGAGCGAGATCGAGTGGGTCGGCGAGTCGGTGAGCTTCTACATCTACATGTTCCCCGAGTACGACCCGCTCGCGGACGTGATGGCCCGGACCGCCGACACGGAGGACGACGCCATCCCGATCGACAAGCTCGAGGTCTTCAACGAGATGACCAAGGACGGCACTCAGCAGGCCGCCGCCAACGTCGAGATGATGACGGGGATCGAGACCGACGCCGAGGTCACCCGCCTGAGCTTCGCGCCGATCGAGGACGTGCCCAAGCAGGTCGGGACCGACACGTACGTCGGGACCGTCGTCGAGTTCACGGGCGTCCCGAGCGGCTTCCTCCTCGTGCTGTTCGACGAGGCGTCGGCCGTCCACATCGCCGAGGCGATGATGCCGGTCGAGATGGACGCCGACGAGCTGACCGATCAGCACAAGGCCGCCATCGAGGAACTGGGCAACATCATGACCTCGGGGTTCGTCGACGGCTGGGCGAACGTGCTCCAGACCTCCGTCGAACACACGCCGCCCCGGCTGGTCCACGACATGGGTCGGGCGGTCGTCGACCCGCTTGCCGCGCAGGTCGGCCAGCATCAGGAACACGCCTTCATCATCGACTCGGAGATGCGCACCGACGACATCGCGTTCGGGGCCGAGATCCACGCCCTCCCGAACGAAACAGAGTTACGTCAGGCGCTCGATGAGTTGCTCGTCGAACGGGCCGACGAGACCGAGGCCGACGTCGAAACGATCTTCTGACACATGAAAGTTTACGACGGGACGACGGCCGAGAGCGAACCCGCGACCCAGCCCGAGCGGGTGAAAGTCGGGATCGCCGAGTCGAAGGTCGCGGACGGAGACGCCTTGCTCACGACGAGCGGGCTCGGTTCGTGCCTGGGCGTGGCGGTGTACGATCGGTCGGCGGCGGTCGCCGGCCTCGTCCACGTCATGCTCCCCTCGATCGACGAGATGGAGGGCGACAACGACGCGAAGTTCGCCGACTCGGGGATCCGGGCGCTCGTCGCCGACATGGAACGGCGGGGCGCCGACCGCGAGCGGATGGAGGCGAAGATCGCCGGCGGCAGCGACATGCTCGACTTCTCCGAGAACGGCTCGGGGATCGGCGTGCGCAACGTCGAGACGGGGCGGCGGACCCTCGCCGAGTTCGACATCCCCATCGTCGGCGAGGACGTGGGCGGCGACCACGGTCGCTCGCTGCGCCTCGAAACGACGAGCGGCGATCTCATCGTCAAAAGTGCGAACCGCGATCCGATCACGCTGTAGCTGTCAGGATGTGGGAACGTCCGTCCGACGTGCGTCCGACGGGGGCGCGGTCGGGACTCCAGGGAACACGCTTCTTTCTCCGATCTTTCCGCGGAATTAACGTCCGACGTTTCTTTCCGCTCGCTCGCCGTTAGTTCAACGGCGGTAGCCGCGAATTAACTCGTCTATTATCAGTAATGATACCAGAAACGATACATTGAAGGGTGTTAGAGCGAACGTACCGACGTAATGAGTCTCGTCGCTCAGTCGCTCGGCCCGGTCGCGCCGGGTGCGTCGGACGCGCTCCCGGCGCTGTTGGTCGTGTTGACCAGCGGCGTTCTCGGGATGAGCATCCGACAGATGATCGACATCTTCGGCGACGGCGACGGGAACGACGAGGACGACGAGAGCATGGCCGACGGCGGGCTGATGGCCGAAGACGGCGACGACGAGGAGCTCGGCGGCTTCGGCGGCCTCGACGACGACGACGACGAGTTCGGCGAGTTCGGCGACGACGAGTTCGGCGACATGGACGACGGCGGCGGTTCGGACACGGACGAACTCGAACACCGCCTCGACGAGCTGGAGACCGAGGTCGGGAGCCTCTCTTCGACGGTTAACACCGTCCGCAACGAGAACGAGCAGATCGCCGAGACCGTCGACGACGTCGAGGAGAACGTCCGGAAGCTGCTGGACATCTACGAGATGGTCACCCGGGGCGTCAACCCGTTCGCCGACGACATGGAGCCCGGCGGGATGGGCGGTGCCGGCGGCGGCGGGAACTTCGGCCTGTTCGACGACGGCGGCGACGACGGCGACGAGGAGGACCTCGACGACGAGATCGCCAACGCCGACGCCGAGGGCTTCTTCGACGAGGACCTCGTCGAGGACGACGGTGATCCCGAAGGCAGCGTCGACGACGTGATGGACGGCGGCGGCGACGACCTCGGCGGCTTCGAGGACGACGGCGGGACGTTCGACGACGGCGCGCTGGACGACGAGCTCGGTGGGATGGATGGCCTGGACGATGGGATGGACGGCCTGGACGACGGGATGGACGGCCTGGACGACGGGATGGACGGCCTGGACGACGGGATGGACGATCTCGACGACTTCGACGACGCGGACGACGGAGGAGACGACGACATGAGCGACGCATCCGACGGGGAGGGCGGCAAGTCCTTCGCGGAACTGAAAGACGAGTACGAGTCCGGCGACGCCGAGTGGGCCGACGAACTGGAGGGCGAGCCGGAAGACGACGACGCGGAGGAGGACTCGCTCGAAGAGGACCTCGGCGACGCCGACGACCTCCTCGACGACACCGAGGGGTCCGGCGGCGACATGGCCGACGACGACCTCTTCGACGAGGTCATCGAGGACGACGGGATGGACGGGATCGACGACGAGGTCGAGGCCGACGCCGAACTCACCGACGAGGCGACCGCTGGGACCTCCGAATCGACCGAGCCCGAGCCGGAACCGGAGTCGACCGAGCCCGAGCCGGAACCGGCCGACTCGGAACCCGAACCGACCGAGCCGGAGACGACAGCGGACTCGGGGCCCCAGTCCGGGAGCGCCGCGGCGGACGCGGCCGCCGAGGCGGCGACCGCCGAGGCGGATTCCGACGGCAAGCCGTACCTCGCGACGATGCCGGAGGGGATCGCCAGCGAACTCGTGGTCGTCGAGTGGCTGGAGTACCTCGTCGAGCAGGTGGGCGTCCGCGAGACGGCGCGAGCTATCGACTACTACGAGCGGATCGACTGGGTGGCCGAGCCGGTGGCCGACGACCTGCAGGCGTACCTGCGGGGCTTCGACGGCTCGGGTGGCGAGGGCGGACTGACGATCGACCACCACACCCAGAGCCTGCGATACATCAGCCAGCTCGACGGCGACGCCGCCGAGACCGTCGCGCTCTCGAAACTCGCGGGATCTCGGGGAGGTGGTCCCGATGGGCTTCAGCGTTAGCGGCTCCGCGGCCCTGATCTTCGCCGGTTTGCTCATCGCCTTCGGCATGTGGCACAGCGCCGCCACCAACAGCTTCGAACGGGTCTCGGAGGCCCAGAGCGACCGTTCGGACGGCCTGCTCGACCAGACGAACACCGCCGTCGTCGTCGACTCGGCGACGACCGCCGACGGGGACCTGACCGTCGAGGCGACCAACACCGGGTCGACGGCGCTGTCGCTCAACGAGACGGATCTGCTGGTCGACAACGAGTATCGGACCGGCTGGCGAGCGAACGCCACCGTCGACGGCGACGCCGCGACGTACCTGTGGCTCCCGGGCGAGCGGCTCACCATCCGGGTCGCCGGAGGGAACGCGTCCGGCCGCGTCAAACTCGCGACCGAGGCCGGCGTCGCGGACACGGAGGTGGTCGCCTGATGGGCTTCTCCGTCAGCGGGTCGCTGGTGGTGGTCCTGCTGGGGCTGTTCGTCGCCCTGTCGGCGTACTACGGTAGCGTCTCCAACGCCGGCGAACGCCTCCACGACGCGCGCAGCGCCGTCCAGGAGCGCGCCGACCGGATCGCAGACGCCGACATCGCGATCACGGGGATCAGCGTGGTCACGGAACCGTCCTGCGGCGTCCGAGTCGCGGTCAACAACACCGGCTCGACGAGGCTCCGCCTGAGCGACACCGACCTGCTGCTGGGCAACAGCTACCGGACCGGCTGGGCCGAGGGTGCTGTCGTCGACGGCACGGCCAACGGGTCGGAGCCGGGGACGGACCTGTGGCTCCCCGGCGAACGGCTCACCGTCGAGGAGACCGGTCTCGACGCCGCGCCGCGGTCGGTCAAGGTCGTCTCCGGCCCCGGCGTGGCCGCGACCCGGGGGGTGACCGCCGCGTGTTCGTGAGCGCTCGACCGGTCGCCCCCAGCGTCCGGGCGATCCGCGCCGACAGCGTGGAGGTGGTCCACCGTGGCTAGCGTCTCCGTCTCGCACATGATCCTGTTCATCGCGTCGATGCTGGTCGCCGCCAGCGTCGCCGGCGTGTTCACCGACACCGTCGGTCAGCTGAGCAACGCGATCGACGACCAGGGGCTGCAGGTCAGCCAGGACGTGCGTACCGACGTGGAGATCATCAGCGACAGCGGGTCGGCGAACGTCTACGACGAGGTGACCGACAACATCACGCTCCACGTCAAGAACACGGGCTCGGAGACGTTGCCGGCCGAACCGAGCGCGGTCAACGTCTTCGTCGACGGCCGGTTCGAGACGGACGTGAACGTGACGCTGTACGGTGAAGGCCCCAACTGGCGGCCCGGAGCGGTCCTGAAACTGGTGATCGACCGGGCCGACGACCCGCTGGCGCTGAACACCGACCACCGCGTGAAGGTGGTCGTCAACGGCGACGAGGAGGTGTTCGAGTTCCGCACATGAGTATCGCGACCAACGACCTGTTCTCGCTCGGGCTGAAAGAGCGCGACCGGATCAACAAGGAACTGGGCGGCGGTATCCCCCCGGGGAGCATCGTCCTCGTGGAGGGCGACTACGGCGCCGGCAAGTCCGCCATCAGCCAGCGCTTCGCCTACGGGCTCTGCGAGGAGGGGCACTCGGTGACGATGCTCTCGACCGAACTCACCGTCGGGAGCTTCCTCGACCAGATGCACTCGCTGAACTACGGCATGGTCGAGCACCTCCTCGACGAGAACATGCTGTTCCTGCACGCCGACATCGGCGACGGGAACACCTTCTCCGGGCAAGAGGAGGAGGGCGAGCGGAAGGAACTGCTCAAGCGCCTGATGGAGGCCGAGGTGATGTGGGACTCGGAGGTCGTCATCATCGACACCTTCGACGCCATCCTCCGCAACGACCCCAAGTTCGAGGCGCTGGTCCGTCAGAACGAGGAGCGGCAGGCCGCCCTGGAGATCATCTCCTTCTTCCGGGACATCATCTCCCAGGGGAAGGTCATCATGCTGACCGTCGACCCCTCGACGCTCGACGAGGAGGCCATCGGTCCGTTCCGTGCCATCGCCGACGTGTTCCTCGAACTGGAGATGATCGAGGTCGGCAACGACGTGCGGCGCCAGATAAGCGTCCTCCGCTTCGCCGGCATGGGCGAGCAGGTCGGCGACACCATCGGGTACTCGGTGCGCTCGGGTACCGGCATCGTGATCGAATCGCGCAGCGTGGCGTGACCACCCCACCACGGAGACCAGTACAGCCATGACAGACCACGGACGACCCAAACCCTCGGACGAACTCAGGCAAGTCGCATCGCGCCGTCCGCACCTGATGGACCACCTGAAGAAGTTCAAGCAGATCACCGGGGAGTTCCCGACGTTCATCGAGGAGGCCGACGACGACTACGAGTCGAATCGGCCGAACGTCCTCTACCCCGTCGGCGGGCCGATCTTCTGTCACATCTACGGCGATATCGGCCAGGACATGAAGTACTACGCCATCGAGCCGGAACTCGACGACGAGGAGTCGGTCGTCTTCGAGGAAGTGCGCAACAAGCTCCTCCAGAAGAGCGTCAACAAGCCCGCCCCCACCAGCGACACGGAGTACGACGACCGCATCGAGGAACTCCTCCAGGAGTCGACCGCCGTCAAGAGCGGCGCCAGCGACGAGAACGGCGTCCTCTCGCGGTTTAACAAACTCTCGAACATCGGGAAGGTCGAGGTGACCGAGTCGACCTACGAGAACATCCTCTACCGACTCAATCGGGACATCGTCGGCCTCGGGCCGCTGGAACCGGTCATGCGCGACCCGGCCAACGAGGACATCCACGTTATCGGCCCCCACGAGTGTCACGTCGACCACTCGGTCTACGGGATGCTCTCGACCACCGTGGACTTCGGCACGCCCGAGGAGTACGACCAGTGGCTCAAGAACATGGGCGAGCGCATCGGCGACCCCGTCTCCGACAGCGACCCCATCGTCGACTCGACGCTCCCGGACGGCTCGCGTCTCAACCTCATCTACTCCGACGACGTGTCCGTCAAGGGTCCCTCCCTGACCATCCGTCAGGGCGACGACGTGCCGCTGTCGATCTTCCAGATCACCAAGTGGGGCACGCTCTCGCCGCAACTGGCCGCCTATCTCTGGCTCTGCCTGGAGAACGAACAGACCGTCTTCGTCGTCGGGGAGACGGCGTCGGGGAAGACCACGACGCTGAACTCCATCATGGCGTTCATCCCCCGCGACGCGAAGATCTACACCGCAGAGGACACCGCCGAGGTCCTGCCGCCACACGACACTTGGCAGAAGCTCCTGACTCGGGAGGGCGAGGACGAGGGGTCCAGCGTCGACATGTTCGACCTCGTCGCGGCCGCGCTGCGTTCTCGCCCCGACTACATCATCGTCGGTGAGGTCCGTGGCGAGGAGGGTCGCATGGCGTTCCAGGCCGCCCAGACCGGCCACCCGGTCATGCTGACGTTCCACGCGAGCGACATCGTCTCGATGATCCAGCGGTTCACCGGCGAACCGATCAACGTCCCGGAGACGTTCATGGACGTGGCCGACGTGGCGCTGTTCCAGAACCGCGTCAAGCAGGGCGACCAGGTCCTGCGTCGGGTGACCTCCGTCCAGGAGATCGAGGGCTACTCCAAGGAGATGGACGGGGTCGTCACCCGTCAGTCGTTCTACTGGGACCCCGTCGAGGACGAGATCGTCTTCCAGGGGATGAACAACTCCTTCGTCCTCGAAGAGCAGATCGCGACCCTGCTGGGCTACGAGGACACCCGCGACATCTACGACGACCTCAACTTCCGTGCGAGCATCATCGAGCGGGCCATCCAGGAGGGGATCCTCGGATACCACGAGGTCAACGAACTGATCGAGGACTTCCACCGCGACGGCGTGGAGGGGCTCCCCTTCGACATCCACAGGACCGAGTGATGGCGTCGGCAGACGAATCCGCAGGGACCGTCGAACTCACCGTCACCTCCGCCCTCGCCGGGCTGATCGACGCCTACGAGCAGATGCCGATGCCGCTGAACCGGTACCTCGGCGTCATCCTCGTCCCCTCGGCCGTCTTCTTCGTCGCCACCGTCGGCGTCGCGCTCCTGCTCGACGTCGCGCTGATGATCCGGGGGCCGATCCCCCTGCTCGGCTTCCTGATGTTCGCCTCCGCGGTGTTCTACCCGAAGATACTGCTCTCCCAGCGCAAGAGCGAGCTCAACAACCAGTTCCACCTCGTCGTCACGCACATGACGGTCCTCGCGACGACGAACATCGACCGGATCGAGGTGTTCCGACAGCTCGCGAAACAGGACCAGTACGGCGAGATGGCCGCCGAGATCGGCCGCGTCGTCGAACTCGTCGACACCTGGAACCTGAGCCTCGACGACGCCTGCCGCCGCCGCGCCAAACAGGTCCCAAGCGACGCCGTCTCCGACTTCTTCGACCGCCTCGGCTACACGCTCGGCGCCGGGCAGGCCCTCGACGACTACCTCGTCTCCGAACAGGACCAGATCATCGCCAACTACAAGACCGTCTACCAGGGCACGCTGGACAACCTGGAGGTCATGAAGGACCTCTACCTGTCGATGATCCTCTCGATGACCTTCGCGCTCGTGTTCGCCGTCGTCCTCCCGGTGCTGACGGGCACCAACCCGACGATGACCGTCAGCGCCGTCATCGTCCTCTACGTGTTCGTCCAGTCGGGGTTCTACCTCGCCATCCGGTCGATGGCCCCCCACGACCCGCTGTGGTACCACCCCGAGGACAAACCCTCGCCGATCGAGGACAAGATCCGCAACGCCACGATCGCCGGCACGGCCCTCTCGGGCGGTCTGCTCGCCTTCTCGCTGGTCGGCATGCTCGGCCTCTCCCCGGTCACGCTCGACGACGTGGTCTTCTTCCTCGACCCGTTGCCGCTGCCGTTCTACGCCGCCATCCCGACGCTGCCCCTGCTGATCCCGGGCCTCGTCGTCAACGCCGAGGAGAAGAAGATCAAGGCCCGGGACGAGGAGTTTCCCAGTTTCATCCGCGCGCTCGGGGCGACGGAGGGCGCCAAGCAGTCGACGACGTCGACGGTCCTCGAATCGCTGCGCAAGAAGGACTTCGGCCCGCTGACCGACGACGTCGACAACCTCTACAAGCGGCTGAACATGCGCATCGAGACGACCCAGGCGTGGCGCCACTTCACCGCCGAGTGTCGCTCCTCGCTCATCCAGAAGTTCTCCGAGATGTACCTCATCGGCCGCGAGATGGGCGGCGACCCCAAACTGCTGGGCGAACTCATCTCAGAGAACATGATGGAGGTCCAGCAACTGCGCCAGCGCCGGGCCCAGGCCACCACGACGCTCATCGGCCTGCTCTACGGGATCACCGCCGCCTCGACCTTCGCCTTCTTCATCGGCCTGCAGGTCGTCAACATCCTCGCCTCGATGAGTCTCGACCTGCAGAGCGGGACCAGCAACTTCGACGTGGGCAGCCTCATCAACACCGAGGTGTACAACATCCCGCTCATCGAGTTCCTGCTGATCGTCATCATCATGTTCGGCGCCATGCTGTCGGCGCTGATGGTCCGCACCGTCGACGGCGGCCACAAGATCAACACCTACGTCCACTTCGTCGTCCTCACCTGGGTCGGATCTATCACCGGCGTCATGACCAAGTGGCTGGTGACGCAGTTCCTCGCCATCTAGGGACCACCTCGTTTCCATCTTTTTGCGGGCGGGGTTTCCTCGCTCGCTTCGCTCGCTGCGGGGAACCCCGCCCGCAGAAACATGGGTGAAAAAGCCGCATCTCGGCCTCTGGCCTCGATGCGGTGAACCGGCGCCTCCGGCGCCGGATGCGGGATATAAACCTGCCTGTCCCCGGCTCGGCCGACGAGACGGCCTCCCGGCCACCGCCACCCCATCCAAATCGCCCCGCGCCGCAGCGAAACCGCTACCGCCCCGGCCGCAACCGCCAGCCGCGCACCACCCCGTCGCTGGCCTGAACGGCCCCGTACAACTATCCGGCAGCCATCCGACGACCGACCATGGCAGAACCGGAAGACACGCTCGCGCGCTCGCCCGTCGACTTCGACTCCGCGGTGGCGTACGCGCTCCACCCGGAGATGCGTCGGCTCATCATCCTCTATCTCGTCGGGACGCTCCTGCTCCCCATCGGTCTCTCGATGTTCGTGAACCCGCCCTTCATCGGGGGGCTCGCGGAGATCGTCCGCCAGATCATCGGGCTGGGGATCGTCCTCGTCGGCGCGACGTTCTTCTTCGGCGGCGTCGTCGGCGCGGCGTTCAAGGTCGTCGCCGACGCGAACATCCTCGCCGCCGCCCTGTTCGAGGACTGACGGAAGCTGAGCCGTTTTGTCGCTGGCGCTCGTAGCCGGTGGCATGTGTGGCCGCTACAGCCTCTTCGCCCCGCCCGACGACATCGAGGAGCGCTTCGACGCGACCTTCGAGTACGAGTCCGAACCGCGCTACAACGCCGCGCCGAGCCAGTCGCTCCCGGTGATCGCCGGCGACGACCCCGAGACGATCCGGCGGATGGAGTGGGGACTGGTCCCCGAGTGGGCCGGCGACCGTTCGGAGTTCGAGTTCATCAACGCACGCGCGGAGACAGTGCGAGAGAAACGCAGCTTCGCCGACGCGTACGAGTCTCGCCGCTGTCTCGTCCCCGCGGACGGGTTCTACGAGTGGACCGACCGCGGCGGCGAGAGCGGCAAACAACCCTACCGCGTCACCGTCGGCGACGACGAGCTGTTCGCGATGGCCGGCCTGTGGGAGCGCTGGACGCCCCCGCAGACCCAGACCGGCCTGGGCGACTTCGGCGGCGGGTCGGCGCCCGATAACGACCCCGACCCGGTCGAGACGTTCACCGTGATCACCACCGAACCGAACGAGACCGTCGCCGACTTGCACCACCGGATGGCGGTGATCCTCGATCCGAGCGAGGAGGAATCCTGGCTCACCGGCGACCCCGACGAGGTCGAGTCGCTGCTGGACCCCTATCCCACCGAACCGATGCGGACGTATCCGGTGTCGACGGCCGTCAACAACCCCGCGAACGACACGCCCGACGTGCTCGAAGCGGTCGAAGTCGGCGAGTGATCGGGGGCCGAGCCCATCGCGGGGTCCGGCGCGCCGCCGATTCGAATCCTTTTAGGGTACGACCGGACAACGGGTCGGTATGGCTATCAAACCCGCCTACGTCAAGAAGACCGGGACACTGCTGATGGAGCGGTATCCGAACGCCTTCGGTCAGGACTTCGAGCACAACAAGGAAGTCGTCACCGAACTCACGAACGTCGAGTCCAAGGGCGTCCGGAACCGCATCGCCGGCTACGTCACCCGCAAGCAGGGCCAGCCCGTCGAGGCGTAAGCGGCTCTCCGCTCTCTCTCTTTCACCCGTCTCCGCTCGCCCCCAGCGGCCGTGCCGTCCCCGGAATTGCGGATGATCGATCCTCACCGTGGTAGACGTATCCAAACAGTTTTGAATGGCGGTCGCACTATCCCGGAACAATGACTGTCAGCGTAGGCATCCTCGGTGCGACCGGTGCAGTGGGCCAGCGACTCATCCAGCTGATCGACCCGAACCCCGACTTCGAGATCGAAGCGCTCACCGCGAGCGAATCCAGCGTGGGCAAGAGCTACCGCGAGGCGAGCAAGTGGCGCATCGACATGCCGATCCCCGACGACGTGGCCGAGACGGAGGTCGTGGCCACCGACCCCGACGCGGTCCCGGACGACGTGGATCTCATCTTCTCGTCGCTGCCGTCCAGCGTCGGCGAGCGCGTCGAGCCCGAGTTCTGCGAGGCGGGCTACGTCGTCTCCTCGAACTCCTCGAACGCCCGCGCGGACGACGACGTGCCGCTCGTCATCCCGGAGGTCAACGCCGACCACATGGACCTCATCGAGGTCCAGCGCGACGAGCGCGGCTGGGACGGCGCGCTCATCAAGAACCCCAACTGCTCGACGATCACGATGGTGCCGCCGCTGGCCGCCCTCGACGAGGCCGCCGGCCTCGAACGCATCGAGGTCGCCACCCTCCAGGCCGTCTCGGGCGCGGGGTATTCGGGCGTCTCGTCGATGGAGATCATCGACAACGCCATCCCCCACATCGGCAAGGAGGAGCAGAAGATGGAGACCGAATCGCGCAAGCTGCTCGGCGAGTTCGACGGCGCCGAGGTCCACTGGCACGGCGCCGACGTGGCCGCCTCGTGCAACCGCATCCCGACCATCGACGGCCACCTGGAGAACGTCTGGGCCGACACCGAGGAGGACATCTCGCCCTCGGCTGTCGAGGACGCGATGAGGGAGTACCCGTCGCTGGACCTGCCGTCCTCGCCCGACCAGCTCATCGAGGTCTTCGACGAGCCCGACCGCCCCCAGCCCCGCATGGACCGCAACCTCGGCGACGGCATGACGGTCTCTGTCGGTGGGGTCCAGGAGACCACCCACGGCCTCCAGTTCAACTGTCTCGCCCACAACACCCTGCGCGGTGCGGCCGGGGCGAGCGTGCTGAACGGCGAACTGCTGGTCGACAGCGGCTACCTGTAGCGCCGTCCGGAGACAGCGACTTTTCCGAGCGCGAGTCCTACCGATCGGCCAGCGCGACGAGTCGATACGTCGGGCTGTCGCTGGCGTACAGCGGGACGTAGACGCGTCCACCTGCGGCGACCGGCCCGCCAAGGGGGCGGTCGACGGCGTGGTCGACGGTCCAGCGCACCTCGCCCGTTCGACGGTCGACGGCGGTAGTGGTAGCGTGGCCGCTCGGGTCCCTGGCTTCCGTCGTGACGATCACCGATCGGTCGGTCACCAGCGGACGGGTGCCGAATCGCACACCTCCTCCGCCGGGCAACGCCGTCCGCCACCGTTCTTGCCCGTCGGCCGCACCGAGCGCGACGAGGTCGTCACCGTCGGTCGCACCGTACAGCCGGTCGCCGTCGGTGGCGAACCCGGTGACGATGTCGGCCGGACGCGTCCAGCGGCGCGTGCCGTCGTCGAGGTCGATGGCGTGGATCCGACTGTTCTCGAAGTGCGTGGGCACGAAGACGGTGTCGTCGGCGACGGTCGGGGTTCCGAAGGAGGCCTCGCGGACGTAGCGCCACTCCGACGAGCCGGTCCCACCCGGTTCGAGCGCGACGACGGTCCCGACGATCCCCGTCGTGTAGAGGACGCGCCCGCCCGCGCCGGCCGGCGATCCGCTCGCGAGGCGGTCGTCGCCCGTCCGGTAGGCCCACTGCTCGCGACCCCGCTGGTCGAACGCCAGCAGTTCGTCGCCCGTCGACGCGTAGACGGTGCCGCGATAGCCGAGCGCGGCCTCGTTGATCGAATTCTCGGTCTCGTGACCCCAGCGCGGGCTCCCGTCGCGGGCGTCGAGCGCGTGGAGGCCGGTCCGACTCGCCGTCCCGACGTACACCGACCCGCGGTAGACGACCGGCGGACACCCGGAGATGGCGTCACCGAAGCCCGGGAGCGGTCGCCGCCACTCGCGGCGGCCATCGCTCGCGCGGAGTGCGTCGACCACGCACCCCCCGTCCCCGTCGCCGGACTCGGTTGCGGTGCTCCCGTAGACGAACACGCGTTCGCCGACGACTGCCGGCGTCGCCAACCCGCCGCTCCGCCCGACTGACCACTCCTCGGTCGGGTCGTCGATCCGAACCTCGGGCGCGAACCCAGCGTGGCGGGCGTCGCGGCCGAACTGCGGCCAGCCGTTCGACTCGTCGGGGAGCGGATCGGTCGTTGTCTCGGCGGTTTCCGGCCAGCCGTCCCCGCCAGGACCGGTGCCGTCGGCGAGGGCGCAGCCCGCGAGTGACGCGGCGCCGACCGTCGCCAGGAACCGCCTGCGTGAGTGGGAGGGCACATCGGGACGGCGTCCACCCGCCGCATAAGTCTTGTCGAGTTGATGGCTCCCCGGTCCCGGTCGGCGTCGTCGCGCGGAAACGACGGACGTTTTCCCGTCCGACCTCGTACCACGGGTATGGACGAGGGGACCTATCGCGTGTTGCCCGGCGGCGACGAGGAGACGTGGCGCTTTCTCGACCGCGAGACCTACGAGACAGTCGCCGTCCCCCGCGAGGGACACGACGCGCCCGTGGACGACCTCCAGCCGGGCTACCTCGTCGACGCCGGGCTCGACTGGGGGTCGGAGGAGCCCACGGTCCGGACGCTCTCGGTGCAGCGCCCCACGCTCTACACCTACGTCGCCGACGCCGACCCGGTCTTCGAGGTCGCCGAGAGCCTCTGGGAGGAGACGCGCGCGGCCGGCGACGGGATGAACGCCACGCAGACCTACAACACCGACAACGCGGTCAACGGCGTCTGTTACGTCTTCGCCGACTCGGGCCACCCCTCGATATTCGACGAGTTCCGGTCGGGCGCCCGGCCGGTCGAGCCGCTGGTCGACCGGGTCAACGACGGTCCCGACGAACCACAAGCGCGGGAGGTGTTCGTCCTCGACCCCGTCGACGGGGGGTTCACCGTCGTCACGATCACCCTCTCGAAGGCCGGTCGCTTCGCCGAGACGCTGCGGGAGACCTACGAGCGCGACCACCCCGACGAACCGCTAGTCTGAGCGCGCTCCGGTCGTTCTCTCCCCGTGCCGGGACGGCCGCCCGCCGGTGCGACACCTTATCAGTCTGCAACGCACTAGCACACGTATGAGCATCCCGTCCGTCGTGGCCGTCCTCACGGGCTCCGCCACACCGCCTCTCCAGGCGCTCCCCGGCGTCTCGCCGCTGACGATAGTCGGGGGACTCCTCCTCCTGATCGCCGTCGCCGCGGTGTACTCGGCGGTCGAGATCGTCGAGGCCTACGAGAAGGAGGCGCTGACGGTGTTCGGCGAGTACCGCAAACTGCTGGAACCGGGGATCCACGTGATCCCGCCGTTCGTGAGTCGGACCTACCCCTTCGACATGCGGACCCAGACGATCGACGTGCCCCAGCAGGAGGCGATCACCCGCGACAACTCGCCGGTGACCGCCGACGCCGTCGTCTACATCAAAGTGATGGACGCCAAGAAGGCGTTCCTGCAGGTCGAGGAGTACAAACGCGCCGTCTCGAACCTCGCCCAGACGACGCTGCGGGCGGTGCTGGGCGACATGGAACTCGACGACACGCTCTCCCGGCGGGAGCAGATCAACGCGCGCATCCGCGAGGAACTGGACGAGCCGACTGACGAGTGGGGCATCCGCGTCGAGAGCGTCGAGGTCCGCGAGGTCAACCCCGCCGCCGGCGTCAAACAGGCGATGGAGCAGCAGACCTCCGCAGAGCGCAAGCGCCGGGCGATGATCCTCGAAGCCCAGGGCGAACGGCGCTCCGCCATCGAACAGGCCCAGGGCCAGAAGCAGTCCGACATCGTCCGTGCCCAGGGGTCGAAACAGTCGCAGATCCTCGAAGCCCAGGGTGACGCGATCTCGACGGTCCTGCGCGCGAAATCCGCCGAATCGATGGGCGAGCGGGCGATCGTCGACAAGGGGATGGAGACCCTCGAAAACATCGGCCAGGGCGAGTCGACGACGTTCGTCATGCCCCAGGAGCTCACCTCGCTGGTGGGGCGGTACGGCAAACACCTCTCGGGCAGCGACGTGAACGGCATGGCGGGAGCCGACGGCGACGGCGAACTCGACTCGCTCGACTTCGACGCCGAGACGCGCGAACTGATCGGCCTGGACAACATCGCCGAGATCATCGGGGAGATCGACGAGGAGGCGCAGGTCGACATCGATGCGATGGAACAGGAGGCCCAGGCCGTCAAGGAGGGCGAGGGGCTGGACGCCGACGGGACCGAACGGATCGGCGAACCGGAGTCGTAGCGACGGACTCGCCTCAAGGCTTATTCGTCGGGCGCGCGACTGCCATCGTATGGTCTCCAGAGACACGACCGTCCACCTGACGGTCGTCGCGCTCGCTCTCGCCGGTCTGGCCGCGCTGACGCGGCTCCCGACCGACCCCGCGGTGACGGCCGTCGCACTCGTCGGCTACAACGGCGCGGTCCTGGCCGGCGCACACCTCTACCTCGCCTGGCGCGGCGAGGACGGCCTCGTCCCGGTCGCCTCCCGCTGGCGGTTCGTCGCCGCCGTCGCGGCCGTCCTGTCGCTGGCTGCCCTCGCCGTCCTCACCGACCCCGTCTCGCTCGGACCGGTCACGTCCGACGCGATGCTCCGAGCGAGCGCCGCCGCCGTCGCGCTCGGGTATCTGGTCGTCGAAGCCCGCGACGGCTACCGCGAATCGACGGCCGAAAACGGACTCTGATCCGCGCTCGACGACCTCAGACGACCTGGTTCGGCAAGTCCGTCCACTCGCCGCGCTCGTCGGCGGTGTCGACGGCCTCGGCGACGATGTCGGCCAGCCGCTGGAAGTAGTTCGGCGTGTGGCCCGCGTTGTGCGGCGTGATGAGGACGTTCTCGAAGGTCCACAGTTCGTGGTCCTCGGGGAGCGGTTCGGGGTCGGTCACGTCCAGGGCGGCGCCGCGGATCGAGTTCGACCGGAGGGCGTCGACTAGGTCGCCGGTGTGGACGACGCCGCCGCGGGCGGCGTTGACGAGGACGGCGTCGGTTGGCATCGTCTGGAACACCTCGCCGTCGATCAGGTGTTCCGTCGCGTCGGTCAGCGGACAGGCCAGCACGACGTAGGCCGCGTCGGCGACCGCTTCGGCGATGTCGTCGTACTCGTACACCTCGTCGGTCGGCCCGTCCTTCTCGGGGGTGTAGCGCACGCCGACGGTGTCGACGTCGAAGCCGTCGAGCCGCTGGACGACCGACTCGCCGATCGGTCCCATTCCGACGACCGCGACGGTGCTGTCGGCGAGTTCGTGGGTCCGGTGTGAGCGCCACTCCCGCCGGCGCTGGCGCCGTCGCGATTCGAGGAACTCGCGGGTGAACGTGAGGATCGCGCCGAGGGCGTACTCGCCGATGTTGGGGCCGTGGACGCCCGAGGCGTTGGTGACGGCGACGCCGTGGTCGCGGAAGGCGTCGATCGGCAGGTGGTCGACGCCGGCGAACGAACAGGCGAACAGTTCGAGGTTCTCGGCGCGGTCGAGATCGGCCTCGTCGATGGAGAAGCCGGCGACGACGCGGGCGTGCGGGAGCAACTCGCGCTCCTCGTCGGGCGTGGCCGCGTAGCCGACCTCGCGGTCGGGGAGCCGCTCGCGCAGCGCGTCGACGTACTCGCTCGGGGGGATGCCGTGGATGTTCTGTCGCAACACGAGCACTTCGGGGGCGTCGTCGGTCGGATCGGCTGTCATACCCGCCCCATCGACGGCTTCGGGCAAAAAACCGACCGTCGCGTCAGAGCCCGACGAGTTCGAGCACGTCGTAGCGGAGGACGTAGCGGGCGAGGCCCGCGCCGTAGGCGAGGACCCAGAAGATGACGTAGCCGAACACGCCGATGCGGAGTCGGCTGCGCCAGTGGCTCATCCGCTCGCCGCCGATCTCGTCGAGCAGCACGTCCTCGTCGTAGTCGTTGTACAGGTCGTGGCGACGCTTTGCACTGAAGATCCTGACGATCCCGGTGAACCCGAACGCGAGCAGTGCGTAGGCCTGGGCGCCGAGGAAGGCGTGGACCATCGCGAAGCTCCCGAACTGGTCGAGCAGCCGCGGCGCCATCCAGCCGAGCATCGGGACGGTCGTCAGCACCAGCCCCGTCACCACGAACTTGAGGTGGTGCATCAGCACCGACCAGGTGACCGGCTCGGTCTCGATGATGTACCAGGCGCCGTAGAAGAAACAGGGGAAACTCGCCGTCACGGCCACCAGTACGACCGTCGCGATCACCCTGTCCGTGACCATGACCGATGCTTTCGGCCAGTCGCGCTAAAACGTGCCGAAAGCGCGCCGATCCCTCGCTCTCCGACCCGACGGCCGACCCACGCCCGCGACCGAACGGGTTCGCTCGCCGGCGTTCGGAACAGCTATATGAACAGTTGTTCATCCGTTCAGCTATGGCGACCGGCTCGACGCGGCTGCGGCGACTGCTCGCGGAGGAACTGGGAGACTGTCGCGACGCCGACGTGGCGGCGCGCATCGACGAACTGGAGGGGCTGGCGGAGGCGACACCGGCCGACCGAGAGCGGGACCTGGCGGCGCTGTCGGCGCTCTCGGACGGGACGCGCCACGACATCGCTCGCTATCTCGCGGCGGCCGACGGGGAGCTGTGCGTCTGCGAGCTCTCGCCGCTGGTGGACGTGAGCGACAGCGCGATCAGCCACGCGCTCTCGGACCTGCACGACGCCGGGCTGGTCACCCGGCGCAAGGAGGGGACCTGGCGACACTACGACGCCACCGAGCGGGCCGAGCGGCTGCTCGACGGGCTGGACGACACGCGGGGCGACCGATGAGCGACGAAACCGACGCTCCCGGAACCGACCCGAGCGGGGACGACACCGTCCGGATCGCGCTGATGTGCGTCCAGAACGCGGGCCGCAGTCAGATGGCGACGGCGTTCGCCGAGCGCGAGCGCGACCGCCGGGGGCTGGGCGACCGCGTCGAGATCCTGACCGGCGGCACCGATCCCGCCGACGAGGTCCACCCGGTCGTCGTCGACGCGATGGCCGAGGTCGGCATCGACATCTCGGACAGGGAGCCGCGGGCGATCACGACCGAGGAGATGGCGACCTGCGACTACGTGGCGACGATGGGCTGTTCGACGCTGGAACTCGACCCCGCCGCGGGCGTGGACGTGCGCGACTGGGCGCTCGACGACCCGCACGGGCAGGATCTGGACGCGGTCCGGGAGATCCGCGCGACCGTCGAGTCCAACGTCGTCGCGCTGTTCGACGAGTTCTCCGACCCGGCGGACGACCAGCAGTCGCAGGGATGACGCTGGCGGATCTCGCCGCCGTCGAGCTACTGGCCGCGGCGTTCGCCGGCGGCGCGTTCGGGGCGGCCGCGGGCGCCTTGCCGTCGTTCTCGCTGGCGGGGCTGGTCGTGGTCGTCGGCGAGCTGTACGCGATGGGCGTCCGGTCGCTGGGCGGGGCCGTCCCGGTCGACGTGACCGGTGGGGTCGCGTTCGGTGCCGTGCTCGGGCCACACGTCGCCTTCGGTGGCGGCGCCGCCGCGGTGGCGTACGCCGCCCGACGAGGCTACCTCGATTCGACGGGTGAGGCGCACGACCCGAAGGACGTGACCCGCGGGCTCGGCAGTCGGCCGGACGTGCTGGCGGTCGGCGGCGCGTTCGGCGTCGTCGGCTACTGGGTCGCGACGCTGGCGGGGTCGCTGTCGATCCCGGTCGACCCCGTTGCGCTGGGCGTGGTCGTCTCGGCGCTGGCCCACCGGGTCGCTCTCGGCTACAGCGTCGTGGGCGCGTCCGAAGGTCGATTGTTCGATATGTCGCCGTTCGACTCCGAGCGAGGCGACGCGGCGGTCGAGACCGACGGCGGGCGGGACGGCGCGACCGACGACGGCTCGCTCGGGCCAACCGTCGATCCCTGGCTGCCGTACCAGTACCGCTGGGGGGAGGTCGCCGCGCTCGGCGCGGTCGTCGGCGTCCTCTCGGCGTACACTGCCTACCTGACCGGGAGCGCGTTCCTCGCGTTCGGGATCACGGTGTCGGTGCTGTTCCTGCTCTGTGCCGGGGTCGCCGATATCCCGGTCACCCACCACATGGCGCTCCCGGCGAGCACCGTGGTGGTCGCGCTGGCGGGCGTCTCCGGCGGCGCGCCCGCGCCCGGTGCCGTCGCCGGGGCGGTTCCCCTGGGCGTCGCCCTCGCGCTCGGTGGCGCGTTCGGTGTCCTCGGTGGGTTGGTCGGCGAGGTCGCCCAGCGCGTTTTCTACGCCCACGCCGAGACGCACCTCGACCCGCCGGCGGCGAGCATCGTCGTCACATCCGGCGCTATCGGTGCGTTGGCGATCGCGGGCGTCCTGCCGGCCGCGGCCTGGGTGCCGACGCCTTGAGTCCCGACGAGGAGTCGATGGGCCGGTCGCGGTTCGGGAGTCTCTGACCGCAGGCCGGCCGCCTCGGGCCGTGGGTCGGGGCGCTTTTACCTTTCGGGGACCGAGTTCCGGCAATGAGCGACGCCGCCGACGAACGGGTCGACGGAGCCGACGAGGCGTCGGAGACCGACGGCGAGGGGCCCGGCGAGGACGCCGAGTCCATCGAGGCGCTGCGCGAGCGGGTCGAGGCCGAGTACGACTTCGACGACTTCGGCCCGGCCGAGATGGCGTCGATGTCCGCCGACGAGTGGGAGGCCGTCTTCGACGCGGAGTCGTGGATCACGGGTCAGGAGCTGCTCGACCGCGTCGAGGCCGACCTCAAGCGGCGGGTCGCCGAGCGCGAGGTGTTCGCCCGCGTCGAGCGCCGGGACGACCGTCTGGTGGCGTACTCCGACGAGGGGTACGCCACCGTCTACGCCGACGGCTCCGTCGAGGGCCACGGCACCGTCCTCCGGGACGTGAAGCCGACGGTCGCGCTCGCGTCGATGGAGTCGTACGACGTGCCCGAGGCCCCGCCGGAGGACCTGCTTCCCGAGCCACAGGAAGTGCCGGAAGGCAGCGGCGAACTCGGCAACACGATGCTGCAGGTCGTCGCGGGGATCCAGGTGCTCGCCGGCGTCCTGCTGATCGGCGGGTGGCTCGTGATCAGTCTCGGAGTGGTCTCGCCGCCCGGCGGCGGTTCGGTGCGCTCGCTGAACGTCATCGCCATGCTGCTCGGCGGCGTCGTCTTCCTCGCGGTCGGCGTGTTGCTGTTCGGCGTCGTCGCCAACGCGCGCCTGTCGGACAAGTTCCGGGCCGAGGAGTACCGAAACCGACTGCGCGCGGTGGAACTCGAACCGGGCGAGCGGCCGGAGTTCCTGCCCGACGACGAAGGGCCAGACACGAACGCGGCGGGGATCCCCGGCGAGGCCTCGGAGGGGTTGCCGGGTGACGGCGGGGACGAGCGGCCGTCCGAGAGCGGGGACGGCGAGCCCGAGCGCTCGTGATCGGGCCGTCGGCGGGCCCTGTCGAGAGGAGCAGGGGTCGTCGCACGCCGGCGGCGTCGGCCCGACGACGGGCCGAATATTTCCGGCCGTGACGAACGGCACAGGGGGCTAATCGCGCGCCTGCGAGGGTATTCGGTGGGTTTATACAAATTCGGTACCGACCATCGTTTGTATGAACAGACGGGACTTTCTGCGGACCGCCGGTGGCGCCGCGGGCGGTGCGTCCGCCGTCGCCGCGGGGGCCGGAACGGCCGCTGCCCAGGAACACGGCGGTGGTGGTGGCGGCGGGAGCGTCCAGCCCGTGTGGCCGTCGTACGTCAGCGACGCGAACGGCCCCGGCTACGAGGACCTGCGCGGCCAGTCGGAGGTGACCATCGAGGTCGGCGTCGGTTCGAGCGGCTTCGGGTTCGGTCCGACGACCACCTGGATCGACCCCGGGACGACGGTCATTTTCGAGTTCGTCGAGCCGAGTCACAACGTCAAGCCCAACACCCAGCCCGAGGGGGGCGGACTCGCCGGCACGGAAGGCGGCGAGTTCGCGACGATTCCCGCGGGCGAGACGTACGAGGTGACCCTGGAGACCAACGGGATGTACACGTACTACTGTGGTCCTCACGAGGGACAGGGCATGAAGGGCGCTATCGCCGTCGGCGGCGACGTCGAGACCGAGGAGGTCGGCGGCGGCGGGCAGACGCCGCTCAACCCGGAACACATGGGCGTGCCCTTCCACCCCCACTACGTCGGCATCTCGACGATCGTGATGATGGTCGTCTCGCTGTTGTTCACGTTCTTCCTGCTGAAGTACGGTGAATCGCCGAACGCGAAAGGAGGGAACAACTGATGTCGTCCTCCGGATCCACTTACGGCGACATCCACCGGTACGAACCGGCTCGCGAGAGCACGGCGGCGGCCGTCGCGCTCGTCCTGTTGACGATCGTCGAGGTCGTCTTCGTCGGGCTGTTCACCTACGGACTCGTGAACGGCTGGGGATACAGCCCGCTCGGGAACATGTATCTGGGCGGTATCCTCGCCATCATCTTCGTCGACCTGGCGTTCGTCCTGATGGTCTACCGCAAGGAGTTCCTGCCGGACGTGATGATCGTCAAGAAACGGCGCCGCAAGTGGGAGGACCTCTACATCCGCGAGGAGGACGTCGACGGGACGTCCTTCGCGGAAGGCGACCCCCTGGAGAGCGTGAAACGAGCTGTCTACCCCTACTACAAACGATAACAATGCCACTGGACGAAGACAAGTATCCGGGCGAGACGGGCCGACGACGCTTCGTGAAGGGCGTCGTCGGTAGCGCCGCGCTGGCGAGCGTGGGCACCGGCGGCGCGGCCGCCGTGAACACGGTCACCTCCGCGGCGGGCGGCGGCGGCGGCCCGACACAGTACATGGCCATCGAGAACACGGACGGCCCCGCGCCGCGCGGGATGCCGATCGTTCCCCTCGAAGTGAACGACTCGGGCGAACTCCGGGGGCTGTTCCCGGAACCGAGCACGGAGACGGTCGGCGGCGTCACCCGCACTATCGCGGAGATGGACGTCGGCGGGACGACCTACTCCTCGCAGTGGTTCCAGTACTGCGGGCTCGAAAGCTACCAGGGCGTCCAGCCGAACGCGGACGCGGACAACCTCATTCGGGCGTCCGCGAGCCCGCCGCCGGCGTACGAGTGGCAGCAAGACGTCGAAGGCGACACCCCCCTGACGGTCGATATGTTCGAGGACTACGAGGAGTGGGGCAACGAGATCGGCGAGGCCGGCCTCGGGAAGCCCGCGAGCGCCACCTGGCGCTCGCAGGGGGAGAACGCGAAGACCATCCCGGTTCAGGTGCTGCGCTCGCCGAAGGTTTCGCAGATGGCCAACGGCGAGGGCGAGTTCAGCGACCTCCCGGGCAACGTCCGGAGCTTCATCGACGCGGCGACCGAACAGGACTTCATGGCCTGGATCAACAAATGTACCCACTTCTGCTGTGTCCCCGGGTACAAGCAACTGGCGGGGAGTGCGAACTTCGGCGGGGCGAACGCGGTCTACTGCCAGTGCCACCAGTCCATCTACGACCCGTTCAGCCCGACACAAGTGCAGTTCGTGGCGCGCCCGCGCCCGGAGGACTGATCAATGAGCTTAGAACGCAAAGACGAACACGACCACGACGGCTGGATGGAGCGCCGTGATCTGACGGCCATCGAAGAGATCTACCTCACGGTGTTGCTGTGGCTCGACAGGCGCCTGCGCATCGTCGACTATCTGGAAATCCTCGAGAACATGTACTACAAGGTCAACTTCCAGATGCCCAAGAGCCACACCGAGCAGTACAACCTGGACAACAAGTTCTGGTACTGGTACCCACTGTACGCGCTGGGGTCGTTCTCGACGATCGCCTACGTCGTCGCGGCGATATCGGGCGCGTTGCTGGGGTTCTACTACGCGCCAGGTGCGGGGGCCTCGAACGGCGAACCCGCGCTGGCGTACAACTCCATCACCTTCATCATGACCGAGCTGAACTTCGGGTTCTTCCTCCGGTCGCTGCACCGGTGGTCGGCGCAGGTGATGGTCGCGGCCGTGTTCCTGCACATGCTGCGGGTGTACTTCACGGGCGCGTACAAGGAACCGCGCGAGCTCAACTGGATCATCGGTATCGTGCTCATCTCGCTGACGATGGTCTTCGGGTACACGGGCTACCTGCTCCCGTGGGACCAGCTGGCCTTCTGGGCCGGCCAGATCGGCGTCGAGATGAGCCTGTCGATACCGTTGATAGGCGAGTGGGTGGCCCAGCTACTGTTCGGCGGGTTCACCCTGAGCCAGTCGACGGTCCAGCGGATGTACATCTTGCACGTGTTCGTGCTCCCGTTCGTCACGACCGGGATCATCGCCGTGCACATCGGCATCGTCTGGATGCAGGGCATCGCGGAACCCCACTGATACAATGAGCGACAACGACAACTCCGAGGAAGTTCGCACCGACGGCACGGGTATCGTCCCGCCGGACGACGAGACCCCGACGTGGAGCGAGCGCAAGGCGCGCAAGCAGGGGCTCGCCCGGCTGACCTACGAGTACTTCGAGCGCTCCCGACGGGAGGACCAGGACCTGCGCCAGCAGTCCTCCTACGTCGAGCGCGACGTGCTCGCGTTCCCGACGTGGCCCCACGAGATGATCCGCAACCTCGCGTTGACGAGCTTCTTCGTCGGCATGATCATCTTCCTCTCGGCGGCCCTGCCGCCCCACATCGGTCCGCCGGCCGACTCCTCGTCGACGCCGGCGATCATCCTGCCCGACTGGTACCTCTACTGGTCGTTCGGCCTGCTGAAACTCGGCCCGCTCAACCCCGAGATCAGCCTGCTGGGCGGCCAGAAGCTGATGGCCGACCGCACGTACGGCGTCCTCGCCAACCTGGTCGTCGTCGGCTTCGTCGCCATCGTCCCCTTCCTCAACAAGGGGAGCGCGCGCCGGCCCGTCGAGCAGCCGTTCTGGGGGGCCGTCGGGGTCAGCGGCGTCGTCTTCGCGTTCACGATCGCCGCGCTGTCGGTCAAGAACCTCATCCCGATGGAGGCTCACCTCATCTTCGACCTGACCTTCATCCTGCCCATCCTGGCGGCGTTCCTCAGCTACGCCGTCCTCCGGACGATGCGCGAGGGCTACATGTTCAACCTCAACCGCCGGTACTACCGGTTGCGGCCACCGAAGTAGATGTCCGCCGACCCGTCCCGCTCCGGCGGCCCGGCCGACGCGACCGCCGACGGGACGGACGACGCCGATTCTTCCGGTTCCGACGCCGCTCCAGTCGCTGACTCCGCGTCCGACGAGGAGTCCGTCGTCGAACCGACCGCCGATAGCGAAGGCGAGCAGACGGACGCGCGCGGGCGCGACGTGGTAGTTCCAGACGCCGTCTACAAGCGCGTGACGGTCTTCTCGACGCTGTTCGCCGTGGCGGCGGTCGTCGGCGGGTTCCTGTTGCTCGACGTGGCGACCGACAGGGCGACGGCGGAGCTGTCGGAAGTCCAGCCGCTCGTCGCGCTGGCGGGCCTGGGGTTGATCGTCGTCGGCGCGGTCACCTACGCGTTCTCGACGCGGTTCCGGGCCGACGGAATGGGAAACGCTAAAGACGAAACCGACGAAAGATCCGACAATGGCTGACGAATTCGCGAAAGGGATGGCGATCTTCTCGGCCGCGGGGCTGGCGTGGCTGACCCTCGCCGGCTGGTACCGCACGCCCAGCTTCGAGGGCAGCGGCGTCCAGCTGGTCGCTCCGGTCGAGGGAGTCAACACCGTCTACGGGGAGCTCGGCGTCGCGATCATGGACGTGATGGCGTGGTTCGCCGTCTTCGGCGCGCTGACCTTCTGGGTGATCATCCCGGCCGTCGAGGAACTCCGAAGCGCCTACGCAGAGCGCTCGAACTGACCGCAGTCGGTCTTGCTCCCGGTTCTTTTCGGTCGCGTAGCGTCGCCGCCGTTTGCTCGGTCGCGCCGCCCGATGGCTCGGTGTCGATCCCGTGAGTGTCCCTCCGATTCGGTGGCTTCGCGTGCGGCACTCTCGACTGACGGGACGCAACCGGTGATCGAGACGGTCTCGACGGTCGACTCGGCGTCGGGGCCGCTGTCGGCGAAGCTCTCTATGTCGTAGGTATACTCTTCGCACTCGGCGTAGTCGCCTCTCTGAATCTGGATCTCGCCCGACACGATCGGGGGACCAGACCTACCGGAGCGGGTACGATCCGAGCGGTCCGTCGGGGCCGGCGATCACTCGGCCTCTCGGACTCGGAACGCGATGGACTCCGTGTCGGGAAGTGTGACCTCCGGCTACGTCCTCCCGATTTCAGTGCACGCGGCGACGTGTCGTCCGAATCCGCACCGCTCCGGAGACAGCCGTTGGCCCCGACTGGGCCCGAGGCGACTCGCCGTGAGGGAGCGACGAGAGTTCGCAGAACACGCGTCGATCGGAACCGCAACGTGGTACCGAACGGTCGACGGCGCGATCGACCGATGCCAGAGCGGTGTGAAGGCCCACCCCGAACGGGAGCGGCCCTACAGGAACTGACCGAGGGGGCCGTAGAAGAAGGTGACGTAGCCGACGTACAGCAGTGCGACGACGGAGGCGCCGATGGCGGCCTTGGGGCGCTCGACGCCGATCTCCCGGCGGACCTCGACTTTGCGCGACTCGAACTCGAAGATGTCCGTCAGGAGCACGAAGATGGCGATGACGGCGGTGACCATGCCGGCGTGGTGGTGGACGGTCAGGAAGTAGAACGACCCGAGCACGAGCGCGACGTTGGTGAGGATGTGGAAGGGGTGTCGCGAGAGTTCGTCGGCGTCGCCGCTCTCGGCCTGCGAGAGGTGGCGTCGATGCGCCAGCGCGCGCGCCGCGATGTTCAGGACCACGAGACCGAGGAGGACCGCCTCGATGACGAGCACTTCCTCGGTGATGTGGCTGTCGAGGACCGCGTCGACCGGTCCGAACAGCTCGTATGCAACCATACCCGAACGATCGGTCCGTCGCCCATTAGAGCTTTTCCAATCCAGCGCGGTCTCGCTCCGGTTTCCGCGGTCGAACCGAGCCGCGTGATCGGCGTTACCGTTCGCGGAACACAGACGGCGGCGTCGGTCAGGCCGGCGGGAACGGCGACCGGCTAGCCGCGACCACCGCGAGAGAGATCGAGCCCGCGGAGGTCACGCGGACGGATTCGTGGGGATCGACGGGCCCGATCACCCTGTCGTCGGCCAGGAGGTGGACGGCGGTCTCGTCGCGTTCGACGGAGACGCCGAGGCCCTCGGGCGGGAGGACCCAGTGGTCGATGTCGGTTTCGAACGGGGCCACCGGGACGACGGCCACGGCGTCGGTCTCCGGCGCGAGGACCGGGCCGCCGGCGTCGCTCGCGTAGCCGGCCGAGCCAGCGGGGGTGGCGACGACGACGCCGTCGGCGCGGAACCGCGACACGCATTCGTCGCCGCGTTCGACCGCGTACTCCGAGATCTGCGCGGGTTCGGCGCTGACGAGCATCAGGTCGAACAGCGCCGTGGCGCGGGTCCGGTCGGCGACGCGCACGTCGACGAGCGGGTGGGACGCGAGTTCGTAGTCACCGGCCAGGAAGTCCGCGACCCCGGTGGCGATCGCCTCGCGCGGGGTCGAGCGGACGCCGGGTCCCGCGGCGACGGGGAGGACCGGGTCGTCGGTGCCGGTGCGCGCCACCGCGAGCAGCGCGGGCTCGCCGACGGCGACGACGGCTTCGCTCTCGTCGACGACGCGTTTCGCCGTCCCCGCGGTCGCCCGGCCGCCGGCGGACTCGACGGCGGCGACCACCGCGTCGGCGTCGGCGCCCACGACGCCGACGACCGGACTGTCGCTCATCACCGGAGCGTGGCGGTGACTCGGCAAAAAGGCACCGCACCGCGGGCGCGCGAGGACCGCGTCGCGGTCCGGCGGACTCGTCACCCGTCCGCGGACGCGGTTGGCGTTGCAAGCCGCGGATTCAGGCGAGCCGGGACCGTATCCGGGGTATGACCCGAGAGACGACGCGGCGCGGGTTCGTGACCGGTGTCGTCGGCGCGGGGGCGACCGGAGCGGCGGGCGCCCCTGTGGCCGCACAGGAGACCGAGACCGACGGCGGCGGCGGGACGGCGGCCGGTGGCGGAACTGGGACGGATGGCGGGACGGCGGCCGGTGGCGGAACCGAGGCAGGTGGCGGGACGGCTGCGGGCGGTGGTGGAACCGCGGGGGGCGGTGGCGGGGGCGGCCAGCCGGACTTCGGCGACTGGTTCGCGGACGTGGGTAACTACAACGGCGAGGTCGTCGATCTGCGGGGCGAAGGGCAACCGGAGGTCCAGGTCGGTACCGAAGCCAACGGCGGGGCGTTCGGGTTCGGGCCGCCGGCCGTCCACGTCGAGAACGGCGCGACGGTCTCCTGGACCTGGACCGGGGACGGGTGTCCGCACAACGTCGTCGAACAGGAGGAGGTGTTCGGCTCCGGAGAGCCGGGCTGTGAGGGGGCGAGCCCCTTCGAGTACACCTTCGAGGAAGACGGCATCTACCGGTACATCTGCGAACCGCACCTCCAGCTCGGGATGAAGGGGGCCGTCGTCGTCGGGACCGACTACCCGACGGTCGACACCGGCGGTGGCGGCGGTCCCGGCATCCCGACGGTGCCCGATACTGCCCTCACGCTGGGCGTCGCCACCGGGTTCGCGATGGCGGCGACGCTCGGACTGGCGTACCTCTTCATCAAGTACGGCGGCGACTACGGCGAGTTCGAGGGGGCCTGAGCGAGCGGTTTCGGCGGGGTAGCGGCACCCAGTTGCCGGTCGCGGGGTGCGATCGGGGCCAGCTGGATATCGCCGTCGGCTCGGCGTCGTTCCGGTGGATTCACTACGGGCGGGTCCATACGCCCGGGCATGAGCGACCAGAGCGCGGACGTGTCACGGCGGGCGTTCCTGCGCGCCGGTGCAGGCGCCACAGCAGTCGCGGCCGGTACGGGCACCGCCGCGGCCCAGGAAGAGGGCGGCGGGGGCGGCAACGTCAAGCCGGTCTTCCCCTCCTACGTCAGCGACGCGAACGGCCCCGGCTACGAGGACCTGCGCGGCCAGTCGGAGGTGACCGTCGAGGTCGGCGCCGGTTCGGGCGGCTTCGCGTTCGCCCCGACCAACATCTGGATCGACGCCGGGACGACGGTCATCTTCGAGTTCGTCGCGCCGAGCCACAACGTCAAGCCCAACGACCAGCCCGACGGCGGCGGCCTGACCGGGACCGAGGGCGGTCAGTTCGCGACGATTCCCGAAGGCGAGACCTACGAGGTCACGCTGGAGACCGGCGGGATGTACACGTACAACTGCGCGCCTCACGAGGGCCAGGGGATGAAAGGCGCTATCGCCGTCGGCGGCGACGTCGAGACCGAGGAGATCAGCACTCCCAGCGGGTCCTCGCGCCCGCAGGTCCCCGGTGCGGCGAAGTCGCTGGGCATCGCGACCGGGTTCGGCATGGCCGCGACGCTCGGCCTCGGGTACTTCTTCATCAAGTACGGCGGCGACTACGGCGAGTACGACGAGTAGACGCTCGCGGTTCGGATCTTCGCGTTCGGTTCTTCGTGGGCCGAGTCACAGCGCGTCGGGACGGGTGTGGACCGTCAGGTCCACCTCGCGGGGCTGGCCCTCGATGTCGGCGACGATCCGCTCGACGACGCGCTCGGCTTCGTTCTGGATCAGCGGTTTGACCTTCTCGACGACCCACGACAGCGAGACGAACCGCGGGAGGTCGATGCTCCCGGCGTTGACGGAGCCGGGGTCGTACTCGATACGGAGCGAGACGCGTGAAGCGTCGTCGACGCCCTCGGGCGCCTGGTCCGAGGCCTCATCGATGCGCCAGTGGCCGTCGGCGTCGATGTTCTTGATCACGCGCCAGTCGAGGCGGTCGGGCGGGTTGGCGTCGACCACCTTCGTGTGAGCGGTGTACGTGAGCTTCCACCACGAGAACCGCAGCGCGTAGCGCGTGCCGGGCGAGCCGTCGCCGTCACGGCGGACCCCTTCCAGGTACTCCGAGTAGTTCGCGTACCGCGGAAAGTCGACGATGAAGTCGTACGCCTCTGTGGGCGGCACGTAGACGACCGTACTGACCTCGACTTCGTCCACACCCGCTCTGGGGCCCGCTCGTACAAATAGCCTCGGCGACGCGGTCGCTCTGCGTGACCGATGATACCGAACGGACGACGGGCTCGGAAGGACGAACCGGGGTCGCTCAGGGGGCCGTCTCGGGGTCGGCCTCGACGGTCGGGTCGGCGATCGGACCGTGGTCGTCGAAGTCGTCCTCGTCGGTGCGTTCGCGGAGGTAGACACCGATGTAGCCGCCGACGGCGCCGGTCCCGGCGACGATGGCCGCGGTGACGACGAGGGCGAACAGCATGATAGCGCCGAAGACGACGAATCCCAGCGCCTCACCGCCGGCGATGGCGCCGAAACTGAACACGCTGAACACGACACCCAGCACCGCGAAGACGGGGACGGCGGCGATCAGCCCGGCGACGGCGCCGACCTTCGCGCCGCCCAAGCGGGTCCCCCGCTGGAGATACCCCGCGACGCCGCCGCCCAGCACCGTCGCGAAGGGGATCCACGACAGCGCCACCATCACGACCGCGCCGATCAGCGCGTTCACCCAGAAGTCGCCCTCGCGGCGCTCGACGAACGAGTTGGTTTTCGTAGCCATGACTACAGGGACGCTCGCTCAGACGATAAAGCTATGTGCCGAAATTCCGACTTTTGAGTGTTCTGTGTCCGAACCTGCTCGATACGGTGGGGCGGTCATCTGACGACGGTCACCGGGACGGACGCCTTGTCGATGACGGTCTTGGCGACGCTGCCCACCACGCGCTGGTGCCGTTCGGTGTGTCCGCGGTGGCCGACGAAGACGGCGTCGACGCCGGCGTTCTCGACGTAGGTCGTGATCGCCTCGGCTGGGCGCCCGGTCAGCAACTGCGTGTCGATATCGAGGTCGGCGTCGCGCTCGGCCGCGGCGGTCGCGGCCGTGTCGACCCCCGCTTGGAGGATCGCTTCGGCGTGGTCGACGGCGGACTCCTCACCGGGCAGGACGATGTCCCCGTCGACCAGTTTCGTCTCCGGTGTCAACACGTGGACGACTTCGAGGTCGGCGTCCCAGACGCTGGCTTCGCGGGCCGCGTGTTCGACCGCCGTGTCGCTGACTGTCGAGCCGTCGGTCGCGACGAGGTAGTGCATACGCGAGCATTCGCCGCCGACGATATAACCGCTTGTCGCCGTTCTCTCTCGCTGGGAATCGAGGGGCCCCGAGCGAGGCCCGACAGACCTATGGTCCAGAACGTGGACAGGGGCGTCTATGAGCGACAGCGAGGAGTTCGGCGAGTTCGGCGGTCGACACGTCCCGGAACCGATGCAGGAACCGCTGGCGCAGTTGGCCGAGGCCTTCGAGTCGGTCGCGGGGACTGAGGAGTTCCGCGCGGAACTACGAGCGGTCCTCGAGGAGTTCGCCGGTCGGCCGACGCCCATCTATCACGCGGAGAACCTGAGCGAGCGCTACGGCGCGGAGATCTATCTCAAGCGCGAAGACCTGCTCCACGGCGGCGCGCACAAGATCAACAACGCGGTCGGGCAGGCGCTGCTCGCGGAGAAGGCGGGCAAATCGCGGCTCATCGCCGAGACCGGCGCCGGCCAGCACGGCACGGCGACGGCGATGGTCGGCGCGCTGTTCGACATGGACACGGAGGTCTACATGGGGGCCAAAGACGTCGAGCGCCAGCGGATGAACGTCTTCCGCATGCGCCTGATGGGCGCGGAGGTCAACGAGGTCGAACGCGAGGGCCAGGGGCTCTCGGAGGCGGTCGACGCCGCGCTGGAGGACTTCGTCGCGAACATCGACGACACGCACTACCTCGTCGGCTCGGTGGTGGGGCCGGACCCGTTCCCGCGGATGGTCCGGGAGTTCCAGTCGGTCATCGGTCGGGAGGCGCGCGAGCAGTTCCTCGAGCGGACGGGCGAACTCCCGGACGCCGCGGTCGCCTGCGTCGGCGGCGGGTCGAACGCGATCGGCCTGTTCCACGCGTTCCGCGACGACGACGTGGCCTTCTACGGCGGCGAGGGCGGCGGCGAGGGCGGCGACTCCCAGCGCCACGCCGCGCCGCTCGACGACGGCCACGAGGACGTGATCCACGGCATGAAGACCCGCGTCATCGACGACGACACCGAGGTCCACTCCGTCTCGGCGGGGCTCGACTACCCCGGCGTCGGCCCCGAGCACGCGATGTTCCGCGAGATGGGGCGGGCCGAGTACCGGGCGATCACCGACGACGAGGCGCTGGCGGCGTTCCGCGCCCTGAGCGAGGAGGAGGGGATCATCCCGGCGCTGGAGACGGCTCACGGGCTGGCGATGGCAAAGCGCGTGGCCGAGGAGACCGACCACGAGACGATCCTCGTCAACCTCAGCGGCCGCGGCGACAAGGACATGGAGACCGCCGCCGAGCAGTTCGACCTGTCGTAGGCGCTCGACGGCCCGTTCTCTCCGTCTCTCACTGTCGGTCGATCAGCTCGCGGAGCCGCGCGACCCGCTCGTCGGTGGGCGGATGCGACCGCGTCTCGACGTGGAACTCGCCGGGATCGGCCGTCTCGGTCCCGAAGCCCGCGGGGAGGAGACAGAGGCCGGCCACCTCGTCGTAGGCGAGGCGCTTGTCGGTGGTCGGTGTCTCGGCCGTCTCCTCGTCGAGCGTCGCGAGCGCGTCGGCGAGCGCGGCGGGGTCGCCGGCGAGGGTGCCCGCGGCCCGGTCGGCGGCGAACTCGCGGTACCGGGACAGCCGGCGGGCGGCGAGGGTCGTCGCGACCGCGAAGACGCCCAGGACGACGCCGCCGAGGACGACCGCCGCGAGGACACCGCCGACGAACCCGAGGGCGTAGCCCGGGTCGAACGGACTCGTGCCGGTCGCGACGGCGCCGACGGCGTAGAGCGCGGCGAGCGCGGCGGCCCAGACGACGCGGCTGTGACCCCACGGACCCAGGTGGTCGAGGGGGGAGTAGCGGTCGCCGGTCAGCGCGGGGAGAAAGGAGGCTAGGGTCATGACGGTCGCGTCGCGGTGCTGGAGGTGGGCGAGTTCGTGCGCGAGGACGGCGTCCAGGCGGTCGCCCTCGAGCGTCGCCAGCAGACCGGTGCTGACGACGACCGCCGGCCGGCCGGCGCCGTCGAGCGCGAAACTGTTGGGCGTCTCGCTGTCGACGACGTAGCAGTCGGGCGCGGGGACGGCGGTCTGGGCGGCCAGGCGCGTCAGGCGGCGGTCGAGGTCCGGGTAGGTCTCGGGGTCGGCCGGCTCGGCGTCGACGGCCGCGAGCGTCTCCCGGCGGACGTAGCGCAACTGCGCCCAGACGCTGACGGCCACGAGCGCGACGGCCAGCGGGAGCCACCACAGCGCGGCGACCGGCCCGGGGAGGCCCGCCTCGCTCGCGGCCGCGCGAACGACCGTACCGAGCCACGGCGCGAGGAGCGTGACGACGACACCGACGAACAGCGCGTTCGCGGCGACGACGACGACCAGCGCCGCCGCCATCCGGACCGCGAGCCCGCGGTCGTTCCGGAGGGACACGCCCCCTCGTACTACCCGTCGAGTGAAAAGCTGTGCGGTCGCTGAACTGTGTTCCGTGCGGAAAGGTTTTACCGCGAAGCGTCTACTCTCCGATGTGACGCGTTCGGGTCCCCGCATCACGCTCGTCGCGCTGGCGGTCCTCGCGGTCGCGTTCGGCGGCGCCCTCTTCCCCGCCTCGGGGTTCGGGTCGGCACCGGCCGACGAGACCGACCTGATCGGCGCCGACGCGCCCGCCGAACCGGCCGACCGGCCCGGTCCGGCGACCGACCGGGCCGCTCCGACAGCCGACCGTCCGGAGACGGCCGCCGGGGACGTTCGGACCTCTGTTCCGACCGTCGCCGAGGCCGACACGGCGACGCCGTCGTCGCCGACACCGGAACGGACGGCGACAGCGACACCCGCCCCAGGCGACGACGATGCGTCGGGCGGTGGCGGCATCGGTCTGGTGTTCCGGCTGTTCGGCGGTGGCCTGCTGGTGCTGGCCGCCGTCGCGGCGCTGGCCGGACTGTCGTCGTGGCTGGGGAGCGGCTCGGGCGACGGACCGACGCTCGGACCGTTCTCGCTCGGCTGGGCGTTCGGCGGGGACGGCGTCTCGCCGGCGGGACTGGTCAAGCGGGTCCCGCAGGCGACCATGGTCGCGCTCGTCGGCGCGTCGACCGGGACGGCGCGGGTCCTGTCGACGGCGGGATCGGTCGCGGGCGACGCCGCCGCGGGGCTCGCGACGGTCGTCGGGGGTGGATCGCGTGCGACAGGCAGCCTGCTCGCCGGGCTGGGCGGGCTGTTCTCGCCCTCTGGCGGGTCGCTGCTGTCGCTCACGGGCGTCCTGTCCGGACTGGCGAGCGGCGGCTCGGGCGGCGCGACCGGGAGCGTGCCCGATACCGACGCGCGAACGAGCGCGCCAGTCGAGCCCGAGTCGAGCGACGAGCCGATCCGGACGGTCGAAGAGGCGTGGGAGGCGTTCGCCGATCCGCTCCCGGTCCGCGACCGGGAGGCGCGGACACCCGGTGAACTGGCGCGGACCGCGGTCGACCGGGGAGACCCGGCCGGTCCGGTCGAGCGCCTCAGAGACGTGTTCAGAGACGTCCGCTACGGCGGCGCGCCGGCGAACGAGGACCGGACGCGCGCCGCCGTCGAGGCCGCCAGGGCCGTGCTGACCCGGCGGGAGGACGAGGAATGAACGCGCCGCCGTCGGTGGGGCCGGACCGCGATCCCGATCCGCCGAGTCTCGACATCGACGCGGACGTCGACTTCGACCGCGGGCTCGGCGGCCGGCGGGTCCGACTGGCAGCGGCCGCGGTCGGCGCCGTCGCGTTCGCGACGGCGCTCGCGGTCGTCGCTGGCGTCGGCGGGGAGCGGTTCGCCGACGCCGTCGACGCGGTCGTCTGGCCGGCCCGACCGCTCGTGTACTTCGTCGCGCACTTCGCGCTCGTCCTCGGCGCGTGGTCGCTGTGGCGCGGTCGCTCGACCGACGAGGAGGCCGACGTTTCGCTCCCCGACCCGGTCGACGCCGACGGGTCCGACGACCGGCTGGTCGGCGACGCCGTCGACGAGGTGCTCGACGCGCTCGGCGACCCGGAGACGGCCGGCGGCGGGTGGCGCCGGGTCGACGTGGAGAACCGGGTTCGCTCCCTGGCGGTCGACGTGCTCAGCGAGGCCGGAACCGACGACCCGGAGGCCGCGCTGGCGACGGGCGAGTGGACCGACGACCCGCGGGCGGCGGCCTACCTCGGCGACGACGTGCCGTTGCCGGTCCGGGCGCGAGTCGCCGACTGGGCCGGCGGCGACCCCTACCGCCGGCGTGTCGAGGCGACCGTCGCGGAGCTGTCGACCGTCGCCGGCGTCGAGACGGAGGTGGCCGACGCGTGAGCGACACCCGTCCCGAGACGGCGACCGACGATCGGGACCCGTCCGAGACGGCCGTCGAGGCCGACGGACCGGACGCGGAGTCCGGGAGTGCCGACTGGCCCGGCGGTGCGGACGCGGACGCCGACCCGGCGACGGACACTGACACGGTGGCTGCGGCCGACGGGGAGGCGGGACCGTCGGTCACGGGCGACGGGTCGGGCGTGACGCTGGCGGCGACGACGGGCGCGGAGGCGACGGCGACGGGCGTCGAGAACCGCTGGGTCGCCGGCGTGGTCTTCGCGCTCGCGGCGGTCGCGCTGGGCGTCTTCCTGTCGAACACCGGCCTGTTCCTCGCTTCGATCGTCGGGCTCGTCTACGCGGCGTACGCGTCGCTGTCGCGGCCGCCGTCGCCGTCGCTGGTCGCGAAGCGCCACGTCGAGCCGGCCGATCCCTCGCCGGGCGACCGGGTCGCGGTGACCGTGCGAGTCGAGAACGCGGGGGACGTGCCGCTGGCGGACGTGCGCGTCGCCGACGACCCGCCCGCGGACCTCGACGTGGTCGAGGGCGACGCCCGCGGGGCGGGGACGATCGAACCCGGCGAGCACCTCGCGGTCGAGTACGAACTCGGCGCGACCCGCGGCAGGCACGAGTTCGGGGACGTGACCGCTGTCGCGCGCAGCGCCGCCGGCGAAGCGGTCAGGCGGACGGGCTTCGAGGCCGGGCAGTCGCTGGTCTGTCACGCGACGGTCGACTCCCTGCCGCTGGCCGCCCAGACCGGGATCGGCGCCGGCCGGGTCGAGACCGACTCCGGCGGCGAGGGGGTGGAGTTCTACGCCACTCGCGAGTACGCGCCGGGCGACTCCGCCAGCCGCGTCGACTGGAACCGCTACGCGTCGACGGGCGAGCTGACCACGGTCACCTACCGCGAGTCGAAGGCCGCGACCGTCGTGTTCGTCGTCGACGGCCGGATCGACCGCCGAGCCGCGCCGGGCGATCCGGACGCGCGGGACCTCTGCGGGTACGCGGCGGTCAGGCTCGCGGACGACCTCCTCGACCAGGGGACCCAGGTCGGGGCGTCGGTGATCTCGGCGGCTGGCGCGGACTTCTTCGGGACGGACGGGACGCTCGCGCCCGCCACCGGGACCGAGCAGTCGCTTCGTCTGCGAGCGCTGTTGCGGACGAAACTCGGCGTCACCGTCGACGATCTTGACACGACGGTCGGCCGGTCGTTCGCGGCGGCGACCGGCGACGCCGACGCGGCCGGTCGTTCCGGGCGGTCCGCCGGGAGCCGGGGACTTCCCGGCGGCCGGCGCCGGCTGACCGACGAGGTCCCGGCCGGCGCGCAGGTCGTCTTCGTCTCGCCGCTGCTGGACGACGACGCGGTCCGCGCGGTCGAACGGCTGGTCGCACACGAGCACGCGACGACCGTCGTCAGCCCCGACCTGACCGGGGGGGAGTCGGCCGGTGCGGCGGTCGAGCGGCTCCGGCGGGCCGCCCGCGTCCGATCGGTGACGGGCGCTCGGCGGGCGCGCGTCGTCGACTGGTCGCCCGACGAGCCGCTCCAGGTCGCGGTCGACCGCGCGGGCGCGAGGTGGGAGCGATGAGACCCGACGACCCCCCGCGGGCCGGCGTCGTGTCGGCCCGGGGCGCTCTCGCGGTCGCGGCGTTCGTCGCGCTCCTCGTCCTCGCGCTCTCCGGCGCGGGTGCGGTCGGGGTCCTGGGCGTCGGGGCCACGGTCGTGCTCGGCTGGGGCGTCGGCGCGCTCGACCCGTCGCGGACCCGACGACTCGCCGCCGGGAGCGTCTCGGTCGCGGTCGGTAGCGCGGCGCTCGCGGCGGCGACGAGCGGACTCGCCGCGACGGCGGGACGAGCGGGCCACGCGGTGGTCTTCGCGGGGACCGCGGCCGTCGCGGTCGCGGCGCTCGCGGGGCGCTCCCCCGAGACGACCGACCGGCTGACTCGCGCCGTCTCGGAGTCCGGGTTCGTCGCGCTCGTGGCGCTCGCGCTCGCAGTCGCGTGGTTCCTGCTGGTCGGGACCGGGTTCGTGCCCGGACTGGTCGCGTGGTCGTTCGAGGGGGCGACCGCGGCGCCCGTCACCGCGGCGGTCTGGCTACAGGTGATCGGGATCGGCGCCGGCCTCGCGGCCGACCGGGCGGCGCGCGCGATCGACTCGCTGGTGCCCGGCCGGAGCGGGCCGGAGTCGGGGCTGGCCGCGTCGTTCAGGCTGACGCTCGGCGACCTGCCGCGCTGGTACGCGGCGACGCTGGTCGTCGCGCTGCTGCTCGGGTCGGCGGCGGTCGTCCGCGAGGCCGTCGCCTCGGCGCTCGCCGCGCGGCCGCTCGTCGGTCGCGCCGTCGACGCGGTGTTGCTCACCGGCGTCGCTCACGCCGCGCTCGGGGTCGTCATAGCGCTGTCGCTCTGTGTCGCCGCCGCCCCGACGGTCCACCGCGTGGTCGTCTTCTGGACCGGTCCCTCGCCGGGGAACACGGTCGCCTACGGCGCGGGCGGACTCGTCGCGGTAGCGGTCGCGCTCGGCGGGGGTGCCCTCGCGTCGCTCGCTCGCGCGTTCGACCTCTCGGTCGCCGCGGGGGTCCCCAGCGCGGTCGCCGTGGCCGTGCCCGCGCTCGTCGTCGCTCTCTGTGCCCTCTTGGTGGTGCTGGCGTTCGTCCACGGCCTGCACCGCGTGACGGAACTGTTCGTCCGACGAGCGGACGGCTTCGCGGTCGGCGCCGCCCTCCTGCTGGTCGGGACGGCGCTGCTCGCGGACGCGCTCCCGACGCTCGCGGTCGTGACGGCCGCGGCCGGCGCGCTCGCCGTCTGGGACCTCGGCGTCCACGCCGTCGGGTTCGAGCGGGACCTCCGCGGCGTGCGACCGCCGACGCGGACCGAACTCGTCCACGCGACCGCGACGGGGACCGTGCTGGTCGTCGCCGTCGGCGTCGCGCTCCTCGTCGGCTACTTCGCCGTCCCGATCCGGGTCCCCGACGACCGGGCGACGGTCGCGCTCGCCCTGGTGATGGTCTCGGTCGTCGCCTTCGCGGTCGCGCTGCGCGAGTAGCCGCGGTCGCATCGCTTAACGGGGTTCCCGGGGAACCGACCGGTATGACCGACGAAGACGTGCTCGTGGTCGGCGGCGGGCTGGCCGGGCTGACCGCGGCGCTGTTCACCGCCCGAGCGGACCTCGACACCCGCGTCGTCTCGACCGGCGAACCGATCCTCCGACGCAACGCTCACCTGGAGAACTACCCCGGCTTCCCGGCCGGGGTCAACCCGCGACTCCTCCTCGACTCGACGCGCGAGCAGGCAGAGCGAAACGGGGTGCAGTTCACCGACGACCGCGTCGAACAGGTCGGTCGGCTCGACCCGGACGACCCGCCGTACCCCGAGGACGGGGACCTCGGCCCCGACGACGAGGGCGCGGGCTTCGTCGTCCGCCTCGCGGAGGGCGACGCGCTGACCGCCGCCTACGTCGTGGCGGCGTCGTGGTCGGACCCCTCGTATCTCGACGGGCTGGACCTCTCGATGGTCCAGCGCGGGTCGAAACAGTTCGTCGGCGTCGACGACCTCGGGCGGACCGACGTCGACGGGCTGTACGCGGCCGGCCGCCTGGCGAAGCAGTACCACCAGGCGGTCGTCGCCGCCGGCCACGGCGCCCAGGTGGCGATCACGCTTCTGGAGGACTCCGATCGGCCGTTCTATCACGACTGGGTCGTCCCGGAGGGCTACTTCACCGGGCGCGACCGGGACGTCCCACCGGGCTGCGAGGAGATCGACGAGGCCGAGCGGCGCCGCCGCGAGGACGAGTCCCGCGCGGCCGTCCGCGAGTCGGTCGCCGACCCCCACCCCGACGAGCCGACGATGCACCCGAGCGTCGCCGACGAGGAGTGACCTGGCCGCGAGCGGGCCGACGGGTAGGCGGGGCGGAAATCGCGCCGCTGCGGCTCCGGAGCGTCGCAGGGCCGCGATTTCGCGGTCGTGCGCGCCTTCTGAACAAACGGAACACTGAATAGGTCACTCGCGTCGAGTATTCGATGGGTGTCAGAGGCATCCCCCATCGGATCGGACACCCACTCTCCCCTCTCTCGGTCCCCGTTTTCCGCTTTCGACCCGTCGAGCGGCCGTCCCGTCCGGCGCGCTCGTCCGCGCAGGGCTCTCTGTCCGCCCCAACGTCGGCAGTCGCCGCGGCGGCCGGCGCGAGCCGCCTCTTATAAGTCGCGGCGGCGAGAAACTGCGTGCGATGCTGGACGGCGTGAACGTCGCACTTGGGGTCACCGGATCCATCGCCGCGATCAAGACGGTCGAACTCGCCCACGAGCTGCGCCGCCGCGGCGCGAGCGTCAGGGCCGTCACGACCGACGCCGCCGAGGGGATCGTCCACCCGTGGGCGCTGGAGTTCGCGACCGACAACCCCGTCGTCACGGAGATCACGGGCGCCGTCGAACACGTCGACCTCTGCGGACGCGAGGGGTGGGCCGACGTGTTGCTGGTCGCGCCCGCGACGGCCAACACCGTCGGGAAGGTCGCGGCGGCGGTCGACGACACGCCCGTCACCACGTGTGCGACGACCGCGCTGGGGGCCGGGGTGCCGGTCGTCGTCGCGCCGGCGATGCACGAGCCGATGTACGACCACCCCGGCGTGCTCGACGCCATCGCCCGCGTCGAATCCTGGGGGGTCGCGTTCGTCGATCCGCGCGTCGAGGAGGGCAAAGCCAAGATCGCGACGGAGGACGCCATCGCGCTCGCCACGGCGCGGGCGGCCACCCCTGACCCTCTCGCAGACCGTCACGTCGTCGTCACCAGCGGCGCGACCACGGAGTCGATCGACCCGATCCGGACGCTCTCCAACCGCGCGTCGGGCAAGACCGGCCGCGCCGTCGCCCGCGCCTGTTACGTCCGCGGCGCGGACGTGACCGTCGTCCACGACGACGGGGATCTGCCGTACGCGACCGTCGAGTCCGTCGAATCGGCGGCGGAGATGCTGGCGGCGACCCGCGACGCCGTCGCGGACGCGGACGCGCTCGTCTCGGCGGCGGCCGTCTCCGACTACACCGTCGAGCGCCGGGACTCGAAGATCCGCTCGGGCGCCGAGTCGCTGACTCTGGAACTCGAACCGACGCCGAAGCTCGTCGACACCGTTCGGGAGGACAGTCCCGACCTGCCGATCGTCGGCTTCAAGGCCGAGACCGGCGGCGACGACGACGCCGTCGTCTCGCAGGCTCGCGAGCTGTTAGAGCGGGCGGAGATGGCCTTCGTCGTCGGCAACGACGCGAGCGTGATGGCCGGCGACCGCACACGAGCCCTGGTCGTCCGCGCCGACGACGTCGACGCGTACGAGGGAGAAAAGAGCGGTCTCGGCGCGCGGGTCGCCGAGGAACTGGCCACCGAACTCGACTGATGCGGCTCGATCCCCTTCGTCTCGGTGCCGCAGTGTTCAGTCGCCCTCGGTCGTTCCGGTATTCGAGCGGTCGCCGGGCGTCGCGAGGTCCGCCGGGAGTTCCGTCGCCTGTGCGACCCGGACGGCCGCGAGGCCGAAGAGGACCGCGTTCCCCCACAGCCCGGGCTGGAGGAGCAGATATACGGGTCGGAGCGCCTCGAACGCGGGGACGGCGTTCGGGAGCGTGAGGACCAGGAACCGCAGCCCGTAGGCGTGGAGATGGAGGCAGAGGATGCCGGCCAGGACGAGTTCGGGGTAGCCGTCCCGTTCGACCTCGCCGGCGAGGAGGACGACGGCGACCGGCAACAGCGCGACGAAGTAGTAGGTGTAGGTCTGGGGCGTCAACAGCGGGAAGGCCGCGACGCCCAGGGCGAACACCGTCCGTCGCGCTCGCGGCGGTGCCAGCACCGCGAGTCCGGCGACGGCGGCGGAGACGGCGACTCTGAACGCCTGTGCGCCGGGGATCCACGCCAGAGGCTTGTAGTACGGCGCGAGCCACAGCGTCGGCGAGCGGGCGCCGTCGCTCCCCTGGGAGACGCCCCAGCGGAGCACGTCCAGGTAGGACAGGTGCGCCTCGACGCCGAAAAACCGGATCGACAGCCAGACGACCGGGGGCACCGCGAGCAGCGCGCCGACCACCCGGCGCCGGTCGTGGAGGAGGTGCGCGCCGATGGGCGCGTAGGCGAACTTGACGATGCCGACGACGGCGGTGGCGGCGCCGGAGAGCAACGCCCAGAGCGAGCCGCGGAGGGCAGTATCGGTGCCGTCGGCGTCGCGGGGGCCGGCGCCGGAGCCGTCTATGGGTCCGCGCCCGTCCCGCACCAGCGTCGCGCCGGCGAACGAGAGCAGGCCGCCCATGAACAGCGCGGTCTGGCCGAGCTTCGCGGTCAGGACCGCGGGGTGGAACCCGGTGAGCACGAGCGCCAGCCCGACACGTTCGTACCACCGGAGGTCGTAGCCCAGCGCCGCGACCAGCGCCTGTAGGCCGCCCCAGCAGAGGACCCCGCTCGCGAGCAGCCAGGCCATCGCCCCGTCGCGGAACGCCAGCAGCGCCTCGAACGGCCAGAACAGCAGCACCACCACGGGCGGGTAGAGATACGTGCCCCAGAACCCCCCGTCGTCGGTCCGGCGGTACAGCGACTCGCCCGCCTGCCAGCGGTCGACGGCGCCCGTGTAAGCGCCGAAGTCACCGAACCGGAAGTCCGACGCGAACTCGGACGTCGCCCGCAGCCACCAGTCGACGGCGGGGTACGCCAGCAGCGACGCCAGCAGGAGGGCGGCGACGGGGACCAGCGCCGGGCGCTCGCGGCGGCGCGCCCACAACCGGTGCAACAGCGACATGCTCGTCGATACTGTCGGTCGTTATGAGTGTCTTCTCCCGTATCAAATGGCTCTTTGATCCTTCGCCGTCGGGCGGTCTCGGCGGTAGCGAGCGGCGTGGCGAACGCGTGCCCGTCCCGCTCAGGGTTCGGCGACGACGACCAGTCGCGTCGACTCTCGCTCCAGCGGTTCGCCGTCGAGGCCGGCGTACAGCGACACGTCGCCGAAGCCCACTCGGCGGCACAGCGCCGCGAGTTCGGCGGGCGCGTAGAGGCGCACGTCGTAGACCATCTCCCCCTCGTACTCGTAGCCCTCGTCGGTCGCCGCGAAGACGCGGCGGGTCGTCTCCATGCGGGCGGTCTCGGGGTCGTACTCGGCCGATTCGACGACCAGACTGTCCTCGTCGCTCTCCGGGACGACGGACGAGCGGAAATCGGCCAGGACTCCCTCTCGATTGATGAGTTCGAGCACGAGCGCGCCGCCGTCGGCCACCCGATCGGCCATTCCGGCCAGTATCTCGCGGTTCGTCGCCTCGTCGTAGTAGCCGAAGGAGGTCCAGAGATTGTAGACGAGGTCGTACTCGTCCGTTCGCTCGGCGAGGTCGCGCATGTCGGCGCGTTCGACGGTCACCGTCCCGCCGAGGCCGCGGTCGGTCACCCGCTCGCGCGCCCGGTCGAGGTACGACTCGGAGATGTCGATACCGCGAACCGAGACGCCGCGCTCACCGAGTTCGACGGCGTGGCGGCCGATGCCGCAGGCCACGTCGAGGGCCGACGCCGGCTCGATGCCGTGGTCGGCAAGCAGGGCCAGCAGGTCGTCGGTCCCCTCGGTGGCGTCGTCGAGGCGGGCTTCGAGGTGGCGACGGAACACCTCGGGGGTCTCGCGGTAGACCGATTCGGTCCAGTGGGTCATACCGGCGGATCGGCGGCGGGTGGCAAAAGGGATCTGGGGGGTCGCTTCATACGGATTGTTGCAAGACGTTCCGGGATCGACCGCACGACTGCGTGCGGTCGAACCGGTAGACGCTTGCAATAATCCGTATCAGTCGTCGTCGGCGTCGTCGTCGCGCATCGGGACCGTGCCGGGCCAGTCGGCGGTCTCGACGAACGGGACGCCCATCTTCTGTGCGGCCCGCGAGATGACGTGGGAGCCGGTCGGGGCCGTGAAGAAGAGGAAGACGATCCCGACCAGGGAGGTCAGGCCCGGTCCGACCGGGCCGTAGTAGGCGGTCGTGGCCAGCAGGATCGAGGAGGCGCCGAGCGTGGCGGCCTTGCTCGTGGCGTGCATCCGGTTGTAGACGTTCGGGAACCGGAGCAGTCCCACGGTGCCGACGAGGAGGAAGAAGCTCCCGACGAGGACGAGCGCGGTCACGACGACGGCCTGGACGGTCGATATCATTCGATGATGTCACCCTCGGTTACGAAGCGCGCGACGGCGATGGTGCTGATGAACCCGATGATGGCGAGGACGAGGCTCACCGTGACGAACAGGCCCTTGCCGGTCTGGAGGGCGAACAGCGCGGCGATGGCGACGACGTTCGTCCCGATGGTGTCGAGGCTGACCATCCGGTCGGGGACCGTCGGTCCCCGGATGACCCGGTAGCTCGACAGCAGCGTCACCACGCTGGTCAGCAGGAGCGCGGCGGAGATCGCCGTCTCCGCGAACGCCGGGAGTTCACTCGCCACCGGACTCACCTCCCGTCTCGGCCGCTCGATCCGGGTCGGGGACCGGATCACCGGGGTCGCGCTCTTCGTCGAATATCCGCAGTGCCAGGTCCTCCCAGGTGCGGATCGGGTCGACGATCGAGTCCTGGTCGCGACCGTCGATGGCGTGGACGTACAGCGTGTTGCGCTCGGCGTCGTAGTCCATCGTCAGCGTCCCCGGCGTGAGCGTGATGGAGTTGGCGATGGTCGTGATCGCCAGGTCCGTCTCGACGCGCAGCGGGAGCTCGATCACGTCGGGCTCGATGGGCATCGACGGCGCGAGCACGCGGTAGGCCACGTCGACGTTCGCGGTCAGCAGTTCCGCCCCGAAGTGGCCCAGGTAGATCCCGGCGTAGGGGAGTCCGCGCAGGCGGTCGCCGAGCGCCAGTTCGGGGAGGTAGAACCGGCGGAAGGCGTAGGCGATCGGGAGTCCCACAGCGAGGCCGATGACGAACTCGCCGACGACGGTCTCGGCCGTGACGCCGCGGACGAACAGCCAGACGACGGCGAGCCCGGTCCCGACGCCGATCCAGCGTCTCATCGGCTCACCTCCCGACCCGCCTGTCGGCCGCGGAGAGTCGGCGCGTCACTCATGGGTGACCACCTCCGGATCGACGGCGTCGACGTAGGCTTCGGTGTCCAGCGCCGCCTCCGCCGCGGACTCGGCGAACGAGTAGACGGGGTCGAAGCCGATCCCGATGGCGACCACGACCAGCGCGAGCGCGGCGACGACCGCGACCAGAACGACCGAGCGGGTGCCGTTCTCGACGACCGGTGTGACGCCGCCCCAGAACGCCTTCGTCCACGTCCGCGAGAGGTACGCGATAGTGAAGATCGCGCCGACGAGCGCCCCGGCCAGCGCCAGTCCGGCACCGGGCGCGCCCGCCGCGAGCGCCCGTCCGCCGGTATCGAAGACCAGCAGCTTCCCGAAGAAGCCCGACAGCGGCGGGATGCCGATCAGCGCGAGCGACCCGACGAAGAAGGAGCCGGCGAGGACGGGGTACCGGGTCGTGATCCCGCCCAGCCGGTCGAGTTCGATGGTGCCCGCGATGTCGTGGACGGCGCCGCTGACCATGAACAGCAGCGACTTCGCGACGGCGTGGTTGAGCGAGTACACCAGCGCGGCGACGATCCCGAGGACCTGGAGGTCGGTCACCGGCGCCCCGAGCGAGTGGTCGCCGACGGTCGCGACGACCCCGAGCGGCAGGACGATGAACCCGACCTGGCCGATGCTGGAGTAGGCGAACACGTCGTCGAGGTTGTCGCGACTGACGGCGCCGATCCCGCCGACGAGCATGCTCGCCAGCGCCATCAGGAACAGGACCGGGCCGAAGAAGGCGAGGAACGACCCACCCGAGAGCCCGGGGAGGCCGAGGCCGCCCTCGACGGCGCCGACCGCGAAGACTGTGAAGTACAGCCGGACGATGGCGTAGACGCCGACTTTCTTCGTGACGCCGGCGAGGAACGCCGAGATGGGCGCGGGTGCGGCCCGGTAGGCCGGCGGCACCCAGAACTGGAAGGGGACGATCCCGGCCTTCAGCGCGAAGACGATGAACAGGATCGCCGACAGGCCCAGTACGGGCGCGGGGTCGATGCCGAACGCCGCGGGGTCGGCGAGTCGGCGGGCGAGGTCGGCCATGTTGAGCGTCCCGGTCGTCGCGTAGAGGCCGCCGATGGCGACGAGCATCAGCGCGCTGCCGACGAGGTTGAGGACCGTGTACTGCAGCGCCGCGGCGGTGTGGCGCGGGCCGCTGTAGAAGACGACGAACACGTAGCTGGGCATGAGCATCACCTCGAACCAGACGAAGAGGTTGAACACGTCGCCGGTGAGGAAGGATCCGGAGACGCCCAGCAGCATGAAGTGGAACAGGGGGTGATAGGAGACGCGCTGGCCCTGGTCGCCGACGTACGCGACCGAGTACGCGAGGATCGCGACGGTCACGAGCGCCGCCAGCGAGAGCATGAACACCGCGAGCGCGTCGGCGACGAGCGTGATGCCGAACGGCGCCGGCCACGCCGACAGCTGGTAGGTGAGCGTCCCGCCCGAGAGGACGGTGCCGGTGAGCAGGACGACGAAGGCGCCGTAGGCGCCGATCCCGAGGAGGCTGAGCACGCGCTGGACGTCCCCGTATCGGCGGGTCGCGAGCGTCGCGACGGCCGTCGCGAGCGCGGCGAGCATCGGCGCGACGACGACGTGGCTCGTCGACACGGCGAGGTCGGCGCTCATTCGACGGTCACCTCCCCCAGGTCGAGCGTGCCGTGCTCCTCGTAGAGCCGGTAGGTGAGCACGAGGGCGAAGGCGGTCGTCCCGAAGCCGATGACGATGGCGGTCAGCACGAGCGCCTGCACCAGCGGGTCGGTGATACAGCCGGCGCCCGCGTCGGGGACGGTACAGGCGACCGGGTGGCCGCCGTCGTGGCCGAGGACCGGCGCCTGGCCCGAGAGCCCGCCCATCGTGACGAGGTAGACGTTGGCCGCCTGGCTGATGATCGAGACGCCCCAGACGACCCGGACCACGTCGCGACGGAGTATCAGGAAGGTCCCGAGCGCGAAGAGCAGACCCAGGACAGCCGCGAGGACGACCTGGGTCATTCGGCGCCCACCTCCGCGAGGATCGTCAACAGCGCACCGACGACCACCGCGTACACCCCCAGGTCGAACGCGAGCGCGGAGGCGACCTCCAGGTACCCGTAGATCGGCAGCGGCTCGACGAACACGACCGCCTGCGTGAGGAAGGGGTAGCCCAGCGCGACGGCGGCGATACCGCTCCCGACGGCGACGGCGAGCCCGAGCGAGAAGACGGTCCCGTACTCGCGGACGATGCCCGCCTCGGTCTCGTAGCGAGTGCTCGGGTCCCGGTCGAGCAGTTCGGTCTCCAGGTAGTCGAGCCCGAAGATGATGTAGACGAGGGCGAACGCCGTCACCGTGAGGACGCCGGCGATGAAGCCGCCGCCGGGCAGGTTGTGGCCCTGGAAGAGCAGCGCCAGCGCCGTCATCAGGATGAGCGGTACGACCAGTCTGACGACGGTGCGGGCGATGACCGTCGGCTCTCTCTCTTGAGTCACTGGATCTCACCTCGTTCGCGCATCGCGATCAGCGTGACGACCGACAGCGCGGCCATCGCGACCACGGATATCTCGCCCAGCGTGTCGAACGCGCGGAAGTCGACGAGGATCACGTTGACGATGTTCCCGCCGCCCCCGGCGTTGGCGAATATCGGGTCGTGCTCCGCGGGGACGGGGCCGTTGGCGACGAAGTACTGGGCGATCACGTCGTTCGGCGTCCCCGCCGTCGACAGCAGGACCGTCACGGCGACGGTGAGCCCGACCGCGCCGGCGACGACCGCGTCGCGGGCCGCCCGCAAGCGGTCGACCGTGCCGTAGAACGCCGGCAGTTTGTCGAGCACGAGCAGGAAGATCACCAGCACCAGCGTCTCGATGACCAGCTGGGTGAGCGCGAGGTCCGGCGCGCTGCCGAGGATGTAGAAGATGGCGACCATGAACCCGAGGATCGAGAGGGTCAACACGCCCGCGATGTGGGAGGGCGCGGCCGTCACCGCGAGCGCGGCGACGATCGCGACCCCCAGAACGACCACGAGCGCCGGTTCGAGCCCGGCGTAAGCGATCGCGGGAACCGTCACGCCGCCGGCCGCGTACCCGCCCAGCGTGAGTGCGGCGAGCGCGAGCGCGAGCGCGGCCGCGTACGTCCGCAGGTTCCCGGTCTGGAGGACGTCGATGGCCGACGAGCGGTCCAGGCCTTCGGTGATCCCGTCGTAGTACCAGTTCGGCCGGAGGTAGTCGACGGCCCGGACGGCCCGGACGCCGTCGCGGACGCGGTCGAAGAACGGGTAGGTGACCGCGCCGACGCCGATCGTGACCGCGCTCATGATCAGCCACGGCGTGACCTCCGTGGGGAGGTAGTACGAGAAGGAGTGCTCGCCGCCGCCGTGGCCGAGGGAACTCGCCATGACCGCGCCGACGAAGTCCTCGACCGGTGTGAGGTGGACGCCGAACGTCCCGGTCACGCCGCCGAGGCCCACGACCAGCGCGAGCGCGCCCAGCACGGCCGCGGGGAGCCACATCGCCACCGGCGGCGAGTGTACCTCGCCGAGCGCGTCGGGTTTGTCGCCGAAGAAGAGCATCAGAAAGCGGATGGAGTACAGGAATGTGAAGACGCTCCCGAAGACGGCGACCGCGGGCAGGGCCCACCAGAGGAGCGAGCCGCCGTCGGCGACGGCGTGCTCGGCGGTGTAGTAGACGGCGTGGAAGAGGAACTCCTTGGAGTAGAAGCCGTTGAACGGCGGGACGCCGGCCATCCCGAGCGAGGCGACGACGGTGACGCCCGCGGTTATCGGGAGGTCCTCGGCCAGCCCGCCCAGGTCGTCGATGGCGCGCGTGCCGGCCTCGTGGGCGACGATCCCCGCCACGAGGAACAGGGCGGCTTTGAACAGCGCGTGGTTGAGGATGTGGAACGCGCCGGTCTCGGCGCCGATGTAGTTCGACATGCCGTATCCCGCGACGATGAGCCCCAGATGGGACGCCGTCGAGTAGGCCAGCAGCTCCTTGATGTCGCTGGCGCCGACGGCGAGGACGGCGGTGACGGTCATCGTCGCGAGTCCGAGGAGGCCGAAGACGAGGGTCCACTCGTCGCCGACCAGCAGCGGGCGGAAGCGGCCGACGAGGTAGACCCCGGCCTTGACCATCGTCGCCGAGTGGAGGAACGCCGAGACGGGCGTGGGGGCTTCCATCGCGTTCGGGAGCCAGATGTGGAAGGGGATCTGGGCGGACTTGGTCGCGGCGCCGACGCCGACGAGCAGGAGCACGGGGACGAACAGTCCCTGCGCGCGCAAGGCGTCGACCATCGGGCCCGCGTTCGCGAGGATGGAGCCCTCACCGGCGAGGCGGAACGCCGAGTCGACCCCGGGGGCGCCGGTGGCGACGACGTGGAGCAGGAGGAAGCCGACGAGCATGAACAGGCCGCCCGCGACGGTGATGAGCATCGACTTGCGGGCGGCGTACTGGGAGGCCTCGGCGTCCTGGTAGTGGCCGATGAGCAGGAACGAGGAGACGCTCGTCAGCTCCCAGAAGACGAACAGGGCGATCAGATCCGCGGCGAGCGCGACGCCGAGCATCGATCCCATGAACGCCAGAAGCGTCGCGTAGTACTTCGCCTGTCCGGGCTCCCCGTGCATGTACCCGCCGGAGTAGGTGAACACGAGCACGCCGACGCCGCTCGCCAGCCCGCCGATCAGTAACGAGAGGCCGTCGACGTAGAACGCGAGCGAGACGCCGTAGCTGGGGATCCACGAGACGACGAACGTCGTCCCGCCGGTACCGACGGCGTCCGCGACGAACGCGACGAGGCACAGACAGGCCGCGGCGACGGCCGCGGCGAAGTAAGCGGTTCGCTCCCCGACGACGCGGTAGACCAGCGGCGCGAGCGCCGCGCCGAGAAACGGGAGGGCCACCACGGACAGGAGCGCGATCCGTTCCGGTTGCACACCCGTCTCTGTTGCGAGACAGGACTTAATGGTTCTCAACTTCGATCGCCGACCCCTGTCACTCACCGACGGTCCGTCAATCGAGCGGCAGTTTCGCTGACAGTCCGGGCGAATCCGCCCTCGTCGCTCGACAGTTCGAGTCCGAGCGACTGCGCCGGCGTGACTCGCCCCGCGAACGGGACTCCGACCTGTCGAAACGACATCCCGACGCTCCCGAACGTCCCCTCGGTCCACTCTTGGGCGGCCGGTCGCGCACTCGCGGGGTTTGGCCCGGGCGGGCCGGCACGGCGCCGCGCCGTTTCAAGCCGCACGATACGTCCGAGAATCACATTTGATACGAATCAGCCGGTCCTTGAATTTACGATTTTGATAATACGGTAGTGACGCTTATGTAGCGCGCTGGGAGAGTCACAGATGACACGCACCGATCGTCGCCGGGCGCGTCGAGGCCGGCTCGGTCCGGTGGCGACCTACCGGGGACCATCCCCACGCATCGGGCGTGACGACAACCAATGAAACTCAAACAACTGTTCACGGACGACGACGCGGTATCGCCGGTCATCGGCGTCATCCTGATGGTGGCGATCACGGTCATCCTCGCGGCGGTCATCGCGACGTTCGTCCTCGGACTCGGCGACCAGGTCAGTAACACCTCCCCGCAGGCATCGTTCAGCTTCGAGTGGAACGGCGCTTCCGGCGAGGAAGCTACGTTGACCATCACGCACGACGGCGGCGAGACGATCCAGGCACAGAACCTCTACATCCGTGGGTCCGATGGGACCGTGAGTGGGGGGACTGATGCAAACTTCGGGCAAACCTGGGACACCTACGCCGATGGTTCGGTCGGAGCAACTTCGGAGATCCAGGCTGGGATGAAAACGACCGTCGAAAATGTCGACTCCGACGCAGAGGCAAGCCTAGTCTGGCAGAGCGCCACGGGCGACAGTTCCACCACGTTGAAAGAGTGGACCGGCCCCACGGCCTGATAGACCGCGGTCATCTTCCGTACGGCCATTTATAAGGTCGGACTTTTCTTCTCGATCCTGATATCGGTTGGCCAATATCTCTCGTGAGAACTGCGGAGCGAGGCGATCCCGGTCGTATTCTTTTGCTTCTCGACCGACGCCTCCGAAACTCTCTTAGCATATGCCCATAGAATCACACATCATCGACGACCGGGCGGGTCGATCGCCCCTCCCGAACACGGGTCCTACATCATGAGCAACGAGACGAGACGGTTTCCAGCGGGCGCGGACGGAGAAGAGGAGGAGGAAGAGGAGCTGTCGAAGGGTGAGATCTTCGACGTGTTGCAGAACCAGCGCCGTCGGTACGTACTCGAGTATCTCAAGCGCTACGACGAACCGGTCGAGTTGAGCGATCTCGCGATGCAGGTGGCCGCCTGGGAGTACCAGACGTCGGTCGAGGAGGTGACCAACGACCAGAAGAAACGCGTCTACACGACCCTCCAGCAGACCCACCTCTGCAAGATGGAGGAAGCCGGTATCGTCGAGTACGACACCGAAACCAACACGGTCGCGCGGACGCCCTACACCGAGGAGTTGACGGTGTATCTGGAGATCGTCCCCGGCTCCGAGTTCCCCTGGCGGGAGTTTTACCTCTCGCTCGGGTCGATCAGTTGCGCCATCGTCGCGGCGCTGTGGACCGGTCTCTTCCCCCTCACCCTCCTGACGCCGCTCGAATGGGCGACCGTCATCGCCGCGACGTTCACCGTCTCGGCGGCCTACCACACCTACAGCGGCGCCGACATGCAACTCGGCGACGACGAGTACGTCCCCGACGAGTTCGACCGGTAACGACACTGCTACTGGACGTTTCTCCGACGGTTTTTCACAACTACCGCTTCGACCCGCGTCTTCCGATATCGGTCCTCTCCTCGCTATTTTCGGCAGTGATATCTGGAGGCATCCGACTCAAGGCGGGTCTGAACTCCGTACCGCCGGTGAACGGAGGACGGAATTAACTACCGATACTGTCAGAGTTGGCGATAGCATTCCCGTGTCTCGGCGGGTTCGCACCGGCCGAACGGGATGCAGGCACACACAGACACATGCAACTCAACGAACTATTCGCGGACGACGACGCGGTGTCGCCGGTCATCGGCGTCATCCTGATGGTCGCGATCACGGTGATTCTGGCGGCCGTCATCGCCTCGTTCGTCCTCGGACTGGGGAACCAGGCACAACAGGGTGCACCGACGGCGACGATCGGCTTCGACTACGAACAGATCGACGAGAACTCGGGAACGAACTACGGCGCGCTCGCTGTCAGCCACGACGGAGGCGATTCCGTTTCCAACGATGAACTGTATATTCGGGGGAGCGGGTTCAATGGTTCAGACATTCACGGCACGAGCGTCCCAGCATCAGGAATAAGCGATGATCTGGAGACGTACGTCCGCAACAACGGCGGCCCGCAGATCCACCACACCAGCGCGGATTCGTGGAACGGGACGGCCAGCGGTGACGACAGCGCCGTCGTCTCGGGCGACCGCGCGAACGTCTACGTGAGTTCGGACTACGAGATCAGCGTCGTCTACCAGTCTCAGGAGGGCGACACCTCCTCGACGCTCAACGAGCAGGACGGCCCCGACGCCTAATTCGCGTCGCCTCACCCCGTTTTCGCGGTTCCGGCTGTCCACAGTCGCGGCCGTCGGCTTTATCCCGGTCGGGTGCAGTCATCCGCCAATGGATCGGGGTCGCGCGCTCGTCTACGCCACCGCGGCGGTCATCGTCGGCGTGACCGTCCTCAGCGGCCCCGCTATCGGCCTCGTCGACCTGACGACGCCGCGCTACGACATGTCCGGGCTCGGGGAAGGCAACGTGACCGTCGACGAGGTCGAACTCCCGCCGTCGGTCGCGATCGACCGGGGCTACCAGTCCCAGTCGTACTATCTCACCGTCCCCGACGCGCGGATCCGCATCGCTGCCATCGACGGCAAACCGACCGTCGCCTACGGCATCGACATCCCCGCACTGGGGTACTCCCGCTCGACGACGCACTTCCTGAGCGACGGCGACACCGGCTGGGCCTCGCTGTCGCTGCGCGAGGACACGCTCCCCGACGACGCGGTCGACACCGGCCGCTACGACGGGACGCTGTCGCTCGTGGTGCGCGACAGCGACGGGAAGACCGTCCTCGCGAACCGGACGGTCCCCGTGGAGGTGAGCGAATGAGTACCGGACGCGTCGGGTCGTCTGCTCCGGTCGACGCCCGCGAACGGCTGGCGGCGGCTCGAACGGCCCTCGTCCGCGCCGTCGTCGGCGACCGCCTCGGGCTCGCCGTCTTCCTCGGCACGCTCCTCGCCGTCGGCGCCACCTGGCGGGTCGGCGTGTTCATCAACGACAACTACACGCTGGCGAACGCGCTCGTCGCGCTCGTCGACGGGACCCTCGTCGTCGACGAGGCGGCGTACGGCTCGCTGGAAAGCCCCGGGATGCAGGTGTACGACGGCCGACTCTACGGTCGAAACTACGGCCAGGTGGCCCTCGCGGTCCCGCTGCTGTGGGCGCTTCGGGCTGCGACGGCAGTCGCCGATCCCGGCCTCGTCTTCGCGGCGGCGTGGTCGCTCCTCTTGCTCGCGTTCGCCGTCCAGGTCGGTCGACTCACCGGTCGAGAACCGCTCTGCGCGACGGCGGGCGCCGGCCTCGCCCTCGCGGTGTTCGCCGCCAACGCCGCGCTGGCGGAGCCGATCCCCGCGCGGCTGGTCCCGCTGGCGGCGCTCCAGCTCGGGACGGTCCTCGCGACGGCCGTCGTGGCGACCACGGTCTACCGACTGCTCACCCGTCTGCACGACCGTCGGGTCGGTGTCGCCGCGGCCGTGGTGTCGGTCCTCGCGACGCCCGTCGTCTTCTGGGCGGCGATCCCCAAACGCCACGTCACCGTCACGGCGCTCCTCGTGAGCGTCGTCTATGCGTTCTACCGCAGTCGGTCGGCGAGCGACGACGCCGACGGACGCGACGCCGTGCTCACGTCGACCGGCTTTCGCGCGCTGGCGTACGCTCTCGTCGGGCTCTGCACCTGGGTCCACGCGGGCGAGGCGTTCGTCGTCTTCGTCGCGCTCGTCGCCGTCGACCTGCCGACGGCGCCGTCGAACGACCGGCGGACCATCGCCGTCGTCGGGGCCGCCTTCGCCGCGTCGCTCGTCCCCTTCTTCGTGACGAACGCGCTCATCTCCGGCGACCCGATCCGGCCGCCGCGGATGCTCTCGGAGTTCGCCGTCTCGACCGACCGCGGCGCGTTCGGCGGGGCGGGTGGCGGTGGGGGCGGTGGACCCGGTGGCGCCACGAGTGGCGGCTCGGCGCCGCTCTTGCCGGCACCCGTTCGAGTCGTCGTCGCGACGGCCGCCGAACGAGCCGGGCTCCTCTTCGGCCCGTTCGTCGCCGGTGCGAAGTCGGCGGTCGCCGACCCGGAATCGCTGTACCGGACCTTCGTCCGCGCCGGCTACGACGGCTATATCGGCCAGCGCGACAACGACCAGGCGATCAACCTCTCGGTCCTCGAATCGGCGCCAGTCCTCGCGGGCGTCGCCGCGCTCGTCGCGACCGGCGGCCGCCGCGCGACCGCCGCCGTTCGTCGACCCGACGACTCGGCGCTCAGTGACCGTTCTCGACGGGCGGTCCGAGCGCTTCGAACGTCGCAGACCGGCGCCACCGACGCGTTCGTCGCCCTCGTCGCCGTGCTGTTCACGCTCGTCTACCTCCCCAGACTGCCGCTGTTCGCCCAGGTGACCGTCCGGTACCTCCTGCCGGTGTACGTTCTGGCCGTCTACGCGCTGGCCCGCCAGTCGTGGGCGCGACGCGTCCTCGTCGGCCACGGCCGCGCGGCGCTGTGGAGCTATCTCGGTGGCGTCCTCCTGGGCGCGCAGCTGATCTTCGTCGTCGTCACGGTCGGGTCGTTCGGTCGCGGCGGCGCCTTCCAACTGCACGCCGTCGTCGGTCTGGCCGTCGCCGCCGCGTTCGCGGCGTCGGCCGTCGGCAGCGCCGTCGACGCGCGGGTCGACTCGGTGACGGCCGTCACCGGCGGGCTCGCCGCGGCGCTCGGAACGAACCTCGCACTCCTCTCGGCGTTCGCGTACTTCCGGTACGGCCCCCACGTCCTCCCGGCCGCCGACTGGCTGGCCGACCTGCTGGCGTCGGCGTAGCTAGTCAGGCTTTTTGCCCCCCGTGGTCATTCCCCGGGCATGAACCGTCTCAAGCAGTCGCTGCTCGACGCCCCGATCATCGAGAAAGAGGGGTATCACTACTTCGTCCACCCGATCAGCGACGGCGTCCCGATGCTCCGTCCCGAGCTGCTGCGCGAGATCGTCATCAAGATCATCCGCAAGGCCGAACTGGAGAACGTCGACAAGATCGTCACCCTCGCCGCGATGGGCATCCACATCTCCACCGCCGTCTCCCTGATGACCGACATCCCCATCGTCGTCGTCCGCAAGCGCCAGTACGGCCTCGACGGCGAGGTCGCGCTCTCGCAGGTCACCGGCTACTCGGAGTCGGAGATGTACGTCAACGACGTCTACGAGGGCGACCGCGTGCTCGTCCTCGACGACGTGCTCTCGACCGGCGGCACCCTCTCGGGCATCACCGGCGCGCTCGAAGAGATCGGCGCCGACATCGTCGACATCGTCTGCGTCATCAAGAAAGACGACGGCCCGAACAAGCTCGCCGACGCCGGCTACGACGCCAAGACGCTCATCAACGTCGTCGTCGAGGACGGCGAGGTCGTCATCACCGACGACCAGGGCGACGACTGACCCGGTTCTCGGTTCCTCACACCGCTCCGACCGCGACCGCGCCGAAGTACAGCCCCGCGAGCACCAGCGCCGCACCGACGACGCGCACGAGTCGCCGGATTCCCTCGTTGGGCTCGCCGTCGCTCCCGTACTCGCCGCCGCGGTCGCCCGGGACGCGCCCGACCGTGTGCGCGCGGAGGATCGCCTCGGGCGCCGCGATCAGGACGGCACCGAGGCCGACGCCGAGGACCGCGGCCAGGAGCGTGCGGTAGTCCATCTCAGCTCCGCAGTCGCTCGATGCGTTTCTCCATCGGCGGGTGGGTCGCGAACAGCCGCGCGAGCCCGCGCTCCTCGCCGAAGATACACAGCGCGTTGACCTGTTCGTCGACGGCCGACTCGCCGGCGCGCTCGTTGCCGCGGCTGATCTTCTCCAGCGCGCGGGCGAGCGTCTCGCCCGACCCGATGGCGCCCGCGGCGTCGCTGTCGGCGACGTACTCGCGGTACCGCGAGATGGCCATCACGAACAGCATGACGAGCATCTGGACGAGCTGGCCGACGACGATGGCCAGGAAGAAGTCGGCGATCTCGTTGTCGCCGGTCAGCAGGACGGCCCACTGGGCGACGATGGCGACGATGGAGGCGATGCCCTGGCCGAGCACCATCATCACCACGTCGCGGTTCGCGATGTGGGCCAGTTCGTGGGCCAGCACGCCCTCGACCTCGTCCGCGTCGAGCGTCGCGAGCAGCTCGCGCGAGACCACGACCGTCCCGGCGCCCTTCCGCCCGACGGCGAAGGCGTTGGGCACGCCCATCCGCGCGATCATGAACCGGGGCTTGTCGATGCCCATCTCCTCGGAGAGCGCTTCCACCTGGCGGTGGATCTCCTGATACTGCCCTTCTGGCATGTCTTCGGCCCCGACGCTCCGGATCGCGGCCCACTTGCCGACCTTGTACTGGACGCCCACGAACAGGACGCTGCCGACCAGGACCAGCCACAGCGGGGCCCCGAACGCGCCCATCGCCACGACCGCGGCGACGGCGTAGAACGCGAACAGGATCGACCCCACGACCGCCATCCGCGCGGTGAGACTCGGGTGACGCATACGTGACGTGTCCCCGTCCCGACAACTGAAGAACCCTCTGCTTGTCGTCAGTCGACGGTGAAGTTTCCCTCGGGACACGTGTGGGATACCTGACTGGTAAACGGTAGGCGCGTTCTGCGGACGTTCGACCGCAATCTCCGATCGCCGAACGCTCTCCCCTGAAGGGGACGACGTGCCGCGGAAAGTTGCTGTCGACGGACGGCCGTCGAAATGTAGCATTGTTCGACACCTCCGCCAGACGAAACGCCAAAACTCACATCTGGAAGTGGCGAGACGCTGAGCTATGAACCGAAAGCTGATGATCCCCGGAGTCGCTTTGGCTCTCGCTGGCGTTGCCCTCACCGCCGAGTTCGACCTGACAGGCCCTCAATTTCCCGACAACCCCGTCGAGTGGCTCGGGTGGATCGCGGTTCTGTTGGGACTGTTCCTGATGAAACTCGCTGTCGCACGCGAAACGTGATACCCACCCACGAAACGTCCCGCTCGGTGATATCGTTCGGATCTATTCGAGTATGACCGCCGCTCGCGTGGTGGGCACACGCGAGCGGTGCTCGCTGTGTCGTTCGCGGCGGAATTATAACGGGAGGTAGATTTGAACTGCGTCAAGACGTGCCCGCTCACTGCGTTCGCTGCGCGCGACTTGCCTCGTTCAAATCTACTGGCGATTCGAGACCTCACGAAGCGCTCGGCGATGAAACGCCTCGCTGTGGACGTGAGGTCACAAAATAGCGGGAGGTAGATTTGAACTACCGATCTGCGGGTTATGAGCCCGCCGGAATCTCCTGGCTATCCCATCCCGCTACCAGTTTGTACCGGCGACCACCCATTAAGGGTTGTGATTCGTTCGCCGTCCGTGAATTAGTCCCGCGGTCACGCCTCGTGGACCTGCCAGGTGAACAGACTCTCGAAGACGTAGTTGACGAACATCGCGACCCCGATGGCGATCGGGCTCGCGAGCAGGAACCACAGGTCCGTCTCGAAGACGACGACGGTCACGTCCAGCCGCTGGGTCAGGACCCAGTAGATGGCGAACTGGATCAGCGACCCGCCCGAGCGGACGAGGTGTGATTTGCCCAGCCGGCGGAGAAACGCCTTCGCCCCCGGCGCGCCCTCGTCGGCGAACGTCCAGTGCTCGTTCACGGTGAACATCACGAGGATCGCCGTCTCGATCCCGACCGCCTTGGCGAGCAGCTCCGGGACGCCGAACCCCAGGCCGAGCAGCGCGAGCATCGCGTTGTCGGCGACCGCACCGACCGCGCCGACGGAGACGAACTTGCCGAACCGCACGCCCGAGAGCAGGGCGTCGAGCCGGGAGTCGTCTCCGCCGTCCAGGCCGCCCTCGCTCGCTCGCGCCGACCGCTCGCCGTCAGTCATGTTTGTCCACCAGGGCCGTCGGGTCCTCCCGGGTCGCCGCGATGGCGTTGTGGACGCGGCTGTCGCGGATCTGTTTCGCGCGGTGGCGCGAGGAGAGCAACGCGCGGGCGAGTCGAACGGACGTGCGAACCGGCGAGACGGTCGACCCGGGCATGTCCTCCCAGGTGATCGGTACCTCGGCCACGTCGAGTTCGAGGGCGCCGGCCATCGCGACCAGTTCCACGTCCCAGGCGAAGCCCGGCTCGTAGAGGTGCTGGCGGACGACCGCCCACGACTCGGCGGTGATCGCCTTCGCGCCGCACTGGTAGTCGTACAGGTCGGCGTCTAACATCCGGCGGGCGAGCCAGGCGAAGCCGTCGCCGAGGAAGCGGCGGGCGAACGTCTGGTGGCTCGTGATCGTCGAGTCGGGGTGGCGCCGCGACCCGACCGCTACGTCGGCGCCACCGTCGGTGATGGCGGCGAGCACGTCGGCGACCTCGGCCGGCGCGGTGGAGCCGTCGGCGTCGACGAACCCGAGCACGTCGGTGTCGAGCGCCTCGAACCCGGCGGTGACGGCGGCGCCCTTGCCCCGGCGGTACGGCGACAGATGGACGGTCGCCGGGAGGTCCGCGAGGGCGGCGGCGACGCGGTCGTCGGCGTCGTCGAGCTCGATCCGGATCGCGTCGGGGGCGAGCTCCTCGTCGAGGGCGCGGACGTACCCGGTGAGCCGGCCCACGTCGGGACGGAAGGCGGGGACCACGAGACCGACGGACGCGCTCATTGTCTGCCGTGACCACCGCGGCGAGTAAAAACTGTTCGGAACGACCGACATCTCTGCGGCGCCGCGGGTACCGGGACCGACGGTCGTGGGAACCTGAACCGACGGTCGTTAGCACCGATTCCGGCGGTCGTGTCGGCGCCCGTTCCCCGGCGCCCCTGGCGGTCCACAAGAGGTATAGGCTCCGGAGACGGCCACACTGGTAATGGAGTACGGTCTGGTCCTCTGGTGGCTCGTGGCCTACCTCGTCTTCATGGCCGTGGGGATGCCGCTCGCGGCTGCCCTGTTTCCCCGCCTCGCCGACCGCGGGGCGGGCGTCGCGCTCCCGACGGCGCTCGCCGTCCTCTGGGTCGTCGCCTACCTCGTCGGCCACGTCTCGCTGACCGCCGGCCTGCTGGTCGGTCTCGCCGCGCTCGCGGCCGCCGCCGGCGCCGCCTTCTATCACGCCAGCGAGACGGAGAGTCGCCGGCTGTTCGACCGCCGCCGCTACGCGGAGGCCGCCGCCGTGTTCGCCGTCGCGTTCCTGTTCATGATCGCCGTCCGCGCCGTCGACGCCGGCGTCCACCCGTTCCTCGGCGAGAAGTTCCTCGACTTCGGCATGCTGCAGTCGCTGTTGCGCGCCGACGCCCTCCCGCCGGAGGACATGTGGTTCGCCGGCCGTCCGGTCCAGTACTACTACGGCGGCCACCTGATCGCCGCGCTGCTGACGAAGATCACCGGGACCGAGCCCCGATTCGCCTACAACCTCGCGCTCGCCGGCTTCTACGGCATGCTCGTCACCGCCGCCTACGGGCTCGCCGGGTCGATCGCGGCGAGCCGCGGCGTCTCGCGGGTCCGAGCGGGCGCGTTCGGCGCCTTCTTCGTCGCGTTCGCGAGCAACATCTCGACGCCCGTCTACGTCGCCGCCTGGCTGCTGCCGGACGGGGTCGCCTCCTTTTTCGCGGGCCTGTTCGGCAAGAGCCTGGGCCGGGTCGGGACCGGCGGGCTGACGGAGTTCCGCTACTGGGACGCCAGCCGCGTCATCGACGGGACGATCAACGAGTTCCCCCTGTTCGCCTGGCTCAACGGCGACCTGCACGCCCACATGATGTCCACGCCGTTCGTCCTGCTCACCGCGGCGCTGCTCTTTAGCTACTACCGGACGCCCGAGACCGAGCTGACCCGACGACGGTCGCTCGTGTTCGCCGTCGTGCCCCCGCTCGCGGGCCTGCTCGCCGTCGTCAACACGTGGTCGTTCCCGACCGCCGGCGGGCTGACCTTCCTCGCGCTCGCGCTCTCGCCCGCCGACCCGGTGTCGCTGTTGCCCGCGTCGGTCGCCGACCGCGTCCCTCGGCGGGAGAACTGGCAGCGCGAACTCGCCCGTCACGGCGTCGCGCTCGGCGGCGCCGTCGCCGTCGTCGCACTCGGGCTCGTCTGGTCGCTGCCGTTCTGGCTCGGCACCGCCAGCGGCCGGTCGATCGCCTTCTTCCCCGACCGGAGCTCGCTCGGCGGCCTGCTGTTCGCCCACGGCGCGTTCGCGCTCCTGTTCGCAGTTCATCTGGCACGGCACTCCTTCCCGGAGGTCGACCCCCAACACGTCGCCGAAGCGATCGTCATGGTCGGGATCGCCGTCGCGGTCACCTGGCTCGGGGGCTCGGCGGCCGCGCTCGGGGTCTTCGGCCCGATGATCGTCGTCGCCTGGATCCTCCTCCGGACGCAGGCCGACGCGGTCCATCGGGTGACCGCGCGGGCCGCCGACACTGCCGGCAAGGTGGCCACCGACGGCGGAACGACGGCCGCCGACGGGAGCGCGTCCGCCGCGGCGGGGTCCGGACCCGACTCCGACGCGGTGCTCACCGAACGGCTCCGCGACGTGGTCGGCTTCGAGACGCTCCTGATCGTCGCCGGCGCCGGGATCGTCGTCCTCGTGGAGTTCGTCTACGTCAAGGAACAGGCCGGACCGGGCCGGATGAACACCGTGTTCAAGACCTACGCCGACGTGTGGATCCTCTGGGCCGTCGCGGCCGGGGCCATCCTCGCCCACCTCGTCGAGAACCACTCGCCTGGACTGGCGCTGTCGGGCGAGCGCTGGGCGTCGGTCTTCCGCGTGCTCGCGGTCGTCCTGGTCGTCTCCACCGCGCTGTACGGCGCGCTCGCGCTCGGCGGCCACTTCAGCGGCGACGGCTACTTCGGCCGGTACAACCACCCCGACGACCCCACGCTCGACGGCTTCACCTACATCAACGAGACCCACCCCGAGGAGTACGCTGCGATACGGTGGTTCGAGGACATCGAGGGCCAGCCGAACATCGCCTCGGCGCCCGGACAGGACATGTACCGGTGGACCAACCCCGTTTCGAGCCTCACCGGCGTCCCGACGCTGGCCGGCTGGGCCCACGAGGTCGGGTATCGCGGGGGGGAGTCCTACCACGCCCGCGTCGACGACGTGAACACTATCTACACCGGGAGCCCGGAGCAGCGAGCCTACTACCTCGACGTGTACGAGGTCGAGTACGTCTACGTCGGGTCGAACGAGCGGTCGGCCTACACGAGCGACGACCTGGCGGTCTTCGATTCGATGGCCGGTCTCACCGTCGAGAAGCAGTGGGACGGCGCGACCGTCTACCGGGTCGACCGAAGCGCGCTGGAGTACACGGGCGAGAACGGGTGACCGGAGCGGCCGAGACGACTACCGCGAGTCGGAGTGGCGACGCCGGTGGACGATCCCCTGGTTGTTCGCCGCGTTCTCGACGAACGACCGGAGCGCCCCGCCCGTCTCGCTGTCCTCGTCGAGCACCATCGGTTCGCCGGCGTCGCCGCCCTCGCGGACGGCCGGGTCCAGCGGGATGTCGCCGAGGAACGGCATCTGGGCCTCCTCCGCGAACGCCTCGCCGCCGCCCTCGCCGAAGATGGCGTGTTCGCCGCCGCAGTCGGGACACCTGAACGAACTCATGTTCTCGACGATGCCCAACACCGGCGTCTCGTGCTCGCCGAACATCTCCAGGCCCTTGCGGGCGTCGTCGATGGCGACCTCCTGGGGCGTCGTCACGATGACCGCACCGGTGACGGGGACGCTCTGGAGCAGCGTGAGCTGCGTGTCGCCGGTGCCCGGCGGCAGGTCCACGATCATGTAGTCGAGGCTTCCCCACTCGACGTCTTCCCAGAGCTGGGTGAGCACCTTGTGGACCATCGGGCCGCGCCAGATGACCGGGTCGTCCTCACCGACGAGGAAGTCCATACTCATCAGTTTCATGCCGTAGCGCTCCGGGGGGACGAGCGTCTCCTCGGGGGTCGCCTGCGGTTGCTGGTCGGCGGCGAGCATCCGCGGCACGTTCGGTCCGTACACGTCGGCGTCGAACAGCCCCACGCGGGCGCCGAGCTGCGCCAGCCCCGCCGCGAGGTTGACGGCGATAGTGCTCTTGCCGACGCCCCCTTTCCCCGACGCGACGGCGATGACGTTCTCGACGCCCGGCAGGACCGACCCCTCGGCGACGAGTCCGCTGTCGACCTCGGCGTCGAGTTCGATCCGCAGGTCAAGCTCCGACAGTGCCTCGCGGACCGCTCCCGCGATGTCGGTCTCCGTCGGGGAGTACGGCGCCCCGAGCGCCAGCGAGACGCGCACCTCGTCGTCGGTCAGTTCGACCGAGTTGACTAGCCCCAGCGAGACGATGTCGTCACCGAGATCCGGGTCCTCGACCGTCGAGAGGAGGTCGAGCACGTCGTCTTCGTCCATACCTCCGTCTCCGGTGGTCCCGGCGAAAAGGGTTGTGGAGCCCTCCTCGACCGACTACGCGCGGGCCGCCGATAGCGTAGACTGCACGGAAATACCACGTGGTAGGTCAGAATCGCGAGCATTTTTATGCGGAAGGGGCAGAACATCGTCACGACAGAACGGCACGCTGGGGGGCGGGAGTTCCGACAGTCGCGATGAGCGCCGTGGTGGTCGGTCGTGCGGAAACCGCGCAACGTGCACCGACCTTATTACCGCCGGGCCGGAAGTGTCGGTATGCTCGCGGACGAGTTCGGTCGGACGGTGTCGGGCGTGCGCGTCTCGCTCACCGACCGGTGTAACTTCGACTGCGTCTACTGCCACAACGAGGGGCTGGGCGACACCCGCGGCCCCATGGCGCCCCGCGAGCACGAGATGAGCACCGACGACGTGGTCCGCTTCCTGGAGGTCGTCGCCGAGTTCGGCGTCGACTCGGTGAAGTTCACCGGCGGCGAACCGCTCCTGCGCGACGATCTGGAGGAGATCGTCGCCCGCACGCCGGAGTCGATGGAAGTCTCGCTCACCACGAACGGGACGATGCTCCCCGGCCGGGCCGAGGACCTGGTCGACGCCGGGCTCGAACGGGTGAACGTCTCCCAGGACGCGCTCGACGAGGAGACGTTCAAGCAGGTGACTCGGGCCGGCGCGTACGACGCCGTGATGGACGGCGTCGACGCGGCGCTCTCGGCGGGGCTCGCGCCGGTCAAGCTCAACATGGTCGTCTTCGAGCAGACTGCCGGGTACGTCCCGGAGATGGTCGAGCACGTCGCCGCGAACGACGGGCTTCGATTACAGCTCATCGAGTACATGCCCGAGATCGCGGGCCACCCCGAGTGGGCGATCGACATTCAGCGCGTCCACGACTGGCTCGCCGGGCAGGCCGACCACGTCGAGCGCCGCGAGATGCACGACCGGCGGCGCTACTGGGTCACGTCCGAGGGCAGCGACGCCGGCGGCGACGGTCTCCTCGGCGACGACGGCGCGGTCGACGAGTCCCGTGCGGGGATGGTCGAGATCGTCGACCCCGTCGAGAACCCGACGTTCTGTGCGAACTGCCATCGCGTGCGCGTCACGCACGAAGGATACCTGAAGGGCTGCCTGAATCGCAACGACGACCTCCGGCCGATGGGCGAGATGACTCGGGCGGAGATCCGCGAGACGTTCCGCGAGACGGTCGCGAACCGCGTCCCCTACTACGGGGAGTACATGGTCGAGGAAGACGGTGAGTGGGTCGTCAACGAGGCGTACCTCGACGACCCCCTGGCCGGCGACGACGCCTATCCGACCGTCGACGAAACGCCGGCCGAGACCGACGACTGACCGCCGAGCGGTCGACCCCGTCGCGATTGCCGGCTGCAAAACTCTGAATGGCGCTAGCCCCGTTGGTCCGCCGTGAGCACGTACCAGCCCGCGTCGTGTAACATCGGTCGACGCCAGCGCAAGCGCCGTCTGGCCGTCGCGGGCGCGGCCTTCGCCGTCGCGGCCGGTTACGTCGGTGCAGTCGTCGCGGGCTATCTGCCCGATCCGCTACTCGTCGGTGTGTTCGTCCCGTTCGCCGTCGGGTTCGAGTGGGGGTTCCAGGCGGTCACGAGTTTCTGCGTCCGCCTGGCCCTCCTGAACCGCTACGACTTCGGGTCCGGCGACGGCGCGACCGGAACCGTGTCGGACCCGAGCCACCGAAAGGCCGACCACGAGTACGCGGCGAAGATCACGGTCGCTGCGGTCGCACTCGCCGGTGCGGCGACCGCGTTGACGGTCGCACTCGTCTGATCAGTCCAGTTCGGCCAGCGTCCGCTCGGCGATCTCGTCCACGTCGGTCGTCCCGTAGCGTCGCTTCGTGACGGCGCGCATCCGTTCGTCGGCCCCGGCCCACGCCTCTGCGGTCCAGAAGCGGGCGTCCTTCGCGTCGCTCCCGGCCGACAGCGAGCCGCGAGTGTCCGCCCGGCGGACGGCGTACTCGAAGGCGACCATGTGTTTGCCCTCGACGGGCCACGTGCCTCGGCCGGCGACCAGTGTCAGGTCGCGACGGTCGACGACGAGTCCGGTCTCCTCTTCGAGTTCGCGCGCGGCCGCCGCGTCCGGCCGCTCGCCCCAGTCGACGTGTCCGGCGGGCGTCCCCCACTGTCCTTCCGTCTCGCCGACGGCGCGCTGGACGAGGAGGACGCTCGACTCGTCGACGACGGTGACGCTCGCGCCGGGCGTCGGGCTGTGGAAGACGTACCGCTCGCAGTCGTCGCAGACGGACGCGCCGGGGGACAGGTCCGAGTCGCGGAGCTCGTGCCCGCAGTAGCCGCAGAAGTCCGGTTCGAAGTTCGTCATCGCTCCGGGATCGTAGCGGTCCGTGTTAACCCCTGCGCCGAGCCGGTCGCGGCGCCTGGCTCCGCGGACTTGCGGCTACGGCCGCCGAAACGTGTAGGAGACGCCGTCGCGCTCGACGCGGAGGTCGCCGGCGTCGTGGTCGAAGACGAGTCGGTCAGGGACGCCCGAGAACTCGTGGAGCGGCATGCCGGTCTCGACAGTGCCGTCGGGGCGGACGGTCACGTGAGTCGACCCGCGGAAGTCGGCGACGAGCGAGCCGTCGCCGCGCTCGGAGACGGCGCTCGATCCGGCGAAGCGTTCGAGGGCGTGCCGGACGGCCTCGCCGTCGGCTGGGTCGACGGATTCGGTGTCTGACTCGGCCATGTCCGACACCCCGGTCCGGACGGCCAAAGCGGTGACGACGACCCCCGCCGAGTCCGGGGGACGGGTATCGGCCGCGGCCCGTGCCACCGGTTCCCGCGATGGCTCCACTCCGTGATGTTTAAATAGGGGCCGGGAGGTAATTCAGATACGCTCGTGCAGGGGCGTCGGGTCCCGAGTCCCACGCGACGGTTCGTGTGAGGGCGCTAGTATACAACCGCACGCTGCAAGTGCGTGTCGTGGTAGCCAAGCCTGGCCCAAGGCGCAGGGTTGCTAACTCTGTGGCGTACAGCCTCCGGGGTTCGAATCCCCGCCACGACGCTCACACCCGAATCACAGACACATGAGTGCAGAAGACCAAGACCCGGACGAAGCGGACGAGGAAGAGGACATCCGCTATTTCGTCCGAATCGGCCAGACCGACCTCGACGGCACGAAGTCCGTCGAGCGGTCGCTCACCGACATGAACGGTATCGGCCATCGCGCGGCCCGCATCATCGCCGAGGAGGCCGGCATCGACCGCCGGGCAGTCTTCGGCAAACTCGACGAGGAGGACATCGACGAGATCGTCTCGCTCGTGGAGGGCTTCGCCGAGGAGGCGCCCGAGTGGCTCACGAACCACCGGAACGACTTCTTCGCCGGCGACACCACCCACGAGACGGGGACCGACCTCGAGATGTCCCGTCGGCAGGACATCAACCGCATGAAGATGATCGACTCCTACAAGGGCGTGCGCCACAAGCGCGGACAGAAGGTCCGCGGTCAGCGCACCAAGTCCACCGGCCGCTCCGAGGGTACCATCGGCGTCAACGTCGAGGCCATCAAAGAGGAGCAGGCCGAGGCAGCCGAAGCCGAGGGGGATGAGGAGTAATGGCGCTCGGTAGCAACACCAAGTTCTACGAGACGCCCAACCACCCCTACCAGGGCGAGCGCATCAGCGAGGAGTCCGCGCTCACCGGCCAGTACGGCCTCAAGAACAAGGAGGAGCTGTGGCGCGCCCAGTCCGAGCTGCGCGCCTACCGCCGAGAGGCCCGGAAGCTGCTGGGCCAGACCGACGCCGAGGGCGCCGCCAAGGAGACCGAGGAGTTCCTCGCGCGCCTGAAGCGCATCGGCGTCCTCGACGAGACGGACTCGCTGGACGACATCCTGTCGCTGGACGTGACGGACATCCTCGAACGGCGACTGCAGACGGTCGTCTACCGGAAGGGGCTGGCCAACACGACGAGCCAGGCCCGACAGTTCGTCTCCCACGGCCACGTCACCGTCGAGGGTCAGCGCGTTACCCGGCCCTCGAAGAAGGTCGACGTGACCGAGGAGGACGCCGTCGAGTTCGACTCGACGAGCCCGCTGACGGACGAACTCCACCCCGAACGCGCGGAGGACCAATAACATGAGCGAGACCCAGGACGACAAGTGGGGCATCGCCCACGTGCACGCATCGTTCAACAACACGATCATCACGATCACCGACGAGACGGGCGCCGAGACGCTCGCCAAGTCCTCGGGCGGTACCGTGGTCAAGCAGAACCGCGACGAGGCCTCGCCGTACGCCGCCATGCAGATGGCCGAGGTCGTCGCCGAGGAGGTCCGAGCACAGGGCGTCGAGGGCGTTCACGTCCGCGTTCGCGGTCCGGGTGGCAACCAGCAGACCAACCCCGGTCCGGGCGCGCAGGCGACCATCCGCGCGCTGGCGCGAGCCGGCCTCGAGATCGGTCGCATCGAGGACGTGACCCCGATCCCGCACGACGGCACCCGCGGTCCCAAGAACGCAGGATTCTAACGATGGAGGACTACGAGGTCGAGTTCGTCGAACGCGGCGACCGGGAAGCGCGCTTCCTGGTGCGGGGGATCACCCCCGCGTTCGCCAACGGCATCCGCCGCGCGATGGTCGCGGACGTGCCCACGTTCTCCATCGACGAGCTGCGCGTCGTGGAGAACTCCAGCGTGATGTTCGACGAGCAGATCGGACTCCGACTCGGGCTGGTCCCGCTGACCACGCCCGAGGGCGAGTTCGAGATCGGCGACGAAGTGACGCTGGCGCTCGACGTGGAGGGGCCGAGCCGCGAGGAGACGACCGAGACGGTGACGGCCTACTCGGGCGACATCGTCTCCAGCGACGAGCTGGTCCGACCCGCCAACGACGACATCCCGATCATCGACCTCAAGGCCGGCCAGCGGCTCGAAGCCGAGGCCGACGCCGTGCTCGACCGGGGTCGAGACCACGCCAAACACCAGGGCGGCGTGGCCGTCGGCTACCGCCACCTCCAGCGCGTCGAAGTCGTCGGCGACAAGGGCGAGTTCGCCGACGAGGAGCCCCACATCCTGCGCGGGGTCGTCGAGGAGGACGGCGAGCTGGTCCACACGGACGAGTTCGGCAACGACCTGACCCAGCGCTACCCCGGCAAGGAGATCGAAGTCGAGGACGTGCCGAACGCCTTCGTCTTCCACGTCGAGACCGACGGCTCGCTGACGGTCGACGAGCTCGTGACCCGAGCGGTCGGCTCGCTGCGCGACCGCGCGGACGAACTGCGCGAATCGGTCCAACTGTAACGATGCACGACACCCCTCGAACCCACGGCGCTCGCATCCGGTCGTCGGGCAGCAGTTCCGACGGCCACGAGCGCCTCGCTCGTCCGGCTGCGAATGCGCGGACCGAGCGGCGACCGGTCGCCGGCGGCGTCCGGATCGAAAGCGGTTTGAGGGGCGGCACGAAAGACAGAATCGCGAGCAGGGATAGCCAAGTCAGGCCAACGGCGCAGCGTTCAGGGCGCTGTCCCGTAGGGGTCCGCAGGTTCAAATCCTGCTCCCTGCACT